>ENA-OFCI01000003-OFCI01000003.1-metagenomes-genome-assembly--contig:-NODE-3-length-225819-cov-7.015556_pt1 | contig 225819 bp, 184 predicted proteins | sample MGYA00153391_OFCI01 | MGnify analysis MGYA00153391
AACCGATCTGATAGTTTCAAGTTTTATTGACGTGCGACTGTCGGATCGGGTCACAACTTCTAAAGTTAAGCTTGCGGCATAGAAACGCCATCAGAGCGCATGTTAAATTAACGTATTGTTTTCTGAAAACCAATATCGGAATTTAATATGTCGCAGCGTTCGATCATTTCCCACCAACGCCGCTTGATTCTCGCCACCAGCGCAGCACTCGCGGCGAGCGCTCTGCTACCCGGTTGTTCGACCGCACCTGAATCCCCCTCCGAAAAAATATGAACATAGCCCCGCCAAAACCAATGTCAATCTTGATTCTTGGCGGTACTGGTTTTACCGGGCACATCAGGTGCGTTATGCACCCTCGCGGGGGCATAAAGTAACGTTGTTTAATCGCGGTCGTCGCCCGAACGAATGGCCAGTAGCGGTCGAAGAGCTGACCGGGGATCGCGAGCCAAATGATTACGCCTCGCTCAAAGATCGTAAATTTGATGTCTGCATTGATAACTCAACCAGCGTACCGCATTGGATACGCGATGCGGCGGCGGTGTTGAAGGGAAACGTTCGAAGCAGGGGTCAGGTCTTCTATTATCACAAAGAGGCAGACCGTTGGTTGAGAAGTCGCCTACTGAAACAGAGTTACCAAGACGGTTTGTATTGTGAAAATATATGACGCTGACTCCTTTGATCCTGCAAAACATGACTTTGTTATAAGTGTATATTTAGGCAGTTAAATGATGAAACTCATTAATTACAAGCGAATTTTTTTTAATTCCGCTGGAGTATTAGGGCGCAACGCGAAATGTTATGCGGATGTGGTGCGCCCTAAATTGAGTTAGGCCGCTCCAGATCGGTACTCTCATGCCGCGGCTTTCAAGCATGGAATACGGAAGGGTCGAATATCTCGACAGAGTCGCGAATGCAATCGTGAAAGGAAATGTGTATGGAACGCTCTAAACAGGATTTGGCCGTCTTGGCGATGCTCGTGCTTGTTGGCGTTGGTGCGATTGTTCGCTTCTCTCTAGACGTGAGAATTGTTCAAGTTGTCGGGCTTTCCGGGGGTGGCGCGGCATGCGGCGCCGCGCTGGTCGGCATCATCTGGGCATTCAAGACAAGAGCTAAGGCCTGAACCCCAGTGCTGTCGCTACCATTGCCCGCCGCTGCGAGCCAAGTCGCACTCAATGGCGAGGAACTGTTCGGCTCATAGTCGGTAAGCGTCGCGAGAATCTAACCCTGCTCCTTGACCAAGCATCCCTCGTCCGACCGTCGTCGAGGTGCTCGTGATTCACAGAGGCAAGAGCGGCCTAACAAGGCGTTGCAGCGGACCGGCTGCGTCGGCCGCTGAACTTGTTCGTTAAGTTCCGCTACCGTTCAGCCTGAAAGCAAACTTGGGGTAGCTTCGCACAGTGGTGCGCAACCACAACGAATTGCTGCTTCACAGAAAATTTTAAACCCCAGCATCAGAGCGCACCTTCAAGCACAATTAGCCTGCAACGCCCGCCAATACTAGCATTCAACCAAAAAAAACCTGCTAGCCATTCTGCGCGACGCTGTTAAAATGACAATCTCGCAATAAATACCAACGACACGGTTGTCATCCCAATTCATGATGACCTGCCTGTCATCTCCGTTCATCAACTCACGCACACCATGACCGCCTCTTTCGAATCCATTTTTAAACGCATCGCGCCGGCTGCCGATTTTTGCTCTTTCCGATTTGTCGAGGAGACGGCGGAGCAGCTGTCGGTTCAGCAAAATATCGCCGAGCCGCCCAAAACATCGGTGGATCGCGGGGTGATGATTTCGGTGATTGACCAGGGTGGATTTGGTTACGCGGCAACATCGGACCTTTCGGAAACCGGCTTGCGTGAGGCCACCCGGCGTGCGCACGATTGGGCGAAGCTCACCGCCGGCAACAGCGTGGCGGATTATTCGACATTTGCGATGCCCAAGCTATCCGGCCACTATCGCAGTGCGGTCGCGCAAAATCCCGCTGCGCTCACTAAGCGCGAAAAGTTTGAAATGCTGAAGCAGGAATCCGCGAATTGCAAGATCGACGATCGCATCGTCGATTGGGGCGCGAGCTTTTGGACGACACATACGAAGCAGCTTTACGTGACCGCCGATGGCGCGATGGTTGAGCAGGAATTTGATTACATGGTGCCGTCGCTTTCGGTCACGGCGTTCGATAAAGGTGAGGCGCATACACGCTCATTTGGCGGACGCTATAACGGCTTTTGTCAGCAAGGCGGCTTTGAAATTTTGGCGCGATCCGGCTTTCATGGTGCCGGTAAACAAACCGCTGAAGAAGCGCTGGCCGTTCTCACCGCACCCAACTGCCCGTCCGGCGTGATGGATGTCATTTTGATGCCGGATCAGATGATGTTGCAGATTCACGAATCGATCGGCCATCCGCTGGAGCTGGACCGGATTTTAGGCGATGAACGAAATTTTGCAGGCACCAGCTTTGTCACGCTTGATATGTTCGGCAAATATCAATACGGCTCTGATCTTTTGAACGTGACCTATGACCCGACCATGCATCATCAATTCGCGTCGTTCGCGTTTGATGATGATGGCGCCGCCGCCAAGAAGGAATTTATCATCGAGCATGGCATGCTCAAACGCCCGCTCGGCGGCACCATTTCGCAGGCACGCGCGGGCATGGAGGGCGTCGCGAATTCCAGGGCCTGCGCGTGGAACCGCGCGCCGATTGATCGCATGGCGAATTTGAATATCGAGCCCGGTACCGCAAGCCTGGATGACATGATTGCCTCAATCGATAACGGCGTCATCATGCGCACCAACCTTTCCTGGTCGATCGATGACTCGCGCAATAAATTTCAATTCGGCTGCGAGATGGGGCATGTGATTAAAAACGGCAAGCTCGGCCATATAGTGAAAAACCCCAACTATCGCGGCATCTCGGCGACCTTCTGGCGCTCGCTGGCGATGGTCGGCGGGATTAGTACGCAGGAAGTGATGGGCACACCGTACTGCGGCAAGGGCGAGCCTAATCAAGTGATACGCGTGGGACATGCGAGCCCGGCTTGCAAGTTTGCGGGAATTGATGTGTTTGGTGGAGAAGGATAAAAGTAAGCTCCAATACGGGCCAGGCGTTCGAGCCTTAAATGGCGTAAAACGCCCGCCGTTAGGGCATCTCCCATAATTTTTGAACAGCGATTGTCAATAAAAATGCAAACCTACTTTTACCAACTCGCCGATTTCATCACTTCGCTTCTCGTTAAAAGCGAAATTTCCTTGGCCTCTTTATCGGCAGAGGAATCAAACTTTGTGCGTTTTAACAAAAGCGCCGTGCGGCAGGCGGGATCGGTCAAGCAGATTAGTATCACGCTGTCGCTGATCGCCCATCAACGCCGGGCAGAATCACGATTAACGCTTTCAGGCATGACCGACAGCGATCATGGTTTGATTCGTGCCGCCCTCGATACCCTGCGCCGGGATTTAGGCGATTTGCCCGAAGATCCGTATTTATTATTTAATCAAACACCGGTTTCCACCGAGCGCATTGGCGCATCGCAATTACCGTCCGACGCGGAAATGCTGGCGCAGGTAATTAGCGCGGGACGCGGCAAGGATTTGGTGGGATTTTTTGCATCAGGCGCAATTTACAAAGGCTTTGCAAATTCGCTGGGCCAGCGCAATTGGCATCGGGTTGATAACTTTAATTTTGAATGGTGCTTGTACCATGCAGCCGATAAAGCTGTGAAGTCAGGCTACGCCGGCACGCACTGGGACGCGGCCGAGCTAGAGCGAAAAATGGCGCTCGCGGAGACGCAGCTTGCCATCCTGCAGCGACCCGCTATTTCACTCACGCCGGGTGAATATCGCGCCTATCTTTCGCCATCAGCATTAAACGAAATCGTTTCGCTACTTTCATGGGGCGGCTTCGGTGAGAAATCACAGCGCACCAAACAAAGCCCGTTGCTGAAACTTGAAGATGGCTCGCAGTCGCTCAGCTCAATGGTGTCGCTGGTTGAAAACTCGAAGGATGGCGTCGCACCGGGTTTTCAGGGAGATGGTTTTATCAAAGCACCGGTCGTTGCGTTGATTCAGGCTGGCAGGCACGCGGGTGCATTGGTCAGCCCGCGTTCAGCGCGTGAATTTGCAATTGCGACCAACGGCGCAAATAGCGCCGAAGCACCAGAATCACTCGACATGACCGCAGGCGAATTAGCCTATGCGGACGTGTTGAAATCGCTCGACACCGGCATCATGATTGGCAATCTTTGGTACCTAAATTATTCAGATCGCTCTAATTGCCGCATGACCGGCATGACCCGCTTCGCGACATTTTGGGTCGAGAATGGCGAGATCAAAGCGCCGCTAAACGTGATGCGATTTGACGATTCGGCGTATCGCGTGCTGGGCGAAAATTTAGTGGGTTTGACTCACGAACGCGACTGGATTCTGGATTCTGCCAGCTATGGTGAGCGCTCCACCGGCTCAGCGCGTTTGCCCGGTGCATTGGTGAATAATTTTTCGCTGACTTTGTAATTACGCTTTTGAGGAAACCGATGATATTCAAGTTACTGCAAAACTCGATATGCGCGTCAGTATTCATGGTGGTGTTCACGGGCGCAGCCGCAGCCGCCAGCGTTGACAAGGCTGCCAATGACGTTATGCCATCTGTAGTGCCACCGGCGTCGAAAGCAGTCGCGCCAGTCGTCGCGATAGCAGTCGAGCCGGCTCCGCTGCCGCCGGGCACGCACGCTACCGCCTCAATCATCGCGCCCCCTGCTGAAATGAATTCCGGCGTTATTGTGCCGCAGCTCGTCAACAACGCGGACCTTTGGGAACGTATTCGGCGCGGCTTTGTGATGAATGAATTAGACATGCCGCAGGTCGTGAACCAAGAACAGTTTTATGCGCAGAAACAGGATTACATCAAGCGCTTTGTCGCGCGCGGTTCGCGATATCTTTACTACATTGTCGAGGAGCTTGAACGGCGCAATCTGCCGACTGAAATAGCCCTTCTACCGATCATTGAAAGCGCGTTCAATCCCCAGGCGGCCTCCATTGCCAAAGCATCCGGCATGTGGCAATTTATTCCTTCGACGGGCGTGAGCTTTGGTCTGAAACAGGATTGGCACGCAGATCATCGCCGCGATGTAATACTTTCCACCACTGCCGCACTCGACTATTTGCAAAAGCTATACGGAATGTTTAATTCCTGGGAGCTGGCGTTCGCGGCTTACAACTGCGGCGAAGGTTGCGTGGGTCGCGCCATACAGGCGAATCAAAAACGTGGCCTGCCGACTGATTTTGCGTCACTTAATTTGCCAAACGAGACACGCAGCTATGTGCCGAAGCTGATTGCGGTCAAAAATATTGTGCTGTCACCCGCGAGCTATGGGGTAGAGCTGACTGCCGTCAATAACAAGCCCTATTTCAGCAAGGTGACTGCGCCCGCCATGATTGATATCAAGCTTGCCGCAAAATTAGCCGAAATGGCCGAAGATGAATTCTCGGCACTCAACCCCGCATTCAATCGACCTGTTGCCGCTTCCGGCAGCGGCTATTTTCTGGTGCCGACCGAGAACGCTGGATTATTTAGCAGCAACTTGCAGCTGTATCAATCCTTGAATGGCCCGATGGTGTCGTGGCAGACTGTGACAGCGCGTAAAGGTGAAGCGGTGAACGCGGTTGCACGACGCTATGGAATGACGGGCTCATATCTGCGCGCCACTGGCGGGCCTTTTGCTGAGCGTAAAGGCAAATTTGCAAAGCCCGCCACCTTCATGGTGCCGATGGCCGGGCAGGCCAAGGCCATGACCGCGATGCTGGACAAGAAAGCAGCGCTTAAAAATGCGCAGGGCAGTTCCGCAGCCACCACGCGTAGTAGTACGGCTTTGAATGCGAACGCGCTATCAGCCACTTCGGCTCGAACTCAGGTCACCACTACGGCGAATCTTGAACCGAGCCCGTATGCCGCACCCAGCACCGACACTTTGATGCCGCACACGCCGCCGGTGCAGGCCGCGGTTGTCACTTCTGCCTCTGCCGCTACCGCCGCTCAACCAAACGATAGCACCGTGTCTACAAACTCCACTGCAAACCCTGCCAGCAACGCATTGGCGGGGGTAAAAGTCAGCGAATCGGTGGCCTCAAACAAACGGGCATTGCTGACACAAAATAAAATATTCAGACCTGCGCTCTATGTGGTCCGTAGCGGCGACACCTTATATGCCATTGCCACCAAATTCAATGTGGGCGTCGACAATTTGCTGCGCTGGAATCGGCTGAAGTCCCGATCTGTTTTGGCGGTAGGGTATCGATTAAGACTGACGGCTTAGCTTAGATTCATAGGTTGGGTTGGCTGCACGGGGCAAATTTGAGCTAGCGCGTTCTGCCAGCCCAATCTACAGTGGGCAAACTCTCAAATTCTTTTCCCTGCCAGCTCTTCAAAAAACGCTTTGTTGTTCGGCTCGCGCCCCAGAAATTGTTTGACCAATTCTTTCGGTGCTACTTGGCCACCGTTGGATAGAATGATGTCACGGTATCGCGCGCCCACTTTTTCGTCCATCATATTGCTGCCAAACGCGGATAGCATATCCAGTGCGATCACTTCAGACCACATATAGCCGTAATATCCGGCGGCATATCCGCCTGCAATGTGCGAAAAGCTGGCGGGAAACTGCGTGCCGTCCACGTAACCTAGCGGTGTCGCGCTTTCCAGCCGCGTCCAAACATCCATCGCAGATGCCGATTTTTCGCCCGCAAGGGCCATATCAAAATCAGCGAACAAATGTTGCCTTGCGTAGCGCAAACCACGGCCATAGCGACGTGCTTCGTCAATGCGTTTGATCATGTCGCTGTCGAGCTTGGGGCAATCTTTACAAACGGTCGCAAACAACATCAATGCCTGCTCGCGTCGCGCCCACTCTTCAAACATCTGGGAGGGTGCTTCCACGAAATCGATCAGCGTATTAGTGCCCGCTTCGGGGTTATACGTGGTCGTTGATAACACCCCATGCAAGACATGACCGAACTCGTGCATCAGTGTTTCCAGCTCATCGTGGTTCAAGCCGACGCGATTAAAGTTGGTCACCAACGCGGTTGAAGGGGTGCGCTTGGCCAGCGTCGAAACGCCGCGAATGGGAAACGCGGCGGCATGGCCGTATTTGCCTTCACGCGGGAACAGATCAAGGTAAAAGCCAGATATAAATTTGCCGGTTTTGCCGTCAGTCACATCGAAATACCGCACATCTTTGTGCCAGGTGTTTTGTGGCGGTAGCGTTACCTCAACAAATTTCAGACCATACAGTTTTTCAGCGACCAGCAAGGTGTAAGCCACGCTGGCATCCGTTGGAAAATATTTGCGTAATGCTTCCTGATCGATCTTGAATCGATTTTGTTTAATTTTTTCCTGGTAAAACGCCAAATCCCATTTGTTTAATTTGGTCTCAACCAATGGCTTGCCGGTCTCGCGGGCCTTGAGTTCAGTCAGCTCGGCGATCTCGCGCTTTTCTGCTTCTGTTACAGCCGCCTTGACTTCGGCTAAAAACCGGGTCACCGTCAATGTGTTTTCGACCATCTTCCGGCGCAACGAATAATCGGCATAGCTCGCAAAGCCATACAGCCCAGCCAGTTCTCGGCGAAGTCCCGAAATCTCATCGAGCAGACTAAGATTGGGCGCGCCGCCACGGCTTAAGAAAGCGCGAAAATAGCGTTCACGCGCAGCTTCGCTGGTGGCGTTTTGCATAAACGGATTGTAGTCAGGATATTCCAGCGTCAGCGATAATCCGCCCTTCTCATCAAGCTTGCGGCTCGATAAATAATCTGCTGGCAAACCCTTTAATTCTTCAGCTAAAAACGTCACACGCGTTTTGTCATCGCGCACCGTGCGGTCAAACGCCTGCCTTGATTCTTCAAGCTTTTCAAAAATAGCTTTGGCCCGCGCGCGCTTTTCAATCGGCAAAGTCACGCCCGTATCTTCAAAGCCTTCGATCAAATCTTTTTTAAACTTGGCATCAATTGCATTTTTAGGCACCACCGCGGTGACGCGTTTGTAGAGCTTTTCATTTTGAAAAAGATCGGTGCCAAAGCTGGTCAGCTTCAACACACACGCATCGCTGGCATCGCGCGCGGCTTTGTCGGGGTGGACATTCGCCATCAGCCCCAGCGGATTGCCGGTATTTTCAAGGTCAATCTGTAAATCATTCCAGGATTTCAAAAATCCGTTATCACCTTTTTTAGCTTGAAGTTTTTTGACCGTCTCGCTTGCACGTGCGAGTGCGGCGTCACAGGTCGAGCTAATTTGCGCGGCGTCCATTACTGTGACGAGTGGACGAGTTGCGCTCGCTGACGCAGACATGCCTATCATCGACGCAACCATCACAAAAAGCGCTGAAACTGACTTCATTGAATTACCCCGGTTTATTTACGATATTAATTTATAAACCCTGGTGATAGCATGCTTTTCAAGCCATAAATGGCTGAAACTCCGCTCCATTGCTTAGGTCTGTAAATTGCACAAAAACTAAGCAGCCACACCCTGCCAACCTTTTGGAATCGAACCCAGCAATTTCTTCGTATATTCCTGCTGCGGATGCAAATAAATATCGTCCGAATTGGCGACCTCGATTACCGCACCTTCCGACATCACCATCACCTGGTCAGAAATATATTTCACCACCGCCAGATCATGTGAAATGAAGATGTAACTCATCTGGTATTCGTCCTGCAAATCCTGCAACAGGTTGAGCACCTGGGCCTGCACCGATACATCCAGCGCCGACACGGATTCATCACAAATCAGAACATCCGGCTTCATCGTCAAGCAGCGGGCGATCGCGATGCGCTGGCGCTGACCGCCGGAAAACTCATGCGGATATTTGTAAAACGAAACTTCGGGCATGCCGACACGCTTGAGCAGCGCCATCGACATATCGACGCGCTCCTGACTGTCGCGTCCAATGTTATGAATCTCCATCGGCTCCATCAAAATCTGTCCGACCGTAAAACGCGGATTCAATGATGCATACGGATTCTGAAAAATAATCTGGATACGGCGTTTGTATTTGGTAAAGTCATTTTCAGATAGCTTCAGCAAATCCACGCCATCAAAAAATACTTCTCCGCTGGTCGCAGTATGCAAACGCATCAATGTAAGACCGACGGTGGTTTTGCCCGAACCCGATTCTCCCACCAGACCCAGCGTTTTTCCCCGCGCAAGCTTGAAACTGGCCCCCTTTACGGCGGCGACATCACGTTTTTTGAAAAAACCCTCTTTCATCGAAAAATGCTTGGAGAGGTTTTTAACTTCCAGCACAATCTTGTCGTCTGGCAAATAGCCGCGTTTGCGTTCAATTAGGTTCGCCTGATTGACGCCTTCGGGGCGCAAGAAATCATCGATCACGGGCAGCCGACGCGGACGCCTTTCAACACTGGGCCGGCACGATAAAAGTGCTTTGGTGTAGGGATGCTGCGGTGTTTCAAAAATCGCTTTCGCGGTGGCTTTTTCTTTGATCTCACCCGCCTGCATGACCACCACATGATCGGCAATTTCGCCCACCACGGCGAGATCATGGGTAATAAACAACACCGACATATGGTGCTTTGCCTGTAGTTTTGCAATCAAGTCGAGAATTTGCTTTTGGATCGTGACATCCAGCGCAGTGGTGGGCTCATCGGCAATCAACAATTTCGGCTCGCATGCAATCGCCTGCGCAATCATCACGCGCTGCTGCTGGCCGCCGGATAATTCATGCGGAAATGATTTCATTCGTGATTTCGGATGGGGGATGCCGACCTCGGCCATCAGCTCTTCCGCGCGTGTCCACGCCTGGGCACGCGTCATGTTGGTATGCAGACGCAGCACTTCAGCAATCTGATCGCCCACCGTAAAAACGGGATTCAGCGAGGACATCGGCTCCTGAAAAATGACCGAAATTTCCTTGCCGCGAATATTTCGCATTTTTTGTTCCGACGCCGCCAACAAATTTAGCCCGCCAAAATTGACTTCACTGTCAGGCGAGACAATCGCGGTTTCGCGCGGTAGCAGGCGCACAATCGACATCGCCGACACCGACTTGCCGCTGCCTGATTCGCCCACCAGCGCCACCGTCGAATTGGTCGGCACATCAAACGACACGCCCTTAACCGCTTCAAAAATTTTGCCGTCGTCAATGCGAAATTTGACGTTAAGGTTTTTGACTTCGAGGAGATTGCTCATTGCACGCTTTCAGTATTCTGCAAAATAAAATGGCGACAGTTTTATTTAATCTTTGGATCCAGCGCATCACGCAGCGAATCGGTCAGCATCGAGAATGCCGTGACCAGAATCGCCATTGAAATGCCCGCCGCCGCCAGTTGCCACCATTTACCGATCACCAGCTCCGATTGCGCCTCAGCCAGCATCGTGCCCCATGACACCGAATCAACCGGTACGCCCAGCCCCAGGAACGACAAAATGACTTCGGCCTTGATAAATTGCACCACATGCTGCGATAGCTGCACCAGACACACATGGCTGACGTTGGGCAGGATATGGACGAACATACGGCGCGAATGCGTGGCACCAATCGCTTGCGCGGCCTTCACATATTCGCGAGAGGCATGTTTGATGTATTCAGATCGAATCAGGCGGTAAATGCCCGTCCAGCCGGTGAACGCCAGAATCGCCACCACCATCGGTACGCCGCGATAGGCTGCCAGACTGGGCGAGCTTGAAAACACGGCGGCAAAGGCAAGGATCAAAAGGATGTAGGGAATGGACGTAAAGATGTTGTAAAACCATTCTAGAAAATCACCGATCTTGCCGCCCATGTAACCCGAAATCGCGCCTAATGTGGTGCCGATAACGGTTGCAAGCAGCGCTGCCACCAGCCCCACCAAAATCGACGTTTGCGCGCCTTTGATCGCTTTTTGCAATACGTCGCGGCCCCATTTATCGCCGCCAAATATCAGTGTGTCTGACCGTGGCGTCTCCGTTATTTTTATTTTTGCCGTCCGCTCTGCCCACTCTTTATAACGCGGGGCCAGTGGGTCGATATCCGACAAATCCACATACGGAATTTTCTCCGCATTGGTATCCACCTTTGCCTTCACCGCATCGAGGTTTTCAGCCCCCGCCATGAATGAAGGATTGGCATACGACACCCCCACTTCTTTCGACCAATTGCGGGCAACGATTCCAGCGTACGAGCCGAGCATCATCAACAGAAAAAATATCACCACGACCAGCGAGACCATACCGATCTTGTCGCGCTTGAAACGTCGCCATGCGAGCGTCCAGAGGCCCGGAGAGGCTTGATGCAAAGGTGCAACGACGGCGGTGCTGGGTAAGACTGCGCTCATGGATTCACTCCTGGGTTCATTTCAACGTCTTGCCTCAGCCTGCCCTCTACCGTAGGAGAGGGTTCTATGAGTTCATCTTCTAGGAACACAGGCAGGATGAGGGTTGCTTTTGACTTTAATTTTTTACCTAAACGATACACGCGGATCGACTGCTTTATAAAGCACATCCACGCCTAAATTAATCAACATGGTGATCATGGCGAGATAGACGGTGGCCGCTTTGATCACCGGAAAATCTGAGCGATTCACCGCGACTAAGATCTCGCGACCCAGGCCTGGAATCGAGAAGAAAGATTCCAGCAAAAATGAGCCTACAAAAATGCCGGGAAGCGCGATACCGATATTGGTCAGGATGGGAATCATTGCGTTGCGCAACACATGTTTCAGCATCACGGTTTTTTCAGCGAGACCTTTTGCACGCGCGGTGCGCACGTAGTCGTTGTTGATTTCATCCAGGAAAAAGCTGCGATATAAACGCAGCGCCGGGGCAAGACCCACGAACACCGCCAGCATGATCGGCAACGGCGCATAGGTGGTCAAATTTTTCCAGAATGAATCGCTCCAACCCTGCACCGGAAACATGCCCCACTTGAAGCCGAAATAATATTGGGCAACGATGATGTAAACCAAAAACGAAATCGACATCGCGACCGTGCAGACCATCATGATCATGCGGTCGGTGAGCGAGCCGCGCACATAGGCCACGCCAATCGCCAGAATGACGCCCAATACAGTTTCCAGTATCAGCACCGGAATCATGATGGTCAGCGTGGGGCCGATCCGTGAGGTCAAAATTTTAGGCACCTCTTCATTGGTGGCCCATGAGCGCACAGCTTGACAGCCGTTTGTGGGCGCTGCCTTGTCAGTACCCTTGGCATCCTTCGCGTCGGTTTTGGTCTCTGCCGTGGTGTCAGCTTTTGGCGGCGTCGGCTTTTCGGTATAACTGCGCCAGGTACAGGTAAATCCAGTCGCCACTTCAAACCCAAAATAAGCGAGCTGCACATACGAGGGTTGATCGACGCCGAGTTGTTTGCGGATATTTTCAATCTGATCTTTGTTGGTGATCTTGCCCGCCAGGACTAACGCCGGGTCACCACCCACCCAGTTGAACAGTACAAATATCAGCAGCATGACGCCGGCCAGAGTCGGAATCATTTGCCATAGTCGCCTTAATACATATGCACCCATCAAACCCCCTAGATCAATTCATTGTTGTTGCCGTTACTTTTTTCTGTTCCAAAACAACTATTGCATCGCCGCCTTTTGCATGGCGACATCGACATCCATAAATCTAAAGCTTGTGTACAAAATAGGATGCTTTTTGTAGCCGAGTACCCATGGGTTGATGAAATGGCTATACAGACGTTGTACCCCATAGGCCCACGGCGCATAGGCCGTGAGCACGCGATTCATTTCACGATAAAGCTTATTGCGCTCGGGCCCGTCAGGCAGTTTCAATGCAGCCGAATAAAGTTTGTTATATTCAGGCAGGTTGAACCGCGCATCATTGGAAATATCGGTATTCGGGCCGTAGAGAAGCTGCAAGAAATTTTGCGCATCGGGGTAGTCGGCAATCCAGGCGACATTCGATATTTGATACTTCCCGACTTTTCGATCTTTGAGCAAATCGACAAATTGCTGCGACACTGAGGTCATACGAATACCGATCGCATTGAGGTTTTTCGTCCATAACTCGGCCTGCTGGCGCGAGGCTTCCTCGTTTGATCGATACTTGAATTCCAGAATGATCTGCCGGCCATCCGGCATATCACGCCAGCCATCCCCATCCTTGTCAACATACCCATACATATCAAGCAACGCTTTCGCTTTTTCCGGGTTGTATTCTTGTTCCATGGTGCGAAAGGTTGGATCAAATCCCACCACGCCGTTCGGGATCGGGCTCATCACCGGGATCGCGTTGCCACGGCGGATAATTGAGATTTCTGACGGTCGATCATGCGCGTGTACCAACGCTCGTCGAAACGCAATGTTCTCGGGTTTGTAGCCCCCAACGAACTTGTCATCCATGTTGAACGTATCAAAGGTAATCTCCGGCTGCATCTCCGGGAACCGCGAGACACCTCGCTTTTGCATGGCGGACGATAATTTGCCATTTGCGAACAGCTCTTGCACATACGCAAGCGGGGTTTCCTCGATGTAATCGTGCTGCACATTCATGAACGCGAGGAATCGCGGTTGTTCTTCTTCGATCGGATAAACCTCAATCCGGTCAATCAACGGCAGCGTTTTACCGGCCAGCGCCTTGATCGCGGCCTGATCCCAGGGATCATTCGGATCTGCAAATTCGGTGGAAAGCGTGTGTCCACGATAGTTCGGATTACGCTCCAAAACAATCTTGGATCGACGTACCCATTCTTTCAGCACATACGGCCCCGTGCCCACCGGATGGCCGCGCGTATCAGTGGGATAACCTTCGATGACTTCACGCGCCACAGGCACCACAAGCGGCATCGCAAAAAAATACAGAAAATTAAAATCCGGCGCGCGCAGTTTGAATGAAATCGTATATTTGTCGAGAACTTTTATGCCTTCAATCGGCGTGTCGTATTCATACTTGTTGGCTTTTTTCATTTTGTCGACAAACTCGTCGAAGCCGACGATCTTGTCTTCGAACAACCACGAATACGGGCTGCGATTGGCAGGGTCACGGAAACGCTTGACTGCGTATTCCATATCTTTGGCGACCAGTTCGCGCTTGTTGCCCTTGAAAACCGGGTCATCTGCAAACAAAATACCCGGCTTGATACGGAAGGTATAAAGGGTGCCGCCCTCCTCGCCTTCCGGCACGCTCTCCACTGTCTGGGGCACCAGTTTGACCGGACGCGCGAGCCAGTCGTAGGTCAGAAATGATTCAAAAATATTTTCGCAAATGCCGGTTGAATAACGGTCTTCAATCTGCTGTGGATCGAAGCCATTTTCGGCCGCGCGAAAGGCGATTTTAATAGTTTTCTTTTCAGCGGCAAATGCGGTCGGCGTGAATACCAGCATCGATGCAGATAAAAAAAGAGCCAGCACAGAGGCGCCAATGCGCGGCTTTTTCATATTCATTTCAGTTATTTTTGGCATATGGCTTTGATCAATTCTACGTCTTAAATTAGTCACAAAACTATACCCTGCAAGCAATTACAGATTTCGTGATGTGAGTGTCAATTGCCCAAAAAAATATTTCACACTCTAATACTGGCGGGCCGTTTGAAGCACAAGTGCTCTGAAACACCCGCCCATGTTAGGGTCTTTCTCTTAGACATTTACTTTCGCTTCGAATCATCAATATCCAGATACATCCACATCTGGTTATAAATCGGATGCTTTCGATAGCCCACCAACCACGGGTGCCAGACTTCGTTTCTTAGCCGGTGGGTGCCGGGCATCCACGGCACGTACACGGCGATCAAGCGTTTCATTTCAGCATAGAGCTTATTGCGCGCATCACTCGGCGGCATTTGTCGCGCTTGGCGGTATAGCTCGTCGAAGCGGGCATTTTGAAAGTGGGCATAATTCGTACCTTGCGTCGTGTTCGGGCCGTATAAATTCTGCAGAAAATTCTCCGCGTCGGGATAATCCGCACCCCACGCCATTTGCCACATCGGTAGCTTGCCGGCCTTGGCTTGTTTGTTCAGGTCGGGCCATTTCGCGCGCCGAAATTCCATGCGGATACCAATCGCATCCATGTTTTTTTTGCGCAATTCGGCGTATTGGCCTGACAGCGTATCGGGCTCATTGCCCATAATCGCGGTGAGCTGTTTGCCGTCAGGTGTTTCACGATAACCATCACCGTCACGGTCTATATACCCATAGGCATCGAGCAGCGCCTTGGCACGGCTGGGATTGTAGTGTTCGGCCAATTTGAAATTAGCATCGTAGCCCTCCACCCCCGGCGGGACAGGCGATTCGGCGATGACAGCGCCCCCGTTACGAATCACCGCCACCTCTTCACCAATGTTGTAGCCGAGCGACATTGCGCGGCGCAACGCTATTTTTTCAGGAGTCACGCCACCGACCACCGGATCATCTAAATTAAAGTAGGTATAAACCAGATCGGTCTCCACAAAGCGTTCGCCTGCGATGCCTTGCTTGACTAAAAACGGCGCCAGCTTGCCGCCGGGAAACGCGAATCCCGCAAAATCATTCGGCACATTCGCGTAGTCGGTTTCCCCGCCCAGGAAAGCCAACCAACGCGGCTGCGATTCTTCTACCACCGTCACTTCTATTCGTTGCACGATGGGGAGCTTCTTACCCTTCATCATCTGCAAAATTTGTTGCCCACGCACGTCGTCCGCCGGTGGCAATGCCTCATAAAAAACATCACGGTAATTAGGATTGGCGGACAACACAATCTTGTGCGAGCGCTTCCACTCGGTCAGCACATAGGGGCCGGTGCCAATGGGATGGGCGCCAATGTCAGCGCCATATTTTTCTACGGCTTCACGACTGATGGCAGCGGTTTGGCACGTCGCAAAAATATATAAAAAATTATAGTCGGCTTCTTTGATACGAATCCGCAGCGTATATTTATCCGGTGTTTCCAGGCCTGCGATGGGCGCATCGTAATTAAATTTACCGGTCTTTTTAGCCGCAGCCAAGGCTTCGTCACCGCCGACGATTTTGCCTTCGACATACCAGAGCCACGGCGAGCGGTTGGCAGGATCGAATAGCCGTTTTATGGCAAAGGCGAAGTCGGTCGAGGTCACCTCGCGTTTTTTATCACCCAACGCCGCATCCGCGGTGAAAAAAACACCAGGCCGAATTTTGAATGTATAGACCGTGCCACCCTCGGTGATTTCCGGCATTGCGGCTGCCATGCTTGGCTTTAATTTCACCGGGCGCGCCAGATAATCGTAGGTCAATAATGACTCGAAAATCGCATCGTTAATAGTGTTGGAATAGAGGTCGGAAACACGCGCCGGATCAAATTCGGTTTCCGCAATCAAAAACGAAAACCGAATGGTTTTCACCGGCGCGGCATTCGCTTCCAACGACGAAGTCAGGCCCAACCCATTCAAAGCCGCGAATGCGGCAATGCCTAACATCCGAGAAAAACGCCACAAAGCCATTATCTAGTCGCCTCGAATTCCTTTTGTTTCACAAGGTCAATATCGACGTATTTCCACCAAGTACTTGACTGAATGGGCGGGCGCGCAAAGCCGATCAAATACGGATACCACATATCAGTAATCACCCGGTGCGTGTTTAATTTTGCAGGCGCATAGGCGACCACGATGCGCGCCATTTCCTGGTAGAGCCGGGTTCGCTCCGGGCTGTCCGGCAGGGTCTCGGCTTTTTCGTAAAGTTCGTCAAAGGCTTTCAGGCTAAATCGCGAGCGGTTGCCTTTATAGCCTGCATTGGGCCCGTAATAAGTCTGGAGCCACGTGTCGGCATCCGGAATACTGGCGCTCCCGGCGAGAAACCAGCTCATGAGTTTGCCGGCGTTGGATTCTTTCAGCAGATCCGGCCAATTTGCTTTACGAATATCGACCTTGATACCGATTGCATCCATGCTGCGCGTCCATAGTTCGTCAAACAATTGATCGCGTGTGGTCGGTGTGGAATTCAAGCGAAGCACCAGCGGTTTACCGTCTGGCGTTTCACGATAGCCGTCGCCATCAATATCCTTGTAGCCGTATAAATCCAGCAGCGCCTTGGCTTTGGCCGGATTATGTTCGTTGGCGCTGGTCCGAAAATTGGGGTCATAGCCGGCCACACCGGGGCTGTAGGGCGCATTGGCCAATACCGCCTGACCTTTCCAGATGATACCTATTTCATCCGGCGTCATATAGCCCAGCGAGATGGCACGGCGCAGCGCAATTTTGTCGGGCGTGTAACCACCGATGATGGGATCTTCCATATTGAAATAGCTGAACGTGACCTCCATTGCAGGCATTTGCGCCATTTGGATGCCCTGCTTTTTAAGGTTCGGCGCGAGTTGATTATTCGGCACGGCCACGTTGGCGAATTCCGGCCCCATGCGCCACAGCAGATCATGTTCACCACTCAAAAACGCCAGCCAGCGCGGCTGCTGTTGCTCAATGATGGATATTTCAATTCGCCCGACCATCGGCAAACGCCTGCCTTTGAGTGCCGCCAGAATCGCCTGTCCCGGCTGGTCATCTGCGTTCGGCTCGGCCTCAAAATATTCTTCGCGGTAGTTGGGATTGGCCACCAGCGTGATTTTGGATGCGCGCGTCCATGCATCAAGCTTGAATGCCCCGGTGCCCACCGGATGCGCGCCGACATCGCCCTTATACCGTTCCACCACCTCGCGCGCCACCGCGCAGGACACACGGCAATCGGTGAGCAAGAAAATAAAAATGTACTTTGATTTCGAAAGTTTGATCTGCCACGTATAACGATCCAGCGCTTTTAAACCTTCGAGCGGTTCATCGTAGTCCAGCCGTCCGGTTTTGCGCGCTTTGGCGACATAAGCATCTGCGCCCAGAATCGTGTCTTCGACCTCACCCAGCTGGGTGGCCGTCAGCGCCGGATCCATCAGCCGCTTCATGCTGTAGACATAATCTTCGGCAACCAGCTCGCGCTTTTTGCCGCCAAACGCAGGATCATCCGCGAAGTAAATACCGGGCTTGACGCGCAGGGTAATGGTTTTTTGATCGGCCGAAACCTCCGGCATCGACACCAGCGTATTCGGCTTTAATTTAACCGGACGAGCGAGGTAGTCGTAGGTCAGCGGCGTATCAAACATGGCCGTATTGACGATATTGGAATATAAGTCGCTGATGCGAGGTGGATCAAAGCTGGTCTCGGCGACCTCGAAGGCATAGCGCACGACTTTGTTCGGGTCGGGCTTGTAAGGGCTGGCGGAAGCATTCAAGGAGGCGGCTACCGCGGCAGGCTTTGCGTCCTGACTAGCAGGCAATTGCGCCATCGCCATGATTGAGCACAGCGCGAACGGCAATGAGATGAGCAATCGGGCAAAACCGAGCGACGGTTTGAATGGGGCAAATCTATGAGCGCGATGCATTGCTGGATCCTGTAAAAAGTTCACGTTTTGCGCGACTTAAAAATGGTGCAGCGCAGCGTAAATTCTTGCTTTTTGACCATCGTTCCGCCCCGAAAGCGCGCTAACTATACCGCATGTATTCTTCATGTAACGTCTTTGACATTTTTGAGTTTACTTCGGCTAGGGGGAAGGAGCAGCGGCTGGTGCTGAGGGCTGGCAAAGCCAGCATAAAATGACATCGCGACGGTTGGTTGCTGCGAATCCTGGCCCGGCCATTTTTGGTTGATGCGCAAAAATTAGAGGCCGTTGATGAATCGGCTAAACTTGCTGTTGATTATAAAAAAGGAATAACCACTGTGGGATTTTTGAGCGGAAAAAAAATACTGTTGACCGGCATGATTTCGCATCGATCCATTGCTTACGGCGTTGCCACTGCGATGAAACGCGAGGGTGCTGAACTCGCCTTCGCTTACGCGGGGGAAGCCGTGCGTGAGCGCACCGAAAAATATGCGCCCGAATTTGGCAGCGACATTATCATTCCGTGTGATGTCAGCAAGGACGAAGATATCGCCAATCTATTCGTGGCGCTGGCCAAGCACTGGGATCACCTCGATGGATTCGTTCACGCGATTGCATTCGCGCCGCGCGCGGCCATCACCGGCGATTTTTTAGACGGCATGACGCGCGAAAATTTCCGCATCGCCCATGACATTTCCAGCTACAGCTTCGCGGCGATGGCGAAGGCCGCGTTACCCATGATGACCGGTCGAAAAGCGGCGATTCTGACGCTGTCGTATCTGGGTGCCGAGCGTGTAGTGCCCAACTACAACACGATGGGTGCGGCCAAGGCGAGCCTGGAAGCCGTCACCCGATATCTTGCTGCCAGCCTCGGGCCCAAAGGCATTCGCGCTAACGCGATTTCTGCCGGCCCCATCAAGACGCTGGCCGCGGCGGGTATTGGTGGATTTGGCAAAATGCTGGCATTTTTTGAAGAACAAGCGCCGTTGCGGCGCAACGTGACGCAAGAAGAAGTCGGCAATGTTGCGGCATTTATGATGAGCGATCTGGCCAGTGCGGTCACGGGCGAGATTACCTATGTGGATTGCGGGTTTAATGTCATTGCTTCCGGAATGCCGCAATAAGACCCCCGCATCGGCCGGGTTTTTAAAGTATTTTTGGCTGCTAACCCGTTCCGCTATTAGTGTTTAAAATTTTATGATGGGTAAATACGTTGAAAAACTTCAAAAATAAAGTCGCGGTCATAACCGGTGCCGCCAGTGGGTTCGGACGTGAATTTGCCAACACAGGTGCCGCGCTGGGAATGAAACTGGTGCTGGCGGATGTGTTTCAAAAAGGCCTCGATCAGGCCATCGCCGAATTAAAAGCGACCGGCGCAGAAGTGGTCGGCATGCCGTGCGATGTCAGTAAAGCTGAAGATGTGGAGGCACTGGCCGCACTGGCGATGGCGTCATTTGGCGGCGTGAACCTGGTGTTTAACAACGCAGGCGTTGGTTCTGGCGGCTTGATCTGGGAAAATACCGTCAAAGACTGGGAATGGGTGCTCGGCGTGAATGTATGGGGCGTTATTCACGGCGTGCGTGTGTTCACACCCTTGATGCTGGCGCAAGCACAGCGCGAACCCGATTACGAAGGTTATATTGTCAACACCGCATCCATGGCCGGGCTGTTGTCGCCGCAATTGATGGGCGCCTACAATGTCTCCAAACACGCTGTGGTGGCACTATCGGAAACGCTGTTCCACGACCTGAATTCCGTCCACGCCAAGATTGGCTGCTCGGTGCTGTGCCCCGCGTTTGTGCCCACGGGCATCAGTCAGTCTCATCGCTCGCGGCCCGAAGATTTGAAAAATGCGGCCGAGCCGACAGAGTCCATGAAGGTCGCCCAGAGCATGACGCAAAAGGCGGTCAGTTCTGGAAAAATGACGGCAGCCGATATTGCTGAAGCCACCTTCAACGCCATCCGCGAAAATCGTTTTTACATCATCACCCATGCAAAGATTATGGCGACCGTAAAAATGCGGCTGGAGGATCTGGAGCACATGACGAATCCTCGCGATCCGTTCGCGTTGAAAGCGGACGCGCGACCGAAATTGGCGGGCTGAATTAACCACCAGAAATAACAACCTACATAAAGAGCTAGCTTAGCGAGCTGGGTAGGACGGCGCCCGCTAATTTTGGCAGATATTCGCAAACAATCTTGCGCCTGGCGGCTTGAACCAACGACAGCCGTTTCCGCCCAACAGCACACGATTGGGGCTGTCTGCGGTATTCGAATTCAACACGAAATCGCCAACACGCGGTCCTAGTCCGAAGGGCGTAAAACTCAATGAAATGGTGCAGCTTGTTTGCGGATTCAAACTAGCGGGGCAGTTATTGGTTTGGGTATATTCAGCCGACGTGGTGGCGCTTTGAATCACTAGCGGCAGGGTACCGTTGTTGGTCAATAAGATTGTTTGCGGCGCAGCAGCACCACCAAAAATAGTGTTGCCAAATCCAACCGCCGTCGCGCTCAATACCGCCAGCGATCTCGGCAACGGCACACCGTTTCCGGAAAGCGCAACGGAATTGACGGTCGCCGCGTTCTGTGCATTGGAGCCAATTGAAAGTTGCGCGGTCTTGGGCCCGATGGTTGAAGGATTGAAACTAACGCTCACCGTGCATGTGGCCCCCGGCACTAGGCCTCCACAAATGCCCGACGACTGAAAGTCAGCCGCATTCGGCCCGGCTAGGCCGATCCCATTCACGAACACAAAAGCATTGCCGACGTTGCTGATAAAGACCGTCTGCAAACTGCTCTGGGTACCAATAACCTGATCGCCAAAATTAATCGCATTGTTCACCGCGAGCAGCCCGACAGCAGCCGCAGCACCCGTGCCGTTGAGTGGCACGTTATAAGTGGTGGGCGTGGCATTCGTAATGATTTGAACATTGCCCGCCGCTGCGCCCGCCACCACGGGCTTAAACACCATCGCGATCGCGCATTGCGCGTCAGGTAGCAGTGTCGCCAAACAATCCGCCGGGCCCGGCGGCGGTAACACACGAGTAAACACAGCGTTGACAGGAATGACATTAATCGCTGAAATCTGTAGCGCAGCAGAACCCGTATTGGTGAGCAGAATATTTTGCGACGCGCTCATAGTAGCCACAGTTTGTAGGGCGAACGTAAGCGGCGTGGGTGGCAAGGGTGTAATCGCGACACCTGGCACGGCCACGGCTCTCCCTGTACCCGACAGCGCAATCGCGGTTGGGCTCGACGGCGCGCTGCTGGCAAAATCAATCGTACCAATCGCGGCGCCAACCACCGCGGGCGTGAAGGTAATGGTGAATGTGCAGGTGCCGCCGGGAACTATAGTCGGTGTTAGAAATGGGCAGGTGGTGGTAAAAGCAAACGGCCCGGTCGAGGTCGGCACAGTCAATATCAAGTTCGCCGTGCCACTATTGGTGAGCGTCACCGTCTGCGCGGGGCTGGTAGTGGCGATGGTCTGCGGTGCGAACGTCACTGGCGCACCCAGCAACGTGATCGCGGGGACGGGAACGGTGACGGCCAGTGTGCTCGCACTGCTGTTGATGTTACCGGTGCCGGATCCTAAATCACCGGGCGCGACATTAAATGCAAACACACCCGCAATCGCGCTCTGCACGTTAAACGTAATGGCGCAGCTGCCACTGGCTGGAATAAAGCCCGCGATAAACGTATAGCCACCCGTAACCGCGCTCAAAACCGTGCCGCAGGTGTTAGTGGGCGCACCAATCACGGTAACGCCAGGCAAATTGACGGTGCCACTGGCAATGGCGGCAGCATTCGTATCCGGGTTAGTTAATGTGTAAGTCAACACCGCGGGCGTGTTAATAAACACCGAGGCGGGTAAAATGGTCACCGTCATCGACGGTGGTGGCGCAATGATGCCCGCGGATACAGTCAAGGTTTGCAAGGGACCGCTAATGGCGACACCAGAACTCGTGTCAATCACCGACAGCGAATTGCGGGGAATGCTGAATGTGCCCGTACTCCCCGACGGCCCCGTCGCCACTACATTGAGCTTAATCGTGCAACTGCCGCTCGGTGCAATAGTCGGTGTCGGTAACGCCGTCATCGTAATTTGATTAGGCACGCTTAAGTTAATGGCGGCGGGACACGAGTTGCTAATCGGTAGCAGGCCGACAAACGCGAAATTAACCAATGGTAATGGCGCATTGGTTCTGAGATTGGCGACAACCGAAGACGCGGCAAAGTAAGTGATATTAATAGTGAGAACCGCGTTGCCCCCAACAACTACATTGGCCGGCACAAAATTCGCCGCGGGAGAAAGCGTTGCGCCAGCAAATTGGGCATGCGTTTGCGTTGCGGCTAGCGTCATGGCGATCATGGCTGCTCCACGCAGTAGTAGCAAAAGCCCGCGTCGGCTGCGACCACACACGAACGCAAAGATACTTGCTGGCAAATTATTATTCAACATGATTTAGTACTCCCGATTTTGCGGCGTTAATTTGCACGCCATATTCACACCGTACAATTTAAAAATAACAAAACTCTAGCACTGGCGAGCCTTACCCGGAATTTTTAGCTCACAGTGCCCGCCTACCGGTGACTTTCAATTTCACTACCGCCGCCGAAACGCAATTGCGCCCGCGATGTTGCTGATGTTGTAAAGCACACCCGCGCCTTGCCCGCTTCGCCCGGTGAAGAAACCATCAAGACTGCCGCTGGCATTGGTCGGCGTACAGTTAGGTGTACAGCTAATCAGCAGCTCCGCTGGCCGCGGCAACCCTGGCACACCACCGCCCGCATAGGCGGAAAAATATTGATTGCGATAAATCGGCACATTGCTTGCTGACGCATTCCAGGTTTGATTTGCCACCGTGACGTTGACACCTGCATCGACTGTGCGCGCGGAGAAATTCACATTCAGTGTCGCACTGTTGAGGTTGCCGACATTACTGCGCGAGTCTGTGGGTTTCGTTGATCCAACGACGTCATACACGGCGGTACCCGTCAACGGCAATGTCACCGGCACCGATTGGTTCGTCGAAAAAATAGTGTGCAGACTGGCGTTACTGAGTGCGACGTTTTGTCCGCTGACCATCGCGTTACCGCCCGACCAGCGACCCCAGGTGAGTCCGGTTGTCACATCAAAACCTGCATCAGAAATTGTCGCTGTGCCAAGCGCATACGGCTGATGACCGAGCAAACTATTGCCGCTTAGTACTGGCCCGGCAAATGCAATCACGCGACCCTGCGCATCGGTAGTCACTTCGCTGGGGCGATTGGTGGTGGCAAAAGATTGGATGAAACTGGCATTCGAGAGCGACCCAGTGGGATCTGAAATCAAACCATCGCGATACTGTGTAGCGGTATTTTGCGCTGGGCCTTGAAACGCAATCACACCGTTGATTACATTCACGTTGCCGTTCGCAGGCGTGGCAGCTGTGCGGTCGTTAACACCGTAGCTGAGAATTGCACCATTTAATCGACTGCCAACAAAACTGCCGTCAAGCGAGCCAGAGAGATTCGAATTCGTCGCCGAACTTTGGCCATTGCCATTTGTAACGACCAAACCGGAACCTGAGGTAGCCGAAAATGAATTAGATGCAAACGCTAGATTGGCGGCACGCAAAGTCCAGTTACCGCCCGCGTTACTCGCTGCTGCGGGGATGGTCACCCCGATGGTCGCGTTCAACGTGCGAGCGGTAAAATTTACATCCAAAATCGAGATCACCAGCGCGCCCAATGTGCCCAACTGATTGGTCGGTGTGGTGGCACCAACGCGCTGATACGATGCGGTACCAGTCAATACATCCGACAAATAAGTGGGGAATCCCGCGTTCGCATAAATCCAGTGCACGCTACCCGGCGCGCGCAGCTCCTGGCCAGTAATCGTTACGCCATCCGCGCTACTCCAACGGCCCCAGGTGATGATGTTGCCCGCGCTGAGGGTAACGCTGCCAGCATCGGCAATCGTGCCCCCGTTAAGCGTCACCACCGCGCCACTTTGCTCGCCCGCATAGGCTTGATAGCCGCGTAGATTGCGGCCATCAAGCGTGAACGCATCGGACGTTGCCTGATTACTAAAACTCGCGCCGCCAACGGCGATTCCGACGTCCTGAAGCGGCAACGACTCCACCGCCGCACCGATCTTGCCATCAAAAAATGAGTAACCTAAACCGTTGCCACCGACAATGTTGACGCGCGGGAAAAGCGGCGGCTGATTGGTCGCAGTCAACGTGTTTTCATCGCCGTCTTCCAGATCTGTTACCGCTGCCAACAGCTCACGCGGCGTGGCAATCAGTTCCGGGGCTTTTCCGAGTTGCACGCGAACCGTGTCGTTCGGGCTGGTGATTATCGGTGCAAAATTGCCGTCAATATTATTAACCGAGTGACTGCCTTCGATGGTGTGATTAATGGTGGTGGGCACATTTTCATCACTATGGGTCATGATGTTGCCCGAGCCGCGAATACCGACGGTAGCAACGCGCGTCCTCATTTGATATTGATCGCGATTGCGAACACTCAGTAATCCTGTGAATGTACGCAAGGTGCCGCGCAGGAGCGCCAGAATCGAACCCTCACTTTCGCCTGCCGAGCGTTGATAACGCTCGATCCGTAGCTGTGAATTTACGCGCAACGATAGTTTGGCCTGATCGATCATTGCCAACTGCGCCATGCCGTTGGCACCCGTGACCACCACGTCCCCTGGATTGACCTCCGTTCCGCGCGCCGCTTGCGTGCGCCGACCTTGCGAGTCCAAAAATACTTCACCCATCACATAAGTGAATTGCCCACTCGCGGCCATTATAGAAGCCGACGATAACGCACCGATAACGATAAACGCAGCTAATAAAATCACGCGCATGTTATTCAGAAATGGCTTTAATCTATTTTGCATCCTCATGTCGGCTCCCCAAAATTAATAAATAGCGGCTATTCGAAATTGCAGCGAATGTTCGATGAAATTTCGCTGCGGGTGTAATCGTAAATCGCAATGTTGGAAGCGTTTTTTGAGAAGAACCATTGCAAGCGCATATTGCAACTCGGTTTGAAGCGCCAATTCACACCCAACGTGGTATCGAATAATTTGTCGCGGCCAAATTCAATCTCGGTTGCGCGGGCGAAGCTGCTTTGGTCGTTGCGTAAGGTGTAGCCGGTGCTGTTGAACAAAGCCAATTTTTCAGTGAAGCTATACTGCACAAAAGCACGAAGTCCGCCGATGCGTTTGGATTTATCGGCTGCATCATCAGCTAGCTTTCGCATGGCCTTATCGTTGCCAAAAAATCCGCTCAACTGCACAATCGGTGCAATCGGGCCATCGAACGTTTTGGTCCATCCGCTGGAAATAACGACTGAATTAATATCCTCAATTTCATTTTTAGGGAACCGCGTTTGCGCACCTATTAAGCCAAAATTGATTTGCTGATTTTGTGCAAGGGTCAGCCGATAATCCGCACTCACCGACAAACTGCGACGATCATTGGTGGGCTTCGGCTCTCCCGGCGCTTGCGCTTCCTGATTAAATCGGCTGCACCCTAACAGTAACCGCAATTGATGATCGCCACCGATCCAGCCGGCACCCCCACGGAGCTCACCAAACAACGAATTGAAATCAGATTCTTTGCGATAGGCGCGTCCACGCAATTCGCCAGTCAGCAGCGCGCTCCAATTCCGATTCATAGGCTGTTCGATATCTGCGCCGATGGCGGCACCGATATAAGGTGCCTTGCGTTTGATTGAATTGCCGGTGGGATCAATACCGATCAAATTAAACGATGACGCCACGGCGGCACTAAAGTCGTTTGGTACGCCCGTCAAGTTGGTGTCGTATCCGAACGAAGTTTCGCCCCATACATTGATGGAGCGTGTGGATTTTTTCTTTCTTGCATTGATTGCTTCCAGATATCGATTGATGGCTAGAATTGCATTCGGTGGTGGATTGCTGCGACGCAGCACCAGAAATGTTGCCTCGGCCAAATCAAATGAGCCTGCAGTGAAATACGCGCGGCCCAAATCAAGCTGTGCCCCCGCATTTTTTGGACGCTTGGTCAGCACGCGTTCGAAAGCAATGATCGCTTCATCGACCCGACCACTATCGAGTGCCGCGACGCCGAGCAAGTAATCAAACTCTACGTCGCCACTGAGCTTATCCTGCTCTGCAATCAACAGCATATACGCCCGCTGCGCATTGCCCGCTGCGAGATCGCGCTGCGCACGAATTAGCACATCAGGTGCGGCAAACGCGAACGTAGACACCAGATAAAGCGCTGCCATTGTCCATAAAAACAGACGCCGGGCTAAAACCGCTCGAACTTTGATTGTACTTGTCATGACTCTCATCACCTTTATAGATCTTTTTATAGCGTTGATTTCATTCGCTCTTGCAATCCTGATCAGACCCTTTGTCTGTTGCAACAGAGAATTTTTGTCGATCGGGCCGTACACTTACACTTAATACAATGTAGTTGAGATTAATGAATTTGCTTAAAGTGGGTAGCGATCAACTTCAAGCCCCACATGTAAATTCCACTTTTGGTCATGCAAAAAACTATTCACCTCTACTAAAACGTTTTTCACTCAGAAAATCCGACATGCAGATCGATCATCAAGCCAATAGAAGCACTGCAACCGACGACGATCCACTGATTGTGGAAAAACGCGAAGGCATTGCGCGCCTCATTCTGAATCGGCCCAAACAATACAACGCCTTGTCGTCGGCGCTGCTCGAGGCGCTGGACGCGGCCCTTGATGAGATTGCGCACGATCCCACGGTACGGGTGGTGGTGATTGCGGCAAATGGCCTTGCCTTTTGCGCAGGGCATGATCTGAAAGAAATGCAAAGCGCGACTGAGTCAAACTTTGCCGCACACCTGTTTCAGCGTTGCTCGGCGATGATGTTGAAAATCGCCAAACTACCGTTGCCGGTGATTGCAGAAATACAAGGCATGGCCACGGCGGCAGGTTGCCAATTGGTCGCTCAATGCGATCTTGCGGTGGCGGCAGATTCGAGTAAATTCGCGGTGTCGGGGGTCAACCTGGGCCTGTTCTGCTCGACGCCTGCGGTGGCACTTTCGCGCGCAATCTCACGCAAGCGCGCTGCCGAAATGCTGATGTTGGGAGAATTTATCAGCGCCTCCACCGCGCTCGACTGGGGATTGATCAATCGGGTCGTGAGTGCTGAATCGCTACGCGCTGAGACGCTAAGATTTTGTGAAACACTTAAAGCAAAACCACGCGACGCACTCGCCATGGGGAAAGCACTTTTCTACCGCCAGCTTGAGGCCGGCATCGAGGCCGCCTATCGGGACGCAACGGCGACGATCAGCTGTAATTTCGCGCAACCAGAGGCGCAAGAAGGCATCAATGCTTTTCTGCAAAAACGCAAACCCAGCTGGGTCTAGAAAATTTCAGCCCAACAAAAAAGCCACCGAAAAAGGTGGCTTTTTTGTGTTGACTGGAGGCGCGAGCCGGAGTCGAACCGACCTACACGGATTTGCAATCCGGTGCATAACCGCTTTGCTATCGCGCCGATGAAACTTACTGTTGCGGCAACTACCAAAATGAAACGAGGGAACTTCGTTTAAAGCATTGATGACACCGTAATTCAGGCATCACTAGACTAAAACTAAGTTCCCCCAAAATTTGGAGCGGGAGAAGAGTCTCGAACTCTCGACCTCAACCTTGGCAAGGTTGCGCTCTACCAACTGAGCTACTCCCGCGAAGCAGCAAATTATATAGCAAAATGTCCTCGCGTCAACCCCTACCGCCGCCGCACCATGCCAAAACCAACAATGCCCTGGCACTCACGAAATAACGATCATGCTTCACCAACGCAACAAGGTTAATTGCGCTAGCCAGTAAAGCATGGCCACCCGGAGTTAATTGCGCACCAGACGGCCACCTTCCAGGCGAACCTTATCGCCGACTCTCACATTTGGCTCGACTTCATAGCGTACCGTGCGATACGACATATCATCCATGCGCACGCGCACGTCGTAGCTGCGCGACGCATTGTTGTTTCGTTCAACCTGATTACCCAGCACTGCCCCACCGACCGCGCCTACTACCGTCGCCGCATCGCGTCCACGGCCATTGCCCACTTGGTGACCCAAAACACCGCCCAGCACACCGCCCAACAATGCGCCTGCGCCGCTACCCTGCCCGGCATTTTCTATCGGAATAATACTGTCCACCCGACCACAAGAGCGGCAAACGGCCGCAACAACTTTTGGCGCATTATCAGGTTTAATCCGGATATCGGGCTGACGGGTGCTCTGGCTGCCGTTTTGAGCATAGACCGGCATGGGCTGACCGTTACCTGGCTCGGAATTTTGCACGGACCCACGTTCATTTGAGCTGCCAGGCGCAGGATTGCGCAATGTGGGGCTCGGCAGTGCATCGCGATTGGCATAAACAGGCGCAGGCGCTGACGTTGACATAGGCCTTGATGTGGGTAAACCGGCCGATGCTCTGTTCGCCGCCATCACCTGATCTGCTCTGGCCAGCGGCTGCCCTACTGTTTTGCTTTCAACCGGCTGCAGCGGCTGCACCTGCGGCGCTTGCGCGGTGGTAGGCGCAATTGCTGGCGCAGGGGCTTCCATCATCGTGCCAACGCCCGCTGACGCGGCCCCTGCCGCAGCCGCCGTCAGCGGAACGCTCGACTCTTGCTTTGAATCAATACTCGCGCTTTTATTAGCGCCACCATTATTGACACCAGAAATAGAATTGGCGCTCGGCAGAATCCCGGTCATCATCGCAATACCCACTGCGCTAAATAGTGTAACCGCGCCTGCCGCAATAATCAGCATGGGGTGGGTTTTACGCGCACCATTCAGAACGCCCGCCGTGTTTTGTGAGTTTTGCGGGTTTTGCTTTAAGCTTGCCGCCACTTCGCGTGGTGCATCATCAAGATCTGGCATGTAAGTCTCCTTCAGGAAAATATAATTTAAATTAAAGCCTGTATCGTCCGCGCATAACGCTTTTACACCGCAATCGTTGACCCGGCTTCGTTGCCACTTATGAGCCGCTCAACATTGCCGATATCGTTAGCCGGCAGGAATTGCCGTTATTTTCTTCGCCAGCATCATATCGATTTCAGTCGCGCTATAGCCCAATTCACCCAGCACTTCACAGCTGTGCTCGCCCAGCCGCCCAGCCAAGCTGCGAATCGAAGGTGGTGTTTCGCTCCATTTACCCACCGGCGCTGTCATGCGAATTCTGCCCTCGGTAGGATGATCATATTCAGGGAAAAATCCAATCGCGTGCAGGTGCGGATCATCAATCAGCGAATCTAATGTGTGCATGGGCGTCGCGGGAATATCACCTGCGTCCAGCGCCCGCATCCAGTCAAAGGTGGTGCGGGTTTTCATCACCTCGGCAACGAATTCATAAACTTCTTTAATGTGGGCTGCGCGCGATGAATGATTGCAGAACCGCGCATCGGTCAGCAAATCGCGGCGACCAATCATTTCAAAAAACCGCTCCCACTGCTTGTCGTTGTAAATCAGCACGCAAAGATAGCCATCGCGGGTCGCATAGGGGCGACGATGCGGCGCAATTAACCGCGCATAACCCGGCGGACCCAGCGGCGGCTCAAACGTTTTACCACCCATGTGATCGCCCAGAACGAATTGCGACAAGCTTTCAAACATCGTCACTTCCACCGCCTGGCCAATCCCGGTTCGTTCCGCGTGAAATAGCGCAGCGGTAATCGCAATGACGGTTTGCAGGCCCACGCTACGGTCGCCGAGCGTCACCGGCGCATAGCGCGGCACCTCGCCGCCCTGTGCCAGCGACAACGACGGAATGCCGGCGGCGCCCTGAATCAAATCGTCGTAAGCGGGCCGCCCGGCATACGGGCCATCTTCGCTGAAACCGAACGCACCGACGTAAATTATTTTCGGATTCGCGGCCTTCACATCATCGTAACTCAAGCCTAGCCGCACCATCGCCGCAGGTCGGACGTTATAAACCAGTACATCTGACACCGCCGCCAGTTTCAAAATTGCTTCACGTCCTTCAGCCTGTTTTAAATCCAACACCAGCGAGCGCTTATTGCGATTCGCATGCAAATAAATGTGCCCCATGCCCGGATTTTTTGCAGGTCCCACCCAACGCATATTGTCACCCGCAGGGGACTCCACCTTTACAATATCAGCACCCATATCGCCCAATATCTGCGTGGCATAAGGCCCCATCACCACAGTGGTGAGATCGAGGACACGAACCCCCGCCAATGGCCCGTTATTTGCAGCTAATTTCATCTTTCAATTCCAGTTGACTGCGCGCTCGTTTCAGTGCGATAAATAAGCAGATACTAGCATCCACGGGCTTTCACAAGCATAAATGGCTAACACACTGCTGCTGAAGCGGTGTTTGGTATACGATGTACTGACCACAAAATGTTGTTGCATGGTACCGCATCACGGGCCACCCATAGCCCTTCAATCAACCGCACAATTAATGACGCAATCAGCCACCCAACATCGATTGCCGCAGCGCCCCCCACAAACTGGCATTATCCAGAATTAACAACGCGCGACGGATTCATCAAGGGATGAAACCCAGTTGCCGGGAGCTTTGTAGAATGCCAAGCAAAAGTGTTGACGGACAAGAACGTGGCTGGATTATTCCGATTGGTGGCGCAGAAGAAAAAGAAAATTCGCCGGAAATTCTAAAGCGGTTTGTACAATTGTGTGGCGGGAAAAATGCCCACATCGCCATTATCGCCACCGCAAGTCGTTTGCAAGACACCGGTGTGCGTTATGAAAAAATATTCAGTGGCTTGGGTGCAGGCACGGTCAATGCCATCCTCTTCGATACGCGTCGCGATTGTGAGGAGCCGGGACGATTAAAACAATTAGCTACAGCCAACGGTATTTTTTTTACGGGCGGCAACCAACTGCGCTTATCCACCGTTATTGGTGGCACGTCAGTCGCCAAAGAAATCCGCCGCTTAAATGCGATCGGCGTGCATGTCGCCGGCACCAGCGCAGGGGCGGCGTTTATTTCCGAACACATGATCGCATTTGGTGCGGAAGGCTCGAGCCCGAAAGCAGGCCAGGCGCGGTTAGCACCGGGGCTGGGGCTCACCAATCGATTCATCATCGACCAGCATTTTCGCCAGCGTGATCGCCTCGGGCGCCTGCTCTCTGCCCTCGCCTACAACCCGTTTGCGATCGGCTTGGGGCTGGACGAAGACACCGCTGCGTTCATCGGGCCGGATAACAAACTCGAGGTTGAGGGCAGCGGCGGCATTACGATTGTGGACGCATCCGGAATCGAATTTTCATCAATGGATTCTGCGGATGAAGGCAAAGTTGTTTGCATGTTGGGGCTGCAATTGCATATTCTGGTCGCAGGGGCCACATTCAATTTACACACGCGGCAGGCTTCCGCTGGCAGCTTGACCAAAACTCGCTAATAAAAAAATAACAAGGAAATCGCATGCGCATTCTTGATCGTTCCGTTTATGTTGGGCCATCGCTATATGCGCATTTTCCGGTGATCAGGCTTGACCTCGATCTAGGCGAATTGGAAGCCTGGCCGACCGGCAAATTAGGCACCGCTTATGTGATGAAATTGGTCGAGGCACTGCCGAGTTTGCAGGAGCATGGCTGTTCCTATCGCGAAGCAGGCGGGTTGATTCGACGCATGCTGGAAGATGAAGGCACATGGCTCGGACATGTGTTTGAGCATGTCGCGATCGAGCTGCAAAACATTGCAGGCGAAGATGTCACGTTTGGCAAAACGCGCAGCACGGATCGGCCTGGGATTTACAGCGTGATTTACGAATATGCGCAGCGCGATGAGGGCGTGGAAGCGGGTGAGCTAGCGCTGAAATTATTGTGCTCGCTGCTACCCGAAAATTTGCGGCCTGAAAATTCCGTCCCGAAAGATTGGGATTGGCCGACCGCGCGTGATGAATACATACGTTATTCGCAACGTCGTGCGCTCGGCCCATCAACCGCATCGCTGGTTCGCGCCGCAGAGGAACGCGGCATTCCGTGGCTGCGGATGAACGAGCAATCGCTGATCCAATTGGGCTATGGTAAATGGCAGCAACGCATTCAGGCCACGGTCACGGGACGCACCAGCTATATTGCGGTTGAACTGGCGGGCGATAAAGAAGAGACCAATAAAATTCTCGCCGCGCGTGGCCTGCCGGTGCCCCGTCAGGAGCTGGTGCGCTCCGCAGATCGCGCCGTGACTGCCGCCAAACGCCTTGGCTATCCGGTCGTCACCAAGCCCTACAACGGCAATCACGGTCGCGGCATTTCAGTTCATCTGACCAGTGAGGCGGAAGTGCGGGCGGGTTTTGATGCGGCCGCGGAACATTCATCGTCCGTGATTGTGGAGACGTATTTAACCGGCGACGATCATCGGCTGCTAGTGGTGAATGGTGAACTGGTCGCCGCCACCCGCCGCACGCCGGGGCATGTGGTGGGCGATGGCGTATCGAGCGTTCGCGTGCTGGTGGACAAAGTAAATCAGGACCCGCGCCGGGGCATCGGCCATGCCAAAGTGATGACCAAAATCGAACTTGATACGCAGGCCGACATCATGCTCGCGCGTATCAATTTCACTGCGGATTCCGTCCCGGCGAAACATCAAATTGTGATGCTGCGCTCCACCGCCAATCTTTCCACTGGCGGCACCGCAACCGACGTGACCGACGTGATTCATCCCGACAATCGCGACATGGCAGTGCGCGCGATTACTGCGATTGGGCTCGATGTCGGCGGCGTAGATTTTTTGATTCCCGACATCACGGAAAGCTATCGCACTGTCGGCGGCGGCATTTGCGAAGTCAATGCCGCGCCCGGCTTTCGTATGCATGTGGCCCCTTCAGAAGGCACGCCGCGCGATGTGGCCGGACCGGTGATCGATATGTTATTCCCCGCTGGCACGCCGACCCGTGTGCCGATTGCCGGCATCACCGGCACCAACGGCAAAACCACCACTTCGCGCATGCTCGCGCATATCGCAAAAATGGCCGGTTACACGCCAGGCCTGACCACTACTGACGGCGTCTACATCGACGGTGAGCGCACCGTGGAGGGCGACATGACCGGCCCGATTGCGACGCGCATGGTGTTGGCTGATGCAAAAATTGATTTGGCGGTGTTGGAAATCGCGCGCGGCGGATTGCTGCGCGCCGGGATGGGCGTGCCGTTCATCAATGTAGGCGCGGTGTTGAATGTGGAAGCCGATCATTTGGGCATGAAAGGCATCGATACACTCGAACAACTCGCCGAAGTAAAGCGCATCGTGGTCGAGGTCGCACGCGATTGCGCAGTGCTGAATGCGGACGATGTGAACGTGATCAAAATGTCCGCCGACACGCAAGCAAAAAGTATTTGCTACGTGACCGTGAACCCACAGCACGCCGTGGTGCGCGAGCACATTCGCGCCGGCGGACGGGCGTGTGCGCTTGAAGCGGGCGTGAACGGCCACATGATTACGCTCTACGACAAGGGCGGCCACATCCCTCTTATGTGGACGCATCTGATCCCCGCCACGCTTGAAGGCCGTGCGATGCATAACGTGCAAAACGCGATGTTTGCGGCCGCGATGGCGTTTTCGCTTGGCATCAAGCTCGACGCGATTCGCCAGGGCTTGCGCACCTTCGACACCACGTTCTACCAGGCGCCAGGCCGCATGAATGTGTTTGATGAGCATCCGTTCAAAGTGATTTTCGATTACGGCCACAACGCCCACGCCGTCGGCGTCATGGCAGATCTGGCGCAGCGATTGGATGTGCAAGGTCGCCGCATTATCGTGCTCTCGGCACCCGGCGATCGGCGCGATGAAGATGTGGTGGCCATTGCTGAAACCGTCGCCGGAAAATTCGATCACTACATCTGCCGACGCGACGATTCGCTCAGAGGCCGTGACGGCGACGAAATCCCCGGCATGCTTGCGAAAGTGCTGCGTGCCAAAGGTGTCGCGGATGCCGCGATCAGCATCATTCCCGATGAACAAAAAGCAATTGACGCCGCCTTGCACATGGGCGCGCAAGGGGATTTATTGTTGATTTTTGCGGACGCGTTGACAAGGTCATGGAAGCAAGTCACCAAGTTTCGGCCTGCGGGGGCAGAGCAGGCTTCGGTGGGCGCGGTTGGCGCAAAGAAAGATACTACGCGGGATATAGAGAGTGATTTTCAACGTGGTGCGGGGTTGAATGAAGCGGCGTTGGAGTCGGCGGGGTTTGTGAGGGACGAGCGGGGGTTGCGGTTTGTTAAGGAAAGTGATGATTGAAACCATATTGACAATGAGCGGAACCGCAAAATTGGTGGGGTCGGTAAAGCGTAGTGTGCCCGCGATGATTTTTGCAAATCGCTACGACGCGTGGGAAGACAAAGTCCGCCCACCCCACATTAACTAAGATTTAGACTTCTCATGGAACCGACTTTCGCCAACCCCTTTTATTTTGTATTTTTTGCGGTACCTTTCATTGCGGCTATTGCGCACCGCAAGACAAAAGGCATTTGGCATCAAGCTGCTTTAGTCGCAGGGTATTCAGTTACCGGCTGGCTAATTCTCTTCATAGCAAGCTGGTACGCCGACCATATGTTGGCTAGTTGGTTTGAGAATCTGACCACTTCAACGCCCGAACAATTAGACCTTTTTAGCCGCGATGGCGCTTCAAAAACTGCGCTTCTTTTGTTTGGTTTGCCTATGTCGTTCGTGTACGTTTGTGGCGTGTGGTTGCTGTGTCGTATCGGTATTTTTGTTGCACACAAGCTTGTTAGCAAGTAACTATTGGCTGGTTTTATCAAGCCCAACATCAGCTCGCAATTTCATCTTAACAATTGCGACCTCAGCTAATGATCGCCTATCCATCAGGGTTTAATGCTTCGAGGCTGATGTCGATGTTGGGCTTGATAAAACCAGCCCATATCTACCGCAAACATAAACGCATTGCGCGTTATCAAAAGTTAGGATTAAAACCAATATCAGCTTAAACTCCAAGATGTGCTTTTGAAAGGTCAGTTATGGAATTTACTGCGATATTAACCCCAGCTGTCGAAGGCGGATTTGTAGCTTTGAATCCGGAAACAGGTACAACGACTCAAGGTGAGACTGTCGAAGAAGCGTTATTTAATCTTCGCGAGGCTACAGAATTATTCTTGGAAGAGTTTCCGGTTCATATTGTAGGGCGCTCATTACTCACAACCTTCCAAATCCCTGCGCATGCCTAGCTTGCCTTTAGTCTCGGGCGCAGCGGCAGTTCGAGCACTTGAATATCTTCGTTTTGTGGTGGCCAGACAGCGTGGAAGCCACATTGTTATGCACAAAGGTTCTCAAGGCTGCGTCGTGCCTAATCGTAAAGAAATTAAAATCGGCACGCTTGGCGGCGTATTCAAGCAAGCAGGCGTGTCCATTGAAGACTTCGTTGCTGCGTTAAAATCTTAGCGTACCGTTCAATTGGGCTCAATGCCCACGCAAATCTCTGTTTCAACCTTTTGTCTGCGCCCACCATTTTGTCCGACTTAAACACCCCCGAGCCCAACACCTGCTTCACCGATTCACGCCGCTTGACGGGGCCTAACCGCTATTTCGGCAGCACTGGCGCGGTGCTTGAGACATTGGGCTTTTATGCATCCGACGCAGCCGCTCATGAGCGTTGGCGAGCGTCAGTAATTTCAGTTTGTTCCGCACTGGCTTGGGACAATCCTCAACCGGTCGTACAACGCCATGCCAGCGGCACCCTCCTCGCCTTCGCGGCACCGCCAGATCAACTGTTTACTGCGACAGAAATTAACGAGTGGGCGTGGAAGCAGGCAAGCGGAATTTTTTCTTCAGATATCGCTGCAAATCAAATTGATGTGGATGGCGCTCCGTTTGATCAAGTGCACATTTTTGACGCTGATTTTGCGAATATCGTGGCTGCATTCAAAGCCCGCGCGGCGACCGAAATTAACCCCGCGCTTGCAGCACTTCGAGCGGCTGCCGATGCGCATGACTTACCGTGCATGGTGGACGACGATCATGTCTCTATCGGCGCGGGCAGCGGCTCACAGACTTGGCCACTGACTGAAATGCCCTCCATTGAAAACGTCCTCTGGCAAACGTTGCATAACATTCCTGTCGCGCTCGTCACGGGCTCAAATGGCAAGACCACCGTGGTGCGATTACTCGCGGCAATTTTGAAGGCGAGCGGCAAGTGCACAGGCTATTCATCGACCGAAGGGGTAATGATTGATGGCCGCGAAATTGATGGCGGCGATTTTTCCGGACCGGCAGGTGCGCGATTGGTGGTGCGGGATATGTCCGTTGAAGCCGCGGTACTGGAGACCGCCCGTGGCGGGATTTTGCGACGTGGCTTGGCGACCGAGCGCGCGGATGTCGCCGTCATCACCAATATCAGTGCAGATCATTTCGGCGAATATGGGATTGATAATCTAAATGATTTGGCGGATGTAAAACTGACGGTGGCGCGAACGCTTGGCACCGCAAGCACGCTGGTGTTGAATGCAGACGATCCGGTTTTGCTATCGCGTGCAGCGAACCAAAAAGACGCGCAGACATGCAAGGTTGCGCTATTCGCGAGCGATGACGCGCATCCGGGCTTAGTTGCTCATCGACAGGCAGGCGGTACTACTTGTGGAGTGGACAATTCTCAATTGATGTTGTCGCACGGCAACGATAGCGTTTCGCTCGGTGCCATTGCGCAAATGCCACTGACGATGAACGGTGCCGCCGTTTATAATGTGGCAAATATTTCTGCCGTAGCACTTGCAGCAACCGCTCTCAATATTGCGCCACCCATAATTTCAGCGGAGTTGATGCGATTCGGTCGCGTCCGCACCGATAATCCCGGGCGACTCGAACGTTGGGACATTTCGGGTATGTCGGTGGTGATTGATTACGCGCACAATCCGAGCGGCCTTTCGCTGCTGATGAACGCAAGTTTAGAGGCGCGTTACAAGGGGCGCTTTAAGGGGCGTTTGAAGGCAGGTAAGGACCAGCATGAGGAAGTCCGAGGGCGCATCGGCCTGCTGCTGGGTCAGGCAGGAAATCGTGGCGACGAGGCCATCAAGCAACTTGCTGATGTGGCGGCGAGTTACCAGCCCGATCAAATCATCATCAAAGAATTACCCAGCATGCTGCGTGGCCGCGTGATGGGCGAAGTGCCCGCGTTATTGCGTGCGGCGTTGGCAGCAAAACAATTTCCAATCGAGCAACTCATGAGTGAGGCTTCGGAAGTTGAGGCGGCCAGACGATTGCTCGAATGGGCGAAGCCCGGTGATCTGCTTATCATGCCGATTCACCAGCAAAGCGCACGTACAGAATTGGTGTCGCTGCTGGATCAATTACAGGCGATGAATTGGCAGGCAGGTTCGCCGTTACCCAATACAGAACCCTAGCATTGGCCGAGCTTTTAGAGCATAAATGCTTCAATCGGCAAGCCAGTGCTAGTGTTTTATCTCTACGCCCCAGCACATTGCAGCTAACGGCCGCTATTGGTACCGACGCGCTTGTCCTCAATCGCCATCAGCTGCTCGCGCTCCAGTGGCACAAAAATCCACAACAGCGCGTAAATCAGCAGCCCTAAACCGTGCATCACAATCGCCAGCACAAACAGCAGGCGCCAAGACCATGCAGGAATATTTGTCATCACCGCAAGTCCGCCGCACACGCCGCCAATCCAGCGATCAGATTTTGATCGCGTGAGTTGGTGCAAAGCCGACGGTGGACGTGGCGAATCGGACTTCGCGTAGCCGTCGAAACCCTCCAGCACGCGTTTCTTCGCGGCCGTAAATTCCTCATCATTCAACGCGCCTTGCTCACGCAGGGTTTGAAGTTTTTGCAATTCGTCGGAAAGATTCATGGTGCGATTCCTTTACGTTTATTGATGGTGCTTGGGTAAAACTATCGAATCCTGACTTTAACTGACTCACCCTACTTCCCGGATAGCGCAGCGATCAGGTGCAGAAATCGGGGGCTGAAACGGCAAGTGCTGCGACCATGCGACATCGATACACACCCACCAACGCCACCCTCGTCAATTCTCTCCTGTTTATATAAAAGCGTACAGCCCGGCTTCGGATTGAGTAATGGCCCGATTATTAATTGCGTCCTGTTCGAAATAAATCAATCTCATTTTTTTATCTTTTGTGCGCGCGGTGCACGCAGCGCTAGACACGCTGAATATTGCATGCAGCGCTTTGGCGGCGGATGTGGATTGAATTCACGCTCGCATCGGGCTTAAATCTGACTTAACTTGAAAGCGGCGCCACCGCACCCTTTTATGGCTGTCGTGGCGGCCGCAAAACGGTGCAATTCTCTGCAAAATAAAGCCTCTGCGCGTGATGCGACAGCATATTGTTGACGCTACTATTTCATTAGCATCTGTCTTTGACGGAAGCCTGTTGTTGATGGCAATAGCGCCGCAAAATAACTCCAAATTGACGATAAAGTTGAATCCGCAGACAAACAAGCCTGCCGCGCACGGAGCGTTATCACCGCCCGGCGAGCAGGAACGGATTCAAGAAATTGCGGCTTGTGTGCAGCGGCTTGATTTGGCTGGCGCGCAGCGTGGCTATGCGTTGTTGCTGCGCGTCACGAACAAACCGTCGCTACTCGCACCCGCACAGTTTTCGCTCGGCATCATTGCGCAACGAGGGGGCAACCCGCAGGCAGCAATTGAGCCTTATTCATTGGCCCTCGCCACCGATAAACGCAATCCCCAGATCACGCCGCAACTCGGTTTTGCACATTTTGCGCGGGCGCAAATGGACGAGGCGGAACGCTGCTGTCGCACGTCAATAACGCTGGAGCCACGAATGGCGCACGCGCACTATAACCTCGGTGTGCTGCTGCAACAGAAACGTGATCTGCCCGGAGCATGCCGCGCGTTTGAAGCTGCGCTAATGGTTCAGCCACGCTTCCCCAAAGCGCTTAACAATCTGGGCAATATGCTGATGGCGCTGCGTGAAATTCCTCACTCGGACAAATGTTATCGCGACGTAATAGCGATCAATGAAAAATTTTTCTATGCGCATCACGGCTTGGGGCGGTTGCTTGTGGACGCGAACTGGCAAAATGAGGCGCGGCACTACTTGCTCATCGGCCTATGTTGAGCAACTAGCCGCAACCCATTCGCTTCGCGTGATGGCGCGTGAGAAAAAAAATCCTTCACAGCGAATATGCACAGCCGGTGCATGGCTATTTGTTTATTGTTGAGAAAACAATCCAGGCTACTATTTTTGCGGCCAGCTAATTTCATCCACTTGGCCGCAGGTTTCAAACAATGGTTTGCTGAACAGGAAGCCCTGCATCAGATGCACGCCGAGATCTTGCAGGTAGTTGCACTGTTCCGTCGTTTCGATACCCTCGGCGATGATGCCGATACCGAGTTCTTCGCAGATGCGGGTTACGCCGCGCACGATCGCCTGATTGGGTCGGCGTTTATCGATATTGCGGATCATTCCAATGTCGAGTTTAATGAAGTCAGGCTGAAATTCTGCTAGCAGATTAAGACCGGCATAGCCGGCGCCGAAGTCATCAATCGCGGTCAGGAAGCCGATGCGCTGGTATTCGCGGAACACTTCGGCCAGCCATTTTCCATCGCTGATATGTTCGCCCTCAAATGTCTCAAACATGATGCGGTTGATTGGAAAGCCGTGGGTGCGCGCGGACTCAAGCGTGGTGCGGATGCAAACCTCGGGGCGATAGATGGCGTTCGGCAGGAAGTTGATCGATAGCGTCGTTGACATCTTCAATTGTGCTGCGGTCTTGATCGCTTTTACCCGGCAGGCCTGATCGAAGCGGTAGCGATTGGACTCAGTGATCTGCGACAGCACGCTCTGAGCCGATTCACCATTGGGGCCGCGCACGAGTGCCTCATGCGCAAAAATCTCACGTTTCTGCAGATCGATGATCGGTTGGAATGCGTAACTGAACTTGAAAGGCAAGCGCTCATCATTGCCGCAATCGCCGCAAGGCATACCGTCCTGCTCCAGGATGAATTCGGTAGAGCGCAGTTTAATGTTCGTACTCATTGGTCGCTATTCGAGTTTTTTTCCGCGCGTGGTGTGCTGCCAGCCGTCTGGCCGCGATGTGTGATGCCAAATACAAATCACAATCAAGCTGCAATTACACCATCAAAAAGCATAGGCCACAGTGTTTCTATTACATACTATTTTAGGGTGAAAGCCGATGCGCTCCAAAATCTGCGTCAAGTCAAATCGCAGGGGGGCTATTCATAATTGCCGAACCTTGCATCTCGCAAATTCGGCGGGTAGACCTCTTTTACGCGCAAGCCCGTTTTCTACGACGGGGTTTACGAATACCTAGTGCATAGCGGTGCGACCGACTTAGCGGGGCGTGCAAATTGAATTCGATTGCCCAACTTGAACGCAATTTAGCTTTTACTGGCATCGATCAGCGCGAGACTTGCCGCTGGTGAGGGATGCGGACGATCTTTGATGAACGCGGCGATGGTAGGCAGAGGCATGATTGTCTTGCGTGCAAGGCGTGCTATCTCGTCAAGTTTGAGTGAAGAAAAATCGCCTGCACAAATGGCTAGGAATTAAAGCGTAATCTGCGTTACCAACCAGCAAACTTCCTGACTGGCCTGTCGTGGCGTTAATTTATGGCTGGAGAAGCCCATATTCATTAGCGATACGATTTACAGAAAAATCTAAGTGAGCCAGCCGTATGGCAATGATCGTGGCGCTTTCAGCATCCGCACATAACGATAAACCGCGAAGATCGCAAAAATAATTGTTAGAGGTCCTGCCCAAACGTAGAGCGGTACTTTCCACACAAAAATGTTTGCAATGGCGAGCACCAGTCCGGCTAAAAATGTTCCAGACGAAAAAATAATTGTTCGATAATTGAATTGCCCGGCGTGAGCATAGTCTTTAAATACTAACGCCGCTGACAAGAAACCTGCGGCAATCGTGGGTATAAAAGCGCTTGCAGACAGCCGCTCCAAATAGCCCAGCACGAACGCCATCACCAGAATGCCCGCGCAGGTAATGACCAGTGCCTGCAGCTGAAAAGTGATCAGACGTGACGCAAACCAACGATTAAATGCCGAGCCTGTGGGCGCGTGCGGCAGCAGCAATAGCAAGCCCTGTTCGCGCTTGCCCTTGGCCTGCGCCAGCGCCACACTGACGATATCTTGTGTACCAAGCAAAAAAATTGCCGCACCCAAGCTGACAACCGAGAGAATTTCATCCGGCGCGACATATTCACCACTGCTCGCTATTAGCGGTAGCATCAGCGACATGATGATGATAATTATACTGACAGACACATTATAAAGGATGCGCAACCAGTGCACTCTGGGTGCCATGCCGAACATCAGCAATTGCCTGGGACCCACTTTGCGTTTAAGCGCACGATCTATGATTGACAAATTTACGGTTGGCAATCCCAGCCAATGCTGAAGCGGACTCTCTATCGTGGCTGAGACACCGGTTTGTTTATAAAAAACGAGTGCATCGCGAATGCGTGCAGAGAATTTCTGGCGCGCCAACAGCGTTTTGTTTGATGCCCATAGCAAGCGATAAACAACGATCGCGAAAAATAGCAGCACAACCATCGCCACTAGAATCGGTGAATCTGCAAGCAGCAGCAATAAAGGCGAAAAATCCTTATTTTTAGTGAAGAAAACTGGAAGGAGTGCTGCTGCACCAAGGATGAGCCCCGCAGCATATTGTGCTATCGCATAGGCGGCGAGTATGCACAGCAAAAACGCAAATCCTGCCCAATAAAGCATCCACTTACCGCCAACGACAAAACACAGGCTTGCCAATACCACCGATGTAAATAGCCATAGCACCGTAGTTGACAGTGCCAGATCCCTGCGTAACCCCGGCACCCACCGTAGGTTCGTCGGGGACCCGATGGACACCACCGTCCTGACATAAAATGTCCACCAACTGATTGCAATCAGCGCCAAACAAAAACCGATCCCGACCGACGCATACGTGATTGAAGTTTTTACGGCAATTACAATGCTGGCAACAAAACCCGATATGACAAGAAACCAGGTCAGTAAAACGTTTGCCAAACTTTTCTGGGCGGTAAACGCAACTGTCCAAACGAAGTAAATATTTTTCATTTGGTGATCTCGATAAATAGATCTTCCAACGTTACGCGCTCAACGCGAACGCCGTTTTTTTCCAATTCGCACATTTTACCCAGCTCAGTTTTCGTCAAACGCACCATTGAGTTTTGATAGCCCTTGGCGTCGTTGGTACGTGAAATTTCATTCGACCATGCTGCATTCTCAAGCACATGTGCTGGCCCGATGATGCGGCGAGTGTCTTCCGATATTTCATCCAGCGGCGCTTGCATCACTATTTTTCCGTCTCGCATAAATGCCACATTCATCGCAACCCGCTCGATGTCGCTGAGGATGTGGGTGGAAAACAAAATTGTGGTCTCCCGTGCAATCGCCCGATCCACCAGCTCGTGTAAAAATTCGCGACGGCCTGCAGGATCAAGGCTCGATACGGGTTCGTCCAATATCAAAAATTCAGGATCGTGCGCAATTGCGCGGATGATCGCGAGACGTTGCTTCTCGCCGCCCGATAATTTGCCGATCCGCACATTAGTCGGAATGCACCAACGATCCAGCAGCGCAATTACTTTTGCATCATCCCAGCGGGCATAAAATGCCTTGAAAAACGCCAGCATTTGCGTTGCCGTCATCCATTCAAACAGATCAGTTTGCTGTGGCACATAGCCTAGGCGGTTGCGAGCCGCATCGCTTAGCGAAGCCGGCGACTCACCAAATAAAGCGACGTTACCCAAATCAATATTGCGTAGACCCAACGCTGATTCGATTAGCGTGGTTTTGCCCGCCCCGTTGCGGCCCAACAGACCCAGTACCTGTCCCGAGGCAACCATAAAATCTAGTCCCTGCAATGCATATTTGCCCTGGACATGCTTAAAAACACCGTCCATTTTCAAGATAGTTTCATTCATGATTTCGCCTTCAATAACGATTCAAAAAGTTTTAATGCACTTGCTGTATCGACTTCAAGTTGCGCGGCTTCAGTCGCCGCGCGTGCCAAAGTGGGCCGTAACAGCGCCACGCGATCTGTTTTTGACCGGGCGCGATGGTGAGGTGCAGCGACCGCCATGCCCACTCCGCGTCGCCGCTCCAACACCCCTGCAGATTCCAACAAGCTATATGCTTTTGAGACAGTCATCGGGTTTATCGTCAGCGCAGTCGCGACCTCCCGCACCGACGGCATTTCGTCCCCCGCGGCCAGTTGACCACCCGCGACCAAGCGTGTGAGTTGGTCAACCAGTTGTTTGTAAATAGGCTCGGTGCCGCCGGTGGTCACAGCGAACAGAGCGGCGGGTGGCGGTGCACTTCGGGGTGGCATGGTGTGGAAGTTTTCCTCAAAATTAGTGTATTAATACAATAATACAGTTACAAAAAAATTGCAAGTAACAACAAAGTCACTGAGCACGCTAAAATAAAATTCGTCCGACTCTCATGGCGCAACCTTAAGCGCGAAGCGCATGACAATGCCAAATAAGAGAGTTGGCTGGTTGCCGCTGATTGCTACGATGTTGGTGCCGAAACAATACCAATACTGGACAGACTGTGACAATTTCAAGCCGCTTTCTTCAATTGCCGGGCCAGGCGGTGCGCTCTCAGCAATTGCCATTACGGCTCATCGATTGCACCATCCCGTTGCGCAGGTTGGGCGCGACTGGCAAGCTGCGCCAACCGTCAGTCGTCGACTTGTATTTACTGATTTGCTGGCCACTCAGCCCAAGGCGTTTACCTAGCCGTTTCGCGGCCAGAATCCGTTTGAAGCCTGCTCCAGCCAGCTCGGTTTGCAGACGCTTTGGCTCCGCTTGACCGCCTCGGTGCCAAATTCGCCAATAACGATGCGTATTTGAATTGCCCGCATTGTGTTTTTTCATGGTGATGAAAGTAATGATCCATGCTGTCCGTTTTGGCGAACCCATTTCATTGGTTTAGGAGCCGATTAAACGGTCGAAGGTCCCGCACAAGTCGTTGGCCGGATTGATGCACCTTTGTTCGCTAACGCACAGACTTCTTGCCGTTGCCGCCGCTATCCTAAATTGATGAAAAATTCGGCAGTATCGCAACTTCCCGCTGAGTCGGATCCTGGCGTGACCAATGATGCTGGCAACATGTTCATCCGCAGCATCGGAACGGCCCTGCCCTCCATGCGGTACACCAAAGCCGAGTGCCTTGTCGCCTTCGAGCGGTCGGAATGGTTCCATCGGCTGGATGCACGGTCTCACTTTATCGCGCGCACCGTGCTCAAGCGTGACAACGGCATCGAGGCAAGGCGTTTGGCAGTAAACACGTTGGACGAAGTGTTTCACATCGACCCCGACACGTTGGCTTTGCGCTTTCTTACTCATGCGCCCGAATTAGCCGCCACCGCAGCCAGCCGCGCGCTGACCGCCGCCGGGCTGGATGCGCAAGACATCGACGCCGTAGTGATAAGTACCTGTACGGGCTACATGTGCCCCGGCTTGTCGGGCCATGTGGTCGAGCGCCTTGGTCTGCGTGCTGACGTGCAGGCTTTCGACCTCGTGGGGCAGGGCTGTGCGGCAGCACTACCGAATATGCAACTTGGCCGTGCACTGCTCTTGTCGGGTGCATGCCAACATGTGTTGTCGGTTTGCGTGGAAGTCAGCAGTGCAGCGATGTATCTGGATAACGACCCGGGTGTATTGATCAGCGCCTGCCTGTTCGGTGACGGTGCCGGCGCTGCCGTACTGTCACGTGCGCCGGGCGCGGGGCGGCGCATCAAGTGGATAGACAGTGTCTCTTTCATAGAAACAGCCGAACGTGACGCGCTCAAGTTCGAAACCCGGCAGGGCATGCTTCGCAACGTACTGTCGCGCAAGGTGCCAGCACTTGCCGCCGACTACGCCCTGCGGGTACTGAACACGGTGTTACAGCGCGGCGGGTTACAAATCAGCGACGTGAACGCATGGATCATGCACGCCGGCGGGCGGGACGTTCTGCAGGAAGTAGAGCGACACTTTGAGTTGGACAGCGCCGACTTGCGCTACAGCGCGGCGATGTTGCGCGAATACGGCAATCTTTCCAGCGCATTTGTCTACTTTGTGTTGCAGGCCGCGTTGACGGACGACGCGCCGGGTGGCTGGTGGTGGTTATCATCTTTCGGTGCTGGCTTCAGTTGCCATGGTGCTCTGTTAAAAGTGCATTGATGACATCAATCGTGGAACGGCGATGCAAATGACTTTTTCCAGACTGGTGCTCCCTGAATTGCTGGACGGCCTGGAGGCACAGGATCCGGTAGCGCAGCGCTCGCGCCGCGACCTGCAACGTGTGCATCGCGTCATGGGCACTCGCAACATCTTGCTGCGCGCGCTCCGCGCGCTGCCAATCCGGCAGTCCCAAACGCCGCTGCGGATACTGGAGCTGGGCGCCGGCGACGGCAGCCTGATGCTGGGCGTGGCACGTGCACTGCAGGGCGAATGGCCCGAAGTAAAGCTGACACTGCTTGACCGCCAGCACTTGTTGAATGCGTCTACCATCGCTGAATACGCCCGTATCGGCTGGACCGCGACCGCACAAGTGGGCGACGTGTTCGACTGGGCTTTCGGCCAACACACAGCCGCGCCACCCGCGCACGCGCCGCCGCATTGGGACTTAATCGTCGTTAATCTTTTCCTGCACCATTTCCAAACGCCACAGTTGTCGACGCTATTGGCCGTCATCGCAGCACGAACCGAACATTTTGTCGCCTGCGAACCGCGTCGCGCCTGGCTGGCATGGGCCGGCAGCCACTTGATCGGTTTACTCGGCGTCAATGCAGTGACGCGCGAAGATGCCGTGCTGAGCGTGCGGGCCGGTTTTTGCGGCACAGAACTGGAGACGCTATGGCCAATGGCGGCGGGCCGGAGCTTGGCCGAGTATCCCGCGGGTCTCTTTAGTCATTGTTTTGTCGCGACGCATAATCCCGGCCAGCCGACCGGCACATCAATCGAAGCCGCCTGATGCAAACGCGATTTGACGCCCTCATTGTCGGTGCCGGGCCAGCCGGCTCCAGTGCCGCCATTCTGCTGGCGATGGCGGGCTGGTCGGTGGCGCTCGTGGAGAAGCAAAGCTTCCCGCGCCGCAAAGTGTGCGGCGAATGCGTGGCAGCGAGCAACCTGCCCTTGCTGGATGCCTTGGGGATCGGTGCTGAATTCATGGCGCAGGCCGGGCCTGAACTGCGCCGTGTGGCCGTAATGCGCGATCAGCGCTGCGTAACAGCCGACCTGCCCCCGGCAATTCATCCAAAACACGCGTGGGGCCGTGCGCTGGGTCGCGAAACGTTGGACACGCTGCTACTGAATCGCGCTCGTGCTGTTGGCGCCGTGGTTATGCAGCCTTGGGCAGTACAAAACATTAACGGTAGCGCAGGCGATTACCGGTGCTCGGTGCGCGAGGTCTCGTCCGACCGGACGGACCTGCTGCAGGCGCCGGTCGCGATTTTTGCCCATGGCTCGTGGGAGCCGTTGCCGGGCGCTCGCGCTGTCGAGCGCCGGGCACGCCATGGCAGCGATCTGCTGGCCTTCAAGGCAGATTTTGATCGAGCCACATTGACCGCCGGGCTGTTGCCGGTTCTGCTATTTAATGGTGGTTACGGCGGCATGGTGCTCGGACATAACCGCGTTGTCACAGTTGCCTGTTGCATCCGCGCCGACCGTCTGGCTACCTTGCGCCTCGCGGCACCGGGGAAGTCTGCAGGCGAGGTGGTGGAGGCGATGCTCATACGTGAATGCCAGGGAGTGGCCGCCGCATTGGAAGGCGCGCAGCGCAGCGGCGTGTGGCTGGCTTCTGGCCCGCTCGCGCCTGGCGTGCGCTTGCACCGCGACCAACAGATATTTCGCATCGGTAATGCCGCCGGTGAAGCGCATCCGCTCATCGGTGAAGGCATGAGCATGGCGCTGCAATCGGCGTGGCTGCTGTGCGCAGGTCTGGTGCGCGCCAGGCAACAGCATGGCGTAATAGACAGCGCGGCATGGCAAGGCAATGTGCATCAGCAATATGCTGCCGAGTGGCGCCGCCACTTCATGCCGCGGCTGCAGTTGGCAGCCAGTTTTGCCCACCTTGCCATGCGGCCCGCCGCTTCGGCAGCGTTGATTGCGCTACTGCGTCGTTGGCCGGCGTTATTGTCGCGCGGCGCGGCGTGGGCCGGCAAGGCTCGATGCGCGGCGGATGTCACGACCGTCAATTCATTATTTTTACAATCACTGCCTGGAGAACAGCAATGACAACCACAGACCGTATTCGCGCCATGCTTGTGAAGGATTACAAGATCGACCCCGACAGACTCACTGCCGATGCGCGGCTCGAAGACTTGGGCATAGACTCCATGGGTTTGGCCGAGCTGATGTTCAATATCGAAGACGAATTCCGCGTGACGGTGCCGGATGAACAAATTCAGCTTTCAACACTCGGTGACGTCGCCAACTACATTGATAAGCTCATGGCGCGAAACGACTCTGCGCCAGCGACGCCCACGGCAATGGCCGATACGGCGGCGAGCACGGGGGGGGTCAATACGCAGCCAGCTTCATGAGGCGCGTGGCGGTCACTGGCATCGGCATCGTGTCACCGCTTGGGCACACCATAAATGATTTGTTCGACGCGGCGCGCAATGGTCGTTCAGCTGTACATCGGCTCGAAATTGCGGGTGCCGAGCGGCTGGCGGGGCCGCTGGCAGCGACCGTGCAGTTCGACGGCAGTGCATTCTTCGAACCTGCTCGAGAGCGCCTGTTGGACCGCGTGAGCCAGTTTGCTGTCGTTGCGGCTGCGCGAGCCTTGGCAGACGCAGGCGGCGAACTAACCGACCACGAACGCTCCAATGCAGGTGTTTTCGTCGGCACCGGCATGGGCGGCACGCTGACCGTTGATAGCGGCTATGAAACTTTGTACGGCAAACACTCCGATCGAACCCACCCGATGATGATTCTTAAAGGAATGCACAACGCACCGGCCGCCTGGATTGGTATCGAGCAAGGTCTGCGTGGCCCTAACCTGACCTATTCCACTGCCTGCTCCTCGTCCAGTGTGGCGATCGGTGAAGCGTGGTTGCGGGTGGCATACGGCACGCTGGATGTGGCCGTCGCCGGGGGCGCCGAAGCCCCGCTGTCACTAGGCTCCCTGAGCGCCTGGGGGGCCATGCATACTCTGGCCAGCGTGGATACCTTAGACCCTGCCAGCTCGTGCAAACCGTTCGCCAAAAATCGCAGCGGTCTGGTGCTGGGCGAAGGCGCTGCACTGGTGGTACTCGAACCGTGGGAGCGGGCAACGGCACGCGGCGCGACCATACACGGTGAGCTGATTGGCTATGGCCTGACCACCGACGCCGGAAACATTGCCCGCCCAAGCGTTGACGGCCAGGCTGCAGCGATGCGCGCGGCGCTGGCAGCCGCGTGCATCCGTTCGGAGCAGATTGACTCCATCAATGCCCATGGCACCGGCACGCAGGCCAATGACAGTGTGGAGACAGGGGCCATCAAACTAGTCTTTGGTGAGCGTGCGCGACGTATCCCGATCAGTGCCACCAAAGCACTTCACGGCCACCTGCTGGGTGCAGCCGGGGCGCTGGAGTTCGTACTATCTCTCCTCGCACTGAAAAATAACGTGGCGCTGCCCACCATGCACCTGCAGATACCCGATCCAGAATGCGATCTTGACTACGTGCCCAACGTCGCACGAGAGGGCGCTGCGGGACGCACCATGCTTTCTAACTCATTCGCTTTTGGTGGAACGAACGCGGTCCTCGCGGTGCGCGCGGTTCACTGAAAGCGACCTGCTGCAGTCGCCGCGCTGGCCGTCTCCCGCCCCGACTAAACCTGAGCAGACGAGTGTCTCTTGCTTATTACCAAGATAGTTAATCCGGCCCGAGATTGCAGATGCCGATAACAATTCGTCGGTCAAAACGAAAACCCGGTTTTTGAGCACCATCCCATACACGAAACAGGCGGCCGATGTCCTGATTTACCCCATACACCACCACCGCGCCACGCAATGGAGATGGTGTGATTTCTCTTGCTGTTAAAAAAGATAAAAGGCATGACGCCAGTGATTCCGCATGCTGCGGTTGAATCTTAAACCCAGCTTTCACCGCCAAAAAGCACCGCGATTGCAAACGCCAACACACAAGCCTGAAGCGTGACGCGATGCAGGGAAATTCCGACGTGTACCAAATGAAGATTTTCAACCGTTCTGTTTAGCCGCCGCGGTTGTGCGACCCTTTGCTTTTGATTTCGCCGACTTTTTGCGCGCATCGTCGGCAATATTGAGTGCAATCGCGACCGCCTGTTTCTGCGCCTTTTTTGTATTCGCGGGCTCACTGGTTCCAATCGTTGCGTGCTTCTCGTACTCATGCATCAAGGTTTTAATATTGCCGCTGATGGTCTTTGGGCTGGCGCCTTTCTTTAGTGGCATCGCAATCCTTTCGTAAGTAAAGATACAGGCACGGGTGGGTCGTATGCGCACATTTTGTCGTTAGCAGCAAGGTGGGTACTGGCGTGCAACTCAGAAGTCTACGAAAACAATTGTCCGCGCGCCGCCAGCATGCCTCGCAATTTCATGTCGAACCAAGCAAAACCAGCGTAGGAAATCGCTGACGGCAGATTGCTAGTGCGTCGTCTTTCCGGCGCAGGATTGCGCAGCCAATACTATGGGCTGTAACCATCACCAGAGCAATCCATGACGCCACCGACCACCGCCGCAACCGCGAAGCAAACCGTCATCGAAATTCGCAAAGGTCAGGCGCCACCCCCGCTAGCGCGAGATGAATTTGGTGCGCGCTTTCGTGCCGCATTTCTTGATCCGGCGTTTCGCCTGGAAGATCAATCGATCGAGCGCCTAGAAGCAATTGCGTGGGATGCCTACATTGGAGGCCGCAAGACGCCCATTACAGAAAAAGCGGGTGCAGGCTATGCCGACCCCGATTACGATTTATCAAGCGAATGGGTGACCACAAAAAAACGCATTGATGATGCGGCGAAAGTATGGGCTGATCCGGCTTCACGGTCTCGCGTATTGTTGATCTGCAGTTCTTCGCGCAACGATGGGACCTGTCCGGGCGAGATTTCAAAAACATTTCGCTTGAGCGAATATGCTCGTGAAATTCTGGAACAAGCAAACATCGATGTCGATTTTTTGGATCTCAGCCTGCTCACGTCAGAATATGGCCGGACCATCCACCCTTGCAAAGGTTGCGTTTCCACTGCGATGCCGTTGTGTCATTTTCCTTGTAGTTGCTATCCCAATCATTCGTTGAATCAGGTCAACGATTGGATGGCTGAAATTTATGAACGGTGGACGGCGGCGCACGCGGTCATCATTATCTCGCCGGTTTATTGGTATCAAAGCCCGAGTCCATTGAAGCTGATGATTGATCGGCTGGTGTGCGCTGATGGCGGCAACCCTGACCCCACATCCACCTCCGGTAAAAAACCCGAAAAAGCAAAAGCAATCGAAATGGCTGGCTGGAATTATCCGAAACATTTGTCGGGCCGCGTATACGGGTTGGTGGTGCACGGCGATGTCGCCGGCATTGAGGGATCGCGCCGATCATTGTCGGACTGGCTCGATTGGATGGGATTCATTGATTCAGGCGCACAGTCGAAGCTGGATCGATTTATTGGTTACTACGAACCCTACGCAACCAGTCACGATGCGCTGGATGCCGACACCGCGATGCAAGAAGAAACGCGCAACGTGGCGCGTGCCGTGGCGAAAACCGTTGTTGAATTGCGGTCAGGAAGACTGGACGCGGCGCAACCAAAACTGTCTCGACCACGACCGAAATAATTCAGTAGAACCTAATAAAACGTTTACCATATCCGCCATCCGCTTGGTGTTTGAAGCACAAATGGCTCGAGCAGAGCGCTGGTATTAGGATTTGAGTTAAGAGGCTTCTCAAAAACCATTTATTTATCAGGTTACGATGTAAGCGTAACTTCTTTACGTCGCCGCGTCTGCATTTTCAAGCGCTTTGATGTGTTGCCTGAGTTTATGTAGCCAATGTTGCCTCGCGAATAAATCCCTTCTGCGTGGCTTCATTTCCATCCCCCAGTCGGCACTCGCTTGACAGCGGATGACACTTGGAAAACTGAACGGTTACAAGTTCCCGTCACGCTTTCGAGTTCTTCTCCATTCCCGCAAGCACCTTATCTAGGGTCAGCGGAAAATCGCGAATGCGCACGCCGCACGCGTTGTACACCGCATTCGCGATTGCAGCACCCGCGCCGCAAATCCCTAACTCGCCCACGCCTTTGATTTTCAGCGGATTGGTTTTGTCATCAACTTCAGCAATGAAATGCGCTTCGATCGCGGGGATATCAGCGTGAGCGGGAACGTGGTATTCCGCCAAATCATGATTTACAAAATAGCCATAGCGAGGATCGACTACCGCGTGCTCATGCAGCGCTGCACCTACCCCCCAGATCATCGCTCCCGTGGCCTGGCTCTTGGCGGTTTTCTCATTCAAGATTCTGCCCGCCGCAAATACGCCGAGCATCCTGCGCAATTTGATTTCGCCAGTGTCGCGATCCACGGCGACTTCCGCAAAATGCGCTCCATACGCTTGCTGGGAAAACTTTTTATTCATTGCCCCCGGTTTGATTTCACCGGTCGCTTCAATACCATTTTTTCCGGCAAGCGCGGCCAGTGTTTCTGACTTTCCACCAGCCGATACGCGGCCACCTTCGAACAGCGCATCGCCGACCTTAATGCCTAATTTTTTTGCCAGCTTTTCGCGCAAATTGGCGCACGCATCGAATAGTCCGGAGCCGGCGCTGGCCGCACCCCACGATCCGCCCGAGCCAGGTGTGCTTGGAAAATCGCTGTCGCCCAATTCCATTTTAATTTGCTCAATCGGCAACCCCAATGCTTCCGCTGCCACCTGCGTGAATACGGTATAGCTGCCCGTTCCGATGTCGGTCATGGCCATGCGAACAGTGACCATGCCGCTGCCATCAATGGCAACTGAGCAGGTTGACGGCATCAACAAATTGCCGCGCGTGGCCGCTGCAACACCCATGCCGATCAGCCAGCGTCCATCGCTCACTGCCCCGGTCGTCGCACTGCGCTTGGCCCAGCCAAACTTTGCCGCACCTTCGCGCATACACGCGACCAGTTGCCGCGTAGAGAACGGAATGTTTAGCTCGGGATCCATTGCGGGCTCGTTGCGGACGCGAAATTCAATCGGATGGAGTTTAAGTTTTTCCGCGAGCTCATCCATTGCCTGTTCCAACGCCAGCATGCCGACGGATTCTCCCGGTGCGCGGGTTGAATCCGATATCGGTAAATCAAGTTTTACCGACCGATGCGTGGTCAAACGATGTGGTGCCGCGTACAGCGTGCGCGTTTGCATGCTTGCGTTCTCAAAAAAATTATCGAAACGCGCGCTGTGCGACCATGTTTCGTGGGCGATCGCAGTAAGCTTGCCATCGGTGGTGGCGCCCAGGCGCAGCCGCTGGATCGTGTCGCTTCGATGGGTGGTGAGATGAAACATCTGCTGGCGCGTCAACGCGGTTTTCACCGGAATGCCCAACTGCTTCGAGGCCATCGCGGATAACATCACATCGCCATAAATCGGCAGCTTGCCGCCAAACCCGCCGCCAATATAGCGGCTGACAATACGCACTTTCGACGGTGAAATCTTGAGCGTATTAGCGACCGCATTTTTGGCGCTCATCAACAACTGCGATGAGCAATGAATGATCACCAGCCCGCCTTTCCAATATGCGACCGTTGCATGCGGCTCCATCTGGGCGTGAATATGAGCGGGAGTGGTGAAGGTGGAATCAACTTTGATTGCCGCAGAAGCAAATGCCGAATCAAAATTGCCGACGACGCTGTCGGTCTTTTGCCCGAACTGGTCATCTGGTTTTTCTGCTTTCGCCATATTTGGTTTAAGCTCGGCCTCCGGTTTTTGCTGCGCGTAAGTTATCTTCACCAATCGCGCCGCCGAGCGCGCTTGTTCAAAGCTTTTTGCGACCACAAACGCCACTGCTTGACCATAGTGTTCAACGCGATTATTGGCGAGTTGCGGTGAAGCGCGCGCGTATCGATCTTTCGCGTCAATCGGTCCCCAAGCCCCTTGTGCGGGCGAATTTTTATGCGTCATCACCAGCATCACGCCGGATGAACGTTCGGCAGCTTCAGTGTCTATTGAGGCCATTGTGCCTTTGGCAATCGTTGCCTCCACAATAAACCCGTACGCCGCGTTTCCACCTTCAACCACTTCATGCGCGTACGGTGCCTTGCCGGTCACTTTTAATCGGCCGTCGACTCGGTCTATCGGTTTTCCAATAAGCCCCTGACGATTTTCATCAATCGCATTGCGTGGCGCGGGTGCATTCATATCCATGGCGTTGGTCCCTTCAGACTTTTAGGCTTCCGTGATCACTGCGCGCAAGGTGCGACGTACCAGTGATATTTTGAAATCGTTATGACCAAACCCGCGTGCTCCGGACAGCACCACGCCAGCTGCTGCATTGGCACCGGTCAGGTCTGATGGCGCATTCGTTAATGCAGTTTCGGCAGCCGCCACTCGCCACGGCTGATGCGCGAGTCCACCAAACGCCATCTGGGCAGACTTGATGCGGCCACCGGTGGTGTCGATGATCGCGGCCACTGATACCAGCGCGAACGCATACGATGCGCGGTCACGCACCTTGCGATACACATGTCGCCCGGGCAGCGGCGGCGGCAAGGTCACGGCGGTAATCATTTCGCCGGGCGCCAGATTGGTTTCAATATGCGGCGTATTGCCCGGCAGGCGATAGAAGTCAGCAATTGGAATGACCCGCTTCGCACCCGTTGCCAAAATCGTTTCCACTTTTGCATCGAGCAGGCGCATAGCCACTGCCATGTCAGAGGGATGAATGGCGATACAGGCATCACTGGTGCCCAGAATGGCATGCATACGGTTAAAGCCCTGAATAGCAGAGCAACCTGAGCCCGGCGTACGCTTGTTGCAGGGTTTGGAGGTATCGTAAAAATAATAGCAACGCGTGCGCTGCAATAAATTGCCGCCCGTAGTCGCTTTATTTCGCAGCTGTCCCGACGCACCGCTGAGCAGCGCGCGGCTCAGCACCGCGTAATCTTTGCGCACCCGCATGTCCGCTGCCAGGTCTGAATTACGCACCATCGCACCGATCCGCAATCCGCCGTCGCTCATCACCTCGGTCTTATCCAGACCGAGGCGAGTGATGTCGATCAAATGCGTGGGCGTTTCTACTTCGAGCTTCATCAGATCGAGCAGATTGGTACCACCCGCAATAAATTTTGCGCCGGGTTTTGCGCCTGCCGCTGCAGCCGCTTGAAGCGATTCGGCTCGCTCATAATGAAACGCTTTCATGTTTGCACCGCTGCTATTGCCACTGATGCATCTTTGATGGCGGCAACAATATTTGGGTAGGCGCTGCAGCGGCAAATGTTGCCGCTCATGCGTTCGCGAATTTCTTCATCGTTGACCGCACCGGTTTTGGCCAGCAGGTCGCCGGTCACCTGACTCGGCATGCCCGCACCAACTTCCGCAAGCATTCCAATTGACGAGCAAATCTGACCCGGCGTGCAATAGCCACATTGAAAGCCGTCATGTTTCAAAAACGCGGCCTGCATCGGGTGTAGTTCTTCACCCTTCGCCAAGCCTTCAATGGTGGTAATTTGCTGACCATCGTGCATCACCGCAAGCGTCAAACACGAATTGATTCGCCGACCATCAATCAAGACCGTACACGCGCCGCACTGGCCGTGATCACATCCCTTCTTGGTGCCTTTCAGGCCCAGATTTTCACGCAGCGCATCCAGCACCGAGGTGCGCGCATCCACGCTCAAGGGGTACGCGCGCCCGTTGACTTGCAATATCATGTCGATCCGGTCCGGGGCTGCGGTGACTGCGGCAGACTTACGGGGTGTGTCAGCGTCAAGCGATTGAGCGCCTGCAAGGTTGGTTATTGGCACACTCGCCAGCGCAGCACTCGCCTTCAGCATGCTGCGACGGGAGATGTGCCCGAATTCTGTGGGTTCAAGTGACGCAGGTTTTGCGGGCATGTTGTTTCCTTTGAAGTCGAGAAGGCCATATTGCGATTAATGATTTCGCTGACAAGCGACGTACGATGCCCGCGCTAATACGTTTAGGAAGTTACTGATGGCCGCAATTTGAGGCGAACAACTGGCGAACAAATATCGACACCCATGATTCTTAAACACACGCTGCGAAGCGTCTGTACGGTAACGCGCTTAAAAACGGTGCGGCTTTTGCTATCCGCAAAATAAATGTTGAAAATAGTTAGATTTTGGCGCACTGTATAAAATAACAGTCCCTTCATATTTGTGGCGGAAGCGTCGTCGCCGCAGGTGCATCGCTGTGCTGGACGCCCCATCCGATATTTTTAAATTTACATCAAGGCAATGTTCAACTATCCATTGGCGATTATCGACACCGAAACCACTGGCATGACGGCGACGGCCGATCGCATTACCGAGATCGCGATTCTTCGCGTGATTGATGGCGAGCTGGTCGAGGAGTGGTCAAGCCTGGTGAATCCGGAATGCTCAGTGCCAGTCGAGATTCAAGCGTTGACCGGTATTACCAACGCGATGGTGCGGGCTGCGCCAAAGTTTCACGAAATCGCACATGAAGTCCACCGACGGTTGCATGATCATGTATTTGTTGCGCACAACGCGCGATTTGATTATGGTTTTATCAAGAATGAATTTCGACGAATCGACATGCCATTCACCGCCGAGGTGCTGTGCACGGTAAGACTGTCGCGCCGCTTGTATCCCGATGCCGCATCGCATTCACTGAATGCATTGCGCGATCGGCATCACCTGCTTACGGCCGGTCGGCATCGCGCGCTCGGTGATGCACGTGCGGCGTGGCAATTCATCCAGATCGCCGCGCGCCAACACGCGCCAGAGGTACTCGCGCTCGCCGCAAAAGTATTGATGAAAATGCCGAGCTTGCCGCCACAGTTACCGCCGGGAGCATTGGACAATTTGCCGGAAGGTCCCGGCGTTTACACGTTCTATGGCGTGAGCAACACGCCGATTTATATTGGTAAAGCCAAAGATATTCGCAGCCGGGTGCGCGCCCATTTTTCGAGCGATCATCGCAGCGCGAACGACCAGCGGCTCTCGGTTGAAATCGTGCGGATCGAATACGAGGAAACTTGTGGCGAAGTGGGCGCGCTATTGCGCGAGGCGGTGTTGATCAAAACACAGATGCCGCTTCGTAACCACAAACTGCGGCGCAATCGCGATCTGGCTTTTATTCGTCTGGTTGAGCTTGGGCAACCACTGGAAATCGTGAAAGTCGAGAGCATTGATTTCGCCGCTACTAAAAGTATTTATGGTCCGTTTTCGACCAAGGCGCAGGCAAAGGCGGTGTTGGCTTCGGCAGCGGCCGAACATCTTTTATGTTTGAGCGCGATGAGCACAAAAAAAATTACCGGCCCATGTTTTTCGTATCAGTTAAAGCAATGCGCAGGGTTTTGCGCAGGAAAGGAAAGCCTGTTTCAACACAACATTCGCTTGGTCGAAGCTTTGACGGCATACAAATTTCAGGACTGGAATGCGCCGGGTTTAATCGCCATTAAAGAAATTCATCCTAAACACCAATGGGAACGCGTTCATATTTTTTATCACTGGCTTTATCGCGGCAGCGCATGTGACGAAGCGTCGCTTGCTGAATTGATCGGCAATACAGCTGTGATCGAATTCGACGCCGACATCTACAAAATATTGCGCAAATATCTGCAGCAAAATTTGCCGTATCGCGTGATCGGCGTGCCGTGCATAAGCGCAGCAGGATTTGATTCAGCGCTGATGGCGGCATTAAATTAACGCGCTGGAGGATACGAACTAGCGAATAAGAAGCAGCGGATACTATTTAACCAATATAAGCTCTATCGCTAGCGTGCGACTACAGCCATAATTGCCTGTAAACACCCGCCAGTGCTAGAGTTTAAACTTAGCTTTCCATCATTCCAGACCGTCAGTTTCTGGTTAGGCACGCGGACGCGGTGGCATGCGGTCGTTCGATACGTGATCATTACTCGCGCCAGGATTGTTCGGCGAGGTCACATCATTGTCGATTTCATCATCATTGTCGCCGTCGCTATCAGGACCGCGATCAGAAACAATCACATCGGGTGCGGGTGGCATATCGTTCTTGTCATCGGGCAAACCATCCGTCCCTCGTGGCGGCTGTTCAGCGCGAGTGGGACGACGGGTTTGAGGAACATTATTCGGCGTGGGGCTATCGTAGTTTTTGTCAGATTGCTGCATGATTAGTTTCTCCATTAATTGGGTAACTTCTAAACTTCCGCCGTGGGGCTGCCAATCACCGTTGGCATTACGTTGATGATCACAAACTGACTTTCCCCATGCTGTAGGAAAGCCGCCAAATCTTTGTGAGCGTTTTTGCGTTTTCGCACGATGCTTGAGCGGATGCCAGCGAATAGGTTTTAGTCGAATGCACCACCCGCGTCTTAAGGTACGCGTGAATCAACATCTCGATATCACGCTCCTGCCTGGCGACATTAATAAGCGAGATATAAACGGACGCGCCATGGGTAAGGCGGCAATAATGCGAACAGCAGATCTCAAAATACTGTTCATAAACGAATATGTGAGAAATCTGCTGCGCGCGTGCGGGTCAATGCCTAGCGCTGTGTTCTAGCGAACATTTGCCGCTGGACGTCAACAAACTAAGCGCCAGTTGCGGCTCACCAATTAAACCTTTTGGAAGCTTTGATTTTGATGCCGACCTAGGCGAAATTGCAGCAGCGATGCAGCGGACAAAATCACGCCCCATTACGTTTGCCTAGCGACGCTTACTTAACCCGCGCCCTGCCAGCTTGGCGCGCGCGGTAGCGATCCATCAGCCCGGTTACCGACACGCCGTGCAGCACGATCGATGCCGCGACTACCGAGAGTGTGGTGGCGACGAGTGTGTTGGCTACGGCTGCTGGTAGATCTTGGTTAATGGCATACATCAAATAAAAGAGTGAGCCGACACCGCGAATACCAAACCAGCCAATCAATAGCTTCTGATTTTTTGACATACGTGAGCCCGCCAACCCCAGCGCGACGGCGATAGGCCGAAACACCAAAAACATCAGGCCGACAAATATCCAAGACACGTCGCGCCAGTCCACGCTCCACAGCAACATGCCAATTACGATGACTACAATCACTTCACCGATTCGTTCCAATTGCTCGTTAAAACTTAACACCGCGTGAGCCATGTAAGCAGACGCATGTTTTGCATCAGTCGCGAGCTCTTCTTTATGCGCAGAATCGAGAATCCCGCGATCGCTGATCGACGGGCCGTTCTCAATTTCGAGCGTGGCGATATTAGATTGCGTTGGAGCTGGACCTGGGTTTGGCACCAACGCGCTCGCAGCAGTTTGGATTTGTTCCACTCGTCTTAATGCGGCGCCCGCGGCAAATACGGCTAGAAATCCGTAAGCGTGCAGCATTAGCGCGGCGCCGTAGGCTGCAGCAATTAATCCCACCGCCAAAAAATTATCGAGGCCGACCGCTTCTTTATGGGTGCGGCGAATATACAGCACCAGTTTGCCCACGCCCGTGCCCAGAGCGGCACCTATAAAAATCCCCGCAGGCACGGCCCACAAAACATCAATCGCAAGCCAGCGCCAACCCATCGCGCCGATCTCGTGCAGGCCCATCAGCCCCAAACCCAGCATAACAATGGGAAATGCGGTGCCGTCATTAAGCCCGCCTTCGGCGGTCAACGCAAAACGTAGTTGATCACGATCGGTGGGCTCGGCAACCTGCACCTCTGATGCCAGCACCGGATCGGTCGGCGCGAGAATGCCTCCCAAAAGAATGGCGGCACCGAGAGATAGCCCCAGCAATGTCACACCAGCCACTACGACCAGCGCGACCGTTATTAACATCGACACCACCGCAAGTCGAAGAGATGGCATCCATCGACGGTCGCGAAGCCCGGGACAGAGTTTTAATCCCGACGTAAACAGCGAAATAAGCACAACCATTTCAGCTAGGCTTTCAAGTGCCGTCGAATGCATTTCTGCATTCACGGCCGTGACCGCCAGCCACCATGGACTTAGTGCGGCACCGATCGCGAGGTAGAGCATTGCGCTGCTGAACGGCAGGCGCGAGAGGTAAGAGCTACCAAGGCTCATCGCCAAAAGTAGCGCCCCACCTAATGTTAACCAGAGACCGTCTTCCATCAAGACGCGCCGCCTACGGCTTGACGAAAGCTTTTTGCGCTAACCACGTTGCAGCTCGGAATTTGTAACGGTGCGATGCGGCGAATCGCGCATCGAACCAAATTTCTGCGCGTACACCCAGGTAAACTCCGCGCCGATCAAGAAAATTTGCGCCGAGTAATAAACCCAAACCAGAATTACTGCAATCGAGCCAGCCGCTCCAAAACCGGATGCAACCGCGCTTTTGCCGATGTATAACCCGATCAAAAATTTACCCATCGTAAAAAGAGCCGATGTCACAACGGCGCCGATCCACACGTCACGCCAACGCACTTGCGCACGCGGCATGAGTTTATAAATCATTGCAAATACCAGCGTCGACAGAATAAATCCGACTGCCGCGTTTGCAATCTGCGCAACGATTTCCCAACCGCCGAAAATCGGCGCCCACCACTTGCCGAGTGCACTCACAAATGCGCCCGCGAGCAACGACACCATCAGTAAAAACGCAAGCCCAAGAATCATGCCGATGGAAAGCAGTCTTTCGCGCAGCAGGTTCCATAGACCCGAATTTTTCTTTCGCAACGGCGCGCGCCATATCCGATCCAGCGAGTTTTGCAATTCACCAAATACGCTTGTTGCACCAATCACCAACAACGCCACGCCGACCACGCTCGCGCCAACGCCCTGTACGGGCTTATCCAATGACGCCAATAGCGTTTGAACGGATTGCGCAGCATCCGCCCCCATCAGGCCGCGCAGCTGTCCAAACAGCTCTCCCCTTGCGGCTTCTGCGCCGAATACAAATCCCGCAACCGACATTACGATTAACAACAGCGGCGCTAACGAGAAAATAGTGTAGTAAGAAAGTGCTGCACCCATGCTGGGTGCGGCGTCATCGAGCCACGCGGTAATTGCCTGCTTCGAAAGGCTCAGCGACTCGCTCGCAAAACGTTGCACGTTCACACCATTTCCCTTGTAGAAAAGCATACCGTAAGTGATTTTTGATTTCCGCAGTGTTGCATGAAAAACAATATTAGGCCCTTCATTAGTGCAATGTTCCGACCATTTCTTGCCCGAAATGCGCGCCAGCACTTGCGTTTTAATGTTGAATTAAATTTCGCCGTAGGGGTAAGCGCAAAAATAGATTAACGCAAAATCAGCAAAGGTCACCGTGCAAAATTGGTGCCCGCCTGAGCCATATCCCGCACTTGATCGATGCCACGCATGCGTCCATTTTATGGGAAATTATTTGGTTTCATATCAGCGGTGATTTTTTGCCGTGGCCTATGGCGGAATTTCTCATGACTATTACCTAAAACCCAGATGTGCGTTGACTCATGCACAGCCGCAAGCGTCGCACCACCACGTCAAATAATCGCGGTGCTTTGCGTAGGAAAAGTGACCTATCCGCAGCGGCATTTGTAGGATTTTTGCCAAGGTTGCAATGTCAGTTATCGCCCAACCCAGCAACGTACGAAGTTGCCGACACATACAAAACCAACCTGTTTGTTCAGTGTGGACAACACATAGAGCAGGCCGGTCAAGCGCGGTGTTGCACCACCCACTGCTGCACGTCAACCAGACCATGGTGTCCGTTTTGGTAAGCCCCTCCACCCCATCACGATGCCGTTGATAACCATCATCCATCATTGGGCCGCAAAAAAATAAAAACCGGCGCGACCGGTGCTTATCCGCTCGCGCCCGTGCTGGCAAAATTTCAGTTTCGGTTAATCAGGTTCAGACAATCCCAGCGTTTCCATCTCACCGAGTTCGAGCATGCGAAGCTTTGACAGATAGTGACGGTCTACACGCCAATCTTTAATCATCCCCAGTGCCAGCTGAAATTCTTCCTGGTTTAGATCAAACAATGGCGCAAGAGCGTAGGGCTCGTTGGTTTCGATGGCTCTCGCCAGATTGGTAAGCACGCGCGCACCCGGTGCTTCTGAATTCTTGTAAATATATTTGGCAGCTTTTTTTATCGCGTTCACAGCACATCTCCCAGAGTATTCCAAACAACACAACGCCCTGCATAATCTCAGGTGAGCATCTCTTCCACAATCATCATATTTCTGCCATAAAACTTTGAAGAAAATCCTTTATTTGAATTTGGCTAAGCACCGCATGACAATCGTGCCATGTAAGTATTTTTGAGATGACCTTATTTACTTACGATTCGCCTAAAACCTTCCTCAGGCCGTCTCAGACAACAAGTATTTATAGGACTTCGACATGACATTTTGATTCCCGTTTGCTATTTTAAAAATTAAAAATCAAGGCGTGCGCGTCCTCACGGCCAGCGGCACGTTGCACAAATCAATATGCCCGGCCGGCACCTTGTACCATTCACCGCCACGGTTGCGCAAGGCTTCCACCATCGCCGTAAAAGCGGGCGTATCGGTACGAATAATTTCGAGCGCGGTGCGCTCTGCCTCGGGCACATCCGCGGCCACACGCATCGACTTGATGGGTACATATTGTTCAGGTTTTTCATAAAAGCCAAGCGGTCCGGTACCGCGCGGCAACACGGTCAATAACGACATCCCCTGAACCACACGTCCTACCAGTGTGATGTTGCGATCCAGCTGCCGAGGCGCGTGGCCGGTGACCACATAGAGTTCGGTGCCGCCCCCACTACCCACGTCGTTGTCGCGTCCGACCCCCACCGCGCCAGTGCAGTGAGTCAGCCACGTGGTGGCACTCTTGGGATCACGTGCTGAATGGAAACCGTTTGAAAAGCCCACCTGCTTCGCATAGCCATCCACATCAGGCAAGCGTGTAAACGGGATGTCCTTTTTGATCGCCACCAAGAACTCAGGCGGCAAATTTTTCTTGGCCTTCAGCGGCGTTTTCTTTTCGGTTGGGTCACCCCACTGCACCACATAGTTTTCTTGGCTGCGCATAAAAACCAGCCCGTCGAAATAGCCTTCGCGAACCAGCGCCTTGATATTTGCAGCATGCAACGGTGAGAATTGCGGGGCCAGCTCAATTACGACGCGACCAGAATTGAGTTCAAGATAAAGTGTGTTGTCGTTGTCGATCGGCCTCCAGTCAGCGGCGCTGGAGGCTTTGAGCAAATCGGTGTAACTAAGCGCTGACTTCGCGGGCAGGGTAAGTTTCTGCGCGGATGCGTTGCCTGCCATTAACAGCACCATGGAAACCAATAAACATAAAACAGCAGCAAGTCGATACGGAATTGTCATATTTGCCTTCGCCATGAAGTTCAACAGTTTATGAAATTAGTATTTGATTAAACCACACAGGCCAGCTTCGCAGTTCTCCCGGTGGCTTGCCCTGCGGCTTACTCACTTTAGGGCTGGATTAATGCTGATTTAGTTCTGGCTTAGTCCTAACCCGAGCCGCTTGGTTGGTAACCATCCGTTCGTATCGATTCTGCAACAAAAGCATTGCAAAACCGCCGCAACACTTGTCGATAATTTCACTTCCGTAATAAACTCATAACACTAACAACGACAACAACTCAGGGGCTCAAAAATGGACAGTGATACCTTCAAGGCAAAAGCGTCACGCGCAACCGAAAATCTGGGGCAACACCTCACATCACGCTCCCCAAGTCGGACAACGAGGACTTCGCGCTCGTTTATTTTCGGCGTGCTGCTGGCGGCTGGAATACCCACCGCCCAGGTGTCAGCCCAGCAAACCACACCCGCTGAACCAGCAAAACCTGCCGCCGAAATCGGCAAGCTTGAGACCGTTACCGTGACGGCCGAGCGAAGAAGTGAAAACATCAAGGATGTACCGAGCTCAATTTCGGCGATTCGAGGTGAGAGCCTTGACATCATTAACTCTGGTGGACAAGACATCCGCATGCTGGCTGCGCGCGTGCCGAGTTTGAATATCGAATCATCGTTTGGGCGCGCCTTCCCGCGCTTTTATATTCGCGGTCTGGGCAATAGTGATTTCGATTTGAATGCATCCCAGCCGGTATCGTTGGTTTACGATGATGTCGTTCAGGAAAATCCCATTCTCAAAGGCTTCCCGGTTTTTGATATCGAGCAGATCGAAGTGTTGCGGGGCCCGCAGGGCACGCTCTTCGGCCGCAACTCACCCGCAGGCGTGGTGAAGTTTGATTCAGTCAAGCCAAAATTTGCCAACGAAGGTTATGCAAATATTGGTTATGGTCGCTTTAGCAGTAGCAATCTGGAAGGCGCAATCAACGTTGCCGCGTCGAAAGAACTTGCGCTCCGGCTATCGATTCAAACGCAGAATCGCGACAACTGGGTTCACAATTCCAATGGCAGCGGACCCACACGCGACCTCGAAGGTTATCGCGATACCGCTGCACGCTTACAGGCCCTCTATCAGCCTTCGGCCAGCTTCAGCGCACTCCTTAACGTTCATAGCCGCGACCTGAACGGTTCCGCTCGCGTGTTTCGCGCCAACATCATTCAACCCGGCAGCAACAATATTGTTCCGGGCTTTGATCCAGCACGTATTTCTATCGACGGTGTCAATTCTCAAGATGTCAAAAACACGGGCGGCAGCGTTCGGCTTAAGTGGCAGCTGGACGGCATGACGCTCAATTCCATCACCGGTTATGAAACCGTGAAGTCGTTTTCCCGTGGCGATATCGACGGTGGCTTTGGTGCGGTATTTTTACCGGCTGGCTTGAGCGGCCCGGGTGTTATCCCATTCGCCGCCGAGTCCGCCGATGGCCTGCCCAAGCATAAGCAATTTACCCAAGAGTTGCGCCTAGAATCCACCGGGCAAAGCAATCTTAAATGGCTGGCGGGTCTTTATTATTTCAATGAAGATATTAACATCGACAGCTTCAACTATGATTCGCTGTCGCCCGGCAATCCACAAAACGGCTACGCCAACCAAAGTCAAAAAAATAAGGCTTACGCAGCGTTTGGTTCGGTGAATATCGCGGCGACGGATGCGCTGAGCTTACGTGCCGGTTTGCGCTACACCAACGACAAAAAAGATTTTGTGGCTAATCGCTTGCAAGCGCCGCCGTTTTCGCCGACCTTTATCGGTCAGCTCACGACCAATACGTCCGCATCCGACGTTAGCTGGGATGTGTCTGGCACATTCAAGCTATCGAGCGAAACCAATCTGTATGCGCGTGTGGCAAAAGGCTTTCGCGCACCCGCGATCCAGGGTCGCCTGCTATTCGGCGATTCGCTTTCCATTGCAAATTCGGAAAAAGTTATTTCCACAGAGGCGGGTATCAAATCTGACCTGTTTGATAAACGGGCGCGCATTTCTTTCAATGTGTTCTCGTATGAAGTAAAGGATCAGCAATTGACCGCTGTAGGCGGTGGTGCCAACTTTAACCGACTGCTAAATGCGGCTAAAACCAAAGGTAGCGGCGTAGAGCTGGATCTTGAAGGCTATCTCACTGACAGCCTGCGGATGAGCGTGGGCGGCAGTATTAACGACACCAAAATTCGCGACCCGAATTTGCGAACGCAGGCATGTGGCTCGGGCTGCACGGTAACCGATCCGGTGGTGGTTCCGGCAGGGCCTTTTAGCGCGGCCATCGTTTCGATTGACGGCAATCCGCTGCCGCAGGCACCTAAATACGTGGCTAATTTCACGCTGCGCTATTCCGTGCCGGTCGCGGATGGCGAATTTTTCGTGTTTACCGACTGGGCCTACCGCAGCAAGATCAACTTCTTCTTGTACCAAGCCCGCGAATACACGGGCAAGGGCTTAACTGAAGGTGGATTGCGACTGGGCTATAAATGGAGCGGCGATAAATATGAAGTCGCAGTGTACGGCCGCAATATCACCAATCAAATTCGAGTCGTCGGCGGTATCGACTTCAATAATTTGACCGGTTTTATAAACGAACCGCGCTTTGTGGGCGCGCAATTCAAGGCGAATTTTTAATCGCGCAATTTGCGCTCATATTGTCTCAAACTCTAGCACTGGCGCGGCTTTCCAAGGAATTGGTCAGCCGCGCTTTCTGTTGTTGCTATTGTGAACCAGTTTCAAACAACCGTAACAGATGTTGTGCCAGCTGTTTCACCGGCTCATGACGATCAAATACTGCGCCACGATCCATGGCAATTTTACGGCTTAGTGCTGCTCTAATGCCCGAGTCGCAGGCCACTTCAATGGCTTTGCTGACATAGCCTTCTTGCCCGGCAACGACTAACTCATTCGTGCCCATTGCACGCAGCATTGCCTGCGTCTGCCGCCCGCGCATCAATTCGCCGGGCAACGTCACGACCGGCGCGGCTGCTGCTAAAGCATCCAGCGAGGTATTGCCGCCTGACCAATGCAGGGTATCGAGCACGACGTCCGCGAACGACAAAATGCCCCGGAAACTGGCGGCATCCACACGTGGTAAAAATTTTATCTGGCCGCGTGGTGCCATCCCGCGCGCCGCCATTAATGAGGATAGACGCTGCGAAAGCGCCTGCGTGATGGTGCGGTGCTCGCTCTGAAAAAACAACACCACGGCCTTCTCGTCACGCAACATGATATCCAGAAAGATTAAATCGTTATCCGGATGAATTTTGAACAATGACTGCGGGCAAATATAAACATGGCTGTCAACTGACAAACCGAACGTTTCTCGCGTGAGATTGAAATTATTAACAGTAGGCATTGAGTAACGCGTCCCAATACCGGGCAGCATCAGCAGGCGCTCAGTGTAGTGCGCGGCGGCCACGAATTCTCCCGGCGGCTCCATCGCTTCACAAGTCAAAAAATAATCGATCTCGCGACTGCCGGTGGTCACGGGATGGCCCCAGGCGGCAATCTGTATGGGCGCCAGCCGCATGTTGGTGAGCAAATAATTCATCGTTCCCATGCCAACTTCGGGATAAATCAGGATATTTGCGACCTGCGCCCGAATCGTTTCGGCCACCGACAGGACGCCACCACGAACGAGTAAAAATTGATCGCACTGCGCTTGTAGCGCGCGCAAATTCATCCGGCTGCCAGCCCGTGTGGATTACGATGCGCTCAAAAATTTGGGGATCAAGATCGGTAATCCAGCTCCGAAAATAATGACCCACCGTACACTCACGAAAAAACCTCGACACAAACAACACGCGGATGCGTTTTCTTGTACCTTCAACGTTGCTCGTAACTTTGCCGCTAGCCTCACGCAGCTCAAGCAAATCCGGTCGCCGCTTCAAGATCAGTGTGCGTAAAAAACCCGCATAGCCTGCTTGCAAGTCGCGATCATTTCGCCCCTGATAAGCCAGCAGGAAATTGGATTGGGAAATTTGCCAAATATCTGCGTCATCATGATTAGCGTTCTGCAATGCCTCAAGTCCGCTACTGAATCGATGTCGCCAGCGCAGCAAATCCTCCGTACTGCTATAAATTTGCTGCAAAAGCAGGCGACTACGAATCTGCCGGGGCAATGAAATATTAGGAGCACCCAGAACGTTGGCAGGCTTATCGCTATTGCTGGTTAATATGTTGAGCGCAGACTCAGTCTCGCCCATTTCTGCTAATACAAATCCTAGCGTGCTGATGGTTTGTTCATAAGCCTGTTCTCGCGCTTGTTGGTCAGTCTTTTGGTCAGCTTGTTGGTGCAAAGGCTGCAACGCCAATGCGCGCTCAAGACACTGCTTCGCGCGTTTAAATTTAAACGTTTCAGCCAACAATTGCCCCAAGGCAAACCACGTTGCCGCCACGTTCGGACTAATCGCTAACGCACGCTCGAAACATGCTTCAGCATCAGCTACCGCGCCAGCCATGCGGTGCGAATGCGCCAGCTCAGTCCATATAACCGCGTCCGCGGGGGCCAGCGTGACGGCGCGCGTTAGCGCTTTTCGCGCAGCCTCCTCATCGCCTTGACGTTGCCGCGCAATCCCTAAGCCCGCGAATGCGGTTGCGGAAGTCGAGTCTAAAATGCTCGCTTGCTCAAACGCGAGCGCTGCCTGCGCAAACGCATGCTGCGACAATAAAATGTTCCCGCGCAGCACATGCAACGCTGACGAATCATTCGCAGGGGTGGCCATCAGTTGTTCTATCAATGCTGCGGCCTGCAAAAAATGACCGACCGTGTATTCAGCCTTGGCCAGATAAAACTGCGCATCGAGATTTGCTGGCGCAACACTAAGCAATTGGCGTGCGCGCTGAATTGCTTCAGTGGATTCACCCATCGCGATATGCACATCAATCGCGCGCATTAAGGCGTCACTGTTTTCTGGCTCATGCGCCAGCAGGATATTCAATCGATCACGAGCGGCAACATATTCGCCACGTGCGAGAAATTGATCGGCTTCCGCAATACTCATGCTGCTCGCATCAATGTTTTAAACAAAGCGGGACGCTGTTTTTTTACAAATCATGCCAACTCAGGCCAACATCTTTTTCATCTCGCCGCTGTCAATAAGCCTTTTTACATCATCCGCGCCACCGACCAGCGTGCCTTTTACAAACACCATCGGAAACGTCGGCCAACCTGTCCAATTTTTGAGCGCGTTGCGGCGACGCCAGTTGTTAAAGTAGCTGCCGTATTCAAGATATTGGTAAGCAACACCCGCTTGGTCAAGCGACTGGCGCGCACGCTTAGGCATCGGATTTTGTGACATACCCACCACCACGACTGCATTGGCGGCAATTGCTGCCTGTACGTCTCGGACAATGTCCGCATGATGACTGGCAACCACTTCTCGTATCGCAGGATGAATATTTGATTCGGCAAGTATGGGACGCGGCATTGTTTTCTTTCAATCGGGTGATGGGCGTGTTCAGTAAGTGGGGGCTTGATCGTCAATCATCAAGCGCTTGTGGCGGGTCACCACGCGGCCCGCGGCAGCGCCACCGATCATGCTTAGAGCAACAGCTTCAGCGACCTTGATGCCGTCAACACCCGCCGACATGATGCCGCCGGCATAGCCTGCGCCCTCACCCGCAGGATACAAGCCAGGTGTATTAATACTTTGAAAATCATCATCGCGCCGAGTGATGCGAATCGGGGAAGAAGTACGCGTCTCAACGCCTGTTAGCACCGCATCGTGCATGGCAAATCCTTTGATCTGCCTGGCGAAGGCGGGCAGTGCTTCGCGTATCGCCTCGATGACGAACGCCGGCACGCATGCGGCCAGATCAGTCATCCGCACGCCGGGCTTGTACGATGGCTCCACGCTGGCCAGTGCGGTGGATGCACGGCCTGCTAAAAAATCACCGACCAACTGCGCAGGTGCACAATAGTTTTCGCCACCCGCCTTGAAAGCCTGCTCCTCCCAATGACGCTGAAAATCAATGCCTGCAAGTGGGTGACCGGGGAAATCACGTTCGGGCGTGATACCCACGACAATGCCCGCATTCGCATTGCGCTCGTTACGCGAATACTGGCTCATGCCATTGGTCACCACGCGGCCCGCCTCAGAGGTCGCGGCCACCACCGTGCCGCCGGGGCACATACAAAAACTATAGGCACTACGGCCATTCGCGCAATGATGCACCAGCTTGTAGTCGGCAGCGCCCAATAGTTCGCTGGACTGATTTTCGCCAAAGCGCGCACGATCTATCAGTGACTGTGGGTGCTCGATACGAAAGCCGATTGAAAACGGTTTGGCCTCGACGTGAACCCCACTTTCGTGCAGCGCATAAAAGGTATCGCGTGCGCTGTGGCCAATCGCCAGCACCACGTGGTCTGCTCCAAGGATTTTACCGTCGCCGAGAACCACACCACGCAATTGGCGCGACCCATCCGGGTGTGTTTCGATATCAAAACTTGTAACGCGCTGCTGAAAACGTATTTCGCCACCAAGTGACTCAATCGTGGCGCGCATTTTTTCCACCATCGTCACCAGCTTGAAGGTTCCGATGTGCGGTTTGGAGGCGTACATTATTTCCGCTGGCGCACCGGCTGTAACGAATTCTGTCAATACTTTGCGGCTCAAAAAAAACGGGTCCTTAATCTGGCTCCATAATTTTCCGTCCGAAAATGTGCCCGCGCCCCCCTCACCAAATTGCACATTTGATTCCGGGTCCAAAACCGATTTGCGCCACAAACCCCAAGTGTCCTGGGTACGCTCGCGGACCGCCTTGCCGCGCTCCAGTACGATAGGTTTAAAGCCCATTTGTGCCAGTGTCAGCGCGGCAAACAGGCCACAAGGGCCTAAGCCGATAACAATCGGACGTGATTTCAAATCCAGCGGCGCATGCGCAATAAATTTATAGCGGGTGTCAGGCGTGATGCTGAGCTTGCCATCACCCTCGAAGCGTTTTAGCAGCGCGGCTTCGTTTTTGACTTCAACATCAAGTGTGTAAACCAGCAGTATTTCACTACGCTTGCGGGCATCGTAGCCGCGACGAAAAATTGTAAAACGGGTGAGCGCACCTGCATCAATTTTCAGACGCTTCAAGATCGCTGCTTGAAGGGCATCTGCAGCATGATCAAGGGGTAGTTTAATTTCGTTGAGACGAAGCATGGAGGCAAGAGAAACCGTAAAGAACAGAAAACGAACCGTGAGCAGATTGGCGGAAATAACAAGATTACATTTTATCGTGCAAGCGGCGCTTTATCGCACGCCACATCACTTGAGCCAAAAAATGCGAATTGAAATCAGGCAAAATGGCAGCACTTCATAAGCTCGTCAACCCAGTTTCTAATCTTTTTTGGAGCCGCATATGCCTACCGCCACCTGGAAAAATACCATAATCGCCGACGCACCAGCCGCCGATCTTGTCACTGTCGAAGGCAATCTTTACTTCCCGATCGCGAGCGTGAAGCCCGAGCATATCCTCCCCAGCAGCCACCAGACGGTATGCCCGTGGAAAGGCACCGCCCACTATTACGATGTGGTGGTGGGAGCTGACATTAATGCCAATGCGGCTTGGTACTATCCCACGCCCAAAGATGCCGCCAAGGAAATTGCCGGACGAGTCGCATTCTGGAAAGGCGTGGTGGTGAAGTAAGGGGGCTAGCAAGCAGTCAAATAAATCGCGGAATAGCGATCAGGAAGTCGCTGGACAGATGCCCTGAAAGCCAATATCCACGCGGCTCTTCAGGCATTCTCAATGGCCTGTAACGCGGCAAATGCCATATAGCGTTCACGCGCAATCGTGGCGATTTCACCTACCGGCAGCACCCGCGATTCGTAACGCACGCATGGCATCACTTTGCCAAAATTACCGGTATTAAAAATCTCTTTGGCGCTGTTTAATTCTTCCGGCTTCACGCCACGCTCATTAACCGCGATATTTGCCTCGGCCAACAGCTTGATAACCCTTGCCCGGGTGATACCCGCCAAAAAAGTACCGTTCGCAATCGGCGTGGTCAGCTCGCCTTCAGGTGTGACGAAAAAGATATTCGACGTGGCGAATTCGGTGACGCAGCCTTCGCTATCTAGCATCACCGCATTATCAAAGCCACGTGCTTTCGCATCTTTGAGCGCACGCGTGCTATTGGCATAAAGGCTGGACGCTTTCGCATCAGTAGGCGCCATGGAAGAATCGGGCCGACGCAGTGCAGAAAGGCAGGCCGAAAAGCCGGTAAACGGCGGCAACGGCGCATCAAATAATGTCAGCGCAAAACCGGTTTTGGATATTTCCGGAATCAGCAGTCCTTCTGTCGCAAATACGAGCGGACGAATGTACAGCGCCGCGTCTTTGGGGAAAAGGGCGACGCCCTGCTTTACCAGCGCAGTCATTTCTGCCACGGTATGCGGGCATTGCATGCCCAATTTTTCTGCTGATGAAATCACGCGCGCCAGATGCAGGCGAAGATCAGGCACCACACCGCCGATGGAGCGCGAGCCATCAAATACTGAAGAACCCAGCCAGACGCTGTGATCCATCGCGCCAAAAATTGGCGTATTGCCTTCGGACCATTTTCCGTTTATGTAAGTTTGATACATGAGCTTCTTTGTAAGATGAAAAGACTCTATTTTAGCGCGTCGTCCTCGTCTCAAGTCACCACCCAACTACTTTATTCACCGCCGCGTTTAATTACCCTTTTTTATTACCGTATCGCGTACCGTTCGACGCAAAACCTTGCCTACATTGGTCTTGGGCAGCTCACTCCAGAACTCAATAATCTTGGGTACTTTATAGCCGGTCAGATTGGCTTTGCAATATTCAAGCACTCTGGCTTTATCCAGTGACGGATCTTTTTTCACAATCACCACACGCACGGCTTCACCTGATTTTTCATCGGGTGCCGACACGGCACAAACCTCCATCACCCCGGGGCACGCCGCCACGACGTCTTCAACTTCGTTTGGATAAACATTGAATCCTGACACCAAAATCATGTCCTTCTTTCGATCAACAATTTTGAAATAGCCATTGGCATCCATTACGCCAATATCACCGCTCTTGAACGCACCATCTTTAGTCGTTACTTTCGCGGTTTCGTCCGGACGCAGCCAATAACCTTTCATTACCTGCGGACCGTCAATGCAGATTTCACCAATGCTCCCCATAGGCAGAATGTTTTCGTCATCGTCGCGAATGGTGATGATGGTTGACGGCAGTGGCAGGCCGATTGATCCGGAGTATTCCGCCAGATCAGGGCGATTTGCGCATGCACCAGGAGATGTTTCAGTCAACCCGTAGGCTTCTACCAGCGCCTTGCCGGTCACACGCTTCCAATGCTCGGCCACCGCCCGCTGCACGGCCATTCCGCCGCCCAAACACAGCTTTGCGTTTGAAAAATCCAGCTTTGCGAAATCAGCGTGATTCAGCATCGAATTAAATAATGTGTTTACGCCTGTTAGCACGGTCCAGCGACGGGAGGACATATCCTTGATAAAGGCCGTCAAATCGCGTGGATTGGGGATCAACACACTTTCGCAACCGCGCTTCATGTAGACCAGGCTCGTCGACAAAGCAAAGATGTGATAAAGCGGCAGCGGCTGTATCACCACTTCTTCGCGCTCCACCAATATGTCTTGCGTCCACGCCGACAGCTGTTCAAGATTGGCAATGATATTACGGTGGGTGAGCATGGCACCTTTCGAGATGCCGGTGGTGCCGCCGGTATATTGCAAGAACGCGATATCGCCTGATTGAATTTTTGGCGCAGTGTAATCCGAGCCCGCCTCATTACCGCGCGAAAGTGCGGCTTTGAGCGAGACCGCACCCGCGATGTTCCATGGCGGTACCGCTTTTTTCTTGTGCTTGACCACCCAGTTCACGATTAGCGATTTAGGAAAGCCCAGCAAATCGCCAGCTTGGGTCGTAATAACTTGCTCGACACGGGTTTTTGCCACAACTTGTTCGAGCGTGGCGCAAAAATTCTCAAGGATCACCACCGCCTTTGCACCCGAATCATGAAGCTGATGTTCCAGCTCGCGCGGCGTGTAAAGCGGATTCACATTCACCACGGTGAGTCCTGCGCGCAGGACACCAAACAACACCACGGGATACTGCAAAATATTAGGCAGCATGATCGCCACGCGATCACCGACCTCCAGCTTCAGCACGCCGCGTAAATACCCCGCAAACGCGCGGGTTAACTGGTCCAACTCGCGGTAGGTGATAGTTTTGTCCATGCAGGTAAATGCGGGCGCTTCAGCGAATTTTTCGCAACTCTGCGTGAACACGTCTTGAATGGACGAAAATTTGTCCGCGTCGATATTTGCGGGAACGCCGTCGGGATATGATTTCAGCCACACATGCGGTGTTGGGACGGTGCTGGCGATTTCCTCGGCTGCGGTGTACTTGGATACAGGTACGTTCAAAGCGACCTCCTTATTCTGTGCACTCTTTTGTATAATTTTTTTGTGCGTTTTTTTATAATGTCAATTGTGCGACCGCAGCAATTATGTGTACCGTTTTTCGTCAATGCAAATCTTAACTGAATGCGGTTCATTTAAAAAATGATCCCGAAATAAGGCGCATCCGACAAACAACCAGTGCCAACAGCCGAGGCCAAAAAAGTCTGTGCACCTGATCGTATTGCTAGCCAGAGCTGGCTGTGGTGCTATCCGTGCGACGCTTGTGGTATTTACGAATAGTGTGTTTGCTCTAAATATTAAACATAAATTGGGGATATAGTTTTTCTATTCGCAAAGCCCACGACGTCCGTGCCACGCTAAGTGTCACGTCCGGTGTCAAGTTAAATGCCACATTTTCCTCTCGTGTTTGGGCCCAGCGTTATTTTAGTTTTGATGTCATTTTTTATCAAAGCGAAATTTCCCCACCAGAATTATCAAATCCAGGAGCAGAAAATGGCAAAACGACTCAAAAAAGCAGCTGCCGCCGCTAAAACAGCGGGTGGCGCAATGGGCACCATTAATCAAATTGGCGAAAAGGTGGCAGCAATGGCATCAAGCCTCTCCGAGCAGCCTACTGCCAAACAAGTCATGGAATCCGCGCAGCAAATCTGGCTAGCAGGTTTGGGTGCATTCTCGAAAGCTCAAAACGAAGGCCGCAAGGTATTTGAGGGTTTGGTTAGCCAAGGCGAAAAACTGGAGCAGCAAACCCGTCATGTGGCGGAATCCACACTCGAAACCGCTAAAGAACAAGCCAGCAAAACAATCGGCATGGCCAGCGGCAAATTCGACAAATTGGAACAGGTTTTTGAAAACCGCGTTCACAAGTCACTTAACCGTCTGGGTGTATTGACGAGCAAAGATGTCGAGGCACTGTCGGGCCAGGTGGCAGAATTATCTGAAGCCGTACGCGCTTTGATGGCGCAGGAAAAACGTACCCCCGCCATGAAAGCTGCTGCCAAGCCTGTCTCGAAGCCTTCTGCAAAACAGGCCATTAAAAAACCGACAGCTGCGAAAAAAACAGTAAGAGCTGCTGTCCGTCCGCTTGTAAAAAAAGCCATCTTAACCACCAAAGCAACCGCTAGAAAAGTGGTTGGTAAAACTAATTAAGCGATATCACATGGCGGTTGAGCAAGCATTTACAACGAACACTAAAATTGACACTCTCCCAACTATCGCCTATTAGTTTTTTCATTTACCTCTCCTCCTCGTCCTGAATATCGGACGATTCAGGTCCAAACCGCAAGGTTTGGACTTTTTTTTAAGCTTTTTGGATAGATTGCTGCCCGCCGTTAATCGTCCTCGCGCAAAACGCGGTCTACCAGTTTGATATACGCCTTCATCGCGTCGTCCTGCGACATCCCTTTTATTTTGGCCCATGCATCATATTTGGCGCGGCCCACGAAATCGGTAAAGCCTGGTTTATCGCCCACGATATCGCCCTCGGTGCCCTGTTTGAAATGCGCGTAAAGGCGGAGCTTTAGATCATTCCCAGGATCTTTTTTGGCTTTGGTGACATCCTTTACGGCTTTATCGAACTGCTTTTTTATGTCGGACATTTATTTTTCCTCGGCAACCAGGCGCCAGGCGGGAATCTTCTCCGCGCGGCGCCAAGCAGCATCATTCGTTAGATTTATCGGGAAACAAGTAAAAACATAGTCCGAATGCCGCGATTAGGGGTTTTCAGAACGGTGCATACCAGCTAAAGTAACTGTAACGGAATCGATCTTGGCCTGCAATTAGTTATAAATGACTGTGACGACCCTGAGAATGACTGCGGTTAGTGGAGGCAGCGTAGGACATCCAGCAGATACTTGCCGAATTTCAATTTCATTCGAATAAAACGACTAAAGATCGAATATGGCGAACATTCCCGGCTTTTCTATGTTGAATCGCGAACGCATGTCCGGTGTGGACACGGCTTGGCTGAGGATGGAACACCCGAACAATCTGATGATGATTGTCGGGGTAATGATTTTTCGCGACAAACTGGATTTCAAAAAAGTAGCGGCGACGCTCGAGCAACGCTTTCTCACTTATCCCCGTTTCAAACAAAAGGCGGTTCAAGACCCGACCGGCGCGTGGTGGGATACCGATAAAAAGTTTGATCTCAAAAATCATGTCAAACGCGTAAAACTTGCCGCCAAGCTCGGCAGCAACACAGCCAGCAAGCAGGATCTCGAAAATTACGTGAGCCAATTGGCGAGTGAGCCGCTGGATTTCACCAAACCACTATGGCAATTTCAGATTGTTGAAAACTATCGGGGCGGCTCGGCGCTGATTACACGAATCCATCATTGCTATGCCGACGGTACCGCGCTGATTAGCGTGATGATGTCGATGACCGGCGATAGCATCGAGGCCAGTTTGCTAAAGCCAAAAGTCACCGCAAAGCGACCCAAAGATGAAATGGATTTCTGGACCAGCGTGACCAAACCAATGGCCAGCGTATGGTCTGGGGCGATGAAGCTGACGCGGGGACTGGTGGAGCAAGGCTTGGAAATCGCCAAAGATCCGTCCAGCATGCGTGAATTCGCCACCAAAGGGATGGAGCTGGCCGAGGAGCTGCGCAAAATTGCAATGATGCCCGCGGATTCGCCCACCCGCTTCAAAGGCACACTAGGCCGCCAGAAGCGCGTGGCGTGGTGCGATCCGCTACCCCTCGCAGAAGTGAAAGTGATTGGCAAGACGCTCGGCTGCTCTATAAACGATGTATTGCTGGGCACCGCCGCCGGTGCGTTACGCGACTACATGGTCAAAAAAGGCGATATCGCAGACGGCGTTGAAATCCGTGCAGTGGTGCCAGTTAATTTGCGCCCCATCGAAAAAGCTCATGAGCTCGGTAATCAATTTGGCTTGGTATTTGTAGAGCTTCCCATCGGTATCGAAGATCCCATCCAGCGCGTTATGCTGGTACGCAAGCGAATGCAGGCGCTCAAGGGCTCGCCGCAGCCTATTGTGGCGTTCGTCTTGTTATCGGCCGTCGGGCTGGGCCCCAAAATTTTGCAGGATCAGATCGGTGCCCTCATTGGCCGCAATGCAACATCGGTAATGACTAACGTGCCGGGACCGCAAGCGCCGCTGTTTTTTGCGGGTCGCGAGATTGATGAAATTGATTTTTGGGTGCCACAGTCGGGCGGCATTGGCATGGGCCTTTCCATTCTCACTTACAACGGCAAGGTGCAATTCGGCTTGATTACCGACGCGGGCCTGGTGCCAGACCCGGAAAGCGTGATCAACCAATTTGGCGATGAATTCGAACAGCTAGTGATGCAGACTTTGATGGGGCCGTATGGGCCTGAATTTAGTGGTGAATTGGAACGCGCATTTGGTGGCGCTGCATCGGGTGAATCAACACCAGCAAAGAAAAGAACGCGAAGTTTGCGAAAATAAAAATGCCGCGCACCGCACTCATTGCCGGTGCCACCGGCCTTACTGGTCAGCAACTGCTAAAACAACTTTTGGCCGATGCGCGTTACACGGAAGTGCATGTGCTGGTGCGTAGACACGTATTCGCTCCACATACAAAGCTCATCGAACACATCGTCGATCTTGCGGCCCTTCCAAATTTGCCGACGCTACCCAAAAGCGTCGACGACGCGTTTTGTTGCCTCGGCACTACGATCAAGATTGCAGGCTCAAAAGCGGCGTTTCGCATTGTCGATTTTGACTACGTGGTGAACGTTGCACGCGCTGCAAAAAAGTCGGGCGTGCAACGGTTTATGGTGATGAGCTCGCTCGGCGCGAATGCCAGATCAAGCGTGTTTTACAGCCAAGTAAAAGGCGAAATGGAGGAAGCCTTACGAGAACTTGGCTTCGCTGAATTGCACATTTTTCAGCCGTCATTTTTACTCGGCAATCGCGCGGAATCACGCCCCGGCGAACGCGTTGGGATTGCCGCATTTCAACTCATTTCACCGCTGCTGTTTGGACCCGCGCGGAAATATCGCGCGATTGAAGTTACCGATGTGGCGCGCGCTATGGTTAGGGCTGCGTGTTTACAGAGATCAGGCGCACACGTTTATTTGTCGGATGAAATTCAAAAAATGGCGGAAAGCTGAGTTGAAGAAGTTCGGATTTATGTTAGCTATCCATGCCTGAGCAGATACTTGGCGAACGGTAAATCATTACCCCGAAGCCTGCACAAGACCCGTGTACATCTACACCCATTTTGCGCCCAGTTCGAGGCTTTGTCAGCCGGCACATGGCGTACCAGTGAAAACCACTCAATGAGCGTCGAAAGCACGCTTGCAGGCTTGCTGTGCTTCGTCGCGGGCGGGGTAGGCGCAGAGGTTCGGATGTTCCTCCAAAATACCCAATCTGTTCGACCTGCGCAGCACCGTCACTATCATTAGATCACTGGTGCTGAACTCATCATTGAGCCAGCCCGCATCTTCCGGTATCCCTGCAATGCCGAATTTCCAGGGGCGGCGGCTTCATCGTGTTGAGCGCCGCAAACATCCATGTGACTGCGCGCGCCCGGACATTCACCTCGTCTGGCAGCAGGCCGACTTGGCGCTGCGCGACATGGGGCACGATTGCCCCCCGACTTAAGCAGGGCGAGATCGCTGTCTTCATAGGCCCAAATTTGTCCGAAAGGATGGAGCGCACGATGCACGGGTTCCATTATCTCAGCGAACAATACAAGACAAACGTCGTAGGGTCGGCTTCCTTCTTCGAGCACCCAGCAAGCGCGCATGTCACGCGCTAATCCATTGCCGCAATCGCGGCGACCGTGGCAATGCCTATCTGGATCGCTGGACGGCTATGGTGCGTCACGTTCATACGTCGTCAAGGATACTGTTCTGCCAGTGTCGGGCTCGGATCGTCTGCTCAGCTTGCGTTGCTAATATTCGCCGACAGCTCGCGAACGACCGGTTCATAACCGAAATTTGCCGGAAGCTACGCATGCGCTCTTACTCGGCACATCAGATCAAACTTTTAGGGCTGAACGCATTTCTTACTCGTCCTCCAGTTCCCCCTTCGCCATTTCAATGTCGAGCATCTCCATCGCATCCCTGCCCTTCATCTTCGCGGCTTTTTCATAAAGCTTGGTGGCTCTATCCATTTCCTTGTCGCCAAATAGCATTAGCAAACCATTCGCATATTCGATATGTGCAATCGGCGATTGTGGAGTGAGCTTAAGCGCTTTTTCAAAATGCTCCACCGCAGCGTCTTTACTCGCGCCATAGGTCAGTTTGCCGACCATAACGCCCACTTTGTCGATAATCTCGGCGTGATATGCGCCCATCGCGGTATTCGCTTCCGCATGTTTGGGGTCGAGCTTCAGCACCGTTTCAAGCGCCAATTTAATCTTGCCGCCGTATCCTTCTTTCAACGCCTTGATGATCGAAATAGATTGTGAATAACGCCCGGCGGCATAGGCAAATTGATAATGCGCGTTGATATTTTTGACCTCTTTCGCGCGAAGCTTATCGGCAATTCCCATTGCCGCTTGATAGTGGCCTGCCTTGGCGGAATCTTTGGGCTCAAGATAGGTTGTATAAATTGCGGTCGCCTTGGCGGCGACTACTAAACCCCCACCTGCATCCACGGCTTCCGCAAAATTTCCGGCGTGATAGGCGCGCCAGGCGTCAATCAAATTCGCGTCTTCGGGAAAAGGCTCATTGTCGCCCTTGTGCAACGCATCCCAATTCTTTTTTAGCGCGTCACCCGCGTACGTGATGGATTTTTGATCGTGCGGAAACTTTGTCCACTTTGCCATTTTCTTCTCCCCATATTTTCAACTGCTATTTTTTGGCGCAACGCTATTCCAAGTAGTTTGCCTTCAAATAATTCAGATGCTCACGCGCATCGCCAATCAGAAACGGTGATACCAACGCCATCACTTGATAGACGCCACGTGTCAGATGCTTTTCAATGTCATTAGCTTCACTTGCCCGCGCACGAAGATGCTCATAATTCAGCCAATAGCTGGCGACCACAATCACATTTTCCACCAACGCGTTGATTTCATTCTCGGTCGCACGCATCGCTTTCGCATCAACCAAAGAATGGCAAAGTACGATCACCGCTTCGCGTTTATGGTTCACGATGATATTGAAATGCGATTTTAATTTTGTATCGCGCGTGAGCAGGTCATCGAGATTACGATACAAAAAACGATACGCCCAGATTCGCTCGAACATCACATGCAGGTAAAGCCACAAATCCTCCATCGCGCTTGACGCATCGGCCACACCCGCGGGCGCCACGTCAATCTGCCTTTCAAAATCCGCGAAGAGGTGACGAATGATTTCATCTTTATTGCGAAAGTGATAGTACAAATTGCCGGGGCTGATGTTCAGTTCGTCCGCAATGTGACCTGTAGTGACATTCGACTCACCGTGCGCGTTAAAAAGATCAAGACTCGTTTTTAGAATTCGTTCTCGAGTGCGGGCTGAGCGGGAAACGTTAGTGCCGGAATGGGAAACAGCGTGCGCGGAATTTGCGGGCTGGGCAAGAAATTTAGTGTGCCGGTTTGATGATGTAGACATCACCAAATATTACTATGCGCGCCGATTAAGTGCGTGACATTTAAAAAACACTAGCTCAGGAGCGGCTTTCCGAGCATAAGTGCTTGCTGAAGTCCGTGGATTAAAGGGTTTCATAAATGCCTTTTGCGTAGCGCAGATCAGGCGCGTTACTTCACTAAAGCGGGTAACAGCAATTGTGTTGAAATCGATTCGATTAAGTGAATAGCGCACTGCAACGACCCGCGGAATGTACCACTTGTCAATAAAACGCAAAGTTTTTAATGCGCAGATTAGTTCCACCAGCCAATATTCATTGGTCAATTTTTTAAGTGACCGCTTGAGTCGCGTTGAGCATTTAAAATGACCGCCTCCTCGCGAGCAAAGTTTGGCCTTTGTCAATTCATAGGTTTTCGTCTGCTCGCAACGATTGCATTATCACTTCACGAGACCACTTGAGGAACGATTTATCGGTCTGCGTTCGGAGTGCTCAAATCGGCTCTAAACTCATGTATCACAAACAAAACTAGGACAGTTAGCCAAAAGCAAACTTTCCCAGATCATTAATTTTCCAAAACCAAAAATTGAGGGGCTTTATTATGTTGGTAGGCGTTCCAAAAGAAATCAAAAATAATGAATATCGCGCTGGTCTCACCTCGGCCAGTGTGCGTGAATTAACGCTGCGCGGTCATCAGGTGATTGTGCAAAAGAATGCGGGCGCGGCGATTGGCCTGCCTGATGAAATGTACTTGGCAGCAGGCGCTTCGATTGTCGATACCGCACAGGAGATTTTTGCGCGTGCGGCTCTGATCGTCAAGGTAAAGGAACCACAACCGGATGAATGCGCAATGCTGCGCGCAGGACAGATTTTGTACACCTATCTACATCTTGCGCCCGACCCTGAGCAGACCGCTGCGCTGATTAAATCGGGCGCGGTTTGCATTGCCTATGAAACGATTACCGGTGCTAATGGTGGCTTGCCGCTGCTCGCACCGATGAGCGAAGTTGCCGGGCGGATGGCGATTCAGGCAGGTGCGGCGCATCTCGAAAAATCCAAAGGCGGGATGGGCATGTTGCTGGGCGGCGTGCCGGGTGTTGCGCCGGGGCACGTGGTGATTATTGGTGCAGGGGTGGTGGGAACCAATGCATTGCAAATTGCTGTCGGCATTGGCGCGCGCGTGACCGTGTTGGATAAGAGTCTGGATCGCCTGCGACAACTTGATCTGGTTTATGGCAATCGCATCACCACGCTTTATTCAAATGCACAGACAATTGAGGAGTCCGTGTTGAGCGCCGAGCTGGTTATTGGCGGCGTGCTGGTGCCCGGTGCAGCCGCACCGAAGCTGGTAACACGCAATATGATCGCGCGCATGAAGCCTGGATCAGTGGTGGTGGATGTCGCCATCGATCAAGGTGGTTGCTTCGAAACCTCGCACGCAACGACCCATGCAGAGCCGACTTTTGTGGTCGACGGCGTGATTCACTATTGCGTCGCCAATATGCCGGGAGCCGTGGCGCGTACCTCCACTTTTGCACTCAACAATGCAACGATTGGCCATGCTTTAGCGCTCGCCGATAAAGGCTGGAAAGTCGCGCTAAAAGCCAATCCGCATTTAAAAAACGGTTTGAATGTATGCGAGGGCAAAGTAACATACGAAGCGGTCGCACAAGCGCTTGGCCTGCCCTACGTCAAGGCCGAAAGCTTGTTAGGGTAAGTTTCTCCTACCCGCTTGCGGGCAACAAAAATTGGCGGGTGCGCTCAAACAGCGGCTCGCCCACGACACGCTTGGCGGTTGCGGTCGCGGCCTCGCCCATCGCGCGGCGAAGGAACGTATCACCACGCAGCCGTTCGACATGAGCGACTGCTGATGCGGTGCTCGCAAACAGCAAGCTATCGTGACCATGATTCAAATAGTCCGCATAGCCGCCTCGTTGCGCCGCTACTACCGGCAATCCCGAGGCCATCGCCTCGAATATTACGCGGCCAAATGCTTCAAACCAGGTCTCTGCTGTGCGATATATGAAGCAATCAAGCGAGCGTAAAAAGGTAGCTTGATCTTCCGCACCGGCAGGCAATAGCTCAACATTGGGAATGCCCGCGAGCGCGGCGGCGAGGCAGGTGCCGCCCATGATGCGAACGCGGCAGCCATTAGCAGCGAGCTTTTTATACAGCGATGGATCTTCTGCATGATGCTTGTAATCATCGTCACGGCTAAGGCGGCCCACGGTAAACATGTGATGCTTTGGCCGCGTCGCACCGAGGCCTAAAAACGGTGCCAGTTCGATGGGGCTTTCTAAAATTGGCAATTCCAGTCCCAGCTTGCGATTCAACGCTTGAGAGGATGACACGACCTCGGGTAACACACCGCAGCCTGCGATCCGGCGCAGATTTTTGTCGAGCCGGTCAGGTTGATCCGTGTTGTAAATGACAACAATGCGATCCGGGCGTGTTGCCCAAATCCAGTGACCAATACGGAAATAGACACCCATAAAGACAAACGTGCCACGCCGAGGAAACGATAAATAGCGACGCTGAATTTTTCGTACGGGATATGCAGAGGTGAATTCTTTCACCGGCTCATATTCAGACCACAGATGTGTTTCCGCTTGCTCGCGCACCAGTTGCCATGTCGCAATGGTTCGACGATCTGCCCCACCGTTCGGATCCCATAAAGGATTGATGAAATGCACTGCGTCGCGATTTGACGATTTGATGTTCACAGCAACCTCTCGTTATTCGTCCACACGGAAGACTACGAGGGATAGCGAACCGCGCGGAGCGGCGGTTGTAACGATGTGTATTTTTTTCCGGGGTCTAGAACCGAGAGCTAATCCGTTAACCACGAGGCGCGTAGCAAGCGCGCGACAACAGTGTGTGGCGCCTGTCGTCACCCAACAAGCCACCTACCAAATCAGCCGAGGGTGCAACTCTGTTCACAATTTGTAACAAGTCAACTTAAGAAGTTAGGCCGCTTTGCCATGCTCGACAACGAACAGCCGCTCAATATTTAAAGGGAACTTCTAAAATCCCCTAATTCCCTCGTCATTCGCATATCGCGATTTTTTTGCAACGCGCCCGATCAACTATTTATGTTTCCATGATTGATGTCGCTCGTTTTCTGGGGCAAATACCCCGTATTGCGGTTGCCGCTCATGCACAGGACGCACCTCGGGCGGACAGCGTCACCCAACGCCGCAGGTTCACCACCACCGCTTGCACGGTAATCTGTGATGTCGCGCGTACCAAGCCGATACATCGTATCGATTTGCCTATCACCTGCTCCCATGCGCCAAAGATATGTTCGACCCGCGCACGTATGCGGCTCAGTCGCCGGTTACGCGCGTGAATGTCGGTCTGGTCAAAGCGCTTGCGGTCGTCTTTACGCGCAATCGCATCACGCAGCTTATGGGCATTGAGCGTTTGTCGATTGCTTTGACTGTCGTAACCGCGATCAGCGTGGACGGTCTTGCCCGTCTTTTGGCGTGACAGCGTGGTATCGAGTACCGGTGCAAAGTGGGTCATGTCGCTATGGCTGGCGGAGGTGATGTCCAGAATACGAATGAGCTTGTGCTTCTGATCCGCGTTGGCGTGTGCTTTGTAGCCGTATTGCCACTGACCACGTTTGGCCGTCCAGCCGGCATCGGTGTCTTTGTGGGCGATCTGTTTGTCGCTCCAGTGCTCAGGGGTCTTAGCGTCGGCTAGGCATTGTTTCTCGTCTTTCGTAAAGTGCATCTTGGGGGCGGGGACAATGGTGGCGTCGATCATTTGACCTCCCTTGGCTTGTAGCCCGGCCGCATTGAGCTGGCGCTGGACGTCGGCAAATAGGGCCGCGCCACCTTTGGCTTGGGCGAGTTGGTTCTTGAAATGCCAGATCGTGCGGGCATCGGGGAGGTTCCTGGCGTCGGTCATGCCAATAAAGCGTTGCCAGCTGCCGCGATCAAGTAGGGCGTATTCGGTGTCTTCGTCGGATAGGTTGCCGTAGAGTTGTTGCAAGACGATGAGTTTGACCAGCGCTTGGGTCGGATAGGCGGGACGCCCGCCTTTGGGCTGGGGGGCTTCGCGCCCGGTGTCGTCGTTGACTACGTTAGCCAGAGCGACCCAATCAACCAGTTTGTTAAGCGCGTCCAAGACTTTGGTGTACTGTGCCATCTTCTGCAGACGTTGATCCGCCGCAAATAGGTCTGTGCTTTGTTTCTGCATTTGTGATCCCCTTGGCTTGTGTGCAATGTTTTTCTGTTGTGCAGTTGGAGGTGAGGGGTTTTTAGAAGTTCCCTAAATATTGACACCAAGCTCAGAGCGGCTTTGCAGCCATTATTGCTGCGAAACACCTGCAAAATAACGATTTTTTTACAAGCATTGAATAGAAAAAACTTGAATGCCATCAGATTGCCGGTGAGCTGGCAACCACTTGTGCCGGACAAATTAACGTCGTTTGAATGCGTGGCCAGAAAAAAAACCCTTTCCGCCAAAATCGGCATCGTTCACGTCCGGAATTTATTTATCTTTGATTAAGCTGTTTGTATCGGCAGGCAGGCAATTTTACATCGCTCGACACGCCGCTATTGTGCGACGCGAAAGCAATCAATTCGCCACGCATGATACGATTCCATATCGAATTCAAGGACCTTATGATGGACATGACCAATTACCAAACTAGCTACAACGTTGCGACCCGAATGAAAAACGTATCCTCGTCTGCCATTCGCGATTTGCTCAAGCACGCAGCAGAGCCGGGCATGATTTCTCTGGCCGGCGGATTGCCCGCGCCTGACTTGTTTGACCTCGAAGGATTAGCGCAGGCGAGCGCTGCCGTGATGCGCGATGCGCCGATTTCGGCGTTGCAGTATGGTGTCACCGCGGGACAGCCGGATTTGCGCAAGGCATTGGTAGAGCTGATGAAAACACGCGGTGCAAGCGTTGATGCAAGCGAAATCGTGGTGACAACAGGCTCGCAGCAAGGCATCGATTTAATGGCGCGTGTGATGCTGGATGCAGGCGATATTGTTTGCATCGAGCGGCCTTCATATTTGGCCGCCATCCAAACATTCGCGCTGGCAGAAGCCAATTTTATCGGCGTAGAAGTGGACGATCACGGCATGGATGTTGATGCCTTGGAGAAGATGCTCGCCACCTGTGCGGTCAAGCCAAAAATGATTTATACGGTTGCCACCTTCGCAAATCCATCTGGTGCCACGATGCCGCTTGAACGCCGCAAAAAATTGTTGCAACTGGCGGTGAAGCATCAGGTTTTTGTTGTCGAAGATGATCCCTACGGCGAGCTGCGTTCACGCGGCGAAACCTTGCCGCCGCTGATTACGATTGCGAAGAGCATTCCGGGCGCTGAAGCGTGGTGCGGCTATATTTCCACGCTGTCAAAAATTCTCTCCCCCGGCTTTCGCATTGGCTGGATGATCCTGCCAACCGTCCTGCGCAATTACGCCGAAATCGCCAAGCAGGGCATGGATCTTCATACCTCCACCTTCACTCAAGCCGTCGCTGCGCGCTATCTCGATTCCGGCCGCTTGTACGAGCGCCTGCCAAGCATTCGCGCCAGCTATAAAGAACGCAACGAAGCGCTGGCCGATGCGCTCAAACGCCACCTTTCCGGCGCACTAACCTATGTACAACCGGATGGCGGCATGTTCCTGTGGGCCAAGTGGGCCGATGCGTCGATCAACTCCGCCGCGCTACTCAAATACGCGCTCCCCGAAAAAATGATCTTCGTTCCCGGCGAACATTTTTACGCCGATGCGCCGGTCCATCATTCCATTCGCTTGAGCTTCGCCACGCCGACGCCGAAGCAGTTGGAAGAGGGCATTAGACGGTTGGCGGTGGCGCTGGAGAAGATGCGGGCTGATTTGGTGGGTGGGATTGCTAAGGCGGCTTAATTGCATCAATACGCTGTGCTCCGACGCCATCAGGCTGTCGGCAAAAAGGGACATCAACAGACAGATGAATATTGGGGACTATCTAACTTTTGGCTATTCAAAAACCTCTGATTTCGTCAGTTGGTTGTTTGTAATTTCGATGTTTATCAAAATAAGTTCAACAGGAATTTTGCTTCTGAATTCAAGAATGCAGTTTCTTAAATTTCACACCGCCGAGTCTATCTGGTGGCTAACTAAAATCAGCGCGCTATCTTTATGCTTAGCGGCGTTACTCGCCTGCAAGTTTGCAGGCGATTTAGTGGGAGAGTCTGTTTTTTCTTGGCTACTTATCGCGGCAACGGTTTTAGTGTTTTTTCTAGGAATTCGCAGATTTCGCATGCTTCGGACTAGGATCAAATTGGACTTATAGGCTGAGCTGGTAGATTCAGCTGGGGTCATCAACCCCAATATCAGCGTTCATAATCCACGCTGCCCACAACTACGCTGAACATGTTTCGTTTTTTCGCGACCGATTTCAGGCTTGATGAAGCCCACCCGACTTACTAAATCTAGCGGCAGCAAGGTAAAAGCATATGCGAGCTGAATACGACTTTTCTAAAGCGGAGCGTAAAGCGCTCATTCCCAATAGCGGTAAAACGCGCATTTCAATTTTTATTGATAACGCCGTGCTGGATGCGTTTCGTGGAACGGCAGAGGCTGCGGGAATCGGCTATCAAACGATGATGAATGATGCGTTGAAGCAATTCGTGTCTGACGCGTCTCGGCCAATCACCGAGACTTCGCTTCGAAAAATATTGAAAGAAGTCTTGCCTCCACCGCAGAAGCAGGTAAAAACTCGCACAGCGGGAGCGGTGCAAAAACGCACTTCCCGTTAATTCAACGCCTAGGCTAGCGCTTCATCATGTCAGCCCATACCGAACTGCGGTCAGGATTCAAACGTGATCCTTATATTAAATCAAATTTCGCAAAATAGCATAAATGCTATACTGAATTGATGGACTGGTCTGTTGTCTTTTACAATGATCGTGTGGAGGCGGAAATCACCAAAATGCCGCCGGGATTTGTGGCGCGCTTTGTGCGGTATGCGGAGCGCATGGAAATTTACGGGCCTGACCTTGGTATGCCGCATACAAAAGCGATGGGCAATGGCTTGTTCGAACTTCGATTAAAAGCGGGAGAAGGAATTGCCCGTGTTTTTTATTGCACGCGAATCGGTCGAAAAATTGTTGTGCTTCATCATTTCATCAAAAAGACGGACAAGACACCGCCGAAAGAATTATTGGTCGCTCGAACACGAATGAAGGAATTTGAAAATGACTAGAACGCTGAAACAATTCAAGGCACACGTGCTCTCAAAACCGAAAGTACGAACCGCGTATGACGCGCTTGCGGACGAGTTTGCGTTTCTGGACGAAGTGCTGAAGGCGCGCACTGCCGTTGGGCTAACGCAAGCTGAGGTGGCTGCGCGGATCGGCACAACGCAGTCGGCGATCGCAAGATTGGAGTCGCCCACCAGCAGTCATTCTCCGTCAGTGGGAACGCTTCAAAAATATGCGCGCGCACTGGGCTTCAAGCTGCAAATTCGTTTTGTGCCTGATGTGAAGCCGAAACAACGTTCGGTTGAGTATCCAAAGACTTCCTAAGCAGATCTAGCAAAGGAGCGCTTTTCCGAGCAAAAAGTTCTCAAGATGCTCGTCAATTTTAGTGTTTGGTAAAAATTTTACCGCCTACCAACCCTCACTCCCCCGCTCGCCCTTAAATGGCCCTACCAATTCCGGCGTAATCCAGCCGCCGTAAAACCCGCTAGGCTGCGGTGTGACAGGCGCGCCGCCTACGGTGCAGGCTAATTCGTGCGGATAAAACGCCAAGTAGCCTGCGAGCGCTTCAGCGCCGGCCAGCGGCTCAAGATAGCTCCATGCAACATTGATAAGTTTTTCGTCGCCCATTGCGAGAGTCCAGTAACGCGCGGGCCCCTTCCACTCACAAAACGAGGTGGCCGACCCCGCCACCAGAAGATGCTGTGCAATGTCGTCCGGCGGCAGATAAAACGTTGGCGGATGCGACGTTTCGAGCACACACAATGCGCGCTGCGTTCTCGCGACTTCCACACCATGCCGCGAAATCACGACTTCGCGATGATCGGGCACCACCACGGGCGGACGTGGAAAATCCCAAACTGAAATCTCGTCGGGGGCGGGAACGACCGCGAAATGGGGGCGTGATTCGCCGCGCCATTTCCAGTGTTCTCTCGCCTTTTTGGCCCAATCGGGTAAATCAGTCACGATGTAAAAGCGCCCATAAAAAAATTCCCCTAAAAATTCGCATAAAGATTCGAATTAAGCTCTGCCAATCGCAATTGCGGCGGACTCATGCAGCGATTACGACAGCCGCTGTACGGTATTTTTGCGATCAAACGTGAGCGTAGTTGTGGTCGGCGTGATTGTCGTGGTTCCATTGGCAATCGTGGTTCCCGCTGCTCGGTCCATGCGCACATTCACGTTGTTCGTCTGGGTGGGAAAATGCTCCATCAACACCGTGTTTTGTAGTGTCAACGCGGGCCCTAGCCGGATGCCGGGCAATTCCTGATAGACGGTCAATGTATCCGCATCGCTATTAACGCCCACCCAGCGAATCTTCAGCCGCGATTTGATGGCGGTTTCGATCACGAAAGTTTTATCGAAATACGCGTGCAACAAGGCTTCATCAACGGCAAGCGCGGTGTCCATTCGCCTGCCGTACATTAACCAGAAAGCCGAATCGATATCGTGCATCGGATACGAATGCACGATTTCAGTATTTCCACTGTGCGGATTAAATTTGATGTCGCAAATCGACACATGAAAATCGTGCGCCTGAACATCAGAGAACAAAATCAGCGATGCGACGGCAAATGAAAATTGACGGCGACTGGTAAAACGCGATCCCACAAAATTGCCAGCGGGCTTGTCGCTCGGTGTTGCAAAACGCCCTTTGTCGGCTCTCGCCCGCTGATCGGACATCAGCCACACTTTTTATCGACCTTGGATTCTTTCTTGACATCTTTAAGCGGCTCTCTCATGTCACGCATTAAATTTTCGCCGCGTTCGCGATCTGTCTTGAACAGTTCCAATCGCGAGGGCACGAGCTTGCGCGGCCAGCTATTGTTGCTGATATCGATATCGGCGGTTTCCCAATACGGGTCCTGCGTCAGGCCCACCATGGGTTCATCGGTGACAATGAGTTTGGTAATTTTTTTCGGTGAGTAACGCCAAATCTCTGCGGGAATACGCTCAATTGTCTTCGCGCCGCTTTTGAGCTCGATCTCCAAAATCAGCGGCATCACCAAGCCACCCAAATTAGAAAAATCGACCAAGTACAAATGCTTTTTATTGGCCAGCAGAAGTTTTTCCCACGGCTCCAGCGTCTCCATGGTTTCGTTATATTTGTTTCGGTCTTTGTTGGTGACGGTGTAGTCGTCATGCTCGTTATAAAAATCCCTTAGCTCGGGATTTCGCGACAAGCGCTTGCTTTCCGTGCGATCACGCAGTTCGCCCAAAAACACCGGTTCGCTATCGGCGAGGGCCTTTTTCAGGGCTTTTTCGGTTTCTGAATTCTTGCTGCTGATTGTGTATTCGGTGATGTTATCGATACTGATATCAACCGCGTCGGTGGTGTAAAACCAGCCACGCCAGAACCAATCCAGATCTACGCCAGACGCATCTTCCATGGTGCGGAAAAAATCCGCCGGCGTAGGTCGCTTGAATTTCCAGCGGCGCGCGTACTCTCGAAAAGCAAAGTCGAATAATTCACGACCCATGATTGTTTCGCGCAGGATGGTCAGCGCCGTGGCGGGCTTGGCATAGGCATTGGGGCCAAACTGCAACAGCGATTCCGAATTGGTCATGATCGGCACCTGATTCCGGCTGCGCATGTAGTCAATGATTTTGCGTGGATCACCACGGCCGGAGGGGTATTTTTCTTCCCACGCGCGCTCGGCGATGGATTGTAAAAATGTATTCAGGCCTTCATCCATCCAGGTCCACTGGCGCTCATCTGAATTAACAATCATCGGATAATAGTTATGGCCTACCTCGTGAATAATGACCGAAATCAGGCCGTATTTTGCGCGTTTGGAATAACTGAGTTCGCCGGTTTTTTTATCTTTCACCGGGCGTGGGCCGTTAAAACAGATCATCGGATATTCCATGCCGCCGACCGATCCATTGACCGAGATCGCCACGGGATATGGATAGTCAAAGCTGAAACGGCTGTACTGGTCGATAGTATGAATAACTGCCTGCGTGCTGTATTGGCCCCAAGCGGATTGCCTTCTTTGGGATAAAACGACATCGCCATGGTATCGGTCTCACCCTTCTTGAACCCTTGCGCATCCCAGATGAATTTTCGGCTTGAAGCCCAAGCGAAATCACGCACATTAGTGGCCTTGAAGTGCCAGGTTTTTTGCGCTTCACTGCGTGATTTTTCGGCCAGTTCAGCTTCGGCCTGAGTAACAATCAATACCGGCTGGGCCGCACTACGGGCTTGCTTGAGGCGCTCACGTTGCAAGCTGGATAAGGCCTCGTCTGCGTTTTGCAATTCGTCCGTGGCCGCCACGATATGATCAGATGGCACGGTCAGACTGACATCAAAATCGCCGAACTCGAGCGTGATTCACCCGCGCCCAGAAACTGTTTATGCTGCCAACCCTTGGCATCGTAATAGGCCGCCAGATGCGGAAACCATTGCGCGATTTCGTAGATACCGTTCTTGCTGTCATCAAATAGTTCCACACCAGAACGCCCACCCAACACTTTTTGGTTGTTAATGTTGTATTGCCATTCCAGCGAAAACACATAGCTCTCTCCCGCCTTCAGCGGTGTCGGCAGGTCAATCCGCATTATGGATTTATTGATCGTGAATTTAAGCGGCTTGCCATCCGCCGCCACGTTGCGAATTTGCATGCCGCCGTCGAAAATACGGCCTTCGAGCACCGAACGAATCGCATCAAATTTGACGTTTCTGCCTTTGTCGCGTACGCTGCTTTCGCCGCCATCACGTGGATTAGTCCATGCTTCTTTATTCAAAATCGCAGCGGCGCTGCGTGATTCTGCGTCGGGTCGATAAATATTCTGATCAACCTGTAGCCACAAGTAATGCAGCGTGTCTGGCGAGTTGTTGTGGTACGTAATTTGTTCGCTGCCGGTAATCTGGTGCTGTTCTCGTCCAGCGAAGCGCGGATCACATAGTCAGCGCGCTGCTGCCAGTAGGCGTGGCCTGGCTCGCCAGAGGCTGCGCGGTAAACGTCGGGGGTGGGAAGAAGCTCATCGAGCTGCCGAAATTTATCATCAAACGGGTCGGCGGCAAATACCGTCAAGCGTACAAAGGTTAGCAGAACACCGAGCAAATAGCGCATTTCACGGGACCGTTTTTAAATAACGTTACTTATCTGACACCATCAATAGCTCTGTAGGCTATGTAGCATGAGCCCGTTGGCGAAGCGCCTGATAAACCGTTTATAAAAGCGTACTTTTGAACAAAGCGTTTGCTATTTTTTTTAACGATCCGCATGCTGATTTTTACGAAACCGGGGGTTAAAATCGAGCGCGCGCACGGGCCGCTTCAGTGTCAATAGCCCAGCGCTTCTTCAAGGATCGTTACCCCATAAAAACAATTATTGCCAACCGCCTTGCTGTGCTTATCGATGATTGAACAGCGCGCAGCGTTCGAACCTTCTAGCGGGGGAACGCCGGTCCTTAAGCGCTCAAGTCCTTCTAGATACCCGCGCACTCAGAATCAATCGCACCCAGCACTGTAGTAAGCAATTGATTATGTTCAAAAAGTATCGCGACAAGCAAATCGGGCTAAATGAGACCCGCCGCGAGCACAACCCGCAAATATCGACCGATAGGTAAAATCAATCAAACCCATCAAAGCCTTCTATTGGATCAATCTCGGTCAACAACCTAAAATGTGCATTCGCACAATTTTCTCGCCTTTTTTCTTAATGTCATTCGACAACTTAAAATGTGCAGATGCACAATTATCTATCCAAGGAAAATTTTATGTCTCTCATCAACACCGAAATCATCCCGTTTAAAGCGCAGGCTTTCCACAATGGTAAGTTTGTTACCGTCACCCACGAGCAATTTAAAGGTAAATGGTCAGTAATTGTTTTCTTTCCAGCGGCATTTACCTTCGTTTGCCCGACGGAGTTGGGCGATCTGGCGGACAACTATGCCGAGTTCAAAAAGCTCGGCGTTGAAATTTATGGCGTATCAACCGATACCCATTTCACACACAAAGCCTGGCACGCCTCATCGGATCAAATCGCGAAAGTGCAGTACCCGCTGGTGGGCGACCCTACGCATACTTTGTCACGTGCGTTTCAGGTACTGGTCGAAGAAGGTGATGACGCTGGTCTGGCGCTGCGCGGTACGTTCGTGATCGACCCGGAAGGCCGCATTCGCACCATTGAAGTTCACCCGGACGGAATTGGTCGCGATGCCAAAGAATTGATGCGCCGTGTAAAAGCCGCGCAATACATTGCAGCGCATCCGGGCGAAGTCTGCCCAGCAAAGTGGAGCGAAGGCGCCACCACGCTGAAGCCATCGTTTGATCTGGTCGGAAAGATCTAATCAGCGTCGTCCAAAGCACCGGAACACGGAACCACGGGAGCCCGGCAACGTTGTCGGGCTTCATCAAATCAGTTTTTTTCTTAATGCGAGTGAATCATGCTTGACGTCGATAGCAAAGCCCAACTAAAAAACTATCTTGATCGCGCGACCCAGCCGATTGAAATCGTCGTGTCGCTGGACGAAAGCAAGGCGTCGGCGGATATGCAGTCATTGATGCGCGACATCGCCGATTCGTCGCCGCTTGTCGTCGTCAGCGAGAGCCGCGACGACCATCAGCGAAAGCCCTCGTTTTCGGTAAATCGCCCTGGGGAAAACCATGGCCCGCGTTTTGCGGGGCTACCGATGGGACACGAATTCACCTCACTAATTCTGGCGTTGTTGCAAGTCGGCGGCTATCCGCCCAAGGTAAGCCAGGAAGTGCTGGCGCAAATTCGCGGGCTGGACGGCGATTTTGAGTTTGAAATTTACGTGTCACTCACCTGCCATAGCTGCCCGGATGTGGTGCAGGCGCTGAACTTGATGGCGATACAAAATCCACGTATCCGCAACACCATGATTGATGGCTCGATGTTTCAGGCGGAAGTCACAGAGCGCCAGATCATGGCAGTACCGACGGTGTTTTTAAACGGCACTGAGTTCAGCCAGGGGCGCATCAGCCTCGAAGAAATCCTGGCCAAGATTGATACCAGCGGGGTTGAACGCGAAGCTAAAAAAATTGATGCCAAAGATCCATTTGATATGTTGATCGTGGGCGGCGGCCCAGCGGGTGCTGCCGCCGCCGTTTACGCCGCGCGCAAAGGTATCCGCACTGGCGTGGCGTCTGAACGTTTCGGCGGCCAGGTCCTAGATACGCTTGGCATTGAAAATTTTATCTCAATGAAAGAAACGGCAGGCCCAAAATTAGCCTTCGCACTGGAAGAACATGTGCGCAGCTACGACGTGGACATCATGAATTTGCAGCGTGCCAAAGCGCTGGTGCCGAACACGGGGAAAAATAAGGATCTGATCGAGATTCAGCTCGAAAGCGGTGCCACGCTTAAGAGCAAATCGGTCGTTATTTCCACGGGTGCTCGCTGGCGCAATATCAATGTGCCTGGCGAAGCAAAGTACAAAAACAAAGGAGTGGCTTATTGCCCGCATTGTGATGGCCCATTATTCAAAGGCAAACGTGTTGCCGTCATTGGCGGAGGCAATTCGGGCGTGGAAGCCGCTATTGACCTTGCGGGTTTGGTTGCCCACGTGACACTGATTGAGTTTGATACCAAGTTGCGCGCCGATGCCGTACTGCAACGCAAGCTTATGAGTATTAAAAACGTCACCGTAATCACCAACGCACAGACCACCGAAATCACCGGCACCGAAACCGTTAACGGTCTGTGCTACAAAGACCGCACGACGCAACAGACCCACGCAGTCGAGCTCGAAGGCGTATTCGTGCAGATCGGCCTGATCCCAAATACCGATTGGCTCAAGGGTATCGTCGCGTTGTCAAAACACGGCGAAATTATTGTCAACGAAAAAGGTGAAACCTCTGTGCCAGGCGTGTTTGCCGCGGGTGACGCCACCACCGTGCCGTATAAGCAAATTATTATTGCGGCAGGCGATGGTGCAAAAGCGGCATTGGGTGCATTCGACCACTTGATTCGCCAGTCGGTGCCGGCAGAAGCGCTTTCCGAGGCAGCTTGAGGGCTGCTGCACCGATCACGTTGGTGATGTTTCAACGAGTACGTGCAGCATATTGACCTAGACCAACACCCCATCCACCAGCACCAGCCTTCGACTCATTTTCGCAGCCAGTTGCGGATCGTGCGTCACCATCACCAGCGCTGTTTCAAATTTTTGATTCAGTCGCATGATGAGTTCAAAAACACTGTCGGCCGTACCGCGATCCAGATTGCCCGTGGGCTCATCCGCCAACACGCAGGCGGGGTGAGTGACAAGCGCGCGTGCGACAGCCACGCGCTGACGTTCGCCGCCGGATAACTCGCCGGGCTTGTGCGTGAGGCGATGGGAGAGGCCAACATCATTCAACATTTGTGCGGCGCGCTCTTCGGCGATTCTGGTTTCTTCACCGCGGATCATGAGCGGCATAGCCACATTTTCAAGCGCTGAAAATTCGGGTAACAGATGATGGAACTGGTAAATAAAACCCAGCGCTCGGTTGCGCAAATTGCCTTGCTGAATGGCGGAGAGCTTATCCATGCGCTGCTCAAGCAACATCACCTCGCCCGAGGTCGGCGCATCGAGCCCACCCAGAATATGCAGAAGCGTGCTTTTGCCTGAGCCCGACGCACCCACAATCGCAATTGTCTCGCCCTTGGCAACATGGAAATCAATATTTTTTAATACTGGAACTTCATTCGCGCCTTGCTTAAAAGTTTTGACAATGGCTTTGCAGTGGAGGACGTTATTCGTCGCCTGGTTATTCATAACGCAATGCCTCCGCCGGGTTTACCTTCGACGCACGCCAGCTCGGATAAAGCGTCATAACGAGGGCCATCGCGAACGCAATGGTCACGGTGAGCCAGACATCGCTCGCGTGAATTTCTGATGGTAGTTCGGTGATGAAATAGACCTCGGGCGAAAGAATGCGCGAGCCGGACAGTTTTTCCAAAAATGAAACCACACTCGAGATATTAAGCGCCAGCAAGACACCGCTAGCCAGACCGACCATGGTACCAATCAGCCCAATCATCGCCCCCTGCACGACGAAAATCTTCATGATGGTTCCGGGCGATGCCCCCAGCGTTCGCAGAATGGCAATATCCGCGTGTTTATCAGTGACCGCCATCACCAGCGTTGACACCAGATTAAACGATGCCACTAAAATGATGCAGGTGAGAATTAAAAACATCATGCGTTTCTCAATCTGTACCGCGCGGAAATAGGTCGCATTTTGCTGCGTCCAGTCGGTAACGTAGCCATCAATCGCCAGCGTTTTCCCAAGCTGGCGCGCGATCAGCGGAGCACGATCGGTATCATTCACTTTTAGCCGCACGCCGCTCACGGCATCATCCATCAGGAATAATGTTTGCGCATCTTTGATGTTAATGAGCGCCAGATTCAAATCGTATTCATAATGGCCGGAACTGAATATGCCCACCACGGTAAAGGTGCGAGTTCGCGGCACCATCCCGGTGATAGACGGGCCACCGCGCGGCGCAACCAACAACTGCAATTTCGAGCCCACCTGCGTTTGCAGCGCGCGTGCCAGTTCGGTACCGAGCACGATCCCATATTCGCCAGGTCTCAGTGCGGTCAAGTCACCCACCTTCATATTGCTGCCTAAATCCGCAACCTCGTTTTCAAGCGCTGGATCAATGCCTCGAATCCCTACGCCGCGCGGGGTCTGGCCATTGGTCAACATGCCTTGATCCATTACAAAAGGCGCGGCGCCGACGATTTCCGGCTGCTTTTTAGTGGTTTCAATGACGTCGCGCCAATTCGCGAGGCCGCTCTCAAATCCCATCACCTGGATATGTGAGGTGACGCCTAAAATCTTGGCACGCACTTCCTTTTGGAAACCGTTCATCACCGACAACACGGTGATGAGTGCGGCAATGCCCAAGGCAATGCCCGCCATGGAAATCAACGAAATAAACGAAATAAAATTGTTTTGCCGCTTCGCGCGCAGGTAGCGGCGACCGATGAATAACGAGAGAGGTTGCAAGCAGAATTCCGAATGAAAGTTGTTAAGGGTGCAGCCCGAGAGTGTGCCACAAAATTCTGTCAAACCAAGCGTCGCGCGCTCACGTAAGCGCCGCAGTTCGGTAATAGCGCACGAATCGAGCACGATGATAAAATCGCGATATGCACTTTACGATCATCGCCTCAGACCTCATTCCCCCGCCCACCTTCATTGCCGCACAAGATTTGCCGCCGATGCCCGGCTTGCAATCCTTGTTGGCGCTTGGCGAAATCAAAAAATCGCCGCCCCGCTCGCTGGAAGAGGCCTGTTTAAACGAATTAGGTCTGGTTTTTGTCGCCAGTAACCCGGTGGCCGCTCTCACGCTGCTGGCCGATGGTGGCACGCCCGGACATGAGACATGGTTGCGCGCCGACCCGGTGCACCTGCACGTGAGCCGCGACAATGTTCAGCTTCTCGATTCGCATGTATTAAAACCCACCCAAGCGGAGGCAGACGCCATTGTCGCGACACTGAACGCGCATTTGGCTGATGACGGGCTTTCGATTGACGCACCTGATGCAGCGCGCTGGTACATGCGGATACCCGAGGCGGAGACCCCGGAGACAACGCCACTTTGGCGCGCGAATGGAGCGAATGTATTTGATCATTTGCCGGAAAATTCCGATAACAATCACGCCAAAATAAAATGGCGACGCTTACAAAACGAATTGCAAATGTTGTTGCATGATCATCCTGTAAATGCCGCCCGCGAGGCACGCGGCGAGCTCGCGATCAATGGCATCTGGTTCTGGGGTGCAGGTGCTTTTAGAGGCAAGGCCGTGCCGATGGGGCCAAATATGGCGCACATGCTGGGCGTGGTAAACAAACGAAATATTTTGACACCACCGAGCGTAAGCCCCGGCCCAAAACGCAGAAATCCGAACGAGTTGGTGCTCGCAAAGCTAGCACTGGCGCGCGGTTTGGCATTGAATGCCAAGCTGCCGCTGATTGATTTACCGCCAAGTCTGAATGCGTTTCTAATCCAGAGCCTGAACACGCTGGTGGTGCTGCATGTCGCTACCAAAGCACTGCGCGCCAATCAACGACACGAGTGGATGACCGCAGCTACGGCGTTGGACAATGATTGGTTTATGCCGCTCAAAGCGGCACTCGATAATGGGGCAATTTCATCGCTCACGCTGATCCTGCCGAACGAAATGACAACCCTCCGCGCCGAAATCATGCCCGCATCGTCGTGGGATTTACGCGGGCAGATTTCGCAGCTAATGGCTAAAGTATTAGCACGCAATCCCAAAGCACTTTCATCGTATCTTTAGTTTCTTTCAAGCCAAATTTGCATGACCACGATTATCACGCGGCAAATAGACAGCGCCGCATTTGCAACCCTGATCACGCAAAACATTGATCCAGTCATGGCGCGGCTTTATGCCGCGCGCGGCGTTAGCCACGAGCGGGAGCTTGATACGCGAATGAGCGCGATGCTCACGCCGGCGCAACTCGCCCATGTTGGAGATGCCGCCACATTTCTCAGTCTGGCGATTCAGTCGCAACAGAAAATTTTAATCGTCGCTGACTACGATGCGGACGGTGCCACGGCATGTGCGGTCGGCATGCGCGCATTGTCGGCGATGGGTGCAATTGTCGATTATGTAGTTCCAGACAGATTTAAATATGGCTATGGCTTAACGCCGGAAATCGTTGCGCTGGCGGCGACAAAAAATCCCGACATCATCGTCACCGTGGATAACGGCATCGCCAGTGTGGATGGTGTGGCCGAGGCCAATCGGCGCGGCATCCGGGTGCTGGTGACCGATCACCATCTGCCCGGAGATGCACTTCCCGACGCGGCGGTGATTGTGAATCCCAATCAGCGCGGCGATAGTTTTTCGAGCAAAAATCTGGCCGGAGTGGGCGTCATATTTTATGTAATGCTGGCGTTGCGCGCGGAGTTACGCCGTTTGAATCATTTCACAAAAATTGCCGAGCCGAACCTTGCCGATTTACTGGATCTGGTCGCGCTCGGCACCGTGGCCGATGTGGTCAAACTTGATCACAATAACCGCGTGTTGGTCGAGCAAGGTCTCGCCCGCGTCAGAGCTGGCCGCATGTGTGCGGGCATTCGCGCGCTGCTGCAGGTTGCAGGACGCGATTATCGACGCGCAAGCACCTATGATTTTGGATTTGTAGTCGGCCCACGCATCAATGCCGCCGGACGGCTGGAGGACATGAGCATCGGCATCGCGTGCCTTCTCGCTGACGATGATGAAACGGCCGTGAAGCTCGCCGGCCAGCTTGATCAGCTCAATCGCGAACGTCGCGTGATTGAAGCCAATATGCGTGATGAGGCATTGGCTTCGCTGGCGGATATTGATATTGGTAAACGCTACGCGATTGCGATTTTCGAGCCGACGTGGCATCAAGGCGTCGTGGGTATTTTGGCTTCACGTATTCGCGAGAAATATAATCGACCCGTGATCGCGTTTGCGAGTGACAATGCAGGAAACCTCAAGGGCTCGGGCCGCTCGATTCAGGGCCTGCATATGCGTGATGCGCTCGACCTCATTACCAAGCGTTATCCCGGTATGATCGTGAAATTCGGCGGCCACTCAATGGCAGCGGGCTTGACCATTCCACAAGACGCAATGGTCGATTTCGCCAAAGCCTTTGAGACGGTGGTGCGCGACCTGGTTTCACCCCATGATTTGTTGGAGCAGCTGGCAACAGACGGCGCGATCACAGCTGATAAATTATCGTTTGATTTTGTACAATCACTGGAGTCAAAAGTCTGGGGCCAGGGTTTTGCAGCGCCCTCGTTTATCGGCGCATTTAAAGTTATCGAGCAAAAGGTGGTTGGCGAAAAGCATCTCAAGTTGAAATTATCACTGAACGGCACTACCTTCGACGCAATTCGTTTTGGCTCGGCAGATGCCCTGAACACCAGTATTGACGCGGTGTTTCGGCCATCGATCAATGAATTCCGCGGCGCAAAAACATTGCAATTGACCATTGATCACACGGCCTGATAGTCACGCAAGCCCAAGGTATGGAGGCCAGAGATCTCGAAAAATTAGTCACCCTGCAAATGCCCTACGGCAAATACGCCGGGCGCGTGATCGCGGATTTACCTGGCAATTATCTGCACTGGTTCGCACGTGAAGGGTTTCCTGACGGCGAGCTCGGTCGGCTGTTAGCGTTAATGCGCGAGATTGATCATAATGGTTTGACATCGCTGCTGGAGCCGTTGCGGAAGCGTTGAAGTGGTTTATTAAACAATGAAATTTAATTCACAACGTTTAAGGAGTAAGAATGTCCAATTTTTCGCTATTCCGATCGCCATTTGGCGAGCTGATGGAAAAAGCAACCCTGGCAACGAGCCGCAAGCGCATGGTGCTGGCCGCACTCACCTTGATGTTTGCCGGCGAAGCCGCCGCACAAATCACATTTTATGAGTCAGAAGGTTTTCGCGGACGCGCATTTTCATCCCGGGGTGAAGTGGCGAATTTTGATCGCACCGGTTTTAATGATCGCGCTTCTTCGATCGTGATCGATCGAGGCACCTGGCAGGTTTGTGAAGACGCCTATTTTCGCGGACGCTGCGAGATTTTGCGTCGCGGTTCTTATGAGTCGCTCGCGCAAATGGGCATGAACAATCGCATTTCTTCGGTTCGCATGGTTTCGGATCGCGGCGACTATCAAAATGTGTTGCCCGTGCCGCTGCCCAAACCCATGCCTTACCCGACCTATGATTATCGGGTTCGTCCCACTGAGCGACTTTATAAGGCGCCCGTCACCTCTGTGCGTGCGGTGATGGGCCAGGCTGACCGTCGCTGCTGGGTGGAGCGCCAGCAGGTCAATGAGGGGGGCGGCGACGCTAACATCGCAGGTGCGATTATTGGTGGCATCCTCGGCGGCGTGTTGGGTCATCAAGTGGGTGGCGGACGCGGTAAAGATGTGGCTACCGCGCTCGGTGCGATTGGCGGTGCAGCCATCGGTAACAAAACAGGACGCGACAACAACGGCAACACTTATGATCGCGATGTGCGGCGCTGCGAGTCGGTCGCAAATGGCCGCCCCGACTATTGGGATGTCAGCTACAACTTCCGCGGCGCCGAGCACCGCCTGCAAATGAGCGCACCACCAGGCTCGACCATTACCGTGAACCAGCGCGGCGAGCCGCGCCAATAAGTAAGGTCGGAAAATATAATGGCCCGAAAGTTTAATTTTTCGGGCCATTTTTATTTGTAACCGCTCACTTGCAGCGCAAACACGCGAAGCAGAGGCTTTAATTTTTTGCGGTTGCATGGTTGTTATTACCTCCGCAATTTTTACGATACTAGCCAAAAGCTGACGGTCTGGCGACTTTTTCACAACTTCTGCCAAGCAAACTTTTCTGCAAACAAAGCATCGCCGTTTAAGCGGGGTTCAAAGCGTTATGCCTTGAAACCCCCGTCAATATTGGCTCTTCTATTTCATCCCGAACAGCCTCTGCGAGCAACCCGCTTTCGGCTTGCGCTTCAAAAAAGCAGATTACGCGCAAAAGTCGTCTGGGAAGGAAGTGTTTAGCGGCAGCAGAATAGGCTCACGCATCCGCTATAATCTAGCCTCACAAAAAACCCAGAAAAGCATCATGGAAGCCGATCAAATTAACCTTATTTCCAACAGCCTTAACGACTTGTCCGCGCGCGCGCATGAGTTGCGGAGGTATCTTTGACTTCGACGGCAAATTAGAACGTCAGCAGGAAGTCGCCAGCCTGGTTGAAGACCCGGCGGTCTGGGCGGACACCAAACGCGCTCAGGAATTGGGCCGCGAAAAGAAATCACTGGACGCGGTCATCGACACGCTGATTCATGTCGATCAAAGTTTGCGCGACTCGCGCGAGATTTTTGATATGGCAAAAGAAGAAGCGGACGATTCCACACTTAAAGCGGTCGGAGACGATGTTGGCGCCGTTGAAGTCATTGTCGCCGATATGGAATTTCGCCGCATGTTTTCAGGCGCAGCGGATCAATTTAATTGCTTCGTTGATATTCAATCCGGCGCCGGCGGCACGGAAGCGCAGGATTGGGCGTCGATGTTATTGCGTCAATATTTACGCTATGCCGAGCGCAAAGGTTTCAAAACCGAATTGCTTGAGCAATCTGATGGCGAGGTTGCGGGGATCAAAAGCGCGACAATCAAAATCAGCGGCGATTATGCGTATGGATATCTGCGCTCCGAAACCGGCGTGCATCGCTTGGTGCGCAAATCACCGTTCGATTCTTCCGGTGGTCGGCACACCTCATTTGCGAGCTTGTTTGTGTATCCTGAGGTCGATGATTCGATTGCGGTAGACATCAATCCCGCCGATTTACGCATAGACACCTTCCGCGCATCCGGCGCGGGCGGCCAGCACATTAACAAAACCGATTCAGCGATTCGCATTACACATGCTCCAACCGGCATCGTGGTGCAGTGCCAAAATGACCGCTCACAACATCGCAACAAGGCAGAGGCGATGACGATGCTAAAAGCGAAACTATATGAACTTGAAGTCCGCAAGCGTCAGGCCGAACAGGATAAATTGGAGGCAGGCAAAACCGACGTAGGCTGGGGCCATCAAATTCGCTCGTACGTACTCGACCAATCACGCATCAAGGATCTGCGCACCAATGTTGAAACCAGCGCCACTCAAAAAGTGCTGGACGGCGATTTGGATATGTTTATCGAAGCCAGTTTGAAGCAAGGCGTTTAAGAACAGACCATGATGAAAACGGGACTTCTCATTGCTTTTTTGATCGCGATCGTAGGCCAAGTGCTCTATCACGTCACGCAGAAAAGTATTTCGACGAGCGCACATCCAGTCATCTCGCTGCTAACGTTTTATCTGGTTGCGGCCGTGTTCACGCTGCCGCTGTTTTGGTTATTCCCGGTAACAGGATCGGTAACCGAAGAAATTCAAAAGCTGAACTGGGCGGTCTATGGCGTTGCCGCCAGTATCGTGATGATCGAGATCGGCTTCCTGCTCGCCTATCGTGCCGGGGCCGAGCTTTCGTCTGCGGCGGTGTTAACGGCGTCGGTGGTCGCGGTGTCCACACTGATTATGGGTGCACTATTTTTTCGTGAATCGCTATCGGTGATGAAAGTTGCCGGGATTGCATTGTGCCTGGGTGGTATTGGCCTGATGACGTGGAAGCAGCAGTTGTCATCATGACGACGCGCCCGCCACTGCCCGCGTTTTATGACGACCTTGATGCCTCGCTGGAGATGGCGTGGCAGCTATGGGGGCGCGGTACGGTGGATCGCCATTCGGCATTTCATGCGCCGGTGGTGACCAGCGTAGACGCGAGCGGCAGCCCGCAGGCACGCACAATGATTCTGCGGGCGGTGGATCGCGATGCGCGGACGATGCGATTTCATACCGACGTGCGCTCGGCGAAAATCAACCAGTGGCAACGTAGATCACGCGTTTGCATACTGGGCTACGACGCATCAAAGAAAATTCAGCTTCGCGTAACGGGGCATGTGACTTTGCATACAAGCGATGCGATAGCCAATAATGCTTGGAAAAATTCACGGCCTGAATCGCATGTTGCCTACAGCGTGAAAATTGCCCCCGGCAGCGTGGTGGACACGCCTTGTGGCGCGCCGCAGGCAAATGAAGCAGGTCGCGAAAATTTTGTTGTTGTTGTGATAAATATCGATTCACTGGAATGGATTTATCTGAGCGCCGAGGGCAATCGGCGGGCGTTGTTTTCTTGGAAGGATGATTTGCTGAAATCTCAATGGCTACAGCCTTGAACATTTCTCACCGTCATCCCAGCGATATTACGTAACCTCGCCGGGATAACGCGGTTTTAATCATCAAATCAAATTTGAATTATCACAAAGCATTGACCGTAATAAATCCAAAAAGAGAATAACCATGTCCGACCAAACTCCCGTTGCTACTCCTTCCGCTGAAGTACCTGGCGCTGCCGAAACCCACGCGGTTGAAAGCCACGTCATTGCGGAACGCCGTCAAAAACTCGCCGCGATCCGCGAGCAATCCAAAACAGCTGGCACCAACCCCTTTCCTAATGACTTCCAACCGGAACACAGTGCCGCCGATTTAATCGCCCACTACGGCCACAAATCGAAAGAAGAGTTGGAAGCCGCCACACCAGTCAACGTAAAAGTCGCGGGGCGCATGATGCTCAAGCGCGTAATGGGCAAAGCCGCGTTTGCAACGATTCAGGATGCGTCCGCACAGATTCAGCTTTACATCACCATGAATGATCTGGGTGCCGAGGCGCTCGAAGCATTCAAACATCACGACATGGGCGATATTCTGGGTGCTGAAGGTCGGTTGTTCAAAACCAAAGTTGGTGAATTATCGATTCATGTGACCTCACTTCGTCTGATCACAAAATCGCTGCGTCCGCTGCCTGAAAAATTCCATGGCCTGACCGATACCGAACAGCGCTATCGCATGCGCTACGTTGACCTCATCACCAATCCCGAGGTGCGCGAAACCTTCAAAATGCGCTCGAAAATTGTGCAAGCAATTCGGAGCTTTATGGTTGATGCAGGGTATCTGGAAGTCGAAACGCCGATGCTGCATCCGATTCCCGGCGGGGCGGCCGCCAAGCCATTCATCACGCACCACAATTCGCTCGACATGCAAATGTATTTGCGCATTGCGCCTGAGCTTTATTTAAAACGTCTTATCGTCGGCGGTTTCGAACGCGTATTCGAGATTAACCGCAGCTTCCGCAACGAGGGCATTTCGGTTCGCCACAATCCTGAATTCACGATGATGGAGTTTTACATCGCATGGCGCGATTATCATCACCTGATGAATTTCACGGAAGAAATGTTTCGCGCGGTAAGCACCAACGTATTGGGCAAAACTGCGTTTACTTACGGCGAATACGAGATCGATTTCGCCAAACCGTTTGATCGCATTACCATGCCACAGGCGGTCAAAAAATACTGTCCAGAATTCGCCGATGCGAATCTGGATGATATCGAGGTCCTGCGCGCAGCACTCAAAAAAATACACATACAAATCAAACCCACGCAAAGTGTGGGCGAGCTGCAATTGATGTTGTTCGAAGAAACCGCCGAAGCGAAATTGATTCAGCCCACCTTCATCATCGACTATCCGGCTGAGGTGTCACCGCTGGCGCGGCGCAACGACAAAACACCACACACTACGGATCGCTTTGAGCTTTTCATTGCGGGCCGCGAATTAGCCAACGGCTTCTCGGAATTAAACGATGCCGAAGACCAGGCCGAACGCTTCATGGCACAAGTCAAAGCCAAAGACGCCGGCGACGAAGAAGCGATGCACTACGACGCCGACTACGTTCGCGCGTTAGAGTACGGCATGCCGCCCACGGCGGGTGAAGGGATTGGCATAGATCGTCTGGTGATGCTTCTCACTAACTCGCCCTCGATTCGCGATGTGATTTTGTTTCCGCAGTTGAAGGCGAGTGATTTGGTGAGATGATCGATAGAATTAGTCCGATGATGACAGTCCAGAGCTTCGGGCGATTTTTGCTAAACGCTTAGCGATTCACGCTATATCAACGATCCCTCTCCTCGCATCGGCCGTTGCAGACGAAAGCCAGCATTCTGCTGAGCTAACGGGTGCAATAAGCAGCTTGATTCCCCACTTTATTGAACGAGCTATTTTGAGCATTGACGGCGGACTGAAGAAATAGGAGCGCCGCTGATTTCGGATTTCTTGCGAGAGTTCCAAGCAACACAGCGGGCATTGTGCAATGCGGCTGGATTCTCGAATCCGCTACAGAAAGCGGTCTTTAATTTGAGTTACGGGTCACGCTTTAGTAAGGAATATCGGCGACTACGACCGATCATTACTAATTTTTGGCAAGATGCATCCGCGAACGAATTAATGCCAATAGAATCTCTCGCCGTCGTGATGTGCATGAAAATAAAAGGCGAAATTAATATAAAAATTGAAGATGACGATGATTTACGAGGGATTGTGATTTGTTTAAATGATTTCTTCGAAAATATTCGGGTAATTCTCGGCGCCGAAAAATTGCACGGCGCGTAGCGTGTAGCCCGGACGAGCATAGCGACTCCGGGGCAGTGTGCAACTATTTCCATGTAAAGCCCAACCGTTAAAGGTAGCCGCCACTACCCCCATTGCTTTAAGTTTTTGCCCAAAACGTAACGGCAATCCCGGCGTCGCTACGCTCGTCCGAGCTACAGCAGCTTTTTACATTGCAGCCCAGCATTTTTTAACAGACGCATCATCATGTGGCGCCGAGCGCGTCTCCACGCTATTCCCCCCTTTTTTGTCAGTTCGCGCGTTGTTTTCGCCATTTGGTCGCAATCCGATTGAAGCTTTCGGGTCTGGCTCGTAAAGTCACATCATCAACAAACGAGACGAAACATCCCAACCGAAACGAAACCGGAGATCAACATGAAAACCAACACAACTTTTGCCATCAACAACAAAGACAACACCACCTTTGCACTCGCTTTAGGTGCCGCCGCAGTCGCACTTGTGACTCTGTTTGCGAATAACGTAAACGCCAATACAAAAGTCGCCTCAGAAGTACAAATGCTCGACACCATCGTCGTTACCGCACCACGCATTCATACCGTCAAACTTGACACGATCGTGGTCACCGCTTCACGCTACATCGGCCATGACAACATGATTATCGCCGCAAAATAAGGCGGGCGGCGATGCACAAATATTACCGGCAACATCTTCATAAACACAAATACGAGAACTTAAACCCGTTTACTGGTGCGCTTTTTGAAGGCTTTTTAGCCTGTCGGGCTGACCACCGATAAGGTTTCATTGTTGATTGGAAGACGACCATATGCCGCGCTTCAAATGATTTTGCAAAGTACCTTGGCGCTTAAATCATCTTCACGTCCCTGTTCCCATCCCTTTACGTGCCGGCCAAGCGCTACCAAATGCTGGTCAGGCAAAAGCTTCAAAATTCATTATCTAACCGCGGGTTACCGCTGCCAAATCGGGCCACCACCAAATCCAATAACGGGATCATGTAGCGCCGCTGATTCAGCGCGCCAGCCGCCATGTAAATATCAGCGGACGTATCCTTAGCAGGGCGTGCTCCCGTCGCAAAAAAATCTGGCAGCGGCACCAAATCAATGCCCGCGTTGTAAGCGCCTGCTGGCTGTCGATTCAGCCAGAGTAAAATACAATATTGCTTCTGCATGGGTTTGTTATAAGTGCCGCATTCGCGCAGTCGACTGGCGTTCAATAGTTGCCGTCCATTCCACTTGCCCTTCTGCAATAGCAACTGTTCAAATTTCAGCCCACTGCGCGCCGCGAGATAAACGGCCCCGCCATATTCGGCTTGCCTCTAATGCAGCGCATCCAGCGGTTCATGACTGGAACAGAATGGATAAGCCATTGACGCCAAGAATTCTTCACTACTAACAAGCGCCGGATTGCCACCCAAACTGAAATGCGCTTGCCACGCTATTCTTATCGAGCGTGTTACATTATTAAATGTTTAATTTAGAAAAGGAAGCAAAATGAAAGCGGTGCAAATTGCAAAAACACTACTAGCCACCTGCGCATTATTGGCAGGCACGAGCGCTTACGCCAAATGCGATACCTGTGGCACGGTGATGACAGTTAGGACGATTAACGTAAAAGGCGAAGGTACAGGGCTCGGTGCCATTGCAGGTGGCGTATTGGGCGGCGTGCTAGGCCATCAGATTGGCGGCGGGCGGGGCAAAGATCTCGCGACCGTGGCAGGAGCAGCAGGTGGCGCATATGCGGGTAATCAAACCGAGAAAAACATGAAGACTAAAACGCGATATCAAGTTGCCGTAAAGCTGGACTCCGGCGAATCCCGCACCTTCACGTATAACTCGGCGACAAGCTATAAAGTTGGCGACAAAATCAAAGTGGATGCAGGGAAATTGGTTCGGCAGTAATTTATGCTGTGGCGCGGCTTGGAGACAAACCCCCTTATTGGCAGGCGTCTTCAAGCATTTATGCTTCCATCGGTCCGGGTGTCTCTATCGAAGGATACCCGCCATTAATAGCGTTTACGCTGTCAGTGTTGCAAGCAAATCGTGCTCATTGGTGTCCGTTACACGGGCACGGATAATATCACCCGATTTGATGGTTTTAAATGCGTTTTTATTCTCGGCATGCACATGAACTTGCCCATCAATCTCTGGCGCGTCAGCGCTTGATCGACCGACCACGCCATCACCGCTCACCATATCGACGAGCACATCGACTGCACGGCCGATTTTATTTTTCAGCTTTGCCTGGCTGATTTTGATTTGCGTTTCCATGAAGCGGCGTTGACGATCGGCGCGGATCTCGTCTGGCACCGGATCGGGCAAATCATTTGCGACGGCACCTTCGACGGGCGAATAGGCGAAGCAACCCACCCGATCCAGTTGTGCTTCTTGCAGGAAAGATAGCAGCTCTTCAAATTCACTTTCGGTCTCGCCTGGAAAACCGGCGATAAAGGTGGAGCGCAGCGTAATGTCGGGGCACATCTTGCGCCACGCTTGAATGCGGTCCAGTGTTTTCTCAGCATTCGCTGGGCGTTTCATCAGCTTCAAAATGCGTGGGCTGGCGTGCTGAAACGGCACATCCAGATACGGCAAAATTTTGCCCTCCGCCATCAGTGGAATCACTTCATCCACATGCGGATACGGGTACACATAATGCAGCCGCACCCACACCCCTAACGTGCCGAGCGCCTCGCACAATTCGGTCATGCGTGTTTTCAGCGGGCGGCCCTGCCAGAAGCCGGTGCGGTATCTGACGTCCACGCCGTAAGCCGAGGTGTCTTGCGAAATCACTAGCAATTCTTTGACACCGGATTTAACTAGATTTTCGGCTTCCTGCATGACACTACCGACCGGACGGCTTACCAAATCGCCGCGCATGCTCGGAATAATGCAAAACGTGCAACGATGATTGCAGCCTTCAGAAATCTTCAAATACGCATAATGACTTGGTGTAAGTTTGATCCCCGCAGCGGGCACCAGATCGATGAACGGCTCATGCGGCTTGGGCAAATGCGCGTGGACATGCTGCATCACTTCTTCCTTGGCGTGCGGACCAGTAACGGCGAGCACCTGCGGATGTGCGAGCTTGACTAAATTCTCACCGCGCTTGCCTGACTTCGCGCCCAGACAGCCGGTCACAATGACCTTGCCGTTCTCAGCAAGCGCTTCGCCAATTGCATCGAGGGATTCTTCGACCGCGGAGTCGATAAAGCCGCAAGTGTTGACCACCACTAAATCAGCGCCCGCGTAATCGGGTGCAATTTCATAACCTTCTGCGCGCAATTGAGTGATGATCTGCTCGCTATCGACGAGCGCTTTGGGGCAGCCAAGCGATACAAAGCCAACGCGCGGTGCTTTCACAGGCGGCTTGGAAAGTCTGATGGGACGAACAACAAGAGTCATGACGATTTACCGATACGGTTTAGTGGTCTATTGGCTTGGCGGTTGAGCGAACGGCCAATATTGGTTTCTATTTTCCACTCGTTTTTTTAGTACGGGGCTTTGGGGTCGCTTCAGCGGTTGATTTGGTAGCACTGGCTCTGGCCGCTTTTACAGGTTCTGCAGCGGGCGATGTTTTAGGCGGCTCGGCAGAATCGGCTTCGTCTATCTTCGATCCCAGTGGCGAAACGAAAGGAAACGCGGAAAACATTTGCATCGCCTGCTTGCGCAATTCTTCTTGCATACCGATTACGCTGGTCGCACTTTTTTCAAGATAATCACCCATTACATTGGGTAGAACACCGGCTCCGTCGATTCCGCCTAATCCGCCCATGCTAGTCGCCCCGCCTGTGCCATTCGCTGGCGGCTGCATGATTTTTGTCCAGGCATCTGGCTTAAAAGCGGGAACCGCACCATAAATGTTTTGCGATTGCGCCTGAAATTTGCGCTGCGCCTCATGGAACGCACCGATGCTGCGTTCAAGGTAGGAGCCCATCAAGCCCTGCATGGAATGCCCATAGTAACGAATGATATTGCCGAGCATGTCGGCCGAAAACATTGGCACGCCGCCGCTCTCTTCTTCCAGAATGATTTGCAGCAAAATACTGCGCGTCAAGTCTTCATTGGTGCGCGCATCATGTACCGCAAAGACCTGATATTCCAGCACAAACTGCTTGATCTCGGCGAGCGTAATGTAGGCGCTCGTTTCCGTATCGTATAAGCGGCGATTTGGATATTTTTTAATAATTCTGGGCATTACAGGCTCCATAACAAGATCCACTAAGTTAAACACAGGGCTAAATACATCGACAACACGCTCTACACTTCGCGCCATTTACTTTTCCCCGGGCAGTGCCGCGGCAAAAGTTTACTCACTGGATTTTCTGGGCATTTTGTGGCGCTCGTAGACGTTCGTCACATGCACGTCATATGTTGCGCTACACAATAACGTTTAATATAACCAAGCGTTAACAGTAAATGATATCAATGTGCGGCGCACCGCAAAAGGCATAAATTGACGCTTTGCGGGTAACATCGCTAATTAGTAAATTTTGAAATACATGATTGATTATATTAACATTTTTCGAGATTTACCGGTTACGAAAATTAAAATGTTGCACCGCAACAAAAAAGCACTTGACTTGAGGAGGCTTCATCTCTATCATTTGGTTTGTGCAGTGCACCATTTTTGATTCAAAGAGCTCCTGGTATTATTTTGAGTGAGTGGGTGTCCTGTAGCGATATGCTGGAATTGATAACGGTAAAGCTTGCCGTTTTGAGACCCGCAGGATCAAACAACATTCATATTTAACCGCCCAATAAGGAAATACGATCATGACAACGATGAACAATACGGCTGAACAATTCGGTGACTTTTCCAAAACTGCTGTCGATGCAGCAACGCAGTTTGCGCGCGTTTCACTCGACAGCGCGGAGCGTATGATGGCGCTCAATCTCGAAGCGACCAAAGTCGGCCTCGACCAAACTTCCAAAACTGCAAAATCATTCGCGGGCGTCAAAGATGTCCAGGAAATGAGCAGCGTCAGCACCAAAACAGCCGAAACTGGTCTTGAGTTTTTCACCGGCTACTCCAAAAACTTGTATGAAATTTCCAGCGCAGCCCAAGCCAACTTTTCAGCATTGCTTGAGGAGCGCGTTGCAGGCTTCCAAAAATCAGTAGCCGACAGTCTCGACAAAGTTGCCAAATCCGCACCCGCTGGCTCGGACGTCGCCATCGCCGCGATGAAGCAAGGCCTGGCTGCATCAACCGCCGCGATGGACTCAATGTCCAAAGCAAGCAAGCAAGCTTCCTCATATGCCGAAAACGCATATAAAACCGCGACCGAAACAGCGACCAAGGCAACCGCTTCTTCCAAGAAAAAATAATCACGACCATTCGTATCAAGATTTATAACGTCTCCTCCTCCTTTATTCTTATTCGCTAGAATTTGGTAAAGGATTCAACCCCAAGAGGTTTTCCTCTTGGGGTTTTTTTTGCGTATTATTTCTGCGATGTTTGTGAATTAAAATCGAAACCATCATCATTGGCGACCAATATTGTGCTCAAGTGCATTTGCACCTTTACTTCTTTTTTTGTTTAATCTGAAAATTTTCAATGAAAAATAAAATCGCGCTCGTGACCGGCGGCGTCGGCGGCATTGGCACCGCCATTTGTATTTCGCTCGCCAAGCAAGGCTATTTCGTGATCGCAAATTATGTTGTGCCGGGCTCGGAAGTTGCCTGGCAACTCAAAATGCAGCGGGCAGGTTTTGATAATGATGATTGCGATATTGCGTTTGCCGATGTATCGGATTTCAACGCCAGCGGCAAAATGGTCACCAATATCGAATCCACGATCGGGCCAATATCCGTGCTTGTCAATTGCGCCGGCATTACCCGCGACACCAGCCTTCGCAAAATGACGCCCGAGCAATGGCACTTGGTCATCAACACGAATTTGAACAGTGTTTTCAACGTCACCCGGCATGTGATCGACGGCATGTGCGATCGCGGCTTTGGTCGTATCGTCAACATCTCCAGCGTCAACGCCACCAAAGGTGCATTCGGCCAAACAAACTACGCCGCCGCCAAAGCGGGCATTCTCGGATTCACCAAATCTTTAGCCCTTGAAGTCGCGAAAAAAGGCATTACTGTCAACGCCGTATCCCCCGGGTTCATCGACACCGACATGACGCGCGCGGTCCGCGAAGACCTGCGCGAACAAACGTTAGCACTCATCCCCGCTGGGCGTGCGGGCACACCCGAAGATGTGGCGAACGCAGTATTGTTTTTAGTCAGCGAAGGTTCAAGCTACGTCACGGGAACGAACATGGCGGTGAATGGCGGAGTGCATGTTTATCAGTAGGGATTCTCCATCGTTGTTAATTTTTTGTCATTGCCGACGGGCTCGACTTGTCCGAAAGAAGGAATCGAATACTCGGCTTAAATACGCGTCCTACCGCCGTGGATCGGAATGATGTCCGCGTCGCCTTTAATATTATCTGGGACGCACTGTTGTTTATGAGGTCAAAAACTTTCTGCCACACCCCGCTGGGCAAACGCGGACAGCCAGTGTAGTTTTGGGATGAGATTCGCGAGTTCGGTGAACTAAGTGAAGGGTTAAAGGCGGCTGATGCGCAAAACCCTGCCGCCTAGCATCTCGCAGAAGCAGCTTCCGGCATGTCGCAGTAGGTCGTTTAGTTCAAACGTTAAGAACTCCACCAAAAGAGTCAACCCAAATATCCACGATCATTTCAAAACAAAAACCTTTCGAACACAGCGCCTATAAAAGAGGTTCGCTTTTGCGCCGAAGCGATAACTTGCCATTCTCGCGCGCTGATTTTTATCTCCGCTCGGCGCGCCGGGAGATCGACTGGTCAGGCTTTAGAAGTTGCTTTCATCCATAAAAGCGCTGAGCAACCATGCAAAAAGCCTACAAAAAAGCCGCAGACTTCTATCTGCGACTTTTTGATTTATGAAAATAATGCTGCCTCAAAAAATGCGGAGCATCCAAGCGCTCTTCTTCAAGTTCTTTCAGGGTGTTGTCCATTTTGCCGCATGAGAATTCGTCAATTTCCAAGCCTTTGATTCGTTCGTACTCGCCGTTCGCACACGTGACCGGCGCGCCTTACATTACGCCATCGGGAATGCCGTAGCTGCCGTCAGAGGGAATGCCCATCGTGACCCATTTGCCATTGGTGCCCAGCACCCAATCGCGGATGTGATTGATCGCGGCGTTGGTGGCGGAGGCGGCAGACGATCAGCCTAACCAAGCGCTGGCCACACGCTACGGAGCACTTTAACGCGCCGGAACGCAATTGGTTCAAGAAAAGCGTAAGGCATACGGATTAACAATACTTTTTAGACTCTATATCTGGCGAGGATTTCAAAGCGGAAAGGAAAGCGTCCGTCTTTATTAGCGCTTTATGTTTTTCTCAACGAAATTAAGAGACTCAATTTAGATAGAAACGAACTTTTTTCGCACCCTACCGTAATCAGGGGATGCCCGCGAAAAATGCGAAATAATGCGTGCTTTACCGCCTATACTTTTTCCCTATGTCGCTTGCCTCGACCGCCTTGGTGATCTCAACATTATCGATTTTAAGCAACCTAAATGAAAAGGAAATTAAATGAATCCAAATAAAGCGTTGTGGGAAAAAGGCGACTTCACGCGCATCGCCGAAGGCATGCGTGAAAGCGGCGAAGCGTTAGTCAAAAGCATAGGCGTTACCCGCGACATGAAAGTCCTGGATCTCGGTTGCGGAGACGGTACCACCGCCATACCTTCTGCCAAACTTGGTGCTGACGTGCTGGGCGTAGATATCGCGCGAAACCTTGTTGAAGCAGGCAACACACGCGCTCAAAAGTACGGTCTTACGAGCTGCAAATTTCAGGAAGGTGATGCTGCTAATTTGCATGAGCTAAAAGACGATTCGTTTGATCTTGTCGTTAGCATTTTCGGTGCGATGTTTGCGCCCACACCGTTCAACGTTGCCAAGGAAATGGTGCGGGTGACCAAGGCTGGCGGCCGTATCATCATGGGCAATTGGATTCCTAATGACCCCACATTGGTGGCGCAAATTTTAAAAATCAGCGCATCCTACTCCCCCCCTCCACCCGAAGGCTTCATCAGTCCGATGACGTGGGGAATTGAAAGCAACGTGATCGAACGATTCGCAGGCGCGGGGGTTGCTGCCGAGAGTATCGCGTGCGCGAGAGACACCTACAACATTAATTTTGCTGGTAAACCTGCTGAGTTGCTCAGCGCTTTCAGAAATTACTATGGCCCCACCATGAACGCATTCGAGGCTGCCGAAAAAAATGGCAAAGCCGCGAATTTACAAAGTGAGCTTGAAGCGCTTTTCAACAGCCAAAATAACAGCACGAGCGCGGATACCACATTGATCCCGGCAACATTTTTGCGGGTGACGGTCTCGGTGAGTTGAACGGCTATCCTGGCGGTGACGTAGGGCTCGGTTTTTATTGCTGATGTACGAGTAGGCTTATCGATATTCTTCAGTTCAAAAAAACAAAACGCCGCAAGCAGCCTGACTTGCGGCGTTTTAGCTTTCAACAATCGAAGTTGAATTTACTTCAACAAATGCGCCACACCCGCACGCTCTTCTTCTAATTCTTTCAGGGTCGCATCCATTTTTCCGCGCGAGAATTCATCAATTTCCAGACCCGTCACACGCGTATATTTGCCATTCTCACAAATCACCGGCACACCGTACATCACACCATCAGGAATGCCATAGCTGCCATCGGAGGGAATGCCCATCGTGACCCATTTTTCGTGGGTGCCGAGCACCCAATCGCGGATGTGATCGATTGCGGCGTTAGCGGCGGAGGCGGCAGACGATACACCGCGCGCTTCGATAATCGCGGCACCGCGCTTACCGACCGTGCCGATAAATGTGTCGCGATACCACGCCTGATCGTTAACAACCGCAGGTGCCGCCGTACCGCCGATGGTGGCGAAACGATAGTCGGGATACATCGTCGGCGAATGATTGCCCCAGACGATCATTTTTTCGATGCTATCAACTGACTTGCCAGTCTTGGTTGCGAGCTGCGACAGCGCGCGATTGTGATCGAGGCGCAGCATCGCGGTAAAGTTTTCACGTGGCAGGCTGGGCGCGGATTTCATCGCAATATAGGCATTCGTGTTTGCCGGATTGCCAACCACCAATACTTTGACAGCGCGTGACGCCACGGCATCAAGGGCAGCACCCTGCACGGTGAAAATCGCGCCGTTGGCCTCCAACAAATCCTTGCGCTCCATACCGGGGCCGCGCGGACGCGCACCTACCAGCAAGGCCACATCGGCATCTTTGAACGCGGTCATTGCATCGGAATGCGCGCTCATGCCCGCCAGTAGCGGAAATGCGCAGTCGTCCAGCTCCATCATCACACCTTTCAACGCTTTTTGTGCTTTTTCGTCGGCGATTTCGAGCAGTTGCAGGATGACAGGCTGATCCTTACCAAGCATTTCACCGGATGCGATACGAAACAACAAGCTGTAACCGATTTGGCCAGCGGCACCGGTCACGGCGACGCGCATTGGTTTTTTCATGAGATGACTCCAGAGTGGGGTGAGGATTAGGGGAGGCGTTACAAAAGGGGAAATATGATTATACAAAATATGACGGGTAAACAGCGGATTGAGGGCTTTCTCAAGCTAAAGCGCTAACTCGATTTATATGACCGATTACGCGTCGACAGCACACAGCGCCTCGTCCCATGCTTGCCGATGAGGAGCCGACCATCGGCGCTAGATTAATTGCTTTAAACCCCAAAGACTAATCCATCCGCTTCTTCAGCCCGATCATCAACACCCCCGCCATCACCAATCCCGCCCCGCCCATCTGCAACCACGTCACCGGCTCATTCAAAAATAAATAGCCCAAAAATATCGTCGCAGCCGGGCCTATTGAGCTCATCATCGCGGCATTTGACGAGCCGATGCGGCGCATGCCCTCGGCCATCATCAGCACCGGGAAGACGGTCGAGACCGTCGCCATCCATACGGCCAGCGTCCAGATTTGGGCGGGTTGCCTGAGCGCAGTACCGTTATGTGCAATCGCGAAATGAATCAGAATCGCAATCGTTGACACCACCGAGGCATACGCGCCAAAACGTACCGCACCGATGCGCTTCACCATTTGCCCCGCGCCCACCAAATAACCCGCATAAAGCAAAGCGGAGATGAGTACCAGCATGCTGCCGAATAAGACCGAATTTTCAGTCGTCACTAGGTCATGCACAAACACCAGCGCGATACCCGCGTAGCTCAGAGCAAGTGCAGCCACATCGCGGCGCACGATGCGATAGCCTAAAAATAGCGCAGAGAGCAACACCACGATGGTGGGATTCAAAAATAAAATGAGCCGCTCCAGCGCGGCGCTGATGTATTGCAGGCCCCAAAAATCAAACAAACTCGCGCCGTAATAACCCATTAGGCCGACCACGACGAGCGCACCCCAATCACGCCGCGTAAGCGGTGCTGCGCCGCGTGAAGACCAATACGCAATGCCTAAAAAAAACGGCAACGAGATGACCATGCGCATGAACAGCAACGTGATGGGTGCCACCGCAATGCCCGTGACTGCGGCGTTGGCATAAGCGAGCTTGATAAAAATGGCTTTTGCCGAAAAGCCGATGGCGGCGATCAGCACAAACGCTGCACCAACGACGTCAGTACGGGATTGGGTACGCAGGCTGGATGCAGGCGCGCTCATGGACAATGGCTCATACCGGTTTCATTATTAATTCCTGCCATCCTGAATGCCCCAATTTTTCCAACGTCTCCTTATTTTTCTCGAAAATATCAGCCGCGTCAGGAAACGCCGCCACCGCTTTTTCTACACTCGCCTCACGCAGCAAATGCAGCGTGGGATACGGTGAGCGGTTGGTGAAGTTGGTAATGTCACCTAGCTCGGTGTCGGCGAATTGATACTGGGGATGAAAGCTGGCGATTTGAATTTCATTGCTCAAACCAAGCTCCTCCACCGTTGCATCGGCAATTTCTAAAAAATCGTTGTAATCCAAAAAATCATTCAACACATGCGGATGAATAAGCAGTGTGGTGTCGATCATTTCTTTATCCGCATTCGCCAAATGATTTAGTTCAATCATTAAGTTTTCGATCAGCGCTTCCACGGAGGCAGCCTCGCTCACTACAATGCGAATTTGCCCCTTTACGTACACTGCTTTGGCAAACGGGCAAAGATTGAGCCCAATCACGGCGCGCTCCAGCCAGCTTTTGGTGTCGCCGATGTAGCCTTCAGTTTGGTCAACGTTCATCACGCATTATTCCAGCGGAATTTTTTGATCGAGTATCGCCACCGCCGTAATCGCGTTATCAGGAAAACCGTCAATCACCAGATCAGAGTAGGTGAGATAGGTGAGCGTATTGCGCTTGGCATCAATCATCCGCACCACGCGAACGTGCTTAAAAATAAACGACGCACCCTCTTTGAAAACTTCTTCCTGTTGCGGCAATTTTTTCGCAAAACTGATCGGTCCGACCTGACGGCAGGCCACCGAGAATCGCGAAGGATCTTTCGCCAATCCGACAGCACCTTTCAGCCCGCCGGTTCGTGCCCGCGAAACGTAACACGCGACCCCCTTCACTGACGGATCATCAAAGGCTTCAACGACGATTTTATGATCGGGGCCAATCAAAATAAATTTGGTATCAACCGAGCCGATTTCTTCGGCGGCAAGATTGCAGCCCAACAACGCGCCAGCGATAACGACAGCGGAGGCGACAGTTCGAATGTTGAGTCTCATAATTTTTTTCCTTGTAAAGATAAACAGTGTGCCGACCCGTTCCTTCCCGAGCGACCGGGAAAGGAGACAATCGTTGCGCCCCTGTGGCACTGTGGCCCGGGGAAATTATCGAATGAATGAAATTGAAAGGGCAATACGGCCAAAGTATAGAGGGTATCAAAGGCACAGCATTCGACTTGCGCCCTTAAGCCACGTAAACTACTCGGTTCTTTTTACGAATCTGAATCGCATCATCATGTCTACCGAAACGAACCCTATCTTCGAGCTTACGCCCGAATCGCCGACCGAAGTCGCGCTGGATGCAGCACGCGACTTGCAACGCGAAGCGGCGCAGATTAAAACCGAAGCCGCGCGTCGTCGCACGTTCGGCATTATTTCGCACCCTGACGCCGGCAAGACCACGCTGACCGAAAAGCTGCTGCTATTTTCGGGCGCTATCCAGCAGGCAGGCACGGTCAAGGCGCGCAAGAGTTCTCGCCACGCGACATCCGACTGGATGGAGATTGAAAAGCAGCGCGGTATTTCGGTGGCAAGTTCGGTCATGCAGTTTGAATATCGTGATCATGTCGTCAATTTGCTCGACACGCCCGGCCACCAGGATTTTTCAGAAGACACTTATCGCGTGCTGACTGCCGTGGATTCAGCGCTGATGGTGATTGACGCGGCCAAAGGTGTGGAAACGCAGACGATTAAATTGCTCAATGTGTGCCGCATGCGCGCAACGCCCATCATCACCTTTATGAACAAAATGGATCGCGAAACGCGCGACCCGCTTGAGCTGCTGGATGAGGTTGAATCGGTGTTGCAAATTCAGTGTGCGCCGGTGACCTGGCCGATTGGCATGGGCAAAACATTTCGCGGTGTTTATCATTTGCTGCGAGATGAAATCATGTTGTTCGAAGCCGGAGAAGACCGCAACACGGGCGAATTTGAAATCATCAAAGGCATCAACAATCCGCGTCTTGCCGAGATGTTTCCGATGGAAATTGAAGAGTTGAAAATGCAGGTGGAATTGGTCAAAGGCGCGTCGCATCCCTACGATCTCGATGCATTTTTAGCCGGCACACAGACGCCGGTATTTTTTGGCTCCGCCATTAATAATTTTGGCGTTCGTGAAATTTTAAATGCGCTGCTCGATTGGGCACCAGCACCGCGCTCACGCGATGCCACGATTCGCACTGTCGAATCGACCGAGCCCGCGTTCTCCGGATTCGTATTCAAAATACAAGCCAATATGGACCCCGCCCATCGAGACCGCATCGCGTTTCTGCGCGTGTGTTCGGGCAAGTTTGAGCGCGGCATGAAGATTCAACATTTGCGCATCAATCGTGAAATCCGCGTCAATAACGTTGTCACGTTCATGGCCGCGAGCCGCGAGCAGGTTGAGGTTGCCTACGCGGGCGACATCATCGGTCTGCCCAACCACGGCAATATGCAAATCGGGGATTCGTTCTCTGAAGGCGAGCCGCTGCAATTTACCGGCATCCCGTATTTCGCACCGGACTTTTTCCGCGCCGTGCGGATTCGCAATCCACTGAAGGTGAAGCAATTGCACAAAGGTTTGCAACAACTCGGAGAAGAAGGTGCCGTGCAAGTGTTCAAGCCAGTTAGTGGTGGTGATTTAGTCCTTGGCGCGGTGGGCGTTTTGCAGTTTGAAGTGGTCGCGAGTCGACTGCAAAATGAATATGGCGTTGACGCGGTATTCGAAGGCACCAGCACCACCTGCGCACGCTGGGTCACGGTGAAGGAAGGCGAGGATAAACGCCTGCTGGTCGATTTTGAAAACGCTCTCGCCCACAATATTTCCTACGATGCGGCGAATAATTTGGCGTACCTCTCACCCAACAATGTTAATTTACGATTGACCGAAGAGCGCTGGCCAAAGCTGGTTTTCCACACCACACGTGAACACGCGGTGAAGTTAGGCGCTTGAAAACTAGTTGTATTTGCGGCAACAACGTCGCTTACGAAAAATGCTGTGGCCTATATTTAGACGATAACGAAATTGCCCCCACCGCCGAAGCGCTCATGCGCTCGCGCTATACGGCTTACACACAATTGCGTGATGATTATGTGCTGGCGACATGGCACCACAGCACGCGGCCCATCACGTTGTTAGAGATAAATGAAGTGCCGACAGCGTGGCTGGGGCTTGACGTTAAAAAGCCAATTGCTCATTTAGCGAATGCAGAAAATTTAAACGACCCGAACAACAAGATGGATCGGAATAAGGCTACGGTGGAGTTTGTGGCACGCTTCAAAATTGGCGGCGGGCGTGCTCAACGATTGCATGAGATCAGCAGATTTGTGCGTGAAGATGGACACTGGTTCTATATGGATGGGAAGATATTGGGGGATTGAGCTCAGCCGAGAAATACCCTGCTCACAGGCCGCATCAGATACAAAGCGATACCGCAGCAAAAAATCAAAGGAAACAACCATGAACGATGTTGAATACCACCTTACCGAAGAATATATCGAGCTTAATCATCTGCTCAAACTCGCAGGCTTCGCCTCCAGCGGCGGTGGCGGATCGGCACTTGTGGTGCAAGGTTTGGTCACCGTCGATGGCAAACCCGAAAGCCGTAAACGCAACAAAATTCGTGTCGGGCAGGTGGTGCGATATGGGGGTGCGCGGATTTTTGTGTTGGCACCCAAAGGCAGTCAGCCAAAAAGCTGACTAAATTTCATGGCCATAAAATCCACCATCTTCAAAGCCGAGCTTGCCGTATCCGATATGGATCGCGGCTACTACGCCACGCACGAGCTCACCATCGCACGCCACCCCTCCGAAACCGACGAACGCATGATGGTTCGTGTGATCGCATTCGCCTTGCACGCAGAGGAATATCTGGAATTTGCAAAAGGTATTTCCACCGACCATGAGCCGACGCTGTGGCGCAAGGATTTTACGGGGGCCATTCAGGATTGGATCGACGTCGGCCTGCCAGATGAAAAATGGTTACGCAAAGCCTGTGGCCGCGCCACCCGCGTGACGCTTTACACCTACGGCGGCAACGCCGCCGAGATGTGGTGGAAAGCAAACGCACCACTGGTCGAGCGGTTGAGCAATCTAACGATAGTCAACCTCCCGCAAGAATCCACCAAGGCGCTGGCCAAACTCGCCGAGCGCAATATGCAATTCAGCGCTAGCATTCAGGACGGCGAGATGACATTTTCAAGCGATGCAGAAATGGTTTCGGTGGAGATGGTGGCGTTTAAGGTGGCGGATTAAAACGCTTGCACTGGCGGGGCGATTGGGGCACAAATGACTGGCAACGCCCGCCTTGTCTAGCGTTCTGTCTAATAAAAACGTTCAGCGCTCCTCTTTTCCTTCCCACATTTTTGCAATGCAGAGCAACGCATTGGGAAACGTACCAGACGTATTTCAAGGAAAAATAGTATTGGCTTAATCGTAGCAAACAACGCCGTCGGTGGCTGTACGAGTCATGACATTACGCCCACCGAGTCGCGTCAATATGTAAATCATCGAGCGCAGCGCCCAGTATTCCGCGGGTTTATCTCGGCCTCGATCCATTTCCTGTAAGCGAGTGTGGTGGCCTCATCACGCGACACGCCATCTTTAGCGCAATGCCGCGCCATCGACCAAACGGACCGCCGCAATTTAAAATCGGCGAGCCAAATTTCGCGAATTTTCGCGGCCAGCCGCATTCGGCTGGCGAGTTTGGCGAGTGCTTCTGCATTGGGAGAAACCTTAACCGCTGCGGCCCCCGCGTTCAGTTCTTTTTCGCTGATGGAGCTGGCATCCGCGACCATGCCCGCCAGCAAGCGCGCGTCATGATTTGCCGTCTTCCACAATTCAACGGCCAAGGTGTGATCTACCTTGATGCGTGTTTAAAGCTTGTCAAGACCGCCAAACTACCCCTCAAACATCGGCTCGGCCACACCGTGTCGACGCTAGGTCTCGCGCGTATACTTATTGCCGACCCCTTCAAGTCCCTGCATCACGTCGTTCAAGTTCATCGCACTGCTATAACTTGATTCCGAAAATAAGTTGCCCCATTATTCTAATCAGACGCACACTGCAACCACTACTATTATTATTTTCTCTAAAAGCGGCAAAACCGTCACCATTCCCAAGCCACGAAAGATCATGAAAAAAACTTCCGCCCCGCACCTCGCTTTTTATGCTGCTATTTTTTCATTGGCCACCACCCTCACCTTCGCGGCGCCGACTAGCGGCGTCGACATTCCCGAGCCCACCATCACGCGCTATCCCGGCACCTTAAAACTCGAGGTGGATGTCACCGATATAGAGCGCAAAATTCATAAGGCGCGGCTGTCGATTCCCGTCACGCCCGGCCCGCTGACGCTGCTGTTCCCGCAATGGCTGCCGGGGAATCATTCACCGACCGGCAATATCGCGGCGCTAAGCGGCCTCACAATTAAAGCGGGGGGCACGAAAGGATCAACCCTGCCATGGACGCGCGATACGATTCAGGTGTTTGCGTTTCATCTGACCGTGCCGGATGGCGTGACCCAAATTGACGCGGAATACCAATACCTCACCGCGGTCTCGCCTGCACAGGGTCGCGTGCTGGTGACGCCGGACATCGTGAACGTGCAGTGGAATTCAGTGATGCTTTATCCCGCGGGTTACCGCGCAGATGGCATCATGGTCGAGGCCACGATGACGCATCCTGCCGGCTGGCAATATGCGACTGCGCTGGAATTAAAAAATGCCGCCGTAGATAGCAAAACCAACCAAGCTGAGTTCGCCGCCGTGAGCTTGAATGAACTGGTTGATTCGCCGGTGTATGTGGGCCGCTATGTAAAACGATATGAGCTTGATCCCGCAAGCAAAGTGCCGGTGCGCTTCAATGTTTTTGCTGATAACGCGGAAAGCCTGGAAGCTACGCCCGAACAGATCGAGCCGCACCGAAGCATGGTCAAACAAACGTATAAAGTTTTTGGCCCGGGGCCGTATAAACATTACGATTTTTTGATTGCCGCCAGTGAGAATTTCGGCGGGTCGGGCGGTCTGGAGCATCGCCAATCTACCGAGATCGGCGTCGGCGCAAGCTATTTCAGCAAATACAAGGATTCCGCGCCGATGCGCGGGGTGGTGCCGCATGAGTATGTGCATGCATGGGATGGCAAATTCCGCCGTCCGGCAGATTTAAACACGCGCAATTTCAATGAGCCAATGCAGGATTCGCTGCTGTGGGTTTACGAAGGTCAGACCACTTATTGGACCGATATTATCGGCGCACGCTCCGGCCTGCATTCGCCGATTGAGGCCCGCGAAGCATTGGCACGTACCACCGCGTCGATGCTGCAACGTACAGGCCGCGCCTGGCGCAATCTGCAAGACACGACCAACGATCCGATCATGACCGCACGCGGGCAGAGCAAATCATGGTCGAGCTGGCAGCGCGGTGGCGATTATTATCCCGAGGCGCTGTTGCTATGGCTGGATGCAGATTTTAAAATCCGCGAACTGACGGGCGAAAAGCGCTCGCTGGATGATTTTGCTCGAACATTTTTTGCCGTTCCCGCCGATAATTTTGCCACCCGCCCCTACACGTTTGAAGATGTCGTTGCTACGCTCAATAGCGTGGCCGCCTACGATTGGAAAACATTTTTACGTGCTCGGCTCGACAGTACGCGCGACAATAATCCGCTCGATACGCTGGGCCGCAGCGGCTGGAAACTGGTCTATACCGATAAGCCCAATATCTTTGGCGAGGCTGCGAATAAAAATCGCGGCGATGCCGATTTCGAATATTCGCTGGGCCTCATTATCGACAAGAAAGACGTGATTAGCGACGTCCAGTGGGGTAGTCCCGCGTTTGATGCGCGCATCGCGATTGGCGCAACCCTGCTCGCCGTCAATGGCCGCGCTTACAAGGCGGAGCACGTGAACAACGCACTCGTCGCCGCCAAAGCAAGCAAGAAACCGATTGAGCTTTTGATCAAAAGTGACGACCTATATCGCACCGTCGTGATTAGCTATTTTGACGGCATTCGCCATCCGCATCTGGAGCGGGTTGAAGGTAGCAAGGACCGGCTGGGCGCGGTGTTTAAGCCGTTGTAGAGGCGTGCTGCCAGGCGTTCGATGCTCAATGTTCAATGTCAATTTTTAGCTGTCGCCATGCATTTATCGGCAGAAACCCATTGCCGGTAAATGCATGGTGACAATAAAAATGCAGAATGTACGCCAACGCAGTATTAATATCCCTTTTTTGATGCCCCTGCTAGCCAGCGGCCCCTCGAGGAGCCCGCCAGCGCTTTAACAACAAAAGCAAAACTCTAGCATCGACGGACCCCCTCAGCCAAAACACCACCAAACGGCAAGCCAGTCGTGCACTGTCTATTTTCGATAGTCGGTTCAGGTTAGCGTTAAGCACGCTACGCGAAATCACCTCACGGATTCGTTTGAGGCGGGCCTCATTTGACATCACAACGTTACCTCCCGATCTGCCGCGAAAAGTGCGTTGGTGTCTACCGCGCCACCCGATAAATTGCGCCGTTCAGATCATCCGAAATCAGGATGCTGCCGTCGGCTAAGATCAGCACGTCGGTGGGGCGTCCCCAATAGCTGCGGCCTTGCAGGAAGCCGGTTAAAAACGGCTCCATCCGCTCGACGCGATTGTCTTTCATGACCAGTCGCACGACGTCGTAGCCAACGCGTGACGGCGGGTGCGAGCCGTGGCGGGCGACGATGATGTTGCCCTGATATTCGCGCGGCGCCGCATCCCCCGTGTAGAAACGTGTGCCGATCGCGGAGACGTGAGCACCGAGTGCGAACACCGGCGGCGTGAATTCGGAACAGGCGCGGTTATTGGCAAATTCTGGATTGGGTATGCCAGAATCATGGCAATAGGGAAAGCCGTAATTCTCACCCATTCGCGACACACGATTGAGCTTGTCGGTGGGTAATGCCTCGCCTAAGTTATCCTGGCCTTGCTCACTAAACCATAGCTCGCGTGTTTGCGGATGCCAGTCAAAACCAACGGTGTTGCGAATGCCGCGCGCAACGATTTCTTTGCCGGTGCCGTCGGGGTTGGTTCTGATAATCGTGCCGTACTCATCGTTCTGCGCTTCGCATAGATCACACGGCGAGCCGACCGAAACATACAATTTCCCATCCGGGCCGAAGTCCATAAAATGTGCGCCGTGACGCACTTTATCAGGCAGGCCATCAATCACGGTCGTGGGCGGTGGAGGTGAATCGAGGCGATTTTCAATATCGTCAAAGCGCAGGATTTTGGTTCGGGCCGAGACGTAAAGTGCGCCTTGAAAAAAGGCAATACCGCTCGGGCTAACGATGCCCTTCAAAATCGTGCGCTGTTGTGTGACCGCGCCACCGTTGGTCGAGAGCGCATACACGCTGCCGTCGTTGCTGCCAACAAATAATGTGCCGCGAGCACCCATCGCCATCTGTCGCGCTTTAGGTAAATCGGTCGCATAAACGGCTACTTTAAAACCTGGTGCGACCTTGAGTGCATCGAGCTGAATGCCTTTGTTTTCGTCTTTGAGATCGGCGAGTGTTCCACAGGCGCTAAGCATTACAGTCACAGTGACCGCCATGCAAACAACAGGCATGAGGCGACGAACAAATTCTAGGTCAACAATTTTTGTGAGCTGATTTTTTATCATATGATCCGTGACGGTTGAATGAGCAGTTATTGTTTAAAGATTGACCTTAAACTGTTGCACGGCGGCTGGACGAAAGCGGAAAATAGCGCGATCTGTAGGACCTTCGTAGGTGAAGCCGTAGGATTGTCAGCTGCCCGACGCGCGCAATGGCTTGGCGACGGCGCGAATTAAAATTGATTAAGGTTGCCGCCGCCTACACACAAACGAGCGCCCACCTACAGCTTTCGCCTGCTTGCCCACTTATTCTATTATAATAGCGAGCAGCAAATTGCAGTACAAATACGCGATCCGTTCCGATTGCAACCGGGAAACCTCCTCGCCTCACAATACCTCGCAAATAAGTAAATATTTATAACCTAAAGGACTAACATGAAAACTTTAACAACCGCCTCAGCAGCTCTTCTCTTATTGGCTCTCAGCGCTTGCGATCGCCCTGTGGCACCTGTAGTGGTCACACCAACCGTTTCCACGCCGCCGACAGTGGTCGCTGTACCTGGACCTGCCGGCGAACCCGGTAAATCTGGCGAAGCCGGCAAGATGGGCGAAACCGGTAAGATGGGCGAAACTGGTAAGATGGGTGAAACCGGCAAAGCGGGCGAAGCCGGCAAGACTAGCACCGATACGGTAGTAATAGTTCCAGCGCGTCCGTAACTGCGTAAATCAATTCTCACAAAATGCCCTGCTATCCCGGTTCAACCCGGGTAAGCAGGGCATTTTTTTCGCTCAATCTAAGTTGGTGTCGTGCGGTCGTTTGATGGCTCAACCTAAATGGCCCCAGCCGCAATTCGAGAACAGCAAGTAATTCGTTTTCAAGCTCAGCAATAGTTTGACTGATGCGCGTCAACGCCGGAATCTGGTGGATGGCTATACTCATGATGCAATTTAAAAAACTACATGAGGAGGTCGTATGAGCCGCTGGAGCCCACTGAATTCACTGAATCAACCGCAGCCACGAAACCGTCAAAAGCTCGGTAATGATCAACGGATTGTTAACACCGTAATGATCCATTTGTTCACAGGTGCCCTCGCTGTCGGCGCCTCTCTCGCAAACGCACAGTTAACTGCAACGCCAGCGCCAACCGCCGCTCCCGTTGCGACGCCGACCCCAGCTCCCGTTACACCTGCCGCCGTAGTGCCTGCTATTCCGCCGACTTGGGCGCAGGGACGCACCGCCGAGCAGGCAAACTCAAACCTCACGCCACACCCCCCAGGTCTGATAGCGCTGCCGGTGGATGAGATTCAGACTACAAAATTAAAAGCGCCGCCTGGCTTTAAGGTTGAGCTGTGGGCAAGCGGGTTGCCCAATGCGCGCTCCATGACCGTTGGCAGCAAAGGTACGGTGTTCTTCGGCACGCGTTTTCCCGGCAATGTTTATGCGGTGGTTGATAACGGCAAAACCCGTCAGACTCGAGTCATCGCCAAAGGATTGCATCGGCCGAACGGGGTCGCATTCAAAGACGGCGCACTTTATGTCGCGGAGCTGTCGCGCATTTTGCGTTACGACAATATCGAATCTCAGCTCGATAATCCACCTGCACCAGTGGTGGTGTTTGACGCGTTGCCGAAGGATGAGCCTCACGGCTGGAAATTCATGACGTTCGGGCCCGATGGAAAGCTCTATTTCCAGATTGGAACACCCGCCAATGCGGTGGTGCCACCGGCGACGCACGCCGTCATCATGCAGCTTGATTTGGAGACGAAAACAATGCGCACCATCGCTTCAGGGGTGCGTAACAGCGTGGGTATGGATTTCCATCCGGTCACGAAAGAGCTGTGGTTTACGAACAACGGTCGCGATTGGGTCACCGATGATTTGCCGAACGACACACTGCACCATGTCAGCCGCAAGGGCATGAATTTCGGGTATCCGTTCTGCCATCAAGGCGACTTGCTGGATCCTGATTTCGGCAAAGGCCGCACCTGTGATGAATTTGATAAACCCGACATGCTACTGGGCCCGCACGTGGCGGCGCTGGGCATGCGCTTCTACACCGGCAAAATGTTCCCGGCGGCTTACAAAAACAGTATTTTTATCGCCGAGCATGGCTCATGGAATCGCACCAAGAAGACAGGTTATATCGTGAGCCGTGTAGTGCTGGATAAAAACGGCAAGGCCGTTTCAAAAGAGCCATTTTTAACCGGCTTTGCGAACGGTGAGGACTTTTGGGGCCGCCCCGCTGACGTGCAAGTCATGCCGGATGGCGCACTGCTGGTATCAGACGATGTGGCGGGTGCGGTGTTTCGCGTGAGTTATGCGGGCAAGTGACGCAGGCAAATAATGCAGGCAAGTAGTTTTTATTTGTAAAATGTCTCTCCCGTGTGCTCTGTTCTGAATCTGAAGAAGCACGTTGGAGAGACCTTTGCGTATACCAATGCCCCGCCAATCTAAACAATTCCCGCAACAATTCAACACCGACGCTGATGATGTTTTGCATGCTCTACCGCACGGTCGCGATAACCATAAAAATGATGCTGAAATTTCTGTTGCTTTTGCTGTTGTCTTTTGCCGGCATCTCAGCCTCAAACACCCATGCTGCCGACATCGCGGCAGGCAAAACCAAAGCAGATGCCTGCATTGCATGCCACGGCTCAGTGGGCATTTCCAGTGAAGCGTCAATCCCGATATTGGCCGCACAACCTTCACTTTTTATTGTTTATCAATTGATTCAATATCGCGGCAATCAGCGTGTCTCGCCGACGATGAATACCATCGCGGCGTCATTGAGTGACACCGACATGCGCGATCTGGGCGCTTATTTTTCATCACTTCCTGCCTCCCCTGCCGCGACCGGGCTTGATGCAGAAAAAATCAAACTTGGCCAGACAATATCCGAGGCGAATCACTGTCAGGTGTGCCATACCCCGGATATGCGCGGCCAAAAGCAAGTGCCACGGCTGGCGGGCCAGCATGTGGCATACCTGAACACGCAATTAAAGGGGCTACGCGACGGCACACGCAAAGACATCGACGGCAGCATGGCCAGTGCCGCACAGGGACTCAGCGATGCGGACATTGACGCGGTATCGGTGTTTGCGGCCTCATTAGGCGCCGCATCACCGCGCACACCACCGCCAGTCAAATAAAGAACTTCCGCGGCGGTTACTGGTCTGTATCAGGTCACATCACAGCGATTTCAAGCTCATCTGCTTTGCTGCTTGATCTGCTGCTTGCTTTGCTTACGTTGCTCATGCCCGCACTTCTCACGCGCCTCAGCCACATGATGAAAACTTTTTGGTCGCGCTCAGTTAGCGACCCTGCAATCTCGCCATATATTGTGATTCACTTGTGATTCATTTATATTTGCAATCCGCCTATGCCCGAATTTACTCCGCTCCCGACCAACACTCCTCCCGCACTTGCGCATGCGCTAAAAGCATTGCAGGGTTCGGCTGGAGATGACGCGCTCTCGCCTCCCGCGCAACTGATCGCGCTGGTCGACGTTCTGCGTCCGGACAGCACCGCCGATGCCGAGGATATCGCGATTGCTACCAAACGGTTTATCGCCATGTGTGAGGCGATCGAGACCGATGAATCGCTCAGGCGCAGTCTGCGCCACCGGTTGCTACAATTGTTCGACGGCAAGAAGCAGGTCAGCTTCTTTGCCGACAGCGGAATCCTGCCGAATAGTGGGTTCTTTTCAGAGCTGTGGCGGCGGATGGTTCAACGTATATTTCCCGCCATTAAAGATCCTGCATCACTGAAAGACAGCATCAATTTAATCTTTCATCGCCGTGATGATTGTGAGTGGCTAGATCTAATTCCGATCGATCTGAAATTGCGTTTCTGGCATGGGCTGCGCATCAAAGAAACGACTGATCCTGACCGCCAGAGCGATGAAAAAATGCTGTTCGACTCACTATCGCAAATGCTCGATGCAGGCGACGTGCTGGCGATTCGCATTGGCGCAATGGGGCTAGAGCCCGAGTTGATTCGGTTGTCACCGCGAATTGAAGAGCGCGATTCCCCGTTTGTTGCACTCGCCAGGGAAACACAACAATTGTCCGCCGCATATCGACAATATCTGGTGGCGGGCGAGTGGCCCGCTGACGATGAGCGTCAGTTGATGGTGTTGATTGATCAGTGCCGCGAAATCATGGTCAGAGTCCGCGCACGCGCAGTCAGCATCGGCACCAGCCTCTCGCTCACCTATTTGTTATCACGTCTGGAACAAAGCCTGCATCGCCTTGAAATGATTGTGCGCATGTTGGCCATGCAACATCGGACAGCCGCAAATGGATTGACGAGCGCACCGTTTGAGGCGACCGACGACGAGAAATCGCTGGTCACGCTGTGGGTGGAATTTTTGGAGCATGCGATACGTGGCGAAGGGCAGCGCCAGAGTATTCGCGACCATATCAGCGGAACCATCGGGCTACTCGCACTACGCGTGACTGAAAACGCCAGCCGAACCGGCGACCATTACATCACCAGCACGCGCGAAGAATACCTGCAGATGTGGCGACTCGCAATGGGCGGCGGTTTTGTGGTCGGCTTTATGTCGCTGATCAAGCTGCTGTCTTCGCAAACCGAATTGGCGCCGCTCGGCTACTTTATGGCCTATGCGATGAACTACGCGTTCGGTTTCATGCTCATTCATGTGCTGCATCTCACCCTCGCCACCAAGCAGCCCGCGATGACGGCATCCACGATTGCCGCGGCGATTGGCGAAATTCGCGGACGGATGCGCGATGTAGAGAAATTAGCCACTCTCGTGGTTGACCTGATCCGCAGCCAGATTGCCGCTATTCTGGGTAATGTCCTGATCGCGATTCCCACCGCAATTCTGATTAGTTTGGCGATGGCAGCCGTCACCGGCCAGCCGCTGATGGGCCCGGAAAAAGCGCACAAACTCATTCACGAATTGTCCCCATTTGATAGTCTGGCGCTGTTTCATGCGGCGATTGCAGGCGTATGCCTGTTCATCGCGGGACTGATTTCAGGCTATTACGACAATCTGGCATCGTATGAGCGCATTCGCGAGCGCATGGAGCACGCACGCTGGCTGCAATCGCTGTTGGGCGAAGCGCGACTCGCTCGTTTCGCGGTCTACATGGACAACAATTTGGGCGCACTCGCAGGCAATTTTTTCCTCGGTGTCATGCTCGCAATGGTCGGCACCATCGGCTTTTTGACGGGCCTGCCGATTGACGTTCGGCACGTCACGCTGTCATCGGCGAATTTTGGTTTGGCACTGGCGTCGCTTGATTTTGCTGTAGACGGCGCGACTATCGGCAAAACCCTGCTGGGGATCGGCTTGGTAGGCTTTTTCAATCTCACCGTGAGTTTCGCACTCGCACTATGGATCGCGATGCGCGCGCGGGGCGTGGCGTTCAGCCAGACGCGGATGTTGATTGCCATCCTGTTTCGTCGCCTCATTAGCGCGCCGCGACAATTTTTTTGGTTGGTCAGAACTCCTGCCATTGAAAATAATAAACCCTAATCAGGACAAGGCGTTTCAGCCATAAATGGCTCAAAACACCCGCTGATAAAAGTTTCTGAACAATTTAATACGTTTGTCAATACGTTTTGTATGGCAAAAACTTGCCCGATAAAACGACCTTTACGCGGTCACCTTTGGGATCGGACTCACGCTCGATATCCATCGAAAAATCGATTGCGCTCATGATGCCGTCACCGAATTCTTCGTGAATGAGTTCCTTGATGGTGGTGCCGTATACGCTGACAATTTCATACCATCGGTAGATGAGTGCATCGGTCGGCACGGCGGTTGGCAGCGAGCCTTTGTACGGGACTTCCTGCAAAATTTGCACTGCTTCCTTATCAAGGCCAAATAGCTTGCCGGCTTTTTCGGCGTCGGCTTTGGTCAGCGTCATCTGACCTAACATCGCCGCCGTTACCCATTCCTTGCTGTGGCCAATTTTTAGCGCGATGTCATACCACTTCAAACCTTTTTTACGTTTTGCGGAGAGGATCATTTCAGTAACGTCTTGGCGATTCATGTTTTTCCTTTTGGGATGCTGGCGGCGGGGCTTAGGCGGGATTATTTAATTTGTTTCAATTCAGGGCGACTCACTTGGTCGATAGCAACCGGATCAGCCGGACTGGGCTCAAGACCTGGCATCACCTGTGGCGGGAAGGCGATTAGATTAGGATCGCTGACAAAAGTTTGCTGCACGGTCTTTGATCGATTGACCAAAAAATCCACAAGGTGATTGCGAATTTTGTAGAACTGCGGATGATGATGAATATCCGCGCGGGTTCGCGTTTTCGGCAAGGTGTTGATCACAATCTCGGCAATGCGCGCCTCTGGGCCATTCGACATCAGCATGATTTTATCGGCAAGCAAAATGGCTTCGTCAACGTCATGCGTAATCATAAAAACAGTCTGCTCGGTTTTCGCGCAGATGGAAAGTAATTCGTCCTGAATGGTACCGCGCGTGAGCGCATCCAACGCGCCGAACGGCTCGTCCAGCAGCAGCATTTTGGGCTCAATCGCGAAAGCGCGGGCAATGCCCACCCGCTGTTTCATACCTCCGGAAAGTTGTGACGGTTTTTTTTGCTCGTTGCCCGTCAAGCGAACCAGATCAATGTATTTTTGGCAGTGTGCCTTGATCTTTTCTTCGCTCAAATCCGGCCAGCGTGATTTCACCGCAAAGGCAATATTTTTTAACACCGTTAGCCACGGCATCAGCGCATGGCTCTGAAACACGACGCCGCGATCTAGGCTCGGCCCGGCGACCTCGCGGGCATCCATGATGACGGTGCCGCCGCTGGCCTCATCAAGACCCGCGAGAATATTCAGGATGGTCGATTTGCCGCATCCGGAATGCCCGATGATGCAGATGAATTCACCCTTTTCGATGTCGAAATTAACCGCATGAAAAACCGGCTTGGCACCCGGCGCATCCGAGTAGGATTTGCGCAACTGACGGACTTGCAGGAACGAATGCGAACTCATGACTATTTTATCTTTTCACTCGACATAGGTTACTGCGCGTTGCAATGCTCCAAACATCATGTCCAGCAGCATTCCCACCACACCGATCATCAGAATCGCAAAAATTACATTGGTCAACGACAGATTATTCCACTCGTTCCACACGAAATAACCAATGCCGGTGCCGCCCACCAGCATCTCGGCGGCCACAATCACCAGCCAGGCAATCCCCATCGAGATTCGCATGCCGGTCAGAATCGTCGGCGCGGCGGCCGGCAATATCACCCAAAAGGCTTTCCGAAAAATACCGACTTCAAGCGTCTTGGCCACGTTCAGCCAATCGCGGCGAACACCGGCCACGCCGTGTGCCGTGTTGATGAGCATGGGCCAAATCGAGCATATAAAAATCACAAAGATGGACGAAGTGGCCGAATCCTTGATGGTGTATAACGCCAGCGGCATCCAGGCCAGCGGCGAGATTGGCTTCAGCACCTGAATAAACGGATTGAGCGCACGATGGATCAATGGCGACATACCAATCAAAAAGCCAAGCGGAATCGCCACCAGCGCAGCCAACAAAAAACCTGAGAGCACTCGTGCCAGCGAATAAGCGATTTGAATACCAAACCCTTTATCGTTCGGGCCGTTATCGTAAAACGGATCGCGTATTTGCTTCCACAATGTCTCACCAATCTGGGCCGGGGTCGGCAGGCCGGTAGTTTTTGGCGCACCGCCCCCCATCAACTTGGCGTACTCCGTATCGGTCGCGGATGCGGTTTCTTTGGGAACGGTGGCGATGTGCCAGATCAGCAAAAAAACCGCGAGCAGCGCCAGACTTAATATCGCCGCTTTGATTGGTAAAGAAGTCGATACCGAAAGCAGTGACGTCTTCATTGAAATTACGCGGCAACCTTATTGATTTTGAAGCTGGCCACATAAGCCTCCGGCTTGGTCTCATCAAAGGCCTTGCCCATCACGATGATTTTCTTGACCTGTTTTTCTGGCAGCCGCATACCCACCTCTTTCATGTGCTTTTTGGCATCCGTCAGCAGATAAACTTTATCAACGATTTCCTTGTATTTAACGTCACCTTTGATATATCCCCAACGCTTCATTTGCGTGAGAATCCAGACGCCCATGGCGCTCCACGGCACCGGATCAAAATCGACGCGATCTGGGACTGTTCTTACGTTGCCCAAGCCATCCGCAAATTTGCCGGTCAGTACTTGCTCGATGACCGTAACCGGTTGGTTGAGATAGGCAGCGGGCGCAATGGCAGCTGCGATGGTGCTGCGGTTATCGAGATTCATCGCCATTTGCGCAGCGTTCAGCACCGCGCGATACAGCGCGGCAAATGTATTGGGATTTTCTTTCACCCATTCGGCACGCACGCCGAATGAACAGCAAGGATGACCATCCCAGATGTCCCTGGTGAGCATATGAATAAAGCCGATCTGGTCGTACACCGCACGCTGGTTAAACGGATCCGGGCCGAGAAAACCGTCGATATTGCCCGCCCGCAGATTCGCCACCATTTCTGGCGGCGGCGTGACGCGAAGCTGTACATCCTTATCGGGATCAAGCCCGTTTTCAGCGAGGTAATAACGCAGCAGAAAATTGTGCATCGAATATTCAAACGGGATGCCAAACACCATACCTTTCCACTGCTTGGGATCGCGGCGATCCTTGTGCTTCATGGCGAGCGTGATCGCCTGGCCGTTGATGTTTTGAATCGTGGCCACATTCATCGGCACCGCATTTGAGCCAACCCCCATCGAAATCGCCAGCGGCATAGGGGCCAGCATGTGCGACGCATCATATTCCTTATTGGTGATTTTGTCGCGAATCAGCGCCCAGCCGGCTGTTTTCACGACCGAAACATTCAAGCCCTGCTTCTCATAAAAACCCAGCGGAGCCGCCATGATCAGCGGCGTGGCGCAAGTAATTGGGATAAATCCGATTTTCAGGTCTTTCTTTTCCAATGGCGCTTTTTCTTGCGCCATGGCATTCAGTGCGCCCAGCGGAAATAAACTGGCAATGGCCGCGTACGCGGTGGACGACCCAACCGCTTTGATAAATTGACGGCGCTCAATATCGTTTGGAAAAAGTGCTGCAAGAATGCCGCCTTGAATCGAGCGATTGAATAATTGATCTTCGCTACTAGCGGTTGAATTCGGCACTGATGTCAACGTGGAAGCTTCATGTTCCGCAGCGGAGGTGTGCTGGCCGCATGCGCAGCCCTGATACGTGGCCGCTGCGTTGAGCGGATCCTGATTAAAAATAGACAAAAACTTTCTCCGAAAAATATGCGATGACTAGGGCTTCCCTGAGCCGCACTGCAGGCATACGCACGATGCGTGCCAGCCCCCTTCGCATATTATTTTCACGAATCGGTAGCACCGCCACTCGAACCGCGACCGACCATTTTTACGATCAATAAAAGCGGCGCACCTTGATGGTGCATCACACCCGGTGCGGCCCCTAAAGCGCACGCCTGCGGTGCAGGGGAGTGCTGCAGTCGCTGAGCTGCATTTCGTTTTACGTCAAACACTCAAACCCCAATATCAGCGGCACTCTTCAAGAATTTGTGTTCATGAAGCCGCACCAGTACTAGACTTTCGATTTTAAATATCTAATCATCTTCTGCGAGAAAAACCAACATTTCTACCAACTTTACGATTCTAGCCAGCGATATATTTGATCGTAAACATCAGCGCTGCTCAACAGGTCAAAATGATCCGAACCATAGCTGATGTGCTGATGCGATTTTGGGATAGCCAGCGACAGCGCCCTTTCTTTATGCACCCCCAGCGCACTATTTACCGGCACCAATCCGTCGCCTGGCAAGCGGCTTCCCGCGCCTGATTCCGCCTGCTTTTTTGTCTGCTTTTTTGCTTGCTTCGTGGCCGCGATGGCGAAACATTTGACGCCTCTCGGTAAACCCGCTTGGCGGTCGTCCGATACCGCTGATCCTGGCCGCCTATTTTCCACCCCGAAAATTGTGCCGTGGCGTAAATCTTTTATCCCTGCGCTGCGTACTTTTCCCAGTCGCGCAAAGGGCGCTGAATAAGGGCTCACATCAAGCAAAATATCCAGCAAACTGCCTGCGCGCTCCAGCGGCGCGCCGTGATGCGGCGTGCCTAGAAAAAAAAGCTTGTTTAATTTTCGCAGCCAGACAAGTTTCTCCGCCTTCGCGACTTCACAAGCGCTGCGCGAAACCAGTCCGCCCATGCTGTGGCCGATGATGACCAGCTCGGTGATTGGAACCGGCCAGGTTTCAATCAGGTTTTCCAGGACGTAGGAGAATTCTTTGCCATTGGTGCCAATATGGCGGCCACTGTTGTAATGCAAATAAATAGCCGTGTAGGCTCGATCCCGCGCCAGCGCTGCGCCGTGATCGTGCGAGGCGCTGTGATCGGCGCGTTCACGATTCCATTGCAAATCATTCATGCACAGACCATGTACCAACACCAACAACTTGCCGCTCTTAGCCCCCTCCAGCACCAAAGGCTTGCCCTGCTGACGAAGCTGCATCGAGATCGCAAGTGGGTTGTTGGTGGCGGCGAGATAATCACCAAACACACCATTGAGTGCGGCAGACATGGCTTCGTGTTGAGGAAATTCAGCCGGGCCATTGAAGTACGGCGTGAGTTGTTTAAACGCCAGATCGAGACCCGCGCCGACAGCCTGTGTGACGCCGCGAACGCTACTGTAGACCATGCCCGTGATGCCGCGGGTTGAGCCTGCAGGCGTCTTCCCCAGGATCGGCGTCAGGCCCGAAATAGTCCTATGCATGGCCTCGACAATATCAGTCACTCCACCGATGGCGTCGATAATGATTTTATTTCCACCGCGCAATTGATGAGTAGCCGATTCCGGTCCGACACGAATGGGCAATATCAGGGATTTACCGCTCGCACCGGTCGCGGCTTTAGATTTACGCGTCACTGGGTCATCGCTTGGTTGCAGGCAATTGACGAAAAGCATTTCGCATACCAGATTTGCCTTTTATTTATCTGTATTTTCATGCTGCTTTTTTCTGCGCACCACAATCAAATATCGTTTGGCACTCGCGGCATAAATCCGCCGCCGGTCAACAGCCCATAAGCCATCCACAGCACCACTATTCCATAAACCACGCGCGGTGCCCACATCGCCAACTGTTCAAGAAAACCATTGATCGCGTCGGTTTCCAATTGAGTATGACGCATCAACATTTCAGGCAGTGTGCCACTGGCCTCGCCGGTTTGTGTAAATTGAATCACGCGTTCATCATTGATGTAAGTGATGCCCCGCAACGCCTCGGCCAGCGGTGCACCCGCCTGTATGCGCGCCCGAATTTTCGAAAGCTCGCGGCGCATATCACCATCCTCAACCGTATCGAGCGCGGCGGGCAGCGCGTCCAGCATGGAGACGCCCGCTTCCAACATCAACGCCAGGCTCTCAAAAAAATCGCGCAGATTACGGCGTATGAATATCGGGCCGTACAAGGGCAGCAGTTGGTACCACGATTTCCCCGCTGAACGGGGATCACCGCTCGCCAATACGCGAAACCCATACAGCGCCGCAGCCACCAACAGAAGCGGTGAGACCACCTTCCACACGTATCCGGCAAGGTTCAACCCGCCACCCACCAGCGCGGGAATTGGCTGCAGAAAAAGCGCCGCCACAAACATGAATGCTGGCAACATCAGCCGTGATTTCATCGTCGATAATTGTCGCGCCCGATCAGTATAGTAATCCGCAAGGCGCCGATACATATTTGCCGGGCTCCCCGCATTCAGCGCCGCTCGAATCAAACGCGCCTCCAGCTTGGTGAATAATCCACACTTCTCACCCGCCAACGCGAATTCGACGCCGTTCTTCAACAGCCCGCGCATCGCTTCAAGCCGCGATTGCATGGGTGATGGCAAATTCAGCACCGCAAAGGCAAGATCAAACGGCAGCCCGGCCGTTTCCATTTGCGCGAGTTGGGCGAAGAGATCGGCGCGGGTGCGGAAGGGGAGAGGCCGGTGCGCTTTTAAACGAAGAGGCATGGTGCTAATAAATCATAGAAGCGATCTTCGCGGCATATTATTTTGTATTGGGGTGCGAAATAGGGTGCAGGTTTCACTGATTCAGCCCCCATAAGGCACCCAAACATTTTTCACCTGCGTCGCTTCACGCAGTACATCCTCGGTCAACGGCAGCGCACCAAATGCAGGCAATACCCAGGTGCGTTTCATATTATCGGCGCTGGCTTTTTGCACCACGGTTTGGGCGTCATGCGGGCCCGCAAACCACATCGCATCAACATCATCATGCTCGGATAATGTCTTTGCCAATTCATCTCGATCGCCGGTCACGATATTGATCGTGCCGTTTGGTACGTCGGAGGTTTCGATAACTTGGCAAAAATCAGTCACGCTCAACGGATGCGCGGGCGAAGGGGTGACGATGAGCGCGTTGCCCATGGCGAATGCAGTGACCGCGAACGTGCAGAAAGCGAGCAGTGGCTGGTCATCAGGCAGCATGATCGCCATCACGCCAATCGGTTCGGGCATGGCCAGGGTGACGTTGCGAATCGGCGTTTGATGAATCGCGCCGTCATATTTATCGGCCCACGCGGCGGCGGTGAAAAGTGCGCTGATGCTGGCGTCTACTTCCAATTTTGCAGCGGGATTGGCTACACCGGTTTGTTGGCTGATGCGATTTGCAAATTCATCCGCACGCGCTGCGAGATTCTCGGCCATGAAATAAATAATCTGCGCGCGATTGTGGCCCGTGGCATTTTGCCAGCCAGTAGCGGCGGCGCGCGCGGCTTCGACTGCGTTGCGAATATCTTTGCGATTGCCGCGTCCGACTTCACCAATGAGTTGTTTATTCGGGCCGTAAATATTGATCGAAAGCCCGCCATCCGGGCGCACTTGTTTACCGCCGATGAACATTTTTGCAGTGCGGTCTATAGCGAGGATTGAAATTGAAACACCAGCGTTAGCGGTCTTTTTGAAGACTTTTTGGCTGGAGGCAGCCATGGATAGGCTAACTACAGATTTGCGCTTCACGTATTCGTAAAGCCCTTCTTTGCCGCCTTCACGACCAAAACCCGATTCGCGATAGCCGCCAAAACCGGCGGCGGCATCGAGCAAGTTAGTCGAATTGATCCAGACGATACCCGCTTTGATTTGCGTGGCGATGTCGAGCGCTAAGTTAATATCCTCGCTCCAAATAGTGGCCGCCAAGCCATAGCGGGTGTTGTTGGCGAGCTTTACGGCTTCTTCGGGCGTACGGAAAGTCATCGCCGCCAGCACCGGCCCAAAAATCTCTTCTTGCACGACGCTTGACGCGGGGGCGCAATTGATGAGTACCGTCGGTGGATAGTAATTGCCAATAATCGGCATGCCTTTTTCGTTTGCCCAAGATGGCTGTATCAACGTGGCCCCTTCCGCCACGCCACGTGCGACTTTTTCCTGAATCTGTTTTAGCTGTGATGCATCAACGATGGCACCGATATCGATCGCCTTATCGAGCGGATCGCCCACGCGCAATTTTTCCATGCGCGCGCGAAGTTTTTTGTATATCTTTTCCGCCACACCTTCTTGCACCAGCAAGCGTGAACCTGCACAGCAGACTTGCCCCTGATTAAACCAGATGGCGTCAACAATGCCTTCAACCGCAGAATCCAGATCCGCATCATCGAACACCACAAACGGCGATTTGCCGCCCAGTTCCAGCGATAACTTTTTACCTGTCCCGGCCGTCGCGCGGCGAATAATGCGACCTACTTCGGTTGATCCAGTGAAAGCAATTTTATCGATATCGGCATGCTCAACAATCGCCGCGCCGGTACGCCCGTTGCCCGTAACAATATTCACCACGCCAGGCGGCAAGCCAACCGAGTTACAAATTTCAGCAAACAATAATGCGGTGAGCGACGTAAATTCAGCGGGTTTCAATACCACCGTATTACCCATCGCAATCGCGGGCGCAATTTTCCAGGAGAGCATCAACAGCGGAAAGTTCCACGGGATAATTTGACCGATCACGCCAAGCGATTGGTGATGGGGCAATTCAGCTTCTTGCAGCTGTGCCCAGCCCGCGTGGTAATAAAAATGGCGGGCGACCAGCGGAATATCGATGTCGCGCGTTTCGCGAATCGGCTTGCCGTTGTCCATCGTTTCCAGCACCGCAAACAGGCGCGAGTGCTTTTGAATTTGCCGCGCGATGGCATACAAGTAGCGAGCGCGAATATGTCCCGCCGTACCGCTCCAAGCGGGATGCGCTTTACGGGCGGCTTTTACTGCATCGTCAACGTCCTTTTTATTTGCCTGCGCGATGCGCGCCAACTTTTTATTGGTCGAGGGATTATTCGAATCGAAATATTCTTGTGAAAGTGGCTCACGAAATTTGCCGTTAATGAAGAGGCCGAATTTTCCATCGTGCTCTGCGATCCAGTCGAGCGCGGGCAATGCGGCTTCCGGTGCTGCGCCATAAGGAAGAGATTTTTGCGTTAATATTTCTGCGACTTTCATCTACGGGGCCCCTTTCTTTTTCGCTTTTTTGCGACGTGTTTATGCGTGGGATTGAGTGATGCTCATCCCAAGGCCTGGTACTGCATCGACGCATATCGGCCATAGGCAAAATGCTCAAGCTGGCGCTCAATATCGTTCACCAACGCCGAGGCACCGATACGGAATAGATCAGGCTGCATCCATTCATCACCCAACTCTTCTTTCATCAGCATTAACCAATCCAGCGACTGCTTCGCGCTGCGAATACCGCCCGCGGGCTTGAAGCCGATCTTCACACCGGTCTGCTCGTGATACGCGCGGATGGCGCGCAGCATCACGAGGCTGCCTGCGAGCGTGGCATTGGTGGGCTCCTTGCCCGTGGAGGTTTTGATGAAATCGGAACCAGCCTGCATCGAGATAATGGACGCACGCATTATATTTTTGAGGGTGCCCAATTCCCCCGTGGCGATAATCGCTTTCATATGCGCTGCGCCGCAGGCTTCGCGAAACGCTTTAACTTCGTCGTAAAGGCCGCACCAATTGCCGGTCAGCACATGCTCGCGCGAAATAACAATGTCGATTTCCGCCGCACCCGCTTTTACGCTCGCTTCGATCTCTTCAATTTTTTGCGAAAGCGGATTCAAGCCTGCGGGAAAACCAGTCGAGACCGCTGCAACCGGAATGCCGGAGCCTTGCAAGGCCTCGACGGCAGTGGCGACAAATCGATGATAAACACAGACCGCGCCCGTCGTTAGCGGCTGTTGTGCAAACGCTTCTGACACGCCGAGATCGGCTAATAGTTTCGCGCTGATCGGCTGGCGCGCTTTGGCGCAGAGCCGCTTCACCGTGCCCTCGGTATCGTCACCTGACAAAGTGGTGAGATCAATGGTTTTAACCGCATGCAGCAGCCACGCGGCTTGCACCTCCTTCTTAACGGTACGACGCGTACCAAGAGTCGCGGCGCGGCGTTCAATCGCGCTGCGGTTGACGCGTACATCTTTCACCGACCCCAAATCCAGGCGCGTACCGGGATTGCGTTGTTCATGTGAATTTGCATCGCGGTGCGGGAGCATATTTTTTTCAAGGAGGACAGAAATGTTCACCATGGTTTGCCAATTCTTGAGGAGTGGCAAATTATAGCGCCGCTCCACGTTCAGCCAGCTTCTAGCGAATGCCTGCAATTCGATGTCCTGTTATGCGCAGTGCCGCCGGAGAATCGCTAACGACCCCGCATGAATAGTTTGTCGAGATCGTGCAATGCAAATTGGTACCAGGTGGGTCGGCCGTGATTGCACTGGCCACTGCGCTCGGTGGCTTCCATGTCGCGCAGCAACGCATTCATTTCAGGAATCGCTAATTGCCGATTAGCCCGCACCGCACCATGACAAGCCATAGTCCCTAAAATTTCATCGCGTTTTTCCGTCAATGCGCGCGACGCGCCATGCTCCGCCAAATCATCCAGCAGCTCTCGCAGCATCGCGGTCGCATCCAGACTTGGCAGCATGGCGGGGCCGGCGCGGATCGCGATTTCGGTCGGCGAAATCGCCGCGAGATCAAAACCAAGCTGCTCAAAAAATGGGCGATGGTCGGCCACCAGCTGCATATCGCGTTCGCCTAACGCCATGGCGATGGGTGCGATCAACGGCTGCGAGGCGAGCTGATTCAAATCGAGCGCGGTTTTAAGCTTTTCATAGACGATTCGCTCGTGCGCGGCATGCATATCGACCAACACGAGCCCATTCGCGTTCTGCGCGAGAATATAAATGCCGTGCAGCTGGGCGAGGGCAAACCCGAGCGGGGGTAACGCTTGGTTGCTCAACTCGTGATGCTGCGCATCTGAAATAACAGACTTATTCGCGTTGTTTAAATAGGAAAACTGCGCGGGCGTTTCGCCGCGCAGCACCTCATAGAAAGCGTTTGGCTCGCGAACGTTCAGTTGCGGAAAACCTGGTTGTATTGCGCGCTGCCAAGTTTGTGAAGAGTATGTATTCGAAATCGGCGCAGTTTGGCCGTTCTGGCCACGCTGGCCGGTAATCCAGTCGATTGGATTGGCCACGGCAGGCGCGGTGTTTGCCGCCGACACCGACAGTGCCTTGTTAAGGGCATGGAACACGAATTGATGAGCGGCCCGCGAATCGCGAAACCGGACCTCGGCTTTGGTCGGATGCACATTCACGTCAACCATCGCCGGATCGAGATTCAAAAATAGCGCGTATGCCGGATGGCGGCCACCGTGCAGCACATCTGAATAAGCCTCGCGAATCGCGTGAACCAGTAATTTGTCGCGTACAAATCGGCCATTTACGAATAAATATTGCTGATCGCGACCCGCGCGAGAATAGCGCGGCAGGCCGATCCAGCCAACAATCGAAAACGCCGCCGCACGCTCATCAATCTCGGCACTCGCGGCCGCAAATTCTTCGCCCAGAATCGCTGCCACCCGTGTCTTAGGCTCGCCCGGATGCAGCTGCCACAGCCTTCGTCCGTTGTGGGTGAGGCTGACGGCGACCTCCGGCACGGCGAGCGCCAGACGTTGTGCCACATCTTCGCAATGACCGAACTCGGTCGCCTCAGTTTTAAGAAATTTGCGCCGCGCGGGCGTGTTGAAAAATAGATCTTCGGCGTTCACCACCGTGCCGCGCTCCAACGCGGCGGCTTCAATGGCGGAGGCCTCGCCCCCGACAATTTCAAATCGTGATGCATAGGCTGCACTTTCTGCGCGACTCGAAATGCTGAGTCGAGAAATAGCTGCCAGGCTGGCCAGCGCCTCCCCCCGGAAACCTAGGCTCGCCACTCGTTCCAGGTCATCCAGCACGCGAATCTTGCTGGTTGCGTGCCTCGCAACTGCCAGCGGCAATTCTTCCGCCGCAATGCCGCACCCGTCATCGGCGACGCGAATCCGCTTGATACCGCCCTGCGCCAAATCAATATCAATCCGGCGTGCAGCCGCGTCCAGACTGTTTTCCAGCAACTCTTTGAGGGCCGCGGCGGGCCGTTCCACCACCTCGCCTGCAGCAATTTGATTGATGAGCAGATCGGGCAGGATACGAATAACACGGGGTACGTGAATCATACCGTTGGCCATACCAGTGGCAAACTTAGGTCGGGATTATTCAATGACAATCGCTGGCAAACGTAAGTGGATAGGCGCATGGGAAAAACGCAAGTGTAAGACCCATACATAGAATGAGCTCATAGTTAAAAGGTAAAGTCTATTCTAGCTCACCCCTTGACGCCCCCAGTGGTTGCCTCTATGTTAGCAGTGTTGGTGCTTTGCGGGATTGAAAATATCAGCCGTTTGTGAGCGACATTGTCTGAACTTTAAGTACGATCTAAATTTGCGGCTCGTGCTTGAATACATATCGCGTCAGCTCACGAAGAAATTTTATGTTGAAAGGGTAATGTTGCGTTCAGAAGCAAATCTAATCAATGCCGGTCGATTGTGCAGAGATAGCACATCGCGCAGCGATAGCACGCATCGCTCATTGACCCGATGCAAACAGCCACAAATGGGTCCTTGCGTTCAAACAAAGGCGAGTCGTCTTCGCCGATTCCCTTGAATTCCTCCCCCTCCCCTTTATCCTCATCCCCTGCCTCCGATCTAGCTGCGGCAATCCCGCCGCCGACCACGCCGACACTAATTAACGCCCTGGATCGGACATTCCTAGCGCAGCATATTGGCGCGGAACAAATTCGTCTTCTGTACCGATTTTCGCTCGTCGGCTATTTAGCGGAACTGCTTGTGACGTTTTTGCTGGGCACAATTTTATGGAACGATCTGGATGATTTTTCCGCGCACAAGGGGCTGTTCATCTGGTTCGGCTGCGCATTTGTGGTGATGCTGGCGCGTTATGGTCTCTACAAACTTTTCATCCGCGCCAGCCCACCCATCAACGCACTTGCCACCTTGGACAACACGTGGGAAAAGCGTTTTGTGGTGTTGAGCCTGGTGATGGCGGCACTTTGGGCCGCGATGGGCTCGTTCCTGTTGCCTAAAACGGGGCCCACGCAACTGCCGGTGATAATGATGCTGGCGTTGCTGATCACCGGCGCGGTTGCCTATTACGCGCCACATCGTAAATTATTCGGCATTTCCGCCATCATGACGCTGCTGCCGATGGGCGTGATGACGATGGGCTTTGGCGATCGCACCGGCTCAATGCTGGGCGCGACCCTCATTATTTTGATGGGCGTATTGGTTGCAGTGCATGCGAAAGTTCACGCGGCGCTGCATGAGTCGCTTACCGCCCGCTTCGACAATGTTTTTATCGGGATGCGACTGGAAGAAGAAAAAACGCGGGTCGAACGCGCCAATCGTGCCCTCGCACAAGAAGCCCTGGATCGTCAAAAGGCGGAGCGCTCGGAATTAATCGCGCTACAACGCCTCCGACTGCACCTCGATCGCACACCGCTGGGCGTGATTGAGTGGAATATGGATTTTCAGGTCACCACTTGGAACCCGTCGGCCGAAGCGATTTTTGGTTTTTCAGGGGGCGATGTGATTGGCGAATCGGGCTATTTGCTGGTCGAAGGGCGCGAAGCAAGCGAGCGCCTCGCCAGCATGTGGACAGAGTTAATGCAAACCAGCGGCTCCACGCGCGTCAGTCTGACCAACAAAACCAAACGCGGCGACACCATTCACACCGAGTGGTACAACACGCCGCTCACCGACAGCTCACAAAAAATGATCGGTGTGGCCTCGCTGGTGCAAGACATCACCGAGCGCCTCAATACCGAACGCACCATTCACTACATGGCGCACCACGATTCGCTCACCGGTCTGCCGAACCGCCGCTTGATGCAGGACCGTTTAAATCAAGCCGTGATGCAGGCGCGGCGACTCCAGAAGCATGTCGGCCTCCTGTTCATCGATCTGGATAGATTCAAGCTGATCAACGACACGCTGGGCCACGAAACGGGGGATTACGTTCTGCGCGATGTGGCGAAACGTCTGAGCCGCATCGTGCGCGAAGGCGATACCGTCTCACGCGAAGGCGGCGACGAATTTGTGGTGTTACTACCTGAGCTGGAAAAGCCGGAATATACGCAGGTCGTAGCGTCAAAAATTCTTGATGAGCTCAGCAAAATAATCGAAGTCGCGGGTCATGAAATCGCGATCACAGCGTCGATCGGTATTTCGCATTTTCCAAACGATGCGACCGACGTTCAACACTTGCTGAAGCATGCTGATTCCGCAATGTATCAGGCCAAGGATGCGGGCAGAAATACGGCGCGCTTTTTCACCAGCGACCTTAATTTCCTGCTATCAAAACGCCTGGAAGTCGAGACCCGATTGCGCCGCGGCATTGAACGCAACGAATTCTTTTTGCTGTACCAGCCGATTATTGAAGTAAAAAGCGGGAACATGAGTGGGGTCGAAGCACTGCTGCGCTGGAATGATCCGCAGCGCGGTGAAGTTTTTCCAAAAGATTTTATTTCCATTGCGGAAGAATTGGGGCTCATCGTCCCGCTGGGTGAATGGGTGTTTCGCACTGCCTGCAATCAGCTCAAAATGTGGGACGAAGACGGTTTCCGTGATCTCACCATGGCGGTGAATTTGAGCCCGCGTCAATTTATATCGCGCAAATTATTCCCGTCGATGCGCGCCGCCTTCATCGACACCGGCATTGATCCCGCCCGAATTGATTTGGAAATTACCGAATCGGTGGCGATGCGAAATCTTGAACAATCAATTGAGATTTTGGCCGAGCTTCGCAAAGTGGGTGCGACGGTTTCCATAGATGATTTCGGCGTCGGCTATTCGTCTCTCGGCCAATTAAAGCGTCTGCCGGTGCAATCATTGAAAATTGATCGCAGCTTTATCACCGGCATCCCGACAGACCAGAACAGCGCGCTGATTTCTGAGGCGATTATTGCGATGGCGAAACGGCTGCGGCTGCGGGTCGTAGCTGAAGGCGTCGAGACCGAGGCACAGCTGGCGTTCCTGCGCGACAATAATTGCGATGCGTATCAAGGCTATCTGTTCTCCAAGCCACTCAATGGCGCCGATACGACGGTGTTGTTGAAAGCAAAACGTGAAAGCGCGCAGAGTACGCAAAACACGCCCAGCACGCAAAACACATAAAGCGCCATTTGGCGGGTACTTTCAGGCAATACTGCTTTTGGACGCGCGCCAGTACCCGCGTTTAAAAAGCTCGGCAGATCCATGAGTGGCGGCTTATCAAGGCGTTGAGAACTCGCGCAATGCGGTTAATTGATCTCCCCACCCGCGTGCCATCATGCTGATAAATTCAGATATTGGCAGGCCGTGGCGAACCGGATGGTTGCAACGTAGCTGATTCCTGCCGCGATGTATGACAGCGATCCGCGTGCCAGATGGGCTCGGCATGAACTGAACCTTAACTTCAACTTCAACTTCAACTTCAGTTTCAGTTTTCTCAACCGGCGCAAAATTTTATTGCGCCACTCAAACACCAGGCGCGGTGGCGGTTCCCGTACTTTTACGCGGCGGAGTTCCACGTCAGAAACCGCAGCCGCCGATGCAGACATGCTTGCCAACATGCTTTCGCCCGCATCCGCACAGAACGATTCGAACACCCACCCACAAACCCCTGGCTCAACCGCGATCACTCGGCGCTCATCTGCAGCTCGTCCGCACGATGCAGTTTTTCTCGCAGCACATCAATCGCCGCGCGATTGAAACCAACACAGGCTAGCTCACATCACCAACTTTCACATCGCCCATATTTAAGCCCGCGCCAGCGCCGGGTTTTTCATGAAATAGCCGCGAATGCCGTCGGCAATGGCATCGGCAAGTTTGTCCTGGTAGGCGGCATCGCGCAGCTTGCGCTCCTCTTCAGGGTTGGAAATGAATGCAGTCTCAATCAAAATCGATGGAATATCGGGTGCCTTTAACACCGCAAACCCGGCCTGTTCGACATACGCCTTATGCAGATGATTAATGCCACCCATCTCCGCCAAAACCAGCTTTCCAATTTTCAAACTATCGTTAATCTGCGCGGTTTGCGATAAGTCGAGCAGGGTTAGGGCAAGATGAGTGTCACGTACGTTCAGATTTACGCCGCCGATTAAATCCGCATCGTTTTCCTTGTTCGCGAGCCAACTGGCCGCTGTTGATGTGGCCCCGCGCTCAGACAGCGCAAACACGCTTGAACCATTCGCATGCGGCGTCACAAATGCATCAGCGTGCACGCTCACAAACAGATCAGCGCGCAGCTTTCTGGCTTTTTGAACGCGCATATTCAGTGGCACAAAAAAATCGGCATCACGGGTCAGCGCCACGCGATATTGTGGATCGTTATGCAGCTTGTCTTTTAATTTCTTGGCAATCACCAACACAATGTCTTTTTCGCGCGTGCCACGGCGGCCAATTGCACCGGGATCTTCGCCACCGTGGCCAGGGTCCAGCACCACCACAAACGGGCGCGGCTTCTTCGCAGCCGATTGAGCATTCGGTCTTGGTTTGCTATCAATGTAAGGCTTGTCATTCGCGACAGCTTTTGGCTCCGCTTTTGCGTCTCTTGACAGCGAACCTGTAACCGGCGGGACAGACGCACTGGCAATCACATCGGCATTGGAATTTGCGCCGGGTGTTGCATTTAGTGCTGCATTTGGTTTTACATTGGGTGAGGCGGGAAGCGTCGCGACATCAGCCGTCATTTGCTGACCATTTCCGAATCCAGCCACATCATCATTTAGCAAAGCCAGCAGCGGATCAACCGGCTTGGCCGGGTAGATATCGAGCATCAGGCGATGGCCAAATTCACCTGCCGGCGGCACCGCAAACACCTGCGGTTTCACCTCAGTCTTGAGATCCAGCACCACCCGGATAACATTCGGTCGATTCACACCCACGCGCACCGTGCGGATAAAAGGGTCATCGTTACCGATTTTGGCGGCGAGCTCTTTGAGCGCTGACCCGAGTTCCACATTTTCGATATCGAGAACCAGTCGTTCTGGGTTCTTCACAAAAAATTGTTGAAACTTGAGCACGGTGGCGGATTCAAATGTGACGCGTGTGTATTCGTTCGCAGGCCAAACGCGGGTTGAACTAACTTGTGTGATCGGTGCAGTTTGCATCGCTGCATGCACTGGCGCGGACAACATCGGCGACAGCAAAAGCGGCAGCGATAGAAAACTGCGTCTTGAAACTTGTTTCGGCGTTGCGCTGTTGTCGCCGGCACCGCTGCGATGGTTGTCATCACCACGTTCTGCGGTAATCCGGGAAATGCCGGCTGGGTTGTTCTTTAGCTCGGTTGCAGCGGCTGCGTCGACTGTATCGGCTGCCTCGACCGCAGCGCCCGAATTATTGCCAACCCGTGCGCCGTGGTTGCGCTCAGGTTCGCCTGGCGGCTGTCCTGATCGGCGGTTTGCTGCACGCTTAGCATGATATGAAGATCCGGCGGAGGCAGCAGGTCGTTGGCCTTTTCTGGCCACTCGACAAGGCATACGTTCGACTGATTGAACAAGTCGCGAAATCCTGCTTCGTGCCATTCTTCTGGATCGCGGAAGCGATAAAAATCAAAGTGATACAAGTTTAACTTAGAAACTACATAAAGTTCAACCAATGCGTAAGTCGGGCTCTTAACACGCCCTTGATACTTAAGCGAATGTATTAAACCGCGTACTAGCGTGGTTTTACCTGCTCCCAAATCACCGCTTAAATAAACCGTTGTTCCCGGCTGTAATTCGCGTGCAACCTGCGCGCCCAACGCCAACGTCGACGCTTCATCCGATAAATCAATTATCAAATTTTCCGCCACGTTTTCCGCCACGTTCATACGCCACCATTTGTCCACTAAACTTGCTTCATGAATTTGAATATTTCAACACCCGATTTTGCCAGACTCTCACAGCAGATTAAAACCTGGGGACGCGAATTGGGATTCAATGAAGTCGGCATTAGCGATACCGATCTGGCTATTGAAGAAAAATATTTGCAGCAGTGGCTTGAACAAGGTCGCCACGGCACTATGGATTATATGGCGCGTCACGGCGTCAAGCGCGGCCGACCTGATGAACTGGTACCGGGGACAGTACGGGTAATATCCGTCAGGCTAAATTATGTCGCACCAAATGCGAAAGAAAGCTGGGGCGTACTTGAAGACCCAGACGCCGCCTATATTTCGCGCTATGCCTTGGGCCGCGATTATCACAAAGTAATGCGACATAAATTACAAAAGCTTGCCGACAAAATTATCGCCGAAGTGGATGATTTTTCATACCGCGTGTTTACCGATTCAGCACCCGTCATGGAAGTTGCCTTGGCGCGCAAGGCAGGGCTGGGCTGGCGCGGCAAACATACGCTGCTGCTGTCGCGCGAGGCGGGCTCAATGTTTTTTTTGGGCGAGCTATTTACCAATTTGCCGCTCACGGCCGATGGCCCTGTCAGCGAACATTGCGGCACCTGCAGCAAGTGCATTGATATATGTCCGACACGCGCCATCACGGCACCCTATCAGCTCGATGCACGGCGATGTATTTCGTATCTGACCATTGAAAATAAAGGCGCGATCCCGGAAGAGTTTCGCGAAGCCATGGGCAATCGGATTTACGGTTGCGATGATTGCCAACTGGTTTGTCCGTGGAATAAATACGCAAAGCTCGCCACTGAAATTGATTTCAATATTCGTCATCAACTTGATGATGTCACGCTCATCGAGTTGTTTAGCTGGACGGAGCAGCAGTTCAATGACCGCATGGAAGGCAGTGCGATCAGGCGTATCGGCCATGACGCGTGGAGTCGAAATATTGCGGTGGCAATAGGTAATGCGCTCGCCGATATGAATCTGTCCGTCGCTAAAAAAATGACTCTTCACTCCGCACTTGATCAGCGTTTGGAATCATCGAGCGCAATGCTGCGGGAACATATCGAGTGGGCGCTCGTACAGGCAATGCGCTAATTCGCTGCAACGCGATGGATGAATTAAGCGCGCATCGCGTCGTGGATTGAGGTCGCTAAAAATACAAAAAATTCTGGAGGTAAGCCGTACTCGGGCTTGAATTAAAAATCATTCTTACCGGAGTAGCTTGAAAAAATTTATCCATCATTTCTCTTGGGCGTTGCGTTTGCTGGCTTCTCGGCATTGGCTTGTGCACGAGCACCCATGACACCGGTTATCAACGACAAACCCAAAACAGCAAATTGCAGCCAATAAGAATGCGCTGACAAAAAGGCCACTGCGAAGCTAAAAATGCCGCAATGGAAGTCCGCAAAGACGAGAAAGATGATGACCTGAAAGCATGCGTCAAAGGCGTAATGACGAAGAAAGAACCAAAGTAATTAGTGGTCATTCTCCGACATAGAAAAACCCCGCCATGCGGGGTTTTTCTATTAAGCAAGCCAAATTAACTAACGCACCTGGTTGTTGTGCTTTTGTTTGTAGATGTTCGCACTTTGCTTGTCTTCAGCGTGTTGAATACCGGCTTCTTCACGCGCGCTCACGTGACCATTGCGGCCAGCTTTGGCTTCTTTATGCTCCACATGCGCCTGACCGCGCTCCAGCTTGGCCGTTTCCTTTTTCGTGAGTTCGCCCGACTTCACACCCGCTTCAATACGCTGTTGCTGGTTAATATTGCGCTGCACGTCGGCCTGCGTCCGCTTCGACGAGGCTGAATCTGGATTACCTTTCTGTGCATTGTGCTTCTCGCGATAAATATCCTGGCTGACCTTGTTTTGTTCGGCCTGCAACCGCGCTTTTTCAGCGACACTCAAGTTGCCATCTTTCAGCGCACGCGCTTCATCGCGATTAACTTTTGATTCCTGCCCCTCAAGCCGTGCCGCTTCTCGTGAATTCAGCTCACCCGATTTCAGACCTTGCTCAATACGTTGTTGCTGATTAGCATTACGCCCAACTTCTGTCGCACTTGTTTGTGCCATTGCGGATGCAGAAATTGCAGTGCCAAGCGCTATCGCAAGCGTTGCAGAAAAAATATTTTTCATTTGATTCTCCGAGTCTCGTTCATGAATTAATTGAGGAAAACCATAGTTTCATGGTGATTCCACTGCGTAGCCACAATTGTCAAAAGCTTATTGAGAGCTTTTCACAGTCGAGTAACGCAAACACTGGCAAAATCGCCGAACGGGGGTTGTAACAAGGTGTTTAATTGTTTTATGCCGCTTCAGCCCACCTACATTGCTACCCCTTTGTCCGCACCCGCGACCGCCCGCCATCCACCGCAATTACTTGGCCAGTGATCCAGCTTGCTTCGGGCGACAACAAGAAATCGGCCAATGCGCCGTGATCGGCGGCTTGGCCCAAGCGCGGGATGGCGTGCATGGCGGCAATGGCATCAGCCATCGCGACGTTTGAGGTTAATTTCGCTGCCAGCGGGGTATCGGTCAAGCTGGGCGCAATGCAATTCACGCGCACCTGGGGTGCCAAATCAGCCGCCAAGGCTCGCGTAAGGCCTTCTACTGCACCTTTGGCGGCAGAGACGATGGTATGGCTGACAAAGCCCTGTGCGACGGCGATGGTAGAAAATAAAACGATGGAACCTTGCGCGGCTTTTAGCGCCACTGCCGCTTCACGCACCGCGATCGCCGGAGCGACGGCGTTAAGACGAAATGCGGCGACCATCGCATCGCCGGTGAGACTGCGCAATGGCTTCAAATCAATCGAGCCCACGCAATAGGCCAAACCCACAATCGACGCGCCTTCACAAGCATTTTTAACCGCTGAGGCAAGTACTGCCTCATCCAAGACATCCGCAATTGAGATTTCCCCCTGCGTAGCAGTTGCTACATCAGCTAATCTAGCTTCATCGCGCCCAATTAAAAATGGCTGCACGCCACGCCTGGCAGCGCGCTCCGCGATGCTACGACCTATTGCGCTGCTGCCGCCTACGATGATGATACGATCCATTAAAACTGCCTTTCGAAAGTGAATGCGGTATTACTATTACAAATTTTACACACGAGCATGACGTCAATTTTGCTGGATAGTTGCGGGCGGCTTCTGGCGTGGCGCCGCGTATTGAAGGCTTGATGCATGCGCGAGCGTAACGTGGCTCTCACCATATTGAACCATGTGCGAAAGATACCCCACCGCCGCGTCGTTTGTCGAAGCTGCGCTTGCTACAATTCGTCGACATAATGTCCGGCTCCGACATAGGGCACTTGATCCATGGCGCTGAGTGTTGGATCATCATTCGACAAAAACGTTTTTCAATCTACCCAATCAAAACATTCATGAATCTACTCGTATTAGTCATCGGCCTAATTTTATTTCTCGGCATGCATTCAGCGCGCATTTTTGCCGACGGCACCCGCACCCGGCTCGTGACCAAGCTCGGAACCAATGGTTGGAAGGGTCTGTACGCGCTTATTTCATTGGCGGGCTTCGTACTTATTATTTACGGCTTTGGCATTGCGCGGCAGGCACCGGTGATTTTATGGGAATCGCCTCACTGGACACGGCATCTCGCAGCACTGTTGACGCTACCCGCATTTGTTTTGATGTTTGCCTCGCAAATTCCTGGCACACACATCAGAGCGAGACTAAAACACCCGATGGTGCTGGGTGTAAAACTATGGGCCTTCGCGCATTTACTGGCCAACGGGCGGCTGCATGATGTGATTTTGTTTGGCGCGTTTTTGCTTTGGGCGGCACTCAGTTTTCGCGCCGCGCGTCGTCGTGATCGAGCGCTAGGCACCGTGTATGTGGGGGCTGGAGTGGGTCGTGATTTGATGGCGATAGTGCTGGGTATCGGCGCGTGGGCGGCGTTTGCGTTCTACCTGCATATTCGCTGGATCGGCGTGCAGCCGTTTGGCTAGATGTTGGCGGTGAAAGCCTTTTCGCGGGTAATAACCGACTTGATCTCATGAACGGCAAACCCAGCGCTCAGGTTGGGCAAGTGTCACGCCGAGGATTTGGGCCATCTCCTCCGCATCGGTGACGAATCTGTCACCGATGTTTGACCAGCACGCTATTTCAACATCAGATGATTCAGACGTTTCACAAATCCCGCCGGGTCTTCCAGCTGACCACCTTCAGCTAGTAGCGATTGTTCGAACAGCAAATTACTCCAATCACCGAAGGTTTCATCGCTGACACCCGCTTTCAGTTTCTCGATCAGTGGATGGGTGGGATTGATTTCCAGAATCGGTTTGGCGGCATTCACGTTTTGGCCAGCCGCGCGCAGCATGCGCTCAAGATTGCCAGATGCAGCGTTCTCGTCCACCACCAGACATGCGGGCGAATCCGTGAGTCGATCGGTTACCCGCACCTCTTTTACCCTGTCGCCGAGGGCAGCTTTGATTTTTTCCACCAGCGGTTTTAATTCTTCGGCGATTTTCGCTTGCCCGGCTTTTTCTGTTTCATCGGCCAAGAACCCCAAATCTAAATCGCCCTTCGCCACCGATACCAATTTCTTGCCTTCAAATTCTTCAAACTGGCCTAGCCACCATTCATCTACCGGCTCAGTCAGCAGCAAAACTTCGATGCCTTTTTTCTTGAAAACTTCCAGATGTGGACTGTTTTTTGCGGCACCAAAACTATCGCCGGTGACGTAATAAATTTTCTCCTGACCATGCTTCATGCGCGACACATATTCAGTCAGCGAGACGTTTTGCGTATCGTCGCTGCCGTGGCTCGAGGCAAAACGGCAGAGGGAAGCGATGCGATCCTTGTTAGAGTGGTCTTCGCCAATTCCTTCCTTGAACACGCGGCCGAACGCGCTCCAGAAGGTTGCGTATTTTTCTTTGTGGTTTTCGGCGAGGTCATCGAGTAGCCCAAGCACTTTTTTCGCACAACCATTTTTGATCGCGTCCACATCTTTCGATTGCTGCAAAATTTCGCGTGATACGTTCAACGGCAGATCGTTAGAATCCACCACACCTTTTACAAAGCGCAAATAGCGTGGCAGCAATTGCTCGGCATCGTCCATGATGAAAACGCGACGCACGTACAGCTTTACGCCATGCTTGCGTTCGCGATCCCACAAATCAAACGGCGCCTTGCCAGGCACATACAAAAGCTCGGTATATTCCTGCTTGCCTTCGACGCGCGCATGCGTCCAACCCAGCGGTTTTTCCCAGTCATGGGATACATGTTTGTAAAACTCTTCGTATTGCTCGTCGGTCACATCGCTCTTCGGCCGCGTCCACAATGCGCTCGCACGATTGACAGTTTCATCCTCATCGGTAATCACGTTTTCCGATTTTTCCTGATTCCATTCCGTCTTTTTCATCACAATCGGCATCTGAATGTGATCGGAATATTTGCGGATGATCGATTTTAATTGCCAGTCTTCTAGGAATTCTTTTGCATCTTCTTTCAGATGCAAAACCACATCGGTGCCGCGCGTGTTTTTGTCAACGGCTTCAAGAGTAAATTCGCCATCGCCCGCCGATTCCCAACGCACCGCCTCTGTTGAACCCGCGCGACGCGTGGTTAATGCAACCTTGTCAGCCACAATAAAGGCCGAGTAAAAACCGACACCGAACTGACCAATCAGATGCGAATCCGTTTTTTGATCGCCCGTCAGTTTCGAGAAAAATTCCTTGGTGCCCGATTTCGCAATCGTGCCGATATTGGCAATCACTTCGTCGCGCGACATGCCGACACCGTTGTCCGAGATCGTGATGGTGCCCGCTGCCGCATCGGCGCTGATACGAATTTTCAGATCCGAATCGTCTCCGTACAAGCTCGCATCTGTGACCGCTTCAAAGCGCAATTTATCGCAGGCGTCCGATGCATTCGAAATCAGCTCTCGCAGGAAAATTTCTTTGTTGGAATATAAAGAATGGATCATCAGCTTGAGCAGCTGCTTTACTTCGGTTTGAAAATTCAGCGTTTCTTTGGGGGAAATTTCAGCGGCGGCGTTCATGGTGATAGCGTCCTCTCTGATACAAAAATACGGAAAGTTACGAAAGTTGTCTTGTACGCGACCAATTGGGGACGGCCATTTGATTTTTCAAGTTGTATAGGCAAAAAAATCCAACCCCTAATATTAACGAGCGTCGTAGATCATAAATGCCCAAGGATGCCCGCCAGTGCTGGGGTTTATCAGACAGATCACGCGCTTTAGCTGGGTGACTTACAAATCTTTCATCGCAAGACGCTCCCGTGACCGATCTGCTTTTTATTGGTCGCACGTAAAAACCGATTCCTCACCCAAAAAGTCGGGTTCTGAATGAAAGTGCGTGGTGGTGACGACAACTTAAGATTTATGCCGCGCCAGCCTCGCCGCTGCACGAATCGCGCTGAGCGTTGTGTTGGGCGAGATTGCTTCCGCATCAATTCTGATTTCAATCAGCGCAGGTTTTCCAGCGTGACTCGCACGCTCGAAAGCAGCGGCGAATTGATCCGTGCGTTCTACGATTTCACCATGCGCACCGAATGACTTGGCGTAGGCGGCAAAATCAGGATTGACCAGCGCAGTAGCGTAATCGTTGCCCGGGAATTCGCGCTCCTGATGCATACGAATCGTGCCGTACATGCCGTTGTTGACGACAATAAAGATCACGTTAAGCTGGTATTGCACTGCCGTTGCCAGCTCTTGACCGGTCATTAGAAAACAGCCATCGCCTGCAAAACAAACCACGGTTCTCGCCGAGTCGACGGCTTTGGCTGCAATCGCCGCAGGCACTCCATAGCCCATCGCGCCGGAGGTTGGCGCCAACTGCGTGCGAAATTTTCCAGCCCCGCCATAGCGGTGAAAGCGATGCAGCCATGTCGCATAGTTACCCGCGCCATTAGTGAGAATAGCGTCCGGCGACAGCGCGGCTTCGAGCGTTTGCATGACATCCCACATTTGCACTGCGCCGGGGATTTCTTTGCGCGCCTGCCACTGCTGATAATCAAAATTCGCCGCATCTGCATTCACCCCTGAATTTGTAACACGCGGCATACCCGCGAGCGCTTTCGCAAACGCTGATACCGTCGAATTAATCATCACCTCGGCTTGATAAACGCGGCCCAATTCGTCCGCGCCCGCGTGTACGTGAATCAATTTCTGTTTCGGAACGGGCGCTTCAAAAATGGTGTAACCACTGGTCGTCATTTCACCCAGACGCGCTCCAATCACCAGCACCACATCCGCATTTTTGATGCGCTCGGCCAGCTTGGGGTTGATGCCAATACCAACATCGCCCGCGTAGTTTGAATGGCTGTTATCAAACAAATCCTGAAAGCGGAACGCGCAGCCGATGGGCAGATTTTGCGTCTCAATAAAATGCCTCAAATCAGCGCAACTGGTTGCATTCCAACCGCTGCCGCCGACGATGACAAACGGCTTTTTTGCTTCGGACAACAGGCTGGCAACCCGCGCCAGCGCTTGCTCCGCAGGCGAAGGCCCAATCATCTGACCATGTTGATAACAACGGGCATCGGCTACGTCGGACATCGCCGTTAGCGTGTCCTCCGGCAATGCCAAAACCACGGGCCCCATGCGCCCACTGGTAGCGACCTGATAAGCACGTGCAATGTATTCGGGAATGCGCTCGACACGATCAATCTGCGCGACCCACTTTGCCATTTGGCCAAACATGCGGCGATAGTCTATTTCCTGAAACGCTTCGCGCTCAACAAAATCGTTGCCGACCTGGCCGATAAATAAAATCATTGGCGTGGAATCCTGAAACGCGGTGTGCACGCCAATCGACGCATTGGTGGCACCAGGCCCACGTGTGACCAAACAGAGGCCGGGATTACCCGTCAACTTGCCATAGGCCTCGGCCATGTTGGCGGCCCCGCCCTCGTGTCGACACGTCATCAGCCGAATCGAATCTCGCGATTCATACAGCGCATCCAGCACCGGCAAATAGCTTTCACCGGGTACGCAAAACGCTAAATCAGCACCATGAATTTTGAGTTGGTCAACCAGTATCTGGCCGCCACGGCGGGGGCGTTGTGGCTTCAAACTCATAGCTGGCGAACCTTATAGCCTTTGGCGCGCAATAATTCCACCAGGCCTTTGGGGCCCAGCAGATGGAGCGAGCCGACCGCTACAAAATACGGCTGTGCACCCAGCAAATAGCTTTCGATTTTTTTGATCATGGCGGGATGACGGCTGTAGAGCAAAATCTCATCAAATTCGGCAATGCGTTTGGCGGATTTGTTTCCTTCTGCAATGACATCCTGCATCAGCTTCGTGTCGCCAGATTGCCAAGCATTCACGACGCCCGTTACCTGGTCGCCAATGCTGTCGCTTTCGAGCGCGCCCAGTGCGTTTTCCAGAAATGCTTCTTGAAGGAGCGGCGGCATCTCAGTCAGCATCTGAATTTGGCCCAGCTGCGATTCGAGCTCCAGCACGGGCTTCATTTGCTTTTGTGCAGACGCAATCAAATAACCATCCACACCAAAATTCATTTCATAACCGAGACGTGTGAATTCGGTGACTGACAGCAGCGCACCCACCATAAACGGCTTCATCGGCTTGACACTTTCGACTGGCATTTTGTAACGGGCGAGCTGGACTTTTAATCGATCGAACAACAGTGGCGGAATTTTAGTTTGCAGCGTATCCGGCGGTGAATACATGATGAGCGCAGTGATATCTGCCAGCCCATCGGTTTTTGTAATATCAGCTTCCACCACCACCATTTTTGAGCTGGCCAAGGCTTTTTCAACAGCATCAGGCAGCGGATAAAAACTGCGTTTACCAACATGAATCGTGCCAAATAAATAAACGGTATTCGTCGCCGATTTTACTTCCCACAAAAACGATTTCAGGTCGCTTGATGGGGCCGAATTTGCGGATTTTTTTTCTGCCGCCTTCGCTGACTCTTTAGTGGATTCCTTCAGTGAATCCTTTTGCGAGTCCTTCCGCAAGTCCTTTTCCAATTCCTTGAGCGGTTCTTTTGCCTCAACTTTAGCGTTCGGCCCGGGCGCTATCAGCGGTTGCGTCGGATCGTACTCGGCTTTTGCTTTGTCCACCGCTACAGGGGCATTATTAGCTGGAGGTGAGGTCGGCATCGCAGGAGACTGGGCAAAAGCGACCTCCATTGTCACGTTCGAACCCATTAAGATTAGTGTCAAAGACAAGGACAAAATAAGTGCATGACCAGATAATTTAATACAATTTTTCATGAGAAGTGTTCGTCAGAAAGTAATAAAGAAAACATTTTATGCGGCTCTAGAGCCAATAGCACAAGTGATGTGGCGGCAAACCGATAACCTGGTGAGGAATAACCACGAAGTGACATAGAACGATTCGCATTGGAAGCACCTGCACATCGCGCGCAGCCACGCACTACGAGAAAACGATTTGTCAGATTAACGCTGGTACACTCGTTTTTTAAGTTATTAAGCCTCAATCTTCTGCAAGGTTACCCGAAATTCGTCAGCTCACTCACTGTCGCACCTGCTTGCTCCCCCCTAAAACCTCAAAAAGGAAAACCTGATGCAAATCGGCATGATTGGACTGGGCCGCATGGGCGGTGCGATGGTGCAAAAAATATGCGCTGCTGACATTCATGTGGTGGGCTTTGATGCCGATGCGCAATCGGTGGATGCGTTGGTCAATGTGGCGGGTTTTGATGGCGCCTATTCACTCGATTCAATGCTCAATGCCATGCCAGCGCCACGAGTCGTTTGGATAATGTTGCCTGCCGGGCGCGACACCCACTGCATCCTTGAAGAGCTGCGCTTCAAGCTTACTCCGGGTGATTTGGTGGTCAACGGCGCAAATCAGCTATATAAAACTAGCGTGCTCGAGGCTGAAGCGTTTCGCGAATGCGGGATCTCGCTCGTCGATGCGGGCGTGGCCGGTGGCGTACACGGAGAAGCACATGGATATTGCATCATGCTCGGCGGCGAAGCGGTCGCGGTAAAGCGTATCGAGCGCGTCTTGAATGGGCTGGCACCCACCGCAAATCAATGGCTGCATTGCGGCCCCTCGGGCGCGGGACACTACACCAAAATGATTCACAACGGCGTCGAATACGGGCTCATGCAAGCGTACGCCGAAGGCTTTTCGCTACTCAGCGCCAAGCGTGAATTTGATCTCGATCTGGCGGCCATTGCCGAGAACTGGCGACACGGCAGCGTGGTGCGTTCCTGGCTACTTGATTTAACCGCTGATTTTTTAAAGCATGATCGTGCCCTCGATGGTGTAGCCCCAATAGTGCCCGATTCTGGCGAAGGTCGATGGGCTGCGCAAGAAGCAATTGAACTTAGTGTGCCCGCACCAGTATTGTCGGCTGCGCTGAATTCACGATTTGTCAGCCAGGGTGAAGATGAATACAGCGCAAAATTACTAGCAATGATGCGCAAAGGATTTGGCGGGCACGCGGTGGTGGTGGCACAGAACAAGTAGTTTGGCAACAATATCAAACACCCGTACTAGCCCGGCGGTCTCAGAATAAATGCTTGTAAACACCACTGAATAGTGGCGTGTTCATTTTTCAGCAGTAGGTTCGGCTGGTTTCAAGAGGTGGCCCAGGGCCATTAAGCCCCACGTTGGGGGTTAGTTTGCGGTCGATACTGGGCAAAGAAGTTATCTATCTATCGCACCCACGCGCTATCCCGCTGAACGGAGAGCAAAAGCTCGCAACACTTATTTTAAAAAATTACTGCGCACCCGACTTGTCTGCTTCCACTACATTCAACGCTATCGGCGCTTGCGGCACAAACGGTTCCACTTCAATTGCGCAATATTTGATCTCAATAATCTCCAACTCTTCCGTACCGCCCGGTGCTCGAAGTACGACGGTATCACCTTCGCGGGCTTTCATGAGCGCACGGGCTAGCGGCGAAATCCAGGTGATGTGGCCGCGCTTTAAATCCAGCTCGTCAATGCCGACGATGGTGATGGTTTTCTCAAACCCTTCGGCATTCGCATAGGTCACCGTTGCACCGAAAAAAACTCGCTCTGCCGCATCATCTTCACGCGGCGCAGCCGAGCTAATTTCTTCGGCAATATCGAGGCGCCCGGTCAGAAATCGCAAGCGCCGATCAATTTCGCGCAGGCGTTTTTTACCGTATTGATAGTCTGCATTTTCACTACGGTCGCCATTTTTCGCGGCCCATGAAACCGCCACCGTCACGGCAGGACGCTCTTTGTTCAGCAAATACGTCAATTCATTTTTTAAACGTTGATGACCGCCAGGCGTAATGTAGTTTTTACTGCCGGGCGGAAGTGGCAGAGGTCCGGCTTCGAGCTCATCCTCATCTTGATCCGTTTCTTTGGTAAATGCTTTACTCATCGGTTTTGACCATCATTTCAGCTGCGTCAAAAACTGTTTCAAACCGCTCAGCAACATCTCCACCGCAATCGCCGTTAGGATGAGCCCCATCAGCCGCTCCACCGCTTCCATGCCACGAGTTCCCAGCAGTTTTTCGATGCGCTCACCGAGGGTCAATATGAGCGTGGTCACCAGCATCGCCGCGGTCAAGGCGCCAATCCAGAGCATCAGCTTGGCGGGCTCATGCGAGACCATTATCATCACCGTTGCCAACGCAGATGGTCCCGCAATCATCGGAATCGCGAGCGGCACAATGAACGGCTCGTGATCCAGCGTATCGCCAAATAATCCCTCGGGCGATTTAAACACCATACGAATTGCAATCATGAATAAAATCACACCGCCTGCAATCGAAAGCGATAGCTCGGAAAGATGCATCAGTTCTAAAAACTGGCGTCCACAAAGCATGAACCCAACCAACATGACATAAGCGATCAAGCACTCACGCAGCACCACCAGGACGCGGCGGCGAGAATCGACCTGCTTTAAAAGCGAGGCAACCACGGTGACGTTACCCAGCGGATCGAGGACAAGGAATAGCAAAAAAAAAGCGGAAATAAGATCAGCGTTCATGCTGCATTTTACCTGCCGGATGCAAAAGACCCGCCATTTATACGTCTGTTAAAGCAGGGCCAGCGCCACGCGAAGTTTTTTAGTCAGCTTTGCGGCAACGAGATAGTATGAGCGCTGAATCAGCGCTCTTAATTCAGCATCACCGATTTGCTTGAGATCTTTCACTTGTACCCATTTTGCGCGTGCAAGGTACGGCGCCGGAATGAAACCGGGACGATCCGCATATTGCAGAAATAAATCATCATCCACTTTGAACGAGACGTGCGGCTTGCCTGCGCGATCAACGAATACGACGGCGAACATCTTGCTGCCGATGGTATAAACATAATCGATTTCCCATTTACGCTCACTTAGTGCGTGCGGCAGGGATGCGCAGAATTTTTGAATTTGAACAATATTCATGTTTGGCTACATTAAATAGCAGAAAAATAATTGATGACAAAAAACCTGACGCATGCGGACTTCAATCGCCACGCTATTGCTTCGAAACGCCTGCTGATGAGGGTGTTTCATTTTTTATAAGTGACTGCCGCGCCTGATCGAGGGCGGCACATACCTGCGCCGCACCCTCTGCCAATCGAGGCCCTGCGCGCAAGATCGGGTCTGAGGCGACGCGATAAATGCGCTTGGCATCCCATGCCATCAATCCCCGATAGCGGGGCCATGGCGACTCCTCTCGTTTTTCGGAGGCGGTGTAGATAATCGTATTCGGCTGTTTACGAAACAACTCTTCCAGCGGCGCGACGAACACCAGCGGCGCCACGTCTGCAAACATATTCACGCCACCACATAGTCGAATTACTTCGCTGATGGCATGGTCGCGATTTACTGTCATCAGCGGCTCACGTGAAATCTCAAAAAAAACACTTATCTTTGACTTTGCGGAGCTTACGTTGCGCAGTGCTGCTATCTTCTGCTCAAATTCAACCGCCGCACGCTCGCCGGGATTGGTGAGCCCCGCCAGTACCCCGATATTCCGCAACGCACGCGGCACATCATTCATGTGTTCAATTTCGAGGGCGAACACCGGAATGCCGAAACCGCGAATACGCTCAAGATCAGATGCGCGATTACCTGACTTCCACGCCAGCACCAAATCAGGTTTAAGCGCCAGCAACGCTTCGAACGATACGCCTGCCGCATCGGATACCTGCGGCAGCTTCTTTGCGCTTGATGGGTAGTCGCTGAAAGCCGAAACCGCCACCAGCTTGTCACCCGCGCCTGCCGCATAGGCAAGCTCGGTCAATGACGGCGCGAGCGCGACAATGCGCTGCGCGGGCTGTTGAAGGGTGACGATCTGTTTGGCATCATCAACGACAGAAATGGCTTGAAAACCATCTGCCTTAAAAGCCAAAAGTGAAGCCGCGCATCCATACACAGCTGATAAAAATATTCGCGAAAACTGTTTAAGCAAAATATCGCTTCGCCAATGCCAGCCGCTTTTCATAAGCTTCGCGCGCAATCGCAATGTCTTCCAGAAAATAAGGCAATTCTTGCAACGTAATCGCCTGCGCTGCATCCACCAGCGCTTTTTTCGGCACCGGATGCATATCCACCAGCAGCATATTCGCGCCCGCAATCACGCCTTGTGCGGCAACGTGAAAAATATCCAGAATGCCGTCGGGCGATGCGCCGCGCATGCCGACCGAGTGCGAGGGGTCGACGCAGACCGGCATGCGCGTCATGCGATGCACCACCGAGACATGGCCAAAATCGACCAGATTACGATGCGGATCGCCTAGATTCGTTTTCATCCCACGCAGGCCAAACACGATTTTTGTATTGCCTTCAGATGCGCAGTATTCAGCCGCCATCAGTGATTCATCCATTGTGATGCCGAAGCCGCGCTTCAATAAAATCGGAAATTCACGCTGCCGACCGACAGCTTTGAGCAATTCGAAATTTTGCGTATTGCGCGTGCCGATTTGCAGCATCACGCCCGTCGGTCTGCCCGTTTTATGCAGCGCTTCATTAATCTCGTCGAGATGCGCTTCACGCGTAATTTCCATCGAAATTATTTTGATGCCGTATTTGCCCGCCGATTCGAACACCCACGGCAAACATTCGCTGCCCATTCCCTGAAAGGAGTACGGACTGGAGCGCGGCTTGTAGGCGCCCATGCGCGCGCACACCTGCCCATGATCGCGCAAACATGCAAAAGTTTGCTCGACAAATTCGCGCGTATCGACTGCGTTCAAGCCCGCAAATGTATGCAGATTGTTTTGGCTAAACGTGACGCCGTTATAGCTAAAACTCGTGTTGTGCTCATCAGCCTGATGACGGCCGAGAATGCGAAGTTCTGTCGCCATACTTATTCCGATGTATTGATGCGGCGTGCACGAACAGCCTCGGCCAACTGCATCAGCGAAGTCTCGGTGCTGGCCCAATCAATACAGGCATCCGTCACCGACACACCATATTCCAGCGGCTTGCCGACCATGATATCCTGACGGCCTGGATTTAAATGGCTCTCGATCATCACGCCGACAATTCGGTTATCACCCGCCGCAATTTGTGCGGCAACATCGGTGGAAACATCCATCTGCTTTTGATATTGCTTGGAGGAATTGGCATGCGAAAAATCAACCATCACGCGCGGTGCGAGTGCTGATTTTGCCAATTCTGCACAAGCGGCTTCCACGCTGGCGGCATCATAGTTCGGCGTTTTACCGCCACGCAAAATGATGTGGCAATCTTCATTGCCCGCGGTAGAAACAATCGCCGAGTGACCGCCCTTGGTGACGGACAAAAAGTGATGTGGGGCGGCAGCGGCCTTGATGGCATCAACGGCGATTTTAATATTGCCATCGGTACCATTTTTGAAACCGACCGGACACGATAAACCGGATGCCAGTTGTCGGTGTGATTGGCTTTCAGTGGTGCGCGCACCGATCGCGCCCCACGCGATCATGTCAGCATAATATTGTGGCGTGATGAGATCGAGATATTCTGTAGCGGCAGCGAGCCCGAGCTCGTTGATATCCACCAACAGCCTGCGCGCCATGCTCAGACCTTTGTTGATGTCATGGGTTTCATCCATATCAGGATCGTTGATGTAACCCTTCCAGCCGACGGTGGTGCGGGGCTTTTCAAAATACACGCGCATCACAATAGTGAGATCCGCTTCCATCGTCAACCGCAGCGCCTGCAAGCGCCGCGCGTACTCCATTGCTGCATCGTAATCGTGAATAGAACATGGACCAACAATCACCAGCAGCCGGTCATCACCGCGATGCATGATTCGGTGAATTTCCTCGCGCGCACGATAGACCGTGCTGGAAGCTTTTTCGGTGCAGGGGTATTCGCGCATTAAGTGCGCCGGGGGCGAAAGTTCTTTGATACCGCTGATGCGCGTGTCGTCAATGTTGTAAGGCATGTCGTCTGCTCTTTCATTTGCTGTTTCGTTTACGGACGCAAGATTGCGTGAGCTTTCCGTGACTAACTTCAAACTGGCTTTAATTGATACTGGATTTTGCGTGCTCATTGTCTCATTCTCGCAGTGCTGATTAATTCGGTGATCATTAAGGCGCTGGATTTGACGGCCAAAAAAAACCGCCGGTTATTGAAGCCGGCGGTTTTGGAATTTTTTTGCGTCACATCTGAATCTAGCGTTGTGCACAATCCTTCCAGCCGCCAAGGCTCGGGAAATAGGATTGCCAGAAATAGATATTTGCTGTGTACATGTCCAGATATTATCAGGGCTTACGCGGGTTGTGCAAGTGGATTGATAAATCCGCAAAAAGCCCAGTGTTGTTCACGGCGCAATAATTAACGTCGTAGCCGGATTCACCATCCGCCATCCCATTCATCAGTCATGTGGCGATGCTGCCCGCAAGGTTGCGCCAGATAAGGTCCGCTTTGTTGTCGCCATTCAGGTCCAGCATCCGTATCACCCGCCAGGTTATGGTCGGCTCTCAAGATACCCGCCACGGCGGTTTTGGCGGTGCCGTTCATGGTCCGCATAATAGTGATGGCACCGTTGATGATGCGCCATACCAGATCGCTGTTGCCGTCTAGCTTGAAGTCGTTGGCGGCAAAAGCGGGTGATGATGGGGCCAGCACACCCAACATTTCGGCACCAAAAATTTAAAACACTCCCGCAGATTGGCGCAGCAGAGGCAAAAAAAAATCTACCATTATTTAAAAAATTTCCGCAGCCGGCCCCGGAAGCTGAAGCTTGCTCCCAATTCCGAGTTCATAGGTATTGCCAAACAGTAACTGCGAAATATTATTGCGCAAACTTGTTGCGCAATAATCGGGCATAAAAAAGATTTATACCGATGGCTTGAATACCAGCGCGGAACCATTGTTGCACCAACGCTGGCCGGTAGGCGCGGGGCCGTCGTTAAATATGTGCCCATGATGCCCGCCGCAGCGTGCGCAATGATATTCGCTGCGCGGGTAGATTAGTTTGAAATCACGTTTCTTTTCAAACACGCCGGGCAAGGCTGTGAAAAAACTCGGCCAACCCGTACCGCTGTCGAATTTCATCTCTGAGGTATACACCGCCAAATCGCAGCCGGCACAATGAAAAACACCTTTGCGCTTTTCATCGTTTAACGGATTGGCAAAAGGCCGGTCGGTGCCTTCATCGCGTAATACACTATATTGCGCCGAAGTTAAACGCTTTTTCCATTCGGTGTCAGGCAGTTCAAGTTTTTCAAACTTGGGGGCGGGTTCGTTCGCTTGTTTAAGTGCCATTTTGATAGTCTCCGGACTGGGGAAGGGTGTGGCAGGACCACGTTGGGCGTTGGCTAGCTTTGCCACTGCTGCGGCACCAGCAACACCGAACAACCCTGATAAAAAATTGCGTCGTTTCATTTGCTGCTCCATCATTATTGGGCGATGCACGTGGTACGTAAACTGACCGGATTTGGTTTCACTTGCCCGAAATTTTTTTACACGAAGTCGCTTTTGCACGAAACAACCTCCACGCACGGGAGGTGAAGTGAGTTGTGGGTACCACCATCCATGCGCCCTGCCGTGTTTCCATTAGCCAAAGCCCGCCATGGCTTACCACTCGCCGAAACTGCAACCACGGCACATAAAATTTCTCGATCCCTGAAGTCCCCACTGCTTCACCACCCACACCGTCCTCGGACACTGACAGCCAGGCGTTGTTGCTATGTTTTTCCACAAATTTATCAAGCGTGTCTTTGGCCACCCAGACTACACCGACAAAAAACACCAGACATAGAATTGCAAAGCCGTATAGCAAACTTGCGCCAATTGAGCTGTTACCCCGCCACAATAAATAACCGATTACGACCGCGACCATCACCACCAGCCGAAAGCCACGAACGCCAAACTTTTCAGCGATTACCGCGGCCACCGCGCGCCAAGCGAAGCCATCATGAAATCTGAGCGGAATTTTTTCCGCGTCGATCCCGGTCCCGATGCCGGTCTCGGCATCGTCCAGCGCGGAGTAGTCTGCCGCCGTGGCCAAACTACGCCGTACCGCCGACCGTCAAGCCCTCAATCATCAAAGTAGGCTGCCCAACGCCGACGGGCACACTTTGCCCCTCTTTTCCACACACGCCCACGCCAGAATCGAGCTGCATGTCGTTACCAATCATCGTGATATGTTTAAGAGATTCGATACCGTTACCAATCAGCGTCGCACCGACCACTGGATAAAGAATTTTGCCGTCTTCCACCATGTAGGCTTCTGATGCGGAGAACACAAATTTTCCGCTGGTGGTATCAACCTGACCGCCACCAAAATTCACCGCGTACAAACCACGTTTGATGGAGGCCACAATTTCCTCTTTGCTGCGGGTGCCGCCGAGCATATAGGTATTGGTCATGCGCGGCATGGGGATATGCGCATACGACTCGCGACGTGCGTTACCCGTAACGGCCGTTTTCATTAAACGCGCATTCAGCGTGTCCTGCATATAGCCCTTCAGGATGCCATTTTCGATCAACACATTGCGCTGGCTGGGATTGCCTTCATCGTCGATATTCAATGACCCTCGCCGATCCTGGATAGTGCCGTCGTCCACCACAGTCACATCATCTGCGGCAATACGCTCCCCGATACGTTCAGAAAATACTGAACTGCCTTTACGGTTGAAGTCGCCCTCCAGGCTATGACCGATGGCCTCATGCAACAAGATGCCCGGCCAGCCCGCGCCCAGCACCACCGTCATTTGGCCAGCAGGGGCGGGACGTGCATCAAGATTTATCAGCGCCTCGCGAACCCCTGCCGCCGCAATATTGCGCAGCACATCGTCCGTAAAATAATGGTAATCATAGCGCCCGCCGCCACCTGTATGGCCTTGCTCGCGGCGACCATTTTGTTCCGCGATGATGGTCAAACCAATATGCACCAGTGGACGTACGTCAGCAGCAATCACACCGTCGTGCCTTGCCACCATCACCACTTCGTATTCCCCCGAGAGACGACCCATGACTTCTTTGACGCGGGGGTCGATTGCCCGCGCAAATTGTTCCAGACGTTCAAGGATGCGAACTTTTTCTGCGTCTGATAAGCTCGAAATAGGATCATTGGGCGTGTATAACGATGACGCACGCAAAGAACTTGCGCGCGAGCCTGGGTTTTTTGCAATCGCTTTCACGCTTCCGTTGCCACCGGCCCGCGCAATACTTCGTGTCGCTACAGCAGCATCACGAAGCGCAGGCAGGCTGATGTCATCAGAGTAAGCGAACGCCGTCTTTTCGCCAGAAACAACGCGAACGCCTACGCCTTGGTCAATATTAAAGCTGCCTGACTTCACGCGCCCTTCTTCGAGACTCCAGCCTTCTGATCGAGAATATTGAAAATACAAATCAGCGTAATCGGCATCATGCGTCATGATGTCGCCAAATACCGTCTCAATTGACGAGTCGGTCAGGCTGTAAGGGCTGAGCAACGTGTCGCGGGCAATTTCCAGATGGCTTGTGTGCATATAAGTTTCAGTGGCCTAAATTTGTTTAAAGGTGCCTAAAATGCGATTGGCGAGCGCAGGCAAGCTTTTGCGGATCGTCTCTTGATAATGGGGATTGACCCCGGCTACTACAACCCCCGACCCGCGCGGAAGACGATCAAGAATGACGCCCCAGGGGTCAATAATCATCGAGTCGCCGTGTGTTTCGCGGCCATTGACGTGGTACCCACCCTGAGCCGGCGCTATCACATACGCAAGCGACTCAATTGCCCGGGCGCGCATCAGCGGTTCCCAATGGGCCTTGCCCGTCGTTGCCGTGAATGCGGAAGGCACCACTATAATATCAACATCGCCCATCGCACGATACAGCTCGGGAAATCGCAAATCGTAGCAAATTGACAACCCGATCTTACCGAATGGGGTTTTCACTACCACGACCTTATCACCCGCTTCGATGGTGCGACCTTCGGAAAAGTTTTCAGTCCCCATCGTTAGATTAAAAAGGTGAATCTTGTCGTAACGCGCGACTTGTTTGCCTTGGCTATCGTAAACCAAACAAGTATTACGCACCTTCCCGGCAATTTCCGAGAACAGCGGGATTGAACCGCCAATCAGCCAGATTCCATGCCTAGCCGCAATATTGGACATCCATTGCTGGATCGGGCCCTCTCCCTCGTGCTCTCTCACGGCAACTTTATCGGTTTCTTTCATGCCCATGATCGCAAAATATTCAGGCAAAGCAACAATGCGCGCACCACTGGTTGCGGCCAATTCAATCAGGCGCGTCGCCTCCTCCAGATTGGCTTCCACTCTGGGCCCGCTTGCCATTTGCACTGCCGCGACGCGAAAGAACGATTGCGTTGCCTGCGCAGCCTCGATGAGTGGTTCCGGGAGTAATTGAGTTTGTTTAGTGATGATCACGGGCTGATATCAACTTCAGAAGTATTTACCGGTGCTTTGGTTGGTTCGGGGAATGGCAATGGCAACGGCATAGCTTTTACGGGTTTATCAAAAGTGTTTTGAGCCGCCTTCTTTGAGGCCGCAACCGCGCTTTCCGCAATAGTGCTTTCCAAAATAGTGCTTTCCAAAATAGCGCCTTCCAAAACTACAGGCAGAATCGCCGCCTTGGCAGGCTGGTTCGGGGCGTTAGCGGCCGGCAACGCCTCTGGCGTGGATGGCGTTGCCGTGGGCGCTCCGCCTGCACCACGACCAGCCCCTCCAGTCCCTATGCGTTCCACTTCCGGATTATCCCATGTTCCCGAAACGGCATATTTGAACGAGAACAACTTTTCAAATGGATTGCCGATCACCTTCTGACCTAGATAAACAGCAACGCCTACCAATGGGTTTAACGTAAATAGCCCTGCGCTTAATGCCACCGTTTCATCGAGTTTTGGTGCGACCGTAAATGTCAAGTTGGCGCGCTCGGTGGGCAATGCGATATCGCCCGTCATCTTGACCACCGCAGCAGGGCCCACAATTTCAAAATTCTCGGTAAACATCACCCCACGATCAATTCGAACATCACCCCCTACCCGATCAAAGGCGAAACCATTGGAGAAAATATCGCGAAAATCGAGCGTGATCCGGCGCGGTAATGACTGCAAGCTTATCAAGCCCAACAACTTCCCCGCGCCGGCCTCAACCTTGGTGAACGAGCCGTTCGTGCTTTCGAACTTGAAATCGCCCGACAAGTTCGCCGTCGCAAAATCAAATGCATGCCCCGGCCACGATAATTTACCTTCGAGCTTGCCCGTACCACCGCGAATTTGATCGCCATGACCAAATTGCGACAGCAGCGCGTTCAAGTTTGATGTTGCAACTTTTAGATTCATCACGGTGCGCGACCCAACGGTGGGCGCCACCGCAGCAGGCGCGGATGCGGAAGCAGCAGCCGGTTTGCGATCAGGATCCCCCGCCCGCTGCCATAACCCTTCCATTTCGAGCTTCGCGTGCCCATTGGAGATGATGAGCTGGTCGATACGCCAATTCGGGCCCTGCGGCGTGGCACGAAGCTCCAGCTTGCCCATCCAGCGATCTTTCAGCTTGAAATTGTCCGCGATAATATCTAGCGCAGGAAAATCAGCCTCTACGGTCGGCGGGCGAGCCGATGTGGTGACCACTGGCAACGGCCCAGAGGGAGCCGCGATTGAAGAGTTTGCAGCCACAGCTTGATCGGCAAGCTCAAAGCTTTTCAGGCGTGCGCGCACCAGGCCGCGATCATTGAAAGCGCCAGGCCGCCACGTAAAATCTCCACTCGCCTCTTGGCCTTCAACTTGAAACTGCCAGTCATCAGATGCATGACGGCCCTTCAGCGTCAGCGCTTTGAACACGCGGCCGTAGGCAACCAGGACGCCGAATTTCATGTCAACACCCGCTAAAATCCCGCCATTGCCGTCATTTTTTGCGCTTGTCGCTGCAGCGGCATTGCCGTCGCCCGCAATCGGAATATAAAAATTGCCCACTGCCGCACGCCACGCATCAAAATCAAATTTTGGTAGCGTCCCTTCGAGCCAAACGCCTTCCGTAATATTTGCCGTGTTGGTGCCGGGGCCGACTATCGCAACGGCTCCGAACAAACCCTGTGGCTGGCCAGCGCTATCAAAACGCCGCTGAAAGCGAGCATCCACGCGGGATTCCAGCGCACCCGTCAAACCCGCGCCGGTCGCGCCAGACGATGGCGCGTTACCCGCGAGCGTCACATGCAACCGCTCAACGGGTTCCCCAACGTCAGTGATGATTACCTTTAAGGCCCGCAGCTCATCGATGCGTTTTGCAATTGGATAAGGCAGGAGCGAGCTCACACCGGACAGCGGCGAATCAATGATGATTTCGGTGCCGTTTTTACCGGGCATACTCGACAATATGCGACCTCGAAAATCAGCCGTCCCGGTTACTTGTCGCGGCATTTTAAATGCCAGCACGTTTTGAAGCTGCGCCACATCAGCCCGGGCCGTAAATTCTGTGGTCACACCGGAGTCTCGATTGCTGGTGATGGCAATGCCAACAGGATTATCGAACGCTGTGCCCTGCAAATTAGAGCTTTTTACGCTTGATTCTGTAAATGCAATTGCGCCACTGAGGTTGTTGATCACTGGTCCGAAGTTTAATTTCGCGCTGCCGCGTGCCAGCTGATAACTCCCGTTCACATTCAGTTTTGCCAATGCTTTTTCCTCAGCGGTGCCGAGCGGAATTTTTAGCGCCAAATCCAGTTTGCCTGGCCCCTCAATCGCAGCGAATTTGGTAAACGCACCCACATTATTGACAAGCGGACTTTCACGTAAAAAACGCGAGATGTCTTCCGCGCGAGCATCGATTGCACTACTCAGGGTCAATATCGAGGGATGTTGCTTGGTGTCTTCAATGTTGAGGGCGGTTTTTCTGAGTTGCGCATCATAAATACGCGCGCTGTCAATTTTTGCGCTGATCCTGGTGTTTTCAAAACTCAGAATGCCAGTAATGTCGTTTACTACCGGCCATCCTTCGGCATAGCGAAAATCAACCTTCTTTAAGTTGGCGTCTGCTTTAAATACTCCGCCTTTTCCCTGATGAAATGGGAAATCGTAAATTTCACCTCTTACTAAAAAATCCGCGTTGGTAATTTCGCCGCCTTGCACTGCCCAGCCAATATATTCACGTGTATTCGCGAGGCCATTAGGCACATAGCTCGCGAACGCCAGCGCGTTAGCTTTAACAATCTTGCCCGCGATATCAAGCGTTCCCGGCCCTTTTTCTTCGGCCGCGCGCGCGCCTCCGGACCGGAATCGTGAATATTTCCCCTTAAAGTCAAGGCTCATATCTGCATTATTTGCCGCCACTCTATCAACCTTTACTTCGAGCATATCCGGCGTAATTTTCCATGAACCTGCACCGGCGAATTGTTCAAACTTCAGCGGCTGCGCAAATTCCTGCGGCGCATCGAGGATCACGTTTTTAGATGCAATGCTGAATTGCCCGCCCTTGTTGTCGCCCTCAATTTCACCCGAAAACCCTGACACGCCAGGCAATCTTTCGAAATTGTTAATCGCAAAATCGGTAACGTTTCCTTTGACCTTATAGGCGGCAGGCGAGTCAATATAGCCATCCCAAGAAAAGCTGGATTGCCGCACCAAGCCGCGCGGGCTATAGCGAGCCACCACCGCACGCACCTCTTTTCCGACCGGAAGAAACTCAATCAGCGCCGCCATTACTTTCAGTTCAATACCGTTGGCGGTTACCTCGCCGCGGGCTTTTGCAATATCGGATTGATTTTGCAATTTCAACGAAAAATCAGCCGCCGGCAGCACCACGCCTTCCTTGGTGCGCAGCTCAAGCGCCTTGCTGGCAATCGCGAATCCGTCGACCTGGGCAACGTACTCAAGACGCCCGGCAAGTTTCGCAAGGTTCAGTGAGGCGAGTCCCGGCTCCAGCTGGGCGCTCGCATTTGTAAAGTGCATATCTGCGGTAATGGCGCGAATAGGGTCAGCTGATTTGGTATCAATATCGAGCCACGCCCGAAGGTTTCCAAACCCGGACTGCAAGGAATCCGGCACCTTCACGTGCTCGCGTAATTCTTTCAAATTCGCGTTAGATGCCGCAACATAAATCGGCCCACTAACCGCCCACCGCCCAGACTCGTGATTGAGCGTTAGCGTGCCAGTTGCCTCAATTTTCTGCGCGAGCGCCGTGGGCGGATTAGCCGCAAAGCCCAGCACATGTGCCGATCCGCGCTTCTTGATCACCACCTCCACATTCGCAAAGCTCAGATCCTGATTAGGGGTCAACTCATCATGCCAAATCAGGCTTGCGTTTCTGATTTCAACCCCGGGCTGATCCAGCAAAAATGTGAGCAACTGGCCATCATCTGGCGTTGTTTCGGGCGCATTGAGCGCGCGCCCTGCAAAATAAATAAGCCCGTCTGTGCGCCGAGATAGCGCTAGCGCGGGTCCCTCGATATAAAACTCGGCAAGGCGCACCTGGCCCACAAATAGTGACCACCATGACAAACCAGCCCGCAGACTCGGCAATTTAAGGGCCGGACTACCGGCCAGCCGAGCCGCTGATGGCGCATTGGAAGCGTTGGCTTCAGACTCCAAAAACACCACATTCTCAAGCTCAATGTAGGGCATGAAGCCATCCCATCCGCCGCGAATGGCGCTGGCGGATACGTCCATGCCCGAAGCGGTGGCGACACGGCTGACAATTTCGCTTTGATAACGCTCGATATTAGGCAACACCGCATATTTGAGCGCCAGTGTCACCAGCGCGAACAACAAAGCAACGGCAATCACCAACCAATACAAGGCAAGACCACAAAGGCGGCTAAGGTGGAAGAAATGGGATCGAAATTTTGCGATGATGTCGTACCGATTGTTGCTCAAACGCGAGAGATAAATTCTAAAATGCCGGACGGGCGTCTAACGTGCGATATTTAACGTGCGGCGGGTAATGTGCAATCTAAATTTATCCTGCAATACTATTCTAACGCTCATGGGACGACGCTGACTACAACCGTTCAAACAAACAACGGTTTAATGTAAATCGGAAACCTCGTGCAATCCCTTGTAATTCAGAGCTGTAAAAATATTCAAGGCCGTACAAATCAACCCGATGCCATTAAGCAATATCCCCTTCGACACCAAACTTGACCGCATGTTCCACGCATCTCGTTATGCGGAGCGGCTCTGCGCCACAAGCCCTTCACTGATTGACGATCTGCGCGCGCACGGCCATGAGGCCCTGCTCATCAGCGAAATAGTTTCGCAGGCTGTTTCAGATAAAAATGCCGTCGACCTCAATTCGATCACCGCTCTCAATACACGCCTGCGTCGGTTGCGCCAACGCACCCTATTGCGTTTGATCTATCGAGACATCAATAGTCTGGCTGATCTCGACGAAGTCGTGACGACTATCTCTGCACTGGCTGATTTTGTATTAAACGCCGCATTGAATTTTCATCACCCGCAAGTCGCCGACAAGTTTGCTCTGTCACTGGCCGCGCGAGCCGATGACAAAGCGCAACTGGTCATCGTCGGCATGGGTAAGCTGGGCGGACATGAGCTTAATGTTTCGTCAGATATCGACCTTATTTTTGTTCATTCGGCAGATGGGGAGGCCACCGCTGAAAAATCTTGGCACGAGTTTCACTGCGAACTTGGTAAACGCGTTATCCGCAGCATCGATGATGTCACCGAAGACGGCTTTGTATTTCGTGTCGATATGCGGCTGAGGCCCTATGGTGCCAGCGGCGCGCTGGTGGTCAGCTTGGCCGGGCTTGACACTTACTTTCGTACTCAGGCGCGGCCGTGGGAGCGCTACGCCTGGCTGAAAGCACGCGCCATCACGGGGGCCGCATCAACGATTCATGATCTCGCCAAGATGGTCATGCCGTTTGTTTACCGTCGCTATCACGACTACGGCGCGATCGAGGAAATGCGCGACATTCATAGCCAGATTCGCGCTGAGGCGACCAAGCGTAATCGGCTCAACGATATCAAGGTCGGCCCTGGCGGAATTCGCGAGGCGGAATTTGTGGTGCAAATGCATCAATTGATTCGCGGCGGTCGCGAGCATCGATTGCAAATTGCCTCCACCCGCGAATCGCTGAGCGTGATCGCAAGTCTTGGCTTGATGGATGCGGTGCGCGTGGACAGTCTGCGCGCGGCGTATATTTTTCTACGCAATCTTGAACATCGTTTGCAATATGTGGACGACGCACAAACGCAGGCGCTGCCGACCCACGATGTGGAGCAGCGGCGAACAGCTGAAACGATGAATTTTGTCGACTGGGCCGCATTTTGTAGCGCATTGAAAACCTATCGCGATTGCGTGACCGCTGAATTTGAGAACGTGTTTGTGAAGCCGATTGAGGATTCAAAAAAATCCAGCTCTGAGCAGGTAACTGGTCTGGAAGCCAATATCCACGAGGTGTTTGGCGAATATCATGTTGATGAAAAAACGTCAAAAGCAATCGCCGCACGCATTGGCGCATGGGTGCGTGCATCACGAACCGCCACGCTATCGATAAAAGTTCGCACCCGCATGGAATCATTGATCCCGTTAGCGTTGCGCGCCGCACTTGCTCATGACGCGTCCTCCGCGACGGCGTTTCGTCTGTTCGACTTACTCGATGCTATTGATAAACGTGAAACCTATTTGGCGTTGTTAAGCGAACACCCGGGCGTGTTGAACCGCGTCGCGCGGATCGCGGCTAAAAGCGCCTGGGCGGCGGATTTTATGAAGAAGCATCCGGTGCTGCTTGATGAGTTGTTGCACAATAAAAACACCGTCATCGATTGGTCGGCGGAGCGCGAAAATCTGCATCAGCAATCAGTCAGGCTTGCCGCGGACACCGAAGCGCTTTATGAACTATTACGTCACACCAAACAGGTTATCACCTTAAAACTTAACATCGCCGACATCGAAGGCCGCATGAGCGTGATGGCTTTGTCCGACGGCCTGTCCATGCTTGCTGATATGCTGCTGGAAACCACCCTCAAGCTCGCCTGGCTGAGTATGAAAGTTGCGGAAACACCGATCCTCACGGGGTTTGCAATCATCGGCTACGGCAAGTTGGGCAGCAAAGAATTAGGCTATGCCTCCGATCTCGATCTGGTGTTTTTATACGATGAAAATTCGGGCATCGCCAACGATAAATATGCCAGGCTGGCGCAGCGATTAAGTAGCTGGCTCAACACCATGACCGCCGGCGGTGTGCTCTATGAAACTGACCTTCGTCTACGTCCGGACGGCGCCAGTGGCATGCTCGTCTCCAGTCTCGGCGCGTTCCGCGATTACCAATTCACACGCGCCTGGACTTGGGAGCATCAGGCGCTCACCAGAGCTCGCTGGTGCGCAGGCGACACCGCACTAGCCGCGCCGTTTGACACAATCCGAAACGAGGTACTTTCGAAGCCTCGCGACAGAGAACAATTGCGCCTTGAAATAGTCGAGATGCGCGACAAAATGCGCGCCGAGAAAGACAAACCCGACAAAGATCGTCCCCATCAAATCGAGCTAAAACACACGCGCGGCGGTATCGTGGACGTAGAATTTATTGTCCAATATCTAATCCTCGCCTACTCTCAAGAGCATTCTGATTTCCTGAAAAACCTCGGCAATTTTGCATTGCTGATGCGCGCCGGCGCGCTCGGCATTTTGCATGAAGATATCGCCGCCAAAGTCGCCAAAGCCTATCTTGTTTATCGCGAGCAACAACATTCGGCGCGCAACAATAACCAGCTTAAAACGTGGGTCGCAGACGATGCGCTGGGCAATGAGCGGCATGCGGTGATGGCGGCGTGGACGGCGCTATTTGGCTAGTTCATCTGGCATACAAACGGTCATACCCAACCCAGCCTTATGGGCGGGGAATCTGCTTTTTATGATGTGGCCAAACAGCAAATCCCTTGAAAAAACACCTTAGAATGACAAAGTGCCTTCCGCACCAGCGCGGTGTTCAGAGCACTTTAGGCCCAATCGGCAATAGAACCGGGGGGTTCATTACATTTCAGCACTCTTGTTTTTCTTCGTCGCATTCTCAAGCATCTCCGCCGCCGCTTTTTTCGTCGCCGCCGTAATCGTAATCCCGCCCAACATCCGCGCGATTTCATCCACTCGCTCAGCACCTACCAACGGCGTAATCGAAGTGGCAACCACGCCATCGCGTGACATTTTGGCGACTTGGAATTGATTGACGGCGCACGCGGCGACTTGCGATAAATGGGTGACGGCCAGGACCTGGTGATCGCGGCCCAAGGACCGCAACAGCCGCCCCACGACTTCAGCGACGCGACCCCCGATACCGGCATCCACTTCGTCAAAAATCATGGTGCCGACGCCACCTTTGGTGGATGCCATCATTTGAATCGCAAGCCAGACACGCGATAGTTCGCCGCCTGAAGCGATTTTTGCGAGCGGACCGAGTGGCTGGCCTTCATGCGCGGCGACCTGAAATTCGCAGGCTTCCAAGCCACTGGCAGAGGGCTCGCGGGGTGAGAATTCAACCCCAAATTTGCCGCCGGGCATGGCGAGGTCTTGTAGCGATTTGGTGACGTCCATCGCAAATTTTTTCGCGGCGGTTTGGCGTGCTTTGGTGAGCTTTTTTGCCGTCTCCATATAGGCGATTTCCGCGGCGCACTCTTGCTCAATCAGCGCATCCAGCGATTGTCCGCCGCCCAGAGAGGTTAACCGATCGCGTTTTTGTTGCAACATTTCTGGAATGCGTTTCGGCTCAATCCGGAATTTACGCGCGATTTCCTGCACATCAGAAATTTCACGATCTAAATCCGCCAAACGTTCAGGATCAAGATCCAGTTTTTGCAAGTAGTGGCGCAGCTCGGTCACGGCTTCGCGCAATTCCACGCTGGCGCTTTCGATGAGCTTCACCGCCTCTTTAAGCGCGGGGTCGGTATCCGCAGCTTGACCTAGATCGACGATGATTTCATCGATCTGCGTGAGCGCCGCCGACTCGGATTCGGAAAGCGCGTTAATCGCCGCATCAGTCGCTGAAATTAGGCTCGCCGCGTTCGCCAAACGACGTTGATCGCCGAGCGTTTGTTCCCAACGCGTGCTACTGAAATTCAGTTTTTCAAACTCTGAAATTTGATAACTCAAGTCTTCAAATTCACGCGTAATCGAAGCTTCGTTTGCTTCGCGCGCAGCGCGGGTAGTGGCAAGCAGCGACCAGGCCGCGTGTCTGACTGACAAGGACTCAAGCAAATTGGTGTTGCCTGAGAAATCGTCCAGCAACGTTAATTGCGAATCGCGTTTTAACAGCGTCTGATGTTCATGCTGGCCGTGAATATCAATCAGCAGCGCTGCCAAATCACGCGCTTGACTGAGCGTCACCGAGGCACCATTGATGAACGATTTTGAGCGGCCGCTGGCATCCAGCACGCGGCGGAAAATGCAAATATTGGCGTCATCGTCAGCAAGATCATTATCTAACAGCCAGCGCCGTGATTCAGTCGCGCGGGTCAGATCAAATTCGGCGGCGATTTCCGCACGGGCCTGGCCGACGCGCACCACATTACCATCGGCGCGCATGCCGAGTGCCAACGACAGCGCATCAATCATGATCGATTTGCCGGCGCCGGTTTCGCCCGTCAATGCGGTAAAGCCGCCATCAAAATCAAGTTCGAGGCTGTCGACAATAACGAAATCACGGATGGTGAGTGAGCGCAGCATGTTTATTTTCCAACCATTTAGTTAGGACGTGCGCTCATTCCAGTGCAGCTTTGTGCGCAACATGCCGAAATACGAATAGCCCTCAGGATGCAGCAGACGCAATGGATTTGGGTCGGCGCGAATAATCACAACGTCATCAGACTGCGGATCAAAAAACGATTGCACATCAAAATTCACCCGCGCGTTCATGCCACGAATCAGCTTGACACGTACTTCGGATGTGCTGGCAATGGCGATCGGCCGATTGGACAGCGTGTGCGGAGAAATCGGCACCAAAGAAATGGCAGGCAAGGTCGGATGTAAAATCGGCCCGCCGCTCGACAGCGCATAGGCCGTCGAGCCGGTCGGCGTGGCGACAATCAAGCCATCCGCACGCAGGGAATAAATGAATTCACCATCAACGGCGACCGCGAATTCGATCATAGTGCCCATCGCACCGCGGCTAATCACTACGTCGTTAAGGGCGACCGCTTCAAACACGATTTCGTCGTCGCGCTTGACCACGGCATCGAGCATTAGCCGCTTTTCCTCGGTGTAACGGCCTTCCAAAATAGCGGTAATCAGCTCTGACAGCTCATCTTGCGGCACATCGGTCAGAAACCCGAGCGTGCCTAAATTAACGCCCACCAAGGGCACGCCGTGGGTGGCGGCAATACGCGCCACCCCCAGTAAGGTACCATCGCCGCCGACTGCAATGGCCAGATCTGCATCAGGAATCACGTCCGGCCCATCAAATATCTCACTGGCGCTCGCGTCAAATGCTGCGCCGGTGCGGGCATCGGTGCGCACCAGAATGCCGCGTGCATGCAGCAGCGCAGACAGCACCCGAAGCGGCCCAGCGGGCAATTCGCCCTCAAGTTTGCCGATAATGGCAATTTTTTTGAAATTAATCATGAGAATTGATTAAAACATACTGGCGGTGGAATCAACAAAAACCAGGCAACAAGACACGCCAACAAAGCGTCGAAAATATCCATCATTGCGCGCTGGCATCGGTATTGCGCATGAAATGGTGTTGACAAATTCCATATTTGTGTCGAATTCAAGCGCCAGAATGCGGAAAACGCCAAGGAAAATACCGAGCCGGACATTAAGCCAAACGCAAACGATTTTGCCAAGGAGGCAAGGTTTTACATACAATAAGGTCATGCTTTCAGAACGCGCCCAGACCCTGCTCAAATTTTTAGTCGAACGCCACATTGCCGATGGTCAGCCAGTCGGCTCGCGCGCGCTGTCGAAATTTTCCGGGATGGAATTGTCCCCCGCGTCGATTCGTAACGTAATGGCGGATTTGGAGGAGTTGGGCTACATCGCAAGTCCGCATACTTCCGCAGGCCGAGTTCCGACACCGAAAGGCTATCGATTATTTGTCGATACGCTGCTCACGATTCGCCCGCTGCAGATGGTTGACCATGATGCGATTCGCGATCAGTTAAGGCCCGATGATCCGCGATCTGTCGTCGCGGCCGCGTCGCAAATGCTGTCCGATCTAACCCATTTTGCCGGTATCGTGATGACACCTCGCCGCGCAGGCATTGGCTTGAAGCACGTTGAATTCATGCAGCTATCGGAAAAGCGCGTACTGCTGATTATTGTGGCGACTGATGGCGATGTGCAGAACCGAATTATCGTCACCGAAAAGCCGTATTCGCCCTCACAATTGGTCGAGGCCGCGAACTATATCAATCATCATTATGCGGGCTATGAATTTGACCGCATTCGGGAAAAAGTAAAGTTCGAATTATCGCAATTGCATCACGACATTTCCACCCTCATGTCTGCCGTGGTCGAGGCGCGCGGCAAAGCCACCGAAGGGGTGGGCATGGTGATGTCAGGCGAGCGAAATTTGATGCACTCGGAAGATATCGGCTCGAACATGGCCTCGATTCGCAAGCTGTTTGACGTGTTCGACCAGAAAACTCAATTGCTGGAGTTGCTCGATATTTCGCAACGCGCCGAAGGCGTGAAAATTTTTATTGGCGGCGAATCAGAATTGGTGCCCCTGGACGAGTTTTCAGTCGTCACCGCACCGTATGCAGTCGATGGACAAATTGTTGGCACCGTCGGCGTGATCGGGCCGACGCGGATGGCCTATGAACGCGTGATTCCGATTGTGGATGTGACCGCGAAGCTGATGTCGGCAGCGTTGAGCAGCAATTAACCGACACAAAATAATGGAATCAAAACCCCATCATCAGCGCGGATCTCCAAGTAATATATCGTCAAACAACGCCCTGATGCTGGTTATCTAATACTGTTGTATATCGCAGGCGCATCAAATGGCATTTCAAACTGAACCCGCATTCACCCACGGCACACCGATCAAAACCGGCATTCTGCTGGTCAATCTCGGCACGCCCGATGAGCCGACCACAGCTTCGGTTCGCACCTACCTCAAAGAATTTTTATCTGATCCACGCATTGTCGAAATTCCCAAGCCGATCTGGTGGCTAATTTTAAACCTCATTATCCTGCGCGTGCGGCCCGCCAAAAGCGCCAAGAAATATCAAACCGTATGGATGAAAGAAGGCTCGCCGCTGCGCGTTTATACCGAGCGCCAGGCGCAAATGCTGCGCGGTTATTTGGGCGAAATTTACAAGGATGCACCGCTGGTGGTGCCTGCCATGCGCTACGGTAATCCGAGCATCGAAGCTGGGATCGATAAGCTAAAAGCCGCGCATTGCCACAATATTCTGGTATTGCCGATGTACCCGCAATACGCCGCCAGCACCACGGGTTCCACGTTCGATAAAGTGGCGCAGGTGCTGATGAAAAAGCGTAACGTGCCGGGGCTTCGATTCATCCGCAATTTCCACGATCATCCCGCGTTTATCAAAGCAGTTGCGACCAATGTATTGGCGCACTGGATGAAAATCGGGCGGCCTGATTTTGCGACCGATAAATTGCTACTGACATTTCACGGCGTACCGAAATTCCACCTCGACAAGGGCGACCCATATCACTGCGAAGCGCACAAATCGGCGCGCTTAATCGCCGAGGCACTGGGACTCAAAAAGGGCGAGTATGTGGTGACATTTCAATCCCGTTTTGGCCGCGCCGAGTGGCTGCAACCATACACTGACAAAACCCTCGAGGCGTTGGGCAAAGACGGCGTTAAACGGGTGGACGTTATATGCCCAGGCTTCGCCGCGGATTGTCTCGAAACGCTGGAAGAAATTGCCGACGAAGCTAAAGAAACGTTTTTACACGCTGGCGGCAAAACATTCAATTATTTACCGATCGCGAACGACACGCCCGCCTATATCGGCGCATTAACCGAGATTACTTCCGAGCATTTGCAGGGGTGGGTGGATAGAAGTTTTGATCGGGATGATGAGCGCAAAGCGAATGAGGAATCGTTGCAGCGGGCGAAAGAGATGGGGGCGCAGGTTTAAGTGGGTCAGGCAATGACTTTCACCGTAGACGTGTAGTCCGGACGAGCGCAGCGACTCTGGGGTATTCTTGGTCAATGGTCCAATATCGTCGAAGCCGCATCGGTGGCGGCACTTTTTTCTTTACCGTCAATTTGCATGATCGGCGTAGCTCAATGCGAGTCGAGCATATTGATGCCTTACGAAATATCGTTGGTGATCTCAAAACTAAGCTGCCATTCGACATCGATGCGATGGTCGTATTACCAGGTCATTGGCATGCCGTATGGACGCTACCGCACGACGATTGCGCGTATTCGCAACGCATCCGGCTCATCAAAGCGGGATTCACGAAACAGTTGCTGCGTTTAGGCGTATCGTCCGATAAAAATTCGCCTGGCCAATACAATCTGTGGCAAGAACGATTCTGGGAATACACGATTCGCGACGACCGTGATTTTGAAACTCATGTAAATTATGTGCACATCAATCCGGTGAAGCATGAGCATGTTGCGCGTGCCGTCGACTGGCCGCTTTCAACGATTCATCGATACATCCAGCGCGGCATCTTGAATGCGGACTGGGCTTGTGCCTCGCCAGATGGGAAGTTTGGGGATTCGTGAAGCATTGCCCCGGAGTCGCTTCGCTCGTCCGGGCTACGGGCATCCTATAATGTGTGACGTCTTTCGTTTAAGAGATGATCAAAGCTCTGGCGAAGGGTTGCCATCGCAAGTTATCCAATCATTCAAACTAAAAAAATTCAGCCATGCCCGCGGTTCGCCAACATCCCCACTTTAAATCACTAACTTATACCGGCCTAGTCCCCGGCCCGCGCATCATCATCACCGGCGCGGTTCACGGCAACGAGACTTGCGGCACCAAAGCCATTCAGCGCGTCATCAGCGACATCGATTGCGGCACATTGCATATCGCCAGCGGGCAAGTTACTTTCGTGCCCATCACCAATCCGCTCGCCTATGCCAACGGTGACCGCGTCGGTGACCGCAATTTGAACCGCAACCTAGCACCAACAACCGCACCGAGAGATTTTGAAGACCATGTGGCCAACTGGTTGTGCCCACTGCTCGCGCAGCATGAGGTGTTGCTTGATCTGCATTCCACGCGCGCGCAGAATCCCGCGTTTGCCATGTTGGGCCCGGAGGACAACGATGGCCCGCTGCAGCCGTTTAAACATTTTGCTGCTGAGCGCGCGCTGGCGAAGCAACTCGGTGTCAATCGATTTGTCGATGGCTGGCTGGAGACGTATGCGCGCGGAGTTGAGCGCCGTGTGGGTGACGCCGCCCGCACTGGCGTCACACTAAATCCGCTCAATACCGATTCGCGCTATGGCGTGGGCACCACTGAATATATGCGCTCCGTGGGCGGTTACGCAATCACGCTGGAGTGCGGCGCGCACGATGATCCGGCCTCGCCAGAAGTCGGCTATCGCGCGATTTTAAACGCGCTCGCGTTTCTAGAAATCTCCGCCGATAGGCCGGCAACACCGGTAGAAAAATACGAGGCGTTGCACATGTTTGACGTGATTGATAAGGTACACGAAGGCGATACATTCAGTCGAGCGTGGGCAAGTTTTAATCCGTTAAAGCGCGGCGATGTGATCGGCACACGCGACGATGGCAGCGTGTTGACGGCGCCACACGATGGTTTTATTTTGTTTCCCGATTCAGGTGCCAAGCCTGGTAATGAATGGTTTTATTTGGCGAAAACGGTTGGCGAAATTTAATTATTTGAACCGCGTGTTCGCTATGGGTTATTGCTGCGGGGTGTTATTGCAGGTTGTTGTTGAGTGATGCAATGAATATTCCCGCCGCCCAATAAAATCTCGCGACCCGACACCATGACGACTTCATGCTGCGGAAAACATTTTTTAAGAATGGCTTCTGCTTCGGCGTCGTTGGGATCGCCAAATGCTGGCGCGATAATACCGCCATTCACGATCAGAAAATTCACGTATGAGCCCGCCAGCCGCACCGATGGATTGCGCGGCTGCGTGCCGGCGACATGTGCAACACCGGCGCATTCGTCGGCGCTTGCGTACAACGGCCCCGGAATCGGCATTTTGTGGATGATGAGTTTGCGGCCTTTCGCATCGGCGGCATTTTCCAGCACGCTCATCGCCGCCTGGCAACGCCGATAATTGGGATCGCTTTTGTCCTCTGTCCACGCGAGCAACACCTCGCCGGGTCGCACATAGCAACAAAAGTTATCGACATGGCCATCAGTCTCGTCATTGAATAGACCCTGCGGCAACCAGATAACTTTTTCAATATTCAAATACTGGTGAAGCGTTTCTTCAATCGCTGGCCGCGTCATGTGCGGGTTGCGATTTTTGTTCAGCAAACATTCCTCAGTAGTGATGACGGTGCCTTCGCCATCAACATGAATCGAGCCGCCTTCGAGGACAAATCCATTTGTGCGATAACGGGCCAGGCGTTCAATTTCCAGAATTTTTTCCGCCACGCTGTCATCATTAGCCCACGGCGAATACAGCCCGCCATTCAACCCGTCCCACGCGTCAAATTCCCAATCGATGCCGCGCACTTCGCCTTGGTTGTTGGTGACAAATGTTGGCCCAGTGTCCCGCGCCCATGCGTCGTCGGTGGTCATTTCCACCACGCGAATATAGGCTTCACTTAACATCGCACGAGCGTTTAAAAATTGTGCGGTAGATGCGCAAACCGTCACCTTCTCAAATCTAGCGATCGCCAGCGCCACCGCAGCAAACGCGGCCTGCGCAGGCGCTGCGTTTAACCGCCAATTATCGGCACGTTCGGGCCACACCATCCACGTTTGCGCATGCGGCTCCCATTCGGCAGGCATGCGAAAACCATCTGCGCGTGGCGTCGTCTTTAGCGATTGCATTCTCAGGATTCCAGTGTGCCGTCGAGCGTTTTTATCGCGCCATAAAGATTCGGGCGACGGTCGCGGAAACTGCCCCAGGCGCTGCGAATATGTTCCAGCTCGTCCAGATCGAATGTGTGGGTAACAACTCCCTCGTCTGTGCCATTAAGCTCAGCCACTTTTTTACCGAACTGATCAGCGATAAAAGAGGAGCCGTAAAAATTGATATACGAATTATCCTGATCTTCGCGACCGATGCGATTGCTCGCAATCAGCGGCATCAGATTTGCGCCTGCATGACCCTGTTGCACGCGCTGCCAGTGATCGCGCGAACTGATGGTGGGGTCGTGCGGCTCGGTGCCAATCGCGGTGGGGTAGAGCAATAGCTCCGCGCCCTGCAACGCCATCACCCGCGCGCATTCCGGGAACCACTGATCCCAGCAAATACCCACGCCGATTTTGGCGTGGCGCGTGTTCCAGACTTTAAATCCGGTATCGCCTTGATTAAAAAAATATTTCTCATGATAGCCAGGGCCGTCCGGAATATGGCTCTTGCGATAAGTGCCAAGGTTGGTGCCATCCGCATCAATGATCGCCACACTGTTGAATCGCGCACGGCCTGCCAGCTCAAAGAAACTGATCGGTAAAACGATTGCTAACTCTCTCGCAATTTTTTGAAAATGCGCGATCGCCAGATTATTTTCCACCGTGGTGGCAAGCTGCAAAAAACCTGCGTTGGGCTTTTGGCAAAAATAAGGTGTTTCAAATAATTCCTGAATCAAAATAATCTGCGCACCTTTTGCGGCGGATTGCCGGACGAGCTTTTCGGCGATAGAAATATTCGCAGCGCGATCCCAGGAGCAGGACATTTGTGTAGCGGCGACAGTGATGATTCGGGACACTTGAACCTCGTTTGACAATGGTTAATTTTTTAATTACGAGCACAAGCACTAGCGGAGCGTTTAGAGCTATTTTGGCTGAAACGACACGCTAGTATTAGCGTTTTACTTTTTCATTTCAAAAACGCCGCTTCACGCAGGGCGAAATCAATGAAAAAACAAATAAGCCACCCCCACCGCGGCGACCACACCTGCAAATTCTGCGATCAAGCCATATGTAATCGCATAACGAATTTTCTTGATGCCAACCGAGCCAAAATACAACGCGACAATATAAAAAGTGGTATCTGCGGAGCCTTGAAAAATACACGCAAGCCGGCCGACGAATGAATCTACCCCATAGGTTTTCATCGCATCAATCATCATCGCTCTTGCGCCGCTGCCGCTGATCGGTTTCATCAGTGCCGTCGGCAGTGCAGGCGTGAAGTCGGTATTGAATCCGAGCTGCGTGAATGTCCAGGTAAAGCCTGAGACGATAAAACCCAGCACGCCTGAATTGCGCAACACACTGATCGCGACCAGCATGCCAACCAGATAGGGGATGATCATCAGCGCGGTCTGAATGCCCCCTTTCGCGCCGTCGATAAACGCGCTGTAAACATCGACTTTTTTTCGTAGAGCACCGATGATGAAGCCGACAATAATTGAAAATAAAATCAGGTTGCTGGCGACTTTAGAGACGATTTCAATTTCCGTCTTGGTCAAAAAATTCGTGAAATACCAGACCATGCCGAAGATGGCGGCACTAATGCCGACAAGCCAACTCATCACCACCACATTAAATAAATTGATTCGTTGCTTGATCGCCACCGCCACCATGCCGACTACGGTCGCGACATAGGTGGCAATCAGACATGGAATAAAAATATCCGCTGGATCGCGTGCTCCCAGCACCGCGCGCTGCGCCATGATCGACAGCGGGATTAACGTGAGCCCCGACGCATGCAAAACCAGAAACATAATCTGCGCATTGCTGGCTTCGTCTTTATTTGGATTCAACGTATGCAGGCTCTCCATCGCCTTCAGGCCGAATGGCGTGGCGGCATTATCCAGACCCAATAAATTGGCCGAGAAATTCATCACCATGTGCCCGGTGGCGGGATGATTTTTCGGCACGTCGGGAAAAATGCGCGAAAAAAATGGCGCGATGATTTTGGCGAGCAAATTGATTGCGCCCGCTTTTTCACCCACATTCAAAATGCCCAGCCACAGCGTCATGATGCCCGCGAGTGGCAGCGCGATATCCATCACGCCAACTCTCGCCGATTCAAACGTACCGTCAACTATTTTTTTGAATATTTCGGTATCGCCCAGCAATAGCCATTGGCCTAATGCCGCGACAAAACCAATAATAAAAAACGATGTCCAGATATAAGTGACTGCCATTAACAACCCATTTTATTTCAGTGAAAATGCTGTTGATGGCTGAATATCGTGAGCGTTCTGCCGTCCCGCGCGCCAAATTGTTGCAGATGCGTCACTGCATTTTGATCCACAACGGCGCGAATTTATTATCTGGCCGATGCACCAAGCTGATATTGGCGCGCGATGCCCACGGCACCACTTGCCGATGAAGCGGAATCACCAACACCTCGCGCTGGATCAGCTCAACCGCACTGTTAATCAGCCCCTGACGCGTCGGTGCATCCATTTCACTCTCCGCTTTTTCAATCAGCGCATCCAGCTCCGCATTTTTAAAATTGCCGTAATTGCTGTCGCCATAGCCCGTTGTATTAAAGCTGTGCAGCACCGGCTTTAGCGTAAACATGGCGTCGCGATTGGTGTCGCCCCAGCCTTGCAGCATGACGCTGAATTCTTTTTTCGGCGTGCGCTGAAAATATTGCGCCTTAGGCATGGCCTCCACTTTTACATTGAGCCCGATCCGCGCCCACATACCCGCCAGCGCAACACAAATTTTTTCGTCATTGACATATCGGTCGTTCGGACAGTGCAGCGTAAAGCCGAATCCGTTCGCATAACCCGCCTCGGCAAGCAGCTTTTTGCCGGCTTCAGGATCGTAGGGAAGGCGCTTTTCAAGCGCGGCCGAAATTCCCTCACCTTTCGGATTAGGCAGGGCAATCGCAGTTGGCGTCGCTAGACCGCGCATGATCTGGGTCTTGATCGCGTTGACGTCAATCGCGTTATAAAGCGCTGCACGGACGCGAACATCCTTGAGCGGATTTTTGCCTTTTACATCAGAAAAAAGTAACTCGTCGCGCGCCTGATCCATCGCGATCAAGATAATGCGCATTTCGTCGCCCTCCCAAACCTTGAGCGCTTTATCTTCCTTGAGTTTGGACACGTCCTGCACCGGCGGATCCAGCACGAAATCCACTTCACCTGATTTCAACGCGGACATTCTGGTCACCGCACTGGCGATGGGACGGTACTCAAGCCGATCAATATTGCTTTCAAAGCGACCTTCCTTAATGCCCCACCAGTCGACGTTTTTAATATGCGTGGTTTTAATTCCGGGCTCGTATGAGACTAGCCGGAATGGCCCGGTGCCCATCGCGTTGCGCGACGCGTAAGTGACTTCTTTGGTGGTGAAATCCTGCGGTAGTACCGCGTTATTTTTTTCCGCCCACTTTTTACTCATGATCGGCACCTCGCCAATGAAATTCAGCCCGACCGGATTCGGCTTTGCCGTGGTAAATTCAACCGTGTACTCGTCGACTTTTCTCGCCACACCGCCGGGAATCGCATAGGTTCTGAACTGATTCGATTTGGCGGCACGCTCGAACGAGAAAACCACATCATCGGCGGTAAATGGCGAGCCATCCTGAAACTTGACGTCCTTGCGCAAATAGATGACACGTTTGGTCGGACTCAATACTTTCCAGGATGTTGCCAGCCACGGCGTGGGCGACATATCTTTGCCCGGCTGGATCAAACGTTCATAGACCAGCGCATTGATTGACTTCGTAAAGCCTTCATCCTGGCCATGAGGGTCTTGTGTGGTGACATCGCCGTTAGTCGACCAACGGAATATTTTTCCCTCTGCGGCGGCCAGCGGCGGCGCGCAGCAGAAGGCAAAGGCCATAAATAGAAACCAACCGGCACAAACACCAAAGCCTACGCGTGCTCGAACGTCCATGACAGTGCCTCTTTCTGATTTTTTACCGGAAATCCAAATCGCAAATCGTACGCCACTTGCCCGGCAAGTTCTGGCGCATGATATATTTGGTATTACATTGGTTTTATTGTAAATGGTTTTAGGCTTACTGCCTTAATAAATCGTGTTGTCCACACGAAAGTCGCAAAGCAAATCATCGCCCCCATGCCGATGCCAATAGCGACGCTGACGCCACCAACAATCAACCGCATCGTTCTTCGCCCGCAATGTGCAATACGAATCTGCATATCAGGCAACATCGCGATCTCATCGAAATAGCGCAAGCAAAGAGCGTAAGCAAAGAGCGTTATGAAAAAAAGTGTGATCGCCGAATTCAAGCCTGACCCGCGAGATAATTCGCCGTTATATCTTCAGCTCGCACGAAAGTTGGGGGAGGCAGTACGTCAGGGCCGCTATCAGGTGCATGAGGCCTTGCCGTCCGAGCGGCTGCTGTCAGAATCACTGGGCGTGTCGCGGGTCACCGCACGCAAGGCGATTGACCAGCTCGTCGAGCAAGGTTTGATCTTGCGCAAGCGCGGCTCTGGAAATTACATTGCTCCACGAATAGAGCAGCCGCTATCTCGCCTCACCAGTTTTTCTGAAGAGTTACATCGGCGCGGATATGCGCCCAGCTCGCGTTGGCTGGATCGCTGCATTGCCCAGGCGGCACCCGATGAACAGCTCAGTTTGGGGCTTTCATCAAACGCGAAAGTCGCCAGGCTCGAACGTCTACGATTAGCTGACGAAGTGGTGATGGCATACGAGGTGAGCGTCATACCGCAAAGCGTGTTGCCAGATCCCAAAGCAGTCAAGGCATCGCTCTACGAATACCTGAATAAAATTGGCCGGGCGCCGGTCCGGGCGTTACAGCATATTCGTGCGCTCAATGCCGAACCACGGCTGGCGGAGCAGCTGGGCGTGGCTGTGGGCCATGCGGTGCTTTTCATCACCCGTATCGGCTATCTCGAATCGGGCCAGGCAGTCGAGCTGACGCACTCTTATTGCCGCAGCGATTATTATGATTTCGTCGCTGAAATGCGTAAAGAAGTTTGAACAAAAATTTAAAACATCTCTACGACTTAGCCCAAAAGCCGTCTCGGCGAATTATTGGGCTGATGTCCGGCACCTCACTGGATGGTCTCGATGTTGCGCTCTGCGAGCTGGCAGGTGCCGGCACGACCACCAAAGCCACATTACTGAACTTCGATACGGTCGCTTACACCGACGATGTGAAAGCCGAGATTCGGCATGTTTTTGCGAAACAGACAATTGATTTTCAACATTTGGCGATGTTGAATGAATGGCTAGGCATCCTGCATGCCGAAATGGTTCTTGATTGTCTCAAGCGATGGGGAATTGACAAGGGCAGCGTTGATTTGATTGCCTCACATGGTCAAACCGTTATGCATGCGCCGAAGATTTTGCATGGGCGCAAAAAATTCCCCAATGCCACACTCCAGATTGGCGATGGCGACCACATTGCCGTCAAGACCGGCGTCATCACTGTTTCTGATTTCCGCCAAAAGCATCTTGCCGCTGGCGGTGAAGGCGCGCCGCTGGCGGTCTATGGCGATTATTTTGTTTTTGGTAAAAAAGGTGAGAGCCGCATCATGCTGAATATGGGCGGCATTGCAAACTTTACTTATTTGCCCGCCAGCATGAATCCGAAAAACGTTTTTGTCACCGACACGGGCACCGGTAATACGCTGATCGACGCCTTTACACGATTACATTTTCCCGAACTCGCCTACGACAAAAATGCGGAGATCGCACGGCAAGGCAGGTTCAATCAAAATTTGCTGACCGCGTTGAAGTCGGATAATTTCTTTGATCAGCCTTTCCCCAAAACAACGGGGCCGGAGCTATTCAACATCGAATATGTTCGCCGCGCTCGGCAGACAAGCCAAACAGAAAATATATCGGTAAACGATTTGCTGGCGACACTGACGCGCTTCAGTGCGGAGACTATCGCCGAAGCCATCCTTGAATCGATAGCGGCAGCAGGCAATACCATCGCAGAATCCAATATTTACATGTCTGGCGGCGGCATGCACAACCCCTTGCTCATTGGCTGGCTGCGTGAACTATTGCCATGCACATTTTTAAAAACTGACGATCTGGGCATTTCAGGTGATGCCAAAGAAGCGGTGTTGTTCGCGATTCTAGCCAATGAAACCGTGTCAGGCGGCAATCCAGACTTTGGCACGCTCAAGGGTATCCCCGCAGTTGCAATGGGCAAAATTTCTTTTCCGTCGTGACGTTAGTGCCTATTTGACAACCCACTCGCATGCAATTAACACCGAGCTGACATTTAGCCCGCACGCAGTTGCCCCCCGTTTGACACCCCACCAACATTTTTTATTTTAAAAAACGCAGAAGCACTCTCGTCACACTCGCTACACACGCATTCCAAAAATGTCACCCACCCTGCTATTTTCCATCGTCATCGGCTATTTTTCATTGCTGCTCATGGTTGCGTGGGCGACGTCTCGCGACGCGACCAACGCATCGTTTTTTATTGGCAATAAAAACAGCCACTGGATGTTGGTGGCATTTGGCATGATCGGCACCTCTTTAAGCGGCGTGACGTTTATCAGCGTACCAGGTGCGGTGGGTGCGACCGCGTTTGCCTATTTTCAAATCGTACTGGGTCAATTGATTGGCTACTTGGTTATTGCGTTCGTGCTGCTACCGATTTTTTACAAGCTGAATCTCACCTCCATTTACGACTATCTTGGGATTCGTCTCGGGCCACGTTCACGCAAAACCGGTGCGTCGTTTTTTATCTTATCGCGCACAATCGGTGCCACCGCCAGACTTTATCTGGTCATACGCATACTGCAGGATGCCATTCTGGATGGATTGCATGTGCCGTTCTGGCTGACCGCTGCCGTCATCATCATGATGGTGTTGCTTTACACCTATAAAGGCGGCGTCAAAACGATTGTCTGGACGGATACGCTTCAGACATCCTGCATGTTGCTTGGCCTCGTCATCAGCGTGGCTTATTTGCTCGCTGGTCTAAATTTGTCCGTTGCGGATGCCTGGTCACAAATAGAGTCGCGCGGGTTGTCAAAAGTATTCGTGACCGACAGGGATAGCAAAGAATTCTGGTTAAAGCAAATCCTTGCGGGCGTGTTCATCGCAATTGCGATGACGGGCATGGATCAAGAGATGATGCAAAAAAATATCTCGGTCAAAACGCTCAGCGATTCCCAGAAAAACATGATCACCATGGCGGTCATTATGCTGTGCGTGGTGCTGCTGTTTCTATTTTTGGGTGGGCTGTTATATCTATATGCGCCGACCGTGGGACTATCAGCGACTGGCGACAAAATTTTCCCGGCGGTGGTGCTGGGTTATTTGCCTGCGTTGTTACAGGCTATTTTTGTCATCGCGCTGATCTCTGCACTATTTCCCAGCGCAGATGGTGCAATCACAGCGCTGACCTCCAGCTTCTGCATTGACCTACTCTCAATGCAACAGCGCCTGGATTGGAACGAGGCGACGCAGACGCGAATCCGCCACCGTGTTCATCTCTGTTTTGCGGCAGCATTTTTAGCTCTGATTATGGTGTTCAAATGGGCGAACAGTGTCAGCATGATCGGCATAATCTTGAAGTTGGCGACATTTACCTACGGCCCGCTGCTTGGCTTGTTCGCGTTTGGCATACTGTCGAAGCGAAAAGTAGCCGATTCAGCCGTGCCATGGATTGCCATTGCGGCGCCCATCATTTGCTATCTCATCGACACGTATCAAAGCGCGCTGTTCAGGCAATATCAAATTGGCTTGGAGCTGTTGATTGTTAACGGCGCGCTGACTTATTCGGGATTGTGGCTGGCATCAAAGCCTGATCCTTCGGTTGATTTAAAACGCGCGACAGCGTAAAGCGCGTCCGTTACAGGCTGGAAATGTATGGAATGTACTTGTTCGGGACTGTGGACTGGGAATTAGGAGAAAGTTTTGGGTAACTTTGATATTAAGAGTGTCGGCATTGACAAAAGTACTGTGCGACGTGCAAGGCGACGTGTAGCACGAGGTGTCAGGCGCAGTGGAGCAATCACGGTATGACGCAGCTAGATGGCTTTATTTTGACGCCGCAAGGGTTTGTACGCGGCGAGATTATTTTTTCCGACCGCGGAAAGATTGAAAAAATTCAGGGCGAACCCGTCGCCGAAAATATCGCTCGTGATTCCAATCAGCCCATCATGTTGCCCGGCTTTGTCGACTTGCATGTACACGGCGGTGGCGGACGCGACATCATGGAAGGCGGCGATGCGGCCGCGCGCGTCGCCGCATTGCATGGCGAGCACGGCACCACCGCGTTACTCGCCACCACCATGACTGCGCCCCCGGTAGACCTCGAAAACGCATTTACGGGCTTGTCCGCATTCTTCGAACCAACGAGCGGGCATAAGCGAGGCGCGAGACTGCTCGGGGTGCATTTGGAAGGCCCTTACATCAATCCTGGCAAGCTCGGTGCGCAGCCCGATTTCACCCGTCCCATGCAGGCGAATGAGCTCAAACGCCTGAACGCTTTAGCGCCGATCAGGCTTATTACGCTGGCCCCGGAAGTGCCGGGCAATATGGCCGTGATTGAAGCCTTGTGCGAGGCCGGATACAAGGTACAAATCGGGCATAGTCTGGGCACCTATGAAGAAGGGGTGGCCGCATTGGCGCGCGGCGCGGCGGGCTTTACGCATTTATTCAATGCTATGACCGGCCTGCATCATCGCAAGCCGGGCATGGTTGGCGCGGCACTGGCGCATGCGACGTTCGCCGAAATCATTCCCGATTTGCTGCATGTGCATCCAGGCGCGATCCGCGTCGCGCTCCGCGCAATACCTAAATTATTTTGCGTAACGGATTCGACTGCCGCGACCGGCATGCCCGATGGCGAATATCGGCTGGGTCGCCACACAGTCACCAAATGCCTCGGTGGCGTGCGACTAGCCGATGGCACACTCGCCGGCTCAACACTTTCGCTCGATCAGGCGATCCGCAATCTGGTTCACGAACTCGAGCTGGACATCGCGGATGCGTCCCGCCGCGTGTCGACCCACGCCTGCGAATTTCTAGGCATTACGGACCGCGGTCGGCTTGAAGCGGGCGCATGGGCGGATGTGGTCGTTATGGATCGCGATTTGATGTTGCAAGCCGTATTTGCCGAGGGTGTGAAAATTGCCTGACACCCAAATGTTAATCGAGGCGCGTCAGGCACCGGCAGCAATCGCTCGACAGCTGACACATGAGGTCACTGCCTATCGTGATTTTGGCGCTTGGCTGAAAGCACATTCGCCCGGCTCTATCTTGACTGTGGCGCGCGGCAGCTCGGATCATGCGGCACACTTCATGGCCTATCTGATCATGGCGCGGCTCGGGCGGCTGGTGACCTCACTGCCAATGTCACTAATCACGCTTTATCAGTCAAAAATTCAGTGCGCAGGGCTGGTTTCCATGGCCTTTTCGCAATCTGGACAGAGCCCGGATCTGGTCGCGCCGATGAAATTTTTTACCCACGGCGGAGCGTGTACGGCGGCGTTTGTCAACCAACCAGATTCGCCATTGGCGCACGCGGCAAACTGGATATTTCCTTTGCACGCAGGCGAAGAAAAAAGTGTCGCCGCCACCAAAAGTTTTATTGCGCAACTAGTTGCGGGTGCCCGCGTGGTGGCCGCGTGGCAGGACGATGCGGCTCTTCAAAATGCAATCGCGTCATTACCCAATTCGCTTGAACGCGCGCGGGCCGCGGATTGGTCGGCAGGCGTTCAAGTTTTAAAAAACTGCGACCGACTATTCGTCATCGGACGCGGGTTCGGCTTACCGATTGCGATGGAAGCCGCACTGAAATTTAAAGAAACCTGCGCCATCCAGGCCGAAGCGTTTTCTGCCGCCGAAGTTAAACACGGGCCAATGGCGCTGATCAGTGACGGCTACCCGCTCCTCATCATGGCACCACGCGGCCCCGCGCAGTCAGGCTTGCTGGCGCTAGCCGATGAGATGCGAGGCCGTGGTGCTACGGTGCTGTTGGCGGCCCCCGTCGGCACGCCAGGATGCAACTTACCCATCATCGAAACCGCGTCAATCGATCTCGATCCAATCTCGATGATCCAAAGTTTTTACCCAATGGTTGAGGCGCTGTCCCGTGCGCGCGGCTTCGATCCTGATCGGCCAAGGCATTTGGCGAAAGTGACGCGGACGCAGTGATGGGTTGGTTCGTTGATTCGGATTAAAACACTAGCATCGGCGGGGGCCCCGGGCATTTCTGCTCGAAGATGCCCGCAGATAAATGAGTTTTAGCTTCAGACTAATGAAAGTTACCACCAAATTCGCCACAGGAAATACGCTGCATGAAGTGTTGATAAGCATTTTTGCCAATTATATGAAGCAGTGCAACCGCTGTACGGGCGACATCGAAGATGGTTGAACGCTGCAGTTCACCATTGCGTCCCTTGGTCCAAGGCCGACGTCATGCTGCACTAAGATGAAGACAATTATTTTTTTCGTGGGCTGCGCATCGAGAATAACGCGCCTGTTCCGGCAGGTTTAGCAATGCGCTGTAACAAAGATCATGTCGACAAAGTGCTTGGCAAGCTCTACAGGTTCTCCACAATCCTGGGCTGATCCAAAAGTAGTTGTGTCGACGTGGTCGGGCATGTCTGAAGCTCACATGCCGCACGCTACCCGGCAAGTGGAGACCCTTCGACAGCGTTATGCACGGTTCTCGCCTCGGATTCAATTGCCGGTATATGCCAAGCAGCTTTGATGACTTGAGTCATCTTGCGCAGGCGTTTTGGCGAGAAGGACATAAACTTTTGCATATTTACGAAAGCTACTCCTTTCTGAGCTTTTTTTAAGGTGATCGAATCACAATTCAGCACCGAGAAACGAATAAACTAGAATCGCAGTGCCTTACCAACACTACCAAGTGACGCAGCGATACAAGTGCTAGTGCTTAGCACTACTGAATCAAACTTAGGCAGACGCATTTTTGAGATTAGTCGTTGCGCCATAGCAAGTGCCCGCCTCAACCAGAGATAGTTGATCCAGATCTACCCAGAAGCATAAAACGCATAAGCAAGGATTTAGCCGTCATTCGTGCTCGCGCTCAAAAAATAAACTTTCGTCCAGACGTCTTTTTCAAGCTTGCGAAGGCAAACAGGCCAGATGAAATTATCAACGTTGCATCCTTTTGGAAATACAAGCTGCGCCGACACCAAAATAAGATCATTTAAAATTTTGTAATCATTAAGATGCCGCATTATTTTTAATCCTTCGCGCAAAAATTAATCGCTGAAAGCCTTGTTTTGATAACTCCGTTTTAATGTTTCTTCATACTTGAAAAAGCTAAAACCGCATGGTGCTTAAAACAGAAACCCCGAGCTTGCAGCATCAAAATCTCGATGAGTATTCGGTTAACGATCTCGTCAACGCGTTTGCGGATGAGCAGCTGGATGCGGTGAATGCGGTTCGCGCGGCGAGCGCTGAAATTGCCGCCGCCGTGGATGCAGCGATGCCACGCATGGAGCGCGGCGGCCGCCTGATGTATGTGGGCGCGGGCACTTCCGGACGGCTTGGTCTGCTTGATAGCGTAGAGCTTTATCCCACATTTTCATGGCCGAAATCGCGCGCAGTTGCGCTGCTGGCGGGTGGTAAACAAGCGGTGTTTGAAGCCATCGAGGGCGCAGAAGATAATCGTGACCAAGGCGCTGCGGACATCCGGGCAGCGTCGGTAGACGCAAACGATGTGGTGCTACTACTCGCGGCCTCGGGCGGCACGCCTTATGTGCTGGGCGCGCTGCACGCGGCGCGCGCGGCAGGCGCACTCACCATAGGCATCGCAAATAACGTACACGCACCCCTGACACTTGAGGCGGAAATAGGCATCACGCTTGATACCGGCAGCGAAATCATTTCTGGCAGCACACGCCTGAAAGCGGGCACCTCACAAAAAATTACGCTCAATACGTTTTCAAGCGCGGTGATGGTGCGGCTGAACAAGGTTTATGGCAATTTAATGGTTGATGTAAAACCCACCAACGCCAAGCTTATTCGACGCAGCGTGAATCTGGTTGTGTTGGCTACTGGTGCGACCGAGCCCGTCGCCCGCGCCACGCTGGAATCCTCAGGCTATAGCGTCAAGACCGCTATTGTGGCCATTAGCAAGCGGCTTAACGCCCGCGATGCGCGAGCGTTGCTGGCACAAGTCCACGGCAGCGTGCGCAGGGCTATCGCGACGTGATGCAGCCGCGCGCATCTGCGCCTGACGCCACAACCAAAGCCGCCAACGCTTGGGCGTGGATTCCCTCGCTCTATTTTGCGCAAGGCATTCCCTATGTGATGGTGACCACACTCTCGGTCATCATGTATAAAAATCTCAATGTCTCGAACACTGAAATTACCTTCTATACCGGTTGGCTATCGCTGCCGTGGGTGATTAAGCCGCTTTGGTCGCCGCTAGTGGACATGTTTCGAACCAAACGATTTTGGATTGTAGCGCTGCAATTAATTATCGGTGCCGCGTTGGCATCCATCGCGCTCACGCTACCGACATCGCATTTTTTTCAGTTATCGCTGGCGGTATTTTTCTTGATTGCGTTTAGCTCGGCCACCCACGATATTGCGGCCGATGGTTTTTATATGCTGGCATTACCGGAACATCAGCAGGCCGCGTTTGTAGGTGTGCGCAGCACCTTTTACCGGCTTGCGATGCTGGCCGGCCAAGGCGGCTTGGTACTGCTGGCGGGCGCTTTAACGCAAAGTACCGGTAGCGTGGTGCTGGCATGGCAAATAGTGATGGCGGTCGTCGGTTCGGTATTTATTTTGCTGGGGGTGTATCACCGCTTCATGTTGCCGCAGCCCGTCGCCGATGTGGCGAGTTTGGCACAGCATGATCGCAACCCAAGCAGCGAATTTTTAGCAACATTTATCTCGTTTTTTAAACGTCGCGATATATTTTTAATTCTCGCTTTTTTATTGACGTACAGATTAGGAGAAGCCCAAGCGCTGGCCGTCTTCAAGCTTTTTATGCTTGACAAGTTCGCCCAGCAAGGACTTGGTCTTAGCACCTCAGACGTAGGCTTCGTCTACGGCACGATTGGCGTGATCGCCCTCACGTTCGGCGGGCTGTTGGGCGGCTACGTGGTTTCACGGGGTGGCTTAAAAAAATGGCTGTGGCCGATGCTGTTGGCGGTACATGTGCCCAATCTCGCGTTTGTATATTTAGCCTATGTATTACCGACGAATATTGCGGTGATTTCAGGCGCAATAGCGCTTGAGCAATTCGGCTACGGCTTCGGCTTCGTCGCGTATTTGCTATTCATGATTATGGTAGCCGACGGCGGAAAAACGAGTCCGCCCAATCTACACAAAACTGCTCACTATGCCATCTGCACCGGCTTTATGGCGCTGGGCATGATGTTACCCGGCATGGCGAGCGGCTGGATTCAAACGCAGTTGGGCTATCCGCATTTCTTCATCTGGGTTTGCATCTGTACGATTCCATCGATTGTGGTGGCCTCGTTCTTGAAAATTGACCCCTTGTTTGGCAAGAAAACTTACGCATGACCGGCACCGCAGCCGCTTCGGCTTCGGCTTCGGAGCGTCTGATTTCGCTTGATGCCTTTCGCGGCTTCACGATTGCCAGCATGGTGCTCGTCAACAACCCCGGTGACTGGGGGCATATTTACACCCAGCTCGGTCACGCAAAATGGGATGGCTGGACATTCACCGATTGGGTTTTTCCATTTTTTCTTTTTATATGTGGCGTGTCGATGACATTCGCGCTGGGGCGGCGCGCGAAGGCGGGCGCTGATCGATTGTCGCTCATCTGGAAGCTCGGCAAACGCGCCGCGATTATTTTTGGTATCGGCTTTTTGCTTAACTTCATTCCTTATTTCAATTTTGAAACGGTGCGAATTCCGGGTGTGCTTCAGCGTATCGCCATATGCACTTTGCTGGCTGCGCCGATTGTGGTTTATCTTGGCTGGCTACAGCAGGCGCTCTGGATCGTTGTGCTATTGGCGATTTACACTGCACTGATGTTATGGCTGCCGGTGCCGGATGTGGCGGGCAACATTGCCGCCGGCGCGCTGGAGCCGGGGCGCGACGTCGGCGCGTTTGTGGATCGCTATGTTCTCGGCGGACACTTATGGGTTACGTCAAAAACGTGGGATCCGGAAGGGTTGCTGAGCACGATTCCCGCGTTGTGCAGTCAGCTATTCGGCGTGTTGACCGGGCACTGGTTGCTGATTAATTTCGGTAATATGAGCAAGCAAACAAAGGCCGGCTGGATGTTAATTGCGGGACTTGTTTGTCTGATTATCGGCAGCGCGATTGACGCGACGTTTATGCCCATTAACAAGAGCTTATGGAGCACCTCGTTTTGTATTTTCATGACGGGCTGGGCGCTGCTGATATTTTCCGCGTTCTATTGGCTAATTGACGCAAATAATGTGGTGCTCATCCGCAAAAAAGCAACTGAAATTTTGCTGCCCTTCACGATTTACGGCATGAACGCATTATTCATTTTTGCACTCTCCGGGCTCATTGCGAAGCTGCTTGGCTTTATCAAAGTGACCGCGCTGAACGGCACTTTGATGCCACTCAAATCGTTGATCTACGCGCCGTTCAAGACACTGCCGCTATCGCTGGAAAACCAGTCGCTACTGTTTGCCCTGTTGTTCAACACGTTGATGTTTTTAGTCGCATGGTGGATGTGGAAGAAAAAATGGTTTGTAAAAGTATGATGGCGCGGGGCAGAAATCTGCTAGTACGATCTGCGGTATTGACAACGTTGGCATTGCTGCTCACCGCATGTGCCAATGTAGCGCCTGTTCAAATCACTCAATGGCAACCGCGCGTTCTCAATTTGCTGACCGATATTGGCATCGATAGCCCGCCGCCAGCGCCGCGTGAATTTCGTGCGGCCTGGGTTTCCACGGTCGCCAATATCGATTGGCCAAGCCGCAAGGATTTATCGCCTCAACAACAACGCGCGGAAATTATCGCGATCGTGAATCGCGCCAAAGAATTGAATCTGAATGCCCTGATTTTGCAAGTAAGACCGAGTGCGGACGCGCTTTATCCGAGCGCAATTGAGCCGTGGTCTGAATTTTTAACCGGCGAACAGGGTCGCGCACCCTCACCTTTTTATGACCCCTTAGCGTTTTGGATAGACGAGGCGCATGAGCGCGGAATTGAGCTGCACGCATGGTTTAACCCGTATCGTGCCCGCCATAGCGCCGCGAAGTCGCCACTGGCGCGCAACCATGTCGGCACTGCCAGCCCGGCAATTGTTAAATCGTACGGTGGCTTTTTATGGATGGATCCCGGTGAAGCGGCGGCCGCGAAACAAACGCTGGACGTGATATTGGATGTGGTACGTCGCTACGATATAGATGGTGTGCATATCGACGATTATTTTTATCCGTATCCCGCTGCTCTCAATGCTGCCAACTCGCCCAGTATCGCCAACACCCCCAGTGGCCTCAATACCATCACGCCGCTAATAGAACAGGATTTCCCGGACGATCCATCATGGCAGGCCTACGTCAAAAGTGGCGGAAAATTGATCCGCGCTGATTGGCGGCGGCAAAATGTAAATGAGCTGATTGAGCGTGTCTATGCTGGCATTCACCGTGAAAAACAATGGGTAAAGTTTGGCATCAGCCCGTTTGGCCTAGGCCGTCCCGACCGTCGGCCATCGGGCATTGCAGGCTTCAGCCAGTACGATAGACTTTATGCGGATGTTGAGCTGTGGCTACGCAAAGGCTGGCTCGATTACTTGGCACCGCAGCTGTATTGGCCGATTGACCAGAGGCCACAGGCGTTTGGAATGCTGCTCGATTATTGGCTGCGGGAAAATACCCAGTCCCGTCATCTATGGGCCGGACTTTATACGAGCCGTATTGATGGCACGGCCAAGTCATGGTTACCCCAAGAAATCGTGAGCCAGATTAAGCTGATCCGCGAACGAGCGCTCAACAACGTCACCGCAAGAGGAGAAATCCATTTCAGCATGATCGCGCTCATGGAAAATCGCAAACGAATCGGTGATGAATTAAAGGCAAAAGTTTATTCAGTGCCCGCGCTGGTGCCTGCAACACCCTGGCTGGATCGCACCGCCCCGGCCACACCACAAGTCGTGCTGGAGCGAGGCCACAATATTCGCCTCAAAATTGTGCCCGGTGCGGGTAAAGCTGCTGCGCTATTTGCCATTTGGGCCAGGTATGGGCCGGCGGAATCTTCACAATGGCAATTTTCCACCCTGGCCTCAACACCTAAAAGTGCCACTGCAGAAGTGGATTTGCGCGCCGCAACTGACGCAGGTGCGCTGACCGCCGTGGTAGTTTCAGCAGTTGATCGCGTGGGCAATGAAAGTCCGCGCATATTATGGCAAGCGCCCAAATTGCCGCCCGCCAATTGAGTAAAATTTCAGCATGACAAACATCCCGATCAGTAATTTAAACCCCGATGCAGATTCGCTTGGCCTCGGTCTGGATTCCGGCGGTACGCAAACGCGCTGGGCATTGGCCCATATCCGCGGCACGATCATCGCCGAAGGTGTCGTCGGCGCCATGAGTGGCCTGATGATGTCGAGCGCAGGTGGCCGCGCTCAGGTCAAAGCCGTGCTCAGCGACCTCGCATTCGCGCTGCGTGGGCACGCCCGCCCCAGTCATGTCTATGCGGGTATGACCGGCTTTGATGAGGATGGACGCGTCATTGCCGCGCTGGTCGGCGACGCGTTGAATATAAGCGCGGCTCAGGTCACGATCAGTAACGATATTGAGATTGCATATCACGACTGCTTTGCACCCGGTGAGGGCTATGTAGTCTACGCGGGCACCGGCTCCGTCTCGGCTTTTATCGACGCAGCAGGCAGGCTGCATCGCGCGGGTGGACGCGGTGCACTGCTCGATGATGCCGGCGGTGGCTATTGGATTGCCCGTGAAGCGTTACGACATATCTGGCGCGCCGAGGATGAAATGCCGGGCACATGGCGCGCCTCGCCGATGGCTACTGCCGTTTTTGAAAAAATCGGTGGCAGTGATTGGGCAACCACGCGGGACTTCGTCTATGGCGGCCACTTCGGTGACCGTAGCAGCAGCAATGGCAGTGACAATCGCGGCAACATCGGCAGGCTGGCCATCGCGGTCGCCGCGGCAGCCGGGCAGGATCCGGCCGCACTCAAAATATTGCGCGCCGCCGGTGTTGAACTGGCTCGTCTGGCGACGGCGATGAGTTCGCAGTTTGGGCCGCGCCCGATTGCGCTGACCGGCCGGGCATTCGAGCTGCATCCCGAGATTACGCTCGCGCTGCAGACAACGCTGGCCGATGCAGTAGAGAACACAAAATCACAGCCGGTTTCGATCACTGCCAAGGCAAGCCAACCGCATATTGCGGCCGCGAGAATAGCCGCGTCATTACCCACCCACCAGTTTTCAAAATAGCTTTCAAGCAGCCTCGCGATAGCCTTAAGGTGTAACCTCAGCGACAGTTTTACAAAGGATAAATCGATGAAAATAATTCTTACCGCGGCGACGCTGACGTTCATCACCTTTCTGGCGGGATGCGCAAGCGGCCCGCCAATCGACACCCACTATTCGGCTGTGAGTCAGGATAATCGGGTGCAATTTTTGATCATTCACTACACGGCGGGCGATTTCCCACGCTCGCTTAAAACGCTCACCGAGGAGGCAGTGAGCAGCCATTATCTGGTCAGCGATAATCCACCTACTATTTATCGACTCGTCAGTGAAGATCGCCGTGCGTATCACGCGGGCCAGAGCTCGTGGCGTGGCTTTACGCAGCTAAACGCCAGCTCGATTGGCATTGAAATCGTTAATCGTGGTCGAAAGGATACTGCGGATGGCTCAATCTGGTTTGATTATCCGCAAGCGCAAATAGATGTCGTCATTGCGCTGGTCAAACAAATTGTTGCCAAATACCAGATTCCGCCTGAACGCGTGCTCGGCCATAGCGATATTGCGCCGCAACGAAAGACCGATCCGGGACCGCGATTTCCATGGAAGCAGCTGGCCGACCTGGGCTTGGTGCAGTGGCCTGATGCAAACCGGGTGCAACAAAAATTGCCTGAATTTACGGGCACATTACCCGACGTCGAGTGGTTCCAGAACAAACTCGCGCGACATGGTTTTGAAGTCCCCAGAAATGGCGAACTGGATGAGCCCACGCGCGCTGTGGTGCGTGCTTTCCAAATGAAATATCGGCCCAACAATATTGACGGTGCGCCCGACGCTGAGACCGCCGCCATGCTGGAAGTTTTGACCACGCCGGATCCGCTCAAATCCCCAATGCCCGCCGCAAACACTGCCGCCGTCACTGTCCCCATGGCTGCCACCATTACAACCCCCATGACGGTCCCGGTCACTATCTCCAATCCAACATCAAAACCTACGAGCATGATCATGCCATTGTCCCGCGGTCCATCAATGCAGCTCGCCCTCAGCAATCAGCTTGATGCTGAATTTGCCGCAATAGTCGCCAATCCCGCCAAGCCTCTCGCGAGCCTTTCGGTGCTGGCGGTGCGCGAGGGTGGCGTGGTTTATAAACGCCAGTTTGGCTACAAGTTCATCGACAATGAGAAGCCAGAAAATAGCAATCGCGGCGATGTCGATACGCTCTATCGCGTTGCATCTATTTCAAAAATGATTACCACGCTCGGGGTGATGAAACTGGTCGAAGAGGGCAAGCTCAATCTTGATCGCGATATCAGCGATTATCTGGCCTATCGGCTGCGCAATCCAAATTTTCCTAATGACGCCATCACCATTCGTATGCTGCTATCGCACACCTCTTCAATGCGCGATGAAGGCGGATATTACTGGGAAGCTAAAACAGATTTGAAAGATGTGCTGCTGCCCGGCGCAAGGTTTTATGACAAAGGTGAAATGTGGGCCAAAAACGCCAAGCCCGGCGCATTTTTTCAGTATGCGAATTTGCCTTGGGGCGTATTGGGCACGGTAATGGAACGTGCCAGCGGCGAACGTTTTGATCGGCTGATGACACGGACTATTTTCGCGCCAATGGGGATTGCGGGCGGTTTCAATCCTGCTGAATTTTCCAAAGAGACGCTTGCCAACTTAGCTACCCTCTATCGAAAACGCACCGAAATCGACGGCAAAGAAATCTGGAACATGGCAGGCCCGTGGAACCCGCAGGTTGACGATTACAGCAAGCTTGCTCCGATCCCACGCGCCGGGCCAGATTACGTCATCGGCAGCAACGGCACCGCGTTCGGCCCGCAGGGCGGCGCACGACTATCTGCGCCGTCGTTAGGAAAAATTATGTTGATGCTGATGAATGGCGGCAAACATGAAGGCACGCAAATCTTATCGGCAAAATCGGTTGAGTTGATGCTGTCAAATCAATGGCAAAACAATCCGAAAGCCAATAACGGCGCACGCGGTGAAAGTGGCTTTAGCGGCCAGACAAAACTCTTCAACGCATGGGGACTGGGCATGCAGCAATTCCTCGATATCAGTGGGCCGAACGAAGGTGATCGCCTGGTCGAAGGCGGCGGCTTCAAAGCGGTGGGTCATTTGGGTGACGCCTGGGGACTTACCGCAGCGATCGTATTCGACCCCGTCAAGAAAAACGGCATGATTTTTCTCATCGGCGGGCTGGGCTTCGATCCTGAAACCAATAAGGGAAAGTATTCCGCGCTGTTTCGACATGAAGAACAGATTTTGGACGCGCTTTATCGGCGGGCTATTCTGCAACAATAATGCGGCTTAAATTTTAAAACACCAGCATTGGTGAGCGTTTTGGCGCTTTTTTGGCTGGAAATGCCCGCAAATAAACGATCTTATTTTTTTGACGGTAATAGACCACGCAATTTGGCGTAATGTACGTTAAGGTTAATTTGCAACTTGTTGAGACCTGTCATTGGCATCAATTAACGAGTCGGCTGCACGCTAAAGTGCATCGTTGCATCTAAATTTGAAAAGCGTTCAAACCTTTTTTGGGGTTTTTTAATCGCCGGTTTAATGTTTAACTCGGATGTGTATCTTAATGTTCTCTCGCGTATTCATCACTTCCCTCATGGAGCATTCACATGGCAAAACTTAACGTAAATGGCAAAGTACGCGAATTCAGCGCGGACGAGGGCACACCGCTGCTTTGGGTGTTGCGCGAGCAGCTTGGTTTAACCGGGACAAAGTATGGTTGCGGTCTTGCGCAATGTGGCGCATGCACCGTGCATATCGACGGTGTGGCGACGCGAAGCTGCGTGCGGCCGGCGTCGAGCGTGAAGGTAACTGAAAAAATCGTCACCATCGAAGGGCTCTCGCCCGATGGTTCACATGCCTTGCAAAAAGCGTGGGTCGCGCTTGACGTGCCGCAGTGTGGCTACTGCCAATCGGGAATGATTATGGCTGCCGCTGCATTGCTGAAAGCGAAACCGAATCCAAGCGATGCTGATATTGACGCAGCGATGACCAATATTTGTCGCTGCGGTACGTTTAACCGTATTCGCGCAGGGATTAAAGCCGCAGCGCGAGGCGGTGATTTTATAAATGCGGGTTTAAGCATCGAGCATGTGACGCTGGCCCCAGAATTAGTAAATGCGTCCGCAAACGAGGTCAGAAAATCATGAGCACAAATAATATTTCACGCCGCCAGTTTTTAGGCGCCTCGGCTTCACTGTCAGCGGCAGTGGCCGGCAGTTTAGTGGTGGGTTTTCATATTCCTTTTATTAAATCGGCAGACGCTCAGACCGCCTTAAATCAAGGCACCGCGCCGGAAATTAACGCCTGGGTCGTGGTGCAGCCGAACGACACGGTGGTCATTCGCATTGCGCGATCCGAAATGGGACAGGGCTCGTTAACCGGCCTAGCGCAATTGGTTGCTGAAGAGTTGGAATGCAACTGGGCCAAAGTCACCACCGAATACCCGACACCGGGCCAAAATCTGGCGCGCAATCGTGCCTGGGGAAACTTTGGCACCGGCGGCAGCCGCGGTATTCGCGACTCTCAGGATTACGTGCGCAAGGGCGGTGCTACTGCGCGCATGATGCTGGTGCAGGCGGCGGCCGACGAATGGAAAGTGCCGGCCGCTGAATGCAGCGTCGCCAATAGCGTCATTACCCACGCGCCTTCCAAGCGCACCACCACTTATGGCAAGGTCGCGGCGGCGGCATCGCAAATAGCCCCGCCTGCCAACGTCACTTTGAAAGACCCCAAAGACTGGAAGCTCGTTGGCAAACGTCTGGCGCGGCTCGACACCATCGACAAAACGAATGGTAAACAGGTTTATGGCACCGATCTGGCAATGCCAAATATGCTGAACGCAGCGATTAAAGATTGTCCGGTATTTGGCGGCAAAATAAAAAGTGTGGACGACACAGCAGTCTTGAAACGCCCCGGCGTCAAGAAAGTAATCCGGGTTGGCGATAGTGCGGTGGCGGTGGTGGCCGATACTTGGTGGCGCGCCAAGACAGCGCTGGATGCACTTAAGATTGAATGGGATGAGGGCCCGAACTCAAAATTGTCGAGCGCCGATATCGCCGCAACGCTAAAGGCCGGGCTCGATTCGAAAGATGGCATCGTCGGGAATCAGGTGGGCGATGCCGTCACGGCAATCGCAAACTCGGTGAAAAAAATTGAAGCGGTGTATTCGTACCCGTATCAAAACCATGCCACCATGGAAACCATGAACGCCACGGCAAAGTACACACCGGAGCGCTGCGAGGTATGGACGCCAACCCAAAACGGGGAAGCTGCATTGGCCGCTACGAGTGAGGCTTCCGGCCTGCCGCCCGCCAAATGCGAAGTCTACAAAATGTTACTGGGCGGTGGCTTTGGTCGGCGCGGCGCGGTGCACGATTGGGTGCGCCAAGTGGTCGCGATCGCGAAGGAAATGCCCGGCGTGCCGGTGAAGCTGATCTGGTCGCGCGAGGAAGACATGCTGCACGGTCGTTACCATCCCGTCACGCAATGCAAACTGAGCGCGGGGTTTGATGCGGACGGCAACATTACCGGTTTCAATATGCGCATTTCAGGCCAATCCATTTTGGCCAATATTGCCCCGCAGAGCATCAAGGACGGCAAAGACCCCGCGGTGTTTCAAGGCTTGAATGCGTCAGGGCTTGAGACTTCGATTGGCTACACATTTCCTGCGCTGATGATCGATCATGCGATGCGTAATCCGCCAGTACCGCCAGGATTTTGGCGTGGCGTTAATTTGAACCAAAACGCCATCTATCTGGAATGTTTTATTGATGAAATGGCTCACGCAACGAAGCAAGATCCATTGGCACTGCGTCGCAAACTGATGGTGAATCATCCTAAACACCTCGCGGTGCTGAACGCCGCCGCTGAACGTGCCGGATGGGACAAGCCCGCGCCAAAAGGCGTGTTTCGCGGGCTGGCGCAAACGATGGGCTTTGGCAGTTATGTGGCCGCCTGTGCAGAAGTATCCGTCAGCGACGCAGGCGTGCTGAAAATTCATCGCATCGTCGCGGCGACCGACCCTGGCTACGCGGTAAACCCGCAGCAAATTGAGGCGCAGGTTGAAGGCTCATTTGTGTACGGATTATCGGCCGCGCTCTATGGCGAATGCACGCTGAAAGATGGCCGCATGATGCAGGATAACTTCCACACCTACCAAACCATGAAGCTGGCGGATATGCCAAAAGTGGAAACCGTCATTGTGGCGTCCGGCGGCTTCTGGGGCGGCGTGGGTGAGCCGACGATTGCGGTCGCAGCCCCTGCCGTGTTGAATGCAATATTTGCGGCAACCGGCAAACGCATTCGTGACTTACCGTTAAAAAATCATTCCTTGGCAAAGGCTTGAGCGAGCGCAGATTAATGGCTGGAAACCGGGCTGTTGCGGCCACATTTTTTTTGGCTGCAACCGCTGCCAGCTGGTCAACACAGGCTGCCGATTCCATTACTGAGCCCGCACCTTTTATCGTTGAGGATAATGTTATCTTAGAACCGCTGCAGGGCCGAATAGGCAATGCCGCGCGTGGTCGCGCCATCGTCGCCAATCGTCAGCTTGGCTTGTGTTTGTTGTGCCATGCCGCCCCCATTCCTGAAGAACGTTTTCAGGGCAATTTGTCGGTAGACTTGGGCGGCATCGGCAGTCGCGCGTCCGCCGAGCAGTTGCGGATAAGGCTGGTTGATGCCAGAAAATTGAACCCGGAAACCATCATGCCGTCTTATTATCGCGTGGACAAGTTAACGCGGGTGGCACCGGCTCAGCAGGGCCGCACAATTTTTTCAGCGCAACAAATTGAGGACGTGGTGGCGTACTTGCTGACGTTGCGGGATGATCGTATGGGCTTAACGGATGGCCTCGCAGGTGGCGTGGTGAGGGGCGAAAGTCCGGGCGCAATTCGCGGTATCACGGCGGAAACAAAATAGGAAAACTCGTCAGAAAAACGCGGCAATGAAAATGAACCAGATTCTTTTAAACACAAACAACTTCCGGCGGCGGAAAATTCTGGCCGCGGCAGTCGGTGTGACCGGCTATGTGCTGGTTCGGCCTGTGTTCGGCACGCCTGCCACGCTGGACGCCGCAATTTCAGCGTTCGCACGCGGCACGAAGGTAACATCCGGAAAAGTGAAGTTTGATATCGCTGAATTGATCGATAACGGCAACGCCGTCCCGATCAGCATAACCGTCGACAGCCCCATGACAGATACAGATTATGTGGTGGCGGTGGCGGTGTTCAATGAAAAAAATCCGCAGCGCGAAGTCATCAAATGCAAGCTCAGCCCATTTTCCGGGCGTGCTCAAATATCGACGCGGATTCGCCTGGCCACGTCACAAAAGCTCACAGCGATCGCGGAAATGAATGACGGCTCTTTTTACGCTCAAACAGTTGAGGTGGTGGTCACCCTCGCCGCCTGCATTGAGGAATAGGTATGGCCCGAACGCTCATCACGGTTCCACCGAACCCTAAAAAAAATTCGGTAATCGAAATCCGCGCACTCATTCAACACCCGATGGAAACCGGTTTTCGCCCTGACGCTGAAGGAAAACTTCAGCCGCGCAACATCATTCAGCAGTTTGAATGTCGGTTTAGTAGCGGCGCTAAATCAGACCTTATTTTTAACGCCGAATTATTTCCCGCGATTTCCGCAAACCCGTATATTGCGTTTAATTTTCGCGCCACGCAAAGCGGCACGCTGAGTTTTAAATGGAGTGGCGACAACGGTTTTACGCAGACCGAAACGGTTGCACTGATTGTCGTTTAAATGTCGATGAGGATTGCAATCTTGAAGTTTGCAGTTGCGTTAATTTGGTTGTGCCTTGCGACATTTGCGGCCTTTGCGCCAAAGGCGGGCGCCGCTGCAGAAGTAGCGAACAAGGCGGGTAGCAAAACGACAGACTCGCGCAAATCAGGCTACGATTTTATGAGTGTATCGACTCAGGCGCTGCAAAATGACGATAGCCAAAACCCGGCCATGCTATGGGTCAAAGACGGAGAAGCGTTGTGGAATCGGGAAGCGGGCGGCGACAAAAAATCGTGCGCCAGCTGCCATGGCTTAGCGCCACAATCCATGCGTGGTGTCGCCGCCCGCTACCCGGCGATTGAAAAGGAAACCAGGCATCCCATCAATTTGCAGCAGCGTATTAATTTGTGTCAAAAAGATCATCAACATGCCGCCCTGTTTGCACCAGAAACGCAGGAGATGCTGGGCATTGAAAGCTATGTCGGGCTGCAATCACGCGGCCTCGCGATCACGCCACCGCGCGATACTAGGCTTGCAGCATTTACACAAAAAGGCAAGGTGCGGTTTGAGCAACGCATCGGCCAGCTGGATCTTTCATGCGCAGATTGCCACGATAACAATGCAGGCAAGAAGCTGGGCGGCGCGACGATTCCCGAAGCTCACCCGACAGCTTATCCTCTATACCGGCTTGAGTGGCAAAGCCTCGGCAGTGTCGAGCGTCGCCTGCGCAACTGCATGAGCGGCGTGCGAGCTGAGCCATACGCGTATGGTGCGCCAGAATTTGTCGAGCTGGAACTTTACCTCGCCACGCGCGCTACGGGCATGAGGATGGAGACGCCGGGAGTGCGGCCTTAGTGTAAACACAAGTGGAGTCCTCAGTGACGGCAAAAGCAAATGCATTTGAATGCACCAAGGAACTAAAACTCTAATATTGGCGGTCTTTGCGAAGCATTTGTGCTCCGAAGAGCGATTCAACGCTGGCGCTTGCCAAACGCGCTTTGAACGCTCCCGCGACGCGCTGAAATATTAATGGGCTGCGCATAACGAGCCACGCTCATTTCAAACCCAGGCCTCAGCAAATTTTTCCCAGTGTTCTTGTGCGGCATTTTCTGCCAAAAATGCCCGTACCACTTTCTCTTCCTCAGCGTAGCCTGCGGGCGACATGGCACCACGCATCAGCTGGTATCGAAGGAATACAAGGTAGGTGTTCATGACATCGGTCTCGCAATAATCACGAATTGCAGATAGTTCTCCTCGCTGATAGGCGGTCCACACTTGTGATCCGTCCATGCCGAGTTTGCCGGGGAATCCGCACAGCTGGGCAAGCTGGTCGAGCGGCGCGGCACCGCGTGGCTGATAGAGGGCAAGCAAGTCCATCAAATCGAGATGGCGGGCGTGATAGCGGCTGATGTAGTTGTTCCATTTATAGTCGCGGTCATCCTCGCCCATATCCCAATATTTGGGGGCGACGACGCTATGAATCAGTGAACGGTAATGCAGCACGGGCAGATCAAAACCGCCACCATTCCACGAAACGATCTGCGGCGTATAGCGCTCGATGCCGTCGAAAAAACGCTGGATGATATCTTTCTCGCTGTCGTCGATTTTGCCCAGTGTCCATGCTTTCAAGCCCTCGTCCGAACGCATGACGCAGGAAATTGCGATGACTTTATGCTGGTGCAACGGCAAAAAATCGCTGCCACCCGTATGCTGCCGACGGCGTTGGAAAACCAGCTCCGCCACTGCATCGTCATTCATGGAGTTATCCAGGCCTTGTAGCTTGCGCAGGCCATGGATGTCGGGGATGGTTTCGATGTCGAAGACGAGAATAGGGATCACGTGAGCCGCAGTCGTTGAGATAAAGCTGGAAAAAGTTGTGGCTAGGCATACCGGCACAAAAAAACGCCTTAATTGTATTGGGCGCGTCAAAAACAAATCCGGCATCTGCTACATTTTGCGAATCCACTTGCCAGCGCTGTCGCGATAATACCAGCCGGCCGGGGCGCGGCTAATCCAGCGCTCGCCAAATATTGCTTTTATATTGCTCTCCCAGTCAGGATGGCCATTCGCTCGCGCAATTTCGCGGTAGAGAGTGGCGCGGTCCTTGTTTTCTTCAGCAACGAAATTTGCCACTTTAAGGGTCTGTGTCAGTTCGATCGCCTGCAAATCACGCATCGCAACCAGACCGTCAATCGTCAGCCCGATGGCACCAGAATCGAAATGTGGTTTCAAAAACACAAAGCGCCCGACCAGGCTCTTTTTTATCACGACCACAGCTGCCGTAGTGACGTCTATTTCGGGCGACTGGCTGGCCGCCGGTGGCGCAATCAGTGTTGAGAAAAACGCGAAAATAAACGCCCCCATCAAGACCGCATGGCGACGCTCTCGTAACACCAATAATCTTGTATTGATTTGCATTGCTTGAGATTTATTTAGGCGTCATCACCGGCGATGGAGCCGTCTTTTTACTGCCGTCCACGGTGATCACCAGAACCGTCGGCTGCGAGGCCGGCCAGACTTCATCAATAATGTTGTCCGCCGCTTTTTGTGCGGATGCTGTGGGGAAAAAAGTAATGGCAGCGCACCCATAAAAAAAGAAACTCATGGCAATGAGCGCAATCGTAGAGAAAATGCGTTTGCTGGATTTCATGTCGATTTATCCAAAGTAGTAACGCTTACAAATTTTCATTATTTGCTTATTCTAACGATACTGAGGACAAACGGTTCAAAGCGTAGGAAAAAGACGCGTGTTTGATGCTGAATCTGACCCAAAGCCAAACTCAGGCAGGGAAAACGCCGGTGGAAAGATATCGATCACCCCGGTCACAAACAATATGAACGATCACCGCATCCTCCACCTCGCGCGCCACCTTGAGCGCGGCGGTTAGTCCGCCACCTGACGAAATACCCGCAAAAATACCTTCTTCGCGCGCCAGCCGCCGCGTCATCTCTTCACTTTCTGCCTGAGTGACTTCGAGTACACGGTCGACGCGCGAACGATCAAATATTTTTGGCACATAAGCCTCCGGCCATTTTCGAATGCCCGGCACGTTCGAGCCATCTGCCGGATGGACACCAATAATCTGAATCGCCGGATTCATTTCTTTCAAAAAGCGCGAGGTACCGGTGATCGTTCCGGTGGTTCCCATCGTCGCCACAAAATGGGTGACTTTGCCGCCGGTGTCGCGCCAGATTTCCGGTCCGGTGGTCAGGTAATGCGCGAGCGGATTATCGGGATTGCCAAATTGGTCGAGGATCAAACCTCCGCGCTCCTTTTGCAGCGCATCTGCATAATCGCGCGCGCCCTCCATTCCAATGCTTTGCGGCGTGAGGATCAACTCTGCACCAAATGCACGCATGGTTTGCCGGCGCTCAATCGATAAGTGCTCGGGCATGATCAGCACCATTTTGTAGCCCTTGATCGCCGCCGCCATCGCAAGCGCAATACCGGTATTGCCACTGGTGGCCTCAATCAATGTATCGCCGGGCTTGATGGTGCCACGCGACTCGGCCCGCGCGATCATGGAAATCGCCGGGCGGTCTTTGACGCTGCCCGCGGGATTATTGCCTTCTAATTTTCCGAGCAAAACATTGCTCGAATGAATACCTGACCCCGCTGGAATGCGCTGGAGATGGGCGAGTGGTGTGTTGCCAATGAGCGTTTCGATGGTGTTATGCATAGTCTTGATTTTAGCCGCGTTTTCACCTGACGCAAGCCAGCGCATTTTTTCCCGATGAGTGGCAACACAAGGTGTATGTGGCAAAATGTCGCATCAAGTTTTTGATGCAGCCATTTCAAAAAAAAGGGTTTACATGAGTTCAGTCGCATCCGAAATTTTCAAGGCGTATGACATTCGCGGCATTGTCGGCGTTTCCCTGACGCCCGAAACGGTCGAATTAATCGGCAAAGCGCTCGGCACCGAAGCCAGAAAGCGGGGCGGCACAGCGGTCACGATAGGCCGTGATGGCCGCCTTTCGGGGCCTGCATTGTCGAGCGCTCTCGCCCGTGGCCTGCAATCTACGGGTCTCAATGTCATTGACATCGGCGTGTGTGCGACGCCCATGGTGTATTTCGGTGCGCACCATTACGGCACCGAGTCTGGCGTGATGGTCACGGGCTCCCATAATCCACCGGAATATAACGGCATCAAGATGGTCATCGAGGGAGAAACACTCGCGCTCGATGCAATTCAAAGTTTGAAATGTGCTATCGAGGCAGATAATTTTACGCGCGGCACAGGAAGCTACGAAGCGCGCAATATTGCGGACGACTACGTCAGCCGTATTGTTGGCGATGCGAAGCTGGCTCGACCGATGAAAATCGTGGTCGATTGCGGGAACGGCTCGCCGGGGGCGATCGCGCCAAGATTGTTCAGGGCGCTGGGCTGCGAGGTGATCGAATTATTTTGCGAGGTGGACGGCAATTTTCCGAATCATCATCCTGATCCATCACAGCCCAAAAACTTGCAGGATGTGATTCGCGCATTGAAGGATTCGGACGCTGAAATTGGCTTGGCATTCGATGGAGACGGAGATCGTTTGGGCGTTGTGACCAAGGACGGCGAGATTATTTATCCAGATCGACAGCTGATGTTATTTGCGGCAGATGTGCTCTCGCGTGTGCCGAACGGTGAAATTATTTTTGATGTGAAATCGTCACGCAATCTATTCAAATGGATCCGAGACCACGGCGGTCGTCCGTTGATGTGGAAAACCGGCCATTCGCTGATCAAACTGAAAATGAAACAAGTGGGCTCGCCGCTGGCGGGCGAGATGAGCGGACATACTTTTTTCAAAGAACGCTGGTATGGGTTCGATGACGCGTTATATTGCGGCGCGCGGCTGTTGGAAATCATCAGCAAATTTGCCGATGCCAGTGCGCCATTAAAAGCGCTGCCAAATGCCGTTTCCACACCCGAGCTCAACTGGAAATTAGCCGAAGGCGAGCCACATCGTCTGATTGATGCGCTCTTGCACACAGCCAAGTTTGAAGGTGCCTTGGAAGTCATCACCATTGACGGGTTGCGGGTTGAATATCCGGACGGTTTTGGGCTGGCTAGAGCATCGAACACCACACCGGTGATCGTGTTGCGATTTGAAGCTGAAACCGAGGCGGCGTTAGAGCGCATTAAAGAAGATTTTCGGCGCGTGCTGCAGGCAGCAAAGCCCGAGGTGGCACTGCCGTATTGATGGATTGCAGTATCGGGACGTCGATGTATAGAAACAGCTTATGACAAGCCCTGCATGACAAACCGTGATTCATGTGCACACTTTAAGCGCAGTCATGCTTAACCAGGTTGAGGAAAAAGCCATATAGAAATGTTTTTTTTCTGCTGCTGGGATTGCCGCATTGGCAGGCTGCGCGACCAAAGGCTGAGTCTGAAGCCAAGCCGCAAAAGCAGAAAAGCCAGGGTAATCAATTAGCCAGCACGGATCTCCGCACATCGCGTGCGAACCTGGAGCGCTTGGTTAGGTCAACGGAGCGCGCTGATTTCAACGATACGATCAATCGGTAATAAAATCGGTTATAAATCAAATTAATACGGTTATAAACGGCGGCGGCTCGGTTAATCGCGTTTTCCGCCCCTTCCACCAAATTGGCTGACACGTTCACGTCCCACCGCTGACCAAAACCGCGTAAATGATCCGCACAATTTTGCGGGATCTGCAGTGAAACGCCGTATTGGCACAAGTGTGACGGCGGGCAATGATAGTACTCGTCGATAACCGAAGTGATAGGTGGCCGTGGCGCTGAATTTTGTGTTCTTGTTTTCGAGAATCAGTTGGTTAACGTCGCCGATAAAAATATCATTTGTGACTTCACGCAGCCGCGCCATAACAAAATTCCAACGACGTTCAGACCACGGGAAATCGGCATGAAACGGCAAATGAATAATGCCCAAACGCTGTTTTTTGTCCGCCATCACTACAGGCTCGGCCAAATCCCATGGATGGATCAGCACTACCTCAGAAGCGAGCACTGGCACGGCTGTTGGCACTGCTGATAACACGGCTTTTGACGCATCGGTCGGCCTCGTCAACAACCGGGGTTGGCAGGTTGCATCCAGCCTGGCGGCTTTTGGATTGGGGCCCAGTGTTTTTTGTGAGCGGGCAATCACATCCAACGCCTCATAACTTGTATCGATCAGTGTTCCCTCACTCGCCCAGCTAGGCGCTGAGTTTGCCGAATAGCGCGCAACATTCTCGGCATTAAACAAATACGGTTTCGAACTAAACGTGCCCGCCACCCATTGCCAAGAAAGATGGTTACTTCCAAAATCGCCATCGAGCAGGTGCGCAATCATCCAATCCGCGCCAGCGCGCCAATACACTTTACGCAGATGCACGACGTAGGAAGCGAGCCACATCCGCGCGTGATTATGCAAATAGCCGGTCGCATAGAGTTCTCTCACTGCTTCGTCAATCACGGGAATACCGGTGCGCGCCTCGGCTATATCATCAGGGAAACCCGGCTCGTAACGGACGCCATTGAGCCCCGGCTTCACATCATGCAAAACGCCATCGCCCAGGTGTCGCCACACGTGCTGGAAGAATTCACGCCAGCCAAATTCCATCAATAATTTTTCACATTCCCCGGCTGAATATTTTGCCTCTATTGCGGGAGCAATATCCGCGAGGCTGATGAAACCATGCGTCAGATAAGGCGATAAACGGGTAACTGAACCGTTCAGAAAATTACGGGTGCTCGCGTAAGCCCGAGGATTGATCAGTTTGACGCGGTGCTCGGCATCCGCCAGTGTGGGCGGGAATTGTTCAAACAATGTGTTCAAAATTTAGCCTCATTAATATGGGCCAGTCTTGACGCACGTTTGTTGAACAAGTTTCTCGACTTTCAAGATCGCGAATTCAATGCCCCATGCCGTGCATCAAATAGGCCGCCGCCCAATAACCCAAACCAATCGCCGCCGACGCGCCTGCAAGCCCGAGCATCCAGCGTTTGCGCGTTAGCACGCAAATCGATGCCAACGAAATAGCGATCTGGATAAATGTCATCGCCATCGCCAACTTATCATGCGGGTTCAGCGCCGCTTCTGATTTCACATTGGATGCCTCGGAGGCAAGTTCCTGGCGTTCGGCTACCTTTTTGAGTGCCGTTTTCTCTTCACCATAGCGCTTCATTTCACCGCTATAACGCGTCTTTTGCTCAGGTGTGGCGGCTAACCCTTCCGCCAGTTCCGCCAAATTTTGCTTGGTGCTTTTTGCCTGATATTGCGCCCAGGTATTGGATGCTTCGGCTTTTTTCAGCACCGCATCGTTTTTGTAGAACAGCGCTTCGTTCTGTGAATGACCGCCCAAATAACTGACAATAGCGCCAACCGTTGCTAACACTGCCGTAAATACCGCGACCGTTTGCCCCAAACTGAAACCGGATTCATGTCCAGCTGCATGACCGTCTGTTGTTGCGTGCTCAGCTGCATGCTCCACCGCGTGATCGTGTGGTCCGTGCACGTGAAATCCGCTGCCTGACATGATTTTTCCCTTGAAGAGTTTGTGCGCATTTGCGCAAAAATTGCAGCATGCTGATTGTAATTTGTCGCACGCATTGTAGCCCACGCCGACTAAGTCAAAAATTCATGTTCGAGGATCCTCTTCAAGGCTCATCGTCCTGCTCCACCAGTGTCAAAAAATATTGCTTGCAATTCGAAACAAAACTGTATAAAACTACAGTTATGGAAAATTTAACCGCAAGACAGCAAGAAATACTCGCCTTCCTGAAAACCTGGATCGCGCAACACAATATGCCGCCAACACGCGCTGAAATATGTGCCGCATTGGGCTTTCGCTCGCCGAATGCAGCCGAAGAGCATTTGCGCGCGCTGGAGCGCAAAGGCGCAATTGAAATGATGCCCGGCTCATCGCGCGGAATCCGCATCATGAGCGGCAGCGATGATGCCGCGAACGATGAGGAGCACGGCCTGCCGCTGATCGGTAAAGTCGCGGCGGGTGCCCCGATTCTGGCGCAAGAAAACGTGATGGGTCGTTATCCGGTCAGCCCGTTGATGTTCAAGCCGAAAGCTGATTTTTTACTGCGTGTATCCGGCATGAGCATGAAAGATGTCGGCATCATGGATGGCGATTGGCTGGCTGTTCATAAGACCAACCAAGCACGCACAGGTCAAATCGTCGTCGCGCGCATTGATGGCGATGCGACTGTAAAACGCCTGAAGCTCAAAGGCAAAAATGCCTACCTGGTCGCAGAGAACGCTGATTTTTTACCGATTGTGGTCGATCTGGAGACGTCGCAACTGGATATCGAAGGATTGGTAGTGGGTGTGGTGCGGACGATGTAGGGTCGTTGTTGACGGTGTGCACGTACCCGCCCATCCCCTTTCTTTTGATAAATAACGCGCTAAGGAAAGTGGTATTGCAGATTTTCAAAAATAAATCTGCCTCAATATTTTTCAAATAACGGAAAGCGTCCCTCGATTTCCGAATGGCCTTGGTACAAAATCGAGCATATTGTCACTATCAAGCTCAATCCGCATAGCCTCAAAAGACGTCAGCTTGGCGTCAATCAGCGTGTACGCCATGCCCCACATAATGCCGCCTTCCACACGCGTGCAGTGCTCGCGAAACGTCGTTTTTCCAGTTGCCCCTAGCCAGCGATCCGCCAGCCAATTCAAGTCATCAAACGACTGCTGCGCGGCGGGTGGAGAACTTACTAGAAATACTGCCATCACCCAGAAGGCAGCGACCTATTTTTTCATTATTTCCCTTCCCTCTGACGATTAGGCTCCCGCATTGGTGCGGTGGTTAGCGATTTGTCGCCTCAAATAAGCCGTAAATACTCGGGTTGCCGACAATAATTTATTTTCTTGCGCCAAAGCTTAAGCCGCTCCCGGCAATCGCATAGAAATCAGTTGGCAACGTTTTCCAAATTCGAACTTGGCCTCCGCTTAAGCCATCGTATTTCAGCACCGTCACTTAAAACAGCACAAACTATAAAACACCGAACCACTGCGACTGGAAACCTTATGGGTATTTACGATCTGCACCTCGATAAAAACGCCGCAAACTATGTGCCGCTGACGCCTCTTTCATTCCTGCGCAAAGCGGCCAGCGTGTACCCCGATTACGTCGCGACGATTTACGGTGAGCGCCGTGTTACCTGGCGAGATACCTACGCCCGCGTGCGAGCGTTGGCATCGGTACTCGCCAAACATGGTGTCGCCAGGGGCACCACTGTCGCAGCGATGCTGCCGAACGTGCCCGCCATGTTTGAGCTACATTACGCGCCGGGCATGCTGGGTGCGGTGCTCAATACGTTGAACACGCGGCTTGATGCTGAGACCATCGCCTTCATGCTTGATCACGGTGAGGCGAAGGTGCTGTTTACGGATCGCGAATTTTCTGCAGTGGTCGAAAAGGCGCTCACGTTGGTAAAAATAAAACCGCTGGTCATTGATGTTGATGACGCGGCCTTCGCTGGTGGTAAATCCCTTGGCGAATTTGAATATGAAAATTTTCTTGCGCAGGGTGACAGCAATTTCGAATGGCATTTGCCGGGTGACGAATGGGACGCGATCGCCCTGAACTACACCTCTGGCACCACCGGAAACCCGAAAGGCGTGGTCTATCACCATCGCGGCGCCTATCTCAACGCGGTGAGCAATATTGTCGATTGGCAGCTTCCGCACCACCCAGTTTATTTGTGGACGCTGCCGATGTTTCATTGCAACGGCTGGTGTTTTCCTTGGTCGATTGCCGCCGTGGCGGGCACCCATGTTTGCCTGCGCAAAGTGGAAGCAAAAACTGTATTCGATTTAATACGCGCGCACAAAGTTTCGCACTACTGCGGCGCGCCAATCGTGCATGCGATGTTAATTAACGCGCCGCCCGAAATGAAGCGCGGCATTGCCCACCAGGTGAAATGCCTGGTCGCGGGTGCCTCCCCTTCCGTTGCCGTGATTGAAGGCATGGAAGCGATGGGCTTTGACCTGACCCACGTGTACGGCCTCACCGAAGTCTATGGCCCGGCCGCAGCGTGCGCGCGACACGACAGTTGGAACCAGCTCGGTGTGGAAGAACGGGCAATGAAAAATGGCCGCCAGGGCGTTGCCTACACATTGCAAGAAGACATGACGGTCATGAACCCCGACACCATGCAGCCCGTCCCCCACGACGGCGAAACCATGGGCGAGATCATGTTTCGCGGCAACATCACCATGCGCGGCTATTTAAAAAATCCGCAGGCGACCGAGGAAGCATTTGCCGGCGGCTGGTATCACACGGGCGACCTCGCGGTCATGCATGCCGACGGCTACGCGAAAATAAAGGATCGATCGAAAGACATCATTATTTCTGGCGGAGAAAATATTTCGTCGATCGAAGTCGAGGACGTTCTCTCCCGCCATCCTGCCATCATGGTCTCTGCCGTCGTCGCACAGCCGGACGAAAAATGGGGCGAAACGCCGTGTGCCTTTGTGGAATTGAAATCCGGCGCAACGGCCACCGAAGCCGAGATAATTGAATTCTGCCGAGAGCGCATGGCGCGATTCAAAGTGCCGAAGCGGATAACGTTTGGCGAATTACCGAAGACATCCACGGGAAAGATTCAAAAATTTTTATTGCGGGAAAAAGTAAAAAGTATCAATTGAAAATGCAGGAATTTTGCAGTCGATATTGGGTAGGCCTTCGTGTGGCCCAGAGCCATATAACGTCAATACAACGTCAATACAAAGTTATTATCCGGCGCGGCGTTTAAAGCATAAACCTGCCGTGACGCTTGTCAATGCTAGCGTTTTGTTTTTTTATCGCGAATATTCGTTGGCCCACCATCACCACAGTCAACACCGCCGCCCCTGCCGCGATGCCCACCACGCCATCGGCTAGCGTGGCTGCGACGCCGTCAAAAGTATCTCCCAATCGCGCGCTTGCGGATTCAATTGCATGATGCAGCGCTGGAATGCCGTGGGAAATAATGCCGCCGCCGACCAAGAACATCGCCGCCGTGCCCACCACCGATAACAATTTCATCAGCATTGGCGCACTGCTCAATAGCGCCGTGCCGACTGTCCGCGCGAGCGCACCGCGCTTTTTTGAGAGGTGCAAGCCGACATCATCGAGCTTCACAATCGCCGCAACGAAGCCATAAACGCCAACCGTCATCGCCACCGCAATCGCAGATAGAACTGTCACGCGCTGCGAGAAGCTGGCCGTCCCAATCGTGCCCAGAGTGATGACAATAATCTCTGCAGATAAAACAAAATCGGTACGAATGGCGCCCCTGATTTTGTCCTTCTCAAACGCAACAATATCCACTGCCGGATTGGCAACGGCGCTCACCAGCTCGGCATGACGCGACGTATCGTCCGCCTTTGAATGTAAAAACTTGTGCGCCCGTTTTTCAAAACCTTCAAAGCAAAGATAGGCGCCGCCCAGCATCAACAGCGGCGTGACAGCCGATAGCGCAAACGCGCTAACCGCCAGCGCGAGCGGCACCAGAATGGCCTTATTGATGAGTGAGCCCTTGGCGACGGCCCATACCACCGGCAATTCGCGGTCTGCCTTCACGCCAGAAACTTGTTCCGCATTCAGTGCCAAGTCGTCGCCCAGCACACCTGCGGTTTTTTGCGCGGCAACCTTGGTCATCAACGCAACGTCATCCAGCAGCGTGGCGATATCGTCAATCAGTGCAAATAAGCTGCCGGAAGCCATTGTTTTCTGTTTCAGTAAACGTGAATGAGGTATTCGATCCGGCTAATATCTGCCCGCTAATATCTGGCAGCGTTTCATTCAGGCTTAAGCCCGCAAAATCGTCACCCTTCTACGGTTTGACTTTCGATTTCTCGATAATCTGATAAAACGTTTCATCCGATTTCACCATGCCGAATTCAACGCGCGCACGTTCTTCAACCGCGTCGATACCTTGCTTCAAATCACTTACTTCGGCATCGAGCCCCGCATTGCGCGAAGCGAGCGTCATATTTTTTTCTTTTTGTTGATCGACTTGTTTCGACATATCCCACACCCGCAACCAACTACCTTTACCGATCCACAGCGGATACTGGATGGCAATGAGGAGCGTGATGAGAATGTGGGGGAGGTATTTCACGCCTGGCTTGATCGAAAATAAACTTATCGCAAATTATAAAACGCTGACTTGCCCGGATAGCTGGCAGCATCACCCAACTCTTCTTCAATGCGCAGCAACTGATTGTATTTCGCCATGCGATCTGAGCGCGACGCGGAGCCGGTTTTAATTTGCAGCGCGTTAGTCGCGACGGCAATATCAGCGATGGTCGTATCTTCAGTTTCCCCAGAGCGGTGCGAAATAACGGCGGTATAGCCCGCGCGTTTCGCCATTTCAATGGCGGCGAACGTTTCGGATAACGTACCGATTTGATTTACTTTAATCAAGATGGAATTCGCCACGCCCCTCGCGATACCTTCCCGCAAAATTTTGGTGTTGGTCACAAACAAATCATCGCCCACCAATTGCACTTTTTTGCCAAGTTTTTGCGTCAGCGTTGCCCAGCCATCCCAATCATTTTCAGCCATGCCGTCTTCAATAGAAACGATCGGATATTTATCCGCCCACGTCGCCAAAATATCGGTGAATTGCGCAGACGTAAACGACAATTTTTCCGCTTCAAAACGATATTTGCCGTCTTTATAAAATTCACTTGCCGCACAATCAAGCCCGATCAATACATCTTGCCCCGCGATGTAGCCTGCTTCTTCAATCGCTTTCACCGCGTATTGAATTGCGGCTTCATTGTTTGGCAAATTTGGCGCGAAGCCACCCTCGTCACCCACATTGGTGTTATGGCCTTCGGCATGCAGAATCTTTTTCAACGTATGGAAAATTTCCACTCCCGCGCGTAGCGCCTCACGGAATGTGGGCAGCCCCGCCGGAATAATCATAAATTCCTGAATATCAAGTGGATTATCCGCATGCGCGCCGCCATTGATAATGTTCATCATCGGCACCGGCATTTGCATCGGCGCCGCACCGCCTAAATACCGGTAAAGCGACAAGCCGGATTCATCCGCCGCGGCACGTGCACACGCCATCGACACCGCCAGAATCGCATTCGCACCCAGACGTGCCTTGGTCTCGGTGCCATCCAGCTCAATCATGGTGCGATCAATAAAGGCTTGTTCAGAGGCATCAAGGCCGATGATGGCTTCGCAAATTTCAGTGTTGATATGCTCGACCGCTTTCAACACACCTTTACCCAGATAGCGCGTTTTGTCGCCGTCGCGCAATTCAATCGCCTCGCGCGAACCGGTGGATGCGCCGGAGGGCACGGCGGCGCGACCAATCACGCCGGACTCCAGCAATACGTCAGCCTCGACAGTGGGATTTCCGCGTGAGTCCAAAATTTCGCGGGCGATGATGTCAACAATGGCGGTCATGGTTCATTCGTCAAAAAATGGGGTTAGGTAACTGAGCCTACTATTTGCCGTTTTATTTGGCACCTCTCGGCGCAACTAAAACAACATAAAAATTCGATTTTCGAGGTTAGGTAACCATGTCAATTTTGCTGCTGAGCGTAGGCCATCCAGCCAAGCGACCCGACGCTTTTTGGTTGTTTCATCACCAGCTGCGCAACCTGACCTACAAAATACGTCACATCAATTTTTGTTCAGCGAAACCACGCTGCTTTACCAGCGCATCAATTTCTTTCAGCACATAAAGCAATTCGCGCATCATGCCGAGTGGCCAAGCGTTAGGGCCATCGGACATCGCTTTTTCCGGGTTCGGATGCGTTTCCATAAACACTCCTGAAACGCCGGTTGCGATGGCGGCACGCGCCAGCACCGGCACGAATTCGCGTTGCCCACCGGAGGTCGAGCCCTGCCCGCCCGGGAGCTGCACTGAATGCGTCGCGTCGAAAACCACCGGGCAATGGGTATTGCGCATGATCGCGAGGGAGCGCATATCCGACACTAGGTTGTTATAGCCGAACGATGCACCACGTTCGCAAACCATGATGTTGTCGGTGCCGCTCGCCTCACGCGCTTTATCAACCACGTTTTTCATATCGGTGGGGGCTAGAAATTGGCCTTTTTTGATATTGACCGGCCTGCCCGCGCGCGCCACCGCATGAATAAAATCAGTCTGGCGGCAAAGGAACGCGGGGGTCTGTAGCACATCCACGATGCTCGCCACGGTCGGCACTTCCTGCTCGGTATGTACGTCCGTCAAAATCGGCAGTCCGAGTTGTTTTTTTACTTCCGACAAAATACGCAGCCCTTCATCCATCCCCGGCCCACGAAATGTTTTGCCGGAACTTCGGTTCGCTTTGTCGTAGCTCGATTTGAAAATAAACGGAATGCCCAGTTCGGTCGTGATTTCTTTAAGAGTGCCCGCGGTATCGATTTGCAGTTGCTCCGACTCCACCACACACGGGCCCGCGATCAGAAAGAAAGGTTTATCCAAGCCAACATCAAATCCGCAAAGTTTCATTCGTTCACTGCCCCAAATTTTTTCGCATCGCTCTATCGGTTTTTTGAATTATTCCAAAAATCGCTGCAATCGCAACTAAAACCCACCCCGCGAGGCTCCACTGACCTTTTGCCCATTCAGGCCAAAACGACTGCCGCGACAAATCCCACCAAATAACAAAGCCTAAAAAACCGCCTAAAGCGATAGAAACAACCCAAGCCAGCGCCGACTTCAAGCAATCGCCTTACTCACCGCATTACCCGCCACCACCCGCAGACCGGCATCATGCTCCGCTGCGCCATGCACGCGCTTATGCTGCTCCAGACCCGCTTTCACAAACGAAATAAACAGCGGATGACCTACTTTTGGCGTGGAGGTGAATTCAGGATGGAACTGGCAGCCGTAGAACCACGGGTGCGCGTGTTTCACCGCATCTAGCTCAACCATCTCAGTCAAAAATTCCGAATCCGTTCGTGCGGAAATCACCAGCCCGGCCGACTCCAGACGCGGCACGTAATGATTGTTCACTTCATAGCGATGGCGATGACGCTCACTCACATGCTCGCTCTGATAGATACGATGTGCAAGTGTGCCAACCTTCACGGTACAGGGCTGCGCGCCGAGCCGCATCGTGCCGCCGAGATTAGAACTTGCATCGCGCTTTTCAACCTGACCATCACTGTTTTTCCATTCGGTAATCAGCGCGATCACCGGATGCGGTGTTTCAGGATCAAATTCAGTGGAGTTTGCACCTGCCAACTTGACCACATTGCGCGCGAATTCAATGGTGGCAATCTGCATGCCCAAACAAATACCCAAGTACGGAATTTTATTTTCACGGGCAAATTTAACCGCGGCGATTTTGCCTTCGGTACCGCGTTTGCCAAAGCCACCGGGCACTAAAATCGCATCCATATTCGACAACGCCTTGGCCACCCCCGCTTCGCCTTCGGACTCGAGCACTTCCGAATCCAGATAATGAATGCGGACTTTGGTACGCGTATGAATGCCCGCGTGGATCAAGGCTTCCGACAATGATTTATACGAATCGGTGAGATCAACATATTTGCCGACCATTGCCAAATCAATCACATGATCAGGATTTTCGAGTGCGCTGACGATGTTGTCCCATACTGTCAAATCGGCTGGACGCGGAGTGAGATTCAGCTTGCGGCAGGCAATTTCGTCCAGCCCCTGCTTGTGCAGCATGCTCGGGATTTTATAAATTGAACTGGTGTCGTAGCAGGAGATCACTGCCCCGACCGGCACGTTGGTGAAGAGCGCAATTTTGCGGCGATCATCCTCAGGCAGCGTGCGATCCGAACGACACATCACCACATCTGGTTGAATGCCGATTTGACGCAATTCTTTTACGCTGTGTTGCGTGGGCTTGGTCTTAATCTCGCCGGCCGAAGCCAGATACGGCACCAGCGTTAAATGAATGTAGCAAGTATTTTCGCGGCCCAACTCAACGCCGATTTGACGAATTGCTTCCAGGAATGGCAGCGATTCAATATCGCCAACGGTGCCACCAATTTCGATGATTCCCACTTCTGCGCCAATCGTGGCCGCATGAATCGAGCTTTTGATTTCATCAGTAATGTGCGGAATCACCTGCACCGTGCCGCCCAAATAATCGCCGCGCCGTTCTTTGTTAATCACGCGTTCGTAAATTTGCCCGGTCGTAAAATTATTCGCTTTCTTCATCTTCATTGAGACAAAGCGCTCGTAGTGACCGAGATCGAGATCGGTTTCTGCCCCGTCTTCAGTGACAAAAACTTCGCCGTGCTGAAACGGCGACATGGTGCCCGGATCCACGTTGATGTATGGGTCCAGCTTCACCATCGAGACTTTGATACCGCGGGATTCAAGAATTGCAGCAAGCGACGCAGCAGCGATCCCCTTGCCAAGAGATGAAACAACGCCACCAGTAACAAAGATGTACTTGGTCATGAGTTTTTACCCCAAGTAAGAATCCAAAATTATAGCGCATTGCAGTACTTTCGTACAAACTCTCGGTGGAGCATCGAACCAAACAGTGATCGAATCTTCATCGGCGATCTTGTACACTTTTACACTTCATCTGGCTGAATCCGACGCGAAGTACAAACGAGCACACATGAAAATTAAAGGGCGATCCCGCACCAGCATCTGGGCCAATGATTCGCGCCGCACCGTGACCATCATTGACCAAACTTTATTGCCGTTCGCAGTCGGCGAAATTGAACTGACCAGCGCTGCCCAGGCTGTCGAGGCGATTCGCACCATGCGTGTGCGTGGCGCGCCACTGATCGGTGTCACTGCCGCCTACGGCGTGGCCATGGCCATGCAAATCGACTCAACCGACGGTCATTTGCAGGAAACCTGCGCCAGCTTGCGCAGCAGCCGGCCCACCGCAGTCAACTTGGGTTGGGCGCTGGATCGTATGACGCGACTGATTGTGCGCTTGCCAGAGCCCGATCGCGCCGAAGCCGCGTGGGCTTGGGCGAACGCGATCGCGGCCGAAGATATTGCGACCAACGAAGCCATCGGCAACCACGGCTACAAGCTGCTTGATGCGCTTTATCACCAGCATTCCCGTCCGATCAACGTACTCACGCACTGCAATGCAGGCTGGATCGCGGCGGTCGATTGGGGGACCGCACTCGCTCCGGTGTACATGGCGCACGACGCCGGTATTGAAGTGCATGTATGGGTGGAAGAGACCCGGCCACGCAATCAAGGCCTGCTTACCGCCTGGGAGCTGCGCGAACACGGCGTGCCGCATACCTATATTGTCGATAACGCAGGCGGCTATTTTATGCAGCAAGGCAATGTCGACATCGTAATGGTCGGAGCGGATCGGGTATCAGGCAGGGGCGATGTGGCAAATAAAATTGGCACCTACCTTAAAGCGCTCGCCGCACGCGATAACAACATTCCTTTTTATGCCGCTGTGCCTTCTTCGACAATCGACTGGCAGTTGGGTGATGCGATGCAAGAAATTGATATTGAAGAACGCAATGCGGATGAAATTCGCATTGTGCGCGGCCTGTCATCAGATGGTCTCACCCGCGATTTTCGGCTGTTGGACGAAACCACCGCAGTCGCGAACCCCGGTTTTGACGTGACCCCGGCAAGACTGGTGACCGGCATCATTACTGAAGCAGGAATTGCCGCGCCCGACGGGCTGGCCGCGTTATTCAACAAAAGCCAAATTTAACCAGGGCGGTATCTACTTATGACCTTTCTCAACATCAACCATACCGCCCATGTAGATCTTCGCCGCAAAATAATCAGTACCGCGCAAAAAATGAACGCGCTCGGTATTAACCACGGCAAGTCAGGTAACGTCAGCGCCCGGGCGGATGAAGGTTTTTTGATTACGCCCACCGGCATTGCCTATGACGATACCCAGCCCGAACACATTGTTGCCACCCAGTTCGATGGTCGCTTTGAGGCCGACCTGCTGCCGTCATCCGAATGGCGCTTTCACGCCGACATCTATCGCGCGCGCGCGGATGTCCACGCGATTATCCACACCCATTCAGCCTACGCGACCACCCTGGCCTGCATGGGCCGCAACATCCCAGCGTTTCACTACATGATCGCAGTCGCCGGAGGCCGCAATATTCGCTGTGCCCCTTACGCCACTTTTGGCACCCAAGCGCTATCCGATCACGCCTTGGCCGCGCTTGATGGCCGCGACGCCTGCCTGCTCGCTCAGCACGGCCTGATTGTCGTCGGTGCGTCGCTGGAAAAAGCGTTGGGGCTGGCGGTAGAAGTCGAATCGCTAGCGCGGATGTACTGGCAAGCGCTGCAAATTGGTGAACCGCCAATATTGGGCGATGTCGAGATGACGATTGTTTTGGAAAAGTTTCGGACGTATGGGCAGCAGGCTCAAGGGCAGTAGTGTGATGGTAAGTTTCGATTGTTTAAGGCGCGACGCATAGGGATAAAAATGGATTACTTCATGTACGTGAGAAAACTGCTTGGACAATGACCGCTCATTAGATCAACAGATCGAATGGTTTCACGAGCTAGCGGCACTTACCCACGATCAGCTATTCGCCAGCGGTGCTGTTGCGTCCAATCAAATGGCACTTGCTGATTTGCATGCGCGTTGCTTACCAGATGAACCGCAGCTTAAACCGACATCGCCAAAAGTTTTTGCAAATTACGTTCGTCTATTACGGCAAAACGAACGCGAGTGGAACGATGCGCTTTGTTCAGCAATTAGTGACGCTGAAGAGCTCAATACTTCAATGGGCGCTACACATGCCGCTAACAAGCTTCACGCGTTCGCTTACTCATGCCCGTGGATTCCATTTAGAAAAGTCGCTGAGAATCAAGCGCGAGCATACTAATTTCAAGCCTGAGGAACCAAGAGCATAGGGCGGGCAGAACGCAGCGTGCCCGCAGATGCATCGCTACATGCGCATGCGCGTGGGCAGAACTCGTTGCGGCACTGACCGAAGCGATTTGCGCCAAATGTGGTTTTGACTGGCAACTGGATTTCGTTCACGAGGCCGGGGGTAGCCCGGCGGCTAGTCCCTTTGTTTTGCTTCGCCAAAAGAAAGGAACCAAAGAAAAGGCGACCCGGGTTCGTCGCCC
>ENA-OFCI01000004-OFCI01000004.1-metagenomes-genome-assembly--contig:-NODE-4-length-210225-cov-7.013736_pt1 | contig 210225 bp, 171 predicted proteins | sample MGYA00153391_OFCI01 | MGnify analysis MGYA00153391
GATATTAATAATACTGGCCGTGCGTGGTTGGCTAAACACGTCATGTCGATAACGTTGATTGTCGACATCATCTACGCATTTAAAAAATGAATATATCAGTCAACAACCCAAAAATTCAAAACCAGTTGAGCCGCCACGGGCGTCGCATCGCCAAAAAAATCCCCGACTGTGCGGGGATTTTTAAGCAACACCAAAAGCCTTATTGGCCGGCTGGGCTGCCGTTGCTGGACATACCGCTGATTTGCAATAGCGACACTTCAGCCAGCGATACCGTTTTAACACCTAGCGCGCTCGCTTCACGGCGCGGCACGCGGCTGCCAGTAACGCTTTCTTTTGCGCCAACATAAGCAGGCTGGCTGGAATCTATATTGGTTGCGCAGCCCGAAAGCAGCAACGTAGACAGAGAACTAACGAACACAAGGGAAGTGATAATCTTCAAAGTAGACTCCTTAGTTGGGTTGAACTAATAGTGCACCCGCAATTTCGCGAAATTTTTTTCATTTTTAATTCGGGCGGGCGAGTGGCGAATGCGTGATGGTTGCTCGAGCCGTCAGCTCGGCGGAAGGAGCCATGATCGCGGTCGATAGAATCGCCATTCCGGTTCGGTAAGCCGTCATCCCGGAACCCAGCCCCGTCCAACAAGCTGAACGCTAAATAAGATTTTTTGCAACCTAAAACCCCAATACCAGCGTGCGTTTCAAGCCACTTGTGCGCCAGAACACCCGCCTATGCTGGGGTTTACACATCAATCTGTGTTGCCTTCGCACCCACTCTCAACTTTATGCGATTATCTCAAACAGCATAATTAACTCAATAAAACTGGAGATCCGATATGACTTGCCACCGCAAATTGATGCCTTTAGCCATTGCCGCACTAGCCTTTGCACCTGTGATAAACGCAGCGGCTGAGGATGTGGCGATTCGTGCCGCGCGTTTGTTGGATGTTCGTAGCGGGCAGTTCATTGATAAGCCGGTGGTGCTCATCAAGGGAGATCGAATCGAAGCGGTGGGCAGCAATCTTGCTATTCCGGCGGGGCTGAAGGTGATCGATTTGGGTACGGCGACTTTGTTGCCAGGCATGATGGATATGCATACCCACATCACCGGCAATCCGGAGGACTTGGGCTATTCTTCGATCGCGATTTCGACCGCGCGTGAGGCGCTCAATGGTGTGAAGAATGCGCGACTCACGTTAGAAGCCGGTTTTACCAGCATCCGCAATGTAGGCGCTTCCGCGTACACCGATGTGGCGTTGCGTGACGTGATTGATCGCGGCGATATTCCCGGCCCGCGGATCGCGGCATCGGGCCCTGCGCTGGGCATTACCGGCGGACATTGTGACGACACCATGCACGCGCCGCAATTTAAAATCGAAGGCGAAGGAGTGGCGGACGGCGCGGCAGCCGTGGCCAAAAAAGTACGCGAGGTCATCAAATATGGCGCAGACCTCATTAAAATTTGTGCGACCGGCGGCGTACTGTCGTTTCGCGATGACCCTAACGCCTCACAATATTCATTGGAAGAAATGAAGATAATTGTTAGCGAGGCGCACCGCCTGGGTCGTAAAGTTGCTGCGCACGCACACGGCGGCGATGGCATCAAGCTGGCGGTGGAAGCGGGCGTCGATTCGATTGAACATGGCTCCTACATTGACGATGCGGGCATTAAGCTGATGAAAGCGCGCGGCACGTATTTGGTGCCTACCGTCTATTTGGGTGACTGGCTGCTGGAAAATGCGGAGCGCATTAAATTGCCCGCACCCTTGGTTGCGAAAGCAAAAGTAGTGGTGCCCGCCGCGCGTAAAAATCTGGCCGAAGCGTTCAGGCAAGGCGTGCCCGTCGCCTTCGGCACCGACGCTGCCGTCTATCCGCATGGACTGAACGGCCGTGAATTCGCGGTGTATGTAAAGCTCGGCATGACGCCATTAGCCGCGCTGCAATCGGCCACCATTAACGCGGCGAAACTAATGGGCTGGGAAGATCGTGTCGGCGCGGTGGAGAAAGGCAAATTCGCTGATCTCATCGCGGTGGCCGGTGATCCGCTCAAAGACATCACCGAAATGGAACGTGTTCAATTTGTGATGAAGGGTGGACAGGTGTTTAAGCAGAAGTAGCGCTTCGGCACGCTAGACATCGTGAACACCGATCAGGGCAGCCAGTTTACGGCGGCGGAATTCGCACAGACGGTCTTATCCCCTGGTGCGAAGTTTTCTATGGATGGTCGCGGAGCCTGGCGTGACAACGTGTTTGTGGAGCGACTTTGGCGCGCGATCATGTATGAGCGCGTCTACCTGCGGGCTTATGACAGTGTGAACGAAGCTCGGACCGACATTGCCGACTACAGCGATTGGTACAATATGGAACGCGAGCATACGAGTGTTGACGAGAAGACGCCAGATAACGCTTATTGGCGATTGTTGCCCGACTTGAAGATGGCTGAGTAAAATGAAGTACAGATGGAGTTTCCGAAGCGCCCCGAGTTGCCCACCGCGGCTAACGTTTAGGCTGAATTGAAACAGCCCGCCCGCCGACGTCGACAACTCTGCATCTTTATAACCCACGCGCGCTTCCACTTAAATATCGGGGATTGCTGTTCAGATAAGCGGAGCCACTTCTCTTTCGCCTTTATGTCTATTGCCTTGAAAACCTATTCATGAACAATGTTTACCTGATGACTCACAAATTATTGAAAAGGTATCTCTTGGCAAAACTCTGTTTTTTTCTTGTCTGCGCTGCGTTTTTGCTGCCGTCCGTTGCTATGGCACAGATTGTGGAAAACCCCGCTTTTACGGTGACCGGGATTGAAGTGAGTGGGCAAAACATTGCGACGGCTAGTGATATTGGCTTCAAAAGAATTGGCAAATTCAGCGGCCCCATCAAGCCATTGGCGGTAGGTGATGCTATTGACACCAGCAATATCAAAACACCGGTTAACACCACGCTCTCGCTACGCACGCTCAATGGCAACACGATCCGACTGATGGCCGACAGCACGCTGGCGACATCTGCCTTGCATCGCGCCGGGGAGCGCTATGAACTGATGAACGGCACAGCAGAATTTGAAGTCACCGCACCGCTGGGATTTTTTCAAGTTGACAACACAAAGTTCGTCGTTGCGGCGAGTGATGCAAAATTTCGTCTAAAGCGCACCACTAGCGGCGGCGCTGACGAAATTGAAATCGAGGTTTTACGCGGCAAGGCAAGTGCACATCAGTTATATGAATTGGTAATAGCCGACACGTCACAAAAACCTAAAATTCGCATGGCGGCGTTTCTTTCTGCACCCGGCTCGCTACCGACAGAAGCTAAAACGACATTACGTTTTGATTTAAACAAGCCGGTGCAGATGCCATTTTCAACGCAGGCGGACGCGAGCGCATTTTTTAAAAATCGAATAGATGAAGCGATCAACTCGACAGACGCTGAGCGCATTGCCGATGCATTACGTTCCCAGGCGGTGTTCCTGTCGACCATTAAAGAACATCGCGCGGCTATTCCGGTCGTGGAGGCATGGCAATTGATAGCCGAGGGCAACAACATTGTGCAATTTGACGCACAGATGAGATTGGCAAATGCTTATATCGCGCTGAAGGAAGACGGTCGCGCAATTCCGCACCTGCTCGTTGCACTCAAAATTATCACCGGCCCATTTTCCAGCGGCGCTTATCGTGGACAAACGACGATTTATACGATGTTGAGTGAAGCGTACCTGCGCTTGAATGATCAAAACTCAGCAAAAAAATATTCAAATCTACTCGCGGGCATCAGTCAAAAATTCTCATCCCCGACGTACATAGGCCCGATGCTGAAATCGCGCGGCGCGACGGAATTTCCAAAAAAAATGCGCCAATGGGGATTGGACGGAAATGTCGCTGTGAACGGCATCATTACGACAGAGGGCAATCTTGAAGACATACGCGTGACCCGATCAATTCATCCCGCGTTTGAACTCGCGGCAGTGAAGGGTGCCATGGCGACACAAATATCGGCCGCAACCATGGACGGCAAACCGATACCTGTTTATATCAGTATTCCGTTCAGTTTCATGCTGGCACCCTCGAGCCGTAGCAGCCTATCCGAACACGCTGCATTTTCGTTTCCAAAGGTAAATTCGAGCAAACCGGTCGCATCACAGTATGACATTGCACCAGAAATCTTGGTCGTCTCCTTACCTGCCTATCCTCGCGAACTCTTGACTAATCACACCACCGGCAATGCAAAAGTATCTGTGGTGCTCGACGCATTGGGAGTGGTCAGGGATGTTGCAGTGGTCGAGGCAAGTCATCCTGATTTCGGCGCAGCGGCCAAGGCGATGATGCAAAACTGGGAATTTGCACCTGCCGTAAAAGCGGGCAAACCGATCAGCGTCCAATTCAACTTTGAACACGAATTTCTATTCAACCAACGCGACAACGGTGTCAGCGATGAAACGCAGCAGGCACTGCGTTATTTGAAATCGTATCCCGATGAAATATATGAATTGACTGCCTTGGACGCCAACCCTAAAGCACTTTATCGCCCCGACGCCGCTGACCCGCGAAAAACGCTCGCCAACCCCGCCACGGTCGACACCGTACAAATCGAATTCATCATCGATCGCGAAGGCAGCGTGCAGCTGCCGCGAATCGTATCGGCGACCAATATGGATTTGGCATGGTCGGTGGCGACGGTGCTTCCGCGGTGGCTGTTTGACATACCAAAGGTGAATGGAAAAGCGGTGTTTGCGCGCAAAGAAATGTTGTTCAAATTCAAATAAATCGTCGTTTGAAAATAGTGGCGAAAAATACAAAACCCTAATATACACGGGCATCTTGGAGCATAAATGCTTTAATTTGCCCACTGCTATTGGTGTTTGAATAGCGCTTGGGTTGTATACTTCGGCCTTGCTTATTTCATGATGTTTTCTGGAGACCCCGCTATGCCAAACCATTCCCGATTATTGACGCGCGTGATCGTCAACGCTTTAAAACCGTTGCTTGTTTCTACTTTTGTGGCGAGCGCAGCGATGTTGGCGTCGGCTCAGACGGCAGCGCCTGCCACCACGCCCGCCGCGAAGCCTGTTGAAAAGGCTGCCGCCAAGCCGGTAGATAAACCGCTCACTGCGCTGCCTTACACGCCCGGCCTGGACGTCTCGGCGATGGATAAAACAGCAGACCCTTGCGTGGATTTTTATCAATACACGTGCGGCGGCTGGATTAAAAATAATCCGCTTCCGGCAGATCAGGCGAAGTGGGATGTTTACCGGAAGTTGGCTGAAGACAATCAACGTTTTTTATGGGGCATTTTGGAAAGCCTCGCCGCGAATTCAAATAGTGTTGCGACGGCATCGCGCACGGTGGCGCAGCAAAAAACCGGTGATTATTTTGCGGCCTGCATGGATGAGGCCAGCGTGGAGGCGCGCGCTGCAAGCCCGCTACAGCCGTATCTGGCGCAGATAAATGGTATGCAATCGAAGGCGGATTTGCCGAAGTTGCTGGCCAGCTTGCATTTGGTTGCTGCCGATGAAGGACTGTTTTTCGGCTTTGGGTCGAATCAGGATTTTGGCGATTCGTCGCGCGTTATTGCGTTTGCCAATTCGGGCGGACTCGGTTTGCCAGATCGCGATTACTACACCAAAGATGATGAAAAATCGAAGACGATTCGCGCTCAGTATTCAGCGCATGTGGCGCAGATGTTTGTGCTGTTGGGCGACAGCGCGGATACCGCCAAAAAATCTGCTGAACGCGTGATGGCGATTGAGACCTCGCTGGCCAAGGCGACGCTCACCCGCGTGGATAAACGCGATCCGTACAAGCTGTTTCACAAGATGAATGCCAAAGGCCTGCAATCGCTCACACCGGATTTTGATTGGGGTGTTTACCTGCCATCGATGGGGCTCAAAAATCTAAACACATTCAACGTCACCGAGCCTAAGTTTTACCAAGCATTTAACCAGCAGCTTAAAGTGCTGAGCCTTGATGACATCAAAACCTATCTTCGCTGGCATGTCGCGCGTGCGATGTCGCCGTATCTGTCGAGCACATTCGTAAATGAAAATTTTGCATTCTTCAGCAAAACACTGCGTGGCGTGCCCGAGCTAAAACCGCGCTGGAAACGCTGCGTAGCGCTGGTGGATGGCCAGCTGGGTGAAGCGCTGGGCCAGGAGTTTGTGAGCCGCGCGTTCAGCCCGGCGCTTAAAGAGAAAACCCTGCGCATGACCCAACAGATTGAAACTGCCATGGCAGCAGATATCAAATCGCTGACCTGGATGAGTGCCGCGACCAAAGCCAAAGCGCAAGAAAAGCTGCGCTCGGTCGTGAATAAAATGGGCTATCCCGACAAATGGCGCGACTACAGCGCCTTTGATGTGAAGCGTGATGATTTTCTGGGCAATGTTGAGCGAGGCAACCAGTTTGAATCGCGCCGCCAGCTTGCCAAGATCGGCAAGCCACTGGACCGCGCTGAATGGGGCATGACGCCGCCCACTGTGAACGCGTATTACAACCCGCAGATGAACGACATCAATTTCCCGGCGGGTGTTTTGCAACCGCCGTTATACGACCCTAAAATGGATAATGCGCCCAATTATGGCAACACCGGCGGCACCATCGGCCACGAATTGACGCACGGCTTTGATGATGAGGGCCGCCAGTTTGATGCAAAGGGCAATCTGAAAGACTGGTGGACAAAGAAAGACGCGAAAGAATTTAACGATCGCACTCAATGTATCGTCGATCAATATGCGCAATACACCATTGTTGACGATATCAAAATCAACAGCAAATTGACCCTGGGCGAAGATGTGGCCGACCTCGGTGGATTGATTCTCGGCTGGATGGCATGGAAAACCGAAATCGCCAAAGTGCCTGCAGAATCTCGCGACGGCATGACCCCGGAGCAGCGCTTTTTTGTCGGCTATGCGCAATGGGCCTGTGAAATTGATCGCCCTGAAAATCTGCGGGTCAAGGCACTTACCGATCCACATTCACCGGGTAAATATCGCGTGAACGGCTTAGTGGTCAACATGCCTGATTTTGCGAAGGCGTTTTCATGTAAACCCGGGCAACCGATGGTGAAGGAAAAAGCGTGCCGGGTTTGGTAGGCTGATTTATCTTCAACGGCCAATTAAAAGCCCGGCAGACCGGGCTTTTAATTGGCCTGATCTTACCAGGCTCTTACTGCCGCGGTTCTCCGTTGGCGTTTACCAATATCGTACTGCCCGGGGGCGAGGACATCTGTACATAATGCTCACGTCCGCGATAGTTGTAGCTCACGTCCCAATACGCAGGACGTGCATCGGATACATCACTACAGCGCTGAACATCGCGGTCGTAGGTGTTACCGCTGTTGCTTTTACCGCTGATGTTGTTACCCGCAGCGCCGCCCGCAATCGCACCCACGGCGGTTGCGACATCCTTGCCACGTCCGCCGCCAACTTGGTGGCCCAATACACCGCCTAAAATCGCGCCCACGATAGTACCGCCTACGTTACTGCCATTGTTACTATTATCCGAAACCTGCTCGCGCTCCACCCAGCAACGTTGTTCGGGCGTGCCCATCACGGCGCGCACGGAGGTCACGGTAGCTTCCGACACACGCTCGTTCGAGCGACGACGATATTCATATACTGGCTCTGACCGAGGCACAGGATCATTGTCGTAACGGATGTTCTCGCTCACGGGACGCACCGAAGAAATGCGATCATTCATCCCTAGTCCGCTCAGCGAGTCATAGCTGCCGGTACGTAGCACCACGCAATCGCCGCCAAAACCGGCATCCGTACAAACTTCCCAACGGCCGCGATCGACTATAACTGACCGTGCGCGGTCATTAAAGCCGGTGCGGTCAAAGTTTTGCACCGTATTATTGGTGGTGAATGCGCGTCCGCGATAGCCTTCATTTTCATAAAACGTAATTTGCGCCATGGCCGTTGTGGTCAGAGTGAGCGTTGCCAAGCTCAGTGCGGCTTTTAATTTCCAGCTCATAGTCGTCTCCAGGATTATTCAAAATTTTGTGAGCGCTTAATTATTGTTGCACTCATTTCACCATCACTGCGCTAAATTGACAGCGGATTTATTGCCGTTTGATTTGGCTGATGTCGAATTCTAATGTCCCATATTCTACGAAATGCGGGTCAGCAGGATTGTGGGTGTCCACTGACGATGCTGTAGGACAATGTCGCGGCGCCTTCCCCAAATTCACGTCCGCCTCATGATCTTCGCACTAACAACACGGCGAAAAATACATCGCAGTTCTCCCCATCATTTCCACAATTCGCGCCACACAATAACCACTCGTTACAAACTCAAAGCCAACGCGCGACGTATTTAATACCCTGCTGGAAGTCGATTCGTCCCGCAGTTTTTTTGGAGATAACCGATGAAAAATGCAATGTGGTGTGGGAAGGCTGGGGCGATAAAATCGAGGCGGGCAAACATGCGTCGCTCGCGCTTAACGGCAAGCTGTTTGCGTTCGTGCCATACGCCGATTTTGCGCAAGAATTTATGGGTTTTCAAACCGGCGAGAAGGTTCGTATTCGTCGCCCCCAAGATAAAGGCCGGGCCGCAAATCCCGCTGCGGCGGTTGCAGCGCGAATCCCGGTGGAGCGTATCAAGGCACCCGTCTTGCTGATCGCAGGACAAGACGACCGAGTATGGAATTCGGCGATGATGACGCGCAACATCGCCGAGCGACGCACCAGCGCTAATCTGGAAACGGTCTCGCTCATTTACACCGATGCCGGACACGACCTCGGCTACCGGCTACGATCCCACCACGCGATACGATGTCGGCCCCATGAAAGGCGGCGGCACCCCAATGGGTAATGCGCATTCGCAAGCCGATGCACGGCCTAAGACTATTGCTTTTTTGCAGCGGGCGTGGGGGCTAAAAACTGATTATCGGCGCATGAGTTTTTGGTTTAAAAATCAAACCCTAGCATTGGCAGTCGTTTCGGCATGATTCTGTGCTTTGAGGTCGGCCGATGCTGGGGCTTCAAACTAAATTAATCGCTTGCGTCGATCAGGACAACTCAAACTATTTGACCCGCCGCTTACTAAAATGCTCGTCTATTTGATCGCGAAAAAAGCTTTGCAGCGAAGCCGAGGTGGAAAATCTCCGCCACATTTCAGACGACACGCTTGCGTATTCATACGTTCCCGCGGATAGCTCAATTACCAGCGCACGTCGCTTGTCGTCATAACCGATCGCACGGATGGATCCGCCGTTTACTTTTTTCATTTCCATTTCAGCATCTACTCAAAAAGCGATCCACAACCATTCCTGCACCACAACACCTACGGCTCCCGCTACAAAATGACCGAAAATTGGATCACCAGAAACATGCTTACCTCAATTAATAATGCCACCCACGCGCGACGATAGGCGCGATATTTGTTGCTCGCAATCATCGCGACCTGATGAATTTGATGACACACATCGTCCAGCACTTCATGCAAATCTGCGCGGTGAAAGCTGGCGGCATAGTCGCCCGGCAGCGTGCGCTGCGCAATATCGTGAAAGTAAACCAGATGCGGGACTTTCCCCGAGCCCTGCGCTGATTTACGGCCGCGCGCCAGCAGCGTAGTGAGCGCGAAGTAAAAAAACGCGGCGCCCGCCACCAAAAACAACATGACCGACACTTTTTCGACCACGCCCTGGCGAATGATCTTGTCCAGATTCGTCGACACATAGGTCACCAGCAAGGCCGACATCACAATAAGGAGGTAAATTTTTTGATCTGCCGCGCGGATCAGGTCTTGATTCAGATTCAAAATACGCCACGCCTGATCAAGGCGCAGCGTGAGTTGCGGCAGGCCATACCGATCAGATGCACTGTCAACGACCGTCACCGCTACTGCCACTTCCGCCGCCCCGGCCACCAAATGGGGGCGTCGGTGGATCGAGGCTGGCCCGCGGTATTTGCCCTGCTATCAGCCATGGTGGGTGCCGATGATGTCGCTTATTTGTGTCATTACGGGCGCATCAAGTTTTCCGGCAATTTCCAGCGCTTTCATGTTTTCCTCAAACTGCGATAGCCGTGAGGCACCCGTAATCACGGTGCTTACCCGCGGATTTTTAAGACACCAGGCAATAGCCAATTGAGCCGTTGTGCAGCCCAGACTTTTCGCGACTTCGGCAAGTTTTATGACGCGTGCGTTTTTGTCCGCATCCAGCAATTGATCTTGCATCCAGGCCATATTTTTGAGCGAGCCGCGACTATCCTCTGGCATGCCCTTGGCATACTTGCCGGTAAGCAACCCCGATGCGAGGGGGCTCCAAATCGTCAAACCCAGGCCGATGTCGTCGTAGAGTCTGGCGTACTCGACTTCAACACGTTTGCGGTGAAACAGGTTGTATTCAGGCTGCTCCACGACTGGTTTATGCAAATGATGTTTATCGGCGATCTGCCAAGCCGCAGCGATCTCGGCGGCACTCCATTCGGAAGTACCCCAGTACAACGCCTTGCCACTCGCGATCATGTCATGCATGGCGTAAACCGTTTCTTCGAGCGGCGTATTGGCATCGGGCCGATGGCAATATACCAAATCCACGAAATCGAGATCCAGCCGTTTTAAAGAGTGGTCAATTGCCTGCATCAAATATTTTCTGTTGAGGGTATTTTTGGCATTCACCCCGTCAGCAAATGTCGCTGGCAGTCCCCAGAAAAATTTAGTAGACACGATATAGGTGAGCCGATCCCAGCCCAGTTTTTTGAGCGCAGCGCCCATCACCTCTTCCGAGCGACCTGCCGCATAAACCTCCGCATTATCAAAAAAATTGATGCCGTGATCGCGCGCTGCGCTCATCATTTCAATGGCCGCTTTTTCATCGACCTGATTACCATATGTAATCCACGAACCCAGCGACAGCGCTGAAACTTTTAATCCTGATTTTCCTAAGCGACGGTATTCCATGTTGATCCTTTAATGGTCTGAACGAATTTTTTCTCAATACTTTTATCAATAAAACTGACTACTTACCGGTGGTTGTAACAACAGTCGTAACGTGACTTGCCACGCTGCTTGCGGCATTGCTTGAGGCATTGCTTGAGGCATTACTTGTCACGTTCCTCGTCGATATCGGCATACGGGCTTACCGACACCACGCGGGTCCGTTTCGGGCCAGCGGCAAACTCTTCCAGCTTGACCAGCATGGGGTACAGCTCCTTAAGCTTGGCGCGCGCGTCGGCGTCCTGATCGAAGGTCAACAACTCACCACCGGCACTTTTCACGTCATGCCATACATCGGCGTGGGATTCATCTTCCTGCACTTGCAACTTGAATTTGGGCATTATTTTCTTTCAGAACTTGCAGAATTATTTTCGACGGGGGATTGAAATAACACGACTATTGTAGCTGGAGCACGCTGGATTTAGGCTCGGGCAGGTGCTAATGATGCAGGCTAAGACAGCGCGGATCAGCAGAAATTCGCCTGAAACACCGTCGGGCTGAGCGGGTGAGATAGCAAATAGCCCTGCGCCTCTTCACAACCGCTGGCGAGCAGGAATTCAAGCTGCGCAGAATTCTCAATGCCCTCGGCCACCACCCGCAGCCCGAGGCTTTTGGCAAGGCCGATAATGCCTCGCGCAATCGCGGCGTCGTCCGGGTCCGTGGTGATGTCGCGGACGAAAGTCTGATCAATTTTAAGCTTGGCGATATCAAAACGTTTCAAGTAAGCGAGATTGGAATAGCCGGTACCGAAATCATCGACCACCAAGCAAAATCCCGCGGCCGCCATTGCCCGTAGCGTACTGCTGGCCGCATCCCCCTCGCTCACCAGCGCGCTTTCGGTAATCTCGATTTCGAGATCACGCGGGGTAAGGCCATTGCTGCGGACGGCACTCAACAATTCATCGACCAGATGGCGTGATTTGAACTGCACGCCCGAAACGTTAATCGTGATCGGGAAATGATCAAGGCCCGCGGCGCGCCAGCGCTGGAGCTGTGAACATGCCTCATGAGCAACCCATTCACCGATCTCGACAATCAGGCCACTATCTTCGGCAACCGGAATAAATCGCGATGGCGCAACGTTACCAAACTCTTCACTCTCCCAGCGAAGCAGCGCTTCCACACCAATCATCTTGCGAGCGGGGATACGGAAAATAGGTTGGTACACCAGTGAGAATTCGCTTGGCGAAATGCCGGGCAGTTCACGACGCGGCCCGATTCGCGCTAGCGCCCGGCGCAGCGCGTTTTCGATCAGTAATCGCTCAGTGACTTTCGCATTCATCTCTGGCCGGAAAAAACTGAACTGGTTACGGCCTTCGCTTTTTGAGTGGTACATCGCCAGATCTGCATTCTTGACCAGCGTATTCAAATCTTCGCCATCCGCGGGCCAGATGGTGAGCCCGATGGACGGCGTCACGGTTAACTCATGCCCGCTGATGTGATGGGGCACACACAGCGTTGCGATCAGCGCAGTGCTAAGTTCCGCGAGATGGGCGGGATCGGTAACCCCCGTCAGCAGCACCACGAATTCATCGCCACCATGACGCGAAACAGTGTCCGTCGCGCGCGTGGCACTGGCCAACCGCCTGGCTGTTTCGGCAAGAATGAGATCGCCAATATGGTGGCCCAGCGAATCGTTAATGTTCTTGAAGCGGTCGAGGTCAATGAACATCAGCGCCATGCTTTCGCCTTGACGTTTGGCCTGGCGCAGCGCGAAATCGAATCGTGCACTGAGCAACATGCGGTTGGGCAATCCCGTCAAAAAGTCATATTCGGCCAACTCGCGAATTTGCGCTTCAGCGCGTTTTTTCTCTGTAATGTTAGTGCCGACGCCGCGATAACCGCTGAATTTGCCGTCCGCCATAAACACCGGCTCACCGGAAATACTGACCCACCAGATTTTGCCGTCCTCCAATGAATATGCGTATTGAAAATCACGGAACGACTGATGAGCTTCGACGATTTTTCGATGCTCATCCATCTGCTCGCGGCTGATGCCCAGATATGGAATGTCCCAGCGTGGTTTGCCTAATCGTTTACCGGGGTCCACGCCGGCTGACCGCATCATGCCGCCCGAAATCCGTGAAAAGCAGAAATTTTCGTCCTGCTCCCAATACCAGTCTGATGACATCGCCAGCAAACTTCGAAAGCGCTCTTCACTGGCGGCGAGCTCGCGTTCCGCTGTTTTGCGCTCAGTGATATCGAGTCGAAACCCGATTACGCCGCCGTCCGCAGTTTTTCGGTCCGACACCAGCAACCATTTGCCACCTTCCAGCAAAACTTCAACATCGTTGGCGTCTGGATTATTGTGCTTCTGCAAACGAACGTTCCAGTACTCATCCTCGGTCAGGCCGCTGCGCAGCACAAAGCCACGGCTGTAGTAGGTCCTGATGATGGTTTCGTAGTCGACGCCAAGCACTAAAATATCGGCAATACCCGCGTAAAGTTCGCGAAATCGTTGATTGCAAAACACCAGACGATTGTGAGCATCATAGAACGCGACGCCCGCCGGCAACGGCTCTAACGCGCGAATGATTCGTTCAATATCCTGAGTCGAAGTAGCACTGTTTTCGGCCTGCCTGCTGATCGCGCGAAGCCGTTCAAATTCGTCGGACGTGCCTGGCAGGGTCGCCATATTCGGCGAGGGGTTCGGGTCAGACATAGGCATAAAAACTTCGGGGAACAATGTTCATAATATTCACTGTCTGTTGCCGCGGCCAAACGGGTTGCAGTGGTGGCTGTGCGTGCATCTGCACTTGCATGCGATTGAATGTTTCATCCTAGGCGCTGGCAATGGGATTGACCGATTGGCGGTAGTAACTCACTTCTTCTTTAAGCGCAATCCACCAGACTTTACCCTTGACCGAATGAGAGCCACACGGCGTCATCGTCACAAAACCGGGATAAGCACGACCAAGATTATTCGGGTCTTCACGGCGTGTGCGCGGCGGAGCTACCAAACCTTTCTCGTTGGACTCCAGCGGAAACAGCCAGCAACCCATTGGCTTGTAATGCCATTTATGTCTGCCTTGCGCTACGGCTAACGTTTGCAGCGAACACTTGCCATCTTTTTCAGTGAATGAACAACGCGTATCGGCAAAATGGGCAGGTTTGGATTTATAGCGATAAACCCGCGTTGATGTCTTGCGACCATGGTGCTCGCCCCATACCGCATCGCCAATATATTTTTTGGGCAAGAGTGAAAAGTGTTCGGGAAATTTGGCGACCGTTTCGTGAATCAGCGCTTCTTCTTCTGGCAATAAAAATGCACCATCACTGCAACAAATGCCTTCGCAAACGGCCAGATCGCAATGGCGCAGTTTGGCGGGTAATTTGCGACGGTTTTTTGTTTTTGGTTCGACCACAGGCATTGACTAAATCCTATTGAGTTTGAAGCATTTCACGAATATCAAAGATACCACCATTGGTCAGGCGACCGGTATCAATGAGTGAGACGATGTCGCGTGCCACTTCGTTCGCAGCACGCAAAGTGCCGTCATTTTTCATCGCACGGAAACGCTCCACGTCCGGAAAATCATACGCGTTCTTGTCGCGTATCTGGCCCTGCATTGGCGTGTCAATCACCCCCGGTGCAAGCGCACAGACGGAAAGCGCGGGATCTGCTGTCGCCGACTCCAGCGATGCCGCGCGTGTCGCCATTTCCAAGCCCGCTTTGGCTGTACAGTATGCAGCCCAGCCAGATATGGGACGTTTGGCGGCACCTGAGGAAATATTTAAAATCAGCCGTTCTTTGGCGATTGTGCGAGTCGCGTTAGCAAATAGCCGCATCAAAATCATCGGTGCCAACAGATTCACATCAAGGTTCAATTTCAACGCGCTAGCATCGATAGCATTAAACGGCGCCACGGGCGCGACGATTCCTGCGTTATTAATCAACACGGCCTTATCAAATATCTTGCCTGCTATCTGCGCCAAAAATTTTTCAAAGGTGGGCTCAATGGTTGCAAGATCAGAAAGATCGATAAAAATTTTGGCATTTGTTCGATCCTGCAACGCAAAACGCGACATTGAAAAAACCACATTTTCAGCATCCGCCCGCAGCACCTCATACAATGCAGCACCTAGCCCTTTGGTGGTGCCCGTTACCAGATATAACGTCATGCGCTGATCTCGAAAAGCTGGTTAATCAAACAGCGCGACCAGCGCACTGATACCGACGCCGACCAAATCGCTGCCGGCGGCTGCGCCTTCACATAACACCTCGCCGGCCACCAGCCAATCGAGCGGGCCTGACGAAGACGTTTGCTGGCGATTCAAGCTTACGGAGGTCTCACGCATGCGCTGCAAGGCGGCGTTGAGCTGCGTTTTTTGCTCCACCCGGTCCGCGGTCAGCGGAATCTTTTGTCTGGCTTCCAGCGCGGTCAGCGCCTTTTCGACCGCCTCGTTATCGAGCACTGAAATTGCCGAGCCGCAATGACTGCACGACGTATCATGCGTCAGATCAATTGAACCGCCGCAACTCGAGCAACGCACTTGCTGGATCCTGATTGAAAGCGACTTTATCTCGGCGAGGTTCAAGCTGCGAATAAAGTTTTTCTCAATCAAAAATTGCGTGAAACTGATCGCCCGGCCATGGCCTTGATCACAGCGGTAGTAGCTGAAACGGCCATTTTTCTGAAAATCGTTTGTGAGCTTTAGCCCGTTTGCGAATGGGGGACAAATCGGACACTTCATCAAGCTACTGACTGTATTGCGCAGCCCGTCCACCGCTTTAAATTGAGCTTCGTGAATACGTTTGAATAGCGCAATCACCGATGTGGCGGATAGCGCAGTGCTTTCAAAATGATCAAACCAGATTAATTGGCACGACCAGCACGCATCAATGGTCAGCGCGGCATCATATTGAGATTCAAGCAACAGCGCCTCCATCTCGCTGCGGCAGCTTGGGCAGCTTTTGCCATTAGTCATGATCGTGTCGGGCATCGGTTAAACAGCTCACGCCACGCCACTCAGGCACCAAGTGCCGCAATACCCGCTGCTGCAATCTGCGCATCCTCGGCAGATTTCACGCCGGACACACCCACTGCACCAATAATTTCCCCCTCAATCACAATCGGCACGCCGCCTTCAAGAAAGGTGATGCCCGGCATCGACAGCGCGGATACCCGTCCGTTATTGACCATGTCCTCATCGCCCTTGGTCGCGCGACGACGAACCGCGGCGCTGAACGCTTTACCTTGTGAAATGGCAATGCTGGCCGGTGCGCAGGTGTCGAGACGCTGAAACCATAACAAATGTCCGCCGTCATCAACGATCGCGATACACACCGCCCATTTATTTTTATGCGCCTCGGTTTCTGCGGCAGCAGCTATTTTTTTGACGTCTTCAAGCGTCAGATATTTTTTTGTTTTCATAAAGATCCTGGAAAGTAAATCAAGATATTTTAATGGTGCGTTTGCAGTTGGTTGCCCTATGAATTATACGGGTGCATTAAATAAATCTTGGTCAGAGCGCTTTTCTATTCATGATGGATCGCTTTATCCTGAAGTTATGGCGTAAGAAAAATCCGAGAATCGCGAGTACCGGCACCAGAACGAAAAATCCCATTAAAGTCTTGGCCAAGCTAGTTATGATCCACCCGCCCCCTTTTTCATTTTTGGTCATCGAAAAAAGTCTTCGCAACGATACGCGTTGCCTGTCTGCAAAGCCTGCAAATGACGGGTGAGATAGCGGGTAACACGCGGGGCAATGTGGCAGCTGGAATCGCAGCATTCGGAGCAAACAAGGTCAGCGCAACACCTTTTTCGGCGGGGGTTTTTTGTTTCCCGGTTTAGGATCAGGTTTGGTGAAAGAATTCGCTTCCGTTTTAGCCTTAGGATTAGTCGCCGGCGCACGCTGCGCAGGAGCCGATTCGCGCCACGGCGCGTCACTGAACATCTCCACCAGAAAATTCACAAACGCGGCGACGCGCGGGCTTTTATGTTTACCGTGGGGATAAACCGCTGACAGTGGCAGCGGCTCGACGTGATGCACGTCTGTTAATAACGGCACCAGCCAGCCGGCACGAATGCCATCGGCCACAATGACATCCGACAGCCGGATAATCCCCACGCCAGTTGCGGCAAGCTGTAGCAGCGTCTCCGCATTGTTCGCGCTCACGTTTCCGGTCACATCGATACTCTTGATACCCTGCTGACCGCTGTCAGCATTTGCAGTGTCGAACGGCCACCGGCGCAATTGCGGTGCGCCGCTGATTGACACGCAGTTGTGATGCGCCAGATCTTCAGGTGTTTTCGGCACGCCATGTTTTTTCAAATAAGCAGGTGAGGCACAGATAACCCGATGTAGATCACAAATCTTTTTCGCCACCAATGACGAATCACGCAGATTGCCGGTGCGAATTGCCACATCTGCGCCCTCTTCAATAAGATCCACCACCCGGTCAGTGACTGAAATTTCCAACTCAATGTCGGGATATTGATCCAGAAATCGCGGCAGTGCGGGTGCGAGCTGGTGCATGCCAAAAGCCACCCCGACATTGATGCGAAGCAGTCCTCTGGGGTGAGCGCTAAACCGGGTGACCTCGGTTTCCGCGTCTTCAATATCGCTCAAGATACGCTTGGCGCTGGCGAAATAGGCTTCACCTTCGGCGGTCAGCGCGAGTTTGCGAGTGGTGCGATTCATCAGGCGCACGCCCAGTCTGTCCTCCATGCGCGTGACCAGCTTTGACAGCGCTGATGGCGTCAAATCCAGATCGCGCGACGCTGCTGAGAATCCGCCTAATTCAACCGAGCGCACAAAGGCGCGCATTTCCCCTGGTTTATCCAAAATATTCTTTCACAAGATTGTTGTTTATGAAATAAATTCCACAATATTATGCTTTTTTGCTTGATTGTCTTATAGGAAAGGGGAATGACATGATCATTGTAGGGCGTAGAGGCCTTATTGGTGAGAGCAAAAATGCTTTACAAGGCTCATTAATGATGAAACTGGCCAAGGAGGCCAACATGAAAGCAACCGTCAAAACAGCTGTTCAAAATCGTTTAAGTCATCCGCGTATGTACGCAGCCTATGACGTAATCGGCAACCTGACCCAAGCCCTTGGTGAAAAGCTACGCCGCCAGCACGAAGCGTGGTTACGTCGCAGCAGGACTAAAAGTGTCAACGCAGCGATTGGCACCCCCGCCTGATATTAAGCGAACGATTAACCAAATAGTCAGCGGGCGGTAGCGGAGACCCGATTTTCGCCGCAGTGCGCCAGCCTAGCCGTGCATGAATGCGTATCAACGATTGAAGGCCTTGCACGCAAACGCCCGAAATCAACGGGCAGCATTCATCGGCTATATAATAATAATCCCGAAATATCTGCGTTGATCCCCATGAAACGTTCCCGCCCTAAAAGCGCACTTCTTCAACCGGCGAAGCCGAAACAACCGAAGCGTCGAACAGCGCGCCTGGCGCGCGACGCGCAGCAACTCATTACGCTGGCCGCGCACTGCACAAAAGCGGGCAGCCGCTATGAAGATATATTTTGGGAACGCGAAATTATCGCGCTGGGTTCGAAACTGATGGCGGCGGGACAGGATTCCGTCATCGAAGCGGCGCTGGATAGCACGCTCGACAGCAGTCTTGAAAGCGATCTGGATACTCATGAAACGCTGATCTCATTTTGTGAAGCGGCGGCGGAGTGCTCGAGCGTTGATGTTAACGGCGCAAGTTTCGATACGCTGTTGATTGCGATGCCGATGGTAGCGTGGTCACGCTATGCCATTGCATCCGGCCCGCTATCCATGACCGCCGTAAAAAGTGACACGGTCACCAACAAAACGGTCGGCGCTTTACTGGCTGCGCTGCATACTCACATATTGGCGAAAGATGCACAAGCCTGCATGAGCCCCTATCTTTACAGCATTGATCAAATGCCGATCAGTTTTTCAGGCGTGCACAAGCTTGCGCAAAAACTTACTCACGCCGCCATTAACAATACGCAACCCAGTTTTGACTATGCAAAATTACCCGCCGCAGCCGATTTGCTGGCGGACGTTCGCTTTCTGATCGCGGGGGTCAGCGTACCTGAAGGTGCGCCCTTGTTTCGCTGGCAGGCAGATGTTGCGATCAACCGCGACGCCTGCGCGGCCACATGGACGACAGAAGCCAAACCGTTAATGGCGGGCCTCTTGCCCGGCTGTGAATTCGAATGTTTGCTGCCCGATGCGTATTTCGTGAGTTGTCGTGAGGCAGACCGCCGAGTGCGCCCCTACGCGATCCGATCCGCCGTCGCATTTTTAGAAACCAGCCTGAAAGTCAAACCTGAAAAGGTGCATGCCGTGGTCGCCGCGGTGGGCGAAAAAGCGGTGACAGAGTTCCGCATTAGTTTCATCACGCCCGGCCAAAGCGACGTAGTACACGGCTCGATCTGGCCGGTGTTTTCGGCAGAAGAAGATGAAAGCGAAATCATTCGCGTGCTACGAGAATGCAAAGTCGGCAACATCATCACGCCGGAAGGCATGTTTGACGCTGAGCATTGCGATGACTGCGGCGCGCCGTTATTCGCGAATGCGGATAGCGAGATGGTGCATCCCGCATGGCCGGACGATGCCGAACATGCTGCCGCGCACTACCACTAAAAAATCACTAAAACGCCGAGCACGGCCGACGACATTGGCAGGCTCGGCGCAGGTTACGCTTTGAGGGCATCAACCAAAAACGGCAAGCTTTCGTCCATCCGATAATCAACCCCTGAATGCGTGTCGTTAAATTCTTCGTAGCAATGTGGAATGCCGGCCAGCTTCAAGCGCTTCGACAAAATGCGTGCGCCGTAGTGAATGTGATATTGGTCGCGCCAACCACAATCAATAAAAATGCCATGCAGTGATTTGAGCTGCGTCTTGTATTTGTCGACCAGGTTAACCGGATCATGTTTGAGCCAGTTTTTCCAGCGCGCCTCGATGCGTTCACCGGTCTCAAGGTTAAACGGCAGACGAAATCCGAGCGGCGCTTTAGGATCAGGATCATAGGTCGCCGCCATCGCAATCAACATCAGCGCATGACCTTCGTTTTCGCTTAACCGCTCCTCCCGCCAGACATGGGCGAGAAAGTTTTTAACGCGACCATCATCCAACCCAGCCGCCGCATTTTTTTCCTCCAGCAGCACGTCAATCGCGCCCTTCAGGCGTTTCTTTGTTTTATGTTTGGTGAGCTCGGTGAGTGTGCGCGGCCAATCGCTCATGTACACAAAATCAAAATAGGCATCGCCGGAATGACTCGCGATGGCACCCCAATATTTTGAATATTTCATGCCATGGATAATCGCGCCATAACCGCCAGATGATTTACCAAAACAGCCGCGATGATCACGCGACGCCAGCGTGCGAAATTCTTTATCCACCAGCGGAATCAGCTCTTTCGTCAAATAATCCGCGTAATCGCCAACCGCAGATGAATTGATATATTGGTTTCCACCCAGCGCGGTAAAGCAATCCGGGAATACAATAATCGCGGGCCCCATCTTTTGCTGATGAATCAGGCGTGCCGCGCGCTCGGGCACGTTCTCGTCAAAGCCGCGCCAGTTCACATGCGAAAGGCCCGAGCCGGTGAAGCCAACCAGATCATACAAAACCGGGAACCGCTGCGATAGGTGCCGGTCGTATTGTGGTGGTAACCACACGGTAAGCAAGCGTTTATGCGGGTCTCCGAGCGTTTTGGGGATGCTGGCCTTGAGAATATTTGAATCAAATTCGAGCGTAACGATGCGGCCTTGCGGCCAACGCGGACGTTTCAATGCCATGTCGATGCCTCTGAAATAGAAAGAAAAAACCGAAGGAAAAAGTAACCACCTCAATTCTAGCCTCGATTTGATAAGGCGCTTATTGCTGATATCGTTCGGGTCATTAATTTTGATGTCACCAATTTTTAGCCGCGCGCCTGATAAAATCAGCGCTGCAAATTACAAACTACAAATTACGCCGCACCACTAAGGAGATACGCAATGACGATTTCAATGTATCAAGCTTCCGCTCCCGTCTTCACCCGCATGCTCACGCAGCTCAAAGTGATTTTGGACAAAACCGCAACACAGGCAGCCGCCAAAAAAATTGACGACAGCGTTTATTTGACCGCACGCCTTTATCCAGACATGCTGCCAATGGGTCGCCAGATTCATATCGCCTGCGATTTTGCAAAAGGCTGCTGCGCGCGTCTGGCAGGCTTGGAAGTCCCGAAATACGAAGATAACGAGATGAGCTTCGCCGATTTTCAGGCGCGCATCGACAAGACCATTGCCTTCGTCGCCTCAATCGCGCCGGCGCAAATTGACGGGCAGGAAGAGCGCGACATTAACATCACCGTCGCGGGCAATCCGGTTACCTTTAAAGGGCAAGCGTATTTGCTTCATATGGCGCTGCCGAATTTTTACTTTCACCTGACCACCGCTTACGCCATTCTTCGCCACAACGGCATCGAAATCGGCAAAGGCGATTTTTTAGGCGGCCGTTAATTGATTGATGCATGATGCTGCGACACCCGCTCAAATCTGTCACGGGATTTGTCTCGACACTCGCGATGCTGGGCGTGCTGGGTTACGGGGGTGTCGCCGCGCTCTTTTATTGGGGCCAGGACAAGCTGATCTTCAATCCCACGGTGCTGCCATCTGCCTATTCATCCGCGCTTCCTGACGTCATAGAAGTCAGCGTACCCGTCGAAGGTGCCACGCTCTCAGCGCTACACTTCAAGCAATCGAACCCGAAAGGCGTGGTATTTTTTCTACACGGCAACGCGGGCAATCTCGCCACTTGGGTGCTCGATACCGATTTTTATCGCCGCAATAATTATGATCTTTTCATCATTGACTATCGCGGTTTTGGCAAAAGCACGGGCCGCATTGAAAGTGAGGCACAGCTCCACGCCGACGTTTTAACCGCCTGGAATTTCATCGCACCACAATACGAAGGCCGCAAACGCGTCATCTTTGGTCGATCGCTCGGTGCCACGCTAGCCGCAAAACTTTCTACCAAAGTAACCGCCGACTGGACGGTGCTGGTGTCACCGTTTTACAGCTTGGATGCGATGCGCCAGCAATATTATCCATGGCTGCCGGCCGCATTGATGCGGTATAAATTTAGCACCGATGAATGGCTACCAATCATTAAAACTCCCGTCACGATCGTGCACGGGAAAATCGATGCACTGATTAATATTAGCCAAGCCGAAAGACTCAAAGTGCTCACTCCAAAAGTCGAGCTTATTGAAATCGAAGGCGGCGATCATCTCAACCTGCACCATTTGGCAACCTACCTGGATGCATTGTCGGACCGGCTCGGTAAACTATGACCTGCATTGACCTTCGGCACGCTCCGACGTGCAGTGTACCCGGCCATCACCACGCATCACTTGCGTTCAATGGTGCGGCCAGAGAAGCCACTGCCGCGGGTGATGGCTTTACGATCGATTAAGCGATTGATGTCACGCTCGATCTGATAACGTTGCGCCGGGGTTATGGGTTTCGATGCGGTTTGTTCCTTCGTGGTCGCCATTAAAGGGTATCGCAATCACACCTCCTCGCGCGTTCCAATTCAACCTTAAGGGTGACAAGTCGAACGCCAGAACTCTCTTTTGCTGGCTTGCGCCGTGCAATACGGCTGTTTGCTGTTAACAATCGCGCGGCATTGATGACCTAACTGTGGCGAACTAAACTTGACGAGCTGAAATTGGCTGTCTAACAACGAAGCCACGCAGCCATGAGCTAATATGGCTGATATCCTGTCGCCAGCGCATGTTGAAGATGCGATCTATGCGTTTCACACCAACCTTACATCAATCGCTCATGACAAAAACGCCGATATCAAGACAGACAATCTTCCCGCCCAAAAAGCCGTTTTCTATGATCCGCGAATTCCACCTCGCCGACTGGTTCACGCTCGGCAATGCGGTCTGTGGTATGGGCGCGCTTTTTTCGACCATGACGTTTCTGGAGGTCGGCCATGTTCGGCATGTTTATATTGCGTGCGGTTTGGTATTTGCGGCGTTGATATTCGATGTGGTGGATGGACGCGTGGCACGTTGGCGTCAAAAATCATCGGCGCTGGGTCGTGAGCTCGATTCGCTGGCAGACGTGATTTCGTTCGGCGTAGCACCCGCCATCATCGCCTACGGCTGCGGCATGCAGGGCTTTTATGACCGCATCGTGTTGGCGTATTTTGTGGCGTGTGGCGTGTCGCGGCTGGCACGTTACAACGTCACCGCTGAGGCGCTATCCGAGGGCGGAAACAAAGTTAAATATTTTGAGGGCACGCCTATTCCGACTTCCGTCATGCTGGTGGCGATGCTTATGTTGGCGGGATATCTGGATGCGCTGCAGAGCAATCTCTGGTTTGGCGTGATCAGCATCGCGGGGCTGCAACTTCATCCGCTGGTGCTGCTGTTTGCGGCATCGGGCTCACTTATGATCAGCCGCATTCGAATTCCCAAGCTGTGAGCAGTCTGACGGCAGCGCTAGTTTTTGGCCCTTACGGCACGGCCATAAACGTACCGTTAGCGGAACGGCGGCTCTCACCGCCATCCAGACGGCCCTGCTTAATCCCTCAAAAACCCACGGCCCCCTACAATCTCGAACCGTGGGATGGCTATCCGGCAAACCCCAAACAGCTTTTGCAAAGCGTGAAATCGCCTAACCAAAAATTGGTGGCACTTTCTGTTGAATCGCATAATAGCGGGTTCACCACACACACCGCACTCACCACGCTGTCGGCTAGACTCGAGATATTGCCTGTAGTTAATATTGTTGGGATTGTCGAGAATCCATGTGGGCAAACCGGACGCTACTTCCGAAGTTCGCCTGTCGCCTAAGCAAATCAATCAATGCGCCATCCAGACCGCATCCATTGAATAATATGGGCTGACTCGTTATCCTTGCATTTTTATTCAATTTAAGGCGCAACATGAGATTAATTGACACCCGATCATTTTTGGTAAGCGCCGTGTTGACGCTCAACCTGTTACAAGGATGTGCTGTGATGGCCCGAACCGAAGAACCTGCGTTTGAATCGATCAAAAAAGAAGGTGATTTTGAAGTGCGGCAATACCGCGGGTTTATTGTCGCTGAAACCTACGTGAAAGGCGATATGAGCGAGGCGGGAAGTGCGGCGTTTCGCGCCATCGCCGGCTATATTTTTGGCAACAATATTTCGGCCACCACCAAAGGCAGTGAAAAAATCGCGATGACGGCGCCGGTGACTATGGAAAGGTCGGTGGAAAAAACGCTAGAAAAAAACAGTGAAAAAATCGCGATGACGTCACCGGTCACGATGGAGAAAATCGCCGGGAAAGCGGGCGGCGCAGGTCCAAATACAAGTCCAAGTGTCGGCACAGGTTCAAACGCAGGCGCAGAAGAAATGTATCGCGTACATTTTGTGATGCCCGCGCAGTACACCATGGAGACGCTGCCGAAACCCATTAACGCCAACGTGACACTGCGCAAGGTGGCAGCACAAAAAATGGCGGTGATTCGATTTTCAGGTTTTAGCACCGACGAAAAAGTCAAATCAAAGACCGAAGAATTGACCGCCTGGATCACGACCCAGGGCATGAAAATTGTTGGCCCGCCACAATTCGCTCGCTACGACCCCCCAATGACGCCGCCTTTTCTGCGACGCAGCGAGGTCATGGTTGCCGTGGAATGATGCCAGCTAATGGCCTCGATTTTCTTGGCACCTCGGCCAACCACGTTCGCCACGCATGCGCAAAAATACCTGCTCCATGGTCGTATAAATCGCATGTTGCTTTCGATGCAAACCCAGCATTTAGCGGGTATCTTCAAGTATTCTTGACTCAAACAGCGCGCCATTGCTGCAGTTTGTTTTGGGCACGTAGGCGGGCGATTTCGTCCTGCTCCAAACCGACCGCGCGGCGGCTGGCAACCGCGGTGAGTTGACCAGCCGCATAAAGCTTCTCCCAGTCCTTGTCCAGCTTGGGAAAGACGTCAAACTTCTCCGCGCAGTTGGCGTAGTTAAGGTTCTCGGCCTACGTGTGGCGGATCACTTCGGTTTTGAATTCGAGCGTGAAGGTGCGTCGCTTGAATTGTTCTTTTTTCTGCCCGCCAAATCACGCGGCTTCTTGTATTGCTTCATCGTTTTGCCTGTGTTAGGTGCTCAACGAAAAGCTTACAGGGTCAATTTCACGTCGCTCTTTAACTTGGCGCTCAATTTAGTTTTAAAAACTTTTGCGCGTGAGCAAAATCCTCACTCACAAAATATCATGAGGCCCTCGTTGTTGGCTGCTTCACGCGACGATTAGGACGTGCTTATGAACTTTCGCCGGTTAGTTCTCGCTTGAGCACCGAGTGGTCAAGCTCCTTTTCCCAGCTTGAGACCACGATCGCGGCCACACCATTGCCAACAAAATTGGTCAGCGCCCGCGCTTCAGACATAAAACGGTCAATGCCCAGAACCAGCGCAAGTCCCGCGACCGGAATCGTTGGGACCACCGCGAGCGTTGCCGCCAGCGTGATAAAGCCTGCGCCAGTAACACCCGATGCGCCTTTCGAGGTCAGCATCGCAACGCCAAGCATGGTCAGCTGCTGCGTCAAGGTCAGATCGATATTCAATGCCTGTGCGACAAACAGCGCCGCCATCGTCATATAAATATTGGTGCCGTCAAGATTAAACGAATACCCGGATGGCACAACCAGGCCCACCACTGACTTTGAGCAGCCCAATTTTTCCAGTTTTTCCATCAGCGGCACCAACGCTGATTCAGACGACGATGTGCCCAAAACGGTAAGCAGCTCGTCCTTGATATAGAAAATAAAGCGGAAGATGTTGAACCCGACAAAGGCCGCAATAGAACCCAGGATAACAATGACGAATAACAAACACGTGAGGTAAAAGCTGCCCATCAGCGTCGCCAGCGGCTTTAACGCGCCGACCCCATATTTACCAATGGTAAACGCCATCGCGCCGCCTGCGCCCAGCGGCGCGAGTTTCATGATGGCGTTCATCATGCCAAAGAAAATATGCGAAGCCTCCTCAATGAATACATGTACAACCTTGCCCGCCTTGCCCATGTGAATCGTCGCGTAGCCGAACAGGATGGCGACCAGTAATACCTGCAGCAAATCGCCTGAGCCGGTAAACGCGTCGGCAAATGTTTTGGGAATAACATGCAGCAGGAAGTCGACTGTGCTTTGGTCCGCGGCTGATTTGGCATAGCCGGCAACCGCCTTCGCATCCAGCGTGGCGGGATCAACATTAAAACCCGCGCCAGGCCGAATCACATTCACCACAATCAAGCCAATGGCGAGGGCGAAGGTCGACACCACCTCAAAATAGAGCAGCGCCTTACCGCCGACCCGACCCACTTTTTTCATGTCACCCGCACCGGCAATACCGAGCACCACCGTGCAAAAAATAACCGGGCTGATCAGCATCTTTACCAGCGCAATAAAGCCATCACCCAGCGGTTTTAACTTTACCGCAGTAGTGGCATCGAAGTAGCCGAGTGTGCCACCGGCCAGAATTGCGATAAGAACCCAGAAATAAAGATGGCCGGTGATTCGTTTCATTTTAGTGATCTTACAAAATGGTTATGGATGAATTGTGGCGGAAAATTACGCGCTGAAAAACTTTAGTGAAAAAATGGGTGTTCGGTATTTGCTATTTCCGCTACGGCCTGTTTGGCTATCTCTAACTTTGTTCATTTGAATTATTTGGCTTTCACCGCGCCCATAAAATCTGCTTCGGCCTGCGCCGCCAACCAGACTAGTGCGACCCACGCGGCGACGTTTTGTTTGAGCTGCACCGGGTCGACCTTATCGAGCGTGTCATTTGCGGTGTGGTGATAGTCGAAATAATCAGTGGCATCTTGCGCGAGCGACGCGCCGGGATGACCCCATTCATTCACCAGCGGGCTGACATCTGCGCCGACGCCCGCTTTGTTGTCACCCAGCTCAATTCCCAACGGCGCAATGACGCCCGCAATCTCCTTAATCCACGGTAGCGTGGCCTCACTCACCACCGAATGGATGCGATAGACATTCGCCGAGCCCAAGTCAGATTCAGCCACCAACTGATGTTTCTCCTTACCATGCAGCGCCGCGTAAGCGCGGCCGCCGTCGAGCCCATTTTCCTCGTTAGCAAACAATATCACGCGAATCGTGCGCTTGGGCCGCACGCCCATATCTTTCAAAATTTTTGCCGCCGCAACCGTAATCGCAACACCCGTTCCATCATCAATTGCTCCCGTGCCCAGATCCCACGAATCGAGATGCGCACCGATAGCAATCACCTGCTCGGGCTTTTCGCTGCCACGAATTTCAGCAAGCACATTGGAAGACTCGAGCCCTTTGGTAATCGAGTTTTTCAGGGTCAACGAAATTTTTACGGTCTTGCCACTTTTTATTTGACGCGCAATCATTTCCGCGTCGGGTGCCGACACAGCCGCCGCCGGAATGCGCGGTGATTTGTCGTCATAGCGCATGGTGCCGGTATGCGCCAGTCGATTCTGATCGCTACCAATTGAGCGAATCATCAATGCGACCGCGCCGCGTTTGGAAGCCTCATTGACGCCCATGACGCGAGCGCCGACAGTTTTGCCATAATCGGCGCCCTCGCGGGATTTTTTGAACGCGCTATCTATGAACACAATTTTACCGCTGGCACGGTTGCTGGTATCGGCTTTCAGCTGATCAAAATTTTCGTAATAGGCCACGTCCGCTGTAACGCCCTCGCCGCTGGTTGAAACACTATTTCCCAAGGCCGTAATCGAGAGATGCTGGGGATAAGGTGAAAGAACATCGGCATGTCCTGAGATACGCGTCCAGGCGTCAACCTTTACCGGCTCTGTCCAAACCCGCTCAAACCCTAAGGCAGTCAGCTTGGCGCGAGCCCACTCTACCGCCTTTGCGTCATTCGGCGAACCTGCCGGGCGGGCACCAACTTCGGTCGTGAGAGAGGCCACAATGTCATAAGCAAGATCGCTAGCCTGCGCGACGGCAATGGCTTTCTTGGCATGCGCAATGGCGGGCTCAGGATAACGCGGCCCAGCGGATGCGATCAGTACGCAAAAAGTAGAAATGAGCGCTAGCGCCTGCAAAACAAGGGTGCGGCGAAACGTGCAGCGGAAGGAAAAATGCCGGGCAAATTGATTCATAGGTTCGGGAAATGAGGGCGAGGACAAAGCGTGGGCAGAATATAGTCATGAAGCGGAAGATTAAAAACGCCAGAAAGAAAATTCAAAGCTAACGTAGGAATTGTCTGTCGGCCCTAGCGGTCAAAACCTTCTGCCAAAACAAGACTGGGAAGCGTAGATTTACAAGGTTAAACTTGTATGACCAATAATACTCCAGCCCATCTTTACGATGTTAGCCAGAGCAAACATAGGAGCAACAAATGGAAAATAATTCGATACGAACGACAGCCGAACGCATTATTGCCGCCAGATTCGGCACCACTGCCGAAGCAGAAGCCGTGGCACGATCCATGCATGGATTTATTGCCGCAAAAGATATTTGCATTTTTCATAACAATGCGCCCGGCCAGCATGGCACCACCATGTTTGGCGATCATGTTGCAGAGCATGAACACGCTGCTAACGCCACAGGTAACTCTCCCAATGCGGCAATAAAACGGCAGTCCACGCAACTGGAGGCAAGCGGTGAAGTAGCCGAACAAGCCGAACATGCAGAAGGCAGCGCGATGGCTACCGCCGCAGTCGCAGGCATCGCCACCGGGGTTCTGGCGGTGGCAGCAGGTCCGGTTGTGGCGTTGGCCGCTGTCGGCGTGGCGGCTTACACCGGCTCGCTGGCGGGAGCGTTGGAGGGCAGCAACGTTGACGAGAATGGCGAGGGGTCGGCGCAACGTCGGCCCGCTATGCGCCAGGGCGGCGTCATGATTGCCGTGCGTATCGTCAATGCCGCCGATCAGGCCCGCGTCGTTCAAGCGCTCAAGTCCGCCGGTGCTGCCGATATTGAACAAGCAGAAGGCAAATGGCAAGACGGAGATTGGGTTGATTTTGACCCGCTGGCCGCGCCTGAATTAGTAAAAGTTTAAATATTTCAGAGAATTTCAGAAAAACTTAAATATAATCGCCGATCCACCCGCGCCCACGCAATTATTAAACCGCGCCGCGGTGGCGAAAATCTAGTCCTTATTACCCCCTCTCTCAAAATTACCACGCTCGCGTTGCGTAATTCAAACCAACCGCTGCCGGTCGGGGGTGTGCTGAAACTGTGGCAATTTACTAAACTCGGCCGTATGAAACATTAATCCCGCGTCGAATTCACCCGAACAAAAAATTCGAACAAAATCAGACTTTCGCTTATGACCAAACCGCAAATTTCGCTTGAAACTACCCGCCTTATCCGCGAACAGCTGGAGGCACTATCAACCCGCATTCCGCTCAAAGTCTGGATGGTCACGATGTTTAGTGGCCACGATTGGGAGGTGGTCTACGCCCACAATCGCGGCTACCCGATTGAAGAAGGCAACGTCTTTCCCTGGAAAGATTCGTTTTGCTGCCGCATGATGGCCAATGAAGGGCCGCAATTTGCCAGCAATGCGCTGGCTTGCGAGGCTTACCGCAACGCGCCCCTCGCCAAAGCACTGCCGATCACGATCTATATTGGCGTCCCTTTATATGGCGACGGGAATCGATTTATTGGCACGCTGTGCGGGCTTGATCCGCTCCCAGAACTGATCGGCATTCGCTCGGGCGAGCCATTGGTGCGCGCAACCGCTAACGTTATCGCAAAGCTGCTGTCGATGGAACACAAACTCGCAGATATCCATTCACGCGAGCTACAGATCGCCGATATCGCATGTCGAGATGAAATGACCGGCCTCCTTAACCGTCGCGGCTGGAATCGACTGGTGGAAGAAACCGCACCAGCCGCCGACCAGCACGTTCACGCGGTGCTGATGCTGGATTTGGACAAACTGAAGTCGGTCAATGATCTGCACGGCCACGCCGCCGGCGACCGATTGATTATCGATACCGCGCGATTGCTTTCGGCCTCCATGCGCGGCGACGATGTCGTGGCCAGAATGGGCGGCGATGAATTCGGCATTTTGCTGCGCGGCGTGTATCCCCGCCATGCCGACGATATCGCCACGCGGGTTACAGGTGAGCTGGCCGCTGCCAGTATCGCCGCCACCCTCGGTTTTGCGTCGACTCCGCCGCAGCCCGGCATCGAGGCCGCCGTCGAGGCCGCCGATCAAATGCTGATTAGTTTGAAACGGCAGCGGGTGAATGTCTAGCATTGGCGAGCGTCTCAGAACATTTATGCTCGGAGAATCCCGCTGGTGCTATGGTTTGAGATGGTAAATTATAGAGGCTGGTTGAACTCTCAAGTTTTCTTCGCACGTGGTTTTTGCCGCTTCTTCGCACCTGTTTCAGCGAGCAAAAGACTCGGGTACTGCTGATAAAGCGTGAACAAAAACGCGACCCGTTCGGCGTCGTTTTTGAATGATTTTTTACATCAAGCGTTAACTGCTGCACTCTACTTCCAAGGCGCTCTCACTAGTGCGGCCAAGATATTGAGTCGGTCAACTTAGGCTAGGCGATTGGTGCCGCGTTAGCCAGCCGAAGCCTAACTGCCAAATCCCGCTTGGATGTACAGAACGAATTTTTCACCGTCATAGGATTCAGAAAGGTTCATTTTTTATGTGGATAGCGTCTAGTTGGGACGGCACCAGTAGCGATGCGGAAATACAAAGTGAAACTAAGGAAAACGCGCGGATTATCATTGGAGCCCCTGAAAGAAGATTATTTTGATGGAGATTTTTGAATAATTATTCACGCATCATCGCATCAACTATTTACTATCCGCATCAGGCTGTCGCATCCGCACCAACCCACAAATGCCTGCCCTACTTCGGCGAGGGTGTCGTCGATAGTGGCACCGGTGGTGACATCAGAAACGCCCGCACCGGCACCAGCGATTCGCCCGGCGCTTCTTCAAACGGCAGGTGGCCGAGCCTCGGAAATGACGTGAGATCAGCGTGCGGCAACAGACGCAGATAGTCTTTGGAATTCGCAAATGGAATCATCTGGTCTTTCTCACCCCACACCAACAGCGTGGGCGTCTGAATGCTTTTAAGGATGGCTTCAGGCGGCACCAAAATTGACTGCGCCATGCGCGCGATCATCGCATCGCGCACGCCAGGGGCCAGCATCAAATCACGATAGCGCGTGACCAATGAATCGCTCATGAATTCAGTATTGCCATAGGCGGGCGCCATGCTCATTTTTACCGCGGCGGCGGGCATTACATAACGCATCAGCTTCATCGCCGCCGAAAGTTCAGGCGCCTTGCCGTATTCAAAGCCCGGGCTCGCGAAACCATCCGGCGCAATCAGCACCAGCTTCTCGACCCGCTCGGGATGCGCTGCCGCAAATTTCCAGGCGATACGCCCGCCTATGGAATTGCCCACCACGTTGGCCCGTGCCAGCCCAAGCTTATCCATTAACGCCGTCAAAATTTGCAGGCTGCGGGTGTCACTATAGTCGCCCGTCGGGTCGGGGCCGGTCAAGCCGAAGCCGGGTAAATCAAATCGAATCACCCGCATGTCAGGTTTAAGCTGCGCCGCCCATGGCTCCCAAGTGAGCAAGCTAGCCCCAAAGCCGTGCAGCAGGATCACCGCGGGGACATCCTTATTTTGCGTTTGTGGGCCATCATCGCGCACATGCAGCCGTATGCCGGCGACCTCTACATAATCCGTGGGCGCACGAAGGTAAATCGATTCCAGTTCGGTGATTTTTTTATCCGGCGTGTACAACCACGCCGCGCTGCCAATTAAAAATACGACCACCACGATCGAAGCAATTTGCCAAAACTTCATGCGGGAGGAGCTTTCGTGTAGTTGGGGTTTTAGACGCTTATTTATGCAGAATTTAATACTAAGACTTCGAATGGATGGACCAGCCATGAGCGCGGCTTCACCAGCAACTGGCTTGAAACCCCCGCGCAGCCTTGTTTTTACCTACTTCACCTCTTCTGATTAGAAGCCTGACCGCGTTTCAATTGTTCCAGCCACGGCTTCCAATCCACCGGGCCATCATCGAAACGCTTCTTCAAATTCTTCATGACACTCGGCCACGCTTTGGTGAAGTAGTCGAACGCTTTATCCCATTCCGCACCTTTGTCACCTGACCCTTCACCCCAGCCCACGTGCTGCAAGGTGACATCGGTGAGCGAATCGCCGCGCGCGATAAAACGAACGATAACCACCGTTCGCTGCTTGCGGGCCTCAGCCAAAAACGGCGGCGCATTCCAGGTGAAGGTAAGCATTTTTTTATCCTGGAACGCGAGGATGCGCGTGTCATCCGCGCCCTTTTGCCCGGCCCCGGCGAGTGGATTGATATAAATTTCAAACGGCCCATCGACACGTAATTCCACCCTCGCGTCAGGGGCGAAAAAGGTTTTGATGCCCTCGGTGGTGGTCCAGGCCCGCCACACGTCATCGACACTTGCTTTGACGGTAATTCTTTCAAAAATGGCACGATCAGTGCGCTCTTCAGCCGGCACACTTTGCGAAAGCGTTTGAAACCCAAGCAGCGCCATGCCCAGCCATAATAATTTTTTCATACTATCTTCCGGATGCGCTCAATTGCCTCTGCCAAGCGCGGAATTTTATTCGTATACGCGATGCGAATATGACGTTCAGGGTGATTCGTGCCGAAATCTTTGCCCGGTGTGAGTGCAACATGTGCTTGAGCGAGAATCTTGCGCGACAAATCAAAACTGCTCACGCCTAATTTCGTTGAGTCCGCGTAAATATAAAATGCGCCTTGGGGCACCACCGGTATGCCAAAACCCAGTTCGCGCAGCGCGGGGATAAGGAAATCGCGACGCGCCTTGAATTCACTGCGCCGCGCTTCGACAATCTCCAGGGTGCGCGGATCAAAGGCGGCCAATGCAGCATATTGCGCGGGAGCCGAGGGCGAGATGAACAGATGCTGCGCCAAGGTTTCGAACTCGCGCACGTAGGCCGCCGGCACCACCGCCCAGCCGAGACGCCAGCCCGTCATCTGAAAATATTTGGAGAAGCTGCTGGTGACAAAAATATCATCAGCGATCGACAGCGCGGTCGAGGGCTCGATGCCGTAGGTGAGGCCCTGGTAAATCTCATCCACAATCAGGGTGCCACCACGCTCCGTCACGGCCTTGTGAATGGCGCGCAGTTCGGCATCGGAGACCAAAGTTCCCGTCGGATTCGACGGCGTGGCCACCAGCGCTGCGGCGCTTCGCGGACCCCAATGTTGTTCGATATGCGACGCTGCCAGCTGGTAAGCAAACTCAGGCCCGACCGGAATCGATTTCGGTATCCCGTCCATGGCGTGCACATAGTGGCGATTGCAGGGATAGCCCGGGTCCGCCATCAGCACTTCATCACCGCGGTTGAGCAGCACACCCATGGTCATCAACAAGGCCGCGCTGGAACCCGCCGTGACAATGATGCGATCCGGCGATACGGTCACGTTGTATTTGGTTTGATAAAAATTCGCAATGGCCTCCCGTAGCGGCAACATGCCGATAGCCGAGGAGTAATACATCGGTTGCGAATTGAGCGCAGCAATGGCGGCATCGATGATCGGCTGCGGCGTGCGGAAATCTGGCTCGCCGACTTCCATATGAATGACATCGTGGCCGTCTCGCTCCAACTTGCGCGCGGCGCTGGAAATCTCCATCACCTCGAAAGGAACGATATTGGCCATACGGCTGGCCAGGCGGTGGAAGGATTCGGATTTCATATTTAACGGTTATCTCGCGTCTATTTCATTAATTCGTTATTTTTTCCGCCGCGTTGGTGACTCGCTCCTTCCTCTTTCAAGAGGAAACAACAAAACCTACTTCTGCAACTCATCCCACACCTTCGTCACGCGCTTCACGCTCACCGGCAGCGGCGTACGCAACTCTTGTGCGAACAAACTCACGCGCAGCTCTTCCACCAACCAGCGATATTCTGCAATCCCGGCTTCAAGCTGATTTTTTACGCCCAGCCAATTCTGCCATAGCGGGCGCACGGATTTAAATTGCTCCAGATCGCGTTCCATTGCACCCTGCTTCGCTTTGTTGATGCGCATGGCAATGGCTTTCAGGTATCGCGGATAGTGCAGCAATTGGGTGCCCCGCGTTTCCCGTAAAAACTCTTTGCTGAACAGATTTTTAAGCTGCGCTTCGACGTCAGGGCCGATATGCTCCCAACCTTTCACGTAACGTTCATCAAGCAATTTTTTGATCTCGGCCGCCAGCATGAGCGCTTCGTCCATGGCCGCCGCCAGCGCCTGGCTATTTGCAATGACTTTGGATTTTAAGGTGTCACGCGCGGCGATAAATTCCTGACGGCTGCGAATTTTTTCGTCATGGATATCCACAAACGTCATCGCAAACGCCGCGAACACGAGCTCCATTCGCAACGCATCTTGTGCATGGTTTTTTGCTTCGGGAAAATAGCTGGCGAATTGAAACGCGGCGATTGGCGAAACCTTGATGCTGCGCTCGGCAAACTTGGCTTGATCTGCGCCTTCCAGCATGAAAAGCCTTGTCAAGCCGCGCCGGTGGTTGTGTTTGGCTAACAGCGGCTCGTCCAAAATGCGAATCGACACATCGTTACCGTGATCCATCAACGACGGATAACCGTCATAGCGAATCCCGGATTTCTCGAAATTTATCGTCGCAGGCAATTCGTCCAGCTCATTCGGCCAGCGCGTCAGGTTATCCTGCTCCAGCCGGTTGCTATGCAGGGTAGAGAATACCGTGCGCGACGCATCGGCGAATTGCAATTTCAGCGCCGCAAAATCGCGCGACATTGCCAGCTCTTTGCCGTCCGCATCGACAATTTTGAAATTCATATTCAGATGAGTTGTGACGCGAGATAAATCCCACGCGTCCTTCGGCGGATCAATATTTTTGGCGCGCTTTATAAACGCGGTGATCGCGTCGGTCAGCGGCGCCTCGGCAGCAGACAAATCACGCATGCCCTCCATCTTCAAAATATGCTCAATAAATTCGCTTACCGTATCCGGTACCGGCACCAGCGGGCTGCGCAGCCGTTGCGGCAGCGTCTTGATGACCGCCGCCACTTTCTCGCGCAGCATCCCCATCACCAGCCAATCAAATCGGGCGGCGGGCACCTGATTCAGCACCGCGACCGGCAGCGTAATCGTCACCCCATCGAGCGCATGCGTGGGCTCGAAACGGTAGCTGAGCGGATATGTTGCGCCGCGCGTTTTAAGCGATTTTGGAAAGAGATCAAACGTGATTTCAGTTGCCGCACGACGCATCAACTGTTCACGCGAGAACATCAGCACATTCGCGTTAGCGCGCTCCGCCTCTTTGCGCCAGCGCTCAAAGCCCGCCATGTTGACCACTTCCGCGGGAATAATCGCGTCGTAAAGCGCGACCATTTCATCTTCATCAATCAATACATCCTGGCGGCGAGCCTTGTTTTCGATGTCCTCAATTTCATCGACCAGCCGCGTGTTGTTACGCAGAAATTTGCCGTGCGTATCCACTTCGCCCGCGACCAGGCCCTGGCGAATAAATATCTCACGCGACTCAATCGGCTTGATCGCGCCGTAATGAACGCGCTTGCGTGGATTCACAATCAGCCCATACAACGCGACTTGTTCGAACGCAACCACCTGCCCGCTCTTGCGTTCCCAATGGGGATCGTGGTGCGTGCGCGTGACCAGATGGCTGGCCAGTTGCTCGATCCACTCCGGCTCAATCGATGCCACCGTGCGCGCATAAACACGCGTTGTCTCGGTCAACTCCGCCGCCATCAGCCATTTCATTCGTGTGGCTTTTTGTGACGCATGTTGCTGCTGCGCACGCGGTAATTGGAATTTCAATCCGCGTGTGCCCAGATAATGATCGCCCTCGATCGCCTTGGTGCCGACGTTCGCCAGCAGACCTGTGAGCAGCGCCCGATGGATTTCTTCAAAGCGTGCGGGTACAACATTTAGCTTCATATTTTGCGCGGCCACCATATCGGCCAATTGCGCATGCACATCACGCCATTCGCGCATGCGCAATGGCGAGAGGAAATTTTCAATCAGCATTTGATCGAATTTTCGATTCGACTTTTTATGTTTCAACGCTTCATCATAGAATTCCCACATTTTGATGAAGGCCAAAAATTCCGACTGTGGATTAACGAATTTTTCATGCGCAATTTGCGATTCTTGTTGCTTGTCATGGGGACGATTTCGCGGATCTTGCACCGATAGCGCGGAGGCAATAATCAGCACCTCTTTCAATGCTGATTCAATCGCCGCCGCGACCAACATCCGCGCTAGTGCTGGGTCTACCGGGAATTTTGCCAGCGTGAAGCCAAGCGGCGTCAGCGCTTTTGCTTCATCCACCGCACCCAATTCAAACAGTTGCCGATAACCGTCTTCGATCATGCGAGACGACGGCGGTTCGATAAATGGGAAGTCGGCAATCTCGCCCAAATCGAGCGCCTTCATGCGCAGAATCACCGCCGCGAGTGACGTGCGCAAAATTTCTGGCGTGGTGAATGCGGGACGCGCGTCGTGATCTTCTTCGCTGTACAAACGAATCGCGATGCCATCGGCCAAACGACCACAACGGCCCGCGCGTTGTTTGGCGGAGGCTTGCGAAATCGGCTCGATCTGCAACTGATTAATTTTCGAGCGTGCCGAATAACGATTGATCCTGGCGACACCAGCATCAATCACATAGCGAATGCCGGGCACCGTCAGCGAGGTTTCAGCGACATTGGTCGCGAGCACAATGCGACGCCGCCCACTCAATTGAAACACGCGATCTTGCTCCTGATTGGTGAGGCGCGAGTAAAGCGGCAAGATTTCCAGATGGGCCGAATTTTGCAATCGTGAACCCGCCCCTGGCGCATTCACAGTGTGCTTGCGCAACGCTTCCGCGCAATCGCGGATCTCACGCTCACCCGGCAAAAATACCAACACATCGCCCTGATGCGATTCTTTTAATAGCTCATCCACGGCGCGCACCACCGCGTCTTCAATATCGACTGCATCGTCGGCATCGTCCAGAAAATGTTCAGGACGATAACGAATTTCAACCGGATAAGTGCGACCTGAAACCTCGATCACCGGCGCGAGTACTGCGTCACCGTCTGCGCCGGTGGCGAAATGTTTTGCGAATTTGTAAGGATCGATTGTCGCCGAGGTGATGATGACTTTTAAATCAGGCCGCCGCGCAATCAGTCGCTTCACGTAGCCTAATAGAAAATCAATATTCAGCGAACGCTCATGCGCTTCGTCAATAATCAGCGTGTCGTATTTTCGCAACGCGTGATCATGATGCGTTTCAGCCAGCAATATGCCATCGGTCATTACTTTGACAAAGGTGGAATCGTCGGTGTGATCGTTGAAGCGGATTTTGTAGGCTACGGTATGTGAGCCAGTCTGCTTCAGCTCTTGCGCGAGACGGGTGGCCAGGCTCCGTGCCGCAATCCGTCGCGGCTGGGTGCAACCAATCATGCCGTTCATGCCGCGTCCCAATTCCAGACAAATTTTAGGCAGCTGCGTGGTTTTGCCGGAGCCGGTTTCACCGCACAAAATCACTACCTGGTGTTTGCGAATCAATTCCGCGATTTCGCGGCGGCGTTCGGCAATCGGCAATGCATCATCAAACGCTGGCGTGGCAATCAGCGCATGACGACCTTTTCTGGCGGCATAGCGTGTCACTGCTGCGGCTAATTCAGCATCAAATTTTTGATCGAGCTGATCGTACGGTTTCCCAGCCTTAATAAAGTCGCGGCGTTTACGGTCGAGCGTAATGAGCTTGCCGCGATCCACCAGCAAGATATCGTCGGGAATATGACGCGCGCGTGGCGATGGTGACGACGACGGCGATACAGCAGCAGGAGGGAAGGCTAGTGACATAGAAGGCGCATTTTACGCGGTGGTAGATCATTCCGCGCATCTGATTTGGGACGTAGTCCGCAGGTAATTCAGGCTGGCACCCTGATGATGAGTCGCCGGTTGCGCTTGCCGATGGCCACTGTTTAAACATTCCAATTGCGTGGTTTCAGCAACTTGCACCGGCATCGCTGACTAAACGCGCAGACTATCAATTATTAAATAGTGGTTAGGGAGCCGCAATGAACCTTAAGCAAGCTCCGGTACACTAGCCGCCTGATCCCGGCGCTCACCCATCAATTTTGATGCCTTCGATCTCAAACACTCGTTTCACGGTTGGGCGGGAAGCGACCCTCAGCGCGTGTTTTGTCCACTGCGGAAATTCGGTTTTCATGTCGAGGCCGACGCGGTAGCCCCAGCGGTAGAACACCAGCAGATTCGGATCGCATACCGTGTATTGCCCACCCATGGCGAAGGTTTTGCCGGTGAGCATTTTTTCAATATCGGCAAAGTACTTTAAAAGCGTGATGCGGCATTGTGTCTTGACGGTTTCCTTGGCAGCTGCGTCAGCGGTGTAGCGTTCAGGCCGCGCGATACCGGCGAAGGTGATATGAACGCTTGAGGACAGCCAAGCCATCAGTGATAACGCTTCGGCTTGTTTCCACGTTTCTTTTGGCCACAGGCCACGCTGGGCATAGCCGCCGCCCAGATAAGTGAGGATCGCCACGTTTTCCGTCAGAACTTTGCTGTCCACCACCAACACTGGCACACGCGCTTTAGGGTTCAGCCGCAGGAAATCAGCTTTGAGGTGTTCGCCGTCCTTGACGGAAACCAGTACAGATTCAAAGGCGATACCCAGCTCTTCGAGCACGATATGCGGTGCTAATGAGCAATGGCCGGGGGAATAATAAAGTTTGATCACTATTTACTTTCGCTTGTTCATTCAACAAAGCAGTCAACGCAGCAGGTATTAAATAATTGAAAAGTGTCGACATCGACGTTTTCACAAGCACCCGTCTATGGCTAAAAACAGCAGATTTTGACCATGGGCTCGGAACCCTGTGAATCTTTTGTGCAACCCCTATAGTCTCGTAATTAGGGATGACGTGTCAAACCGAGCGCCGCCTGCGCTCTGGACTTCGCCGTAAAAAGAGTCGATTTGCGCGGTAATCGGCAGTTTGGCACCATTGCGCTTGGCTTCTTCGAGCACGATGCCCAAATCCTTGCGCATCCAATCCACGGCAAAGCCGAAATTGAATTCGCGCTTCAGCATCGTTTTGCCACGATTTTCCATTTGCCATGATTGCGCGGCGCCCTTGGAAATGACATCCAGCACCAGATTGCCATCAAGACCGGCTTTTTCGGCAAATGCCAAGCCTTCAGCCAGGGCCTGCACCAAGCCCGCGATGCAGACCTGATTGACCATTTTTGTCAGCTGGCCCGCGCCGGACGCGCCCAGCAGAGTGGTGGCTTTGGCGTAGGAATCCATAATCGGCTTGGCGGAATCAAATGCGGCCTGATCCCCTCCGCACATAATGGTTAGCTGACCTTTTTCAGCGCCCATTTGCCCGCCGGAGACGGGTGCGTCGATGAAAGCCACGCCCTGGGCCTTGGCAAGCGCGTGGAGCTGTCGTGCGGCATCGGCGGACGCGGTGGTGTGATCGACTAATATCGCGCCTGATTTCATGCCTTTAAGTGCCTCTACGGCCACGGCCATCAAATCTTTGTCGTTACCCACGCACATCATGACGAAATCAGCACCGGCGGCAGCCTCGGCGGGTGTGGCTTTGTAGTGCCCGCCGAATTTTTCGGCCCATGCCTGGGCCTTGGCCTCGGTACGGTTATAAACGGTGACCTCAAAACCTTTCGCCTGCAAATGGCCTGCCATCGGGAAACCCATAACGCCCAAGCCTAGAAATGCGACTTTCATGATTGCTCCAGTAACTGAAAATTAATAAACACTAGCATTGGCAAGTATCTTCAGAAATTAATGCTTGAAGATACCCATATATATTGATGATTGTAAAAATTTAGTGACTTTGACAACTTGCCACCCGCCTATGGGTTTACCCAATTCGGTGGCGTTTTCCCAGTTAGCGCGGCTTTTAAATTAGTCGCCGCCAATTTCGCCATGGCCATCCGTGTTGCCCGAGTGGCGCTGCCGATATGAGGCGTGAGCACGACGTTTTTCAGCGGCAAAAAATCGCGGTTGAAAGCAGGCTCATTTTCAAATACATCAAGGCCCGCGCCCGCGATTTTGCGGGCCTCCAAGGCGTCAATCAAGGCCGCGTCGTCGACCACACCCCCGCGAGCGGTATTAATCAGAATAGCTGTGGATCGCATCATCGCAATTTCTTTAGCGCCGATGAGGTGATGCGTAGCCGCTGAGTACGGCACCATCACCACCACGAAATCACTTTCCCGCAGCACCGCATCCTGGGTCGCATAACTGACGTTGTATTTGGCCTCGGTCGCGCCATCCAGCCGCGTGCGATTGCAGTAGCGAACCGTCATGTCGAACCCGGCAGCGCGCTTTGCAATGGCCTGGCCGATACGGCCCATGCCGATAATGCCCAGCGTCGCATGATGAATATCAGCACCCAGCATTTGCTGAAGCGCAAAACTTTTTTTCCAGTCACCCGCACGAAGCCAGGCTTCGGATTCGGTTACCCGGCGAGCGGTGGCCATCAGCAATGCAAACGTGAGATCCGCTGTGGTGTCATCCAACACGCCAGGTGTGTTGGTGACTTTAACGCCGCGTTGCGAACATGCCGCGAGGTCGATATTGTTATAGCCCACCGCAATGTTGCTCACCACTTTGAGGCCTGCACATTGCTCGAGAAACGACAGGTCAATTTTCTCGGTCAGGCAACACATCACACCGGCAGCGTCGCGTGCGCGCTCATGCAACGCCGCCGCCGTGAGCACGTCGTCGCTCTCGTTGTAGTCAATCTCAAAGTCGTTGGCAAGAAAATTAACGACTTCGGGAAAGACCTGGCGGGTAATGAGGATTTTGGGTTTCGATGGATTGATTAGCATGGCTGGTTTGCACCCGCGGATTGCGCTGGCGGCGTTACGTTAATATCGCAATGGTTATTTTTTAGTCGAACTTGGTAAGGTTCGCGGCACGGCTTGAGGTACCGCCTGAGGTACGATTTAGTGCTTATTCGCGCCGCCCAGATACGCTTCGTTGACCGCCGGATCATTCTTTAATTTGTCTGGTGTGCCATGAACCGAAATACGCCCATTCTCCATCACGTAACCGTAGTCTGCGACGTTCAATGCGGCCGCCGCGAATTGCTCCACCAGCAACATCGTGATGCCATCGCCTTTAAGACGCTGAATAATCCGGAAAACCTCTTCCACCAAAATCGGCGCCAAACCCATTGAGGGCTCGTCGAGCAAGATCACGTCAGGATTCATCATCAGCGCACGCGCCATCGCCAACATTTGCTGCTCGCCACCCGACAAGGTGCCCGCCAGCTGATCCTGGCGTTCCTTCAGGCGTGGAAACAGTTCCAGCGCGCGTTCCAAATCAGCTTTGATATTGCCTTTTGGTCGCGCGCCGGTAAACCGTGGAAACGCGCCAAGGGTCAGGTTGTCGCGCACGCTCATGGTGGAAAAAACCCGCCTCCCTTCTGGCGAGTGCGCCAAACCCGCGCGCGCGATGCGGTGTGATTCCATCCCCGCAACATTTTTTCCGTTCAGCGAAACATCGCCCGATTGCGGCTTGATCATTCCGCAAATGGCGCGCATGGTGGTGGTTTTACCCGCGCCGTTAGAGCCAATCAAGGTAACGACTTTGCCCTTGGGCACGTCCAGCGAAATGCCGTGCAGCACTTCAACTTTGCCATAGCCTGCGTAAAGATTATTGATCGATAGCATGGTAGTTCCTAAGCCGGAATCGGGGTGGATGAAGGTGGCTCTGATGGCGCTGCCGCGCCCGCATCGCTTCCCGCATCGCCGCCGAGATACGCCTCGATGACCTTGGCGTTCGCCTGCACTTCGGCTGGTTTACCTTCAGCAATTTTCTGGCCAAAATCGAGCACCGTTACGGTGTCTGAAATCGACATAACCACGTCCATGTGATGCTCGATGAGTATGAGCGTGATGCCATGTTCGCGGATTTTGCGGATGATCGCGATGAGTTCTTTGATGTCCGGGGCCGTGAGACCGGCAGCGGGTTCATCGAGCAGCAGCAGGCTGGGGCTCACGCCGAGCGCACGGCCGATTTCGAGTAAGCGTTGCTTTCCATACGGCAAATTTCGCGCTTCTTCATTGGCGAATTCAGCCAAGCCCACAAACTTCAAAATACTCGCGGCGCGGATGCGTGCCTGATGTTCTTCGCGTTGATAGCGCTTGGTATTAAGCATCACGTCCAAAAAATTGCTCTTGAAGGTGTGGTGCAAACCCACCAACACATTTTCCGTCGCGGTCATTTCACCAAACAACTGTACGTTCTGGAACGTCCGCGCAATCCCACCCAGGGCGATGGCGGACGGGGTCAAGCCAACAACCGAGGTGCCGTTAAATTTGACGTCACCTGACGTCGGCTTATAAATACCAGTGAGCACGTTCATCATGGTGCTTTTGCCGGAACCATTGGGGCCAATCAGGCCGTGAATCGTACCTTTGGCAATCTTGAGATCGACTTGGTTCAGCGCTTTTAAACCGCCGAACTGCATCAATACTTGGTTCGCATGCAGCAAATCACCGGTGGAGCCGACCTGATGCCCGGCCTTTTCCCACGCCAGCGATTCATCGGCCAGCGCTTGATACCGGTCTTCCGTGCGGAATGATTCGGGCGAAATTTTTTCGGCCATATTGCGCAGAAAACCGATGATGCCATCTTGCAAATAGTAGACAACAAATAGCGTCATCAAGCCAAAAATGGTCAGGCGCCAATCAACAATGTTTTCAAGTTTGTACGAAAAAACCGCCATCGCCACCGTTGCGCTGGCGGGAATCGCCACCTCACGAAGCGATTTGCGTTTGGTCGCCAACAGCCATGCCGAGGCGATAACACCCACGGTCGCAGCAACGTAGGCGATCTGCCGAAACAATTCAATGTCAGACAAGAGGCTCGGTAACATCACCACAATCGCTGCACCTACCATCGGTCCCGACCGGGTTTTGCGACCACCCATAATGACGGCGAGCAAAAATAAAATTGTCAGCTCAAAGTTATAAGTGTTCGGCGAAATATATTCTTCGGAATAAGTATATAAACAACCGGCCAGACCGGCCAGACCGGCACTAAATACGAACGCGAACACCTTATATCTATAGACCGAAACGCCCATGCAATCGCACGCCACCGGACTGGCACGCAGCGCCTGGAAGGCGCGCCCGAAGTGAGATTTCAACAGCCGATTCACGACAATTAACGCGATGGCGGTGAAGGCCAGCACCACATAATAATATTCAATCTTCACCAGTTTGTGGCCGAAAAACGAGGGCTTTGGCACTTTGAGGCCAAGCGGGCCTTCGGTAATAAACGTCATCTCATTAATCAAAATGGCAATGATAGTGCCAAAGGCGAGCGTCACCATCGCAAGATAAGGCCCGGTCACACGCAATGCCGGCAACGCCAGCAACGCACCGAACAATGCTGCCACCGCGATGCTGGCAGTCACAGCCACCGCAAACGGCACACCAAAATGAAAAAATAACACTCCGGCCGTGTATGAGCCAATGCCGAACAGGCCCGCATGCCCCAATGAAACTTCACCGGTATAGCCCACTACAATATCCAAACCGAACAACAATATTGAATAGATCAGAATGGTCTCAACCAAGTGAATGTAATATGGATTAGGCACAATAATCGGAAATATCACCAGCGCGATAAGCGACAAAAGGCCCAGCCATAAGCTTTTTTGTTTCATCGCTCAAACTTTCTTGATTAAAGTTTTGCCAAACAAACCGGAGGGTTTGATCGCCAGCACCAATAGCAAAAGTAGCAAGCCGGGCACGTCTTTGTAGCCGGTCGAAATATAGTAGCCCGTCAACGTCTCGGCTATGCCCAAAATAAGCCCACCAACAATCGCCCCCACACCCGACGTCAAGCCGCCAATGATCGCTACCGCAAACGCTTTTAAGCCGAGCGCAGTGCCCATGGTTGACCCGGTTAAGGTAAGTGGCGCTATCAATACACCTGCGAATGCAGCGGTTGCGGAAGAAAGTGCATATGAAAAAGTCACCACCCGCCCGGTGTTAATACCCATCAAACCAGCGGCATCAGAATCGTTCGAGGTTGCCACCACCGCCTTGCCGTAAATCGATTTGCGGTTGAATAGCTCAACCGCAAGCATCATCGCCAGCGCTCCCACCACCACGATTACCTGCATGATCTGCACCTTTGCGCCAAAAATTTCGAACGGCGTGGTCGAGACCGGTGACGGGAAGGTGATGTCGTCCTTACCCCAGATATTTTCGGCCACGTTTTTGAAAATAATTGCTAGCGCAATCGTCGACATAATCCAGCCAAACTCATTCTTGGTTTTGACTGAAGGTCGCACGCCGATGCGCTCCACCACCACGCCTTGCAGCGCGCCGAACATCATTACCAACGGGATCATCAGCCAATAATTGGTGTAGGGGCCGCCCATCACGCTTCCAGCAAAGCTCAAACCCACTAGGGCACCTAGCATCAGCGCCTCGCCTTGACCGAAATTAAGTGTGCCGGAGGTAGCGAAAGTGAGCTGGTAGCCGAACGCAATAACCGCATAAATCATGCCAACCGCGATACCGCTGAATGTGAGTTGCAGGAAAATTTCCATGGCAGATCAAACCTTGTTGATAAAAATAGTGGGAATAAGAAGTTACTAGTTGATGTACTCAACAAATTTATTTTTTTGGCTCGGATTCACCCCAACCACCAAGGTGTGTGGGACAACGCGATTAGCCGGCCCAACTGCCGTACCACACCGAAGGCAGCAACATAAATAAACGCGGGGGATAAAAATCCCCCGCGTTTTGGTTTACCAAATCATGAATACGAATGGTGAACGTTACTTAGCAGCAACAACGCGCCCTTCGGCGACCTGACCCATCACAGGCATCCCCATTTTGACAGCTTCGTGGTCATCTTTGCTAAACGGCTTGTCATACATTGCCACCACACCGTCCACTTTTTCTTTTAGATTTTCGAGCGCTTCGCGAATTTTCACGCCATCAGTTGAACCCGCTTGCTTGATCGCGGCGGCGAGCAGGTACACGGAGTCGTAGCCTTGCGCAGCAGAAACTGGCGAAGGGATACGATCATTGGCTGGCTTGTAGGCTTTTATATACGCCTCGATGAACGCTTTACGCTTTGGAGTGTTACCTTCTTGAATGAAGGTTTGCGGCATGGTCGCGCCGTTACCGTTTTTTCCCGCGTTATCGATGAAATTACCCATCGACAGTGTCCATGACCCAATCATTGGAACTTTCCAGCCAAGCTTTTCCATACCGTTGGCAATCTGCGCCAATTCTGGGCCGATCGCGTAAGTCAGTATGGCCTCTGCACCGGCTTCTTTAGCTTTCAATAATTGTGACGTCATATCAACATCTTTGATGTTGAATTTTTCGATGGCTACCGCCTTCACGTTCTTTTTCTCAAGCGCTTTGACCAAGTCACCCATGCCAAGCTGGCCGTAGTTGGTGGAGTCAGCCAAAATCGCCACTTTGGTAAATTTACGTTTGCCGATTGCCTCCTCGACAATCATCGCCGATTGAATGGTGTCATTCGCGGCATTGCGGAAGATGTAGTTTTCAGCGTGTTCAGGCGGCAAGAATTGTTTGGTTACAATCGAGCCGGTGGCCACGTTGTTAAACACAGGAATTTTGGCTTCTTGATAAAATCGCTGTGAGGCGATTGACACACCGGTATTAATAAAGCCTAGGGTTGCCACTACTTTTTCCTTGTTGATTAGCTCTTGTGCGATTTGTACGCCACGCTCGTTTTTGGCTTCGTCATCGCGCTCAACGATCACCATCTGGCGTCCCATCACGCCGCCCTTGGCATTGATTTCCGACACCGCGAGCTTGACGCCATCGCGCATAGATACGCCCATCGGCGCAGAACCGCCTGTGAACGGGCCCGATACACCGACCTTGATCGGATCCGCTGCCCACGCCGACACGGCCATGAGCGCCGAAATAGCGGCAACTAACCCTGCTGATTTAATCTTCATTGGTAATCCTCCAGAAAGTGAACTATCGATAGTGGCATTTTTATTGTTCGGTTAAATGCTTTTTCAAGCTTTATGCCTATTCAAGCTTTTTAAACTTTTCGCGCCCAGTAGCGCACTGCAAGCTTTTGTGTCGCAGCACGTATCGTAGCTGTCCCGACAAACCGACGCAATAGGAATCGTACCAAAAAGTGTTCTAAGCGTTTATATTAAAAGCACTTTTTGTGCAGCGCACCATTTTCATGCGAAGCAAGAAATGGGTTTTATTTCAGGATATTTTTGACGACAAGGCGTTAATATTAATTCTTGACCGCTTGAATCGCTGCTGCCGCGCCTTCCGTGTTTCAGTCGGATGTACGCTAGCGCCGCCAGCATGACCGCGAAGCCGACCAGATTGGCGAATAGACATACACAACAGAGCAGCAAGCCACAGTATTGGTCCCAAAAACAGGAAATGATCAGAGTAAGCGGCATATTGCGTATTAACAACGATGTTAAACACCGCAAAAAATCAGCATAAAAGTCACAATAAAAGTCACAATATCGAGGCGCGGAATTTTGATGTTGACATGATGCTTGCCCGCCCGATTTATCGGTCAGAACTTGCGCTGTTGCAGCGCCGGCGGGATGCCGAAGACAATCAGCGCAATCGCCGCGGCTACATACGCGTGCCGCACTTTCCTTGGCCTTACCCCGTCAAATCACATCGTCGTCGTGTCGCTGCCATTTATACCGCAGTTAGGTCCACAGGACTAGCATTTACCCTTCCACGGACCTTGCAGAAGCGCATTGCGACACCCCGCTGAATTTGCTATATTTTCAGTAATTACTGAAACTTCACAACGATGAATACACTCAAAAGCCCATGAATCTCTCTCCGCTTTCGCAAGATTTCGTTCTCCATTTTGGTGAAATGGGCAGCCGCTGGGGCATTAATCGCACCGTCGGTCAAATTTATGCCCTATTGTTTGTGTCCGCCAAACCGTTAAATGCGGATGAAATCGCCACTGCACTGCAGTTTTCGCGTTCGAACGTGAGCATGGGGTTGAAAGAGCTGGAAAGCTGGCATTTGGTGCGGTTACAGCATTTGCCGAATGATCGCCGCGAATATTTTTCTGCACCGGACGATGTGTGGGCGATTTTTCGTACGCTCGCAGATGAGCGGCGCAAACGGGAAATTGACCCAACGCTATCGATGCTACGGGACGCGTTGCTGGCGACCCCCGCCAATGATGAGGACAAATTCGCGCAGAAACGCATGACCGAAATGCATAACCTGATCGAGATGGCGACGTCGTGGTTTAACGATGTGCATCGCTTGGAGCCGGAGACTTTGAAACAGCTGATGAAAATGGGAACTAAGGTCACCAAGCTTTTGGAAATGAAAGACAAAATTAAAGTGGTTGCGGGCGACAAAACGAGTAGTGGCATTCCGCGCTAACAACCAGTCGAACATATTTTTATGGAGTTCATATCGTGATTGATCCTGTCGTTCTTGCCCGTGCCCAGTTCGGGGCCAATATTACTTTCCATATTTTGTTTCCGACCATTTCAATATCGCTGGGATGGATATTGCTGTTTTTCAAATTACGATTCAACGCGACCGGCGATAGCAAATGGTCGAACGCATACAATTTTTGGGTAAAAGTATTTGCGCTTACTTTCGCACTTGGTGTCGTCAGTGGTATCACCATGAGCTTTCAGTTCGGCACCAACTGGCCAGGCTATATGCAAACAGTGGGCAATATTGCGGGTCCGCTGTTGGCGTATGAAGTGATGACCGCATTTTTTCTCGAAGCGACCTTCCTCGGCATCATGTTGTTCGGCACGAATCGTGTATCAAACCGCGTGCACACCATCGCCACCCTGCTGGTCGCTGGCGGCACCACGCTGTCTGCGTTCTGGATCATTGCCCTCAATTCGTGGATGCAAACCCCGGCTGGTTTTGAAATGATCGATGGCAAGGCACATGCCGTGGATTGGTTACAAATAGTTTTTAACCCGTCGTTCCCCTATCGATTGGTTCACATGCTGCTGGCATCAGGATTGACCGCGTCATTTCTGGTCGCCGGACTATCGGCTTATCGGTGGCTGCGCGGTGATCGGGTACCGGCAGTGCTGGCAGCGTTAAGAACGGGCGTTTATGTCGCAGCGGCGTTGATCCCATTACAGATTATTGCCGGCGACTTTCATGGCCTGAACACACTGAAGCATCAGCCCGCCAAAATTGCGGCCATGGAGGGCATCTGGGAAACCGAGCGCGGCGCACCCATGCTGCTATTCGGATTGCCGAATGAGAAAACCCGCAGCAATGATTACGCCGTAGCTATTCCCAAAGTCGCGAGCCTGATTTTGACGCATGAACTTGATGGCGAAATCAAAGGCCTTAATGAATTCGAAGGCAAACATCCACCTGTTAAACCGCTATTTTGGGGATTCCGGATTATGGTCGGGGTTGGCATGCTGATGTTGGCCGTTTCGTGGTTCTCGGCGTGGCGACTGAAGAAGCAGGGGGAACCCGGAACTTGGCCTGCGCGCGCCCTGGTGGTAATGAGTTTTTCCGGCTGGGTAGCCACCGTAGCAGGTTGGTATGTCACGGAAATCGGGCGTCAGCCCTATCTGGTTTATGGTGTGCTGAAAACCGCTGATGCCGCCTCTGCCGTGCCCAGTGGGATGATTGCAACCACGTTTGCCATGTATTTGCTGCTGTATGTGACGCTCACGATTGCCTATGTTTCCGTCGTGTTTTACATGGCACGAAAAGCGCAGTTCCCGAAGGTCATACCACCATCGCAGGAGGCGCCTCTGGTCGGTTTCACGCCCGTGCCCATCATTGCACCCACGCGTGGCGGGGGAGGTGGCGTCGGCAGCAGAGGCGGTTTTCAGCCTGCACATAAATAGCGGAGCGCAAACATGGACCAATTTCCGCAACTCGCACAAGCCGGCTTCAATGGCTGGCTGCCAGTCATATTTCTCGCGTTGATGGGCATTTCAATGCTTTTGTATGTGGTGCTGGATGGCTACGATTTAGGGGTGGGTATTTTGTTGCGCCGCGCGAATGACGCCCAAAAAGACGTGATGATTTCGTCCATCGGACCGTTTTGGGATGCCAATGAAACCTGGATGGTGCTGGGTGTCGGCATTCTCCTGGTCGCTTTTCCGATGGCGCATGGCATGATTCTCGGTGCGCTTTATCTACCGGTAGCGTTCATGCTGGTCGGATTGATTTTGCGCGGGGTGGCGTTTGATTTTCGTGTGAAGGCGCGCGATCAACACAAACCGCTGTGGAACTGGGCGTTTTATGGCGGCTCGGTGACGGCATCGTTCTCGCAGGGCGTGATGTTGGGCCTTTACATCACCGGATTTCAAAATGACTGGCCGCAAATTGGCTTTTCCATCATCACCGGCTTATGTCTCTGTGCTGGCTACTCGTTGCTGGGTGCGAGTTGGCTAATTATGAAAACCACCGATGAGCTTCAGCAGCGTGCCGTGCGATGGGCTTACAGCACTTTTTGGTTTACGCTGATCGGCATCGTCGCGATTTCAGTCGTCACGCCGCTAGTCAGTCCGCGTATTTTTCAGAAATGGTTTTCGTTGCCAAACATTTTTTTACTGGCCCCTATCCCGATTGCGACTGCAGCTCTTTTCTTCGCCATCTTTCGTTCATTAAAGCGTTTGCCAACGCGGCTAAAAAACGGCAACGAGTACGGCGCATGGGTACCGTTCGGTTGTACCGTTGCGGTCTTCATCCTCGCGTTTTACGGACTGGCCTACAGCCTGTTTCCATTTCTGGTGGTCGATAAAATCGACATCTGGCAAGCCGCCAGCGCACCAGAATCACTCAAAATTATTCTGGTCGGTGCGGTGATTGTGCTGCCCACCATTTTTGGTTATACGATCTATGCCTATCGTGTTTTCTGGGGCAAAGCGCGCGAGCTGACTTATTACTGAGCAATAGTACCGGTGAGCCCTGACGACCATTTGTGCTCCACGATACCCGCCGACATTGAATCTCCGAAATTGGAACCTTAAAAGTTGCGCTGAGCCACTGCGTGACCTACCGATTTGCCAAGGTGCCGGCACTGGCCCAAAATCAGCGGCATGAGAACTCGAATCGATCCCACGCTAGACCGCCTTTATAACAACCGTGCCGCCGTTCCTAATCACGGCGAAATCTTTGCACGATGGCGCTCACAATCAGGTGCAACATGCGAACGCCATGCTGGAGAATTCAATTGTTTGTATGGGGCAAGCACACTCCAAACACTCGATATTTTCCCTGCGGAACAAAATCGCGGCCTGGTCATATTCATTCACGGCGGCTATTGGCGGTCACTCGATAAAGACGATTTTTCGTTTTTTGCGGAGCCGTATTTGGCAGCGGGGATTAGCGTAGCTGCGATTAACTATCGCCTATGTCCTGAAGTCAAGATCGACGCCATTGTCGAGGATTGCCAATCTGCGATTGTATGGCTAGCAGCCAATGTGAAACATTACGGTATTCGCTTTGATCGCACGATTTTCATAGGCCATTCAGCGGGTGCCCACCTAGCGGCGATGTTGTGTACGGCGGATTGGTCAACGCGTAATATTAGTCCAGGCAACTTTCGCGGAGGCGTGTTGATCAGCGGTCTTTACGATCTTTCACCGTTGCTGCAAGTATCGGTTAACGATGATATTCAATTAACACCCGAATCGGCCAAAGCGCTGTCACCTGTTCACCTGCAACCAACGCTCAACATTCCGCTCGATCTCTGGGTCGGGGGTGCCGAGACCTCTGAATTTATTCGTCAGTCGCAGCTATTGCCGAGGGCATGGCCAGCGCGATGTACGCCACTTGAAATCGCCCCGGCCGCAGACCATTTTACGATTGTCGATGAATGCGCCAAAGCCGATTCAATCTGCTTCCAGCGATCACTTCGATTCTTTTAAATGACGGCGAAATCCCATTCGCGCTTCATAACGCCCGTTCAACACATTTATCTGGCGATTTATCGCACATCTCGCTGTAGACGCGCCGATGCTCCCCTATAATTCATGCGGATTCGAATTGTCATCACTCGCGAATTCTCAAAATAATCCAAATAGGTGAATCTTGTCCTCATTGCCACCCTCTCCTGATCTTTCCAAACTAACCATCGCCCGCGACCAAAAAGCCTTCACGAGCAAAAAACGTGGTCGTAAAAAGTGGTGGATTATCGCGGGCATTTTGCTCGCTACCCTCATTTTATTTGTGGTTTTACGCGGTGGCGGCACGACGCAGGTTGAAGCAGGCGTGGTTGCCAACGCCTACCCGGCGCAGGCCATCACCGCACTGAATGCCACGGGTCGAGTCACCGCACAGCGCAAAGCCGCCGTGTCGACCAAAGCGACGGGTCGCCTTGAATTTTTAGGCGTGCAAGAAGGCTCGGTAGTGAAATCGGGCGATATTCTGGCGCGCATTGAAAACAAGGATGTCACCGCCACCCAGGATCAAGCCCGCGCTGGCGTGCAGGCTGCCAAGGCCAATCTGGAGCAGGGCTTGGCTGAAATGCGTGATGCACAATCGAACCTGACGCGCTCGGAGGATTTGGCGAAAAAGAATTTCATCTCTGGTGCGTCACTCGACACCGCGAAAGCACGTTTTGACAAAGCCAAGGCCGTTGTCGCCAGCCTAAATGGCGCGATTGGCGTGGCACAGGCGAATTTGCGTGCCACCGCCGTGGCGGTTGAACAAACCCTTATCCGCGCACCATTTGACGGTGTGGTGCTCACCAAAAACGCGAACGTGGGCGACATCATCACACCATTCTCCTCGGCCGCAGATTCAAAAGGTGCGGTCGTGAATATGGCCGACATGTCGACACTTGAAGTCGAAGCCGATGTCTCGGAAACCTCAATTTCAAAAATCAGCGTCGGCCAACCCGTGCAAATTCAACTGGATGCATTTCCTGATTTGCGCATCCCCGGCAAAGTCAGCCGCACCGTGCCCACCGTTGATCGCTCGAAGGCGACGCTGCTGGTGAAAATCGAGTTCATTGAGCGCGACCCGCGCGTACTACCCGACATGTCGGCGAAGGTTTCTTTCTTGACACGCCCGTTGACCGAGGCAGAAAAAACGCCGGTAACCGCGGTGCAATCTTCCGCGGTTACCAAGCGTGACGGCAAGGACGTCGTATTTGTTATTGAAAATGACATTGCGAAACAAACCGCGATCGTGGTTGCTGGCAAAATCGGCGATCTGGTTCAAGTGTCCGGCGTGAAGCCCGGCGAAAAAGTCGTCATCTCGCCGGGCGAAAAACTCAAAGATGGCGCGGCCGTGGCTATCGCGAAGAAATAATCAACATGACTACTCTCGCTCCGCTGGTTGAAATAAAGCACCTCGTCAAAAGCTACACGCGCGGCGGTCAGATTGTGCCGGTATTACAAGACATCACACTCGATATCGCCGAGGGCGATTTCATCTCGCTGATGGGCCCGTCCGGTTCGGGTAAATCGACGCTGCTGAATCTCATCGCTGGCATCGATAAACCCGACTCGGGAATATTAAAAATCGCGGGTGAGGACATTACCAAGCTGAGTGAAGGCGAATTGGCAGACTGGCGCGCATCGAATATCGGGTTTATTTTCCAGTTCTATAATTTGATGCCGGTTCTCAATGCGTTTGAAAACGTGGAGCTGCCATTACTGTTGACCAACCTTTCAAAATCGCAGCGCCGCGAACGCGTTGAGATGACGCTCGGCATGGTCGGATTGAGCGACCGCATGGATCACAACCCGAATGAATTATCTGGCGGTCAACAGCAGCGTGTTGCGATTGCACGCGCGATCGTGACCGACCCCACTATCTTAGTCTGCGACGAACCCACCGGCGATCTTGACCGGCAATCCGCGACCGATGTGCTGTCGATGCTGAAAACGCTAAATTCCGAAATGCGCAAAACCATCATCATGGTCACCCATGATGCGCATGCCGCTGAAGCCGCGCGAAGAATGGTGCATCTGGAAAAAGGCGAGCTCATTGATGGCTAGCCAGATTGTTATGGCATCTGCTCTTACGGTAGGAGACGTTTAAAGATGTATTTTCTGAAGCTCGTTTTCAAAAATATTTTTCGTGCCAAATTGCGCACAGGCTTGACGATTCTGGGCCTCGTCATTGCGATCGTGGCGTTCGGCTTGCTGCAAACCGTGGTGGGTGCCTGGTATGCCGGTTCGAACTCGGCGTCGTCATCGCGCATAATCACGCGCAATGCAGTGTCGCTGGTATTCCCGATGCCAATGTCATACCGTGACCGCATCAAGGCAGTTGATGGCGTGCGTGCCATCACGATTTCAAACTGGTTTGGCGGCATCTATAAAGAGCCGAAAAACTTCTTTGCGCAATTTGCAGTGGATTCAGATAATTTTTTTGATCTTTACCCCGAATTTATTATGCCGCCTGAAGATCTGCTTGCCTTTAAACGCGATCGGCAAGGCGTTGCGGTTGGGCGCAAATTGGCAGATCAATTTGGTTGGAAAATTGGTGACACCATTCCCATTCGTGGCACCATTTATCAGGGCAACTGGCAATTCAACATCCGCGCGATTTTCGACGGTAAAGAAGAAAGCACCGTTGTAAAGCAGTTTTATCTGCACTTTGATTATTTGAATGAAGAAATCAAGAAAAAGAACCCAAAGCGCGCGGATCAAACCGGCATTTTTATTGTTGAAGTAAACGATGCGTCACGCATTGCCGATATTGCGCGGGCCATAGATGCGGAATTCAAAAATTCACTGGCAGAGACCTTAAGCGAAACCGAGAAAGCATTTCAGCTCAGCTTTGTTGCGCAATCAGAATCTATCGTCGGCGCGATTCAGGTGGTGTCGTTCGTGGTGATTATTATCATCATGGCGGTGGTGGCCAACACGATGGCAATGACGGCGCGCGAGCGGCTTTCGGAATATGCGACCTTGAAAGCGCTGGGTTTTTCGCCCGGGTTTGTGGCGGCACTGGTGTTTGGCGAAGCGATGATGCTGTGCTTTATTGGCGCAGGCATTGGAATATTACTCACCTACCCGACTGCGGCAGCGTTTGGCAATTCGCCTGCGGGGGTGGCGTTCGCATCATTCAATGTAGCGCCGGTTACTGTGGCCTTGCAGGCCGCGTCTGCGCTGGTGGTTGGGGTGATGGCATCGCTGGTGCCGAGCGTGAAGAGTGCGCGTATAAAAATTGTGGATGGCTTGAGACATGTCGGCTGAAGTATCGCAGATGGGCCAAACCATATGAAAATTCCTTTTTCATATGTTTTCCGAAACCTCTGGACACGAAAACTCACCACGATTTTGACCGCGGCGGGCATGGGCCTGGTGGTGTTTGTGTTTGCGGCCGTATTGATGCTCGACGCGGGCCTGAAGAAAACCATGGTGGGCACCGGGAGTTTCGATAATGTCGTGATGATCCGCAAAGGCTCGGAAACTGAAATACAGAGCAGCGTCTCGCGTGATCAGGCGTCGCTGGTGGAAAGCATGCCGACTATTGCCCGCGGCGCAGATGGCAAGCCGGTCGTATCCAAGGAATCGCTCATTCTGATTTCGCTGACTAAAAAAGGCCAGGCGCGCGGCTCCAATATCGTCACGCGCGGCATCTCGCCGATTGGTTTGACGATGCGTCCCCAGGCAAAGATTATTCGCGGGCGCTTGTTTCGCGAGGGAGCATCGGAAGTCATTGTCGGACGCAATGTGAACGAGCAATTTGACGGCGCTGAGATTGGCCAGTCGCTTCGTTTCGCGGGCCGCGACTGGCTAATTGTGGGTATTTTTGATGCGCAAAAAAGTGCCTTCGATTCCGAGGTATGGGGCGATGTTGAACAACTGATGCAATCGTTCCGGCGCGTGACCTTTTCGTCGGTGATTGCCAAGCTTTCGCAAAGCGAAGGTTTCGACCAACTGGTTGCAGCAGTAGACGACGATATTCGGCTCAACCTGCAAGTCAAACGCGAGCAAATTTTTTATGAAGACCAATCTCGCGCGTTATCCACGTTCATCACCATTTTAGGCACGGTGCTGTCGGTCATTTTTTCGCTCGGTGCCATGATCGGTGCGGCAATTACAATGTATTCAGCGGTGGCAACGCGCACCGGAGAAATCGGTACCTTGCGTGCACTGGGATTTCGCCGCCCGTCGATACTCGCCGCTTTCTTGATCGAGTCACTTTTGCTGGCGCTGGTAGGCGGATTCGCCGGCCTTTTCTTCGCCACGTTTCTCCAGGCGATCACGATCTCGACGCTCAATATCCAATCGTTTTCACAACTCGCCTTCAGTTTTGTGTTGACGCCAAAAATCGTTATTCAAACGGTTTTATTTTCGTTATTGATGGGATTTATTGGCGGATTTTTGCCCGCGATAAAAGCTGCGCGCATGAAAATTGTCGACTCACTGAGGGCGGCTTGAGGGGGCATAAGGGCGCTTGAAGCGACTTGAAATAGCGCAAAACGACGCGCCGAACACCCCTCTCAACGCTTTCAAGACTGAAACACAAACTCTAGTCAGGGCGTGCTTTTTCAGCTAGTTTCGTGCCGAAAATCCCGCCCTGCTTAGATCTATAAATATCAGCCTCTGCAGCGCGATATTCTAGTTGCCTCTCCGCAGCGCATTAGCACCCGGCGATCAAAATAGTCGGCCACGACATCGTGAGTGACCTAATTTCACAAGGATTGACAAGTCACATTTTCAAATTAAAGAGTACGATAAGCCATTGAATTAACTAGCTTAGTTGTAATTTAATTGCGATTGATGTGGGCTTTTTCCTCACAATCGCTGTCATCCTGTGACCTCCCTCACACATTACTAGTGAAAATATGGTTAATCTTCGCTCTGTGATGTACAAAAACGATTTCAACAACCCTTTTAATTGCAGCTTTACTTGATTTACGAATTACACTTTTATTCAACTTACTTATTGGACTCCCCATGAAAAACTTTAATGTCATTTCAAAAATAACGGTGTTCGCAGCAGCGATTGCGGCAACAGTGCCAATGTTGGTTCAGGCTGAATCAGCCACCGTGTCGGCAGCAACCGGCGCGCTCACCACCAACGCACGCCTTGATTTCCGTGTGACCGTACCAAAAGTCTTGTTTCTACGCGTAGGTACGGGCGGTCTCTTTGGTGCCGCGGCCAACACCACGATTGATTTAATCGACTTCGTCGTACCCGCTGCTAATTTAGGCGACGCCTCTGTTATCACCGCCACCGCAGCTAGTGGTGACTTGGGTAGCGGCGCGGTCACCGCTTTGTTGCGCAGCAACGCTGGCACGGTAACGCTAACGGCCAATACCGTGGGCGCTCTAAGTAACGGCGCAGGCGACAGCATTCCTTGGACCCAAATTGCCGTTGCAAGTGCTAACCTAGCCACGCCTGCATTTGCAAACACGTTGCCGCATACGGTTCCACTACCCACTGCCGGTGCATCTGCAAACTTTGCACCTGCAGCTGTGGGAAAGGTCACGAACGTGGGTTCACAGTGGACCTACACGTACTTGAACGCGGCGATTGTTCCCGCCGGCACCTACGGCGGCGTGAATGTCAATAATAGTCGGGTTACTTACACCGCATCGGTTTTGTAATAAATTGCTAGAACGGCAAGCAGGTTGAAACTACAGCCGCGCTATGTTGGAACATCCTTAACCAAACGGAAGGGGTGCAACCAGCATAGCGTAATAACAAATGCCAGCCGCAGGCTGGCATTTGTTATTACAGGATCCCATCGCTGCGCGGAAAACCAAATGAAATATCAAAAAACGGTCGCATCCCGTATCGGTTTATTGCTCGCAGGGTGCGCGCTCATATTAACCAACACAGGGTCCGCCGATGCTTGGGTTCTCATCGTGAAGCCAGGCCAGCGCACGATCGGGCTTACGGTCGGTGACGATGTTGCGGCAGGTACGCCGAATATCGTTAGTGTCACCGTGCCTGCAGCAGTTTTGGGTACCGGTGCCGCACAGGCCATGACCAGCGACAGCACCCAGGCCAATAGCCCGTTTGATAACTTTACCGTCTGCGTGCCGCCCAATCAGGTTTATATCGGCGGCTATCTACGCCAACCGAAGAATACGGCCAACAGCGCTACCCTATCGGTTACCACGCCTGCGACTTTATCAAATGGGTCCGAAACCATTCCGTTTACCGAGATTAGCTGGACGAGTACGTCAATAGGCAATGGGGGCGCGGCCGATATTCCGGCTGGAACTTTCAACGGTGGCAATTTATTTTTGCGCACCATCGCATCGAATACATACGTTGAAAACTGCCATACCTTTAGTTATGCAAATACAAATTTTGTCGCCGCCGGCATCTACGCGGGACGCGCGACTTACACGCTGGTCGCCCCGTGAAGCTGATGTCGCAAAGCGCTTCTTTTGCGTGGGTGTTAGCGTTTGCGATAACGTTCATTTGCGCGACGAATACGGTATCCGCAACCACCGCAAAAACGGCGATTGTCGATGATTCTGCAACGGTCGTGCTGGACGGCGCGCCGATCATGAACTGGCGCACGATCACCCCCAAAAGCAGGGATAACGCGATTGTGGGCCGCACACGCGTCAACGTCCGGCTCACGACCACCCCTTGGGTGGGTAAAATCGGCAAGATTTATATGTTGTTACCCGCAGAATCAGCCTCATCCATCAAAATAAAATGGCGTAGTCAAGGCCGCCTTTTCGAGGGTCAGCTCACTCCCGGCGGTCGTACACTGGTGTACGCTGGCACCATCCGTGATGCGCGGCTTGAAGATGTATTTGACATCAACATTGAAGCCGATGGAACAGCGATCAGCAGCGTGCAGCGCCTGCGCTTTTATTTTGAAATTGACGTCGACTAATTAAGTTTAGTCACGCCATCAAAAAAGGAACCTTCCGGATGTACCGCTTCCTATCACTTCAATTACCGCAAGCAGCGTTAACAAAAATTTTGTTGCCCCTGCTCGGACTACATCGAAATCTTCAATCTCTTTTTATCCTCACCGCGCTTTGTGCCGGGCTGATGGTTGCATCGCCCACCATGTCGCATGCGCAGAGCTTTTCGGCTGTCGTGTCGCCGCCACGATTCGAGCTTACGGTGCAGCCGGGAAAAACGATTCGTCAATTGTTTGAAATTACCCAGGCGTCAAATGACAAAGGCAACTACCGCCTTTACACCAATGATTGGGTTATCGGTGCAGACGGCAATGCCGTATTTAGCGATGAACTTGCACCCAACAGTTGTCGTCCATGGGTGAGTATTGAACGACGCGAACTCAGCATTGCGGGCAACGCCAAAATAAGGTTCCGTTTTGAAATCGCCGTCCCCGCAGATGCGGTCGCAGGTGAATGTCGATTTGCGATCATGATTGAAGGTACGGAGCAAGTCGTTAAGGCCGCCGGCGCATTAAGTTTTCCCGTCAGTGGGCGGGTGGGCGTGGTGGTGTATGCGGGCGTCGGCGACGCAGCCCCTAAATTTGAAATTACCCAAAACGGCACGCGCGTTAGCGACGGCGTGGTGGTGCCCATGTTGAATATTAAAAATACCGGTAATGCCCACGGGCGTCCGGTTGGTTTTTTGAAAGGCAAGGATCAGCAAGGGCAGCAAGTTGATTTTTCACCTGATCCATTACCTATTCTGCCGGGACAGACGCGTCTTATTGCCTTGATTCCTCAACTTGAAGGCGGTGTTGCTACGAAACTGGTTTACCCGCTGACCGTTACCGGGGCCGTCGAATGGAGTGAAGCACCGGGCAGCAAAAAAACCGACATCGATTTTCGTTTCGACGGCCCGCTAGCAGCCCAGCCAAATGCTGCGCCAAAGCAGACTGCACCGTTGCCTTTGCCGACATCAAAGCCACCGGACACCAAGAAGCCGGATGGTTTACAACCCACTGGCGTGCAACCCGCCAATCCAGGGGTTGTGCCGAAATAACATGGGCTTCGCTTTTTTGAGCCCTCGGCGATTGCGCTTGTGTGCGAGCTTGGCGTCGAACCTGAGCTCAAGCACTTTGCTATTGATATTTGCCGCATGTCATGCCGTAAATGTGTTCGCGGAAACCTCCGGCGTGGCTTCTCCATTGCCTTCTGCATCTTCTCCGACCGCTGTCCCCGCTTCGACTTCAGCCTCTCCTGCGCCACCTGAGGCTTATGTGGATCGCGTCATGGATGGCGTGAGCCAACAAGACCAAACGTCAGCTAACAACAATTCCTATGATACACAGGGCTGGGCACGCGGCCTGAGCGTGCAATTCACGCGAAATGTACAAACTTCAAAAAGTAACAACGCCTTTTTGCTCGATACCCGCACCGAGACGCAAGGCTTTCAGCTGGATACTTATCTTGAAGCGCCCAACTTTGGAACGCTTTCATTACAGGCGCTGGCGCTTGGCGGAAGTAATGTCAGCGGATTATCCAGCTGGACAATCCGGCAATCCGGCTTGCCATTCGATAATGGCTGGCGTGCAGACAATGCGCTGGGGACGACCAATTTGCTGATGCCAGAATTATCACGCCGGAGTAGCCGCCTTACCCTGCCGGGCCCGCAGCTGATTGGCGCTTCAACACAATGGCGACACGCGGAAAGCGTCGGTACGATCAACACGATTAACACAAGCGACCGCCTCACGGTTGGTGCCAGTGTAGGCGAACCGGGCCGCTTTGAAGGATTCCCCCAGTCGCGATTTGTCGGCAGCGGCGGGCGAGTCAGTAACGTGTTTGCGGAAGCAGTTCGTGGGTCGTGGGCATTTGCCGCCGCCGCCGCCCAGAGTAGCAACATTACACCCGAGTCTGGTTTTCCCGGGGTCGACGCGATGGGCTCTGTCAAACGGACTTCTTCCAGCAATTTCTATGTGAGCACGGCTTATGGCGATAAGCGATATGGTGCCGGGGAATATGGTGGAGGTGCGGGCGCTCAGGGATTCGGCCTGTCGGGATTTAATACCTCGGGTTTTAGTGCACAGCTTAGTGCCGTGGGTTCAAAACTGGATAACGTTTCCTCAACCGGCATCTATGCCGATGCAAACTGGCAGGATGGCGCACACCGCCATGAAACATCGTTGTATTACCTGGAACGTGGGCTGACCTGGATTGACCGTGCACTGGCCGCAGATTTACGCGGTGCCGCGTATCGCTACGGCTACAACACCAAGCGCTGGGATATCACTGCAAATGTTGAATCATTCGATAGTATTTCAGGACAAAGCCCACGCGGCTGGTTTTCGAGCGGCGGAATTCGCTACTTGTTGAGCACAAAATTTTCTACCGGCGGCGGCTTTTCAATGCGGGATTTTGCAGGCAAAAGCAGCTCTGGCTTTGGCTATTTGCAGTGGTTGAACAGCTACGGCACGTCCCGAGTACAGCTCGACGCCGCCACGGGTGGTGCCACACCGAGCAGCGAGGCGCTGACACTGGAGCATTCGTTTTTTACCGAAACCAGCTTGTCACTGTCAACCACGCTCAGCGTCGAACGATTGCAAACCGAGCGATCAGTGTCGACTAACAATGCGCCCGACGCGGTGATTGGCAGCAACCTGATGAACAACGAGCGCGCGTCGCAGCATGCATTCGCAATTGGGCTAAACGGTCGTTACGCGATTACGGATTCGTTATCGCTGCAAGGTAATTTGCGGGCTCGCCAACTTCAAAACGCGGATGGGCGCGGCAATAACGATTCCACCATTGCGCTCAATATTGGACTTGATTGGCAATTCGCCTCCGGCTGGTCTTTTAATATGTCAATTTACGAAAATCGCGGGGTGATCACAGACCGGATTGCGGTCGAAAGCCCGCTGGCGACGCCGGTAGTGGTGCGCAATCGACCCAACGATCGCGGCGTATTTTTAGGCTTGCGCTACAGCGTGCGCGCCGGAATGTCATCTGCACCGCTAGGCGGGCGTACGGGTGGTGGCGCAGGACGAATCGAAGGCAGCGTATTCCTCGATACCAATGCCAATGACGCCCGCGACGGCAACGAAGCAGGCGCGGCCAATGTCGTCGTGGTGCTCGATGGGCGCTACAGCACACGCACCGATACCGCCGGAAATTATCAATTTACGGATGTGGCATCCGGCGCTCACGCATTGACGGTGGTGCAAGATGACTTGCCGCTGCCGTGGACGATCAATTCCGAACGCCGTTATCTGGTGAGCGTGTCCACACGCGGCACCGCGCGGGTTGACATCGGTGCCAGAAGAATTCAATAGCCGGATTCAACAGCAAAATTCAGCAGCAAAATTCCGTGCGCTTAGAACAGCCGCACGCGCACTTGATCTGCCGATAAACGTAGCGCAGCTCTAACCGGATATTCCTTAACATCGCCCGCTTCCTGCGCTTTCAAAAGTATCGCGCGCTTCGATTCCCCTGCTGCGCAGATAAACACTTGTCGCGCCGCCGCAATGGGTGGAAGGGTCATCGTAACCCGCGCCTCGCGGCCCGCTTCGGCGCTAACGGCTTCAAACGCGTTCACAGATACAAGGCAATGCGCAAGTTCTCGCGAGCGCGGAAACCAGGAAGCAGTGTGGCCGTCATCGCCGACGCCAAGCACGACGAGATCAACTCCGTTTACCAGTGCCGTGTCGTTTACAAACATCGCCGATAGCGACTGCGCAGCCAGCGCCGGCGTATCGCCCGCATGACGCAGCGAAATAAATTTTGCTGCTAGTGCTTGGCGCTGAATAAGATGGGTTCGAACCAGGTTTTCATTGCTCCTTTCATCATCCGTTAACACCCATCGTTCGTCCACCAGAAGTACCGTCACCAAACTCCATGCAATCGATTGCAGTGACAACGCTTCGAATAATAAAATAGGCGATTTACCGCCGGATACGGCTAATACCGCCCGTTGACGATCCTGAATAGCCGCATTCAAAAGGTCGGCAATTTCAGCAGCGACAAAATTCGCGTGTTCTTCGGGTGTTGCAAACAACATTGAGTTCACCTGCTTTTTCCTTAAGAAGATTTATGTAGTATATTTACATCAATATAAATCAACAAGATCGTTATTTTCATCAGCTTTCTCGCCAAATTTGCTAGTAATTTTTGCCTGCAGCAGCATTATTTGAAGCTAACTCAAGCCGATATTTTCAAGTTAGAAAATAATTCAACATTGTAGTTTAACTACATAGAAACAGAACTGAATGAGCCTGTCTCGGCCTAAACGTATTGCAACACAAGATATTATCCCGCCACTTGATCTTATTATATTTGGCGGCATCGGTGATCTGGCCACGCGCAAACTCCTGCCCGCGCTGCTGATTCGTTTTCAAACCGGAGAGTTGGGAGAAATCGGCGGACACTTTCGCATTATTTGCCTTGGTCAGCAGGAATTAAGCCGTAAGGACTTCCAAAAGTTTATCTCCGAAAAAGTGGCTGACCATCTCGCTCCCACTATCGCCTGCGAATGGCCAAATTTTCTACCATGTGTCGACTACGTTTGCGTGGATGCAACATGTCCAGAAGATTATGTGGGCCTAAAAGCGGCCGTGCGTGAGGATGAGGCCGTGGTGCGGGTATTTTATTTATCAACCCCTCCAGATTTATTCACTGGCATCGTTGAAAACCTGGCGAGCGCGGGTTTAGTCCACAAAAATTGCCGCTTGGTCCTTGAAAAACCACTGGGGCGAGATCTGGCTTCCGCGCGCGCAATAAACGTGCATGTGCAGCGCTATTTTGAAGAGCGACAGATTTTTCGTATTGACCATTATCTCGGCAAAGAAACTGTCCAGAACCTGCTGGCCTTGCGGTTTGGCAACGTGCTGTTCGAACCACTATGGCGGCGCGAATGGGTGAGTGATGTGCAAATTACTATTGCGGAGAATATTGGTGTTGCGACGCGCGCGGGCTACTACGACCGCACCGGCGCGCTTCGCGACATGTTGCAGAACCATTTGCTGCAACTGCTTTGCATTGTTGCAATGGAACCGCCGGTAAGCTTGTCGCCCGATGCAGTACGCGACGAAAAACTTAAAATCATTAAAGCACTGAAGCCTTTTGGACCCGGAGAAATTGCCAATAACGTGGTGCGCGGGGCTTACCGGGCTGGTATGGTCAACGGCGTGATTGCAGCTGGATATGCCGACGAGAATGGCGTGCCGGAAGGCTCCACCACTGAAACCTATGTTGCGTTGAAAGCGGAAATTAATTCGTGGCGCTGGGCGGGTGTACCCTTTTTCCTGCGCACCGGTAAACGCATGCCCGAGCGCGTCGCTGAAATCGTGGTGCGCTTCCGTGCGTTGCCACATTCGATTTTTCCGGGCCTCACGGGCGCGGTTCATCCCAACACCTTGCACATCAGCCTCCAGCCTGACGAAGGCTTACGATTGCGGCTAATGGCAAAGACACCTGGTGAAGGCATGCAGTTACGGGCGACTGAGCTTGAACTGGATTTTCATGAAGCTTTTAAATCAACACCACTGGCGCCCCGCATGGAAGCTTATGAGCGTTTGTTGCTGGATGTGATGCGTGATCGCCCAACGCTATTTACACGCGGGGACGAACTCGAAGCCGCGTGGCAATGGCTTGAGCCAATTCTGGACGCATGGGAAAGCAACAACGAACCACCACGACCATATACAGCAGGCACTTGGGGCCCGCCTGCGGCGACCGCAATGCTCGGGCGTGAAGGCATGCTTTGGCGAGAAGAAGCATGATGCAACTTACAAAGGCATAAGCAGCGTGCGTAATCCTCTCCATCCACACGGATCACATAAGCCGAGCGATACGGCCCCAATATTACCCGAGCGCTCATCCACGCCGATGGCAACTAGTCGTCCACAACTCGTCGCCGATATTGGTGGCACACACGCGCGCTTTGGCCTCATTGAGTGTGCTGGCACGCGTGTGACCCACGTCAAAATCATGCGCTGTGCAGACTTTGTGACGCCCGCTGCTGCCGCGCTTGCCTACCTTGCCGACCAGCACGTTACCAACCGTCCCACCAGCGCTGCGTTCGCGCTCGCAGTTGCAATTGATGACGGTCCATTGAAGCTCACTAACGGGAGCTGGATATTTGAGCGAAACAACCTGCGCGCAGTGCTGGGACTGGATCAGCTCGAGTTTTTGAACGACTTCGAGGCGCTCGCGCTTGGCTTGCCCGATCTCGACGTCGTTGATTATGCGCAGCTTGGAACCGGCATCTTCAGTCGCAATCATGTCATCGCGGTTATTGGACCAGGCACCGGTCTGGGCCTCGGCGCCGTGGCGCCCACCGCTCACGGATGGGTCACCCTACCGGCTGAAGGCGGTCATGTTACGCTGGCCGCCAACGATGAATTAGAGTCTGAGCTACTAAGGGTCGCGCGACAATCACACTCTCATGTTTCAGCGGAACGATTCTTGTCGGGGATGGGCCTGCCGTTCCTTTATCGCACGCTTGCCAAAGTGCGCGCTGAAGCCTCAAATGAAACGTTTGTCGCACACGATATTACCCACGAAGCGCTGGAAAATAACGATCCGCTTTGTATCGCCACGCTTGAGTTATTTTGCGCGATGCTGGGCAGTTTTGCAGGCAATGCCGCGCTTACACTTGGCGCTAAGGGTGGCGTGTTTATTGGTGGTGGCGTCGTGCCCAAGCTGGGTGATTTTTTCCTGCGCTCAAAGTTCCGTGAACGATTCATCGCAAAGGGTCGTTATCAACCATACCTTGAGAAAATTGCGACAGCGTTGATTACGTCCAGCGACGTGGCACTAAACGGTGCAGCAAAGGCGCTATCACCAAAAAATTGAGTTAGCGTCTTGGGATGACGTAACGCGAATGCACCCAGTTCAGGCAGGTGCCAAATATTTTGATAACGGCGCACGTACCACGCGAAATTGCGCCGACTATGAAACACAGTAAGCGACGGCCCCAGCGCGTAATAGTGCGCTCACTCATCGCGCCAATAATAGGTCGCAGAATCAAGCCTGTCATGGGTCGCGCCAGCGGCAGCAAAGGCGGCGTTGCCGCGTCCGCGCCGAGGTATTTAGAAATCAGGCTCATATTACTTTGCTGCAAACCAAAACTGAATTGAAGGTCGAAAACGCCGAAATGCTTGCTGATGATTTGGGAACGCAAAAATGCGAGAAGCGTAGTACTGGATCAGGTTAGTTTTGATCGCGGCGTGACATGCGCTGTTTGCTGTCCAACCCGGCGACGTTGCCGCGGGCTGGTCTACTTGCCAACACTAGCTCGCTTCCAGCGTTCAGGTCGCCTGGCGCGGTGTAGCGAATCTTAAAATCGAGGGACAGGAAATCGACGCTGAGTTCGGCATGATGTAAACCTGCACGCCAATCCATCACCAGTTCACTCGCGTTACCTTCTTGCAGCGTCATTTGGCCGCTAAACGCAGGACAGGAGTTACGGAATTCAATCAGGGACAACAAATCTTTCACTACCCGCTTTTGCAGGGCAGCAGCAAGTTCGTCCGGCGAATAGAAATGCCGATTGATATCGCGCCCGCCGCCAGTTTGGGCCAACAGTGCCATATCGTTATCGCCCGCAAGCAAACCCACGTAATAAACCTGCGGGATGCCGGGCATGAAAAATTGAATTGCGCGCGCGAGCAAATATGCATTGTCATCATTGCCCAAGGCAGCATAAAAAGTACAGTTCACCTGATATCGATCGAGATTGGATGCCGCCGCGCCGGTCGCCAACTCGCTCTCGCCGCAACTATTTTTGTGAATTTTTTCCACTAATTGCTCGATTTCATGCGGCGGCATGAGCCCAGGTATACCCAGGCGATCACTCGCATCTGCGCCAATATCAATCACGCCAATGCCATCATGGGTATCCAGCACGTTGAGCGCATTGTTCGGGCGAATCGCGATCCATTTTTTTAGATATTGTGCCGTCTTGAAAAAAATGGAATGCAATACCAGCGGCGGCAGCGCGAAATCGTAGACCCAATCAACATGCCGCGCGATATCAATCTGTTTCCGGTAATGCGAATGAACCTCGACTAATACTTCGAGGCCCAAGGCCTTCGCTTTTGCGGCGAATGCCGCCATGAACTCAAATGTCTCGGGCATCATAAATGAACTAGCGCCCGCTTTCTTCACGGCATAGCCGACCGCATCCAGGCGAATAAGTCGCACGCCATTCGCCGCAAATGTTTCAAGAATTTTATCGAGGTAAGCACGGCCTTCGGGATGGTGCACGTCGATATCAATTTGGCTCGATGTGAACGACGTCCACAATATTTTTTGTTCGCCCGACTCACATGTCACTGTGGTCAGCGGGAGCCCCGGACGGGGCCGATACAAGGTCAGCAAATCCGACTCGGTCGCTCCGTTGGGAAATACTTTGTCGAGCGTTAAAAAGAGTCCGGCATAACGAGACTCACCCCCGAGTTTCAAAAAATCCAAAAACTGCGGCGACCGGGATGACATATGATTTACGATCACATCTGCCATGATGTCGACGTGAGCGCTGAGCGCCCTTATATCATCCCACGACCCAAGCCTAGCATCGACTTCGGTGTGATCAATCGGATCAAAGCCAGCATCAGCGCCGTCAATCGCATTAAAAAACGGCAGCAGATGCACCGCGCCAAACACCTCAGCGAGCGGCCCGGTGAGCAAAGCCTGCAAGTCTTTCAAATCGCCACCGGCAAGCCGGTCAGCGTAGGTAATGAGTTGAACCTTGTTTTTCATTTTTTTGAGGTGATGCAAGTTGGGATGTGAAGCCTATTTTTTATTAAGCCAGGTATGCTCCATGGGCAGACTTGCCTGCGCGTTCATTCCATGCCGGCACTATCAGCACCGGAAGGAGCGCGCAGCGGGTACGCCAAGCTGAATTCATCAGCAGGTAAAACTGACGCTTTAGAACGTGTATTTCAGTCCGATTTTCACTGAACGGCCATTAACGGCACGCGCTGCACCTCGACCATCGTTGGTTTCAGTAAAAGCCAGCTTGTTAAACAAATTATTAGCCCCCAGCAGCAGCACAAGGCTCTGGTTGAATTGATAATTTGCGAACGCGTTCACCACCGAATAGCCGGGAATCGTTACCGACAGCAATCCCGCAGGGCTGTCGTCTTTTGATTTCGTCGCGCCAATAACACTGCCACCAAAGCTGAAATCACCAATTGTGTACGACGGTGTGATTTGATAAATCACATCTGACTGTCGACGCGGCGTTTGCCCAATAACCGATTTTGTATTTGATTCTTTGATTTTTGCATCGGTATAGGTGAAGCCACCCGCCAAACGGAATTCGCCAACGGCGTAAGCGATTTCAGTTTCAAAACCCTTGGCATCGTACTTGTTGGCAGATGATTTCTGCGTGGTCAAATCAAAGTTGCTCTCCGCTGTCTTGGCACCAAAAACCGTCACGAAAGTCGAAAAATCACCAGCACGATACTTGACACCGAATTCAGTTTGTTTGACTTCGTTAATCGGAATCGGTGACGAACCATCGATCGTTGCCTGCGCGTTAAAGAATGTAATCCGATCACCGTTAAACGCGACTCCTTCGCTAAAACGCGCAAACATTGCCAGGTCTTTGGTCAGCCGATAATTAGCACCGAACGAAAACGAAGTATGCGTTTTTTTATAATTAATAATTCGTTCCAGGCTGGGGTTGTAAGTGGTGGATCCCGGTGGGCCAAATGTGGTCTGGTTATAGGTGCCGGTCGCCCTGATGCTGTCGTTGCGCACGCTGGCATCAAGATTCAACGGTCCCGTTTCAAACCCAATCGCGGCATAAGGTGCATTGGTTTTGTAATCGGAATCCGTGGTGTTCGAACAGCATCCGCCGAAGCCGTTAGTGCCATTGATGGCCGACGTCAGCACCGAAGGTTTGTCGCCACTTGCCTCAAGTAGATACTGATTAAAATTCCATGTGACCGCGTATTTTTGTAGCGACGTATAAAAACCGCCGGTCGCCGTAATGCTGGCGCTTTGATCCAAGTTGAATTTCTTCGATACCTTGATATCGTTTGCGGTTAGCGACAAATCATCAAGCGAGGTATTAAACACGACCGCCGTAAAAGCAGGGCCTGAATACGCACGACCGCGGTTAGGTCCCGTGGAGTAGGTTGTAGTCACATTCGCAACGTCGTCGCCGGGAAATATGCCGACGAAACGTCCGGTGTTTTTAGCGGTGCGGAATTTTTCATCCAGCATCCAGCCGCTACCCAAATTTACCTGCGATTCAACACCGACCGCGTTGCTTTTTGCAACAAAGCCATCGTTAAGATTAGTGCTGGCGCGTCCGTTTTCACGCGTCAGCGAAATATCTCGCGGCAAGTAGGGCGAGTAAAAGCTCGCCGTGCGCGGATCAATGCCCGCAACGGTGGAAATACTGCCGTTGGTAAACCGAACCGGCACGGGCAGATAACTTGGCGTGCGATCGTCAAGATGTTTTAAGCTGACGCGAATATAGCCGTCTTTAAATTCCTGAGTGATGTTAGCGCGTAGTTGACCGCCATTTTCCACATTGACACCTGAGTTGCGAACCCCCTCGCCTACGCGATAAAAGCCACCAATAAAGAATCGGGTTTTGTCGGCGAGCTTGCCGCCGACATCAAAATCAAGACGGGTCTGATCATAATCCAGGCCGCGCGATAGGCCGATGCTGCCGCCGCTTTCTTCGCCGGTTTTGCTAATGAAATTGAAGATACCGCCCGGCGCATTTGTGGCCAGCGTGGATGCCGAGCCGCCGCGAACGACTTCTAGTCGCTCGAGGCTGCCGTCAACACGCGAATAAGTATCCTGGGTTGCAAATTGAAAATCACCAAACTGCAATATGGGTAATCCGTCTTCCTGGAATTGAACGTAGCGACCGCCGCCGGCTGAGATCGGCACACCTCGTACGGTGACGTTGGCATTACTTTCACCGCCGCTGGATTCTGAACGCACACCGGGGATGGAGCGAAGTAGTTCAGCGGCGCTGGTTGCCTGCGTGCGAGCAATCGCTTGCTCGTTCATTGTCGAAATGGAGATGCTGGATTTCATTTTCGACACACCCTGCGGGGAACCCGTCACGACAATGGTATCGAGAGCGAGCGGGCCCTTGTCTTTTTCTTCAACTGCGGGCTTTGCGGCGTCGGTTGCAGCCGGCGAAGCCTGTGCCCATGCGCTACCGCCGTAGCCAGTGATCTGACCGCTCATCTCAACTAGCGCAATCGATACCAAACTAACCAGTAATTTGGTATAACTGCCGTTTGTTTTATTCTTTGCAGTGGTTACTGTGAAATCGGTCGAGATGCAAGTCGTGTCTTGCTGCGTGGTGTTTATCGGGTTGTACATTTTCTCTCTCCAGGATTTATTGTGGACTCGACGCTGGCGCGCTATGGTCAATGGCCTTATTCACTTATGGCCCTATAGTTCTTCAGCCCTATACTTAGCAGCAGACATACCGAGTTTTTACGTTCCGGTAGTTTAGCGATGCTGGCTATTTCAGCTTGCTGAAATCACCCGTCTTTGCGGGCTGGTATTCAATCGACAGCGATCTACGGGATCATTTCAAACTCTATTTTGCTTAATAATTCACCCCTTAAACTTCTGCAAAGTTCGCCTCTGACGCCCATAATTTCGAGGCATTCAGGCTTGGGTAAAACGAGTATTATCCAAAATGCAATCGATTGCAATATTGCGCCGCAGCAATGCGTAAAATGCTTATATTCTTTAATTTTGCCAGCATTAATGTGTATACCGACCTGTAAAGCACCGCTCAAGCCGAAGAAATCTCAAGCCCTGCCGCAAAAAACTACCGCGCCCAAACGCGAGGTATCAACAACAAGACTAGAATCTTGGCCATGCCGGAAGGGTGAAGCGCTTTGTGCGATACCAGTCAAGATTTTGACACCGATGGTTGGTAGCGCAAACGTATTTGCAAAACCCGGGTTCACACAGCGACTGAAGCAAGCGTTGCTTCAGCAAAATTCTTTTTATTTCAGGTGCTGGCGCGAATGACGAGCTGAGTGGGCAAATGATTGGGCAATGCCTCGACACCACTTTGAATCGCCAGCAGGGCATCGACCAGCGCGCGACCCGCCACCTCAATACTCTGGTGAATGGTGGTTAATGGCGGGTGGCAGTACGACGCCAGCTCAATATCGTCGTATCCCACCACGGCAATATCAGTCGGCACCGTAAGTCCCACATCATGCAATGCACCGATCGCGGTTATCGCCAATAAATCGCTACAGGCAAAAATTGCGTCGAAGGGTATTGGCTTAGCGATAAGTGTTTTTACCGCTGCGCGTGCCGCCTCTGCGATGAACGGCACCGTGAGCGCCAGTTCAGGAATCATCGGAATGCCTTCTTGTCGATGTGCCCGTGCGTAGCCTTCAAAACGTTGCGCAACTTCCGGCATTTGGGTATCGCCAAAAAATGCAATCCGGCGGCGACCGGTTTGCAGCAAATGGCGGGTAGCCAAGCTGCCGCCTTCAACATTGTCGCTGCCCACCGTGCAATACATTTGCTTCGACATCTCCGCGCCCCAGACGACCAACGGCAAATGCCGTGCCGCCAGCTCGTTGAGTTGATCATGGTGACGCCATTGACCGATCACAATGACACCGACTGCGCGACCCGAATCGCAGTATTGTGCCGCCAAATCAAGCCTTTCTGCATCAATCCGCGACAGCAGCATATCGTAGCCTTGCAGGGTTAGCGCATCCGCAATGCTGCCAAGCATGCCAATAAAAAAAGGATCTGATATACGCTGCCGAGACGAAGAGTCATACGGAATTACCACGGCAACAGTACGATTCTGCCCGCGCCGTAAATTTTGTGCGCCGACGTTTACCGAATATTTTAGCGACGCCGCCAATTCCGCAATCCGCGCCTGTGTTTTAGCGCTCACCAGTGGACTACGGCTCAGTGCACGCGATACGGTTGAAACCGATACGCCAGCCAAACGGGCAATGTCGTCCATTTGCACTTTTGATGGCGGCGATTTAAAGCCCGGCTTCAACGGCAACTGCTTTTGTTCCGGCCACTCGGCATTTTTACCAACCATGCGCCCGCCTTTCAGGGTGACTGGTCGCGTCCTTAAAATCGCCAGCGAACTCGGTTCCAGCATCGGGCCGACACCAGCACGTATAAAAATCCCGCGATGGCGGGACCGCTCCGTGAATTCCACAAATCGCCGCCGCCAGCGCGCTTGCTCGCGCGAGACTTTCTTTCAAAGGCCAACCATGCACAAGGCTGGCTAAAAACATGGCTGAAAACGAATCTCCAGCGCCCACCGTATCGGCGACAGTCACATTTTGAACAGCGTCATCTTCAGTCTCAAGCGACCCGCGCGCACCGAAATAGGCGTAACCGTCGGCTCCGCGGGTGACGATCACACCTGTTAATGCAAATGTTTTAATCAGTGCTGTGACTGCCATCCGAAATTTCTCGCTATGCCAAGGCAGGGGCGCCGCGCCGCTTTCACCAAACCACCCCAACAAAGTGCGCAGCTCTTCCTCATTGACTTTCAAGATGTCTGCAAGGGCTAACGAGGCCTCGCAGATCGCACGAATATCCGGCATCTCTCGTAAATTTAGATCAAGGTAAACCTGGCCACCGAACTGACCACCAAAATCGCTCGCCAAGTGGCGAATGGTGTCGCGAGATTGCTTTGATCGCTGCGCCAGCGTCCCAAAATAGAGAAACTGTGCACGGCAACCTTTAATGGAATCCAACGCGGGTTGGAAATCAAGATAGTCCCATGCCTGATCGTCTGCAATGCTGAAATGATTTTCTGTTGGCGTGACCCGCACCTGCACCGTACCCGTAGGCCGCGCGGCATCTATTTGCAAACCATTCAAATTAACGCCAAATCGTGCTGCACCTTCGCGCACTAAATCGCCGTCTGCATCATTTCCAAGGCGCGTGATGAGGTAAACATCCGCGCCCAGCGCGGCAGCAGAACACGCGACATTAAACGGCGCGCCGCCCACCACGGTACGCAGGGGGAAAATATCCAGAAGCGCTTCGCCGAGGACGATGATGCCACCTTCAGCCTTAGCGTTTTCGCGTTGATCCGTGCCTTGAACCATAGGTTGAGCCATATTCAATGATTTTAATTTCGCCTCGATCCCGCTTCGAGTAGCAACGCAATACTTCTGCGCACTATGAACGCTGACATCGCTGATTATCGTGTGGTGCGCCTGCCATCGTTATCCAAAATCCAGCACACTATTGTGGCATAGCGCCATGATACTTTTTATAAACCGGCTTCTAGCGGCTGGATTTAACGACATTGTGTGCAACAACGCATTTGTAAACACGCGCGGACAAGCCCCGACAGCAAACAAAAAGCGGTCTCGCGACCGCTTTTGTGAGACAAATTACGCCATCAGTCAGTTGACCATCTCAACTTGCCATCTGCACCGGAATTTTGCTGCGTTGTCCTTTAATGTGGTTTTTATCGTCCACATACACTAGATCAGGCTGGTAGTTATTCAGCTCGATTTCGTTGTAGGCCGCATAGCTGGCAATGATCAGAATATCGCCCGGTGCCGCTTGTCTCGCCGCCGCGCCGTTGACACTGATAATACCGGAACCACGCTGAGCGGAGATGGCATAAGTCGTAAAGCGTGCGCCGTTATTGACGTTATAAATATCAATTTGCTGATACTCCTTGATATCCGACGCATCCAATAAATTCTGGTCAATCGCGCACGAGCCCTCATAGTGCAATTCTGAATGAGTGGTGGTGACGCGGTGAATTTTAGATTTCAACATCATGCGTTGCATGGTTCCTCCAAGTGGAAGTAGTGGAGTATATAAACAATTATTAGATGAAACGCTCTAGGCGAAAAATCCAGTGTCAGCGCTCTAAATTTTTCCTGTTGCTTAAGCGTAACACTCGTTTTTGTGCGGCGCAACATATGGTTCAAAACTGCCCCGAAAAAAGCTAGTTTCAAACGATATAGACGTTCTTAAAGCGCCGCTTTTAACGACTAAAAACAAAACACTAGCATTGGCGGGGCTTTTGACGTGTTTTATCTCTGAACGCCTCTCCGTTATTGGACTTTACTCATCGAGGGTTACTTCAACATTATCGATCAGGCGAGTTGCACCGAGGCGCGCGGCGGCCAATATGACCAGCTTTTTGTCAGCGGGTGACGGCTCAAGTAAGTCGTCACTGCGCCGCACCGCGATGTAGTCAGGCTTCCAGCCACGCGCATCGAGTGCGGCCGCCACGCCCGCTTCCATCGCGGCGAAATTGCGCTCGCCTGACAAAATATTGTGTTTCAATTTGGAAAGTTCCGCAAATAACTGCGGCGCTTCGATACGCTCGGCAGCGCTCAAATAGCCATTACGCGACGACAACGCCAAGCCATCGTCGGCGCGCACTGTATCCGCTAACACCATCTCTATCGGCAGATTGAGCTGCTGCACCATGTTGTCGAGCACGCGACACTGTTGGTAATCTTTCTTGCCAAATACTGCAACTGTCGGCCGCACCATATTGAAAAGTTTTAGCACCACCGTTGCCACGCCACGAAAATGCCCGGGCCGCACCGCGCCATCAAGAATGTGCTGGATATTGGGCGGCTCGACCAGATAGTGCTGTGGCGCGGGATACATCGCGGCTTCAGTGGGCGCGAAGACGATATCAACACCGGCCGCACGGCATTTTTCAGTATCGTCGGCAAAGGTGCGTGGATAAGAGCCGAAGTCCTCTTTCGGTCCAAACTGTAAACGATTGACGAATATTGAAACCACCACGCATCCACCCGCGCCAGCCTGGTCAGGCGAATGAGCATTTACACAAGCACGTGCAATGCGCGTGAGATCAATGTGGCCCGCATGCAAATTTCCCATAGTCGGGACGAAGCCGATGATTGACTCTGATTTCAAGCGTGCGCGCAGCTCGGCAACGGTATGAATTATTTCCATAAAATCACCAGGCTGCTAGCCCGCATTCATGTATTCACGCATCCCGCGCAACGATTCGATCCGCGTGCACAGCATTTGCAGATGCTCGGGATTGTCGGCGAAATTAAAGCGGTCGCTATTCACAATCAAAATGGGCGATTCTGCATAATCGTAAAAATACCGGGTGTAAGTCTCCGACAAACGCATCAAATAATCCTCGGTTAAGCCACGCTCCATCGGCAAGGCGCGACGCTGGATGCGGGTCATCAAGGTGTTTACCGGTGCTTGCAGATAAATCACCAGATCCGGCGTGGGCGCTTGCGGCTTGAGATGATTGTATAGCTGCGAGTAAAGCGCGAATTCGTTGTCGTCGAGCGTCAGCTTGGCGAATAGCGCGTCTTTGGCCAGCATGTAGTCCGCAATAGTTTTTTTCTCAAACAAATCGGGCTGCTTGATCGCCGCAAGTTGGTTAACACGCTGGAACAAAAAAAACATTTGTGTCGCGAGCGCGTAGCGTTTCATATCGCGATAAAACTGCGGCAGAAAGGGATTGGCGCTGGCATCTTCTAGCATCAAATTGGTTGCGTAGCGTTCTGACAGCAGGCGCGCCAGCGTGGATTTTCCACTCCCAATGGGCCCTTCCACCACGATGTAACGCTGCTTTAACCGCGTGCCCGCGCCGCTCATCGCGTCACCCCTTCAAGCTTGCGCACGCCGCTCACATCCAGCCCCAACAATAGCTCCCGAACATAACCGTGGCCCGGAATCTCAAGCTCTGGAGCGATCTCGGCCAGCGGCCACAATACGAAGGCCCGTTGGTGCATGCGTGGGTGCGGAATGGTCAGCTCGGGTTCGTCAATCTGCAAATGGCCGAATAACAAAATATCCAAATCAAGGGTACGCGGGCCGTTGCGCAAGGTATTCGCATCGCGAATGCGATATTGCTCGGCCTCAATATTCAGCAGGTGTTTCAGTAGCGAGTGCGGCGAAAGTGTGGTTTGCAACTCGGCTACCGCGTTGACGAAATTGGGCTGGTCGGCTAGACCCACCGGTGCTGTATCGTAAAACGATGAGACCCGCACCAGTGCCGTGCCGGGAATCTCATGCACGGCGCGTAATGCCCGCGCGAGCTGCACCAACGGCTGCTCGAGATTGCTACCCAGACCCAAGAAAACGGTCTCAAGTGGATTTGCCTGCGAGCTCATCTGCTTATACTTTTCTCATGCTTTGCTCGTACGTTTTTCACGCTTTCCTTGCATACGCTGACAGTAATATTTTTTAACACGCGGCATTTCGTTGCGCGACTAATCAAGTGCATCATCAGGTAAAGACGGGCTCAGCGATGGCGCAGATTCCGCATTGGCGACGCCATCACCCGGCTTTTTGCGCTTGCGACGACGCTTCTTTTTGGGCTCATCATCGGGCAAAAACATGGCATCGCGGTCTGCGTCGGACGCCGATTGAAAACGCTCCCACCAATCAGCCACATCCTGGGGCGCATCGCCGGTGGCTGCACGCAATTCAAAAAAATCATAGCAGGCGCGAAACCGCGGATGACTCAGGACGCGATAAGCTTTGCTGGCCGAACGTTGTAAAAAGCGTGACTGATGGATCCACAGCTCCTTCACCATCGGATCGTAGCGACGTGGAATCGCGAGCGTCTTGCGCTGCTGATCGAGTACATCATCCATCGCTTCATGCATGGCCTGCAGCGGCTTGACACCGCCTGCAATCAACTCGCGTTGCCGAGCAAGCATCGGGAACCAGAACAACGCGGCAAATAAAAATGATGGCGATACACTTTTATCATCAGCAATGCGCATGTCTGTTTGATTGAGCGCCGCCACGACGAACGGCCGACTTTGCGGGTTATCCAGTAAAGAATCTATTATCGGCAATAACTTTTTATGCAGTCCAAGCGAGCGCAGCTTTTCAATACACAGCAACGAATGCCCGGACAGCAGCAGCTTTAACATTTCATCGAACAAGCGCGCAGCGGGAACATTTTCGAGCAGCGGGGACAAGGCCGCAATCGGCGCTTCCGTCGCGGCGTCAATCGTGAATCCCAGCTTGCCGGCCAAGCGTGATGCGCGCAACATGCGCACCGGGTCTTCGCGGTAACGCTCCGCCGGATCACCGATCATGACCACGCGTTTTTTCTGAATATCGGGTACACCGTTGACGTAATCCCAGACCTCTTCAAGCGCGGGATCGTAGAACAGCGCGTTCATGGTGAAATCGCGACGGATCGCATCTTCTTGCTGGCTGCCAAAAACGTTGTCGCGCAATAATCGTCCGTGTTCGTCGGCTTGAGACTTGGGGCCAATCGGCTGATTGCGTCGGCTATCACGTGCAGCGCGGCCTTCGCGCGGGCGACGACGCGAACGGGCATCATTATCTGACTCGTCTGCATCTATTTCATTAAATTCAAGCTCGGAAGCGGATACCCGGCCAGCGCCCTCAATTGCATGCCCGGTTTCGGTATCGGTTATCGTATCGGCACCCACTGGTTCTAGCGTGGCACCGGTGTCCCCTGCGCCACGGAAAGTGGTGACTTCAATCGTTTCCGGCCCGAACATGACATGCACAATGCGGAATCGTCGGCCAATAATCCGCGAACGACGGAACACACTACGCACCTGCTCAGGCGTTGCGCTAGTCGCGATGTCGAAGTCTTTCGGATGACGGCCCAGCAATAAATCGCGTACCGCACCGCCCACCACGAACGCGTCATAGCCCGCTGCTTGCAGGCCTTCGCAGGTGCGGATCGCGGCTTCCGAAATATCGCGACGGTCAATGCCATGCTCGGCCCGACTGTATTTACGCGGCGCATCAGCGTTGTCCTTTGAGCCACTTGACCCGCCTTGGCGGCGTTTTGCCTTGCTGGAATCGTTGTCGGATGGCGCGTTATTGCTGCGTCCAAATACTTTTTGAATGAGTTTTTTTATCACGCGAGTTAATCTGCTGGAGTAAAAGAATCTACAGGTTGCGGCATCTCGGCCAGCGGTTCCCGTAACGAAATAATCGGCCAACCTTGTGTCAGCGCATGCGCGCGCAAAGTTGAATCAGGGTCAACCGCCACGGGCCGGTTCACAACTTTCAGCAGCGGCAAATCATTCAGCGAATCGCTATAGAAAAATGATTGTTCAAAATCGGCGATCGTCTTGCCCATTTGTTTCAACCATTGCTCGACGCGCGTTACCTTGCCCGCCTGAAAAGAAGGTATGCCAACCGCACGGCCCGTATAGCGATTGTCGATAATTTCAACATCGCATGCAATCAGATGTGGAACACCCAAGTGACGTGCGATCGGCGCAGTCACGAACGAGTTGGTCGCCGTCACGATCACGCGAAGATCGTGGCGATGCTTGGCCAGCAGCGTCCACGCAGCTTCCAGAATCATCGTCTGGATTTTCGTCTGCATAAATTGATGATGCAAGGACGCAATATCGTCAACCGTCTTGCCCGCAATGACCGACAAGGCGAATGTCAGATAGGCGTTAATATCGAGCGAGCCCGCGTGGTATTGTTCATAAAATTCATCGTTTTTAGCCCTGAACGTTTCATGATCCACCAGACCGCGCTCCATTAAAAACTCACCCCATGCATGATCGCTGTCGCCGCGCAGCAGGGTATTGTCGAGATCAAATAAGGCAAGGTTCATGTTTAAAGTTTGCAATTAGGTTGGCGCGGTTTGCGATATTGAATCGAATGCAGATGCCATAGGCACCACGTGAGGCGCTTCAAGTGGCACCACGTGAAGCGCCAATTCAGGAGTAGACATCTCTCGCAGCAGAGGCAATGTGATTTCGCGGCTGGTTTCAAGCGAATAGCGATCCAGCGCGTCCAGAAACGAGATGAGCGACGCCATATCGCGCCGCGCGTGGCGAAGTAAATATTGGGTCACATCATCACGCAATGCAAATCCGCGCGTGTTGGCATGTGCATGCAGCGCCTCGATTTTTTCGGCATCGGTTAATGGATGCAGCTGAAACACCAGGCCGCTACCGAGCCGACTGGTCAATTCAGGGCGCAATCGCAAATCGCGAGGTGCTGCGCAACCCGTTACCACCACGCAGCCTGAGTCTGCCGGCTGATTCACGTGATTGATCTGGCTAAAGAGCTGAACCTGCTCGGCGTCATTTAATTTTTCAACGTCATCAACCACCACCTGGATGATGTCGAGGCGTGTGTATTCCTTCGTAGCTAGCCCCGTGTGTAGCGACTTGTCGACATTTTTGAGGGCGCTGACCAGATGTGTTTTGCCACTGCCTGAAACACCCCATAAATAAAGGACTTTGGCGGCATGCTCTCCAAGAACCCCGCCAGTGTTAGCGTTTTGGTCTGCGCCTGATTTCAGAATCAAGGCTGCCTGTTTATTAAGCCGGAAGCATGATTCAAGCGCTTCGCCATTTAATCCACGAACAAAGTTATTGAACGTAGGCAGCGGGGCGGGAATAAGGTCGAGGACGAGTTGTTTCACGTCACGAATTATACCTCCGCTGGATTATGAAAAGCGGGGTAGCAGCATAGCTGCGCACGCGTTGCAAACTTATTGGGCGCACAACGTAAACCCATGGCGCATAAAAAAACAGCCAGCGTTACCACTGACTGTTTTTGCTCAACATACTTGCATGTTGCTTAGAACTCGTAGCGGAACGTGGCTTGTAATGCCCACTGTGATTCGCCACGGTCTTGGCGCGTTGTAAAGTCGTCAGCTTTCGCGTTAACGATATAACGATAACGCCCCTGATCATCCACGCCGGCGAAGTTCACAAAGCTACGTGGGTTGCCACCGTTAGGCTGGAAAGCCATTTCATCGATATGGCCCCATTTCTTGTTCAGCAAATTGCCGAGGTTCAAGATATCAAACGCGAATACTGCTTTGTGGCCTTTGAAGAAGCTTGGCACTTCCTGGCTGATGCGCATATCGATATTATTCGTCCACGGCGACAGGCTCTCGTTACGCTTCACGGTAGTACCTTTTGCGGAACTCAGCGCGCTGTTTGCATTGACGATACTCCAGAAACGGTTTTCGTTAGTTTTGTCCGTGGCGGTATCACCCACAAACACGACTTCACCCGAGCCCACTGCTTTTGGAATATACATCAAGTCATTTCCGGCTAGCGCATCACCGTTTGCATCATTGGCGAACGTCCAGCTATAAGGCTTGCCGGTACGGCCTTCGTAAAACAGACCCACCGTGGTTTTAAAGCCAGGAACAAATGCACGTGACCAGTTCATGGTGCCGCTGATGCGGTCTTTCACCAGATAGGCCGAGTTCGACGCGTTATTTTCATTCGGATTAACCGACGCGCGCGACGCCCAGTTCGAATTCGATACCGACGATGTCAATCCGCTCACTTCCTTGGATTGTGTATAGGTGTAGGCAAGCGCCCAGTTCACTTGTTTAAACAACCGACCGCTCAACGATACCGTGGCCAAATCGCCACGACCTTCGCGTGTTTTCGCAGCCAGCAACACATTCGCAAACGCAGGATTGCTCAGCGCGCGAGAACGGTTATCAACGCCACACACCGCGCCGGTCGTAATTCGGGCGCCGGAGGTTTGGTTCCAACAGGCGGGGTTCAAGGCACTTGCCGTGTAAAAGAACTGGCGTCCATCAATGCCCACCCGTGTCGGTGCACCGAGGTTAAGGTGTTGGTAGTAAATACCTGTTTCTGTATTGGTGTACAGATACTCAAAGCCGGCGACGATACCACCGGGCAGCTCCATATCAAACGCTAGGTTGGCTTTCCAAACTGACGGCTGACCGAGTTTGCTATCGATAAAGTCGACGTTGGCCGCCGGTGCCGCGCCCGCAAAGTTGGTTTGCTGATTAGCCGGATCGGCGCTAAAAATACCGCCCGCAGCAGAACAGGCAGCGAAGTTTCCACCGCATCCCACTAGACGCGTTGCCACACCCGAGTTCGAAAAGCCGTTTGACAGCCACACGCTGGCGGCGGCGCCCTGGAACAAACCCACACCGCCACGCAATTGCATGGGAAGCTTGCTATCGAAGGTGTAATTAAAGCCCAGACGTGGCTGAATCAGATCGTTACCGTCAATGGTAACGGTGTTGTCCAGGCCAAAACCACCTGACTGCCGCACCACCGTGCTGCCGTTGATGCTGCCGGCGACCAGCGGTGCCGCCGCCGCAGTGTTATGCAATGGTTTTTGCGAAATGGCGGGCGTGTCCAAACGCACGCCATACATAAACGTCAGATTTGGGCTGACCGTCCAGGTATCTTGCAGCGCTAGGCCATAATTTTTAAGATTGAATCTGGCTATACCGTCGTTCAATGATCCGCCTGCCTGAGCGGGTACTTGCACGGTGTAAGTGGTGGGGCGACCACGCGAGAAATTTTCCAGAACAGCCCGTTCAATTTCGATCGCATTTGCACAAGTCACGGTGCCGAACGTATAGGTATATGTTGCACTGCTGTTTTGGCAGTTGAATGTGTAATTGCCTTTCGTATCCTGCAAAAACGCATTAAAGATTTTATTGTCTTGGTAGTCACCGGCAAACTTCAACTCGTGCGCGCCCATGGTGTAAATGCCACCGAGGTAGCCGTCGAGGGTTTTGGTGTCGAGAATATTGGTGTGGCGACTACGCTCCGTGCCGAACAGCAGGTTGCGCGTACCGAGCGGCACGGATGGCGCGGTGCCGACGGGCAATGCGCCCGTAAAGCTCAACGAAATCTGTGGCAGGCTCGCATTGTTTTTGGGCTCGCTGTGGTAATTGCGCTGCGAGACTTTGGCCTCAGTCGAGAAATTTGGGCTCCAGTCGGCAAACCATTGACCCACCACGGTCTCAATGGTTTTGTCTTGCGAATACCAGTTGGTACTCAGCGATAACGCGGTCGGGAAGAAATTCGGGAAGATCGGTTCTTTCTGTTCGGTCTTCGTGTAACGCACGCTGGCACGATGATTCTTATTGATATTCCAATCCAACTTGACGAGCGTATCTTTTACTTCCAGCTCGCGACCGCTGGATGCAAGTGCACCGGCATCGAAACCATAACGCGATTGAGCGGTCGATTGTGCGCCGGCGATGGCGGTAGGCGTAATACCGATGATGGTCGAAGCCGAGCTGCCCAGCGGGCCGATGTCCGGAATATTGCGGGTGCTCTTGAATTGCTCGTAGCCCGCGTAAAAGAAAAGCGTGTCCTTGATGATCGGGCCACCTAACGTGAAGCCGATGGTGGATTCTTTGAACACCGGTGCAGGCGTGTATTTATCAGACGAAAAATTGTAGCGGTCACCGACATATTTGTCGTTGCGACCCACCAGTGAAACGCTGCCGTGGAAATCGTTGGTGCCCGATTTTGTGACCGCGTTAATGCCGCCGCCGGTATAGCCTGTCTGGGTCACATCATAGTTTGAAACGTTCACTTGTACCGACTGAATAGCGTCAATCGAGATCGGCTGCTTCAGGGTCGGCAAGCCGTTGGCTTCGAGGCCGAATGTGTCGCTGATATTCACACCGTCGATCGTGATCTTGTTGTAGCGCGAATTTTGGCCGCCCACCGAAATTTCGCCGCGACCTTTGTCGGTTTGCGCAACCCGGGGATCAGTGCGGGCGTAGTCCTGCAAGTTGCGCTGGATTGATGCATATGCGTCGATTTCCTGACGGCCAATACTGGTTCCCGTTCCCATCAAGTTGCTGCCAAATTTGTCAGGGCCGCCGGCCTGCGCAGTCACTGCAATGGTTTCCAGTTGAGTCACCGGTGCGCCGCCCAGCTTGGCGTCTAGACTGGCCGTTTCGGCCAATTGCAGAAATACGTTTTCACGTTTTTCGGTTACGCCGTCTTTGGAAATGGTGATTGTGTAAGGCCCGCCCACACGCAAGCCACGAGCCGAGTAACGACCTTCTGCATCGGTCACTGCACTGTTGGTGGAACCTGAATCTTTGTGCAGAATCGTGACCTGGGCGCCATTAACAGGTTTGCCGTCAACGCTGGTTACCCGACCGCCCAAAGCCGAGGTGGTGTTTTGTGCAAACGCCGGTGCCACAAATAAAGAAAGTGCTAGCGCCACGGCTAACGTCGACAGACGGAAGCGATTCTGATTGGTCATATTGAAAGTCCTGAAGATAAGTTAAGTGTGGTGCTGCAGGAGAAGCTGGCAAAAAAATATTAGAAGAGGGTGTTAAAAGAAGCAGCCATTCATTCAAAAATGAAACCCTCAGTCCTTATTGTTGTCTACCGCAAATTGTCTCTATTTATGACGGCCGGGGAACCAAAAAGCGCTCTTGTTCCCTCACCCACTTAGCTTTCTATCTGCGAATTATGACGGATTCGTGACTTGAGATGGATCGACTTTTTTAGTCAAAATAGAATACGTTACGGGCTACCAACACACGTTTTCCTTTTAAGACAATGCCTTATAATGACAATGTAAACTTTTGCTTAAAGCCACCGCGCAAAGTTAAGCGAAAATTGGTGATTCTTTACGCTGTTTTTGTTGTAGAAAAGCAACAATTATTTAACTCCGACGGTGCCGTTTCGGCCATCACGCTATGGGGCGTCCCTCATGATGATGTTGGGTCATCACTAGTTCAGCCGCCGCAGTCGCCCACCTACCGGCCCCGGGGTCAGCGGCGAATGCTCGCTCAGATAGGCGACTAAGGCCTCAATATCCAAATCGCTGGTGAACCTATCGGTGCCTGCACGAAAAGCAGTGAGGCCCTCGCTGCCACCGGCGAGAAAACTATTTGCAGCTACGCGATATTGCAAATCAGACTGCATCATTTCACCATTCAGTTTCATCGATTGCGCGATGATATTGTCGCCCTTGGGCCGAAGCGCGTCCCATGTATAGCTAAATCCCTTGGAAACACCCAGCAGGCGTGGCCTCATGCCGGTAAAGGTTTGCTGTTCCAACGCATTTTTGATTTGCTTGCCGGTCATCGTCATAACAATCAAATTATTTTGAAATGGCTGCACCGTAAACAATGCGCCGTAATTCACGCTACCGTCAGCCGCCGGATTAATGGGCGCCCGCAGGCTGCCGGGGTTATTGAAAGCGATCACGGCGCCACCTTTATTTGGCGAAGCCGTGGCAGACAGATGCGCATCAGCGATTAGATTTCCCAGCGACGACTCACCGGCAGCATCCGTCACCAGACTCACTTCGCGGGTGATTCTGCCAACGACTTTTTGCTCTCGTGGTTCGGATAATTTTTGATATTTTTCCACTAGTTCGGTGAGTCGTGCGTCCTTCGGCCCGTCTGGACTAACAATCAAATTCTGCGCGCTCTTGCTGATGACTTTGCGCGTGTTGCGATCCAGCGATAAATCAATTTCTGTGATTAGGGTGCCATAGCTGCCTGCACTGGTCGTAAGTTTGCCGGCGAAATCGCAGATGTAGGCACGATGCGAATGCGCCGACGTTACAACGTCCACCGCCGGATCAAATTTTTCCACTATGGGCTTCAACACGCCCGTAAAGTCAGCACAATCATTGATACCACCTGATTGCAGGCCACCTTCATGAATCATCACCACAATTGCCTCTACCCCCTGCTGGCGAAGTCCGGGAATAAGCGCATTTACCGATTCCGCTTCATCCAGAAACGTGACCCCGGCTGTGCCGCCGGGCCTCACCAGTGCTGGCGTCTCGCGCGTCACCACGCCAATAAACGCAATTTTAATCCCTTCAAATTCTTTAATGGCATATGCCGGAAACAGCGTCTGGTTTGTTGCCGTGAGGACAACGTTGGCTGCCAGAAATTTAAATTTGGCGCCTGCAAAGGTCGCGCGGTTGGCTTCCCGACCGCTGCAATCGGCAAGATGGGTCTTGGCGTTGATCGCACAGCCACCTGCTTGCAATCGGCGAATATGATCGATACCGTAATCGAATTCATGGTTGCCGAGCGCATTGAAATCAACCCCCACGATATTCATTGCTTCAATCGTCGGCTCGTCCTGGAACAGCGCAGAAAGCAAAGGCGATGCTCCCACCATATCACCCGCCGAAACAACGGCCACGTTTGGTGATTTTGCTTTTAGTGACGCAATCAGTGCACCCATTTGCTCAATCCCACCTGCTCGCTCATTACGAAAGCCGGTGGGCTGCGTTGCATCCGGCACGCGGACGGTCAGGCTGGGGATTTTCAAATTGCCGTGGAAGTCATTGAACGCAATAATTTTCACTTTAACCGGAGCCGCACTTTGGTCAGCGCCATAAGCTATTGTGGGCGATGGCACACTGCTGCACGACGCCAGCAGCACTGCCACGGCCACTTTTACCGTCAGCAGCAGGGGGAAGGAGAAGGGCAGCGGCCGCGGCAGAACCAACAGGCGATTGAGAATTTTCATAAGAACCGTAGCAAGATTAAACACATCGAAAAATTGAAATCATAAATTCACGAGCAACACGTATTTTAATCGACGAACGCAAACGACAACCTAGAATTATTGGATTTGCAAGCCACGCCGCAATGAATACCGATCAGCCTCACCAATCAGCACGCCTTACCGCAACACTCAACACCACAATACAAGCCGAATTGCCGCTACACTAGATTTAAAATGGCAGGCGGTGGTGTAGCACCTACATAGATGCCAACAAAAGCCGCAATAGAAGGACGTATTGTATGCAAGACATCACGACTCTCCTAGCAAGTGCCAGCATGAACGAGGGTGATGCCCGTGCTCGATTGTGGACGGCGCTTTATGCAGAATTGCATCGGCTGGCGAGCGCACAATTGCGTCGCTCAGGCGGACTCGGCGGTGTGGGCGCATCACTCGACACCACATCGCTGCTGCATGAAGCCTATCTCAAGATGGTGCGGGTAGACAAACTACAGGTTGATTCGCGCGGCCATTTCTTTGCGTATGCGGCCAAAGTCATGCGCTCCATCGTCGTTGATATCTGCCGCAGCCGAATGGCGGATCGCCACGGTGGCGGTGCGGCCGTGGTCACGCTGAACACCAATGTCTCGGACGCGGTCGCCAGCAACGACGAGGACTTGGTGCGGGTTAACGATGCGCTGGAAGAGCTGGGCAAAATTAGCCCGCGGCTGGTGCAAGTCGTTGAAATGCGTTTTTTTGGTGGACTGACTATGGACGAGATTGCGGAAGCCTTAAACATCGCGAGGCGGACGGTAGAACGCGATTGGGACAAGGCACGAATTCTATTGCTGGCCGCGGTTAGCTAAATTCACCGCGCAGGTCTTTTCAAGCAGCTTATCTGAAGCAGGACGTTTGAACCTAAAACGCGGCATGAATCCTAAACGATGTGCTCAATAGCAGCCCGGTTTCAGAAAGTTTATACATTAACGCGGCGTAATGTCGGGTTTTGGCTAACAAACTCGTTAGCGAGTTAACGACGATCAAAATAGCGGCGCGCCACCTCTTTTTTCAACGCGAATAGTCATCCCCAAAACAGTTTTTGCAGGAACCATCCGATGGTCGGTGTTGATCTCAATACGATTTCCGAATTACTAGACCAGGCGCTCGATATTGATCCGGCTGCACGCGAACTATGGTTAGCGGAATTGGCACGCACCGCACCGGATGTTGCCGGCGAATTAAGGAAACTGCTTTCACGCCAGAGTGAGCTTGAGACGGGACAGCTGCTGATGGCGGGAGGGCGCTTGTTGAGCGCAGAGGTGCTGGCCATGGCCATCGAAGGCAGCATAAACGATAGGACTGCGAGCGACAATTCCGCACAATTTGCGCTGCAGCCGGGCACCAATATTGGCCCTTATCGCCTGATCAGGCCGATTGGCGAAGGCGGTATGGCCTCGGTTTGGCTCGCCGAGCGCACCGATGGGCAACTTAAACGCGATGTTGCCTTAAAGCTGCTGCACGCATGGCGCAACTCAGCCGAACTGGTTGAACGGTTCGCCCGCGAACGCGACATGCTGGCCGGATTGGTTCATCCCAACATCGCACGCCTGTATGACGCCGGTGTGACCGCTGCCGGGCAACCCTGGATTGCACTCGAATACGTTGAAGGGGTCGATTTTGCCACTTTCGCGGACAACCATTTTCTGTCTATCCGGCAACGCGTGCACTCTATCCTGCAAGTCATGGGGGCAGTGCAATATGCGCACCAGAATCTGATTGTGCACCGCGACTTGAAGCCCACCAATATTCTCGTCAATCCACAAGGCGAGGTGCGCTTGCTCGATTTTGGAATAGCCAAATTATTGCTTGATGAAAGCCAGAGCGCGGAAGAGACCGCGTTAACCCGGGAGTCGGCACGAATGCTGACCTTGCGTTACGCAGCGCCCGAGCAGATTGAAGGTAAAGCGGTGACCACGGCAACCGATGTGTATGCGCTCGGTTTAGTGCTCTATGAGCTGCTGACCGGTTCCAGCGCCAGAGACGCAAAAAGTCGTCAGAAAAAAAGTAAAAGAAGCCCCTCACCGGCAGGTACAAAATCCAGCGCAGATGCCAAACACGGGATTGCGGCCCCAGCCAACAACCCCTTCACCACCACTGCCGACATCCTGCGGCCCTCGCGCGGCATATTTGATCACAAGGCCGCCAATGCGCGCGGCAACCTTAGCGCAGCGGAAATAAAATCCATGCTATCCGGAGATCTCGATACCATCGTGCTGAAAGCGTTAGCGCTTGAGCCTGCCCGCCGCTATCCGACCGTGAGCGCGTTCGCCGCGGACCTGAATGCGTGGCTGGAGCGCAAGCCCATTACAGCACGTCCGCCATCAATTATTTATGCCGCAAAGATGTTCATCTCACGCCAGCGAATCCCCGTGGGCATCGCGACGTTTGCCATGCTGGCGCTAATTGCCGCCGGTAGCTATTCATGGAAACAACGCGCCGCTGCTGAATTGCACCGCGCACGCGCGGAAGAAGTGCAAACCTTTATGGCAAACCTGCTCACAGAGGCCGAGCCGGAGGGTATCGAAGGTGAAAAAGCCCTGACCGCCAAAAGTCTCCTTGATGCAGGAGTGGAAAGAGCCAGATTCGACTATGCGAACAAGCCGCTCATGCGCGGCGAAATGATTGCAGAGTTGGCGCGCGTGTATTTGCGGATAGGCGAGAAAGATACGGGAGGGAGCTTACTGAATGAAGCGATTACGCTTATTGAGCAAAATGCGCCTCCGAGCGAGCCGTCTTTATATGTCGCGCGCTCGTATCTCGGCGGACAACTGCTCAGAAGCAGCAAAGACAACGCCGAGCGTGAGCGTGCAATTGCAATGTTGAATGCGGTGGTGCAGGGCTGTGGCAGCGAGACGGCGGCGTGCAAAAGTGCAAGGGGTACTGCGCACCTAGGTCTGGCGAACGATCCCGGATTGAGCAATGCTGAGAAGCTCGCTCATACGCGGTCTGCTTTAGCGCTTTTTGGCGATTCGTTTGGTGCAGGTTCCGAAGATCGGGTGCAAGCTTTGTTGTTCGGCGCAGATCTTGAACGCGGAAGGGGTAATTTTGCTGCCGCATCAACGCTGATGAACCAGGCGGACTCGTATTTTTCGCAGCGCCGAGGAAAATCGACTGAGCGAAACCTGTTTTTCATGACAAAGGCTAACCTCGCCTTTGACCAGGGCAGCTTTACCGAGGCCGCGAATCTGGTTGATCGCACGCTGACAGATTTGACCGCGACCAAACAAACCGCCACCCTGCTTTATCTGCACGTCGTCAGAGCGCATATCGCCAATTACCAAGGCTTAAGCGAAATCGCACTTGAGCACACATTAGCGGCACGTAATCTTTCAGCGAAGATTGGGCAACCGATCCTGCTTATTTATGCACTTAGATATGAGGCGCGTGCGCTCTCAATGAGCGCTAAACACGCGCAAGCTTTCAAAACAGTTGAGGAAGCCTTTGCGAAACTACGCGAAGCGGGCATAGAAAAGCAAAATGAGGCTTGGCTAGATATTGTTCGGGCTCGCGCTGAAACGCTGGCCCGAAGCGGTGATTTAGCGCGGGCAAAAATCGAACTGACCGAATTGTTATCGGTGCTGCGTGTTGCACATCCTGACAATTTTCGAGACCTGGTTAGCAGCCTTGATTTGTTGGGCGCGGTTTCTTTTGCGCTAGGCGATGCGACGCTCGCGCTTCAGTATCACACCGACGAAATTCGTCTGCTCGACGCGCGTTTGCCAGCAGATCATCCGCTTCGCCTACGCGCTGAATTGCAGGTGCTGCGCGTGAAGAACCTGATCAACCCAACAGAAGGTAACAAAATCAGATTGGTGGAGTTGGTACAGCAAGTGAAAAAATACCTGCCCGAAGGCTCGGTACATTCACAGGCATTATCTAAGTTAGTAGACAGTGAAAGTAGGTTGGGGATTCAACAGCAGCTTGTGTTCATATTTTAGTTTTTTCATCTCAACGAAAAGGAATGATTATGCAAACGTCACAAACCAAACAGACGAATATACGGGCGGGCAATACACATTTTTCCGTGATCTCGGCAACTGCCAGCGCCCTATTTGGCAACGGCGATATGAAAAGCGATTTGATAACGCGCTACGCAGCGCCTAAGTCGCCATCAGGTACCACGCCCGAATTAGCGGAAAATGATGTGATGAACCCCGCTGATCCAAGCACTGACGAAGGCACAATCGATATCTCGGCAGGCATCCCTAAAGCGGGACCGCAAGACACACCGCCTACCAAGCCATAGCAAACGATGAAGTTCCCAATTGCTGTTTAGGCCGATTAGGCAGCTCAAATGCGACGTCGTTCTCCCCGCGAAAGCAACTTATTTCAGGGCGAGAGCGGCGTTCTTTATAAAAATAATTAAGAACCCCAGCATCAGCGGGAATCTTGAGCCATTTAAGCTTCAAAGCACCCGTCTAATATAGACTTTATAACTATCTTCGCATTAAAGCCGCATATTGCCGAACGGCACCTCCGATCGCATGGCACACACCTACCGCCACAGGTATCATGCGAAAACTATTTCAAGGAGATGCCAGGATGCCGCTTTACTTGCAAAGCTTGGTTGGGTTCGTTGCACTTTTTGTGCTGGCTTGGACGTTTTCAGAAAAACGCCCAGCGGTAATGTGGCGTACCGTCCTCGGTGCGATTGCGCTACAGGTGGTGTTGTGCGTGTTGATGTTCAAGTTTCCGTTCTTTAAGGACGTCACTCAAACGCTCAACGATGCGTTAAACGGGCTGCAAACGGCCACTCGCGAGGGCACTAAATTTGTGTTCGGATACATTGGTGGCGCAGATTTGCCGTTCAAAGTAGAAGGCAACGCGAGCCCCTTTGTACTCGCCACGCAGGCACTGCCCCTCATCATTGTGGTCTCGGCGCTGTCCTCGCTTTTGTTCTACTGGAAAATCCTGCCGGTCGTGGTCAATGCGTTTTCTTGGGTACTGCGCCGCACGATTGGTGTCGGCGGTGCGATCGGCGTATCCACCGCAGCAAATATTTTCCTTGGCACGGTAGAGGCACCGTTATTCATCAAACCCTACATCTCCAAACTGTCGCGCGGTGAACTATTTATCACCATGACCGCCGGGATGGCCGGTATTGCGGGCACCGTGATGGTGCTGTACGGCATCATCTTGAAACCGATCGTACCGGATGCAATCGGCCATATTTTGATCGTCAGCTTTATCAGCGCACCCGCCGCGATTGCGTTTTCAGCACTGATGGTGCCGCATGAAGGCGAAGTGACCGATGGCATGATCGCCACTGGCGAACCCATGAGCAGCGCGATGGATGCGGTGACCCAAGGCACGGTTGAAGGTGTGCAGATTTTTATCAATATCGTGGCCATGCTGCTGGTGCTGACGGCGTTGATCGCCATTGCTAATCAGCTGTTCAATTTTCTACCCAATGTGTTCGGCAAGCCGTTGACCTTACAAGGTATTTTTGGCTGGGTGATGTCGCCGATTGTGTGGCTCACTGGTATTCCGTGGGCGGAATCACAGACGGCGGGCGCGCTGATGGGAACCAAAACGGTGTTGAACGAATTTATCGCATACCTTGATATGGCCAAACTCCCCCCCACCGATTTATCCGAGCGTAGCCGCGTCATCATGACCTACTCGCTATGCGGTTTTGCCAATTTTGCCTCACTGGGCATTCTGATCGGCGGCATGGGCACGATGTGTCCCGAGCGTCGCGGCGAAATCATCAATCTCGGCTACAAGTGTCTGGTGGCGGGCACCTTATCAACGCTGTCGTGCGGCGCGCTCGTCGGCATCATTTACTAGCAAATTTTTAGTGATTATTTCGTCATGACCATCAGCATTGAATCAACTGTCGACAAGACTATTCCAATCATCGCAATTGGCGCATCGGAACATAAAAAATATCTGGCAAGCACGGATGAAGCAACGCGCGCTTGGCTAACCGCGACTGACTTTCGCGCGAGTCCGCATACCCATGCGCTCACACCGGACGCAAGCGGCGGTATTGCGCAGGTTCTCGTTGGTATTCGCGATATGGTTGATATTTATGCGTTCTCGCATTTGCCGTTTTCACTTCCGCCTGGTCGCTATTCAATCGCCAATAACGAGAATGCCGTTTTAAGCTGGCAGCTCGGCAGTTATCAATTCACAAAATACAAAAAACCTAAACGTGAGCCTGCGATTCTGGTGGTCGCCCCTTCACCAGAAATTGATCGCGCGCAAATGATTTATGCGGCGGTGAAACTGGTGCGTGATTTGGTCAATACACCGACTGAAGACATGGGCCCGCAGCATTTATTCGATGTCGCACAATCGCTCGCCAAAGAATTCAGCGCGACGTTAAACGAATGGGTCGGCGAAGATTTATTGAAACACAACTTTCCCGCCATCCACGCGGTGGGCCGCGCCAGCCATCGCCCGCCACGTCTGATCGAATTGACGTGGGGAGACAGCCAACATCCGCGCGTCGCCATCGTTGGCAAAGGCGTGTGCTTTGATACAGGCGGTATCAATCTCAAAGGCGCCGATGGCATGCGTTGGATGAAAAAAGATATGGGCGGTGGTGCGCATGCGCTCGCGTTGGCTCGCCTCATCATGGCGGCTAAGCTACCTGTGCATTTGCACATGTTGGTGCCTGCGGTGGAAAACGCGGTATCAGGCAACGCATACCGACCCGGCGAAGTCGTCGCCACCCGCGCCGGCCACACGATTGAAATCGGCAACACCGATGCTGAAGGCCGCGTTATTTTGGCCGACGCGCTTGCATTTGCAGCAGAACACAAACCCGACATCATCATTGATTTCGCGACCCTCACCGGTGCCGCCAGAGTCGCGCTCGGCCCAGAATTACCCGCCGTGTTCAGCAACCGAGACAACTGGTTTTCGAAATTGGAAGCCGCCGGTAAAAGCGCCCAAGATCCGCTCTGGCGCTTGCCATTATGGCAAAACTACAATGCGATGATCGACAGCAATATCGCCGATTTGAATAACACCGGCGGCCCACAGGCAGGTGCGATTACGGCTGCGTTATTTTTAGAACACTTCGTGCCACCACAACAAGCGTGGATTCACATTGATCAATTTTCATGGAACCCCCGCGCACGACCAGGACGGCCTGAGGGTGGCGAGGCGCAAACGTTGCGGGCGGTGTTTGGGATGTTGGAGGCAGAGTATGGCGATCAGTAGTTTTATAGCCTGTTGGAAATTCAAGTCGCCCACAGCGCGGTTGACCGCTCCACCACTTCCCACATGCTCTCGCAGTCTTTGAACTGTTCACGCAGCCAGAGCGCTCCATTGTTGCCGCTTAACGCGAGTCTAGACAATCGCTGCAGCGATTCGCCGGTGCCGAGCTGCGCAGCGTAGCGCTGGAGCTTGGCGACGGTATTGATGAAGTCCTCCGCTAACGGTTTTCGGGTTGCAGTGTCGACTTCGATCAGTTCGGCTTGAATGCCGTAACGGCAAGCTTGAAAGCGGTTCACCGCATAGGGTAAATACAGATCCATCACGCTGGCCTCACTCGCACCGCGGTCGCGATCATCGAGCAGCCACGCGGCGAGCGTTTGCGCATAAGCGGCAAGATCGGCAGCGTGATCGACCGTCAGCGGCGTGTCGCAAATGCGCAATTCCACGGTGCCGTATTCGGGCTTGGGGCGAATATCCCAGTAAAAATCTTTCATGGTTTCGATCACGCCGCTCGCCTGCATTTTGTCGAAATAATGGGTGAACTGCTCCCACTGAAAAACCTCGGGCGCGTGACCCGATAGCGGAAACGCGTTCACGATCGAAAGACGCGAGGAGTCAAACGACGTGTCGGTGTCCTGATAGAAAGGCGATGATGCGGCGAGCGCCACAAAATGCGGCACATAGCGGGCAAACGAATGGCAAAGGTACATGGCATCATCCCCATTCGCCACGCCGATGTGGATGTGCTGCCCAAACACCGTGAACTGTTTGGCGAGGTAGCCATATTTTTCGGCGACCGCTAAAAAACGATCCGTCGGGAAAATTCTTCGTTCGTGCCACTTTTGAAATGGATGATTGCCACCGCCGCAGATGCCGATATTCATCCGCTTGGCCTCGGCCACGAGTGCATCGCGAATCTCTCGCAGTTCAGGCTGCAACGTATCAAAACGTGCGTGCACGCTCGAGTTCACTTCAATCATTGATTGGGTAATTTCGGGCTTGAGGTTGGGCGCGATCTTGTGCTTTGCCGTGCGACGCAAAAGATCATCGGCTTCGGTGGTCAAATTTTGCGTTTCAACATTGATGAGTTGCAGTTCCAACTCGACACCCATGGTGAGCGGCGTGGAGGGCGTGAAAGCCAGTGGGTGCGGCGCGGAACTTACGATCACCACGCGATGTGGGCGTTCGATCAGCGCAATCGCAGTATTTTCTGTATTGTCCATGTCGTTGCTCCTCGCGTGTTCCATTTTGCGTGCCAATTTGCTGCCCACTTCGTTGCCCATTTCGTTGCCCATCATTGGCTATGCCCCGCTTCGTTTGCATAAGTGAATGCGAAGCGCGCGGCCACCGGGCCTGCCAATTGCATCAGGGTGACTGACGCTAGCAGCACCGTGCCTGCCAGCGAAGACAATGCAGGATTATCATTACCTGACAAATCACCCAGCATTAACGTCATTCCCGCCGCCAGCCCTGCCAGCGGCGTGAGTGACAGCGACAATGCAGTACGCTGGCGCAAACTTAATTTTGAAAAGGTACCGAAGGCAAATATTGGCAAGGCCTTCGCCACGAAGCGAACGATGACAAACACCAACGCCAACCACGCGACCGTGGAGAAATCGGCGAGTTTTAAGCTGGCACCGGTCATTACAAACAGAACTACAAAGAATATCTGCGCTACATCACCAAATTCAACGACCGGCAAACGTCGATGCGGATGTACATTGCGCGCCATCAGCCCGAGCGTTAGCAGTGTCAGCAGCACGGAAAGATGCAGCATCTCGGCCAGCCCGACGGCGGCCACGATCATCGCTAATTGTAAAATGAATTGCTCGGTATTGGTACGCTGCAGCCATCGCGAAATGGTTACTAACAATTGAAACAAGCCCACGCCCAAAAATACCGACCCTGCAATTAGATAGAGCGGGTGGAGTAACGCGTCTGCCAAAACCACGCTGTTTTCCAGATGTACAAACGGTGCCAATGTGGTGAATAGCAGCACCGCCACCATGTTATTAATCGCGACCAAACTAAACGCACGACGCGTCACCGGGCCTTCGCTCGCGACATCACTCGCTACCCGCATCACCACCGCGGCCGACGTGGCAACACCCACCGCGCCCGCGACGGCGGCTTGCACCCAAGGCACGTCAAAAACCACAAACATTAGCGTCAGCAACACGAACGTTAGCGCGCTCTCGACCAGACCCGTCGCCAGCAGCCACTTTTCCGATACCAGCCAGCGCAGATCAATACGCCGACCCAGGTCAAACAAAATCAGCCCAAGGGAAATATCAACAAACACACGCATATCGTTGAGCAGTGATTCAGTGATGAGATTAAAACCACCTGGGCCACAAATAAATCCGACCAGAATATAGCCCGTGATTACCGGCATCACACGCGTTAGCGAGGCCAGCCGCCCGCCGATCAACCCGGCCAACAACACCAGACCGAACAGAAGAAATTCACTTGGTTTTAGCGGCAACGCTGGTAGGAAATCGAAAAACACGGCGCTCCAGTGAGAGAAAACAATACGCGGCGCTGAGAAAATTTGTTACAGCATCATGCAGTATTTCTGACTTACAAAGACCAGCCGTTTGCCCGCGAACTTTTTTTGAAACTTGCGGGAACAAAGCATGAATAATAATGCCGGTTTTAGATTCACTTCAGCTTGTTTATATCAGGGCTAATTGTCTACGGAACCATCACCACATGCACCCGATATGGGCCGTGTGCGCCGATCACGATGGTCTGTTCAATATCCGCAGTTCGTGAAGGGCCTGAGACAAAAAACGTGGCGCGCGGGAGCTCTCCGATCTCATCACGCATCGTCTGAAACGCGTCTTCCATGGTCGGCACGATTCGCGATTTACTCAAAACGCAGATATGTGTTTCCGGCAACAACGCGGTCACTTTGGGCGTGGCCAATGCACCAAGCAAGAGCAGCGTACCGGTCTCACCAATGCCGCAAAAGCAACCCGTCAAACCAACCAGATCATTTGCGTTTGCGGCTCGATCGGCAAATTCAATATTGGCATCCCGCCAATTGAGTGCTGAAAATTCTGCCCATCCCGCAAGTTTTTTTTCCAAGTTTTCACTCGTCAGGTAGCGCGCGATTTCAGCCGGAATGTCTTCAGGTGCATGCACCTCGGCAACCGTCGTTTTGAGTCGATCACACTCTGCAATGAAATGCGTAATGGGTTCATGCTGCGCGAAACCAGGCAAGGGGCCGCGCGTGCGGGCGCTGATAACGGCACGGGCGGCGATAAGCTCTTGTTCAGTGGTGGCACCTTGTTTGCCACTGTTCGCACGGATACGTGCGAGGATATTTTCACGCGCGCCCATGATCACAATTTCTTTGCCGCGTATTGTTCACGATAAAGCTCGCGAAACGTTTTGCCTTCAGGTGCAGGCATGTCGCGCCCGTCAGTCCAGCCATCAATACCGGGGAGCTTATGAATCAATTTGTCACGCCCGCCCATCCATGAAGCGACGCGGGCCCCCATACGGGAAGCAAATGCATATAAGCGCGGGCGCCTGACAAAGAATCCCCACACCTGGATCGCGAATCGTTCGCTGAATGGCCGCAAATGCAAATCAAATTGCTTTTCGCGTAACTTGCGCATCAAATCCGGCAGCGGAATTTTCACCGGACACACCACTTGGCATTCGCCACAAAACGTCGCGGCATTCGGCAAGTCGCCCGCATTTTCAATGCCGATATAAGTCGGTGTGAGCACCGACCCCATCGGCCCCGGATAGACCCAGCCATAAGCGTGACCTCCGACATTTTGATACACCGGGCAATGGTTCATGCATGCACCGCAGCGAATGCAGCGCAGCATTTCCTGCATATCGCCACCGACCAGTTTTGTGCGGCCTGCATCGACCAGAACGATATGCATTTGCTCGGGGCCTTCCTGCTCTTCGGGCCGTTTGATGCCCGTCGTCAACGTAAGGTAGTTCGCAATAGACTGGCCCACCGCCGAGCGTGGTAACAGGCGGATCAGCGTGGCAAAATCTTCCAATGTCGGGATGACTTTTTCGATCCCGGTAATCACGCAATGAATGCGCGGAATCGTCGTCACCATGTCGGCATTGCCTTCATTGGTCACGGTAAGGGTTGTGCCGGTCTCCGCAATCACAAAATTGGCACCGCTGATGCCCATATCGGCGTTCAAAAAATGGGCGCGCAATTCTTCACGCGCCTCGCGCGTCATCGCCGATATATCGGTGAGCAGCGGTTTGTGATGATGGGCGACAAATAGTTCTGCGACTTGCTCTTTCGATTTATGCACCGCAGGGGCGACGATATGCGATGGCGGCTCCTTGGCCAGCTGCAAAATATATTCGCCCAGATCCGTTTCCAGCACCTTCACGCCTGCCGCTTCCAGCGCATCGTTCAGCGAAACCTCTTCGCTGACCATCGATTTCGATTTGGTGACCGTTCTCACCGCATTTTCGCGCGCAATCGCAACGATAATCGCGTTAGCCTCCTCAGCGGTTTCCGCCCAATGAACAACCGATCCGCGGCGAATAGCATTTGCCTCAAACTCGATTAAATACGCATCCAGATTAGCGATTGCGCGGTCTCGCAGCGCAGCGGCGTGGGTACGAATTGCTTCCCAATTGTCGATGGTAGCAACACTCTCCGCGCGGCCATCCACGAATTTACCTTTCGCTTTTTTCATCGCTTTTTGCAACACCGCGTCGTTTAGTTTCAGGCTCGCGGTTTCTTTGAAAAACATCGATTGGACTTGCATGGTGTGACCTCAAGAAATTTTCAAACCCAAAAAAGACGGGCATTCTTCGGTGGCGACGCCACAACGGCTACAGGCATTTTTGCTCGACGAAACCCGTCAATGCCAGGGTTTACTTCGCGGAATCTGTCATACCAGCCAGCACTTCGGCGAAATGGTAAACCTTGGTTTTCATGTCGCCCTGGCGGCGTAAACGTCCTTCAATGTTCAATATACAGCCGAGATCGCCGCCGACCATCGCGTCAGCGCCGGTCAGCGCAATATTCACACATTTATTTTCCGCCATACGAGTAGAAATATCACCCAGCTTGATCGAAAATGTGCCGCCAAAACCACAGCACTTTTCAGCGTCATTCATCTCGGTCAGGGTGCAGCCCGTTTTGGCGAGCAAATCACGAGGCTGCTGTTTTATGCCGATTTCGCGAAGTCCGGCACAGGAATCGTGATAAGTCACGCTGCCTGAAAAACCTGATGGCACCGATTTCACTTTCAGCACATTGACTAAAAAATCGGATAACTCATACCATTTTGCCGACAGCTTTTCAAACTCGGCACGATCCGGTGCATCGCGAAATAGATCTTGAACGTAATGAATTTTTACCTGACCAGAACACGATCCGGATGGTGCCACCACGTAATCGCAGTCTTTAAATTCTGCCAATAATTTGCGGCCGAGCTGCTGGGAAATTTCACGAGCGCCAGAGTTGTAACCGGGCTGGCCGCAGCAAGTTTGGGCGCTGGGGAATGTAACCTCGCAGCCTGCATCTTCTAGCAGCTTCAAGGTCGCGAAACCAATGTTGGGGCGAACCAGATCAACGAGGCAGGTGACGAAAAGACCGACTTTCATGCTGCTATTGAACCACTTTTACGGTTAACCCGATACGACATTAATCAAACTAGACCGCTTTGGCCTTGTCGGCAGCGATCGCCACTTTTCCGCTCTCCAGCCATTTTTTGATGCGGTTTGCATCGCCAGCGCGGGTATAACGGCCCCACGAATCCAGCAGCACAATCACCACCGGCTTTGAGCTGATGATGGCTTGCATCACAAGGCATTTGCCTGCTTCATTGATAAAACCGGTTTTTGACAAGCCAATATTCCAGCCGTCAGAACGGATCAAAGAATTCGTGTTGATAAATCCCAACTCGCGGCCGCTTTCAGCCAACTTCACATGTAGTGCCGCGGTGGTGGAGAATTCGCGGATTTGCGCGTAAGCAGACGCTGCGGCAACCATCATGGCCAGATTCTGCGGGCTGGCCACATTGCCAGGCGCTAGACCGGTTGAATCAATGAATCGGGTATTGGTCAGGCCCAACGTTTTAGCCTTCACATTCATCGCCTCAACAAACGCAACAATGCCACCCGGATAAGTGCGCCCAAGTGCGGCCGCAGCCCGGTTATCAGACGCCATAAGCGCCAAACGCATTAAGTCCTCGCGGCGAAACGCGGTGCCGACCGGCAGCCGTGAACGCGAATTCTTGAGCAAATCAATATCACTTTCATGAATGACAACCGCTTCATCCAGATTCAGCTTTGCGTCCAGCACGACCATTGCCGTCATCAACTTGGTAATCGAGGCAATCGGCACGGCATTGTCTGCATTCTTGGCGTATAACATCTGACCCGACGTTTGATCGAACACAATCGCGGCGTGCGATAACAAATTTGGACGGCCGCTGGAATCCAGATCTGCCACCTGCGGCACCCCTTTAAATCTGACTTTATTTTTTTTGTACGTGACTTTGTATGTTCCCGTAGAGGTCTTTTTCTTGACCGCCGCCGCGGCATCCGCGAATGGTATACAGAAATTAACCAATGCGACCGCGATAAAATAGGCAACAAATGCAGAAATTCGAGATGTCATATTTGGCTTGAGTGAGTACGCAAATTAGCTGAAGATCATATTTATTATGTTATCGGCCAGTACAACTTGACGCTAAACGTCTTTAATTACCCGATATCTAGCCACACCTTACCAAAACAAGGGTTTTGGTGCAAGACTTTATGTCGCATCTGACAATTTAGTTGTAACCCCATGAATTACCAATAAAAAAGCATATATCCATGTCCGCTCCCAGCTACCCACGTATTGAAACCCTTGCCGTGCACGCGGGCCAGTCACCCGATGCAGCCACAGGCGCTCGCGCAGTGCCTATTTATCAATCCGCCTCGTTTGTGTTTCCGGATACCGAAACCGCCGCGTCATTATTCAATCTCGAACGTGCAGGTCATGTGTATTCGCGCATTTCTAACCCGACTACAGCGGTGTTTGAGGAACGCATGGCTGCCCTCGACGGCGGGCCCGCTGCTATTGCCACCGCCAGCGGACAGGCCGCACTGCACCTAGCGATCGCAACACTTCTGGATAGCGGCAATCACATCGTTGCTTCAAATGCGCTATATGGCGGTTCGCATAATTTACTTTCATATACCCTGCCACGTTTCGGTATCAACACCACGTTTGTGAACGGACGCGACCCAGATCAGTGGCGCGCGGCAATTCGGCCCAATACGCGCATGTTGTTTGGTGAAACGGTAGGCAACCCCGGGCTGGATGTGCTGGATATTCCTCTCATCGCAGAAATCGCCCACGCAGCGCATATCCCCTTGATGGTGGACGCAACACTGACCACGCCGTTTTTGTCGCGCCCTGTTTCGCAAGGTGCCGACATCGTGATGCATTCGGCTACTAAATTCTTATCGGGTCACGGCGTGGTGATTGGTGGAGTGTTGATTGATGGCGGACGTTTCGATTGGGAAGCTTCGCAGAAATTCCCCACCCTCACCGAGCCATATTCCGGCTTTCACAACATGGTGATGACCGAAGAATCATCGGTGGCAGCGTTTGCGCTACGTGCGCGCCGCGAAGGGCTGCGTGATTTTGGTGCGGCGATGGCACCGATGACTGCGTTTCAAATTTTGCAGGGTCTAGAAACGCTGCATGTGCGGATGCCACGTCATATCGAAAACGCACGAAAAATCGTTGAATTTTTATCTGGAAGTAAAGCAGTGGCGCATATAACTTATCCTGAATTGCCAACCCATCCTGACTACGAATTGGCAAAGCAGTTATTTCCACACGGCGTTAGTGCGGTTATCAATTTTGAAGTAAAAGGCGGCAAGCAGGCAGGTAAAACTTTTATCGAAAAGCTGAACCTGTTTTCACATTTGGCCAATATTGGCGATGCAAAATCGCTTGTCATCCAGCCCGCCACCACCACCCACTTCCGCATGGACGCTGCCGCGCTAAAGGCCTCGGGCATCTCAGAAGGCACAATCAGGTTATCGGTCGGACTTGAACATGCGGATGATTTAATCGAGGACTTGTCACGCGCACTCGCGGCCTCGCAAAAAATATGAAATTTCTTGTTCAGCAACAACCCGCTTTCGTTTACACCGGCGGCAAACCGTTTGACGCCGCCAAGCCCAGCATTATTTTTATTCACGGCGCGGCCAATGACCACAGCGTATGGACCCTGCAATCACGCTACTTCGCGCACCACGGTTTTAACGCACTGACAATCGACTTGCCGGGACATGGCAAAAGTTTTGGTGATGCCAAAACCAGCATATCGCAATACGCTGACTGGGTCATCAATTTATGTGACCACGGCGCGATACGCGAGGCCGCTGTTGTAGGTCACAGCATGGGTTCTCTGATTGCACTCGACTTGGCAACGCGTTACTCGACGCGAGTTTCGCGCCTCGCGCTGCTGGGCTGCAGCACCCCGATGCCGGTCGCAGACGCGCTCATGGATGCAGCCGAACACTGCCCGCATGAGGCGTTCGACATGCTCAATATTTGGGGGCATGCGCCACAGGTAAAATGGAACCAGTCGGCCATTCCCGGTACAGCGCTGATGATGGCGTATAAATGTCTGCTGGAGAAAAGCCGGCCCGGTGTATTGGCAAATGATCTCACCGCCTGCAGTTCATTTGCTCTGGCCGCGGATACCATAAAACAAATCGTCGCGCCCACACTTGTGCTCAGCGGGTCGAAGGATATGATGACGCCACCAAAAGCGGCCCAATTAGTCGCCACGCAAATCATCGGAGCAAAATTTAGTTTGCTGGATGGTGTCGGCCACGCCATGATGCAGGAAGCGCCGGGCAAAGTGCTGGATGCCCTTCGAGATTTTATCAAGCCCATTTAGTTAAAAAAATAACCACAAAAATGGTCAGTGACGTAGCCGTATCAAACGCGGGCTCCTTTCGGCGACCCGCGTTTTGCTACAACTAAAAACCTAACTTCACACCAGCCATGATGGCATCGACTTTTGAGTTGCCGAGCCGTTGATATTCAATCGTGCCTTTGATATTTTTTACAAAGTTATAGCCAAAACCCACGCCATAAACGGCTTCTGTCTTGCGGTTAGAGTCGCTGCTGCCGAATCCATCCACCTTACGCTGGGTGCTTGCCGCGCCCAACCGGCCGTAAACAGAAAATTCATCGGACATCGGTGCAGACAGCAACGCAGAGAGCTGCGTTGATGTGGCCTTGCCGTCCACCCCACCAAAATTGACTTTACCGTAATCGTTGTAGCTGAGCTCTACGGCCACCGCCGGGTTAAACGCATAGCCGACACCAACACCACCTGCCATGGCATTTTTCTTGCCAAATCCGTCACCAATATCGAAGCGGCTTTTACCCAGCTGGCCAGAGACAAAAAAATCAGCATCCATATTTTCAGGTGATGCCATTGCCGGCGCTGATACTATGTAGCCCATTGCGCCCATGACAGCAAAAAGAGCGATCGATTTTTTCACAGTATTTCTCATAAATTCTCCAAGGGTTAATTGAACGTTTCTGACCCATTTTACTGGTCAATTCGGCAGTGCGCTTTGTGATTGTCAACGCTACTGACTCATTAGTCAGTGAAGTCTATGGGGAGTTCCATGATTTTTTGGCGCATCGAAAAATATTGATTTTAATTTCTGCAAACGGCTTCAAGATCAACGTGATCGACTACAACTTCGGCGCGCGATTAAGCAGATACCAAGCTTAATTCGCCCAGATTCTTGGCTTCTTCCTGTTGCTGCAAACGCCACATCTGCGCGAATTTGCCATCCTGGTCCAACAGATCGCGGAAAGTTCCACGCTCAACAATGCGGCCCAAATCCAGCACCAGAATTTCATCGGCGTCGATGATAGTGGAGAGGCGGTGTGCAATCACCAACGTCGTACGGTCTTTGGCGATTTCACGCAACTCGCCTTGAATCGCTTTTTCGGTCGCAGAATCTAGCGCAGAGGTGGCCTCATCGAAAATCATGATCGCGGGATTTTTGAGCAATGTGCGGGCAATCGCTACGCGCTGTTTTTCGCCGCCGGATAATTTCAAACCACGCTCGCCCACCATGCTTTCCCATTTATCAGGCAGGCGTTCAATGAAATCACTGACGTGGGCGCGACGGGCAGCATCCCGAATATCGGCATCACTTGCATCGGGCCGACCATAGGCAATGTTGTAGCGAATCGTGTCGTTGAACAACACCGTATCTTGCGGCACGATGCCCAGGCTCGCACGCACGCTGGCTTGCGTGACATCGCGAATATCCTGACCATCAATTAAAATTTTGCCACTTGTAATATCGTAAAAACGAAATAGCAGTCGCGACATCGTTGATTTGCCCGCGCCGCTGGAGCCGACCACGGCCACGGTTTTTCCGGCGGGCACTTCGAACGACACATCAAACAAAATCTGACGGCGTTCGCTATAGCCAAAATTGACATTTTCAAATTTTATCGACGCGCCGTTTAATGCCAGTGGCGTTGCGCCCAGCTTGTCCTGCACCTCACGATTTTCATCGAGCAGATTGAACATTTTTTCCATATCAGTAAACGCCTGCCGCAGCTCCCGATACATCGCACCTAAAAAATTAAGTGGAATATAAAGCTGAATCAACAACGCATTCACCATCACTAAATCACCCAGAGTTAATTTTTGCGTGACGATGCCTTCGGACGCTCGCCACATCAGCAGGGTGACTGCGGTAGCGATGACAATACTCTGCGCGGCGTTTAACAGGCCTAGCGAGGTCTCGCTTTTAGTCGCGGCGGCCTCGTAGCGCTGCAAATTTTTATCATAGCGCCCGGCTTCAAATTCTTCGTTGCCAAAATATTTTACGGTCTCGTAATTAAGCAACGAATCAATCGCCTTGGTATTGGCTTTTGAATCCATTTCGTTCATGGTGCGGCGATGCTGGGTGCGCCATTCGGTAATGCTGATGGTGGTGACGATATATAGCGCAATTGCACACAGCGTGATCGCAACAAACGTCCAATCGAATTTAGCGCCCAGCAGAAAAACGACTAGGGTAATTTCCAGCAAAATCGGAATTACCGAAAACAGCATATAGCTCATGATGGTGGAAACTCCGCGTGTGCCGCGCTCAATATCGCGCGTAACACCACCTGTATGCCGATCCAGATGGAAGCGCAACGACAGCGCGTGCAGATGGCGGAATACACGCAACGCGATATTGCGCATGGCGCGTTGCGTCACTTTTACAAACACAATATCGCGTAACTCACCGAACATGGTGGACGACAGTCTGAGTAGCCCATAAGCGGCCAGCAAGGCGACGGGTACCACTACCGGAGCCAGCGCTGCTGCCTGCGATTTATCGAGTGAATCAACGATGTTTTTCATTACCAGCGGCACGCTGATATTGGCTAATTTTGCGGCCACCAGAAACGACAGTGCGAGCACCACGCGGCCTTTGAATTGCCACAGGTAGGGCCAGAGTATGGTGAGTACGCGGCGATCACCGCCCACACGTTTTACCGCGGTAGCAGACGGGTTGGCGGGCGTTGTGGCGACTGATGAATGGTGATGTGGTGACATGAATTATAGGGGCTTGGGTGGTAGGACAAGGTGCATGGGGGGTGCATCTGGTGGACTGCTACTGGGCTGGCACCGTTTGGCCGGTTTGGCAAGTTGGTCACTTTTTGTTTGTATAGCTTTCTGCGAATTGCTTTGCTGTGGTCCTTATCAACCTGCAGTGCCTTATATCGCGGCAAAAATATTTCTATCAACACCCAACGCGATTCGAAAACTCAACGCTTTTGGAAAACTCTAATATTCTCGCGGATTTTGGGGCATTTTCCTGCCACGACGACCGCCAGCACCAGAATCTGCACGAGCATACCCACTAAACACCATGCGTTCAGTCTGCTCCAGACGCATCAACGTTCGGGCAAGTTTCAAACCCGTCAATTTTTCTAGGTGCGCTGCCGCCTCCCGCAGGGTCTGCAAATCAACCGCCATCGTATCGCCGACAGCCGCAAATACGATTGAATTGCCGCCATCGCTCGCACCAGGCGCGCTCTCAATCGGCGGTAATGCGAGCACCCGATGATTAAAAACTTCATTCAATGAATCGAGTTGCTGACGGTAACCGCGGCTGCGACCAAAAAGATTAAGCACCAACAGCCCATGTCTGGTGAGTCGCGCACGGCAGTCACGGTAAAACTCCGGTGTTCCCAGCCCCCCAAAACGCGCATGCTGGTCATACCCATCCACCATGATGCAATCAAACTTCTGCGTGCTTTCGCTCATCCATGTCACACCATCGCCAACGTGAATATCAATATTTGTGCCGTCATTACGTGGCAACTTGAAACACTGACGCGCCATCGCCACCACGCCCGGATTGATTTCAACAATCGTCTGTAACGTATGTGGGAAATAACGATGCCAGAATTTCGTGAGCGAAGCTGCACCCAACCCAATTTGCAATACATTTTTCGGCCAACTGGCGCAGGCCTGATCTGTGTTTAGCGCCAGATTTAGTTCTCCCCGCAGAAGCAGACACGCCATCATCTCGCGGGTGTATTCAAGTTCCAGCGCATAAGGGCGCGCAATGCGCATCGCACCCTGCACCCACTCAGAGCCAAAATGAAGGAAACGAACACCGGATTCTTCGCTGGTTTCGATGCTGTGGGATTGGCGCGGTTCGAATAGAGGCATAGGCAGATTATAAAGCCGGCAAGCAAACCATTAGCGTTGCCATGGGTTGTTAACGTGGCGCGCCGTTTTTGCCACTAGCCACATATCAGCGCAACCTTTTGCAAATATATTGAACCTCATTATTTGCCGGGCTTTCGCGGGCATAAATGCTTCAAACGGCACTCTGGACAGGCACTTTGCTTTATTTTGCACCCTGCCACCGCCTAATCACGCGTTCCAGCCATTCAAATAAAATCTCGCTCAGTAGCGCTAGCAGCGCCGCGGGAATCGCGCCTGCCAACAGCAATTGCCGATCATTTAGCGCGAGCCCGGTGACAATGCGCTCCCCATAACCGCCCGCGCCGATGAAGGCCGCAATAGTCGCTGTGCCAATAGCAATTGCGGTTGCAGTGCGCACACCCGCGATGATGGTCGGCAGCGCCAACGGCAACTCAATCTGGGTCAGGATATCGCGTGCGGACATGCCCAACGCTTTACCTGCCTGTCGCAATCCACTTGAGACTTCACTCAAACCAGCGCAAGTATTTCGCATGATCGGTAGCAGTGCGTAAAGCGTTAGGGCAATGAGCGCAGGCACGCTGCCAATGACACCCATCAATGAAATCAATACCGCTAATAATGCGAGCGAAGGCACCGTTTGGAGCAACCCTGCAGCGCCGAGCACGAGCGAACGTAAACGTGTGTGTGGAAAAATAATCACCGCCAGCGGGATGGCGATCAGCGTCGCGATAAGCACTGACGCAACCACCAGCCATAAATGCTGTGCGGTCAGCCTCGCCAAATCACCGCCCAGGAGTTTCGCCCAAAATCCACGTTCGCCTGTTTTGATCGAACGCGCTTGCGGCGTGCCGGTCGCGTTCGCTAGGTGGTCGCGGGCAATGATGTCAAAGGAGACGCTTTCAATTTCTGCGCGCGCGTTCATGGCGATCATCGCCGGCGCGTCTATGGTGCCGCCTAATTTTTGCAGCGCAGCCCACGCAGCCGGAAATCGCTTCGGCACGTCCAGCCGATAAAGCACCACCGCGTCGTAGCGCGGAAAATAATTCAAATCATCACCGAGCACTTGCAAATTAAGATGACCAATCTGCGCGTCGGTGGTGTAAATATCGATTACATCGATCTGATTTTTTTCAATCGCGGTGAATGCCAGGCCGTGATCCAGACTGGTGGGCGACTGTTTAAAACCATAGCGGGCGGCAAGTCCATTCCAGCCGTCAACACGGCCAATAAACTCGTTCGACAAGCCAAGTCGCTGGTCCGGTTTTTTTGCCAGGTCGCTTAGCGTTTTAAGATTCATTTTTTCCGCATCAGCCGAGCGCATGGCGAGCGCGTAGCCGTTGTTGAACCCCAGCGGAATCGAGACGCCAAACCCGAGTGGTGCCAAAGCACGATTTATTTCTTCAATTGTCAGCGGTGTGGCACTTTTTAAGATTTCCTGTGCAATCGTGCCCGCGTATTCCGGGTAAAGATCGATGCTGCCCGCTTGCAGCGCCGCATAAACAATCGCGGTGTTTCCCAATCCCTGCAACACCTTCGTTTCGGTATTACTTGCAATCCTCGCCTGCTGCGCAAGCACTTCAGCCAAAATGTAGGATTCAGTGAATCGCTTGGAGCCGATTTTGAGTACATCGATGTTTCGTTCTGCGTGAACAATTCCAGCAACAAGAAGCATGGCCGAAAATGCTGAAACCAAGGCAGCAATCGCAAATTTTCTAACCACGTTGATCCTCGCATTTAAAGCGCGTCACGTCGTCTGAACGCAACGCCTTGTGCTTGGTTTGGCGGCCGGTTACGCGCTTACGCCAAAGCTCAAAACTGGAGCGCTTCAAATGTTTGCGCATGAGCGCAATAACGCGGGATTCATCAACGCCAAATTGGTTCTTAATCGCGTCGAAGGTGGTTCGATCTTCCCACGCCATTTGCACGATACGGTCAATTACAGCCAGGTCCAGCTCGATAATTTGCTTTTTCATCTTCATATAATAAGCGACACGAGTTTCTTAAGCGCTTTTGTAAAATTATCCGTATTGTTTATGAGCCCGTAAACTCACCAAATCTTAATTTCTGTAACGGACGCCAGGATGCCAAACAATCAGACCTCTATTGCCGTTTTTGTAACGGGCGGTACTTTTGACAAGGAATATGACGAGCTAAGTGGCACCTTGTTTTTTAAAAACTCACATGTGAAAGAAATGCTCGCACTGGGCCGTTCGCTGGTTTCAACGCGCGTTGAAACACTGATGATGAAAGATAGCCTGCTGATGACGGATGCAGACCGGGACTTAATCGCAACAAAATGCAAATCTGCAACAGAGAAAAATATCGTGATCACGCATGGCACCGACACCATGGAAAACACCGCGCGCTATTTAGCACCTCGCGTGAGCAACAAAACCATCATCATCACTGGTGCCATGGTGCCCTATAAATTCGATTCTTCCGACGGCCAGTTCAATCTTGGTAGCGCGCTTGCTTACGCGCAATTACTGCCGGCGGGCGTGTACGTGGCAATGAATGGGCGCTTTTTTGAGTGGGATAATGTCAGAAAAAATAAAAAGGCAGGGTATTTTGAGGAACGAAAAAAGAATCGTGTGTAAGTACACGAGCCAGGGCATTTTTGTCGCCTTACAGAAACAAGTTATTGGGTTGCGTGACTACGGCGATTCTGAAATGCTGGCTTAGCCGTGCAGAAATCGTCAATGGCAATGGCGAGACCTATACCCTATCTGGCAAAACCGATGGCAGAGTTGCAATGTGGCTGATGGACGGCACCACCTTAACCAGCGGTGCTGGTTTTGATGTGGTCATCCCAACACTCACTATTTTTTAGGTTTGCTTGAACAATTGAAAAAACTGACGCGATACGGCCAGCTTTTCATTTCGGTCTTTTAAATGCAGCGTCAGTTTCTCCGGCCCTTCGCGCACAGCCCGGTCTACTGCGCTGGCGTTAACGATGGTGCCACGATGCACCTGCCAAAACAATTCCTCGTCCAAGCCCTCAATCAGTTCCTTCAATGGAATGCGCACCAGCGCCTCAGCATCTCTGGTCACAATGCGCGTGTATTTAGTGTCTGATTGGAAAAATAAAATGTCATCCACGTTGATCAAACGCGTTTGGTTGCCGAGCGAAGCGCGAATCCATTTCAGTTTGGGCGTGGTTGATTTTGCATCCCGATTCAGCAGCGTCTCGAGTAAGCCCGTCAAATCGCCAGTTACAGAATTCAATCGCTTTTTTAAACGCACGACAGTCGCAATCAGTCGTTCATCTTCCACCGGTTTCAGCAAATAATCGGCTGCACCATTTTCAAAGGCATTGACCGCGAATTCATCATAGGCGGTCACAAAAACAATGTGTGTTGAATCGTCCAATTCTGCTGCAACCTCCAGCCCGGTTTTGCCCGGCAAGCGAATATCGAGGAATGCAATCTGCGGTTTATGTTTCGCGATTAGCGAAGCCGCCTGAACGCCATTTTCTGCCACACCCACAATAATGAGCTCCGGCCACACCCGCGCAAGGGCAGCGCGCAGACGTTCGCGCATCAGTTTTTCGTCTTCCGCAATAATCGCAGTCGGCATTCATTCCTCCTTCACGTTAATTTTGTCACGGGGAACCATGAGCGTCGCAACGAACCCACGAGGCACGTTCGCCATCGTCTCCAGCGCAGCCCGCTCACCATAAATGGCATGAAGACGATCACGAATGTTACCGAGGCCCAAGCCACCTTCTAGACGATTCGCCAGGCCACCCGCTCGCGCCACGCCGCGCCCCGTGTCGCTGACGCGAATGGTGAGCGGTCCACCCACCGTGCGTTGCGCGACCACATCAATACGACCTCCTTGAGGCTGTGGTTCGAGTCCGTGCTTGATTGCGTTTTCAACCAGCGAAATCAGCATTGCGGGTGGAATACTTTCATTTGCCAGCACGCGAGGTAAATCAAGACTGAACTCAAGACGTTCATCCATGCGCGTTTTCATAATTAAAAGATACGACTCGACCATAATGAATTCGCGCTCAAGGGTAGTGCATTCTTCACGCAGGCCACTCAAGCCACCACGCAAAAAAGTGATCAGTTGCGTGGTCAACCTGGCAGCTTCAGGTGACCGGGCTTCGGCAAGATGTTGCACGCTCGCCAAGGTATTGAATAAAAAATGCGGCTCTACTTGCGCCTGCATGAGCCGCAGCTTCGCATCGGTCAGCTGACGCGCAACCCGTTCTTGTTGGGCTGAGGCTTTGAGTTCTTCGTTTTTTCGAATCAACAAATTGCGCCGAAGCTGCAAAAGTGCTGCTGTCAGTAGCGCATAAATAACACCCACCACCAAACCTGTAATCAAAACAGGGATGGCGACACGCTGAATTTCAGCCAGTACCATCCCTTGAAATCCTTGTTTTACAAATTTCCCAATCAGGCCACCCACGATAGCGCCCGCCATCGTGCAGGCAACCGCGATGATGGAAAGCTTCAGCCATGTTGGCACCCCACCGAATAATCTGCGCGCTTGGATACTTGGAGAAGCCAGGTTAGCTTCCGAAGATGCGGCAGGCTTGCATGGCTGTAAAAATACCGCGAGCAGACCAATGCCTATCCCACCGAACGCTATTAGCGGGACAAGAATCGCCTCAAACCAGCTGACCGCTTCCATGCTGACGCGCATGCCAAACACGCCCATCAGCCACAACAACAGAAAAATTGCGACCAACGGCAGCCTATAGCGCATAACGACTGCCGACAGCTGCGCCACTTCTTCACGCTGATCTGCGGTCAGCTTCGAAAGCTGCCGCTCGCGTCGCCCGAAATACGCGGCCTCGATCTTTTTTAACCAACCCACCATGTTTTACGGCCCTCTATTCACCTCATCAACAGTAACGTGAATCATGAGGCTGGGAATCAGCGGCAACAACCCGGATGCGATGAAATACGATTGGCTGCGATGAATTCCGTTGCGGCCGGTTTTGAGTAAACTAGCCACTTACGACTTTAAAAATCAATCTGGAGCAATTATGGCTGACATTTCATTAAACCGCGCGCATCAGCTGGGACTTAAGGGCGCAAAAGCAGCCGCTGATAAAATGTCGGCAAAACTTAACGAAAAATTTGATCTGGTCTGCATCTGGAGCGGCGATACGCTTAATTTTCAGCGGTCTGGCGTCAACGGCAAAATGATAGTGACCGAAACGCATATGCAGCTGGAAGTAACGCTTGGGTTTTTGCTAAAGGCGATGAAAGGCCCGATTGAAAAATCGGTGGCTGAAAATCTGGATATCGCGCTGGCGACGGCCAAGCCTGTTGTAGGCAAAGCACCTGCAAAAGCTACCGCTGCGGCGAAAAAACCGACCTCCAAAGACGCTTAATGTGGCGTCTTAATATTTTCATTTGAGTCCGCCAGCGAAAACTCAAACGGTGCGGGATGATTTGAATACAACCGTGCGATCAAAGCAGTCTCACGCTCGGCAATGGTGTTTAAAAAATATTCTGCGCCGTTCATATGCTTGAAGGCCGTGAAACCGGCCTCCAGGAACTGCTGCATATTCGACAGTCCTGCGAAACGTGCCGGCGTGCGCAGCAGGCGCAGCGTCGAATAAATCATCGGTTTTTTCACCACCACGTCCAGCTCGGCGCCGACAGCGCGCATCAACTCGACCTGACGTAACCGGTCATTTTCTGTACCCGCCTGACGAAATGCTGCAGCGTAATTAATTTCGGTAATGACCACATCGCCTATTTTTTTCGCCAGCATTTGATCAAATTCTTCCGAGATCACATCGAGTTCCAACGCCTTGCTCACCGCGTCGTAGGCAAATTGTGGCAACACGCGTTTGATGGTCGGATACATTCGGATTAGGTCGCGATCACGCAGCGCAGAATCCTTGATGCCATAAAGCTCGTCCATAAAAAAAGCAGTGGCAGGCCCATAGCTCGCATCTGCCGCCAAATCGGGATAGGTACGCTTTAATCGCTGCTGTTGCCAGGCCTTGACGGCTTTTACGCGCGCAACAAACGCAGGCTCGTGATTTGCAAGCAATGCCGCGCCTCGTAATGCTTCCAGTTTTTTCAGGTTTTCGATCATCTTCGTATTCTAATTGCTGCATCGCCACAATTTAGAGGATTCAATCTAATTGAACCAGTCGATACCTCTGTTGCGCTGGTATTCTAAGGGTCAATTTTGACGATGAACCAAAAATTTATGAATTCAATCAACACCAGTGGCAAGGACCCAATCAGCGCATCTACCAAGCTGCAAAATCAATTTCTGCAAACGCGCGCCGCGTATGAACTTGATCGTTGCCCTCACGGTGATACGAGACGTCTTGCGCTGGCAAAACTGGAGCAGTTGCTGGTTGCGAATAACGTTGCCATTCAAGCCGCGATCAGCGCGGATTTCGGCAACCGCTCGACGCATGAAACACAATTGCTCGAAATGTTTCCGGCGCTATCCGCTATTCGTCATGCCCGAGCCCATGTTAAATCGTGGACGTCGCCCACGCGCCGTTTTGCCTCTCTCTGGTTCATGCCTGCACGCACTGAAATCCGCGCGCAGCCGCTGGGTGTCGTCGGTATTATCGTACCGTGGAATTACCCGCTGTTGCTGGCAGTTGGCCCGATGGTGGCGGCGCTCGCGGCGGGCAATCGCATACTAATTAAGATGAGCGAATTCACACCGCGCTTTGGGCAGTTATTCGCCAAGCTGATGGCAGAAAACTTTGCGTCAGATCATGTTGCAGTGATCAACGGGGATGCAAAAATTGCCGTCGCGTTTTCCGAATTGCCATTCGACCATTTGTTGTTTACAGGCTCAACTTCAGTGGGCCGCCAAGTGATGCGCGCTGCGGCAGAAAATTTAACGCCGGTGACCCTGGAGCTGGGTGGAAAATCGCCTGCAATTATTGGCCCTGATGCAGACATCACCGAGGCCGCACAAAAAATTATTTTCGGCAAATGTTTGAATGCCGGGCAAACCTGCATCGCGCCAGATTATGTGCTGCTGCCGCGCGATAAAAAAACGGCGTTTATTGATGCCGCAAAGAACACTGTGGCCGCGCTCTATCCGACATTCGCCAATAACCCGGATTACACCAGCATCATCAACGCACGCCATGTGGCCCGGCTGCAGAATTATTTGCTCGATGCCGCGTCCAAAGGCGCATCAGTCACCTTTCTCTCGCCTGCGAACAAACCATTTGAGATTGAAAATAAAACTGCGCAAAAAATCGTCCCCACGCTTGTTTATGGTGTGAATGAAAACATGCTGCTGATGCAAGAAGAAATTTTTGGGCCGATTTTGCCGCTCGTGCCTTACGATTCGTTAGAGGCTGCGATTCAATACGTGAACGATCATCCGCGCCCCTTGGCGCTCTATTATTTTGGTCGTAGCGAACAACACGTTGAAAGAGTGCTTTCGGAAACCGTCGCGGGCGGTGTAACCATCAACGAAACATTGCTGCATATTTCGCAAGACGAGTTACCATTTGGTGGTGTCGGCCCGTCTGGAATGGGCGCATATCACGGCAAGTTTGGCTTCGATACGTTCTCAAAATTAAAACCCGTATTTCGTCAGCCAAAATTGAATGGCCTCAATCTGCTCAAGCCGCCGTACGGCAAGCGGGTGGAAGCGATGCTAAAGCTGTTGCTGAAATGACGCTGATCGTTCAGCCACGCCGTCGCCAGTTTTTTAAAGTGGGCATCGCTGGTGCGCTTGCATTGGCGATCACGCGTTCAGTTGAGCATCATGCGTTTGCAATCGCCAGTCCTCACGCGAACCAAGGCTCGCTCGACCTCAAAAAACTGGCGAATAAGGATGCTGACGTTATCGCAGCGTTGGCACCCGTGATTCTTGCGGGCAGCTTGCCGGATGATGTGGTTTCGCGCCAAATCGCGATCAATGAAGTGGTGGAAGCGTTTGATCGAACCGTGGCAGGCTTATCGCCTTCGGTGCAGCGCGAGGTCGAAGAATTATTAAGTTTGCTCACGATGCCCATCACGCGTCGCTTCGTGGTCGGCATTTCTGCATCGTGGCCGAACGCGACCGAAGATGAGATCAAACAATTCCTCGAGCGCTGGCGCAACCATCGTTTTGCGCTCCTGCAGCAAGGCTATCAGGCGCTGGTGCGATTGATGATTGCGTGCTGGTACGGTAATCCACTTTCATGGGGCAAGATTAGTTATGGCGGCCCGCCGTTTGCAAAAGAGCTGGGGCTGCAATGACGGCGAGCGTGATTCCAGATTTCATTCAAATTGCCCGCGAAGATAAATCGCGCGGCTGGAAAGTGCTGGACGGTTCACGTCTGACGGCAGACATCGATATCGAATGCGATGTGGTGATCGTCGGCTCGGGTGCTGGCGGCGGTACTACAGCGGAAATTTTGACTGCGGCGGGTCTGAACGTAGTGATGATTGAAGAAGGTCCGTTCAAATCATCGACTGAATTCCGCATGCGCGAGCGCGATGCGTATCCGCAGCTTTATCAGGAATCCGCTGGTCGCCAAACCAAAGATAAAGGCATCGTTATTTTGCAGGGCCGCGCAGTCGGTGGCTCGACCACGGTGAATTGGACATCGAGTTTTCGCACGCCGCCCACGACCCTGGCGCACTGGCAGCGCGTGTGGGGCTTGAAAGATTACAACGTGGCCGAGATGTTGCCATGGTTCCAAAAAATGGAGGAACGGCTGTCGATTGAGGCGTGGACCGTGGCACCGAATGAGAACAACGACATCCTAAAGCGTGGCTGCGACAAGCTGGGCATTCCTGCCGCCGCGATTAAACGCAATGTAAAAGGCTGCTGGAATTTAGGCTACTGCGGCATGGGCTGCCCGACGAACGCAAAGCAGTCGATGCTGGTTACCACCATTCCTTTCGCACTCGATCATGGCCTCTCGCTGATTCATTCCACTCGCGTGCAGCGGCTCGCGAATCGCTATGGCCGCATCACCAGCCTGGTTGCGGTAGGGATGGATCGCGAAGGTGTTGCTATTGGCCGATATAAAATTCGTGTGACGGCAAAACACTATGTGCTGGCCGGCGGCGCGATCAATAATCCCGCGCTCATGCTGCGATCAAAATTACCCGACCCGTATGGCACTCTTGGCAAACGAACATTTTTGCATCCATCGTCGGTTAGCGCGGCGATCATGGATGGCAAGGTGGAAGCCTATTCTGGCGCGCCGCAGACTATTTATTCCGATCATTTTTTGAATACGCAAGCAGTCGATGATGTCATCGGCTACAAACTGGAAGCGCCACCAATTCATCCGATTTTGGCCGGCATCACGCTCCAAGGTTTTGGCGCAGAGCATTCGACATGGATGAAGCGCCTGCCGAGTATGCATGTCGCGATTGCGCTCATGCGCGACGGTTTTCACGAGGGCAGCATCGGCGGCAGCGTGGGTATTCGCGCGGATGGCAGCCCGATTCTCGATTATAAGATTACCGATTATGTGTGGCACGGCGTTAGGCGCTCACTGCTGGTGATGGCGGAAGTGCAATTCGCGGCGGGGGCAAAAATCGTGATGCCCCTACACGAAGACTCCAAACCAATGCGTTCGTGGGCCGAAGCTAAAAAATTAATTGAATCGCTACCGATGGAAACTTTGCGCACGCGCATCGCCAGCGCGCATGTAATGGGCGGCTGCGCGATGGGTGCTAATGCGCGTGTAAGCGTCACGCGCGGCGATGGTCGCCATCATCAGCTCGACAATTTGTGGGTGTTTGATGGCTCTTCATTCCCGACCAGCATCGGCGCGAATCCACAGCTATCGATTTACGGTATGGCTGCGCGTAACGCAACGCAATTGGCAACATTGATGAAACCAGAAATTCAAACAAAGTTTGCGTAAAAGCCACGCGCGTAATTCCCCTAAAGTTCTTTGAAGCTTGCTGACATTCGGTCTTGAAGCTGTCCTCCCAAACGGCTTTTTGTGACAAATCTGCGGTTTCTTAGCAGCAAGCTAAAGCAGATCCATGCGCCAATAAAGCTGGACTCTGGATGACAATATTATTCTGGGTGCGTAAATAGAGCGAGGCTTTATTTACCCGCTGCCGCAACCTTCTTGAAAAACTCATAAACGCCGTCGTCGCCCATCTTTCGCGCATCTGCCAATTCCCCGGCACGCGTGGCGTACGTAACTTTGCCCTGCGTTGAAAGTATCGCCACTGCGGGAATCCCGCTCTTCAACGGCACGTCGTAAGACTCGGCAACATCAACGTTGCGATCGAAGCGACCCACATTCACCTTCACTACTTTAAATTTTTCGGCAATAAGTGGCGCCGACGCGCCAGTTTTAAACGCCATATCCAGCATCTTGCAATCGCCGCACCAATTTGCGCCAAACACCACGATCACCGGCACTTTTGCACGTTGCGCTTCGGCCAGTGTGGCGGCAATATCCGCCTTTGCGTCGGCTGCCTCATCGTAAAGGCTGGCGGCGGCGGGGGCCGCAATCGCAGCGCTGGGAGCGACGGCGAACAAAAACAATGCGGCGATGGCATTACGCATAATGAAATCCAGATGTTAAGAATAAATTTAAGGTTGCAAGTAAAGGTAATCCGTTTCAGCAAAGCTTCTCTAAATATAGCCGTTTCTGCTTAAAATTCTGCCATTCTTTTCCGCATGAGCAGCTGCATCTATGCCCCACTATAAACACACAAATCATCGATTAAATGCACTCACGCATTACTAGTCAAGCCTGCGTTCCAAAAGCGCTTCCAGAATCCGGAGCGGTGATTTTGATTGATCCCGCATCGAATCCACGGGCAGATGATAGGTCTGCTCCAATGCGTGCTGGCCACTGATGGCCGAATGCGAAACAACATCCGTAAAGACAATCCACGTGCTGCCTGGCGGAAACGCATGATCGATTTGGGCGACGCGGGTTTGATAAGCAGAATCCGCCTTCATCCGGTCATGCAGTTGCAGCATGTAATGATCGTACGGCGTTCGCAGCCGCTTGGTGATGCCCAGTGATTGCAGCACATGATTTGCGCCCCAAGCAGGACGACACAGCGACGCCAAATAATGGCGTGCGACGCCTTCAAATGCCTCGCCAAGCCGCCAATATCGGCTCTGCCCACTGGGGTTGATATTGCTGAACACGCGCAGAATTCGGCTGCCCTGCGTCGGCGACGATGGAAAACTATCCACATGCAGACGTGAATCATCCTTACGCCAGGAAACCGCCCGCCCGGCAATTTCCGTGGGCCGAAAACTGGTGCGCGCCTGCGCTAAACCCGATCCATAATCGGGCAACAGATTGCGCAGCAAACTGCGGCTCGACCGCGCGTAACGCACCATCATATTTCGCAACGGTGTCGGGTCGGCATCATTAATACTGGCACCGCGCAGCGACCCACTGACCGGATCCAGGCGGACATTCTTGGCCTTGCCCGACACATTGGGCGAGAGAAACGGCTGTTCGTCATTCTCAAGGCCAAAGCCAAGTCGCGGTAGCAATAAAACGTCGCCACGTTCCAGCGCATCGACCGCCAGCGCCTGATCGCATGTGGCAACAGGTTGATCCCAACTCGCAATTGACAGCGTGATAACGTCGCTCATATAACGTCAGCCATAATGACGGCTCCAAAATTGATTCAGCTGCGTTCCCGTCACCAATCCTGCTACACAAAGCATGAAAGATCGAAGCGCCTGATTCGATAATTCTACGAGATGCCCCAATCCATTCATGTAGGCGTTAGCTTACTTTATCAAGGCTTAGGGCCGCTTGAAATTCACTTCAAACCTGCCGTGGTCACATCGAAAATCGCGAAGTGAATTCATCGCTGACAAGCGGTGGAAGTGATGCGGGCGCAGTGATGGATTGGTTCGTCGGTTGGCTAATTGGCATCAAAACTCCAGCATTGGCGGTCATTTCAGGGCTTTTTTGGCTGGAACCGCTCTCCTATAGCGGGTTTATGAAATAAAAAACGATTAAAAATACATGCGAGCATCGGTGTTGGCTGCATCAGGAAGACAAGGCTAAACATCCATGATTCATTGCGGCGCGCTTTGCCTGGAAAATAGCGCGCCGTAGATTCAAGCGCTAATCAACTTCAAATTAAACGCCCTCTCCGTCAGCCATACCAGCGCGATCAGCAGCGTCAGAATCGATCCGCCGACAAATATTGCCTTGCGGTAAAACGCGGTGTTTCTCAGCAAGTACGCGAACGGCAAAAATGCGGCGACGATAGCCAACTGGCCGGTTTCAACGCCGACATTAAAGCCCAACAGCGAAAGCACCAGCGCGTCTTTGGGCAGGCCTAATTCAGTAAGCACACTGGCGAACCCAAAACCATGAATGAGGCCAAAGGTGAACGCCACCAGCCAGCGTTTGCGCTCTACCAGCGGAAACAGGTTATTCGCTGCCGCCAACACCACCGAGGCGGCGATGGCGGATTCCACCCAGCGTGAGGGCAGCGAGACAATTTGCAGCGCTGCGAGCGTAAGCGTGATTGAATGCGCAACGGTAAACGCGGTGACCACCCACAGCACTTCGGATAATGCCACGCGAAACGTCGCCACGCCGATCCAGTGTCGCGGCGTTTTCAAACCCGCGCTGGATTTGACAACCGGGAGCACCAACACAGCGGGTAACAGTAACGACAGCAAAAACAGGATGTGATCAAAGCCGATCCAGATATGCCATACGCCTTCCACCAGATACTGGCCGAACTGTGCCAGCCGCGAGGTTTCACCGGCCTTGATGGTGAGCACGCCGGTGTCGGGTGCCATGACGGCGGTGTGCGGCACACCATCCAGATCGAGGCGCAGCAGGCCACGATGTAGCGCATCGATATCAAACAGCAAGCGGTAATTGAGCTCCAGCGCCTGCGTGCTGCCGGGGCAGATGCCGGTCAGCTTGAGCACCGCATAGGTGCCGTCGGTATGGCTATCGATAAGGTGTTTAGCAACGCCAATCCTGCAATCACCGCCGCGCTGTATTGATAGCCGGCCCAGCGCCCAGGCAGCGATGTCGGCATGGCGGGTACGCACCTCATTCCAGGTGATGTCGCCGTCGCCATTGGTATCCAGCCCGATGGCGAAATCGATATCACGCAGCGCAATGTCCCACTGACCGGTGACGTTCTTGCCGCTCACATTCAGCACCAAGTAGCTGTCGCTGGCCTTGTGGGCAATGGCGGGCGCGGCATACCAGGCGCTGAGCATGAGCACAACGCAGAACAAACGGCGCAGCGCCATCAAGGCTTTACCGCCGGTTTAGGCTCGGTCGATTTAGCATCGAGCATTGAGCGAGGCATTGTTGCGCGGTTAGCCGATGCTGCGCCCAGCTGGCGAAAACGCGCGTCTTCAAAGCCGCTGGATTGCAGCCAGGCACGCACCGGCTCTGCCGCGGCGGCATCGCTCATGGCAATGGCGGCTTCCAGCAGCGGTCTGGCGTCGCGCGGCTCGCGCTGCACGGTGTAATTGGCGGCAGCCACTACAAGTGAAGCCGCCGGATTATTCGCCAGCTGCAATTCAAAACGCGCCTCTTCGGCCCGATGGGTGGTGTCGCCGCGCATTCTGGCGGCGGCAAACCGATCCGCCAGTGCTTGCACATGCGCTTTGGCAGCCGGTAATTTAAGCGCGGTTTCGGCGAGCGCCAAACGCAGCAACAGGCCGTCTGAAGCCTCCCAGGTGGCAAGCCATTTCACAACTTCGGCGGGTCGCTTTTGATCGAGCAAAAAATCGCTCCAGGCTGCCAGCAAATAGCCATCGTCGATACCCAGCGCGAGCGCGTCGCGATAAAACTTTTCGGCTTTTGCGGGCTGACCGCGCCAGGCAGAAACCTCGCCCAAACGCGTGAGCAACCAAAGTCGATTGCCGGTATCCTGCGTATCTTCCAGCGCACGCTGCAATGCATCAGACCCGGCTCCCAGCTGGCCGCCATAGGCGCGTGCCAGGCCAATGCAAGCACCGTAGAGCGTGGCGCGACCGAGTGTTTGAAGCGCATCGCATTCAATTTTAGCGGCGGCGTAATTGGCCTGCACCAGAAAAATTGCGCCGCGCCAGGCATGGGCAGAGGCAAACTTCGGATCAGCCTTCAGCGCGCTTTTAAAGTCGGCAAGCGCACCATCAAAATCATGCCGATATTGCTTGAGCTGCCCGCGCATTGACAACACGGCAGGCGCTCGACTCTGGGCAAATGGCAGCATTACGGCATCAGCATAGCCAATGTAACGCGGGTCGCCACGAGCTGCCGCCAGATCAAAATAACGCTCAGCCAACTGTGTTGCGGGCATCGGATCCGGCAGGGGATCGCTGGCCGCCCGCATCACCGCCGCGCGCAAGCTCGCCAGTTCGCGCGCCGTGGTGTCGCCAGGCCGCATCGGTAAATGCTCCAGCACCTCGGCGCCGTCGGTCGGCACGCGTGGCGCGGCCGTCGCGGGTCGCGGCGACAGGATCGACCAAGCTGCCAATACCAGAAAGCCCAAAGCTGAAAAGCTTAAAACTAAAACCTTCTTTACTTTAACGTTTAAATACATAGCTTTAACCGAGTGACTTATAGACATATTTACAGTAAAGTAATGCCAGCGTTTATCTTAAACGTTCAATTTCAACCCACCTATGAGTCTATAAATGAAAAAATTATTGTCGATTTTGATCGCAGCTTCGTTCGCAACCATTTCCGCAACTGCATTTGCAGCAGCCCATGGCGGCGCTCCTAAAGATGCTGACATGAAGAAGATGGAAGAAAAGATGGAAGCCTGCAAAAAGATGGATGCAAAAACAGCCGACGACAAAATGAAAGCTGAATGCAAGAAGATGATGGACGAAAAAAAGATGATGGATGAAAAGAAACCAGCAGCGCCAATGAAGTAATTAGACGTTATGTATTGATTCATTTCAATACTGCGTTGCAAAAAAATCGGGCCTCGCGCCCGATTTTTTATTTGAATCAAAATAATGAGACCCCGTTCAGCTAAGATTGATCTGAATAATACAGCTCTCGCTTTGGTTGAAAGCGCTAAAAAGCCGCGAGTTAACTGTTGCGCAATAGCTATTTCGGAAAGAGTCTTTCAACTACGCATTTTTCAACACCACACTCTATAACACCGTAACCAAATACCCTAGCATTACAAATACCTTAACCGCACAAAACAAGAAACCACGGAATGCAAAAAGAAACCAAAGAACGTCCGATGCGCGCTGTTGTTGCCGCTGTGCATCTGTCGAGCATCAGCGATATTGAGTTTGAATCGTCGCTCAACGAATTGCGCGAACTGGCCAAAACGCTAGGCTATGTGGTTGTCGGGACGTTCATACAAAAGCGCGCCAACTTCGATACCGCCGCCTATTTGGGCATCGGCAAGCGGCAGGAGATACGCCAGTTTGTGGAGGACGGCACTGATTTTGATGATGTCACGGGCCACCCACCTGATCCGTTCGCCACATCTGATGCAGCCGATCAGCAAGGCGGCACAAAAAACCTACCCCCTAAAAGCGGCGCGGCAAAAGCGAAAGCTGCGGCACAATTGGCTGCCGACCCTGATACGCGTCGTGTCGATGTCATCCTGATCGATCATGAGGTATCGCCTTCACAGGCCCGCAATCTCGAAATAGAAGTCGGTTGTGAGGTGATGGATCGCACCATGGTCATCCTTGAGATATTCCACCGTCACGCCAGCTCGCGGGCAGCGCGGGCACAGGTGGAGATTGCGCGGCTGGGCTATATGTCGCCGAGGCTACGCGAGGCGGCAAAACTGGCGGGTTCGGGTGGACGGCAGCGTAGCGGCACGGGCGGTCGCGGCGCCGGCGAGACCCATGCCGCGCTGGATCGCCAAAAAATCCGTAATCGCATTGCTGAACTAGAAGTAGAAATCGCCGCGATGGATGCAGAGCGCCAGACCCAGCGGGCGCGGCGTCAGGCAAACCAGGGCGGCCAGGCTGGAAGCCAAGGGCTGGCGCGGGTCGCGCTGGTCGGCTATACCAATGCAGGCAAGTCCACACTGATGCGCGCGCTGACCGGTAGCGAGGTGCTGGTGGCAAACAAATTATTTGCCACACTCGACACCACCGTGCGCGCGCTGCATCCTGAAACGGTGCCGCGCGTGTTGGTAAGCGACACGGTGGGTTTCATCAAAAATCTGCCGCATGATCTGGTGGCGTCGTTTAAATCGACGCTGGAGGAAGCCGCCGAGTCGTCCCTGCTGCTCCACGTGATTGATGCGAGTGATCCTGGTTTTCAACGCCATCTGCTGGTGACCGATAGTGTGCTGGCTGAAATTGGCGCTGAAGCTGTACCGAGAATCCGCGTATTTAACAAGATTGATATGGTCGGCGATGCCGTTGCACAGGCCGATCGTGAGGTTACGTTGCGCGCGCACTACCCGGATTGCATCGTGATGAGCGCGCGTCGCGAAAATGATGTTGCAAAAATTCATACCGCGATCTGCGCGTTTTTCCAACGCGGCTTGGTAGAGGCGGAATTATTTCTGCCGTGGTCGGCGCAGCAACTACGCGGCAAAATCTTTGCGAATTGCGAAGTGCTGGAAGAGCGCGCCGACAACGACGGCGCATTTCTGCGGGTTCGCGGTGAGGCTACCACGATAGAGAGTTTGCAGGATCAGGTGGTGACGAAGCCCACGCCTGCGAAGTAAATTTCTGACGATTCTGAAATCGGCAAGGCAGCGCTGATATGAGCCGACATGTTCAGGCGAAAGCACGAATGCGCCCCAAACGGCAAGCTGGACGGGCACTTTGAAATTACAGTGCACGCCGCTTTAGAGCACCTTCCAGCGCGGCGATGGTATCCGCCAAGTTGAGCGTCGCGTCGGCTAGGTACTGTTTTATAGGCAGCTTTGCACCACGCTTAAAGACACGACTATCGAGCGTGCGCGTTTCATCACGCAGCACCTCGATATTCATTTCGATGCCAAATTTTTGAAACACCGGCTCGAGCTCAAAGTGACGCTTCAACAAATCCTGTCGGGTGCGCTGATAGGCATGTTCGCAGACTTGTTTGCGGGTGGCGTAACTGAACAAATTGGTGAAAAACATTTCGGCATCATCAGACGCAGGCTCGAATAAAACCACGCTCGCTTCTTTGTATTTGTTGAGATATTTTTCAAGGCCGACGTGCATGCGCGAGTGAATCATGGTGCGAAATGTTTGCGAAAGCACGGCCGGTAAACCACCATCAACCAGCTTTTTGATGTGTGCGTGTCTATTGCCTGCACGGCGTTTGGCGGCATCAGCGTCGAAGGGTACGAGTGGATTAACACACAACACTAATTCGGCACCATCTTCGAGGGCCAGTGAAGCGTTGAGGGTTTTTTTCAGCGCGCCGTCTACAAAATAATGACCGTCAATTTCTACCGGCGGAAATAGCCCCGGCAGTGCAGCGCTAGCCTGTACGGCTTTTGAAATAGGCACATGATCAAAACCGGGCGCACCAAAGGTAACTGCTTTACCAGTATCAAGGTCGACGGCCACCGAATAAAGCTTGTGTTTTAGTTTGCGGAAATCATTGGTCCGACCCGATTGGCTGAACATCTCACTCAGAAATTCCGAGATCGCGTCGTTATCGAATATACCGGCGGGAATAGCGCGAAACAGACTTGCAAACGCTTCGATAGGCGTGCGCTTGAATGGATCAGCAAGCAACCGCACAACTCCGTTCAATGCCAGTCCTGGAACACTCTTGGCCCGACGGAAATATTCGTTGAATGCGGGGCGCAAAAAAAGTTCCGGCTTAAGCGCGCCGCTACGCGCCGCCGTGTTTTCGTTATCAATAAACATCCGATAAATATCGGCAGGCGTGAACTGATTGGCGAGCGCGGCCGTAATAAAGCTGCCCGCAGAAACGCCCACATAAATATCCATATCATTCAGATCGAGGCCATCAAGTGCCTCGTCTAGCGCCATCAAGACGCCAATTTCGTACATCGCGCCGAGCGGACCGCCGCCTGCCAGCGCCAACGCTATTTTTCTCTTCGCATAGGTGCAGGCAGGCGGCGATATTTTTGAAATTTTCGCCGCGCGAGCGCGCTGGGATGAAATCAGACGCGCCACGTTGATCAGTATTTCGCTGGCAAAGTAAGTCGCAATTACCAGGCTTCAAGTCTGCTATTAAATCCGCACTGAACGCTTATTTAATTGATTGAGCGCTTTTTGCAAATCCGCCATGCGAGCTTGTAGCTCGCGAACATCGGCGCTTGATGGAATACCGAACGTATTAAGGGTTTTGGCGACGCGCGTTTCAAACACATGCTCTAACTGCACTACGCCTTCTTTGGCGGAGGCCATCGTAGTCGCGAGCGTACGCTCAACATTGGCTTTAAATGAACTCTCCTGCTTCTTGGCAAATGCGGCGACTTCCTTTGCGGCATCGCGCGCTTTGGCTTCAGCGGCGCTGACGGTTTCGGTTTGAACTTTTTTGCCTTCGCGTACATAGGCATTGGCTTTTTTGGCAAGCGCACTCGCCGCTTCGGTGGTCATCTCGGAAATGCGCTGCGCTTCAGTGGTCAACCGGTCATAGGCCTTGACCGCTTCGCTTTGCATCCGGGTCGCCGCCCCGAGGCTCGCCAAATACACTTTACGGGTGCTTGATGATGCAGAAGATGCGGAGGTGGCGCGCCTGGCTTGAGATTTTGTTGCGACTTTTTTTGCGACAATTTTTTTCGGTGCTGCGCGAGTGGTTTTTTTTGCGATAACGGCCATAAGAATTCTCCAATAAATGGTTTTTTCGAGAAGCACTCACGGCACGCCACCAACTGGCGAAGGTGACACTTCTTATGATCAAATATAGAGTCCTCCTTTAGAGCAAACACACTAAAGCGGCCGAGAAAATAATGCGTCTTCGAATGTGCCTGAGCGCTAAACCCTATCAAATCACCGGCGATTGCGATAACATCCAAGCTAATTTCACACAGAAATTTTGCCTCAATTGATCGTCGATTAAATGCACATAAGTTTTGCGCTGATTCATCGCAAAGCATCAAGACGCATCGAAGACACAGGCGAAAACAATAATGAAAACGCCACACAAGCTTGATAAATATCTCGGCACGCTCTGGCGCTACCGGGATTTCCGCATGCTTTGGTTGTCACTGACGATCACGCATTTTGGCGGACAGGTTACGTTTCTCGCATTGCCGTTGACGGCTGCGATCTTGCTCAACGCCTCGCCGATTGAAATGGGTATCTTAACGGCGGTTGAAGTGCTGCCTTATACCTTGTTTGGCCTCTTTACCGGCGTCTTGGTGGATCGTTCGCGCAAGCTGCCGCTGATTATCGTGGCAGATATCGGGCGCGGCCTTGCGCTGCTCACGATTCCAATTGCGTCCTGGTTTCACCTGTTATCGATGCCGATTTTATACGTGGCGGGCTTTTTGGTCGGCACCGGCGGCATCATCGGCTGGTCCGCATATCAAGTGTTCATGGCCGAACGCGTGGGCCGCGACCAGCTGGTAGAAGCAAATTCGCGAATAGCGTTATCAGACTCCGCCGCACAATTGGTCGGGCCTGGTCTGGCGGGCATGACCATCCACGCGCTTACCGCGCCGTTCGCGATTTTGCTTGATGCGATGTCGTTTTTCGCGTCTGCCCTGATGCTGCGCAGCATTACACCTTTGGCCAGTGATGCGCCAAAGCTAAAAGGCAAATCACTCTCATTGCAGAGCATTTGGGTCGACGCAAAAGAAGGCCTCGCCATGATTTGGAGCACACCGATTCTGCGCTCAATCGCGTTCAGCCTGATGATGTGGAACATACTGAAGCACGTGTATCTGGCAATTTTGATTTTATTCGCAACTCGCGAGCTACAACTTTCGCCAGGCCAAATTGGCGTCCTGTTCATGATCGCCGGGTTGGGATTCCTGCTGGCATCCTCGACTTGCCAATGGCTAAACCGTTGCTATGGGGTCGGGCCAATTATGTTGTTTGGCTTGTCGTTGAGCGGCATTTCCTGGCTACTGGTGGCGACCGTATCAGCGGAAAAATTGACAATGCTGCATTTTGGATCTGCGTTGTTTGCCTTCGATTTTGGCGCCATGTTATTTTTCATCAACTACCTCACGCTGCGTCAAGCGGTCACGCCGGATCATTTGCGGGGTCGGGTCACGTCCACCCTTATTTTCATTTCGGTGTCGTTGTCGCCGCTGGGTTCGCTCGCCGGCGGGCTGATGGGCGAATATTTTGGCCTGCGCACGACCATCGCGATCGCAGGCGGCGGCGGGCTACTACTCGGCTTGGTGCTGTTTGGCTTTTCGCCACTAAAACAAATGGTCAAGCTTCCAGAACCAGAAAATATACCCGCGCTGATTGCCGAGCCGGGTGGGCCCACTGGCCTTGCTGCTGATTGAAAGATGTTTGAAACCGCGTCGGATTGATTGCCTTGGCGTCAAGCCTAGCTGAGAACGGCCAGCCAATGCCAGCTGAATTAATCACTCGCTTGAGTCGTTCGGATTCTGACCACCGCCGTGACCTGGTCTTGATCAAACCGGGCATTGGCCTATCGATCTGCCTCGCGTAAATTGAAATGCCAGCAGCATTTGGGTTGATCCTGCTGTTTATGGGGATCAGTTTCTTGCGGGTATGGAAACTGGAAAGCGGTAAAGGCGGAGACGCGTAAACGACACCCTAAATTGCTTCTTACATCCTGTGCAGACGGCTGACGATGCCCCTCTCAGCGCTCAGCTCACACATCGACTGTGCCTATTTCAAAACCAATCACCAGTGGCGCCATTATTGACTGCGCGCTGATTTGTGAAATGATGACTTCAATGTTTTGTAGCGTTGGTACGCCGCCATCACTTGCTGCTGCACGCCTCGACCCGTAAAACGAACAACGGGCAGCTCGAATTGCCTGGCGATATTGCGCGAGAGACGTTTATTCTGGCGTGGAGAAATATCCGCCAATTTCGCCATGAAGCAAATTTTCCACCTGGCTTTATTGGATTGCGTTTAATGGCTGGCAAGCAAAGTACAAAAAAACATGAGGCGTTACTCACTAGCGAAATCATGGCGGAACCAGACGCGGCCTATGTATTAGGCGTTCCACTGGGCATCGTCAAAACCAGTATCTTGAAAACCAAAGAAAAAATGCGCACCAGCTTGGGCGCATATGAGGAACAAAAGGCAGCAAACGCCGCATGAACTTGATCCGTGATTTCCTAGATGAAATGCTGAAAGCCGATGCCGATTTTACTGATCGCGCAAAATCTCTCGCGCCGCATTGTGCCCAGGCACGCCCGTGACACCACCACCCGGATGAGTGCCTGAGCCGCATTGGTATAAATTTTTGATTGGTGTTCGATAATCACCGTAGCCCAGAATCGGGCGCGCGCTAAACAGTTGATTCAACGTCAGCGCGCCATGAAAAATATCACCGCCAACGAGACCAAACTTTCGCTCCAGATCGAGTGGCGAATGAATCTGTCGGGCGATTACGCTGGCTTTGAAATTGGGCGCGAATTTATTCACGGTAGCGATCATTAAATCAGCCACTTCTTCGCGCGCGTCGTCCCAGCTTTTGCCATCGGGCAGAACAGGTGAAACGTGTTGGCAAAAGAGGCTCGCCACATGCTTGCCTGCAGGCGCGAGAGAATCATCAACGGTACTCGGGATGAGGATTTCAACAATCGGATTTTTCGACCAGCCACAAGTGCGTGCGTCGAAAAACGCCTGCTCCATATAGCGCAGCGACGGTGCCATGATGATGCCCGACGAATGATGCAGCCCCGGCTCCGGATGGCAGGTGAAACGCGGCAATTCAGCCAGTGCAACATTCATTCGGAAGGTGCCTGAACCACATTGATAAGCGTCGACGCGCTGCGTAAATGAAGGCGGCACAAATTCAGGCGCCACGATTTTTTGAAATAACAATTTCAGATTCAGATTTGACACCACGATTTTGGCGAGAATTTCGCTGCCATCCTCCAGGACGACACCATATGCCGTCTCGTCGCGAACCAGCAATTTTGCTATCGACGCATTCAGTGAAATTTCCACCCCCCGCGCTGACGCCTCCGCCGCCATCGCCTGCGTGATCGCGCCCATGCCGCCGATGGCATGGCCCCAAATACCGGGTTTGCCATTAACCTCGCCAAAAGCATGATGCAGCAGCACATAGGCCGAGCCCGGCGTATATGGGGATGCAAAATTCCCGACCACGCTATCAAAGCCAAAGCAAGCTTTGATCGGCTCGCTTTCAAACCACTGATCCAATATCTGACCAGCACTTTTGGTGAACAGATCGAGCACGTCACGCCGTGCGTCCATATCGAGCGCTTTGAATCGCTTGCCGGTTTTCCAAGCCTGCATCAGATCGTGCAGCCCGCCGCCGATGTTGGGCGGCGTTTCAAGCAGCAAGTCTTTGAGCACATCGGCGACGCGATCCAGCATTTGGTAATAAGCCGGCAAACGCTCTGCATCTTGCACCGAGAAACGTGCCACGTCGGCCTGCGTGGCAGCCAGACTGCCGCCCACTTTGATGTATTCGGTTTCGCTAAGCGGGAGAAAATTCGAGAATGGCCGCTCCACCACGCGCAAACCATGTTCATGCAATTTCAAATCGCGAATAATTTTGGGGTTCAACAAACTTACCGTGTAACTGGCGGTCGAATTTCTGAATCCTGGATGAAATTCTTCAGTGACCGCGGCACCACCAACCAAGCCGCGCCGCTCCAGCACGCGCACCGACAAGCCCTTTGCGGCAAGATAGCAGGCGCAGACAAGGCCATTGTGGCCGCCGCCAATAATCAGTGCGTCGTAGGGTTTGTTCATTGGTGCTTCTTTAGCGTGATATGGTTGCGACGGATATTGCGTTAGCGGTCTCTATACTGGTTGCACCAGTAAAGAGTGTATTAGATTGTCTCTGCATTTGTGAACTTAACCTAATTTGCCCTCATTATTTCACCCTTTTTCATAACCCCATGCGTACACATGTAAACAACATCCATCGCAAGCTATCTTGGCCGACCGCAAGCCGCATGACAATATTAATGATCGTGGCGCTGATCGCGGGCTGCGCAGGTGGCATTGCCGAATTTAATGGCCCTGATGCGCCGAGTTTCGCGCCTTATCCGGCGCATAAACCTGCCCGTGTGGCACTCGTATTGGGTACTGGCGGGCCGCGCGGCTTCGCGCATGTGGGAATACTCAAGGTGCTACAGGAAAATGGCATAGACGCTGATCTGGTGGTGGGTGCCAGCGTGGGCGCGATAATCGGCGCGATGTATGCCAACGGCATGACCGCACTCGAGATCGAGAAAGTTGCGCTTGATCTGGATGCGAAGCGATTTATTGGCATTTCGAGCACGGGTTTAAAGGGCAACGGCGGCGCAGTGGAATCCTTGGTGCGCAAGTTGACTGACGGCAAGCCGCTCGAGGGCATGCAGCGTCGGTTGGCAGTCACGGTCGCCACCACCCGCGACAATACGCTGCAAATTTTTAACCGCGGCAACACCGGCGCGGCGGTACGCGCATCTAGCGCCACGCCAGGCCAATTTTTCCCGGTCAAAATTCGCGGCATTGAATACCAAGATGGCGATGAGGCCACGCCGGTTCCGATAAAAGCCGCACGCGAACTGGGCGCAGAAATCGTCATTGCGGTTGATGTCTCGGCCTATGTGTCGGCGATCCCGTCCAGCGCGCCAGACGATTGGCGAACACGGGACCGCAAACGCGCCGCATTGGTGGATGCCGAAAAACCTTATGCGGATATTTATATTCATCCTGATTTAGGTTATTACGCGGGCATTAGCGACGACTACCGGCGCATGTGTATCAAGCGCGGCGAAGACGCCGCACGCGCGGCCCTGCCGGCGATTCACGCAGCCATTGCAAAACAGAACGCAAAAACACGTTCAGTCTCGATTTTGGCCGCTTTTTTGCCTGCTTTTTTTCACAATCAATACCGCCGATGACGCCCACTGTGCGCGTCTCGGCCACCGCCGAAACTGTTTACGGCAGCACGACCAGGTTTATTGCAGACCCGCACCTTGCTCACCTCTGCTGGCAAGCAATCGTCGCCGGGATCTGGTTTTCTGGTCATCGCTGATGGCCTGGCCGTCACCAATCGCCACTTGGTCCGCGATTCACGCGGCGCCAGCCACTTATCGCATGGAATACGCCACCCCCGAAGGCACCAAAGGCGCATTGAAAATGCCGGCGGTAAACGTAACAAACGACCTTGCGGTGGTGCAGCTTGATAAAAATGATTGCCCTTTTTTCATGTTCAGTCCGCGCCCCATTGACGGTTGCCCGCCAAAAGGTGAGCGCATCTATGCGATAAGTAATCCGCACGCTATTGGCTTCACGCTGGTCGAGGGAACGCATAACAATTTGGTTGATAAAAGTTATCAGAACCATATTCATTTTTCAGGCACGATGAATCCGGGCATGAGCGGCGGGCCCACGGTATCCGTTGATGGCCGCGTGATTGGCATCAACGACGCCAGGCGCGTGGGGAGCGAGTTCATCAGTTTTTTGGTGCCCGCACGCCTCGGTGCCGCCCTGCTGCAACGCGCTCGCCAAGCCATGCTTGAGACGCTACAGGGCGCACACAATTTGACTTTGACCGCGGAGAAAACAAGAATCAAGATTGGCAAGCCGATAAGCGCCTAGCAAGCCGCACTGCCTAAAACGCTGCTTGAGCAGGGCTTTCGCTCCACCACATTTGGCGCATATTAAGCGCCAGCGTTGGTCGCCGCGTGGTGTAGCGGCAGGGCGCGCACCAATATTGAGCAAATTCCCAAACCGCGCGCACTGCTTAATTCGACACAGCGCAATATCCAGACATGGTGATTTATCAGCCGCAATCTGCAAACCGGTGCGATCAAAATTTCGCACCGCCCCGCGAAAAATATTGACCCCAACGCGTGCCAATTTACAGCGTTGTTATCGCAAAACTATAACCTTGTCTGGTCTGGCAGCAGAAGACGCAAATACGTCACACAAAATCAATGCACCGAGGATTTTGCAAGCCCCGGCGCAGACAACGCCAAATGCCCGCCGATGCGAGCGGTTTGGTGTGCCAAGGGGTTTCGTGATTTCCCGGAAATTTACAATGTTTCAGTACTAGCGGTAACCCAGGATAAAAGCGATCAGGCGTTGATTTCGCGTCTGGCCATGTCGGGCGTGAGTTATGCCAACGCGCTCGCGCTGGGCAAACGTTTCATTTCCTCGATTCCCGCAGCTGAGGTTAACTTTGGGCCTACCATTGCAGCCGCCCCGGCCCTCGCTCCTCGCGCTGCCCTCCGTCATTGCACCCAGGAGTGCCGCTAAAGCTGCCACAAAACCAGAAGCAACGGTGGCCCAAAAATGAGGCGGGAAACAATCTGGGTTAACGCGTTTTCACGCACCCATAGGGTGGTCAGCCGCCACCGAATTGACATGGGCGAACAGCTAGAGCCGTTAGATCCTGCGGAGCCGGCAAAAACAACAGCCCGCAGTTGCGCAATCCATGTTGAGCGCGCATACGAAAACGTCGTCATTCTCGACGATCCGCAGGTCGCCACGCACCACCTCATCCTGTTGATGGATGAGGACGGCGCGTGATTTGCGCAAGATATCGGCAGGATTGCTGGCGATTGCGGGGATCACCGCAATAAGCGATATTTTTGCCTTTGCGTTGTCGTCATCGTTATTGGCTGAAAACAGTTTTATGGCGATCATTATCGTCATCGGCGTCACTATTTTAATCATCTTCGGGAAGTATCGACCCGCCATATGTGGTCTAAGATTGCCGGTGCTGGCGCGATCGCAGCGCTCGGCATCGGCATCGGTCGGCTCGGTAAATCTGCATCCAGCACCAACACGCAGACGGCTCAATATCTCAGCCAGCTCAAGCCGCCGGCCATGCGGTTGGTGTTGTCAAAAACAGAAGGGGGGGGTTTTGCCGACCCAGAAAACCTTAACGACCGGCTTGATTGCGCGCGCACCGAGGAGCAATCTGGCGGGTTGGGGGCAAGCGCATTCGATTTTGATGATTAGCAGCCCGTCGAACCCGAGCGCAAAAGTCCAAGGCGCTATTTTTCACGCAGCGATTTGAGCAATGCCATTTTTTCCTGCACACGTTTATCAAAACGCTCAACATCCACCACTACGCGGTCGTGCGACCCTTCGCCTATCAAATCGCGCTCATCGTGGGCGACGACCTTGAAAAAAATGTGTCGGCCCTCTATGCGCAAAACCTCCGCCGTGGCCGTAACGCGCATACCGACGGGGGTGGCGGCGACATGCGAAACATCGAGGCGGGTGCCCAGGCTTTGATGGCCTGCAGGCAATAACTGCTCGCAGGCATTGAGGGCGGCGGCCTCAATGAGATTAATCATCACCGGGGTCGCAAGCACGCGAATCAGCCCAGAACCTACGCGGGGAGCCGTGTGTTCATCGGTGACAATCAATGTAGCAGTACCAGTCGCGCCGACGGGAATGTCCAGAACCATGCTCAAAATATGACCCCGGTTGGTAAATTTAAATTTTGTTTGCGATTGACAATATTAACTTTTAATATTTTCAAACACTAACGCTGGCAGGGGTTGGGGGGCAGAAGTGCTCCAAGCACCGCCTTCCGCCTGAAGGTTAGTCGGAAATTAGGTTGGAATAAGTGAGAAGTTGGTGACCATATTGAAATCAATCCAATCACAAAAAAGCTATTCTACCCAAGCCTGGCTGCGTCCCACCGCGCGCCGCCAGCCGCGCATTTTTTCATCAGCTTCGACGCGAGAAAGGTTTGGCACAAAGGTGCGTTCGCGCGACCACAGTGACGCGATTTCAGCCTCGCTGTGCCAATATCCGACTGCCAACCCGGCCAGGAACGCTGCACCAAGCGCGGTTGTTTCGACTACTGTGGGCCTCACCACGTCAATGCCGAGTAAATCCGCCTGAAATTGCATCAGCAGATCATTCACCGCCGCGCCGCCGTCCACTCTCATTTCAGTCACATTGATCGCAGCATCGTTGAGCATTGCATGAGCGAGCTCGGCACTTTGAAACGCAATCGCTTCTATCGTCGCCCGGGCAATATGCGCCCGCGTGCTGCCTCGGGTGAGGCCGAGGATTGCGGCCCGTGCGCTGGCATCCCAATAGGGCGCACCCAGGCCGACGAACGCAGGCACGACATACACACCGCCCGTGTCTGGCACTGACGTCGCCAGCGCCTCCACATCAGCGGATTTTTCAAGAATCCCCAGGCCATCGCGCAGCCATTGCACCGCAGCGCCTGCCATAAACACGCTGCCTTCCAGCGCGTAATGGGTTTTATGACCAATCCGCCATGCCACCGTGGTCAGCAGCCGGTTACGCGACACCACCGGCGTGTCGCCTGTATTCATCAACATGAAGCAACCGGTGCCGTAAGTGTTTTTCGCCATCCCCGGCTGATGGCAAGCCTGGCCAAATAATGCTGCCTGCTGATCGCCCGCCACGCCCGCAATCGGAATACCTTTGGGCAGGCCTTCGCAGGAAGTGTGGCCAATTACTGCGCTGGAGCTGACAATCTGCGGCAGCACGGCAGGTGGTATGTCCATCAATGTCAACAGCTCATCGTCCCAATTGAGGGCGTGGATATTGAAGAGTAACGTTCGTGATGCGTTTGAAACGTCGGTGGCATGGACTTTGCCTTCGGTTAAACAATAAATGAGCCAGCTATCAATCGTCCCAAACGCCAGCTCACCCCGCTCCGCCCGTTTACGCGCATTCGGGACATTATCCAGCAGCCACTTTAATTTGGTGCCTGAAAAATAGGCATCAATTACCAATCCGGTTTTTTCACGAATCATTTTTTCATGACCCGCCGCTTTCAATTCATCACAAAAACTCGCCGTGCGCCGATCCTGCCAGACAATCGCCGCCGCCACTGCGCGATGAGTGATGCGATCCCACAGCACCGTGGTTTCACGCTGATTGGTAATCCCTATTGCCGCAATTTTCACATCGGCGATATTGGCGAGCGCTTGCTGAGCCACCGCCAATTGGGTCGCCCAAATTTCTTCAGCATCATGCTCCACCCAGCCTGGTTGAGGAAAGTGTTGGATAAATTCGCGTTGCGCCGCCGCGACAATGTGCGCCCGCTGGTCAAACACCATCGCCCGCGAGCTAGTAGTGCCTTGGTCAAGAGCAAGAATTACGTCCATTTGCACCGCTTCTGCTTCATTTGCACTTCCTCATTTATCACCGCACCTATTTTCAACAATTTCGACATCCTAAAAAGTCACGCAAAAATTGACAGCGCTCAACAAAATTTCTTTTAGCGGCACTCATCAATATCAATTAGTCAACATCATGGTGCTGGCGGTTCAACACACATCTCGACGCAACTGCGACGGATGAAACACCTGTTGGGGGCTGACTTTCCGGGCCCGCTGCGATAAGATACAGGCTAAACATGCTCAGGTTGGTTAGCGCACTTACAAAATCATAATGGCAACTCGAATATTGAATTTCTGGAGAACTCATGGGTCTGCTTGATGATCTGAAAAAAGAAGCTGACACGTTAAAGAACGAGCAAGCAGTTCAGACGCAATCGTTGAAAGCGAATGCGGCGGCTGTCGATCGTGCATTGCGCAAAACATTTTATTATTTGAATGATTTGTTCAAGCAGTTGAACGTGGTCAAACCACCCTGCGCGAGCGAGTACGATTTGCAAACCGTCGGTAAAATCAGTGGTCTGTCGCAGATGGACTACCGGATCGAATTCAGGACATCGCACCGCGATGGGAGCGAGCATTTTGAAAATCTCGCGATTAATTTCAAGCGCAGCAAGCCCGAACAAATGATCGTCAAGCGCGACGCAGAGCACATCGAGCGATTTCGCGATTTGCTGTGGCAAAACAATATGCGCTTTGCGTCTGATCCACTGAAGAATGATCGCCGCGTGACTGTCAGCGAGACCTTCACAATCAATTGCGAGATCATTTGTGGTGTCGACATTGTCGGTGATTATGAAAGCGGCACGATCCGCTTAAAATTGAAAAATGTAGAAGATTTTGGCCCCACCGTTTATACCCTGGAGCCCGATAGCCTGACTGATGTGGCACTCGAAGCGTTCGCGACGCTGCTAATTGGCAAAGAATCCACATTTAGCAGCTATAACCGCCGCGCCACGTTTAATCCCAATGTGACGGGGCAATTTGGCAAGAGCAACATAAAAGTACCGCTATACGTGGCCACGCCGCTAAAATCTGCGCTCACAGAACCACGCGAAGAGAAAAAGAGTGGTTTATTGGGCTCGATAAAATCGGTGTTCAAGCGCGAATCTGAGTAGCCGGGCGAGGCACAATTGGACGCAAGCCACACCAATTAGCTCGATGCAAACCCACACTAGGCAAGAGCAATAAAAAAAGCCACATCGATGATGTGGCTTTTTTTGACTTATCAGTATGGATTGAAAACTAACCTTGCCCGCGTTGCTGCAAGGCCGCGATCCGCTCCTCCATTGGCGGGTGCGTCGAGAACAACGCCATGAAGCCGGGTTTGTCAGAAATACCAGACGCAGCCATCGATTTTGGTAATTCGCCGGGTGCCAATCCACCGAGTCTAGCCAACGCTTTGATCATCGGTTGTGGCGAGCCCAACAAAGCCGCCGATCCCGCGTCTGCGCGAAACTCGCGCTTACGGGAGAACCAAGCGACGATAATCGACGCCAATACACCAAACACAATTTGCGCTGCGATGTCGGCAACGTAATAACCGATGCCGGGACCATCGCGATCATTTTTTAACAGCACCCTATCGACAAAGTAGCCGACAATTTTGGCGAAAAAAACCACAAATGTATTCACCACACCCTGAATCAGCGTGAGTGTGACCATATCGCCATTCACAATATGTGCAACTTCATGGGCGAGTACCGCCTCCACTTCTTCTTTGGTCATTGAAGCCAGCAGGCCGGTTGATACTGCGACCAGCGACGAGTTTTTGAATGCGCCGGTGGCAAACGCATTGGCCTCACCCTCGTAAATAGCGACTTCCGGCATGCCGATATTGCCTTTAGTGGCAAGCCGTTGCACTGTCGCGACCAGCCAGCGCTCGGTTTCATTGGCAGGCGTTTCGATGACCTGTGCGCCTGTACTGAATTTCGCCATCCATTTTGAAATTAACAGCGAAAAAATCGAGCCTGCAAAACCGACTACCGCCGAAAACGCAAGCAACATCGGCAAATTCAACCCATTTTGGGTTAAAAATCGGTTGACCCCCAGCGCACTGGTCAGCACGCCAATCACGATCATGACCGCTAAGTTGGTGGCTAAAAACAAGAAAATACGCTTCATATATTCCCCAAAAATAAATAAATAACCGTTAAATAATATCCGTCACTGTCGGTCATGATTTGTCGCAATTTGTTAAAGCCCGCCACTTGCCCAATGCTTTTTACAGTTCAGCAACGCCGGTCGTAACGCCAAATGATGCACACAAAAAAATGGGAGCCGATGTTTGACTGATGGAAAGATTATGCGGGCAATTCAGCTTTTTTCAATCTTGGTTTGAGCGGTTTTACAGATCAACCGGGCAACAATATTTATTTTTTGCCCACAGGCTCGCCAAGTCATTTACCCAACAATATTGACCAAACACCGTCAAAAAAAAGTTATTTGCGCAACCGATGCGCAAAAAAGCTGCCTGCAAGCAAAGCGGCCGCCATTGCCCAAAATAGCGGCGCGATTCCTAGTGCCGCACCGACCGCTCCAAAAATGAGCGGCATCACCGTCTGGCTGGTGTTGATCATTGTTGTCCGCAAACCTAACGCCTCGCCTGCACGCCCGATCGGGGCCGATTCGTGCAGTAACGATAAAATCATTGGCTGCGGCGCTCCCAGGCCCAACCCCAGCAAAAACATTAGCGCCATCATCACGCCTACGCTTTGCGTAAACGGTAGTGCGCAATAACTGACGGCGGCCGTCAACAGCGCGGCAGTGAGCATGGTCCACGGTCGAACACGGTTAACGATAAACGGCATAGCCAGACGCACGGCAAACGTTGCCGCTGCAAATGCGCCCATGACAATGCCAATCTTGGACGCTGACAGACCGATTTTTGAGCCGTAAATCGGAATCGCAAAGCTGTACACATCCCAGGCCACCGTCAGCACCGCCATGGCAATAAACAAGTGACGCAAATTACGATCGCGCAACAGATCGAACACAGCGCCGGCGGGGGCCAGCGTATGGGCTTCGCGGAGTTTGACAGGTGGTAAAAGATGTGCCGAGAGCGCAATCACCGGCAGGACCGTGAACAACGCCAAAATCAGAAAAGTTGCGCGAAACCCGAGCTGATCTATGGCAATACCGGACATCATCGGCGCAATAAACGACGAGGTGGAAAATCCCAGCGCCACATAGCTAAAATTGACCGGCCGATCTTCAGGCGAGCTCATTTCGCCCACCGCATGGTAGGCAGAAACATTAATTAGCATAAACGACACGCCGGTCAACACCGCCGTGACGTAAAGCGCTATCAGGCCTGGAATAATGAAAGGCGTCACCACCCCCACACCGACGCCGACTGACCCGACCAGCATAGGTTTATTGATGCCGATGCGGTCAATCCAGCGGCCCGCACTGACCGATAGGATCGCGGGCAACAGCGCGTAGACTGCCATCAGCGAGCCCACCGTGAACGCCGTGGCATTCAACGAAATTGCATTCAACGAAACCGCAATGCGGCTGCCGTTAAACGCGATATGGTCGAGCACGAGCAGGATGATAATGAGGGGAAGCGGACGCACTGGCTATTTTCGCATCTTTCAGGCTTTTGCCACCATACCCAGGATTCACGGGTTTCACGCGGTTGGCGGGAAATTTGCGGTCATTAACGCCTGACGGCTAGCGCAACGCCTACGCAGGTCACGAGGATGCCAAATAGCGACGTGGCGGTGGGCACCACGCCAAACAGCGGCCACTCCAGTGCAACCGCCACGACCGGAGGTAAATAGAGCATGCCGGATACGCGGGCCGCCTCGCCTTGCCGCATTAAAATATGCAGGGCATTGACCGCGAGAATTGACGCAAAAATAACCAAAAATAAAATCGCGACCATCAGCGTCCACGACCATGTCACCATCGCCCCCTCGACCACATAACTCAGCGGAGCCACCACCAGCAAGCACGCCGCGAACTGGATCAACGCGCTTGATCGTAAATCGGCATTCGCACAAAATCGACGCTGATACAGCGTGCCTGCGGTCAGCGCCAACAAAGCAATCGCGACCGCAACCAGGCTGCCCACCCCCACGGCCGCAATGTTTATCTTGTGCCACACCACCATCGCCACCCCGGCAAGACCAACGGCCACGCCGATCCATTGGCGCCTGGACGGTCGTTCGCTCAGCCAGACCGCCGCGATGATCGCGGTCAGCAAAGGTTGCGCGGCCAATATAATTGCCGCCACGCCCGCCGACATGCCGAGGTATTGCGCATAGTGGCTGCCCGCTAAATTAATCGCATACATCATTAGCCCTGCGACAACGAGGTGAAACCATTCCGCATACGTGCCGGGCCAACGGGGCTTTAAAACGAGAGCAATCGGCAGCAGAAACGCAATACCCACGGCGAAGCGCAGCGACAAGAATGTAAACGGCGCCGCATATTGAAGACCGGCTTTGGTGGCGATAAAGCCAGAACCCCAGACGATAACGAAATACCACGCAAGCAGGCTGTCGCTGAACCGTGGCACTGTTTTATGAGGAATCAACTGAACCATTCCGAACACGATTTGATTCGTTGAAATACGGCTGAAATCACCAGTATTTTAAGCTGCGTAGCGGTAATTTCGTTCATTGCGCCCAAAACGATTGCTACCCATGTATTTAGTTTTTTAAACCGCCCAAACAAAACTGGCCGGTAAGCGATGCTCACCGGCCAGCAGAATTTAAGGTGCCATATCTTTTGGTTACTGTTGGCGATTACTTGAATGTTCCCTGCAAGTCTTTCGGCAGCAAAATTTTATTCTCCATCCAGGCAGGTCTGACGATCATCGGTTCTGCGTTACTGCCGTCTGCTGATAATGCACTTCGTTTCCCGGATTTTTGGGGGAGACATACGCCTGTTTGGCGGTAATTCAATGCCGCTTCGAGACGCGCCTCGGTAGGGTCGCCCAGCGGCTTGGTAAAGTCGTCCGCGATGGTGCAAGTCGGCGTGAAGCCATCTGCATAATCACCAAAGCCGACGTTGTTGGTGCCTTTGAACTCGATCGAGAAATACGTGGTGCTGCAATTCTCGGTCGGCGCAAAACCATAAGGCTTGCCGCGGGTAGTGGTGCCAACACGAATTACCTGCACGCCGATGCCTTCCAATCCATTAATAACGCCCTCGCTCGCGGATGCTGTTCCAAAGCTGGTGAGCACATACACGCGCCCCAAGTTGAGTGTGGGAAGCATCGCATTAGGCGAGGTTCCGGTATTGGCGAAGCCGCTCGCGTTGCCGTAGAAAGGTGTAACGTTCGACGGATCCGCGTTGTCCGCCACCCGTTTATCGCTATAGGTCAGCTTCTCATAGATTTTGCTATTGGTACGCGACGCCCCGGCGATCATATAGGCCAGCTGGCTTGAAATATAAACCAGGCCGCCACCGTTGTAGCGCATATCCATGACCAAATCAGTGACCCCGGCAGCACTCAACTGCGTGAACGCGTTGATCAGCTGGCCTTCGGATGGGAAATTGAAGGCGTTGAATTGCATGTAACCCACCGTCCCGCTATTCGTCGAAATCGTCGTCACGTTTTGAACCGGCGCGATTGCGACATTTGCAGACACCATCGTGACGGTACGCGGCGCGGTGCCACCTAAATCCAACACACTAAAGGTGTGCGTCTCGCCCGGTTTCGTCTGAAAAAGACCGGCGTTTAGAATGGCGATACCACCCGACGTGCTGTCGTATACCAGATCAATCCCATCGACGCTGAGTATTCTGGTGCCGCGCAGCAGACCGGCGTTTGCGGCAGGTGAACCCGCTCCCACGTAGGCGACGACCAGATTTCGCGGCGGCGTATTTTGCAGAAACGCAAACACTGCGCCATATCCACCCTGAACACCGGATTGTGAACTTGCCTCATAACTAGCCGTGTCTTGGTAGAAGTGAAATTCGTCTTTACGACGACCGGTGGCGGTCAGCGCCGATGTTTTCAGCGCATCAAAGTAATTCAACGGCGTAGGGTAAGACGCCGCCAACACACTGGGCACTTCGTTGTACCAAAGATAGGTTTCATCAATGTACGAACGCACCCATGTTTTCTCGGTATCGAGACTGCCGGGTCTATCGCCATATTTTGGATCGGCTCTGGGGATCGCACAGAACGCTTCTTTGGTGGATGCAACCGGTAGGCCGCTGCCGAATGGGAGTCGCGTCATCAGGCGTTTTTGGTTGAAACCACTGATGGTGAAGTCGAGTGTGAGCCCGCCGCCGATGGTGAAAGTGGCAATCGCACTACCCACCACAGCGGGGGGAGGAATATCTGCTGCGCGCCAATTTTGGGTGAGATAGTTGCTGCCGCTGGAACGCGTGCGCAGCAGGCTACCAGCCGCCACGCCGTTTGTAATTTTTTCGTTGAACGTCAAGAAGATCGGTTTGCGATCCACGTCATAGTGATAAATGACGCCGAAAACGCTACTACCGTTTTGCGCGAGCGAAAAGCCCCAGCCAGACGCATCAGCCTGATAGTAAAGATCGGTCGAATCGCGCGGAAAATCGGCGAGTCGCGAGCCAAAACCAAATCGGCTGATCGATTTTAAGATTGACTTGCCGCCAATTTGGTAGCCAAACGTGGCCGTGTTGGCGCTCGTGAACGTCAGCGTCGCGACCCCAATCGGCGCCGTAATGTCGGCTTTTACAAACGGTACGTTATAGGGTGTGCCAGTGAATCGATAAAGATTACCGCGACAGACCGAGCCGTTGAAACGTTGAACATCGCAACCTGAAAGCAGAATAAACAAGGGCGCGCCCTGCTCGTCGTAGGTGTACCAAGTGGCCACAATTTCATCATTGTGTTGCGTGATCTGGATGCCCCATCCTGATTCAGCAGCACCGGCCCACCAAATATCGGTGTAGTTCACGGCAGGAGAAATGGTTTGCGCAAACGCCGCACTCGCGCTAAAAAACAGAAGCGCTGTTGCGACCCATAACTGTTTCAATATTTGTTGCATGGTAGTGCTCCATTAAATTTTTCTGACGAAGATGTATTGCCCGGATTAACGCCTGGGCTGCGTTGTCAGGTGGAATAAATTGCGATCGCAAATAATAACGCAGAACATAGTGTACTTAGCGATTATTTCAACTCGGCTGCTATCCATAGATTGCGTAGCAAAAGTTGTCGTGGACAAAGTTTGATGAATATCTATCTTTCACGGTTTGTGGTCCGCTGATCTGTGACAAAACCCCGTGTTGAACCGGCAAAAAGCATCCGCTTCGTGAGTTCTGTCAGGTTTATTTTCTGCTCACGCTGCGTAAAGCCATTAGCAGCACACGCTTTAACCGAGCACCCCTGACTTTTTACAGATGTCAGCCGTGCACCGCCGGCATCGACGCCGATTCGTACAACTGATCTTCGATAATCATGGCGCTGGCTCGCTCGGCAATCATGATCGTCGGTGAGTTGGTATTGCCTGAGGTAATCGTTGGCATGATGGATGCATCCACGACCCTGAGGCCTGACACGCCGTGAACCCGCAACCGCGTATCAACCACTGCCCGCACATCATCTGCCGGCCCCATTTTGCAGGTGCCAACCGGATGAAAAATGGTGGTGCCGATACTACCCGCCGCGCGCGCCAATTCCTCGTCTGTATTGAATGCGGGGCCAGGCATGAATTCTTGCGGTTGATATTTTGCGAGCGCGGCCGCGGCAGCAATTCTGCGGGTCAATTTGATCGCATTCACCGCAACCTTGCAATCTGCTTCCGCAGATAAATAATTCAAAGTGATAGCCGGATGGTGGTGCGCATCAGCGCTTTTCAAACGCACGTGGCCTCGGCTTTCGGGGCGCAAGTTGCACACGCTGGAGGTGAACGCGGGGAATTTATGCGGTGGATCGCCAAACTTATCGAGCGACAAGGGCTGGATATGAAATTGAATGTTGGCGGTTTTCTGTGACGGGTCGGACTTTGCAAACGCGCCCAGCTGCGATGGTGCCATGGATAACGGTCCGCGCCGGAACATCGCGTATTGCCACGCCATTTGCGCTTTGCCCAACCAGGAATTGGCCGATTCGTTGAGGGTGCGAACGCCTTGCACTTTAAACGCCACTCGTAGCTGCAAATGATCCTGCAAATTTTCGCCCACCCCAATCAGGGTGTGCGTTGGGATGATGCCAAGCGGGTGGATCTGCGCGGGATTGCCAATGCCGGAAAGCTGCAAAAGCTGGGGCGAATTTATCGCGCCGCCGGAAAGAATAGTTTCCCTTGCGGCCTCCACGAAATACGTCTCGTTTTTATATTCGAACTCAACGCCGGTTGCGCGCTTTTTTCCGTCTGCATTTGCGGGCAGCTTATGAGCAAAATCAATACGAATCTTGGTCGAAAGTGCGCCCGTCAACACGACCAGATTGGACCGTTGCATGACCGGGCGAAGAAACGCCTTTGACGCATTCCAACGCACACCTGTTCTCTGATTCACTTGAAAGCGGGCAGATCCAAAATTATCGCCACTATTGAAATCAGCCACCTTAGGAATGCCGGTTTGCTCGGCAGCATCGCGCCATTTATCCAGAATTTCCCAGTGCAAACGCTGCTCTTCGACACGCCATTCGCCATCGCCACCATGGATTTCTGAATTGCCCGCGTAGTGCTCTTCGCTCGCTTTGAAAATAGGCAGCACATTTTTCCATCCCCAGCCAGTGTTACCCAGCGCTTCCCATTCGTCGTAATCACGGGCTTGGCCGCGCATGTAAATCATGGCATTTATCGACGAACAACCACCGAGGGTGCGGCCGCGAGCGTAAAGAATTGAGCGTCCGTTAAGGCCCGGCTCGGGCTCGGTTTTGTAGCACCAATCGGTGCGCGGATTGCCGATGCAATATAGATAACCCACTGGAATGTGAATCCATATGTAATCGTCTTTACCGCCGGCCTCGAGCAGCAGCACGCGCATTTTTGGATCTGCGCTAAGCCGATTAGCGAGCACACAGCCCGCCGTGCCTGCACCCACAATAACGTAATCGAACGTTCCGAATTTTTTCAAATGAATATTAAAACTCTAGCAATGACGGCTTTAAGCAAGACTTATTGCCCGTACCGCCTCGCCAATGCTAGGGTTTACTTTCTTAATATTGCCATTAAAGCTTAATAACAAGGCGACGAAATTTCTAGGTAGGCGCTATGAAAGTAAGCGAGGCCACGTGACGAGCGACTTGTTTGACCGCATCGCGGGCCGATGACAATGCCGGTGAATCCAGCGACGCCAACCTCGATTCAGCGCGCGAGACGACTTTCGCGGCTGTCGAACAACCCGCGTCCGCGCCGACCAACAAACTGTATTCGGGATGCTCTAAAAATACCCGCCCGCAAACAATCACCCGCAGGTTGGGATTGAACGATGCACTTCGAGCGAAATGAATCGTAGACGTCATGGCGGCCAAACGGTGATCTCGCTGGAATGCACTGCTGAGCGAAAGATTCAGCACATCAAACCACTGCTCTTTTACCAGGTTTTCCAACTCACTGTCGGTGGCTGGAAATTCACACACAACATCCCACCCCGCACGCCAGAAAAACTCCGCATCAAGCCGCATTCCCAGCATATGCGGCTCACCCGGCTGGGTGGCCACCAGCACGGACCGGGTGGAGGCAACGGGTGCCGCTTCAGCCTGAAACGCGGCACTCAAATCACGCACCAACGATTGCAAACGCCACATTCCAACCGTCACTTCAACGTCATGGCACACGTCCTCATTACATAGTTCGCCCAGGCGTCGTGCCACCGGCTGCAGGACATGCAAAAAAATCGATTCGATGGAAAGTCCTTTTTCATGCAGCAAATCGAGATAGTCGCCCGCCGCAGCGGCGTCAGTGCTCAGCACGTGTTGCGTGAATTCCTCGATGACATCGCTGCTATCATTTATTTCGGCATGTGAGGTGCGGCGTGCCGAGGCACCGCGACCACCTTCATATCCATCGGATGCAACCGCGCGATGCGCCATCAGCAAGCGCGGAATTAATTCGCTGGCGACGACTTCGCCAATCAGATCGTACGACGGCTCGGTTTGTATTAGTGCCTTTTCAGCGCTGCCGAAGGTGGCATTGGCATACGCATAGTCCGCAGGGATGACAATATTTTTCCCCAGCCCTTCAAGTGCGGCAAACTCATTCCACGCGGGGTTGTCTTGACTCGGATTCAATCTCAGCCGATTAAGCATCGCGTCGGGTACTTCAACCGATGCTGCAATGACGACGTGCGCAGGATCTTCTGCCCAGGCAAGACGCATGTCCCAGTCAGAAAACAATCGCCTGGCGATTGACTTTTCACCCAATATTTTGACCTCACCGTGGCGCGGATCAGATTGAATCGATTTCCATAATTTAGCTACCGCCGCGCTAGGACCTTCAAGCCATTGAAAAAAACAACCATGGTCGTACACCAGCAAACCCGTAATCAAGTTCTCGCGATTACGAGCGCAAGCATGATCAAGCAACTTTTTCAGCTCAATCTCGGTAAATTTTTTAACGGGCGTGCTTTGATAGACCAACGTACTCAACAGGGACGTTTCATCGGTCGCGCCGGGCTCAGGCAGCATTGCAGAGTTAAGAAAATTGGCGACAGGTGCGTGCAGAAGTGACATCGTTTTCACCGGTTTATAAATCTGCCACGATAGGCTCAAGTATTTATGTGGAGCCAGGCACAAGCTTAAACAGTTGGGTAGAGCTTGATCGTGAACTGCTTGCTGTTGCTTGTCAACACATCGCATTTTATACAAATAAATTGTTAGCCTGACTGTTGCGGTGCAGCAATTTATTTCCCGGATTTCGCTGCGCTGGCGAGCTATGGTGAACATGCGGAGCAGCCGATAACAGCCTCATGAATAACCCTATGATCGAGTGCGTTTGGCGGCGCTGGTCTTTTTTGAGGTGGACCTTGAGCGCGCATTTGCATCGGCATCCTTTTTTGCAGTGGTGCGCGTACCCGGCGCAGCTTTTCCACCTGCACTTTTTTCACCTCCTCCACCCGCAGGTTGTTGCAATAAATTCCACGCCCACAGAGCGGGATTCATGGCCGCTGCTGCTTTTGCGAGCTGGGCAAGGTCGGGAGGTTGGCTTTTTTCTTGTACTTGCTCGCTAAGCTTGACCTCAGCATCCGCCCTCCGCACCTCTGGGGAAGCCATCGACGCCGGCATGGGCATCGGATTAGCAGCCATTTTTGTTAAAAAATCCTTATGATATTCAAGTGTCTTTATAGACATTTCCACCACGCCAACCTGGGCCTTAAGCCACATCAATACCGTTTCCAGTTCTCGGCTTTTGCGCTCGATTTCTTTTGAATCCAGCGTGGCCATCATCATCGCTGCAACATTCGATGCGGGATTATTGGCATTGCTCGCCATAAACGGGCTAGCGATATTTTGGAAAAGCTCAAAGTAATTGGGAAATGCCGGCGTCATGCCGGAAGTGGGTTTGTCAGTAGACATAGTGAGTCCCTCGTGGTTAGACTTGATGATACGATTTTGGCATCTTCTAAATTACCACAGATGCAAAATTGGGTTGCCGAAATGGTGCGGTAGGTCGCCCGGATCGGTAGGAATTTTATGGCCCGAAATATCAGCATCAACAAAAAATAAACCCCGCCGAGCATGCACTCAGGCGGGGCCATATTCAAACATGATTAACAAATTGTTTTGTTCGCCAATTTGCTTTAGTTGCTTTTTGTCATTCGGCTATTTATCAAACTTGGCGATAAATTCTCTAATCTTCGGGTAAATCAATTCCCGATATTTGCGACCACTGAAAATGCCGTAATGACCCACTTCAGGCGTCGTGTAGTGCTGATGCCGCGCGGCAGGTATTCCACTGCATAGCGTGTGCGCGGCTTGGGTTTGTCCGCTACCCGAAATATCATCCAGTTCACCCTCGATGGTGAATAATGCAGTGCGCTTGATGGCCGCAGGATTGACCCGCTCACCCGCCACATCCATCAGACCTTTGGCCAAAGTCTGGTCCTGAAAAACACGGAAGATTGTGTCGAGATAATATTCGGCAGGCAAATCCATCACCGCATTGTATTCATCGTAAAAACGGCGATGCGCTTCTGCACTTTCGCCATCGCCCGCGACCAGATCGTTGTAGTAATCCTGATGCGATTTCATATGTCGTTTGGGGTTCATTGCCATGAATCCGGATAACTGTAAAAAGCCGGGATAAACGCGGCGCATTGAGCCCGCATATTTTTGTGGCACACGCTGAATCACGTTTTGTTCAAACCATGAAAGCGAGCGATCGGTGGCGAAATCGTTGACGGATGTCGGGCTTAGGCGAGTGTCAATCGGGCCGCCCATCATGGTCATTGAATTGGGCAGCGGCTCATTATGCTGCGCCATTAACGAAATCCCGGCTAAGACCGGCACGGTCGGTTGGCAAACAGACACCAGATGAATGTTCGGCCCCAAAGAGTTTTGGGCGAAGCGGACAAATTCCTGAACGTAGGCCACGTAGTCGTCAAAATGGAAAGGGCCCTTGCTGAAAGGCACTTCGCGGGCATCTTTCCAGTCCGTGATGACTACATCATGATCAGGCAGCATGGTACGAACAGTATCTCGCAGCAGTGTGGCGTAGTGACCGGACAATGGCGCAAAAATAAGCACCGTGGGTTCATTTTTTGCCGCTCGCGATTTCTTAAAATGCAGCAAATTACAGAATGGCTTTTCGAGCAGCACTTCTTCCGTAACGATGGCATCCGCGCCATTTACTTTGACTTGACCAATGTCGAATGCAGGACGTCCATAGCGCGCGGTGAGACGCAGCATCAAATCCATGCCTGCGGTAACATTTTTGGCAGCGGGTGTCAGAGAAAGCGGCGAAAAAGCATTGCCAAATGCGTCCACATTGGCCTGAGCCCACCAACGCAAAGGCTCCATTACGGCGCGCTGCAATTCATGAAATTGGTAAAGCATTTGCTATCTCCGATGAACAGTAAATTTTTGAGAACAATCCTTCTAACATTGCTTACTATCTACGTTGCAAGCTGGCCCTCAAGCGAATATTACGATATTTATTGCACTGCAACATAAATCATTGATTGATAACCGTCAATATTTGTGGATTCATGTTCCCGTGCTGCGAACAGCGTTGCTAAGGCATGCGCGCTTATTACCTAGATGCGCGCGGCTAAATTTTGGATTTTTTGCGTTTTGTCCGGGCATTTAGTGCCGCAAGGCGGCATGGACATAAACCATTTTCTGCTACTCTTAGTCGTTTCTGTTTTCGACGCTTTCCGCTGTTTTCTTAAGCCTCGCTGATACCCGCGCTTTATATATGAACGGTTTTCCTAGCCAGCACCCTATTTCGTTGACCCTTTCTTTGTCATCAAACTCTTCTTTTTAGCCAACGGCATACCTTAATTTTTTAATATGAGTTCGACCATGCTTGATCATCAACGCAGCCAAAAAGATACGCCGTCAGATTCCACCCGTAGCGAGTTATATCCGCCTATTGATCGGTACGACCACGGCATGCTCGCGCTGGACAGCATTCACACCATGTACTACGAGCAATCGGGGAACCCGGCGGGAGTGCCCGTGGTATTTCTGCATGGTGGTCCGGGTGCCGGAGCCTCCTCCTCGCACCGGCAATTTTTTGACCCCGCGTTCTATCGCATCGTTATTTTTGACCAGCGCGGCTCAGGGCGCTCCACACCCTTGGGCGAGCTGCGCGACAACACCACGCCGCATATCATCAGCGATATAGAAACACTGCGGGTTCATTTGGGCGTTGAACGGTGGATGGTTTTTGGGGGCTCGTGGGGCTCAACGCTAGCGCTCGCCTATGCGGAGCATCATCCCGCGCGCGCCATGGCGCTCATTCTTCGCGGCATTTTCTTGTGCCGGCAAGCCGAAATTGACTGGTTTTTGTACGGCCTGAAAAGTTTTTTTCCTGAAGCCTGGCGCAAGTTTGTGTCCGTTTTGCCTGAAAGTGAGCACCATAATATTTTGGAGGCGTATTACACGCTGTTATCGAGCCCAGATCCGCTTGTACATCTGCCGGCCGCCCGCGTCTGGAGCACCTATGAGGGCTCATGCTCCGCACTGCTACCGAATCCTGGCATTGTCGCAAATTTTGGTTCAGATCGCGTTGCACTGGGGCTGGCGCGGATCGAGGCGCACTATTTCATGAACGATATTTTTTTGGATGATAATTTTTTACTGACCAACATTGGTCGCATTCGCCATATTCCCACCACGATCGTGCAAGGCCGCTACGATGCCGTTTGCCCGATTGTGTCCGCTGATGATTTATCGCGCGCCTTTCCAGAGGCTGAATATCACATCATCAAGGACGCTGGACATTCAGCATTTGAGCCTGGCACCTGCGCAAAACTGGTACAGACAATGGAACATTTGAAAGTGCGGTTTGGCTCGATTTCTTCCAGCTGAAATTATTGCGCGGATGAAAAAATTTCTCAAAGCAGTGCGCCTCGACAATTCGGACGATCAGATCTATCACCAAGGTGGCGCTTGCGATGAGAACGAATGGGTATGTTCGGGTGGTTTTGCGGTGTGCGATCTGGCGGTCAACTACCGATGTGAGCCCCGCTGTTTCTGCGACAGCTCGTTTATCTCAATATCGAGCCGCTCACGCTGCACTATCGCCGAAGTTGTCGAAGTCGACGATGGCGATATCGAAATTTTTAAAGATACGCTGGCCCAATATCTGATGTTCGAGTGGAAAGCGCCCAGCTACGATATCGCCCGCGGCGTTGCAGAAGACGAAATTGATTACACCACTAAGCTTTGCGAAACCTTCGCCCAAGATGTCTGGATTACCGTCAGCCGCACGCCGGGAGCAGATGACGCGATTGATGAGAAGTACAATCAGTATCAGCGCTTGCAAATTGGGGCGCACAAGCTTTAGCGCGCCCCTCATCAACGCACGCGGCCGCCGCCGATAACAAAATCCAACCGCGCCTTCCAGGGTTAATTAAACGCCGAGCAAATCCACTTCAAACAACAAAGTCGAATTTGGCGGGATCGCACCACCCGCGCCCCGCGCACCGTAGCCCAAATCAGGCGGAATGACGAGATGCCGCGTACCGCCGACTTTCATCCCGGCCACGCCTTCATCCCAGCCGCGGATAACACGCCCGCCACCCAGCGGAAACTGGAATGGATCACCACGATCCTTGCTCGAATCAAACTTCGAGCCCGCTTTTCCGTCAACATAAAGCCAGCCGGTGTAATGCACTGAAACATGATTACCCGCCACTGCCGTCGCGCCGGTGCCTTCAACTTTATCTTCATACTGCAAGCCGCTTGCGGTTGTATTCATTTTTTCCTCTTGGGTTAGTAAAAAACAATGTTGTTAAAATAAATTTGCACTCTGACTGACTTTTCTTTGCAGCGTCACTGTCGGTATCTTTCCCTCAAGCGCGGCGAGCATGTGCAATCACCCGCGTCAGCGTCACCAGCATCCCCGCCGTCGCACCCCAGATATAGCGGTGGTGGTACGGCACCGCGTAATAGCTTCGCATGCGGCCTTTATACATCGCACTTTCCAGGCGATGATTGCGCTCATTAATTAAAAACGAAAACGGCACTTCAAAACATTCCACCACTTCTTTAGGATCAGGCTTGTATTTTACCGGCCCGTCAATCCAAGCCACCACCGGCTTGATCTGATAGCCCGTGCCGGTTGAATAGTGCGGGATCGACCCGAGTACCTCGATCCGCGAAGCATCCAAACCCGTCTCTTCTTCGGTCTCGCGAAGTGCAGTGTGAAACGCGTCGCGATCGTCTGCTTCTACGCGGCCGCCAGGAAAACTAATCTGACCGCCATGATCGGTTAAATGCGCCGTTCGCTGCGTAAATAATACCCGCGGCTCAGCAGCTATGCCTTCCCCACCCTCCACGCCCTCCCCGGTCCCTTGATTCACCAACAGTATTAAAACCGCAGCGGGTTTAAGCGGCTTACCAACGTTTAATGCAGGCGACACAGCAATCTCACCATCATCCGCGAAATTAGCGTCCCCGGTCGCGGCAAACTGATCTGCCGCAGCAATCCACTTGGTCAACTGCTGTCGGGTCACGCCCGGCGCACTCGCTGTTTCATTTTTTAGAGCGTGTTTATAATCATCCATTTCCATATTATATTCGGTGAACACCCATGATTTTGTATGGCTACTTTCGATCGTCTGCGGCCTACCGCGTGCGTATCGCAATGAATTTGAAGGGTTTGAAACCAGAGCACCACTCCATTCATCTGGCAAAAAAAATGCAGTTCCGCGACGAATACCGCGCGATCAATCCGCAAGGATTAGTGCCCTATTTGATTGACGATACCGATAAGCATGCTGGCGCGTTCCCGCTCGCGCAGTCGCTCGCCATCATTGAATATTTGAACGATCTCTACCCGCAGCCACCGTTGCTGCCTACCGACCCACGCGAGCGTGCAACCGCGCGCTCAATTGCACAGATGATCGCCTGTGACATTCACCCCCTCAACAATCCCAAGGTGCTCGATACACTGACCGCTGATTTCGGGATCACGGAAAGCCAGAAAACACACTGGTACTGCAACTGGATCAGCCAGGGTTTTACCGCCATTGAGACGATGCTTGCGGGAAGAAAAATACAAAGCCAATTTTGTGTAGGCGACACCCCAACCATCGCCGACATTTGCCTGATTCCGCAAGTGACCAATGCCAACCGCTTCAAATGTTGTCTCGACAACTTTCCGCGCATTCTTGAGATTTATCATCACGCCATGACGCTTCCTGCGTTCGACGCTGCACAGCCATCGAAGCAGGCAGATGCGGGCTAATAAACGAGGCAGGGGCTAATACGGACGGCATTATCGTCGAATATGGTTACTCGACGCACCCGCACGTCCACATTCATGCCCGCTAGGTAACCTGCAAACTGCTCGGTGCCAATTCACATCCGCCAATGCGCCATTCATGGTCCGCCTGGTGTTCCATTGTGTAGAGCGCAATAACAATATCGCCATCGGCGGTTACGAATTTAACCGGTTGAATCGTGAGGCCGTCGACAATAGCCGCCTCCAGGAATTCGCGCGAACTGTGTTTGATGAGCGGTGCATAACCGCCGCGAACCATTTCCATAAACTGGCGCGGCGAACCAAAATATTTTCGCGTATCCGCCGTGGCGTATGAGAAAGCTATTGCAGCTTCGTCGCGTTCAAATGCGCGCAACTGCAAGGTAATAACGCGTTGAATTTTTTCGCGATCCGCTTTGGAAAGCATGCTTTTTTCGGGTATCTCAGCCGAGCCAATCTTGGCCGTGGACGCGGGCGGTTTTGCGTCTAACTTTTCTGCGTTGGGTGTGACCTTGGGTACTGCCTTGGGTGCCGCCTCGATTGCGGCAGCGACATTTGTGAATGCTAACCAGCCACTCGCCAATACAAGCAATGCAACACTAATATTCACCCATCGACTTACGCTCATTCGGCACCCCCGATTTGTCCCCGCTTGCTAAGACGCAAGATAGCGTCCTCGTCGCATTGCCGTGACCTATTTACTTTACCTCAGCATGGCAAAAATATCTTTGGCTTGATAGAAACCTTGCTCAAATGTACGGTTAGTTATCTAACTTGATATGCAGCCACGAAAACTTTTTGTCTTCTAAGGAATCTCGCGGGATCATTTGCGAACATACCTTTTTGGAGCACGTCTCGAAGCGGACCATCAACTTGATCATGTGCGCCACGACCGCGAGCCCCACAATTGAAAGTCGATGAATTCAATGGTGCAAGGCATGCGTGAAATTCTCTTGCTAAAAGCAGCTTAAGCCAAACTAATCCGCATCGGTCGCAAACCCGTCAGCGCTACGGCGCGCTCTGGCCGCAGCGCGTTTATTGACGCCCCAAACCTGACGGAAAGTTGCAAACTTTTCGCACCATGTCAGCCCCTCAGATGAAAGAGCCTCCATAAATGCAGCGATGCGGCGCGAGATCATCACGGTGTACAGCGCCAGCAGGGTGGTGGGAAAAAAGACGGCAAAAAATATTATCAATTTCGTCGGGGTCTGCAAGTCGCTATGGCTATATAAATTCATGCCAAGGAAGCCGGTGACGATGGTTCCGACCATACCGCACGCTAATACCACCGTCAGGCGGCTGGTGTTGTCGCTAGTCTTGCGGGCGCGATCAGCATCAAGATATTCATTAATATCGCGCGCCTCTTCGCGTACTTCTGCGTAGAGCGCGTCGGAGCCTAGCTGATGTCCCCAACGCTTGAAAAAATCACTCGGTTGAACCTGGTTGGAAATTTCATGAAACCAATAACGATTATTGAATCGCAAAAAAACTTCGAGCGTTTCCCGCACATGACGTTTAAACAATTTTACGCTTTCAAAATCACGCACCCGCAATCGCTCCACCGCACGCGAAAACCGGTTGGACATCGACAGCAGCGCAGCTTTATGAAAGTGTGCGATCAGGCCAATCTGAAAAAACTGGTGGCGAAATTGGCGATGCAGGGCATGGCTTTTGAGGCCCGCTTTGGTGATCATTGCAAACGCTAGGCCACAGAAAAAAAACCGCGTGTCCATGCCACTATTGGCGTCTTCCACATCCCAATAGCGGTCGTAGCAATTTTCGGTTTCAAAATTCGCCAGAAAACTTTTTACATAGGGCAAGGTGGTGGAGTCGCCCCATTTCGCCGCAAACCCCAATCGCACCATGTCGCCACGCGTCAGTGCACGCGGATCATCAAACGACAAATAGGTCATGATCGGAATGCGCTTATTTTCGAGCTGATAATATTTTATGGCTTTACCGGGACGGTAGGCCGGAATCAGCGGAGACAATAAATATTCCCAGTGCGCGGTAACGGGCGTCTGTCGTTCGCCACGAACCAAATCCAAAAATTTATTTTGGTTTGCATAATCCGAAGTGGCAAGTGCTGCACCATTTTTGTCAACAAACTTGACCTCGAACGGGCAATGTGAGCCCTGAATGGCATTGCCGCCTGCGGATGAATCCCAAGCCGGCGGATAGGGACGGCCCAGCCGGTCCATCAGCTCAATGGCCGTCTCTAGGGCAATATCTTTGCCCGCGACTTCTATAGCGATGAGCGCGATATCAATATCGTAAAAGAAATAAAGTCGTAATCGCAATACGTTCAACATCACCGGCGCGTCTGGCTGATTCAGGCGCACGTGAATTTCATGAACATCGTCGCGCTTAAAGATATGCACCGAGGATTGCGCGCCACGCCCTTCATCGCCCACGCCATATAAAAATCGTTGTACATAGGGCAGAAAATAAACGAACTCTTCGTAGCCAATCAGGCAGGATTCATCATCAATCAGCAGGGGGTCTTCAACGGCCTGCCACGGCCCGGGATTGCGTCTAAGATTGTCCCAATACATAGGTTGACGGCCATTCGCCTCGCGGCGCAATGCCTGCAACTGCACCGGCCACAGCAAGATATGGTTGAATTGACGAACAATTTTATTATCCATATCTGCTCTCCTTCCCCGCCTTCGATCCGGTCTTTCGCGGATCATTTTTATACGGTCTACTTTGGCTGAAATTCTGGGTCCTGAAACTGCCACAGCAAAAATGAATAAATATCGGCCTGCTCGGCGTTGCGTTGCGATTTGGTTGACCCCACGCCGTGGCCTGCATCGTAATCGAGCCGCAATAGCACGGGTTTGGGATCAGCCAGCGCGGTGGTCGCGGCCTGCAAACGCGCCAACATTTTCGCCGAATGCCACACTTCTACGCGCGGGTCATTTACACCGTGCATCAGCATGACAGCAGGATAATTAACGCCATCTTTGACTTGCTGTACGGAACTCATTTCAAGCAATCCCTTGAATCCATCCTCGGTTTTCACACTGCCGAATTCAGGAATATTCGGCGGACCATTCGGCGTAAATTCAGCGCGTAGCGCATCCAGCACCCCAACGGAAGACACCACGGCCGCAAACAGATCAGGACGCTCGGTTAGCGCCCGCCCCACGGTAATGCCGCCAGCACTTCCCCCTTGAATCGCCAGGGATTGCTTGCGCGTAAATTTTCGTTGAATCATATATTCGCTACAGGCAATCAGATCGCGCCAGGAATTAGGTTTGTTGAGTTTTTGCCCGCCACGATGCCATTCATCGCCAAACTCGCCGCCCCCGCGCACATGGCAGGTCGCGAGGATACCGCCGCGTTCCAGCCACGCCATCGAGGTCGGCGAAAAAGTGGGCGCCTGAGTAAAGCCATAGGCACCGTAAGCGCGTATTAGCGCGGGGTTGGCACCATTCAAGGTGGTGGATTTCTTATAGATCAGCGATAGCGGCACTTTTGCGCCGTCCTTGGCAGTCACTGTCAAGCGAACCTCAGTAATGCCGTCAAAATCAATTTTCGACCGGGGTTGGAGTCGCGTATCCACGACATTGCCGCTGCGTGCTTCGATATTCACGTAATGCGGCGATTCAGTCCATCCCTCCAGGCGAAGCATGGCACCGGGGCGCTGCGGATCAGTAATCATCTGGCGGATCGCCAAATCGAATGGCAACCGCACGAACTCCAATTTGCCGCCACTAAAATCGCTTTTGCTGAAATTCAATCGCTGTAATCGGTCAACTCCGCCAACCAGTTCACGAATATAAAGTCCATCTTGCGCCACCGCCATCTGGCTGATCACCGTATCGCCATGCGGAACAATAGTGGTCGCAGCCGCAAAATCGGGTTTGACGAGGTTGGTACGCACCACCTTGAAACGCGGCGCGTCTTTGTGAGTGAGTAAATACAACGCTCCCGCATGCGGCGCATAGGCGGTCACACCATCCTTCGGCTCGATGACTTTACGCCACGTTATTGGCCCCGGCAGTTGCGATGCATCGGCCACATAAAGACTGATTTCACGCAGATCGCCATGCTCAATTTTGCCTATTAGGTAACGGTTGTCGGCGGTTAATTCAACGTGCGGAATATCAATATCGGCAAAGGTGACATTCACCGCGGTGCCGGGGCCAAACAAGGCCTCGTCCTGTGTCACCGCGCGGCCAAGAACATGGCGAAATGCAACGCTTTTTAGATATTGATTTTTTGCCTCATTCGGCTTTTGCAACGGCAGGCGACTATAAAAAAACGACTTGCTATCAGGTGCCCACGCAAGACCTTCCGCGAAGGCAATTCGGTCAATCACAGCGGTGGTTTGTTTGGCTCCTGCGATCTCAATAATCCGCAGCGACGTTTCTTCGGAGCCCCCTGCCGCCACGCCAACGGCTACATGCATGCCGTTGGGAGAGGCGCGATAAAAATCCAGCGCCCAACGTATCGCAGGCTTGCTAGATTGTGGGTCCGCTGCCGAGAGCGACTGGGCATCAAATAGCAAATGTTCCGCACCATTAAATCCATCGCGCACATATAGTTTGCGCATCGTTTCGCCCGGCACCAGCTTGTAATAAAAAATGCGTGGCGCCGAACTGGAAACTGACGAAGCACCAGCGGTCATTTGCACGCCCGAAATCTCAACTCCAGAATCTGCCAGCTCAGCGATACGAGCCGCCATCTTCGCGCGGCCCGGAATACTATCGAGGACCTCGCGCGTATGTTCGCCTTGCGCACCCATGTAGGCGACCACTTCAGGGTTTTTAACGTCCTCCAGATATCGGTAGGAGTCCGTTACGGTTTGACCGAAAAACGATTCCGTTACCGCACGAACCGGCGCCAACGGCAAACCAACACGACGCAGCGGTTGCGGCTGGGTGGCAGCCGCCTGGTTGACGATAGCAGATGCGGAGGGGCGAGTATCCGCAGCAGGCACATTGGCACACGATTGAAGTAAGGCCATGCATGTTGCTGCTGCCACGAATATGGAAAGCACGGAAACATGCGATATTTTATTTTTTATTTCAGGTACGCCAATCATTTATAACGCTCCGAAGCGAAAGTCAAAAAACGAGTATTCGGACGTTAACACGTCACATGCAGCTCGTGCAAAACGCGACGGATCATGAGGCTGAATCGCACAGTGGCTAAATAACGCCTGACCACACATAACAGCGTTGCACAACAAAATATTTTGGAGGTTACCAATAGTTTTCGACCAAAATATGTCCCGGCTCTAGTCTTCTGTTCATGCGAAATCCGCGCGATTTCAACAGCGCGCGCACGCCTTCCACCATCTCAGGATTTCCACACAACATAAATCGTGAATGCTCATCAACCAGAGACAGCCCAGTTGCTTGTTCAAGATTGCCTGACACGATCAGGGCATTAATTCTCCCCGACAGAACAGGTGAATCCCTCACACCATCATTCACGGACTCGCGCGTAAGAGTCGTGACAAATTTAAGCTTGGCACCCCCCGCCCGCGGCGATTGATTAGCCAGAAACGCCAGCTCCTCGGTGTAACCCAAATCAGTGCTCTCACGCACCGACAGCACGATCACGATATTTTCAAATTGTTGCCACAGTGCATGATCGCGCACCATCGAAATATAAGGTGCCAGACCGGTTCCCGTCGCCAATAACCACAAATCGCGTCCGTCTTTAAACCGGTCTGCAGTCAGAAAACCCTGCGCATGCTTCTCCACCAACATCGTGTCGCCGATGTTCAGCCTTGCCATCCGACTGGAAAATTCTCCGGTTGGCACCACGACCAGAAAAAACTCCAGGAAGGCCTCATGCGGAGCAGACACAATAGAGTACGCGCGCCAGATGATTTCGCCGTCTTCCTTTTTTAAACCTATGCGCGCGAATTGCCCCGGCACAAAGCCATACGCGGCGTCGCGCTTGATGCGCAGCGACATGAGGCCCTCATTCCAGCGGTGGATGAAAACGACCGGCTCTTCAGTATATTTTGAAGCCGCGATGGGCGCCGCCACTGAAGCCGCAGAATCGAGCTTGGTGTTGTCGGTAGCGGTGCTGTCGCTGGAATTTTGTGCGCTAAGGGGGGAATTTGACATGGCATGTCATCGGATATTGTTAGAGTGTCGAGTGGTGAACGGTAAACGGAAGAAATAAATAACCAGAAACAAGAAGTCGGGTGTTGAGCATTAGAGGTCGGCAAAAGTAAACAAAGCGTCTAAAAATCTATAACGCGCCTAATATAAAAATTTTCAGTCCGCATTAAACTGCAGCGCGGCCAATCGCGCGTAAAGGCCGCCCTCGGCGACCAGTGCCTCGTGCGTGCCTTCGGCCACGACCTTCCCTGCATCGAGCACCACGATGCGATCCGCAGATTTGACGGTCGCGAGTCGATGCGCAATGATTAACGTGGTGCGGCCTTGCATAAGCTTCTCCATGGCCAATTGCACCATGCGTTCAGACTCGGCATCAAGCGCTGAAGTTGCTTCATCCAACAACAATATCGAACGATCTGCGAGAAAGGCACGCGCAATCGCGATCCGCTGGCGCTGACCACCGGATAATTTAACGCCACGTTCGCCTAAATTTGTTTCAAACTTGTCCGGCATTGATTCAATAAATTCCAGCGCGTAGGCGGCCTCACAGGCCGCGCGCACGTCTGCATCAGTCGCATCGGTGCGACCATAGCGCACGTTTTCCGCCACACTGGCGGCAAAAATGACCGGATCCTGCGACACCAGTGCAATTCTTGAACGAACATCAAGCGGGTCGGCCGAACGAAGGTCCACACCATCAATACTGACGCTGCCTTGCTGTGGATCGTAGAAGCGGAGCAGTAGTTGGAAAACCGTGGTTTTTCCAGCCCCGCTGGGTCCGACCAGCGCCACAATATTACCTGCTGTAACGTCCAGCGAAAACGCGTCTAACGCGGCGGTATCAGGCCGAGAAGGGTAATGAAATGTCGCCTCGCTGAAGCGAATATGACCCAACTTTTCAGATCCCGTTGCTGCTGGCATTGCTACCGGTTGAGCGGGTGCGGCAATGTCAGCAGGCGTATTCAGCAGCTCCATCAAACGCTCGGACGCGCCGGAAGCGCGCATAAGCTCACCATAAACCTCAGAAACAGCACCCACCGCATTTGCCACCAGAATCGCGTAAAACACAAATGCAGACAACTGCCCCGCTGTGATTTTGCCATCGATCACGTCATGGCCGCCGATCCACAAAATTACCGCCACCGCACCAAATGCCAGCATAATTACCGATGCGATCAGACTCGCGGTATAGCGTGCCTTGGTCGCAGCGGTGTCAAAAATATGTTCCACATAGCGCGCGAAATGTTGACGGTCAATCGGCTCATGAGCATACGCCTGCACGGTGCGGATTTCATGCAGTGACTCATCAATATAGGAGCTCGCATCAGCAACCCGATCGGTTGTGTCTTTTGATAGTTTTCTGACTCGTCGCCCCAACAACACGATCGGCGCCAGCACCAACGGGATGCCACACAAGACGAACAAGGTCAGCTTCACGCTGGTGATAAATAACATCACCATTCCGCCAATAAAAAGCACAGTGTTGCGCAGCGCAAATGAGAACGCGCTACCAATAACACTTTCAACCAAAGTTGTGTCGTTGGTCAAGCGTGAAATAACCTCGCCAGTGCGGGTTTTTTCAAAGAAAGCGGGTGAGAGCGTCAAAATATGATCGTAGACGGCTCGGCGAATATCGGCAACAAAGCGCTGACCCACCCAAGTAATTAGGTAATAGCGCGAAAAAGTCGCAATCCCTAACACCACCAATAACGCGACCAGCGTGAGCAGCGCCTGATCCAGAGTGTCGGCGTTACCGCTTGAAAACCCCTGATCAATCACATGTTTCAAACCTTGTCCGATCGCCAGCACCGTTCCGGCTGCCACCAGTAATGCCAACATCGCGAACGCAAAACGGGCCTTGTAGGGCGCAACAAAACGGATCAACGCGGACAGTTTTTTGATGTCCTTGGCAGAGCGCTTTGTTTCCGGTCCAGGCTTCGGTTCGGATTTCGGCTCCGACCCGGCACCCGGTTTATCTTTGCTGCCATCTTGTTGGCTCGCGCTTCGGTCAGCCCTCCCTTCATCCGCGCTCGATGACGCTACTTCGGGGGTAAGGTCGGAATGCGGGTCAGACTTGAGTGCCGCTTTCAGGCTGGGGGCGCGGTTGGGCGGGTCAAATGTCGTATTCATGTCTATATTCTACAGGGCGCAATCAGAACGATGGGGCAGCGCCCCGATGGACGCTTTATTATTACTAACCGCCCCATCCAAAGTCAGCGCACTGATCTTTCACCGGGCCGTTTCAACACCGGTCGAGCAACATTCCCGGAAATTGCAAAAATTGCCCGATCCTGTGCAACGGTAGAGCGAATTTCCGAATTAATGCTGCCCGACAATGCACCAGTACCGTTAACGACGCTGACGTTGCCGTTGGCAAGCAATACACCGCCCACCAACTTGATTTTCTCAAAATTCAGCACCCCTTCAGCAACACGCAGTTGTCCCGTCAGCTCAGTGAATTTTGATTGCCCGCCACGCCCGCCGCTTTCGGGAGAGCGCATCGCCTGCACCAGATCCACGTTACTGATAGAACCGTCCGTGACCTTGAACGTACCCTGAATATTGGGCTTTGCCAACAGCGCGTCTAACGTGGACGCATCACCAAACGCCGTAAATTCGCCGCCCATGCGGCCGGTTAGCGCAACGTCACGGGTGAACACTTCTGCCAGTTGGTTCACGCGAATTTTTTGGGCAGTGAAATTGGCCTTGAATTTAGTGCCTTCTTTCCAGTTGGCGGTGAGCGTACCCGCCACTGAGCCTTCTAGCAGCTGCGCATCAAATTGCGGGAATGTCAGCTCATTACCCAGCAATGTGCCCTTGGCCGTTATGCTGGTAACCGGAATGGGCGCGCCGATCGGCATCGTCATGCCGCGGCCAGAAAAATCAACCGTCCACATCTTGGGCGCAGCCGGGCCCATGACGTTGTCCCCCAATACAGTAGTGGGCGTCGTGCTCGGGCTGACGTCAACCGTCCACTTGCCATCTCGCACATGCGCACTTGCGCGCGTAATCTCGCCTTGCTTATTGAGTTGGATATCGGCATCGATCTGGTCGATGGCAACGCCTTGAAATGCAAGCTTCAAGTTTTTCAGCTTGATCCAGCTTATCTCAATTTCTGATCCGCGATTACTAGGTTCGGCCCACTTCAGCGCGCGCGGCAGCGCTTCTGGCGAAATCGTGGCTTCCTGAAATTCGATGGAATCTACGACTAATTTATCCCCGAACAATGACGCAAAATCGAGATAAATATCGACGTTGCTCCCCTTCGCGTCAAGCAATTTGCCGACTGCGATCTGTTCAACTTTTAAATGCGGCGTGGGAAATAATGCAATTCGCAAATTGCTGGCACTCACATCGTCATGCAGCCATGCCGACAGCGCTTTTTCAAGACGACTATTGAGCTGATTCAGCGGCATCACTTGCAGTGCCGCAAACGCAATCGCGACCAGCGCAATGCTCCCGGCAACAATCCAGCGAAGCCAATTGCGTGACTTTTTGGGCGCGCGCTTTTTGGGCTTGCCCTTCTCAGCATCAAGCCTTTCCTGCTCCGCCAGATCATTTTGGACGCGCAGCTCTTTCAGTCGAGCCACCTGCGCGCTTCTCGACATTTCCTCCGCCTCATAGTCCATCCGCGCGCGCTCTTCAGCGCGCTGTCGGCCGGCTCTTTCGGCAGCAATCGTTTCTTCGGCTTCGCGTTCAGCCCGCTCGCGTCTCGCGGTTTGCTCCTCTGCGGCCTTTGATGCAATCTCGCGGCCCTCAGACTCCCGCATCGCTTTTTTCTCTGCCTCTTCGCGCGCATGCCGCTCGGATTTCAGCTCAGATTGACTCTTGATGGCGTCTTGCTGGCGTAATTCCTGCTGGATCAGCGTCTCTGCCTGCGCGTTCATTTTTGCTTGCTGTTCCACCAACAGCTTCTTGGCGAGATCGGCCTCAACACGAGCGCGCTCCTCTGCCTCTTCGCGTGCACGGGCCTCCAACCTTGACCTGTTTCTGGCGTCTGTTTCGCGTTGCAATAGCGCCTGCTTTTCAGCGCTGCGGCGCGCCTCTTCTCCCGCCTTTAATCGTTCGGTCAGATCGCTCGCCTGCTTTGATGCGGCGGATGCCTGTGCTTCGGCTGTTTTTCGCGCTTCAACATCGACCAGATTTTTTTTCTCCGCTTCGGCTCGCGTCCGCGCTTCGATTTCGCGTTGCGCCTCACGCTGCCATTGCGCCTCGGCCTCAGCCGCGCGCCGGGCCTCCTCTTCCACTTTCAAGCGCGCCGCAAATTCACTGGCGGCTTTCGAGGCGGCCTCAGCCTGCACTTCGGCCATCTTGCGGGCCTCAATTTCAGCGCGATTTTTTTCGCCCGCAATGGTTGCAATACGCACTTCCATTTCTGCACGGATACGAATTTCCTGTTCTGCCAGCATCAACCGCGCATCGGCTTCAGCGCGCTCAGTCGCTTGCGCTGAAGCCCGCGAAAGCGTTTTACGCTCTTCGTCCAGCCTTAGTTCCAGCATGCGCCGCGCTTCGTTTTGCGCCTCTTCCAGCACGGCCGCCTCGACCTCGCTGCGGGCACTCTCGTTAATATCGGAGCGCAGCATCAGCTCCATTTCTTCACGCACTGTCGCCTCAATTTCAGCCTTGAGCTGCTGACGCAAATCGCGTTGCGCAGTTTCGAATTCTGCTGCCTGCCGTTTGGCTGCCGCCTCCGCCTGCATACGGGCAGCGGCGAGCGCTTTTGCCTCCGCTACCGCCTCCACCCGCGCGCGGCTTAACGCCTGAGCTTCGGCCTCTGCCTGCGCACGTGCGGCGGACAAAGCGCGCTGCTGTTCTGATTCGCGCTTTATTTGTTCGCGCGTCAAGCGGGTGCGCGTATCGGCCAAAGAATCGCGTTGTTGTTTTTCTTCAACGAGTTTGGTTTCCAGCGCTTGCCGGGCGATTTCAGCGGCGGCCTGCGCGCGTTGAGCTTCTTCCATCGCGCGCAATTCCGCCTCTTTGCGGGCGCGGGTTTCGACTTCAAGTCGGGCGTAAAGCTCCGCCTCGCGTTCAGCGCGGGCACGTGCCTCTGCCTGCGCTTTTTGCACCTCAAGTTGGCGAGCTCGCTGAATTTCGCCTTGCACGCGCAATGCCTCTGCCTGCATGCGCTCGCCGTCGGCTTTCGCCTGCGCACGCGCTTCGCTCAATTGATTCGCGTTTACTTGCGGTGCCTGCAGCGTCTGGGTCGCCTGCGGTGCTGCATGCTCAACCTGATTGGCCAGGCTGGATGAACGCTGGAAAGGTGACGGGCCGAAACTAGCGCTAATCGGGCCCACTTTGCTAGCAGGGGTAAAGTCAAAATCATCATCGCCGCCAAAATCAGTGAGTGGAATTTCAACTTTGATTTCAAAAATTTTAGTGAAACTGTCGCGCTGGAGTTGCGCAAGCGCTTTGCCTACAGCCAATACCGGCATTTCTGCTTTTACCGCCAACTGCGCAACGGTAGACTTACCGTCAATGGCTTTTAAAACCCGGGTTAACTCACGCGATAGCGATTGCGTTCGCTGATTAACCTGCGTGACGCCTTTGGCAGTTTTAGTGAATACGGTGTTCGAATCCATCGCGTGGCTCTCGACTTAACGATTGATGTTGTCGTCGCGCCCTTCACTCATCGCTGTTTAATACGCAAGTGACGCGACATGTTTTTATTGACACGATTTCAAGTGCCCGGGCTCACTATTTAAACCATTCTAATGACAGTTTGTTCTAACACTCTGTTTTTCAACGTTTCTATGTTCTCACGAATTTCAGTTATACGCGATTAAAACTCTCTGACTTTGGGGGCAGTTCGACCGCGCTTCAGCTTTAGCAAGCCAAAACCCAGTCAACGAAAGCGTGCTGCATTCGTTGTTGAAGTATGAATTGCGCACAAGCCTCACAGAAGTAATAAAAAAATCTAACTCGGACAATATCGGAGCAGCTGGTTCGCCAGCGCCGCCACTAGAGGAAAAAATTATGAGTAGGACAATCAACCAGCCAGTTTCTCGACCTGCATTTAAGTCTTTTTTTGGGTTTGCATCTTTCCTAAGCGCAGGTACTGCTCTCGCGGTGATCGCGAGCGCAGTACTCGCCACTTCCGCTTTCTCGGCGTTTGCCGAGCCGCCCAACCGAGTGGGCCGCGTTAGCTTGACAGAAGGCAATGTTTCTTTTTACATGGATCGAAACGAGGGCTGGAAACCGGCACGAATCAATTATCCGGTCACCAGCGAAAATTCTGTTTGGACCGGCGCCGCGTCGCGCGCTGAAGTTCGAATCGGCTCATCAGCATTACGCCTCGATAATAATTCGATCGTTGATTTTATCCGCATCACAGACGATCAGACTCAAGCTTATCTGCAGCGCGGCACCATTAATATCCGCACCCGCAGCGACCGGGATCAAAACACCTTCAGCGTAGAAACGGGCGAGGGCCGCTTTTTTATCGAGAGCAACGGTCGTTATGCGATCAACGCATCAGCTGATGGGCAGGAGAGCCGTATTTCAGTGTTTTCAGGCCGCGCAAGGTTTGAAAGTGCCGCCGGCGGGGGCAACCGTGAAAATGTTATTACCGTGGATCGTGGCCGCACTTTAGTGGTGTTTGGCGAAAATGCCGGCTATAACAGCGCGGGTTCCAACAGGGGTAACACCAACTTTCGCTTTGAAACCGCGGCTGAATCAAATTTTGGTCGCTGGGCCGATGGGCGTGACCGCTCATGGGATCAAACCTACACCCGCTACGCAAGCTCACAAGTCATTTCGCCTTACATGACGGGTTACGAAGACTTGGACACGTATGGTGATTGGATCGACAACGGAGATTATGGCCGCATTTGGGCCCCTCGCAACGTCTCATCCAACTGGGCACCCTATCGAAACGGCTCATGGTCGTATGTGAATCCTTGGGGCTGGACATGGGTAGACGACGCTCCGTGGGGCTTTGCACCGTTTCATTACGGGCGCTGGGTCACCATTGACTCGCGCTGGTGCTGGTGGCCTGGCGAATACAATCGTCGCCCTGCTTATGCACCCGCGCTGGTGGCTTGGTATGGCAGTCCAGGTCTGAGCGTGAATGTGAGCATTGGCTCTTCGGTTGGCTGGTTCCCACTGGCTCCGAGTGAATACTACGTTCCAAGCTACACAAACAACGCAACATATATTCGCAATGTCAATTACGTGACCAATAACATCACCGTTAACAACTACAACCCGCCGGCGGTATATCAAAACCAAGTGCCTGGCGCGACATTTGTAAATCAGAATATCTTTGCCCAATCCAAACCCATTGCTGTGAATGCAATCCGCGCAACGCCTTCAATGATGGCGAACTATGTCCCGCAGCAGGTGGTAAATGTGCCTCGCCCGGTCATGCAGGGCGAACCGGTAATGTCGGGTGCGCCGATGCAGGGTGCGAAGCCCGGTGTGCCAAACTCGGTGTCGTCAGCGGGTCGAAATAATGTGGTGGCACCTGTTTACGCAGGGCAGCCACAGGGACAGGGTCAAAGTCAGGGCCAGCCAGGGCAACTATCGCCGGGACAGGCGCAAAACCAGATTCCAGGGCGGGGCGGTTCGGGTGCCGCTATTGCCGGTGCCGCAGTGGCAGGCGCGGCGGTTGGTGCTGCAGCAATCATAAACAATAATAATGCCCCACAAGCGCGTGGCACAGTTGCCGGCAAGCCACAAAACGCTATCCCATCGCCAGTATCACCAGCCCCGATGATAAGAGGCGGCACTAATAATCCCACGCCTGCGGCAGTGGGTGGCGCAGTCATGAATGCGCCCATCAACAATGTGCGGTCTCCGGTACAGCAATCTACTAACTTGCCGCAGCCTGCGCCTGTAACGATTCCTTCGCGTGCAGCACCCCGCGCTGATGGTGCCCCAAACTCGCCTTCAGCCAACACATCGGTACCACCCACCGTCGCGCAGCCGCAACCTGCCTACACGCAGGGCGGTAAACCCAACGCAACCGGTAGCGTCGATGTAAATGCGCAACCTCGGGTTCGACAAAATCGCGGAGCGGAGTCGGGCGACGTAAATGCAAATCGCCGCAATAAGCCGCAGTCAGAGTATGAGCCGCAGGGCCTAGCCCCAAACCAACGGCAAGAACGTCAGGAGCGGGCTCCTGCCCGAATTCAGCAACCGGTAGAGCAACAGCCTCAATCGCAGCCGCAAGCGCAGCCTCAAAGACAGCCTCAGGCTCAGCGTGCGCAACAGCAGGGTCAAGCACAAGGGCAACCACAACAGCAGCCGCCTCAACAACGCGGCGAAAAACAGCCGCATGCTGAGAAACCACAGCAAGCTGAAAAGCAACAAAACGCACCGCGAGTGGAAGGGCAAGGTAAACCTGGCCAGAAAGATTAAACATCTGGACTGAGGGGCTGGATTAACGATCTGGCAACACGTCAAGGTTTTGGAGCGATCCAGCAGCCTGACCAGAAACACAGTATCAGCGCAGATCTCGAAACACTATGCCTGGAGATGCCCTATTGACGGGCATCTTTGGGCAATATCGTTGCTGTTACCCGTGCTGTTTGGGTTTTGGGCAATAGGCTTTGACCCCGAGATCTCGCCGCTTAAGCCTTGCGCTTTAAGCCTTAGCCCTCAGGCGCGTCCATGCAGGATAAGCCGCAAAGCCTATTTTTTTACATGCTCCCAATACGGCGGATCGCCAAAGGTTTTTTTCATGAAGTCGATGAATACCCGTACTTTGGCAGGTAGAAATTTCCGATCGGGATAGACCGCAAAAATATCGTTGCCAGGAGCGGCAAACTTGGGCAGTACTTCAACCAACCGCCCGCGCTCAATTTCCTCGGAAACCTCCCATGCACTGCGCCACGCAAGGCCCTGACCGGCAATGGCCCATCGGGTTAGTACTTCGCCGTCGTTACATTGAAGCTTGCCGCCCACTTTGACAGAGACATTTTTACCAACGACGTTACTATCTGATTTGCCATTTTTGCCGTCACCTTTCGCTTCACTCTTTGTTTCACTCGGTTCACGAAACGTCCAGGAATCTGCCAATCCCGCTTCGGTTGCGGTGACCAGACAATGGTGTTTTGCCAAGTCAGCCAACACCAACGGCTTGCCACTGCGTTTAATATAATCAGGCGACCCCACCACCACCCGATGATTGCGGGCCAACTTGCTGGCAATAAGATCAGCATTTTTCAAATCAGCAATTCGAACCGCCAAATCTACACGCTCGTTTTTTAGATCCACCAGACGCTCTGACAGTAGCAGCGTTACGCTCAAATTCGGGTGCGCAGCGGTAAATGCGGGCAGGTGTGGCGCGATGTGTTTACGGCCAAACGCCGTCGGCGCGGAGACGATCAAGCGTCCGGTAGCGCTTTTCGCGCCGACCGACAACGATTCTTCTGCGGCACGCAATTCATTCATAATATTTCGCACGTCTTCAAAAAACGCCGAGCCTTCGGGCGTTAACGTGATTTTCCGCGTGGAACGTTTGAAAAGCTTCACACCTAGCTGCTCTTCGAGCTGGTCAATCCGTCGACCAACCATCGCGGGCGTCACGCCTTCCGAGCGCGCTACAGAAGACAAGCTCTCAGATTTAGCGACGTCTAAAAACGTCTGCAATGCTTTAAAACGATCCATTTCTACCCCTAGATTTTACCTATCCAATTAAGCAATTTGCGGTATGAGATGCTTTTGTTTTACCTATCATTATAATAATTTCAGTATCGTAATACACTTGGCGTTAATTTGCAGGAGATATTAGAGATCGAATCTTCCCTACATTAGGAAAAATATGAACATTGCTAAAAATCCACTACAGGACACTTTGCTGGCCGGGCTTGAGATTCATGCCAATATCAGCCCCGCTTTCGCTGAGATTTTGACCCCCGCTGCGCTGACGTTTTTGGTGAGCTTGGCGCGCAAATTTGAATCTACACGCCAAACCTTACTCGCTAAACGTGACGCGCGTCAAAAAGAATTCGATGCAGGCGTGTTGCCAGACTTTTTACCAGACACCAAAAATATTCGAGAAGGCCAGTGGGTTGTAGCGTCAGTGCCTGCTGACATCCAGGATCGCCGCGTCGAAATTACCGGCCCCACAGACCGAAAAATGGTCATTAACGCGCTCAACTGCGGTGCCAACACCTTCATGGCCGATTTTGAGGACGCCAATTGCCCGACGTGGCACAACATGATCGATGGACAAATAAATCTGCGCGACGCCAACGCACGCACCATCACTTTGGAACAAAACGGCAAATCATACAAAATCAACGACAAACCCGCCGTGTTGTTTCCCCGTCCGCGAGGCTGGCATCTGGATGAAAAGCACGTCACCTTGGATGGCAAATCTATCTCAGGCGCAATTTTCGATTTCGCACTGTATTTTTTCCATAACGTTAAAACTTTGCTGGCGCGTGGCAGTGGGGTATATCTGTATCTGCCGAAAATAGAATCGCATCTTGAGGCGCGCTTGTGGAACGATGTTTTTGTGATGGCACAAGCGGAACTGGGCGTGCCTCAGGGCTCCATCAAAGGCACTGTTTTGATCGAGACCATCGTTGCCGTGTTTGAGATGGATGAAATTTTATATGAGCTGCGCGAACACAGCGCGGGCTTGAATATTGGCCGCTGGGATTATATTTTTTCCGCGATCAAAAAATTCCGCCTCAACAAAAATTTTTGTTTAGCTGACCGCGCGCAAGTCAATATGCTGGCCCCATTTATGCGCGCTTATGCGCTGACGCTGATTAAAACTTGCCACAAACGCCAGGCGTTTGCGATGGGCGGCATGGCGGCACAAATTCCGATTAAAAATGATCCCGCTGCCAACGACGCTGCCTTTGAAAAGGTGCGTCTGGACAAGGTGCGTGAAGTTACCGATGGCTGCGACGGTACGTGGGTGGCCCACCCTGGCTTGGTCGCGGTCGCGAAGGCGGTATTTGATGAGCACATGCCGACGCCAAATCAAATTTACAAACAACGTGATGACATCCATTACACAGCCAGTGATTTGCTCGATTTCCGCCCAGAAGCACCAATCACCGAGGCTGGCGTGCGCAACAATATTCAAGTTGGCATTCAATACTTGGGCTCATGGCTGGGCGGCAATGGCTGTGTACCGATTTTCAATTTGATGGAGGACGCTGCCACAGCAGAAATTTCACGCAGTCAGGTTTGGCAATGGATTCGCTCCCCCAAAGGCGTGCTCGATGATGGTCGCAAAGTAAGCAAAGAAATAGTGAAAATGCTGATTGCCGATGAACTTACAAAAACACCGGGTATCGCGGGTCAAGCCGCCTATGAGGCGGGCAAATATGTGGAAGGTGCGTCCATGTTTGAAGAGCTCGTCATGGATGACAACTATGAAGAGTTTCTCACCCTACCGGCTTACCGGGCGATTGCATAGGGCGATCAAATAGCGCTGATGTTTTTTTAGTACCACCAATATTGACGGCAACTTGTCTGCAATACAAAGTCCTGCAGAAATGCAGGGCTTTTTACTGCGCGGCTTTTTTACAACCGACGACAGAGTGATCACAAAGCTTCAGTACCACGTCAGGGCCATATTTGTCGCGGAAAGCTATATTGCACCTTCAAATCATGTGGTGTCATGCTAATTGATTTAGAAATCGCTATTCCAGCCGTCGCCAATATCAGCGCATCAATTAAAAAACTTCGACACGTTTAATAACGTGCGGTAGATGCCCCAGCCAAGTGGCAATCCGACGGCAGCCCACGCCAGCACCACCAACAACGACGAACTATCACCACCGCGCCCCGGTCCCGCACCCACTTCAGATGCGACTACCCGGTCATGCGCGAGCCGCTTTTCTTCTGCCAATTCATCTGCCGTCATAAACCATTTGTCGGCAACAGGGCGCACCAACAAATTGCAGATCAACCCCACTACCAGCATGCCCACCAAAATATACATGGTCTGGTTGTAGACCTGCTCGCGCGGAATACCCAAGCCGATTTGATATTCACGCATATAGTTAACAACCAGTGGGCCCAACACCCCCGCGGTTGCCCATGCGGTCAGCAGGCGACCATGAATGGCACCGACCATTTGCGTGCCGAACAAATCCGCAAGATATGCAGGCACAGTCGCGAAACCGCCGCCATACATCGACAAGATGATACAGATTGCGCCAACGAACAGCGCCTTGTTGCCAGCACCAGCACTCGCGGGAATGCTTGCATACAGCAACCCACCCAGAACAAAGAAAATAACATAGGTCATCTTCCGGCCCAGTTTGTCGGAGAGACTCGCCCAGAAAAAACGACCGCCAATATTAAACAAGCTTAGCAGTGCCGTGAAACCTGCCGCCACGCCCGCAATCGCGGTTAGCTGGCCCTTGTCCAGTTCGACAAACTTTTTGCCAATGCCGATCAAGCTGCCGCCAAATACTTCCTGCAGCATGGGACTGGCCATGCCAATGACGCCAATACCCGCACTAACGTTCATGCATAGCACCATCCACACCAGCCAGAATTGCGGAATACCCCATACTTTTTTTACATGCACATGGCGCTGCGTAATCATGGTGTTATTGGTTTGTGCAGCAGCAGGTGTCCAGCCATCAGGTTTCCATCCGGTGGCGGGAACGCGATAGCTGAATGCGCCACCCAACATGAAGACGAAATACACCAGCGCCATCACTACAAAAGTCTGCGTCACGCCCACGTCTGTAGCTGACGCAAATGTTTTCATCAAATCGGCTGCTAGCGGCGAACCAATCATCGCGCCGCCGCCGAAGCCCATGATCGCCATGCCGGTAGCCATGCCGCGTCGATCCGGGAACCATTTGATCAAGGTTGAAACGGGCGAGATATAACCCAGGCCCAAACCGATACCGCCGATCACGCCTGAACCCAGAATCATCAGCCAGAACTGGTGCGTATAGACGCCGAGCGCAGATAGCAGCATGCCACCGCACCAACACACTGCGCTCACTACACCCGCTTTGCGTGGACCGGCGCGCTCCAGCCAGCCACCCCAGACTGCTGCGGAACAACCCAAAAACACAAAAAACAACGTGTACATCCAGCCCAACGTCGAGATGTTCCAATTACAGTCGGTTGCGGTGAACTCAGCAAAACCCGCTGACAGGCCGCCCCAGAATCCAATGCCTTTGGTACATGCCGCGATTCCGGGCGTCATGATTGCTTTGGACAACGGCAGCCAAAACACTGAAAAACCGTAGGCCATACCGATGCACAAATGAATCGCGAGCGCGGCAGGTGGAACGAGCCATCGATTAAAGCCCAGGCCTGCAATCGTTCGCTCTTTATCTAGAAAACCTAACAACCCGCCGCCTGAAGACGCGCCCTGAACATCTTTACCTACAATGACTGCAGACATAGTTCTCTCCTCAGAATTAACCTGATTTATATTTTTAAGCTAGCTCGCAAATGAACTCAATTACGCTCACATGGGCTCGCATTTTTTTATCAGCTACTTTTAGTGTAGAGGAGGATTGACGCCTCGACAATACAACCTTTGCTATCAAGCGAATATGCAATCGCCCTATCGACAATGAAGTTTGAATAACGCAGACGGTGGCGCGCATGGTGCGAAATTGTTTGGGCTTGAGTGGTAGAGGGCAGTTGACTGCCATCAACATGGCCATTCGCCGCCAATGAGCAGGTGGGAACGGGCGCGCAGGCCGGGAATGTATTTCGCCGGGTTAAAATGTAAAAACCAATACTTTACGAGTGTTCGCAAGCGTTTCTTGCTTGAAACGCCCGCCAATGCTGGAGTTTAATAGATTAGATTGCCGCAGGACTTAATTTTGCGCCATCGCCTGAGTCGCAAAGAACCATCGGTGACCGACTAAAAACGCGACAAATCAACCGTTCGATAGAAATTCATGACTTTGGGCACATACGCCATGGTTTCCGGATAATTCGGGATGCGATTACCGGCGCGGATCACTGCGTTCTCGCCTGCGTTATAGCCTGCAAGCGCCAACTCGACGTTGCCATTGAACATGGTGAGCAAATCGCGCAGATAACGAGTGCCACCATTAATGTTTTCGCTCGGGTCGTTAATATTGTTCACCCCATAACGCTGCGCAGTGGCGGGAATCAACTGCATCAACCCCACCGCACCCTTGGGTGACATAGCGCGCGCGTTATATCCGGATTCCGCTCTAATCACAGCATGGATAAGCTTGGGGTCAAGGCCGTGTAGCTTGGCAGCGTTGGCGATAATGGGCACATATTTACCAATATCGATCGTCACGGGGCCGCTGGCAGACCAGGCATTGGGACGCATCTCGCCCGAAGTGGGAATACGATAAACCATTCGATAACGCCGGTCGAGATGAGGCAGATTTGAAAAATGTACGACACCTTTTTCGTCCGTAAACGAATAAATGTTTGCCGTCGCTGCCGTAGACCATGCGCAAGCCAGTACCGCGGACGCCAACGCGCACAAAAGGCGCTGACCCAGGCGGATTCTGCGGGTAAAAATCAGGCTACAAATCTTCATAATTTTTATCATATTTAAGCTACAACACCAATAAGAATAACACTTTGCATTAATGTGCCGTACCCCAGCCGCCTAACGGTAAAGTAGCGACCCTTATCGACAGTTGATGGATAACCTAGAGCCGCAGCCAGTTCGTTATCGAGGATTCGGGCGGTAAACCCTCACATTTCTCCGGTAAATGACGATATTAACGATAAGTGAAGTTGGCGGTGAGACCTCGTTCTTGTAAAATCGTGCAGCACAATACATGCCGGTGTTTAATAAATCTAGGGTTCGAGGGTTTTAGCCATGTCCGTTCCAGCCGCCGGTGTCAATATTCTTATTGCCGATGACGATAGCGTCATACGGGAAATCGTGCGCATGCATTTGATGGCAGCAAATTTCATCGTGAGCGTAGTCGAGGACGGTGAAGCAGCCCTAACGCACGTCTTGCGTAGCCCGCCCGATCTGATCATTACGGATATTTCGATGCCGCGGCTAGATGGATTCGAATTATTGGAAGCAGTTCGCGCAAACCCGGCGACCGCGTTTATTCCGATCATTTTGCTCAGCCAGCACAGCGATGTATCGGTGTTCCGCCGCGGCATGGAGCTGGGAGCCGATGATTTTCTGGCTAAACCCGTTAAGCGCATCGAATTGATCAATTCTGTGATTGCGCGCCTCACTCGCGTGGGGCGCATGGCACGCAGCAAAGGCCTGCAGGCGGCCCGAGATCAGGGCATCACAAAGGTCGTTCAGCGCCACAGCCCGACTGCGCTTGATGTCACTCGGCCCGCTGCAGGGACCATAGCCGCGACCGCCACACTGGCGAGCGTATCGGCGAACGAACTAGATGGCTACCGGCTCATAAAAAAAATTGGCGAGGGCGGCATGTCCCAGGTTTTTTTGGCGGAGCGTGCGGATTCTGGCGACCGGCATGTGCTGAAGCTGGCGCGTATCGCGAAAGGCGATGATGGCCACGTCTTGCAACGCTTTATTGACGAATATGCGTGGATATCTCAAATCTCGCATCCTAATGTTGCGAAGATTTTTCACCAAGGGTTCTCGGAAACCTACGCCTATATTGCGATGGAATATTTTCCTGAAGGCGACTTGCGCAATCTGATGAAACAGCATGAGAGTAAATATGATCGCCTGGCACCCGACACCGCGGTGGCGATTTTGATTCAGGTGGCTTCAGCACTTGATGCGGTTCATCGCGCAGGCCTTGTGCATCGCGATATGAAGCCGGACAACATCATGCTGCGCGAAGATGGTTCACTCGCACTCGCCGACTTTGGCATTGCCAAACACTCGCAAGAGAGAAATTACAAAACAGCGCATGGTGAAGTTTTCGGTACGCCGGTTTATATCGCACCTGAGCAGGCGACCGGCCAGCACATCGATCATCGCGCCGATATTTATTCACTCGGCGCCATGTTCTTTGAATTACTGACCGGCAACCCGCCGTACAAGGCAGACAATGCGCAAACCATGCTTGAGCAACACGTGCGCGCACCGCTGCCATTGCTGCCCCCCGGCTTGAGCCGGTTTACGCCGCTGCTGGATCGGATGTTGGCAAAACGTCGCGATGATCGCCCCGATTCAGCCCTTGACATTGCCGCTGAACTGGGTGGCTTGTTCATCCCGCTCGTGGCTGCCAACTCCGATGAATTGACGAAGCTAGGTTTGCAGCCGCTTCCCGCACATGTTGATCTGACCGCGCGGATTCGACGCGCCGCAGAAATCACGCTTTCACTGGCGCTTATCAAGCCTCGCCAATCGTTGAACTCAACTGAAACATCAGGCTCGACTTTGTGACGCCACAATTGTCACCGCAAAAGCCATAACGCGGATGGCCCGTCACCCGCGCTTTGCGCCAGGACTTTACTATCAACCCTGTTTTTTACCGATCCAAAGGGTGGCCACTTGGATGTGTCTCAGATAGATCCCAAACGAATGCGCTAACCAGATCGCCAGGCAGATACCCCAAACAAATACGCCTTACAGCCTGCTATTCTGTAATCATATTAGATTGCACAAATACATCTAGAACATTTGGAAAACTTGGACTCAAACATCAACACCGCCGTTAAGTCCTCCACCGCCAAAACAGTTGGTGTGAACGACGAGATCAGCCTCGCACCCAAAGCAAAGCTCAGAATGCGGCTGGAAATGCCTTGGGTCATATTGTTGGCCATGCTGGTCGGTACATTTGTTGCCGCCTACAAAAGCGAGCAGGCCGCCGATGCAGCCGCCTCAAAGCGCTTTCACGAAACAGCGCAATCTGCCTATGTAGATTTGCAGCACGAGCTTGAAGCGACTCAAGATCTGCTGGAGAGCGCATCTGCGTTTGTTTCTATGATGCCCAACGCCGGCATAGATGCAAACTCCTGGAGCAATTTCTTTAATGCTCGTTACGCCCGAAGCACCAAACTCGACCATGGCGATACTGCCGATAGCCGACACGGCTTGATTCGCGTGGACCGTATACCCAGCAGCCGTGTGCTGGCCGGTTCCGAATTAACCGCTGCGACGACACCGCGACTGTCTAGTTTGTTTGGCCCAAATTCTGGCGCCATTGCCGCGCAACCCAACCTGGAAAATATCCCTGCCGTGGCCTTGGCCATAGCCGAAGCGAGTAAGCGTTCTGGCGTGGTGCTGACGGTGCCCCTAAATATTGCGCCCGCGGCTGGCGGAAAAATTGTGGCAATGGTGCTTGCCGCAAACGCACAAAACTCTGACGAGAAAATTAGTGCCGATAAAACACCCGCAAATGGAAAAAGCAATGTTGTGCTTTCCGCCGTGGATGCGCCGCCATTGTCGACTGTGCGAGTGCCAGGAAGTATCGTGGGTCTCATAAACTTAAGCGAAATTCTGACCAAAACAGGCCGCGCGGAAGGTAATCGTATCGGCGCAATATTGGTGGACGAAACAAGCAAGCCTAACGCAGCTGAGCCTTTACGTAAACCTCAGTTCAGCCTAGTCATCGGCGGAAGGTCGCCGCAGCAACCGTTGAAAATACTCGTTACGTCTACGCCATCATTCGAGGACGAGCTCAAGGATTCTTCACCCCAAATCATTCTGATGGTCGGCATTATTGGCGCTGTTTTACTGGCGGGCTTTATCTGGTTACTGTCACGTTTGCGCCAGCAGGCAGAATCGCTTTCAGAAAGTATGACCGCCCGTTTGCGCGACCAAATGAAACTCAATGAAGACATTATTGAGTTCAACCCCAGCCCGATTTATCGGAAAAATGTGGACGGGCAGTTTATCGCTGTCAATCGCGCCTGGGAGCAATTATTCGGATACCGTCGCAAAGACGTCTTTGGTAAAGTGAATCGCGATATTCAACAGGTCGAGCAGGTCACCGGGAGCGATGCCGCTGATCAAAAGCTATATGAAATTGAGGGCGGCTATGACGTTACTGAACGCGTGTTCACCAACGCCGAGGGACGACAATTAGAAACCATGGTCGCGAAGCGATTGATACGACGCGCTGATGGCACTGTTGATGGACTCATTGGCACCATCACCGATTTGTCACCAGTCAGACGATTAGAGCGTGAAATCGCCGCGCAGCGCGAGCAGCTGGATCTCGTTATCAGCGCGTCTCAGCAAGGGATATGGGATGTTGAATTGCGTCCCGGTGGCAACACCTATTTTTCCAGCGCATTTCGCGAGATGCTAGGCTATGCCTCGGGAGGCTTTCCGGTACCCTATCTTTGGGAGGCGAATATTCACCCGGACGACCAGGCACTATTTGCGAAAGAGCAGATCCGCCACTTTAAAGGTGAAACGCCGTTTTTTGATATCGAAGCGCGTGCGCTGCGACGCGACGGCTCTTATTTGTGGGTAAGAACCCGCGCGGTGGCGCGTCGCGAGCAGGATGGCCGAGCGGCACGATTTGTAGGCTCAATTGTCAACGTCAGCGACCGCAAAGATGCAGAACGGATGCTGATCGAGAGCAGTTCGCGCATTGCCGAGGCCGCCAAGGCCAAAGAATCATTTTTGGCAACCATGAGCCACGAGATTCGCACGCCGCTCAACGGTGTTCTGGGCATGGCCGCGCTGCTCGCAGATACGCCGTTGAATGAAGAACAACACGACTACATTCGCCTGATTCGGGCGTCTGGCGATACGCTTCTCAGCCTGATCAACGATGTGCTTGATTTTTCAAAAATTGAAGCGGGTCACATGAGCCTCGAATCAGTGCCGGTCGAGTTGATCGCGCTGATCGAAGAAACTTTCGAAATCGTCGCCGCAAAAGCGCGCGAAAAGCGTATTGCGCTAATTTACGATGTTCGCGACGATGTACCATTTTATATTTTGGGCGACGCCACGCGACTACGCCAAATTTTGCTTAACCTGCTTTCAAACGCGCTCAAGTTCACCGAAAGCGGCGAAATAAAATTAACGGTTACGGCACAACGCAACCAGGCTGGAAGGCTCAGGCTGGAAGGCCGTGTGCAGGATACCGGCGTTGGCATCAGCGCAGAGCAGATTGCCAAACTGTTTACGCCGTTTACTCAGGCAAACGCGTCGACCACCCGCAAATATGGCGGTACTGGGCTGGGCTTGGCCATCGTCAAGCGCCTGACCACGGCCATGAATGGAAACGTTCGTGTCGAGAGTGTATTGAGCGAAGGAGCGACCTTTATTTTCAACATTGAAACCCAGCTTGCGCGAGGGCCGCTGCGCCCCTACATGCAACGAGAAGTATTTGATTTCCTTGGCAAAAAAATTCTGATCGTGGACAGCATCGCCAGCCGCCGTAAGATCCGGCAAACCCACTATGCCCGCTGGGGATTCGATGCTGTCTCGGCCTGCCCCGATGATGCGGCGGCAACGCTGCGCGCCATGCCGGGTCTTGATATCGTCATCACTGACTTTGTACAGCCTAGCGTCGAAGCCAATGAGTTTCAGGCCGCATTGGCAGCCAACGATAAACTGCGGCTTGTGCAGCGTGCTAAGCCCATTGTGAGTCTGCTGTTGTCAAGTATCAGCCGTGCAGATCTTGCTCGGCAAAACTGTTTACCGGCTGTGCGGCATGATTTTTTTCTGGTGAGACCAGTCAGTATTACCAAGCTGTTCGACGCATTGATGCGCGCTGTGCTGGATGAGCTCAGCAACGACAAATCCCTGCGGCCCTATTTGGCGTCAGAAAAAGCGACAGATGGTCGCGACGCAAGTGCTGTTCATGCTCATTCCCAATCTGTCAGGGCTGCTGTAGCGGCTGCAGACAACACAAACGGTGCTGATTCAACGGATACGAAAAAATCTGTGCTGGCTACCTTACCGACGCTGAGACCGGGCGAAGCCGCGTTGAACCAAGCTTCGTCCCCTGCTACGGGAGCCGCCGCCAAGCGCGTCAAACCCACCACCACAAGAAGTTATAACGTTCTAGTTGCCGAAGATAACGAGGTGAATCAGCAGGTGATCGGAGGCATGCTGAGAAAACTGGGGCACCGCTACACCATGGTGGGCGATGGCCGCGCTGCCGTTGATGCGGTCAAGCGGCATCACTTTGATGTGATTTTGATGGACATCCAAATGCCGATTCTGGATGGAACCGCCGCAACGCTCGAAATCCGCACTTACTTTGCTGACGCTGAAATGTTTAACAAAGGCGCCTGTCCGCCGATTGTGGCAATGACCGCGCACGCGCTTGCGGGCGACAAAGAAGGTTATCTCGCCAATGGCATGGATGACTATATTTCCAAACCGATTCGCTCGGCGGAAGTCGCCGCCGTGCTCGAACGCACGGCTGGTCAGTCAACACCCGCAGAAAACGAGGCTTCCGACGCCGTTGCAATAATGCGCGTTGAAACGAGCATTGAATCGAGCGCTGCATTGCATCCCGAGCCTGAAAGCGTGACTCCCGCTACCGGTTCTGGAACGATTCCAGCAGCTACGTCGGGTAGCACCACGAACTCAATCGACGCACCGATATCTGCTGAGCTGGTGCTGAACGGCAGCGTAACCAAAGCGGTTCTGTTTGCGCGCAGTGATCTGGCCACCCGAATTGATCAATTGCCATTGCTTGATATCGAACAACTTGAGGACTTGCGATACCTGCCCGCCGCGCCAGGCGGTACTGTCGGAGCGAGCGCGGGCGGGGGCGACCCTTCAGACCCGGTAGGTGGGCTAATCAGGTTATTTCAGACCAAGGCTTGCGAGCGTATGGATAAGATTGAAGCCTGTCTCGCCGATCGCGAATGGAAAGCGCTTTCGGAGGTGGCACATAGTTTGCGCGGATCGTCCGCCAGTATGGGCTTTCCACGGGTCGCTGCGTTGTGCAAAGACCTTGAACTCGCCTCAAGCCAACTAGCCAAAATCGACATTGACGGCGATGCTGGCAACAACACCACCAGCGGCACAAAACTAGCCACTCAGTCAGAACTCGATGAGATTTTCGAGTTAACCCGCTACTACTACAATCAGGCCGATATTGCGCTGCGGGAGTGGCTAATCAAGACCGCCCCGTTACCGCCAAAATAATAAGCAAATTGCTGACGCCGAAGTGGGATTGCCCATGAAGTCATGCCTTCATGGGCGATTTGTTACGCGTGATGCGTTATTCGCCACGGCTTTAGCGGTCAACCCTGCGGAAAGATGACACCTGGTCATTCATGCCCCACAGCTTGGGATATCGCCCAGGCCCGTAGACCACGCAGCGGCCAGCGAAATCCGCGTCGGTGCACATCTCCCAGCGACCTTCATAAACAATAATGGACGACGCTAGATCATCAAAATTTTCGCGCTCAAGATCGGCGACTGCGCTTCGGCCGGCGAACTTGCGACCTTGAAAGTCATTATGTTCAAACAACTCAACGGCAACTCTGCCCGGTCTGGTTTGCTTAATGAAATCACCGTTTGCCCCGCTCGCCGCGCGCAGCGATGAGATAGACCGGAACAACGCGGGGTCAAGGCGACGATACTGACCGGGTTTGAGGACTCTACATTGGCCGCGAAAGAAAGCATCCGTGCAAAATTCCCACGATCCGCCCTCCACCACGATGGACGCGATTTCATCATTGAAACCCGTATCGGCCAGGTCGATTAGATTCTCGGTCGCAACCATGCTGCGCCCGGTCAACTGGTCCTGATCAAACAAAATGACGCGCCCAACGCCAGCAGCTTGACCGCCAACAACCGCGCCGCCGCCATGAACATAGGGCGCATCCGCGTCTCCGCCGCTGATGCGTGCTGATGAAATTTCGCCACTTGCGCCGCGCCCCAGATTCGCATAACGGCCGCGTGCATAGGTGCGGCAATTGCCGCCGAAGCCTCGATCCGTACACAACGTCCAAGTACCGTCGTGAACAATAATCGAGCGCGCCCGGTCGTTGAAGCCATTAGTCGAAAAATTATCCGAATCGCGATCGAGCAAGATTGACGTACCTTGAAAATCAGTACGGTCAAAAATCTCCAGTGAGCCACGCCGATAATTGCCGTAATTACCGGTCTCGTTGACATAAGTGCCGACTTCGCGGGCCGATGATAATTGACCATCAATGCGACCATCTAGCGTCCGATATTCGCCACGCGGAAGTGTGACGCAGGCACCGCCAAAATCTGCATCGTTGCATAGCTGCCAAGTGCCTGAGCGCACCACGATAGACGACGCCTTATCGTTAAAACCGATATCTTCAAAATTGGGCGTGTAGCCGCGCAGGGTCAGCGAGCGTCCGCCAAAGCCACTATATTCATAGAGCGTAATTTCGGCGGTTTGACTAAATGAAGGCGCTTGCAATGCCAGCAACAAAACACCACCCCATAAAAATTTTGACCATCCATTTAATTTTTTATACATGATGAATCCCTTCGGTTAAAAATATCGTGTGGCGCTTTAAATCTCAACTTCCGTAGCCAACAAACGCAGGCAAGCTGGTTAGGAAGACAATCACGAAGAATACTTTCCTTTGTAATTGACCATGATCATGCTGGCATTGCTGATGCCGCTGCAGGAATAAAACACTCTAGCACTGGGGCGCATCTTCGAGCATTTTAGTGTCGAAACCCTCGCCGGTAAACGACTTTGAATATCAAAACGGCATCCAGCAATTATTGCAATTCACCTTCAATACAACGATTACGACCGGCAATTAATTTTACCGGGAGCATTTTTACAGTACGTTTTAAAACATGTTTTTTACAGCACGTGGCTGGGTGCAAACCGGCAAGGCACGATCGGCAAACCTGTCTCAATCTGAATGGTGGGATGGCCGATGCGAAATCGTGATTGCAACTGGTCGGCCAAATCTGCAAAAAAGGTGTCTCCCGGATGCCCCTGCGGCATGACCAAATGCACGGTGAGCGCGCTCTGCGTGGTGCTGATTGCCCAAATGTGCAGGTCGTGAACCTCGTCAACGCCGGGCAGCGAACCCAAATGGTTTTTGACCGCCTCAGGATCGATGCCGCGCGGCACCGCCTGTAAGGCCATTTGCAACGATTCGCGCAGTAAAAACCAAGTGCTCCACACAATGACGAGCGCAATGACGATGCTCATCGCCGGGTCCAGCCACATCCAGTTGGTCACCAGAATGACACCCGCCGCAATTGCCACGCCTAGCGAGACAGCCGCATCGGCTGCCATGTGCAGGTATGCGCCTTTGAGATTGAGATCGTGTTCGCGGCCACGCATGAATAACATCGCGGTGGCACCGTTTACCACCACGCCCGCGAGCGCCACCGCGATCACAATGGCAGCATTCACTGGCTCTGCATGACTGGCGCTGTATAGGCGCTGTGCCGCTTCGAGCATAATTGCGCCCGTCGCCACCAGCAGCAGCGTTGCGTTGGCAAGGGCAGCCAAAATCGTGGTGGAGCCAAGTCCGTAAGTAAAACGCGCTGACGGCGCCTTTAGCGCGAGCCGTGTCGCGCCCCACGCAAGCAACAGTCCAATCACATCACCGAAGTTATGGCCCGCGTCTGCCAGCAGCGCGAGTGAATTGGTCCACCAGCCAAAACCCAGCTCCACCAGCACAAACGTGATGTTCAGCAACACACCAATCGCAAACGCACGGTTGGAATCAGGCAGGTGATGGTGATGCTGACCACCGTGGTCGGCATCATTGGCGTGGTCATCGCCGTGCTGATGGTCATGATGATCGTGGGTGGGAGACGAATGATCGTGCGGCATGGCGTTCAGTTCTAAAATATAAATCGTGTCGTTGACGTAAACCTCACGAATTAAAGCATAGCCACGCCCAGTAATGGAAAAAACAAGCTATGAAAATTTGATCGCAAGAATCAGAGTGTTGAGGACATCACAAAAGTGAACAATGAATTTTTTAAGATCAAACCGGGCTCATCATCATGAATTTCTCAAAGAAACGCGTAACCAATTCTGGCGGGACGCGCATAGGCTGCCACGCCAATCACGGCACTGGTGATGCTATCGGCAATGCGCCGATCACCAAAACCGCTACGATCGACACCGCCACCTCCACTTCACGCTGGGATGCGGTGCTTAACCGCGATAAAGCACTCGACGGCGAGTTTGTTTACGCCGTTAAAACGACCGGCGTATACTGCCGCGCTTCGTGCGCGTCACGCACGGCCAAGCGAATCAATGTCGTGTTTTTTGACACCACGAGCGATGCAAAAGTGGCTGGCTTTCGTCCCTGTAAACGCTGCCATCCAGACGGCACTTCGTTTGAACACCGGCGCAACGATACCGTTTATGCCGCGTGCGAACGCATCAGGCAAAGTGCCGCAACGCTATCGCTGAACGAACTAGCCAGCGTGTCTAACCTAAGTCCGCACCACTTTCATCGCGTGTTTAAATCCGTGACCGGCGTTACACCCAAGGAATATCAGAAAGCGATTCAACAAACGCGTGTGCGAGATGCGCTTTCCAAAAGCCGCACGGTGACAGAGGCGATTTACGAGGCGGGTTTTAATTCGTCTGGCCGGTTCTATGCCAGTTCAACCGCGATATTGGGAATGACCCCACAGCGATACCAGAAAGGCGGTGTAAACGAAGAAATTTGCTATGCGCTTGTATCCTGTTCAATGGGATTAATGATGGTTGCAGCCACCCAGCGCGGTGTATGCAGCATCGAGTTCGGCGACCATGGCGACAGCCTTACCCAGCAATTACACGAACGATTCCCGCGTGCCATGTTCCTGCCCGGCGACAAAACTTTTAGAATATGGCTGTCCAGAATTCTAAAATACCTTGATCAATCTGGTCATCATCCCGGCGAGTGGCAAAAAAAACTTCTCGATCTGCCGCTCGATATTCAGGGCACACTATTCCAGCAACAGGTGTGGAAAGCGCTGCGAGATATTCCAGCGGGAGAAACCCTTAGCTATAGCCAAGTGGCGCAAAAGATCGGCAAGCCCAAAGCCATTCGTGCGGTGGCTAGCGCATGCGCCAGCAACGCTATTGCAATACTCATTCCCTGTCATCGCGTGGTTCGACAGTCGGGCGAGCTATCCGGCTATCGTTGGGGCGTTACGCGCAAGGCAGAATTACTGCGTCGCGAATCTGAAGAAACAAAAAATTGAAACATCCACAACCGACTTTAGTCTCGTTCACCGTCGACTTGCCGAACCATTACCGGGCGCAAGAGATTCTCAAATTTCACGCGCGGGACCCCGAACAGCTGGCAGAACGTATCACGGCCAACAGCATTACAAAAGCCATCATAATCAGCGGTCATCCGACGTTTATCCACATTGAATTTGGTCCTCAGGTTGCGCACTGCACGTTTGAAACCGACGATCAACTTTTATCCCTATCACGAGCACAGCACATCGCAAAAGGGTTGCTGGGCCTCGTCATTGACGTCGATTCGTTTGAGCGAAAGTGCAAAGCAGATAAATTGCTGGGTGAGCTCATAAGTCGCCAAAAAGGGCTTCGAATCCCGCAAACAGCCACTCCGTTTGAAGCGCTCACGTGGGCGATTATCGGCCAGCAAATCAATGTGCGCTTTGCCGTTCAACTGCGCCATTCGCTCATCAGACTCGCCAATCTGACCAACCCGCCTCGTCACTCAAGCGGGCTGATTTGCTACCCGGACGCAACTCTGGTTTCCAGATTGAGCGCCAATCAGCTCAGCGCACATAAATTTTCTCGTGCAAAGGCTGAAACCCTGTTGAGGGTATCGCAACTGGTTTTAAACGGAACACTGCCTTTGGGTGATTGGCAACAAGCAGGACACGAACCGATTTGCATAGAGAACGCACTGCTGGAAGTAAAGGGAATTGGCCCGTGGACCGCGCACTACACCTTGATGCGTGGCTTTGGCTATACAGATTGCTCACTGCATGGCGACGTCGCGGTTCGTAACGCCCTAGCTAAAATAAACCGCAACGATGTCGCACCCACGGCAACGGCGGCTGAGGCAATGCTGGCGCAATATGCGCCTTATCGTTCTCTGGTCGCCGCACATTTGTGGGCCAGCTTGAAAGTGACAGAATGAAAGTAGTTTTCGGCCAACCATCGCTGTTCCCCACGCAACCCCCTAGCGACACCATTACTACAACAGTTTCCGAACTGCCGCGATTGCCGCAATTACCGGTTTTGTCCGAGGGTATATCGCTGCTGCGCAATGCATTCGATCCCGCAAAAATTTTTGATGCCATCAATTCGGTTGTCGACGTCGCGCCGTTTCGCCACATGAACACGCCTGGCGGAAAGAAGATGTCAGTTGCCATGACCAATTGCGGAAAATTAGGTTGGGTGAGCGGCAGCAATGGCTATATGTATTCGTCGATTGATCCCGAGACCGCGCAACCGTGGCCGGCCATGCCGCCTGCCTTGCTGGAAGCCGCGACGCGAATCGCGCGACAAGCGGGCTACCCCGGTTTTTTGCCTGATGCTTGTCTCATCAATCGTTATTTAGCAGGCGCACAAATGGGGCTCCATCAAGACCGCGACGAGAAAGACTTTTCGCAACCGATTGTGTCGCTGTCAATAGGGCTGTCAGCGCGATTCATTATCGGCGGCCTTGACTCAGCGGCCGGACGCAACGCCCATACCCAATCTGTCGTACTCAAGCACGGCGATGCGATTGTGTTCGGCGCTGCTGCGCGCCTGATGTTTCATGGTGTTCTTTCCCTGAAGCCGGGGCATCACCCGCTAGTCGGTAACAGTCGAATTAATCTCACTTTTAGAGTTGCCTCATAAACAAACACCAGCAGACAAAACTCCAAGCGCAGTCGAGCCGCAAGCCGATTGCAAAAAAGTGTTTGGCATTGCGATCCATTATTTCGATTAAACTAAAAATGCGAAAACTAAAACAATTATCGGCGCATTAAGTGCTCTCGCTCAAAAATCGCGGCTCGCGATTTTTCGATTATTGGTTGAGACTGTTGCCGCCGACACCAAATTGACACACCTACCGGAATTCTATTGACCCAGTCCAAGCCCTCGCGAACCGTTGCCTATTCAGGGGTAGCGCCAATTTGGGGTGGGTCAGTCAAAATCGGCAGCCTGGGTCAAAAGCGCGTCGGCGCCAACAGATAACCGCATCAGGCGTCACGAAAAGATAGACAATCAGTCACCCCCTGATTGTGCAAAACAATTCAACGAACCAGAGACCAAATTGGCTGCATAGTCCATCGACTTGCCCGTCCACTAAATCAGACCTTGCTCAGCATAAGATGGAAGAAACAAACTCGTTGTCAATGTGAGACAAACCAATATAAAAATTTTCATTTGAACGACTTTATACCTTTTCTTGCAATTAAAAAATTCCCAATTCGTCAAAAATTAGCATTGGCAAATGATCTTAAAACACTTACGAAGAGTGACTTCAAACGAAACCAAAACATAACGTTTTGTGGTTCCTATACTTTGATGACTAATTGCAAATAGTCGCTAAATTTTTTGACTTATGTAACTCAGCGCATTTTTAGTGCGGCCAGTACGCTTACTGGATCCTCTGCACTAAACATTAACGAGTAACCTTTCGTTGTTTGCAATTGAATGACCTCATCAGAGGTAACGGCAGCAAATGCTTTTGATCCGTCGCCCAAAGTAAACCATCCCGCTTGATATCCGGGCAAACCTATCCCATTCAGCCGAGTTCGCAATTGCAGGTTTGGAGTCTTACTAAGTGAAACAATAATTCCGCTTCCAGCTTTAATATCCTTGCTATCCATCGCTTCTGAATAAAACGCCATTTTTATGTTGACTTGACCATTCATTATTTCGACCCTATGGCGCGTAAACACAGGCACTGACAAAACTAAAAATATGGACACTGAAAGTGCCGTAACAATAGCGAAGATATTCCAGTTGAAGGTCGGTTTACTGAAAAACGCAAAGCCAGTAATAACGCAAGGCAGAGCCACAGTAAGGAAAAATAACCAGACGTAGATTCTCAAACTGGCGGAATTCAGCGGAAATTGTTCCATAAATTACTTGTAAATAATCATATTTAATTTTCTCTCGGCTTGGAAATCTGATGCTTTGGTTGAGTTAGCCCAAGCATTCGCTCTTATCCAGCGGTTCGAATTGCCAGTTGCTTCATAGATTCAAGAACGAGCTCACGAGTCTCACTCGGTATTGAGATAAGTTTTAGTGCTTCGGCAGCGCCAACAAATGCGTCAATTTCTTCGTGGATTAATTGTCGACTCGCCTCGGCAACGAAGCTTCCATTACCTAAAATAAGCGCGACTCTTGCTGCTCGTTCAGCATCTTGCATCATCTGTGGATAAAAAGCTTGAATCCGTTTACCTACAAGCATCCTGCTGGCAAGTTCACGCTCCAAAGCGGTTTTGCTTTTCACTTCCATTATGTTCAATGGCTCTGGCGACAGCATACTCGTTCTTTTTGCATCAGGTTTCACGCCAAAAATTGCTCCCATTACAGCAACGGAAACGATGACGCAGCGAGAATAGCAATCGTTAAATTAGTTGCCACGGAAACATAAATTACCACTATCGCTGCGATTGCCACGGCAACAGCTGCGACCGCAACCTGAGTGTGTGCAGCCTTAAGCTGAGAGTAAATGAATTGTACTTCCTCCGTTTCGATTAACTCCCTCATCTTCGGGTCGTTTGGTGACTTCGCGATCTCTGACAGAATGGTTTTCAATCCACCGACGTCCGCAGCGAGCATTGCAGAAAATTTCTGTTGCAGAACAGATCGTTTACCTGCCGATGCTACCCCTAAAGCTGATAATTGGCCAATAAAGCGCTTATAGTCGCCGCTGAGCGCAGCTGCTTGGACTTCTGGGTGCGATACTGCCCTAAGAAGGCGCATTTCCTGATCATTTTCAGTCAACACGGTAGTTGGTACCCCTTGAGATTGAAGCCAAGCCGAAGGGTTATTAGAAAAACTAATTTTTTCGCATCTGAACTTAATACTTTATGCCATAACACACCAAGCATTGACATATCCTCCCACATCGGAACGGGAATGCCCGCTCGAGAAAGAGTCAATTTCAATAAATCTTTCTTGATGGAAGCGCCACCCGGGCCAGTTACACTTATGGGGTACCATAAAAACTAGTTCCTTGAGCTACTGCGGGCACACCGAAAGAGCTCAACGTCGCACCTAAAAATGTTCTTCTTTTCACGGTCATGCCTCCTGTTGGTTAGAAATTAAAACCTTATGAGACCTTGCTTCCATGCTTCGCATCGCAACTTTTAAATTAAATCTACTAAGTATTTCAGGAACAAATTCTTGGTATCTTTTCTTAATTTCTTCCCGGACTTTTGGGTGCTGATGCATGATCGCGCACGCTTGGCAAATGTGGTGAACGCCTTTCAAGCCGTCAATAACCTCCTCCTGAAATAGCTTAACCATAATTTTGGCGGGTCCACCGACATGAATCCATATTTTTAGAAAATCATTAAGCTCATCTTCAAAATGGTCCTTGATATTGGCGCGCTTCAAATCCCCTAACTTCATTTCGGGAATGTGCTCAAGCGTCAATCCACAGCATGCAGCCAAATGGTCGTGAGGTGTAACGACAAGGTTGTGGAACACTTGCGAGCAACCATCCATCATTGCTGATGTACCTATAGCATCACCGCGCTCCTCGTATTTCTCGTTGAACGGCATCCAGGTATTACACTGAAGTGAAACGAAAGCCGGATAATTCACCAATAGTTTTTAATAATTGGACTATCAGTTGCAGCTCGTTGCCCGATATGCTGGCAACGCCCTGGCTCGCGGATGAGCTGTTAATTGTTGCCGCGCCCACACATCCGGTTGTTCTCAAACGCGGCGCGCGAATCGCGCTGGCTGCTTAGAGAACAGGGATCAGGCACGCGCGATGCGGTCGAATCCGCGTTAGTGCCGCACCTGCATCAGCTTCGTATCGGCATGGAATTGGATGATTCAGAAGCGATCAAACGCGCCACTGCCGAGGGCTTGGGGATCACTTGTTTATCGCGCTGGGTGGTCGCAGATTTCCTCGAAGGCGGCCGTTTAGTCGAGATTAAAACATCGTGGCCGAAGATGCAGCGCAGGTTCTATTTGCCGGTGCAAGCGAACAAGCAGATCGCACCCGGGTTAAAGCGGTTTCTCGATCGCGGTCTGGCGTGAGTTCGCGACAGGTATGGCGAGCATCGGCTAGTGTGAATCTTTTAGCATCTGCCGATAATCATCTGCTGTTGCCACACGCGGATTGGTGTTGTGGCAATGATCCAGCAGCGCACCATGAATCACCGCATCAAACATTGCTTCGGTCACACCGATAGTTGACAATCCGCCCGGCAGCAGCAGCCGCTGGTTCATTTTTATGACCGCGTCCGCAATATCTGCGGCAGCGGCTAATCCCATTGCCACACGCAGACGCGCCATTTTGTTCTCCTTGATGACCGATGCGGCTGACGCATTAAAGCGCAACACTGCCGGCAAGACGATGGCGTTCAGGGTGCCGTGATGAAGGCTGGTCGCGCCGTTTATTTTGAGCCCGCCCAGTGGATGCGAAAGTGAATGTACCGCGCCAAGGCCTTTCTGAAATGCCAATGCACCCTGCACAGAAGCGCTCATCATGTCGAGCCGCGCATCAGCATTGCCACCCTCTGCCGTGGCGCGCTCGATGCTTCGCCATGCGCGCGCAAGGCCATCCAGTGCAATCCCATCAGCCGGGGGATTAAAGGCGGAGCTAAGAAAAGTTTCGATGCAATGCGCAATCGCATCCATGCCGGTCGCGGCCGTCAGATAGGGCGGCAAACCAAGCGTCAACAAGGGATCGCAAATCGCCGAGCGCGGCAATAAATGCCACGAATGAAAACCAAGTTTGCGACCATCGTCCAAAATCAGAATCGCGCCGCGCGCCACTTCACTGCCAGTGCCCGAAGTTGTCGGCACCGCAATCAGCGGCGCGACGGCGTCAGTAATTAAGTTGCTGCCGCCCTCAATGGTCGCGTAGGACTTCAATTCGCCCGTATGAGTCGCCATGAGCGCGACCGCTTTGGCCAGATCAATCGAGGAGCCGCCACCAACGGCAATCAAGCCATCGCAATTTTCTGCGCCGTATAAAACTGCCGCTTTGCGCGCCATCGCCTCGGTCGGATTCGACGGCGTTTCATCGAACAACACGAATGGCAGTTGCCCAAGGTTTTCAACCACACGTTCGACAATGCCCGCCGCCACCACCCCTTTGTCAGAAACAATCATCGGGCGCCGAATACCAACGCGCTCGCACTCGGGCTGGAGTTGCAACAGCGAATCATTGCCGATGTGAATGTGCGTCAGGTAAAAAATAAATGCCATGATCAAATTTTCCTCGTAGATTGCATCGCTGTGATTCTTGACTGCTTGGCGCTTTGGCGTGATATCTCTGGTACTTTTTTAATGATTCAATAAACATTGCTTGCACGGTCGAACCATGCGTTGCTCAATGCCGTCTGTGCAGCATCCATTCTGTGATGTTCGCCTAATGGGCAGTATAGATTCGCGTTGCCACTCAAGGTTACACCCACGCCTAATCCAATTGCCAAAACGGGTTCGGAACACCACGCATTCACGTAAAATAATAATTTATGCGCATTCAGTTACTTTCCGATCTCCATCTAGAAGTTGATCCCTCATTTACACCCACTCCTGCAAAAAATGCAGACCTATTAGTTCTGGCGGGTGACATTGGCGGACAAGGCCGGGGCGACGGCAAAGGCAGTAAATTAAGCGAGTACGACCCGTTCGGCCTCGTGCGTTTTTCTCCTGCCCTCGGACACTGGCCGACACCGGTTTTATATGTGCCCGGCAATCATGAATACGATGGCGCAAAAATGGAGGCCGCAAGGATAAGAATCGCAAATGAATGCACGCGACTGGGCATTCATTTGCTGGATTGCGCCACGGTGGTGATGGATGGTGTGCGGCTTTTAGGTGCGACCTTGTGGACGGATTTCGAAGCGTTATCGCAATGGCCGGACACCATGCCCGGAGCGATGACGCGCAATATGAAAATGCGCGAAGCCTGCTATCGCGCCGCGAGCTATGCGCTCGGCAAAGCCGCCACCACCCTGGGCGGTGAGCCGTTTGATGCGAGTGCCGTGGCGAAAATATCACGTGAACAGCAGGCCTGGCTACGCCGCGAATTGGCGGTGCCGTTTGCCGGAAAAACGGTCGTCATCACCCATTTCGCCCCCAGCTTGAAAAGCGCCGATCCACGTTTCGGGATCACGCCCGGCACCGCTGGGTTTTGCAGTCATCTCGATGATTTAGTGGGCCAAGCCGATGTGTGGATGCACGGGCATTTGCATTGCCGGCAGGACTATCTGCTCAACGGTTGTCGGGTCGTCGCTAACCCGCTGGGCTATGCGAAAAAAGGCGAACAGATTGGGTTTGATGCTGTGCGGGTGATTGAGATTGGATGAGCGTTAGCGCGCTACGACGCATTGTGGGATCAAACGATTGGCGACGAGCTGTGACGGCTGGGAAATTTGATTCGACAGAGCGAAGGTGATCGTGTCGCATGCTGTCTGGCGCGGAATACAACAACCCAAACGGGCGCACGAAGCACTTGATAAAAACAACACAAATATTTAGTATTCGTTCATGAATTCAAAGCAGCTTAAAAAGTGGCTGGGACAGCAGGGCGCTACTTTTGAAGCAGGCAGAGGCTCCCATCTAAAAGTCACGCTCAACGGTAAGCAATCCATTTTGCCGATGCATGGCACCAAAGAATTGGGCAAAGGCTTAGAAGCTGCCATCAAACGCCAACCAGGCTTGAAATAAGGAAATGCAATGTTTGATTATCCTGTGACGCTCACGCCAGACGGCGACACCGTACTGGTTACTTTTAAAGACATCCCCGAAGCCATCACCTTTGGCGTGAATAAAGATGAGGCTTTGCTGCACGCCATAGATGCGCTGGAAACAGGTTTGTCTTTTTATGTAGATGCACGCAAACAATTACCAGTAGCCAGCAAACCTAAGCGCGGCCAAAAAACGGTTCGGCCCTCCGCACTGGAATCAGCCAAGCTGGGCGTGTATCAGGCGATGACGGAGCAAGGTATTCGGAAAGCAGAACTGGCGCGCCGCCTAGGTTGGCACACGCCCCAAGTGGACAGACTGTTTGATCTGCGCCATGCGTCTAGGCTGGATCAGATTGAAGCTGCTGCGCGTGTGTTGGGGCGGCAGTTGGAAGTGCGTGTTACTTAAAACTTACAGGCTGTTGGAGGTTGGCTTGAATGGATTTTGTCGTATCGGACGCGCATTGCCAAGAGATAACTGGCACCCGAATAAGCGACCTAGAAATATCTGTTAGTTCTCGCGCCCTTCGAATTCGAAGGTTCATCAGGCATGACGAATTGTTCGGTCAAATCCTTATTCTGTAGATATTTGAAAACAAATCGTTAGAACCCGCAGGCAAAATAATTTTCAACAGCACTCTTCTGCCGAAACTTAGCTCCAGCATTCGCCAAACGGCTTCTAGGTCGAAACGCATGTCCATCTGAGCAAAATACTGTGCTTTTTGTACCTTCGCACGAGCCATATGTGTTTGCTTTGAAGGTGAAAATAGTAGAGGAAGGCTGCGGGGCTGGTCATACAATCCTGCCTCTACCGTTTTTAGTATCTCCTCAACGGATTTTGTCTGCTGCACCTTACCAGTTGCAGTCGCATCTAAAACAAAAAGCGCTCCTTCTTGATCCGAGAGGCGACCACGATTTGCGAAAAATATTCCAATATCTGCCGATGAAGTCCAATCAATAAGCGGCGTGCCCGGAGGTGCATTCTAATCAGGTTCCACGTGGGGATATTGCTGCATTCGTTTCATAGCATCAAACAACAAATCAAGGTCTAAATGAATTTCGCCTAGGTCGGAAAGACCCGGACTTGGCACAGCTATGTGTCGAAATTTCAATAGCACTGCACTACTCAACCGCATATGCAGTTCAAAAGAATTTTGTGCCGCAAAATTAAATCATTCACCCATTGGCACCTTAAACCATTTTTGTTTCAGGCTGCGAGCAATGGTGGAATCGATTAGCCAAGAGCTATCGCGTTGCCCACGAATAATATTAACCTGTCTGAACTCAATAGCTTCGTTGATATGTGTTCCAGTTCAATTAAAAAAGTCTTAAACGAGTGAGGGAGCCATACCCAATTTTTTTCATTGGACCGCACGACAGTGGTGTGTTTGATTGGCTGAAATTCATCCATCTATCTTGCCCACTTTCAAAGAAAGGCCCTAGAACGTAGGCTGTACTGGTTTCATCAGCCCAATATCGTTACAGAATCAAACGCCGACGTAGCGCTGCGCAATGCTTAACAGCAACCCACAGAAACACAAACCCTAATCCTAGCTTGCAGCCCCAAACATAATCGCCTCAAAACCACCGCCAATAATAGACTTTACTAAATCAAATAAGCCAGCCTAAGCCCCTGATCTATCGCCCGTTTCGCATCCAACTCCCCCGCCTCAAACGCGCCGCCAATCAAATGCATTTTCACGCCGATAGCTTCAAGCGGTGCCACCAATTCGCGCAGCGGGTCTTGACCGGTACACAGCACGATCGTGTCGCATTCGATTAGCGTGGGGTTTTCGTGTTTTTCACCATAGGTGATGTGCAAACCCAAGGCATCGATGGATTCATAATTCACACCCGCGATCATTTCGACTTTTTTCTTTTTAAGCGCGGCGCGGTGGATCCAGCCGGTGGTTTTGCCGAGGCCTTTGCCGACGCTGGTGGCTTTGCGTTGCAATAGCGTTACCTGGCGGGCAGGCGGGCCAACTTGTGGCTTCACGAGGCCGCCGCGCGCTTCGGCGGGGTCACCCACGCCCCATTCGCGCATCCATGCAGCCAGGTCCATGGTCGGTGAATGGTCCTCGACTAAAAATTCAGACACGTCAAATCCGATACCGCCTGCACCGAGCACTGCGACTCTTTTTCCCACCGGCTTTTTATGCAGTAGCACGTCGATATAGCTCAATACATTCGCGCCATCCTGGCCGGGAATTTTCGGGTTGCGCGGGGCAACACCGGCGGCGATCACCACCTCATCGAAGCCTTTCAAATCGTCTGCGCCGACGCGCTTATTCAAATTCAACCGCACCCCGGTCGCCTCGATTCGCCGTGAAAAATAGCGGAGCGTTTCGTGAAACTCCTCTTTACCAGGAATCATTTTTGCCATATTGAATTGTCCACCGATTTCGGCGGCGGAGTCGAATAACGAAACCTCATGGCCGCGTGCAGCGAGCTCGGTCGCGCACGAGAGTCCGGCCGGACCGGCACCGACCACGGCGATACGTTTTTTATTTTGCGTTTTGGTAAAGACCATTTCTGTTTCATGGCACGCGCGCGGGTTCACCAAACACGAAGCGAGCTTTTGCTGGAAAACATGATCGAGGCAGGCCTGATTGCAGCCGATGCAGGTATTGATATCGAGCGCGCGATTCGCCGCCGCCTTGTTTACAAATTCAGGATCAGCCAGCAGTGGGCGCGCCATCGACACCATATCGGCACTGCCGCCCGCGATAATGTCTTCGCCGACTTCAGGCGTGTTGATACGGTTGGTGGTGATGAGTGGAATGCTGACCTCACCTTTTAATTTTTTCGTCACCCACGCAAACGCGCCGCGGGGAACCGATGTGGCAATGGTCGGTACTCGTGCTTCATGCCAGCCAATGCCAGTGTTAATCAGGGTCGCGCCCGCGCGCTCGATACCTTTTGCCAGCATCACCACTTCATCCCACGATTGGCCTTCTGGCACCAGATCGAGCATCGACAGGCGATAAATAATGATGAAGTCGGTACCCACGGCTTCGCGCATTCGCGAGACGATTTCTATCGGCAGCTGCATGCGGTTTTCATACGCACCGCCGTATTTATCGGTGCGCTTGTTGGTCGCGGTCGATAAAAATTCGTTGATGAAATAACCTTCCGAGCCCATCACCTCGACGCCATCGTAACCCGCCTCGCGCGCCAGCTTGCCCGCACGAACAAAACATTTGATCTGTCGCTCGATGCCGCGCAACGTTAGTTCACGCGGTGTAAATGGCGTGATCGGTGATTTTATTTTTGACGGTGCCACCGAAAACGGTGAATAGCCATAACGTCCTGCGTGCAAAATTTGCAACGCAATCTTGCCGCCCTCTTGATGAACCGCATCCGTAATGATGCGATGCGGTTTAGCCGCACGCGATGAGGCCAGGCGCGATCCAAACGGCGTCAGCCAGCCTTCCACATTCGGCGCAAATCCACCGGTCACGATCAGGCCCACCCCACCGCGCGCGCGCTCCGCAAAATAAGCCGCCAGCGCCGGGAAATTTTTAGCTTTATCTTCCAGTCCGGTATGCATTGAGCCCATCAGCACACGGTTTTTTAGGGTGGTGAAACCCAGGTCAAGCGGAGCAAGCAAGTGCGGATAAGGAGATGACATGAGCGCTTTCAGCTAAATTTATAATAATTTTTCGAATCTGAACGAAGTATTAATATTACTGTAACCAATGCGCTCGTAAAACGCATGGGCTTCGTGTCGATGGGCACCAGAACTGAGGTTGATACGATCATAACCGGAGTCAGCCGCCCATTTTTCAGCGCTCACCATCAACGAACGCCCTACTCCGCCGCCACGACAAGCTGCGGCCACGACGATGCCGCCAATTTCGGCATAACGCTCCACTTGCAATCGATCAACCGTATGCACATGCACCCAGCCAACCAAGGCTTGTTGTTCGTTTAAGGCCACAAATAAGCCATTCCCAAATGTCGCCGCAATTCTTAGAAAACGGTTCCGCACTTGCGAATCGGACACCGGATAGCCAAGCTGCCCACTGAGTGTAGCAACCGCTTCTGAATCATGTTCGGCCATGGCTCTGATGGTAGTCAATTCATGCCTTCAAAATAAAACGGGGCGCGCAATGATGCGTGCCCCGTTGGTTTGTATTCGCTGATTTTCTACAAAACTGACTTTAACAATTTGCCCATGTCGGCAGGGTTTTTCGTGACTTTAATTCCGCATTCTTCCATTACCGCCAATTTTTCCTGCGCGGTGCCTTTGCCGCCCGAAATAATCGCCCCGGCGTGGCCCATGCGTTTTCCCGCCGGTGCAGTGACCCCTGCGATGAAACCAATCACGGGTTTTTTCATGTGGTCTTTCATCCAGCGTGCGCAGGTTTCTTCGTCATCACCGCCGATTTCGCCCACCATGATTACCGCATCTGTTTCCGGATCATCGTTGAATAATTTCATGACATCCAGATGCTTCATGCCATTCACCGGGTCGCCGCCAATACCGACGCAAGTGGATTGGCCCAGACCCAAATCCATCAACTGACCGACGGCTTCATAGGTCAGGGTGCCGGAGCGTGAAACCACACCAATGCGGCCTTTTTTGTGGATATGCCCGGGCATGATGCCGATCTTGATTTCTTCCGGGGTAATCACGCCGGGGCAATTTGGCCCAATCAAAATGGTGCTCTTGCCGCGCATTTTGTAGCGGGTGTTAATCATGTCCTGAACGGGAATACCTTCGGTGATACAGATAACTAATTCGAGGCCGGCATCGACTGCCTCATCGATTGCGGCAGCCGCATAAGGTGGCGGCACATAGATCACCGAGGCAGTGGCGCCTGTCTGCTTGACGGCTTCTGCGACGGTTTCAAAAATCGGAATACCTTCATACGACTGGCCGCCTTTTTTTGGCGTCACACCGGCGACAAAACAATTTGCGCCATTCGCATATTCCTTGCACATTTTGGTGTGGAACATACCAGTTTTACCGGTGATGCCCTGGGTAATAACTTTGGTATTTTTATTGATTAGGATGCTCATTATTTTGTCCCTTTTACAGCTTGCTCTTTGGCAGCAGCAACCACACGTTCGGCCGCTTCGGCCATATTGTTTGCCGAGATAATCGGCAAGCCTGAATCTTTCAAGATTTGACGGCCCAATTCTTCGTTGGTACCTTTCATGCGTACCACCAGCGGTACTTTCAGCTGAACCTCGCGCGCCGCCGAAATCACACCGTTGGCGATGACGTCACATTTCATAATGCCGCCAAAAATATTGACCAGAATTGCTTTAAGCGAGGGATTTTTCAGCATGATTTTGAATGCTTCAGTCACTTTCTCAGTCGTGGCACCACCACCGACGTCGAGGAAGTTGGCGGGTGAGCCGCCGTAGAGTTTGATCACGTCCATGGTCGCCATCGCGAGGCCCGCGCCGTTGACCAGACAGCCGATATCTCCATCCAGCGAGATGTAAGCCAGATCAAATTTACTCGCTTCAACTTCGGCCGGGTCCTCCTCGTCCAGATCACGCATCGCGACGATTTCAGGGTGACGATAGAGCGCGTTGGAATCAAAATTCAATTTCGCATCAAGTGCCAAAACTTTATTGTCACCGGTGTAAATGAGCGGGTTGATTTCCGCTAGCGAACAATCGCATTCCACAAATGCTTTGTAGAGTGATTGCATGAAGGCTCGCGCCTGCGGCACCGCCACGTCTGGCACGCCGATTTTGCGGGCAACATCGTCACCTTCCGCGTCCGACAAACCCTTGCCCGGATCAATCGCCACCTTGAAAATTTTCTCAGGTGTGTGCTCGGCAACGTGCTCGATGTCCATGCCACCTTCGCTTGAAGCCATCAACACCACGCGCTGCGAGGCGCGATCTACCACCATGCCGACATAAAGCTCCTTCTTGATGTCAGCCCCTTCTTCGATCAGCAAGCGCTTGACCAAACGGCCTTCAGGGCCGGTTTGATGCGTAACCAGTGTCATACCGAGAATTTGCGCCGCGTAGGTGCGAACTTCATCGATGGATTTGGCGACTTTCACGCCGCCACCTTTGCCACGACCACCCGCGTGAATTTGGGCTTTCACGACCCAAACCTTACCGCCCAGGGTTTCAGCGGCTTTAACCGCCTCGTCAACGCTGAAGCAGGGGATGCTGCGCGGCGTGGCAACCCCATATTTGCGCAAGATTTCCTTGCCTTGGTATTCATGGACATTCATGGGGAGTGGCTTTCTGGTGAGCGTTGTTGAGGACGACGATGTTGGACGGAGGAAGAATGAATGCGATCTAAAAACCTGCAGAAGGCGGCAGGTTGCGCGTAATGAAGCCCTGCATATTAACAGCCCAGCGTTCTTTGGGGACAATCGGTGACGCGCGGCGCTTAAGCAACAATTTTTAGTGGTTTTCCGCATCGAGGACGACACAATCGGCCTCGGCACCGGTATACCATTTGGGGTAGAAGCGCGCGACAGCGGGCGCATCAACCGCTAAAGCATGACATTTACCGAGCTGAAACGGTATTTTTGCGGGATCTTGCAGACCTTGTCCGGCAATAGTCTGATATGCCGTTGTTGCGACCGACCCGATCAAATCGGTAATGTGCGTGCAGCCACGCGTGCCGCTAAAAATCTCTTTCACACGGCGCGTGAAGCCGGGTCGAAGCGCGAGGCCGATCAGGTTTTTATACTTGGGCGCGATCTGATCGCAATAGCCCGCATACGGCATCACGTCCGAGCTGGCCTCTGCGTCGACAATCGTCATTGTCCTGTCGATAGTAATCCGCAGCCACATCGAATGCACCGCCGAACCGGCAGGCCGCAACCCGCTAGCCACTGTGAATTCCAAATCCTTGGTGTCGTGCAGATGACCTTCAATATCGAAACCACCGTCATCGCGCTTGTAGCCGCGCACACTGATGAGGCGGTGATGGAGTGGTTGGCGATTGGTTTTGGGTTCGGACAATGGCATTGGGACATTCGTGGTTTTTGATCCCTATTATAAAAAGAAAAAGCGTGTGTTCTATTGAATGGAACGCGCTTTTTCTACAGGCCGCTGTCAGTGGCGCTAAGGCTGACTAACCAATTTGCCGATACGTACGAATCGCCGTAGCAAACTCAGCGCCAGTTTGGAACCGTTCTTCGAATTTCTTCGCCAGCGCCATGTCGATCAAGTCCGTCATCCAGTCAGGCAAGGCGGGATTGATTTCACGAATACTCGCGTGCGGCTCGTTGGCGATGGCAAACATAAGCTGGGTCATCGATTCCCCCTGAAACGGCAGCCGGCCGCTCGTAAGCTGATAGAGCGTCACGCCGAGTGAGAATAAATCTGAACGCCCGTCAATTTTTTTGCCCATCAATTGCTCAGGCGACATATAGGACGGCGTGCCCAGCACCATGCCTGTTTTGGTTTTAGACGAATCTGTAACCCGCGCGATGCCAAAGTCGGTCACCTTGGGCACCCCAGTATCCGGGTCGTACATGATGTTGGCTGGCTTGATATCGCGATGCACAATATTCATCTGGTGGGCGTGGTTGAGCGCTTCCGCCACGCGCTCAACAATCGACAGCACCTTGTCCAGCGGCAGCAAATTGGGATTCTTGGTGAATGGCACCAAGTCTTTACCCTTCAAAAACTCCATCGCAATATAGGCGAGATCATGCTCTTCCCCGGCGTCAAAAATACGCACAATGTTCGGATGATCGAGTTTGCCCGCGGACTCTGCTTCGCGGAAAAAACGATCCTTGGCTTCCTGCAATTCATCCCCTTCAAATTCAGTCGCGAGTGCGAGCGTTTTAATCGCCACCTCACGGCCAATCTTGGGGTCTTTGCCCAGATAAACCACGCCCATCGCGCCCTTGCCCAACTCTTTTTCCACCTGATAACGTCCGAGCCTCGGTTTCTCCCCGCTGCCGCCCAGCATCATGGTCGCGTTACCGCTCCTCGCGCCTGATGAGCCGCCCAGAATGATGGTTTCCGACATCGCCTTCGCGCGACCCATGCGATCCGCCACATCGCGGAATGTCGGGTCAAATTTATTGATATAAGCGAACGCACTTTCCGCTTTGTTGAACTGTCGGCGACGCTCGAAGTCGAGCGCCAGCGAATAAATATTCTCCATCAGCTGCTCGTCCGGCGGGCATTTGCGGAATTTATCAAACGCCATGTCCAACTGGCCCTGCTGTTGAAACGCCAAGCCAAGCATCCGGTTCGATTCAGCACCGGCGGCATCGGACACATCCTTGCTTTTCTCGGTGACAAGGAAGCGCTTGGTGGTAAGCAAAAGATGGCCGATAAGCAGGAGTGAGGCCGGCAGCATCAGCTTGACCCAGAGCCCTGGCCCCGTCATGAGGGCGAAATGGGCGCCTATCAGTGCGATGAAAATAATCAGAGTCAACACCGCAGCCGGGCCCGCGCGCAGCCTCGGGAATAAAGCAATCAGATAAGCGGCCACCGCAATCAGCGCAAGATAGGACGCAAATAGTGCCCACGCAGGCGCACGGAAAAAGTGCTGCTGCAGAATGGACGATACCGAATGACCCAACTTTTCAATCGGCGCGATCACGCCAATGGGTGTGACCGCGCGCTCGCCGATGCCCGTGGCCGTGGCACCAATCAACACAATTTTGTCACGGTATTTCGAGGCCGGAATCTTGCCCGACAGCACATCATAAAAAGAATCCGTCGGGATCGCGGAGCGGCCTCCGACATCTTTATAGAAATACGGCAACATGAAACCACTGTCGTCGGTCGCAATGCGCAGGCTGCCAATGGAAACAGATTCTCCCGGCGTGACGCGAATGTCTTTGGTGCCCAGATTCAAACTCTTGGCAACAACGCTCATCGCGAGCGACGGATACTGCTGGCCAAAGTAATCGATCATGGTGATGTCGGTCCGGCGACCGCCGTCCGGATCATTCACCTCTGCAATGTGGCCGAAGCCCGCTGCACCCTCAGCCACCGTCTGAATCGGAAAAAGTGCGCCGGGCTTTCCATATACCGCGCCTCCGCCAGACGCTAGAATACTGTCCTTGCGAATATAATCCGGCAACGGCTGATCTGGCTGACCTACAGGCGGCTGAAAATCCCATTCAAAAATTGTGGCCAACATGACATTGCCCGCTTTTTTGATGCTGTCGCCGAGGCGCTTATCGGTATTTAACGTCTTTTCGGCTTCTGTCAGAATGGAGCCGATTTGCGCCAAAGCAGGGTTGGGGAGGTTCACAACCGGAGCCGGCATCGCGTTTATAGCGTTACCGGAGGCAGTATTGGGTGACAAATTAGATGTTAACGGCGTATCAGCCGCCGCCGCGGTTGTTTTGTTATAAACATCCAGCATACGGTTAATGTAGGCCAGGCCGGGATCGGCTTGTGGTTCAGAAAACATCACCGTGCTGCCGACCACCTTGGCTTTGGCGTCGCCCAGTTTGGCGATCATTTCAGCATGGATTTCCCGAGACCACGGCCAGCGCCCGATATTGCTGAGCGATTGATCGTCAATCGCGATGATGGCAATTTTGTCGGAGGGCGGCTTGGATGAAGCCACCACACCCCAATCGTAGGCCTTGATTTCAAGTGCCTCGAAGAAACCGGTCGTCTTGCTTACCACCAAGATCACGACCACGATTAGCAGTGCAAAAAACCAGTCTTTGGTCCAGAACGCTATTTTTTTCACTTTTTTCCCCTCGCTATGTGAGCGATTAGCACGATTAGCAGCATCTCGCAGGCATCCGCATCTGGACTGATTGTAGCAAGAAAGCCTTCGCGTGCCTGTACCTCGATCAGGTCATTGCCAATCGGAATAGGATTGCCGTTTGCCGCTGTTCAGCCCATGCAGCGCCTTTAAGATCACTTTGAAACCATTTGCGCTGGAAATATTTACGCGCGGGCGCACCTGTCGCCGAAGCGGTTGGTAGCCGCTTGGCAAACACCTACCTCATGCGCCTACGTTCCGAACAGGACGCCAGGCACAGCGTTGTAAGTCGCTGCAAATTCGGCAGGGGAAACCTTCTTGCCGTCTTCGTGCTTGAGCTTGGCAACCTCGATCTGGCCGCCTTGCGCAGTGATAAACATGGCGGTGTCTGTCACTGTCACGATCTCTCCAGGCTTGCCTTTCACCGCAGCAAACGTGCGGATCAAGTGCTTCTTGCTTCCAAAAAGCTGCACCTTTTTACCCGCCAACGTGGTCCAGGCACCCGGCGCCGGGTCGCAGCCTCGAATCAAATCATGGATAAAACGCACATTGTTATTAAAGTTGATTTTTGATTCCGATGCGCGACACCAGCCTTCGTAGCTGGCGTTTGATTCTTCTTGAATTATCTCGCGATGCTTGCCCGCCACCACCAGGTCAGCCGCCTCAATCATCGCCGCAACACCCTGCGGAAACAGGCGATCAAAATAAACGGTGCCCAAGGTATCGTTTTCAGAAACCGGCGTGGATTTTTGCAAAATAATCGGGCCCTCATCCAAGCCATCCGTGGGGCGAAAAATTGTCAAACCGGTTTCCGCTTCGCCGCATATCAACGGCCAGCTGATCGACGACGGCCCGCGATATTTTGGCAACAACGACGGGTGATACTGGATCGTGCCATGCTTGGGAATATTTACGAATTCCTGCGGTGCAAATTGCAGAACATAAGCCATGATGCCGATATCGACATCCAGCGCGCGAAGCGTGTTGTGCGCATCAATGTCTTTCAAATTCAGAAACTGAAACACGCGCAGATTTTTTTCCTGTGCCGCAACGCGCAATACATCGGGGCGCGAGCCTGCTTTTTCAGGCGCACAAAATACCCCGGCGACTTCATCACCACGCGCGAGAAAAGCATCGAGTACTGCTTTGCCGAAATCCTGTTGGCCGATGATGGCGATTTTCATATTGTCGCTTTCTTGATCTGGTGTTGTAGGTCACATTCGGGGCTGGCATATAAGGCTGCGTGACATCAGTGCATAAATTTAAGCAGCGCCAGGCTGCGTTTTTTCAAAATGCAAACCTGACCTACTATTAAACTCCGCTCTGGGCTTGCCGTTTGAAGCACTTTTGCTCCAAATACCCGCCCCGCTTAGCGTTTTTATTTCTTAGGCGGCACGGTGAATGCACCTGCTTCTTTCATGGCGCTCACCCGCGCCTCATCATAGCCAAGCACGTTTTTCAATACGTCATCATTGTGCTCACCCAAAAACGGTGCGCGCTCGATTTTTGCAGGTGACGCGGACAGCTTGATTGGCATGCCGACGTTCCACCATTTGCCGCGCTTTTCATCCTCCAGCTCAACATACATTTCGCGACCACGAATATGTTCGTCGTTTGCCAAATCAGTCGTGGACATAATCGGGCCGCACGGCACATCAATTGGATTCAGGATCGCCATGAATTCGCGCTTGGTGTGATCAGCCGCGAACTTCGCGATCAACGCCCACAGCTCCGGCTGATTTTTGCGCCGCTCACCAATCGTTGAAAATTTTGGGTCGGTCGCCAAATCCCGCAGACCCGATACGGGCCCGATCAAATTCGCGAGATTGGTCCACACCGCTTCTTGCACGACGATATAAATATAGTCATTAGGCCCGTGCGGCTTGCAATGAATGGCGTTACCCAACTGCCCGCCACCGGAATCATTTCCGGCGCGCGGCACGTCACCCATGCCGATGGCAGTCGGCACTGAATATTCGCCTAGCGATTGACGCGTCAAACGCTGATGGTCACGCCATTTGACGCGGCACAAATTCATCACGCCATCCATCATCGCGACCTCGACATACTGGCCTTGACCGGTGCGCGTGGCCTGATGAAGTGCTGCCAGCAAGCCGATGGCAAGATGCAGGCCGGTGCCCGAATCGCCGATCTGCGCACCCGTGACAAACGGCGCTCCGTCGAGCATGCCGGTGGTGCTCATCGCGCCGCCCATCGCCTGAGCGACATTTTCATAAGCCTTGAATTCGGCATACGGGCCGCTGGAGCCAAAACCCTTGATTGAACCCATCACAATGCGCGGGTTGATCGCGTGAATTTTATCCCACGTAAAGCCCAGGCGATCCAGCACACCGGGCCCAAAATTTTCCATCACAATGTCACATTCTTTTAACAAATCAACAAACACCTCTTTGCCCTGCGGCGATTTCATGTTGACCGTAATCGAGCGCTTGTTGCAATTCAGCATCGTGAAATAAAGCGAATCTGCACCCGGAATATCACGCAACTGCCCGCGCGTGGCGTCGCCCTGCGGCGGCTCGAATTTGATGACATCTGCTCCCATCCACGCAAGCAGTTGCGAGCAGGTTGGTCCGGCTTGCACGTGTGTCATATCGAGAATTCTGATGCCTTTTAATGCTTCCATCCATGCCACCCTTCCGTTGTGCAAGCCGTTATGGCGACTCGTCCTATCGTATCCCCGTAAACGGGGCCCCTGCTCTTACTCCTCACGCCACTGCTTGCACGTGTGTCATATCGAGAATTCTGATGCCTTTTAATGCTTCCATTTACTCAATCTCTTTTTCAAGTTTTAATTCAATTTTTTTGCAGCAGCCGGATTGAGGTTCGTGATGCGTCCGCTCTCGGTACCCGCTGTTTCATCGATGATCGCGTTAATGAGCGTGGGCTTTTTCGAGCGGATGGCAACTTCCATTGCAGTCCGTAGCTCGGCAGGCGTAGAGGCTTTAACCCCCACGCCGCCGAATGCTTCCATCAACATTTCGTAGCGTGCACCCTTCACAAAAACTGTCGGCGCAACATCAGCACCACCGGTGGGATTCACATCTGTGCCTCGATAGACGCCATTGTTATTCATCACCACCACGCATATGGGCAAATTGTAGCGGCAGATGGTCTCGACTTCCATGCCGGAAAAACCGAACGCGGAATCGCCCTCAATGGCGATCACACTCTGCCCTGTTTCCACCGCTGCGGCCACCGCGAATCCCATGCCGATACCCATAATGCCCCAAGTGCCCACGTCCAAGCGTTTACGCGGCTGATACATATCAACAATGCTGCGGGTGAAATCAAGAGCGTTGGCTCCTTCATTGACCAGCATCGCATCGGGGTTGGCTTTAATGATGTCGCGCACCACATTCAGCGCACTGTAAAAATTCATCGGCGACGGGTCTTTTGCGAGGGCCTCTGCCATCTTGGCTAAATTTTTGCTTTTGCGCTCGGCAATTGCGCTTAACCACGCGGCTTCGGGCTTGATCCATTGCCCGTCAACATGGGCCAACAGCGCCGCAACACACGAACCAATATCGCCGACCACGGGCGCATCAATGCGCACATTGCTGTCCATCTCGGTGGGCGAAATATCGATTTGGATATAGGCTTGCCCACCCCACTCTTTATGCGTTTTGCCTCCCCACGTTTTGCCTTTGCCGTGCGAGAGCAGCCAGTTCAGCCGGGCGCCAATCAGTAACACCACATCGGCTTCCGGCAGCACGAATGAACGCGCGGCAGCGGCTGACTGCGCATGGGTATCGGGCAAAATGCCTTTAGCCATGGACATCGGCAGATACGGAATACCGGTCTTCTCGATGAGCTCGCGAATGCTGGCATCGGCTTGCGCATAGGCGGCACCTTTGCCAAGCAAAATGAGCGGGCGCTTGGCGCTTTTCAATAAATCGAGCGCGCGGCTCACCGCCTCGGGCGCGGGAATTTGACGCGGGGCTGCATCGACGACCTTAATCAGTGATCGGCGGCCCGCCTCGGCATCGATAACTTGTCCGAATAATTTTGCGGGCAAATCCAGATACACGCCCCCGGGTCGGCCCGATACCGCTGCGCGGATGGCCCGCGCGACGCCAACCCCGATGTCTTCTGCGTTGAGGACGCGAAACGCAGCCTTGCACAACGGTTTGGCGATGGCCAATTGATCCATTTCCTCATAATCACCCTGCTGCAAATCCACAATTTCGCGCTCACTTGATCCCGAGATCAAAATCATCGGAAAACAATTGGTGGTGGCGTTTGTGAGTGAGGTCAAACCATTTAAAAATCCAGGCGCGGATACCGTCAGGCACACACCGGGCTGTTGGGTGATGAAGCCCGCAATGGCAGCAGCGTTGCCTGCGTTTTGCTCATGACGAAATGAGATTACCCGCATACCTTCCGCCTGTGCCATGCGAGTGAGATCGGTAATTGGAATGCCGGGCAGGCCATAAATCGTATTGAGCCCGTTGAGCTTTAAAGCATCAATAACCAAATGGAAGCCGTCGGTCGTGGGGGTGGATGCTGCATCGGTTGTCATGCTGGGATGCCTCGCGCTATGGATATCAAATTTGCCGCCAAGAAATTGGGAGAGTGGAGAGTTGGTGGGCTTTTGATAGAGGTGATCGAAGTAGCGAATAAGAGTTTTTCTAACGCAATTGGCGGGTAGCGATAAGTAGGAACGGCTCGCGGACACCATTGATTTGCATCAACGTTGTAGCAATTTTTGTATCTAATCACTTTTACCGAATGCACATTATTAACAGTAGCGACATGATAAAAATGACGCTATGCTTTCGCCTTGACTCCCATCAAGGTTATGGTGGCATATTCACTTGATTTGCTACTTTTGCCTGTTTTTCTCATCTCATCACCACTTTTTCGATTGAGGCGGCCATGACACTACTTATCACTCACCCGCAGCGAGATATGTTGCGCCTGGCGCTTGCTCGCAACATCGTGCTGCGCACCTTGAAGCCGAGAGCATTTCAGGATTTGGAAAAGCTTCTGGTTATCGCCGACTATAAAAAAGGTGAGCTTCTGATGGGTCAGGGCGATCACGATATGGAACAGTATTTTGTATTGGAGGGCGCGTTGAAGCGAGTGGTCGCCAATCAGGAAGGCAAAGAAATTATTCTGCGCTTTTCAGTCGAAGATGATATGGATACGAGCTACGCAGCGTGGCGACTACGCACGCCCGCCCCTTATTCGATTCGCGCTGTAACAAAATCACGAGTCGCAAAATTGCCGATGGAAGCGTGGGTGGAATTTCTGGAGCGCCATCCCACCGCCAAAAGCGACTTTGAATATGAAGTAATGCATCTCATGTCCGAAGTTATGGCACACACGATTACCCTACACTTACTCGATGCTTCAGGCAGGCTACAACGATTTATCCGCAAGTATCCAAATCTCTACGGTCGCATCCCGATGAAGGAAGTCGCCACGCATTTGAATTTATCCGCGGAAACACTTTCGCGCATGAAACAGAAGAAGCGAGTGGCTGAGTTACGCACCAACTAATTTTTAGTGTTGAACACACCAACTATCTATCAGGCGCAGCAGCACGCCAACCAGCACATAAACCTTATTGAGTATCCCGGATATTGGCTAGCAGCTTGTCGGGCTTAAAGAAACGGGAAATGATAGGGGCGAGGGCAGGTTTTCTCGACCGTCAGTGCCAATAATGCTTCGATTGGCAAGATAGTCGGAGAAATATGCACCGTCCAAATCATTTTGTAGCCGATTTTCTTTAAGCCCAACGGGCTGCCTTAATACACGTGCAGTACAAGTTTGAGTCCTCGATATCGGTCGAGACAATATTTATGACGCGATCGTCATTTTCTTGCGCATGGGTTTCAATACAAATAACGCGAGCACCGCGGCCAAAGCGTTGAGCCCGGCCGCTAAATAAAATACCGCGTGCCAGCTTCCCGTCGACTGCGTAATGTAGCTCGTAAACCCGACCAGAATCGCTGCGGTGCCTTTAGCCGTGTACAGCAAGCCTGCGTTTGTTGTGGCAAATTTAGACCCATAAGAATCGCCACAGGTTGACGGAAAAAGGCTATAAATTTCGCCCCAGGCAAAAAATACGAGGCCGGTTAAAATCACGAACATCAACGGATCAGTGCCAAAATTAGCCAGCAACACAATGCCGACCGCCTCAATGCCAAAAGCGATAAACATCGTATTCTCGCGACCAATATTGTCCGATACCCAGCCAAAAAATGGGCGCGTAACGCCGTTCAACACACGGTCAATAGACAACGCGAACGTTAACGCAGGCAAAGTCAAGCCCATGATCGAAACAGGTACGTCGGCAATTTTCAAATCTTTGGCGATCGGACCAAGCTGTGCTGTTGCCATCAAACCGCCGAGCGCCATCATGACAAACATCGCGTACATGAGCCAGAAAACCGGCGTTTTTATCATCTCTTTCCATGTGTAGTCACGTTTGGTTTGCATCAGGGCGGCCACTTGTGGCACATCTGATTTTTTAGGTGCTAGCAGGCCAAACGAGACCAGGAAAACAATCACGCCTTGGCCAATGCCAAAATATAAAAAAGCCGCCTCATAGCCGTTGGTTGTGATGATGGCCTGAATCGGAATAATGGTGAGCGCTGAACCCATGCCAAACCCCGCCGCAGTCAAACCGGCCGCGAGACCTCGACGATCAGGAAACCACTTCAACGCATTACCGACACACGTGCCATACACAGCTCCTGCGCCGATGCCACCAACCGCTGCAGCGGCATAGAGCATGGTGAGTGAACTGGCGAAAGAGTTCATTACCCAAGCAATGCCCACAAGAATGCCGCCCCACATCACTACCGGGCTTGGGCCGAATTTGTCTACCAAATAACCCTCGATGGGCACTAGCCAAGTCTCAGTGACAACAAAGATTGTGAAGGCCCATTGAATCGCGGCACGACCCCAACCGTACTTAGCATCTAGCGGATTGACAAACAAGGTCCAGCCATATTGTAAATTTGCAATCATCGCCATGCAGATGATGCCCAGAAAAAGCTGAATCCAACGATTAATAACCGGTTTCGCATCGCTACTGATCACTTCACTCATTTAAAACTCCTCCAAAAAACATCGTTAATTTTTTAAAATATTTTTATTGGTACACCTGCCGTTATTAAGATCTTACGATTGCCTATTGATTACTTCGCACAACCTTTAAAACACCTCACCCCTCTAACATGTCAACTCCACAGTATTTTGCTTTTTTGTAAAACTTCGATAAGCTGCATGTGAACGATCAAGACGAGATAAGCGCGTGATTGCATCGTTAACTGGCATGCCTAGCTAATATCTGTCCCGATATGACCACAGATGCTGCACCCAGCGCAGGGATGACGAACTGCATCCACGCGGCGTTCTGATCGACCCAGAATTTCGTCGCGGGGTCCGTAATCAACATATCGCCCGCTACAAACCCAAGCAGCGCCGCACCGATCGTAATAATAATCGGGAACCGATCCATCAATTTCAGCAAAATCGTGCTCGAGAAAATGATCAACGGGATGCTGATAGTCAAGCCAAGAACCAACAGCAAAAAATTGTCTTTAGCCGCCGCCGCAACCGCAATAACGTTATCTAGGCTCATCACCAAATCTGCAATCAGGATGGTTTTAATCGCCGCGCCCAAATGCTCATGCCCGGCGATATTGGCATCATCATCTTCCGGAATCAGCAGCTTGACGCCAATCCACAGCAACAATAAGGCACCCACAATCTTCAGCCAGGGCAGTTGTAACATTTTGACCGCAAACACGGTCAAAATGACGCGCAGGATAATAGCTGCAGCGCTACCCCAAAAAATAGCTTTCTTCCGCTGGTCGGCGGGCAAACTTCGTGATGCCAAGGCAATCACGACTGCGTTATCGCCCGACAAAACAATATTTACGCCAATGATGGTCATCAGCGCAGTCCAAAATTGTGGGTCAAAAAAATCCATAGGTCATCGCTTTTTTTTAATTTCGCGTTAGATAGGTTGATATGTTTGGCGTTTCTATTGTCATGGGTCACGTCAAAAACGCGCATGGGACAGTATTTAGAGTGCGTTTAAACACTTTCAGCGAAAACACCTCAGCTCGCACAAGCCTTGGCATGACTATAAAATGATAATTGCACGGAAGCACTGTCATTAATCCAGACTTGATGCGGCTTTATTGCAAACTGCATCCAAACCGGCAATATTGATAAACCAATTCCCGTAACCTTGACTGGATTCATACAAGTGAAACGCGAAATCAGAGCAGGTATACAGAACAGAGCCGCTGATACTACCTACATTCGAGCGAGCGGAGACGCGGTCAGTTGTCACATGCCACAAACAACACAAATCACAGCGCGACCGCTTCCCACCTGGTCCAGCAAAGCGTCATCATTGGTTTTTTACGCGGCTGTGACCATCATTTCAATGATGGTGAGCAACTTCCCGGCTTCCGCTGCAGACAAATTCGCGCAAGTCGATGGCGCGGCAGCGCGCGCTTCGTCCGCAATCGAGGCATCAAATTCTCCGCGGCCCTTTGAAGCCGCACCCGTTCTGCTCTCCGTTGCCAATCCCTCACCCTTGAATTCAGATAAAGATGTTGTTGCCGCGCGTGCCGCGTTTGACCGACGCGATCTGGCGGCGCTGGACGCGGCCCGAGTTGCGATATCAAAGTCCGGCCACCCGCTATCGGCCTATGTGGACTACTGGTGGTTAAGCGCCAATTTGTCGCGCCAAAATGCGGGGGCACCTGCAGGATTTTTTGCGGTCGGGCGCGCCAATGAAATCAGCGCCTTTTTGAATGCGAATCAGGAAACACCCCTGGCCGATCCGCTCCGCCGTGACTGGTTAAAAGTGCTGGGCGCACTGGACGCGTGGGACCAGTTTGAGCCTGAATTCGCGAAACTCACTACTGAAGATAGCGAAGTAGTCTGCCATCAGTGGCGCTATTTACTCACTCGGAAGCCGCAAAATGAATTGGCAAAAGAAAATATCGCGCAGGCAAAATCGCAAATAAAAGCCGCATGGTTAGCAGGCAAAAATTCGTCCGAGAACTGCTACGCGGCATTTCAATCGGCATTCGACTCCGCCGCGATTACGAACGAAAACGTGTGGTCACGGGTGCGTCGCGCGTTTGAGGCCAATCAGCCTAACGATGCTCGCCGCAGCGCGGCCTTTGCCACCACATCAGGACAGTTTTCAGCCGCCCTTGATCGCGCGGTGGCGAGCGCCAGCGCTGATCCTGCAAAATATTTGAGCGCTCAACAAGTTAACTCAAAGTCACCGCCATCGGTGGAAGTTTTTTTATTTGCAATCACGCGTTTAGCCAGAAGCGACGCCGTACGCGCAGCCGCGCTGCTGCAGCAAAGCGGCAAAACCCTCGACGCTGCTGATCAGGCATACGCGTGGGCACAAATAGGCCAATATGGCGCGATGCAGCACGACGCCAATGCGTTGGCGTGGTTTCATCTTTCTTCTGCTTCGGCAGCGCCCGCGACTTCAGGAACGCCATTCGAATTGAATGACATGCAGGCGGGCTGGAAAGCACGAGCAGCCCTGCGTGCAGGTAATTGGGACGCGCTAAGTGTGGCGATTGACGCGATGTCGGTCGGCGAGCGGCGCGACAGTGCCTGGCGCTACTGGCAGGCGCGTGCTTATGCGCAGGCAGGCAACCTGGATGCCGCCAAGCCAATTCGCGCCTTACTGGCGCGAGAAAATAGTTTTTATGCTTTGGGGAAATTTTGCTAAACGCAAAGCTGAACTCATTGACACCAAAAAGCATTTAATTCTGGAAGCCGCGCATCCGTCGCCGTTAGCGCGAAATGCGTTTGCCGGCAGTAAACATTTTTCAAAAGCAAATGCCTATCTAAAACAAGAAGGTATTGCACCAATTGATTGGAAAGTTTAGGGAATAGGGAACAAGTAATAGGGAATTTTTTAAGTAGTGCGTACAGATTGTTCCCTATTCCTTGTTCCTTATTACTTAAAAATTTTTTTATGAAAAAGAAAATTATTGTACTCGGTTGTGCTTTAGCGGCAATTTCAGTAATTCTTGGTGCGTTTGGTGCGCACAGTTTAAAAGCTAAGCTCACTGAGTCTGGATTAGATGTTTTTAAAACGGCGGTGCAGTATCAGATGTATCACGCGATTGCAATTTTATTTGTAGCGCAATGGATTAACGAATTAGGCGAACGTCGTGCGCGACTGATTGCGCAACTTTTTGCTATCGGTATAATACTCTTTAGTGGCTCGCTTTATATTTTTACGATTGAAGAAGTATTCAACATTTCCAGAACAAGTTTAATCGGAATTGTTACGCCGATCGGTGGCGTTTTTTTTATTTCTGCGTGGGTATATGCGTGTGTTTCTATGCTAAAAAGATAATTCTCGATTTTAATTTTTAACCAATTTTTTTATGAAATACCTATTTATAATTTTGTATTCGCTTTCGCTTTTTACGATTTCTGCACAAACCAAATTTAATCGAAAACCAACGGTGGATGCAGCTTTAGATTTACTTTCAACTTACACGCCGTCTCAAAAAACGTTAGGTCATTTTGCTTTTACGGACACGCTTCGCACCTCATGGTCGAATTTGCCGATGGAACAATTTAATCGCAAAGGATTGTGGTTGAGAGATATGACAGATTCGCAGCGACTAAAAATTCATGCGCTTTTACGCACCGTTTTAAGCGCTGAGGGTTATCAGAAAGCCATTTTAATTATGCAATCTGACGAGGGTCTTCATCAAAGATTGACGACTGCTAATAATTTAGTTTTAGCCAGGATTTATGGTGAAGATAAATATTTCACAACAATTTTTGGCGAACCGAACGAAAACAAAACGTGGAGTTTTCGTTTTGAAGGGCATCATTTATCGCTCAATTTTAGTTTTTCACCTGTCGGTGTTTCTTGTACGCCCATGTTTACGGGTGTAAATCCAGCGTTAATAACTTCTGGCATTCGAGCAGGGCAGTATATTTTGTCGGAAGAAAATGAAATAGGCTGTGAATTATTTAATTCTTTATCAAATACTTTAAAAACAAAAGCACTCATTTCAGTCCACCCGAAAGACGCTGATGTGATGACACGCACGGGTAAAGAAAGTTTTTTAAAATCCATGCAAGGTGTATCATACAAAGAATTTAGTGCCGATCAAAAAAATATGGTGAAACGTATGATTCGCGCTTGGGTAGAAAATTTAACGCCGGCATTAGCAAAAGAAAAAACGCAGTACATTGAAAAGCATTTGAAAGATGCTACTTTTACTTGGATGGGTACAAATAAGACGACCGAACTCCATTACTTTCGTTTGTACTCGCCCGATTTTATCATTGAGTTTACTAATCGTGATGGAGGTATCTATCACTATCATTCGCTGTGGCGAAATTTGGGCGAAGAGCAGTTTTAGGTAATAGGGAATAAGTTTTAGGGAATAGGAAATAAGTAATAAGTGTTCCCTATTCCCTAAAACTTATTACTTATTCTCTATTCCCTATTTAATCAGCAATTTGTAAAAAATATCTGCCACCAGCTGGTTGCCCACTTCGTTTAAATGCACGCGGTCATTGGTTAAAATACCCGATTCTTTATTGTCCTTATTATTATCGAGATTGAATTTTAAAAATTCTTTTCTAAAATCCGCGACTGAGCAATCATATTTAGCCGCAATATCGCGCATGATGTTAGAGTAGCGATTTAAGTCGCCGTCGAGTTCGTTACTAAAATCGGTACGCTCTCCAATTGTTGCAGGTGTGGAAATTATCACCTTAATGCCTTGCGCTTGCAATTTTTTAATGATGGCGACATAAAATTTTTCAAACTTATCGGCATCTGTTCCTGTTCCGAAAGTGCGTTTGTGCCACACATCGTTTACGCCCACCCAAATTGCCACTACATCGGGTTTTTGATCTAAAACATCTTCTTCAAGGCGAAGGTATAAATCGTAAATTTTATTGCCACCAATGCCAGCGCCAACCAATTGGTAATTATCCTTTATGCCGTTCTTTTCGAGCATTTGTTTTAGCTTATCAATGTAGCCACCTGGATTTACGCCCGCTTGCGTAATAGAGTCGCCAAAGAAAATAATTTTGAGCGGTTTAACAGGATGCGTGGACGACGTTAAAAGCATAATTGAAAAAACAAGAGCCAGACTGTAACAGAATTTCATACTTAAAATTTAGTGTATTTTTAGAAAAAAAAATTTGAAACGCTAATGTACAAACCAAATACAAGGCTACATATTCACAAACAATTTTTTTTTAACGCAAAAACAATTATTCAAATATAAGCGTTTTAAAAAAAATATTACAGGCGTTTAATTATTTATTCATGAACGATATTATTCCTTTCCATAAATGGCACGATGTGTACGATCCTGACGAGGACGAGCGATCGCCTTTTTATGGAAAAACGTACGATGAATATAAAGTTATTTATAATTACGCCATTCATCCTTATTGGGATGAGTTTGGTTCTGAAACACTTTACGTAAAAATTCTTTCTGCCGATTACGAAGCAGGCGCTGCCATTTTAGAACTCATTGGTGAATGGAACGATACGATAGAGAACGACATCATGCTACTTAAACGCAACGTTATGGAACCTTTGCTCGATGCAGGCATTAGCAAATATGTCCTCATTTGCGAAAATGTTTTAAATTTTCATGCTTCCGACGATTGTTACTACGAAGAATGGAGCGAGCAATGTCAGGATAGTTTTAACGGCGGTTGGACGGCACTCATCAATACGTTTGAACACGTCGAAGCCGAAATGCACGATGCACATATTGATCGTTATTTTCGTGTAGGTGATTTGTATAATAATTTCGATTGGCGACTTTACACACCGAATGCGATTATTAAATGGGTGGAAAGTAGAGAGAATTTGAAAACGCAGCGATTAAAAGGTTTTTGAAGAGTATTTTTTAGATATGTCGCAAGAAGGTCTGAACTTAGCGTCGAAGAAATTGAAAAAAAAGT